>JGI2065J20421_1000102_pt1 | contig 152955 bp, 129 predicted proteins | sample Biomet5_FD_20421 | JGI IMG/M metagenome (IMG submission 20421)
CTAGTCCAGGTTTGTGTCCACTCGACTCCGGCATTTTTTGTTAGTCTCAAGAGCCGTCACAAAAAATATCGCCGGACTCTTCGTGTCCACTGCGCCTGTCCGTCGAAGTCGACGTCAGCCATGCCGCAGCCCTTCAGTGCGCTACTTTGGGTGCAGGAGAGCCGATTCGCCATTTAACGGAATGACTTGTCGGAAAAGGCATTTATTACAAATACAAGAACCGATTTGCAAGAATTGCATTATAAAATAAGATAGGCACTTTGTCTGAAAAGCTTACAAGAGCTGATATGCAAGGATTGTATCCGATGTATGAAAACAAAAAGTTTTTGAATTTTCGGTGAGTCGTTGTTATTTATAGTATCATAAGTGGTGCTATCAGGAATGTTTATGAATAAGAACCGGATTTTTGGATAAAGAAAAGGTATGGAATAATGAGCATCCTCCTAATCGGATGAGCCTAAAAAAAATAGTAGAAAGAGTTCTTCTGCAATCTTCAGCATCTCTGAAGAGATGGACATGCTTTACTGCAAGAGCATCAAGTTGAAGGTCGGGAACGAACTCGAATAATTCTGGGATCGTTTGTACTGAAGAATAACCATAGACCTTATATGCCCCGGGGAGCGATGCCCATCACCAAAGAGAAAGAAACGATACTTCTCCACAACTTTTCAATTTGATCCGTTTTCAACTTGATCCAGATAAAGGCATAAAAAATCCTGAAAACCAACCGGAATTTCAGGATTTCTTTGTGACCGCGGGGGGATTCAAACCCTCAACCTTCTGATCCGTAGTCAGATGCTCTATTCAGTTAAGCTACGCAGCCATTCTTGTTTGACGGGTGCAAATATAGGGCGTTTGGCTAAATTATACAACTGTTTGGGGGCTTTTTTTATAAAAATGTCACCATCAGAATCCGACCCTTTCCAAATCTGTTTTCAAATCAATTAAAACGGTACACTATTGTCCGATTCCCCGCCAAAAGAAAAATTTTGTGGAACATGATCGGCATAATGCTTCTCATTGTTAATTCTGGAACTAATGATTGATGACATACCGGGGCCTATGTCAATATCGTCATCCACGTTGCAAAATTTTGCAAACTGGCTTTTAAACCGGAGACGGACATCACCGGTCGAACCATTTCTGTGCTTGGCAACAATGATTTCAGCCATCCCTACCAGACTATGTCCTTCAGCATCCTCCATAATCTTGTAATATTCAGGACGGTGGATAAAGCAAACCATATCCGCATCTTGTTCAATGGCTCCGGATTCACGCAAATCTGCAAGTTGCGGACGTTTGGAATCCGGTCCGTTGCCTGTTCGATTTTCTACACCACGATTCAACTGGGAAAGTGCGATGATTGGAATGTTCAACTCTTTTGCCAAGCCTTTCAAAGACCTGGAAATAGTGCTAACCTCTTGTTCACGACTGCCAAAATTTGCCCCACTTGCATTCATCAGCTGCAAATAGTCTATGATGATGACTTCCACATGTTCTTCCCTCACTAAACGCCTGGCTTTGGTTCTAAATTCAAAGATGGATAAACTGGGCGTATCATCGATGAAGATCGGTGCATCGTAAAGATCCTTGATTTTTTGGTCCAATTGAATCCATTCATGTTCGGCCAACTGACCGTTTCTGATTTTTTCTCCCTCAATTTCGCAGACATTCACAATCAAACGGTTCACCAGCTGAACATTGGACATTTCCAATGAAAATACGGCTACCGGATGTTTGTAGTCCACAGCTATGTTTTTGGCCATGGATAAAACAAAGGCGGTCTTACCCATCGCAGGACGCGCAGCAATAATGACCAAATCAGATTTTTGCCAACCGGAAGTAATTTTGTCCAAACCTGTAAAACCGGAAGGTAAACCGCTCAGACCGTCTTTTCGTTTAGCGGCAATATTCAACAATTCTATGGCTTCATTGATAATCGGATTGATTTGAATCACATCCTTTTTCATATTCCTTTGCGAAATCTCGAAAAGATTGGCTTCAGCTTCCTGCATCAGATCATCCACATCCATTGTTTCATCAAAGGCCTTGCCCTGGATGTTGGAAGTAAAATGGATCAATTCTCTGGCTATATATTTTTGAGCAATGATTCGGGCATGATATTCCAGATGTGCGGTAGATGCTACTTTTCCCGTCAATTGAGCCAGATAATATGCTCCCCCTACTTCATCCAGGTCTCCCTGTTTTTTGAGCTGTTCCTGAACAGTAAGCATATCCACAGGCTTCTGCAAAATAGCCAAGTTCTGTATGGCCGTGAAAATCAACTCGTGCGAGTGTTCATAAAAGCTCTGAGGTTTAAGTATTTCACTTACAATTGAATAAGCATCCTTTTCCAACATCAGCGCACCCAAAACCGCTTCTTCAAGTTCTCTGGCTTCAGGAGGACGCCGTCCAATTTCAGTGATACTCATTGGTGTTTGCCTACTCTTAGAATTGCGATAATTTTTGCGTTCATCCATCTCTTTCTTCTTTGACATCAAAGGTAAAAAAGAAAACAATAATTTATATAAAAACCTATCAACATCAGTTGTTGATAACTTGCCTCTTCACTCGTTTATTTATATCTTTGCACAACTTTTATAAAGTTGTCTCAAACTGATATAGAGGATAAATATGATCTGTTTCCCAAATGCAAAAATCAATCTTGGATTGCGAATCACCGAAAAGCGTCCTGACGGGTATCACAACCTGGAAACCGTTTTTTATCCGATTGGTTTGAAAGATGCATTGGAATCCGTGCCAAACACCCATCATACGGATTATTCATTGTCTGTCTGCCGAATGAACGGAATAGACTTGATGGATGATTCAGCGGACAATATGGTCACCAAAGCTTTCCGACTCCTTCAATCCAAATATGCCATCCGGCCCATGGATTTTTATTTGCATAAGGCTATTCCTACCGGAGCCGGTCTTGGCGGCGGCTCTTCCGATGCGGCATTCACATTGAAACTTATTAATAAAACGAACAATTTAGGTCTTTCTACTTTCGAATTGGAAGATTTATCCACACATTTAGGAGCAGATTGTTCGTTTTTTATAAAAAATAAACCTACTTTTGCAACCGGAATCGGAACAGTGTTCGAAGATATCGATTTAAGCTTGAAAGGGTATTATTTGATTTTGATAAAACCAGACATCCACGTATCTACTGCAGAAGCATATTCCTTGGTTCATCCGGTTCATCCGGATTTCTCATTGAAAGACGTTTTGACTGATCCGATCACTACCTGGAAAAACACTGTTGTCAACGATTTTGAGGTATCCGTTTTTGAACGTTTTCCTCAAATCAAATCAATAAAAGAGCAGATGTACAAACATGGAGCCATTTATGCATCCATGTCCGGAAGCGGCTCTTCGGTTTATGGGTTATTCAATGAACCTGTCAATCTCAGGCAATCTTTTCCGGATTGCTTCTACTGGTGCGAAACACTGGTTTGATTGCTGGTTTTTTATCTGATTTAAAAGTATTATTTGAAACTAAATATTATTTAAAAAATGGCTAAAGTTAAAGGAGCAATAGAAGTTGACATCGAACGCTGCAAAGGGTGCGAAGTCTGCATAAGTGCTTGTCCTTCAAATGTTTTGGCAATGTCAAAAGAAGTCAATACAAAAGGCTACCCTTATTCGTATATGCTCAATCCGGATGCATGCATCGGTTGTGCAAGTTGTGGTTATATTTGCCCGGACGGATGTATCCGGGTTTATAAGATAAAAATTTAAGAAATGGAAGAAGTATCATTGTTAAAAGGAAACGAAGCCATTGCACTTGCAGCTATTCGTTGCGGAGCCGACGGCTATTTTGGTTATCCTATTACACCTCAGTCCGAAATTATGGAAACACTCATGGCGCAAAAACCATGGGAAACAACCGGAATGACTGTTTTGCAAGCTGAGAGTGAAGTAGCATCCATCTATATGGTTTATGGAGGTGCATCCACCGGAAAGAAAGTGATGACCTCTTCATCAAGCCCCGGTGTCAGTCTGATGCAGGAAGGAGTTTCCTTCCTCTGCGGCGCAGATCTGCCATGCCTGATTGTGAATGTCATGCGCGGTGGCCCAGGACTTGGAACCATCCAGCCCAGCCAATCCGACTATTTTCAGTCTACAAAAGGCGGTGGTCACGGCGATTACAAATTAATCGTACTGGCTCCTGCTTCCGTTCAGGAAATGGCAGACTTTGTAGATCTTGCATTTACACTTTCTTTCAAATACAGGATCCCTTCCATGATTTTATCCGACGGAGCAATTGGTCAGATGATGGAAAAGTTAACTTTGCCTCCTTTCAAACCAAGACAGACCGCTGAAGAAATTATCGAACAATGTCCATGGGCTGCCACCGGAAAACCGGCAAACCGCAAAAACAACGTTATTTCTTCTCTTGAATTGGATCCGTCCAAAATGGAAAAGAAAAATGTTGAACGTCAGGAACGTTACCGCATCGTGGAAGCAACCGAAGTTCGTTACGATGAATACATGTGCGAAGATGCAGATTATCTGATTATTGCATTCGGTTCTGCCGCCCGGATTAGTCAAAATGCGGTTGAAACTCTGCGTAAAGAAGGTATCAAAGTCGGTATGCTTCGCCCCATCACCTTGTGGCCTTTCCCATCTAAAGTGATATCCAAATACGCTGAAAAAGTCAAGTCAATGCTGACTGTCGAATTAAACGCCGGTCAAATGATTGAGGACGTCAAACTGGCGGTCAACGGTAAAGTTCCTGTGCTCCATTACGGACGTATGGGCGGTATTGTTCCAAACCCGGAAGAAATCGTGGACGCCTTGAAAAGGCAAATGTAAAATATTGTAATACAAAAAAATATGTCTAACCCAATCATAAATCCCGAAAATCTGGTGTATGAAAAGTCAAGTGTCTTGCTTGACAACACCATGCACTATTGCCCGGGTTGCAGCCACGGAACAGTTCACCGCATCGTTGCAGAAGTAATTGAAGAAATGAATATGCAGGATAAGACCATCGGTTGTGCCCCTGTCGGTTGCGCAGTATTCATTTATAATTATATAAACGTCGATTTCGCAGAATGTGCTCATGGTCGTGCACCGGCTTTGGCAACTGCCATCAAACGACTGAATCCCGATCATCTGGTATTTACCTATCAGGGAGACGGCGACCTCGCTGCAATCGGTACCGGTGAAACCATTCACGCCTGCAACCGCGGTGAAAACATTGCTATTATATTCATCAACAATGGCATCTATGGTATGACCGGAGGCCAAATGGCTCCGACGACCTTGATAGGAATGAAGAGTTCAACCTGTCCTTATGGCCGTGACGTCCAATTGAACGGTTATCCTTTGAACATCACTCCATTACTTGCACAACTGGAAGGGACCTGCTATGTCACCCGCCAAAGCGTTCACACTGCAAATAATGTCAAAAAGACCAAGAAAGCCATCCGTAAAGCCTTCGAGAACTCCATGGCCGGCAAAGGAACCAGCGTGGTTGAAGTCGTATCCTCCTGTAATTCAGGTTGGAAAATGAGTCCCGTACAGGCCAATGCATGGATGGAAGAAAACATGTTTAAAGCTTATCCACTGGGAGATTTGAAAGATAAATAATCAAAGATATGAAGGAAGAAATAATCATAGCCGGTTTTGGCGGACAAGGAGTCTTGTCAATGGGCAAAATTCTTGCCTATGCAGGATTAATGCATGACAAAGAAGTCTCCTGGATGCCAGCTTATGGACCGGAACAACGCGGTGGGACAGCCAATGTGACCGTTATCATCAGCGACGAAAAAATCAGTTCACCCGTATTGAACAAGTTTGACACTGCAATCATCCTGAACCAGCAATCCATGGACAAATTCGAAAGCACGGTAAAACCCGGAGGTATCCTGATTTATGATCCTCACGGCATTACCCATGTTCCGACACGTACAGACATCAGCATTTACACAGTCCGTGCGATGGATGCCGCTGCAGAAATGGAAAACTCAAAGGCTTTCAACATGGTCGTATTGGGTGCCTATCTAAAAGTTAAACCTGCCGTCGATCTGGATGGTGTCATCAAAGGTTTGAAAAAATCATTGCCCGAAAGGCATCACCATTTGATACCGATGAATGAAAAGGCTCTCCTGAAGGGCATGGATATCGTAGAAAAATTGAAGTAGTTTTTCAATTATTAAACTAATAATGAAGCGTTTAAGTGATTTTTCCACACTTAAACGTTTTTTTATGTCATACCTTTTTTGCCAATACAAAATTTTGCTTAATTTTGTACCGTTTTGGTGATGCAACGAGATTCTTCCGTTTGCATAAAAGGGAATCCGGTTAAAATCCGGAACAGTACCCGCTGCTGTGTAGCTCCTTCAAAAACCTTGTAACCCCAAGCCACTGTTCATTCAGAATGGGAAGGCAATACAAGGAGAGCTGAGTCAGAAAACCTGCCTGAACCTTGATTATATTACTTTCGGGAGATAAAGTAAAATGTATGAGCATTCATTCGTTTCCTTTTTCATGGATTTGATTTGATTTCATGCCTTTGAGGTAACCTCTCCCGATTTTCGAACGTATAATTTTTAATTAAAATTGATATGAGAAAAAATCGTTTTTTTACAGGGGTTTTATTGGGACTCCTTTGCAGTTTTGGGTTTACAAGTTGCGAATCTGAAGGAAATACAGACCAGGTCATCACGTTCGAAGATGTGGATTTAGGAGAAACCGGTCACTGGAACGGTAGTGATCTGTCAGGCACAAGTTCCTCATACGAATCCTATGGACAAACTATTACAGAATATACCGGAAATTTTGTATCCGGAGATCTAACCTGTGACAACATTTACAATGCATCATGGTATTCATGGTCCGGTATGGCCTGCTCTTCACATCATGACATGGATAGTATCGGCTATGGTAATCAATACAGTGTTTATGCCACCTCAGGAGCAGGCGGATCCAAGAATTTTGCAATCATTTATAATTGGGGGAGTTCAACCTGTCGTTTCAATCAGGAGGTTGAAATTAAAAGCCTGATGATCAACAATTCAACATATACTTACAAGGCCATAGCAGAAGGAAAAGACGGTACCGGCATGTCTGAAAAATTTACAACCGGTGATTATTACTACATGACCATTATCGGCTACGATGCCAACGGTTTGAAAACGGACAGTGTTGATTATTATTTGGCCGATTTCAGAGGTGACAGAACCTACATCTGCAAAAACTGGACAAAAGTGCCTTTGTCTGCTCTGGGCAAAATAAAAAGTCTGTCATTTAAATTGACATCATCAGATATTTATACCCCAACCTACGTCTGCATCGACAATATTGTTTACAAGAAATAAATAGCTATCTGCCGACAGCTTTTTTGATTGATGGATGTCATCCCTTTAACGTAGTGGATGACATCTTTTTTTATCAATCATCTCAAAAACGTTTATTGCCGCAGTGATGTTTTTTAAGTATTTTTGTCTGATGAATGCCGGAATTTTATCCATTTAATAATGCATAAAAATTCCTGCTAAAATGTATTTAAATGCGTATAGATATCATCACCGTGCTACCTGAATTGCTGGATGGCCCATTGAATTGTTCCATTCTGAAACGAGCCCAGGATAAAGGTATTGCAGAAATACACATACACAATCTGCGCGATTATTCTTCGGATAAACGTCATCGCCGTGTGGATGATTATGCTTTCGGCTTTTCTGCGGGGATGGTCCTTCAAATTGAGCCTATTGAACGTATTATCAATAAGTTAAAAAGCGAGCGATCTTACGATGAAATTATTTACACTTCTCCGGATGGTGATAAATTTAATCAAAAAATGGCCAACAACATATCTTTGCTGAACAACATCATGATCTTGTGCGGACATTATAAAGGAATAGACCATCGTATTCGTGAGCACTTCATAACCAAAGAAATATCTATCGGGGATTATGTCCTGACCGGTGGGGAATTGGCAGCTGCCATTATCTCAGACGCAGTTATACGTGTCCTTCCGGGTGCCATTTCCGATGAACAGTCTGCTTTATCGGACTCTTTTCAGGACAATTTGTTGGCTCCACCGATCTATACCCGTCCTGCAATTTATAACGGATGGGAAGTTCCGGAAATATTACTATCCGGAAATCAAAGAAAAATTGAAGAATGGGAATATCAGCAAGCTGTAGAACGGACAAAACTTTTAAGACCGGACTTATTGGAAGATGATTAGTAGCATTTTCAGGTTTAATTCCAGACTATCTTTTAAATAGCAGGATTTATTTCCTGCAGTCTAAACCATCTCCATCAATAATCAAAGCACCGGTAAGCTCCCTAACCGACTTAAAACCATGTCTTTCGCAATAATCTACGATACCTGCTGCAATTTTCGGCGTGATGGCCGGATCGATGAAGTTTGCCGTCCCCACTTGAATGGCCGAAGCTCCTGCCAATAAAAATTCGATGGCATCTTCAGCCGATGAAATACCACCTAAGCCTATTACAGGTATTTTCACGGCATTGGCCGTTTGCCACACCATACGCAAGGCTATAGGCTTGACACATGCACCTGATAAACCACCTGTAACAGTGGAAAGGACGGGACGACGTTTTTTAGCATTGATCGCCATTCCTAACAACGTATTAATCAATGATACGGAATCGGCACCGGCAGCTTCAACAGCTCTTGCAATTTCCGATATATCGGTCACATTGGGAGTCAGTTTCACCATCAAGTGTTTCTTATAAACTTTTCTAACCGCTTCAACAACTTGTGATGCCCCTTTGGTGGTCGTTCCAAAAGTCATTCCTCCTTGTTTTACGTTCGGGCATGAGATATTGAGTTCGATGGCCGGAATTTGATCCAATTGCTGAATGATTTCAGCTGTTTCGACATAGTCTTCTATCGTCGATCCGGAAACATTGACCAAAACATTTGTATTGAAGTCCTTTATACGGGGATAGATGTTTTCCACAAAATATTTTACCCCCTTATTTTGCAGTCCCACAGCATTTAACATGCCGCTTGCTGTTTCTGCCATCCGGGGATATGGGTTACCTTCCCTTTGACGAATAGTTGTCCCTTTTACAATAATACAACCTATTCGCGAAAGATCCATAAAATCTGTAAATTCTTCTCCGAAACCAAAAGTTCCAGAGGCTGTCATTACAGGATTACGAAGTTCCAGTCCTTTTAAATTAACCTTTTGATCTACCATCTGAGTACATTTGTATTAAATACGGGGCCTTCTTTGCAAACACACACGTGTCCTTCGCGGGTATTTTCAACACAACACAAACATACTCCTATCCCGCATGCCATGGTGTTTTCAAGAGAGACCTCACAGTCTATTCCGTGATGTTTTGCATAGTTTGAAACAGCTTGCATCATCGGTTTAGGACCACAAGTGTAAATTTTCCGAAAAACATCTGTATTCAACAAGCTATGTTGTGTCACATAACCTTTTTCCCCTTTACTTCCATCTTCAGTGGTGGTAAAGACCATCCCATACTTCTCAAACAAGTCTAATTCGAGCAAATCAGAAGCAGATTTGGCTCCCAAAAGAAAGGTTACAGGAATCTTTTGATCGTGTAAGACCTTTCCAAGCATTAATAAAGGTGCGACACCAACCCCACCGCCAATTAGCAAGACCCTTTCATTAGAAAGCGGCATACTGAATCCGTTACCGAGCGGTAAAATCATATTGATTTGCGTTCCGACCTGAGCTTTCGATAAAGCCTTGGTACCGTCACCTACTATTTGCACCAAAATCCAAAGTTCATTGAGCTCTGTGTCCACAAAATTGATGGAAAAAGGTCTTCTTAAATAGGTTGTCGGTGATCCGTCAATACGAATTTGGGCAAATTGCCCAGGTTTCATTGGTGGAAATTGTTCTACGCCTCTAAATTTCATCAGGACGTATTGTGAATGGAGAGAAAGCTTTTCAGTCAGCTCCAAATCCAAAATAAAGCTTGCTGCTTTTTGCATATTCTTGCATAATCAATAGTCGAACAAAGATAAGCTTTCCCTCTTCATCCTGCAAATTCCACCCTCAAAATTCTCTATTTTCGAAATCTGCTTGAAAAATTCCGTATACATAAAAACCAATCTTCGAACACGAATGTTCAAATTTCAGATCGAACCTTTTTATTTTGATCCCCCATTTACCGGAATAAACTCTTCATAGGTATTATCGGAGTAAAAAACCGCTATCTTCTTTACTTTTACCGAAGGTCTATTTATTGACATAGCAGACTGATTATCAATAGATTTAACACCAATAACAGGGGTTTTAACCTCATTTTCCACAGGATATTCAGAATTGACCGGATCATCGGTCGCATTTTCTGAATTCTCGTCAAACAAGGAAGGGTTTTTTATGTCAAATGTATGACCGTTATACATAGGACCAACTCCGGATATCAACCAAGCCGCATTGATATCCTTATAACGTGCAAGAATACGTTGCAAGGCCTCAAGTCCCGGATTGTTCCTTCCGTTAAGAATATGAGATACGGCAGGACGGTTTAGACCAACCTCGTCGGCAAACCGGGAAGGAGTCAATTTTTTGTCATCGATAATCCGTTGAATTCGATCTTTCATCAAAATAAGGATTTAATACATATAAAATAATCCGATCAATTATTTAATTCACCTCCAAATGGTATGTGTTTTTCCGGTTGAGGCATATATTCACCAACGATTGATAACTATTTGGCCTTATGGAAGCCAATAATTTACAAAACAGTCAACGGAACAAATGTAATAATTGTTTTTTACAATATCAAACAAAAAGAAACAAAAAGAAATTCTTCAGTTTATTCCAAATGTAAATGCAAAAAATCGCGCGTAACACAAATGTAAATATAAAAATCAGCAGATGAATTTTACAGCTATAAATGCTTAGAGCTATAACTTTAAATAAAGTTTATATATGACTAATTATCAATGTATAATATATAAATATTTTCATTATAAAACTGAATTTCCGACAAAAAATGAACTTAAATTCAAAATATATAAATTATAACTTTTAATAATAATAATTAAAATACTGGATTATAGTGATTTGTACTTTACACACAATCATAAAAAACATTATTAAAAGGTGTGTCCAAATGTAACAAAATTGATGTTTACAAATAGGCATTTAAGCAATCAGGAGCTCATATCAAAAAATTATTTTTTGTAACATATAAATGAAATGAACAAATGTATCTCAATAGTTTACATAAGAACTGATTAGATTTGTTAATTCATATCCAAACAAATGAACAATTTATCAACAGGTATCAACATCTCGATAAGGACCAATCTTTTTATCAACAAAAAAAAGGACATCAGATACCCGATTCACGAGAATTGAATATTTTAAACAGTTCCGGGCATTGCACAGAAATATTCAATTCTCACAAAAGAAAAAATGATGGAAAAAACCAGTGAAATGGATAGAAAAAATCAATGAAGAATTTTGAAGAGTAATTCTTTCAAGAGTTCGGCATCAGGTACTCCTCTTGACTCGAAGCCTTTTGACTTGGCATCGTATGTTCTCAAAAGACTGAAGATGTTCATTGTCTTGAAGGCATTGTAATTTTTGGCAGCATCGGCGTATTCCCTGACTCTGAATGGAGCTACCCCCAATTCCGTCGCAACTGCAAACTGAGATTTATCAACCAGATAATGATACAACATCAGGTTACTGAAAAAAATGGAAAGCACGGCTATTGTTTTTACCAGTGGATTATTTTTGGGGTTTTTAGCATAATAAGCTACAATTTTGTTGGCTCTCAGTATGTCTTTGTGAATGATGGCGTTCTGAAGCTCATAATCATTGTATTCCTTACTGATTCCGATATTGCGTTCTATCAACTCCGGTGTTATGCGGGTTTCACCTTTCGGTATGGTAATGGATAACTTGTCCAGTTCCCCGACAATCCGCCCCAAATCGCTACCAAGAAAATCAGCCAACAACGCTGCGGTTTTATCATCAATGCCCAAACCTTTTGTTTTGACATAGCTCATGATCCAGCCAGGCAACTCATTGTCATATAATTTTTTAGATTCAAGAATAACCGCATTTTTTTCCAAATCGACTGCCACCTTCTTTCTACGATCGATGCTCCCGTTTTTGTAGTTGATGATAAGAACGGTCGAAATCATAGGCTTTTGGAGATACAAGGACAAGTCTTCCATATTCTTGATATCCTGAGCCTCTTTCAAAAGGACAACGCGGTATTTGGCAATCATCGGATACTGTCTGGATAGTCCGATTACATCACGCATAGCAACATCCTTGCCGTAAACCACATTCAAATCAAACTCCTTTTCAGAATCAGTCAACAAATGGCTCAATAAAAAATCCGTAATCAAATCAATGTAATAAGATTCTTCACCCATCAAAAAATAAACAGGCTTGAGATTTCCCTGTTTAACATCAGACATGATGGATTGAGGCGTATAAGTTGTTTTAGCCATAATCAGAAACGCAAATGTTTGACGGAACGTCCGTTACGGATAAGTATATCCAAGGCTGTTATTCCAATGTTTAATTGATCTTCAACGAATAAGCGGTTGACTTCCTTGTCGCTCTTTTCTGTTTTTACACCTGAAGAAATCATTGGCTGATCTGACACCAATAATAGTGCACCTGTCGGAATTTTATTGGCAAAGCCTACGGTAAACAAGGTGGCCGTTTCCATATCAACAGCCATCGCATGTATCTTTTGCAAATAGTCCTTGAAGATTTCATCATATTCCCAGACTCGGCGGTTGGTAGTATAAACGGTACCTGTATAATAATCTTTCTGAAAATCACGGATTGTGGAAGACACAGCGCGTTGCAGACTAAATGCCGGTAAAGCAGGCACTTCCGGTGGAAAATAGTCATTTGATGTACCTTCTCCACGGATAGCAGCAATGGGTAAAACAAAATCACCCAAAACTAAATTATCCTTGATACCGCCACATTTTCCCAAGAACAAGACAGCCTTAGGTTCAACTGCAGAGAGCAAATCCATGATTGTTGCAGCATTGGCACTTCCCATACCAAAATTGATGATTGTAATGCCGTTGGAAGAAGCATTGGGCATATTTCCCTCTTTTCCATCAATGGGAACATTAAATTTTTCGGCAAAAAGCCTGACATATTGATTGAAATTCGTAAGCAGAATGTGTTTACCGAATTCCTTCAGCGGACGTTGGGTATAACGTGGAAGCCAGTTGTCAACGATTTCTTTTTTTGTCTTCATACATCCGAAACTTTAATGTCCAAACAACCGCATTCTTAATGATTTTGTATCTTTGATACATTATTAAACAAAAATACGAAATGTTTGCTTTAAACCTACCCGTCTTTGAGTATAAAATCCGTCAACAGGAAGGAAAATCAAAAATCTTTGACCCTTTACGCCGCAAATTTGTAGCCCTGACTCCGGAAGAATGGGTCAGACAACATTTTGTGAATTATCTGATAAAAGATAGGCATTTTCCTGCCGGAAGATTGTCCAATGAATGTAACATCCAGCTAAACGGCTTAAAAAGACGCTGTGATACTGTGCTTTATGATGAATACCTGAAGCCTTTGGTGATCATCGAATATAAAGCACCCGAAGTTCAGATCACCCAGACTGTATTCAATCAGATTGCGACATATAACATGGCTCTTAAAGTTAAATATCTGATTGTCAGCAACGGATTAAAGCATTATTGTTGCCGTATGGATTATGAAAAGCAAAAAGTGGATTACCTCGAAGCGATTCCGGATTATTCTGCGCTGTAAAATTCCGGAATAGACCATAATCAAAGAGGCTTCTCAAAAAAATTTTAAGCTTGTAAGAATGGAATATCTGAGATTGATCTCGAATAAAAAAAGGGTATACCAACCAGACTTGATACACCCTCTTTGTTTTATGAAAGCAAAGTTTCTATGCTTGTTCTCCGTCTTTCAGGTCGGAATCAATCATGATACGGCCGCAATATTCGCAAACAATAATTTTCTTACCCATGCGGATATCCATCTGACGTTGAGGCGGAATCTTATTGAAACAACCACCGCAGGCATCACGTTGTACTGAAACGACTGCAAGGCCGTTACGTGCACTCTTACGGATACGTTTGAATGCCGTCAACAGACGCGGCTCTATATGAGTTTCGATTTCCTTAGCTTTTTCACGAAGATTATCCTCTTCCGTACGGGTTTCAGAAATAATTTCCTCCAACTCTTCCTGTTTCAGTTCCAAATCTTTACGACGTTCTGAAATATGTTCTTCAGCAGCAGACATTTCTTCACTCTTGGTCTTACTCAATGCCTGAGCTTCACGAATTTTCTTTTCCGCAAACTCTATTTCAAGGCCTTGAAATTCAAGTTCTTTGCTCAAAAAATCAAATTCCCTGTTATTCCGGACATTATCTTGTTGCTCCTTGTATTTGATCATCAAAGCTTTGGAATTTTCGATATCCTGTTTTTTACCGGAAGCGATATCATCACATTCTTTGATCTCTGCACGGAAATTTTCGATACGTGTTTCCAAACCGGCAATTTCGTCTTCGAGATCCTGAACTTCCAAAGGTAATTCTCCGCGAAGGGTCTTGATTTTGTCGATTTCAGAAACAACCACTTGTAAATCGTATAAAGCTTTCAGCTTTTCTTTTACTGTGATTTCTTTAGATTCTGCTTTTGTATTTTCAGCACTCATATCAATAATTTCTTGTTTAATAGTCTTTTATAAATAATAAACAGGGTTTCTCTCAGCCCTTGAAATCTGAACGGCAAAGGTAGGGATTTTTTTTGAAATTAAATCGAAAAAAACCTCTTTTGTAAACTGTTCGGTTTCGTAATGTCCGGCGTCAATCATCAGTATATTTTGCCCTTGAGTGAAAAACTCATGAAAACGGGCCTCTCCCGTCAAAAACACATCAGCACCGGCTGCTTTTGCCAACGCTATGAATTCACTGCCGGAACCGCCACAAAGGGCAACCTTTCTGACCTGTTTTCCTGTCGGTTCCGAATATCTCAACCTTTCACAAAAAAAAGTATCCTTCACCCTTTTCAGAAAGTCTTTTTCACTTTCAGCAAAAGGCATATCACCAACCATTCCAAGACCATATTCTTCGCCACTTTCCGAAAAGACAGGTGACAGGATGCGGCAATTCAGCAAGCCCAACTTTTCAGCCATTTTCCCGTTTACCCCATAACGGACTGCGTCCACATTGGTGTGGCCTGCATAAATGGCTATGTCATTTTTGATGGCTTTCACCAAACATTTTTCCGTATGGTTCTTCCCTGTAATCGATTTGATTCCCTTAAAAATCAACGGATGATGAGAGACAATCATATTGAATCCCAAGTCTATGGCTTCATCTATAACGGGTTCTGTCACATCCAAACAAACCAGAACACCGGTCAACACCGCATCGCGTGACCCTATTATCAAGCCAGCATTATCATACGATTCCTGATATGATAAGGGGGCAAATGCTTCTATTATCCCGGATATGTCGTTGACTGTCGTCATTATTTATCGGGTTGTTTCAGCTCAAGATACAATTCCTCGAGTTGCTCATCATCAATCCGGGATGGAGCACCGCTCATTACATCACAGCCCGAATTATTTTTCGGGAAAGCGATACAATCACGGATGGAATCCAGACCGGCCAGCATGGATACAAAACGGTCCAGACCAAAGGCCAATCCTCCATGAGGAGGTGCACCGAACTTAAATGCATTCATCAGAAAACCAAACTGACTTTCAGCCCTTTCCGGTGTAAAACCGAGGCTTTTAAAAATTCTTTCCTGTAATTCATGGTCATGGATACGAATGGATCCCCCACCCAATTCCACACCATTGATCACCATATCATAGGCATTTGCACGAACAGCACCGGGATCGCTTTCTAAATATGGTACATCTTCAAGCTTCGGTGAAGTAAACGGATGATGCATGGCAAAAAACCTTTGCGCTTCCTCGTCCCATTCGAACATCGGGAAATCGACCACCCAAAGCGGTGCAAAAACATCCTTGTTGCGTAAACCCAGGCGGGTGCCCATCTCAAGACGAAGTTCACAAAGGGCTTTTTGTGTCTTGATGATATTTTCACCGGACAGTATCAGGATCAAATCACCGGGGTTTGCTTTGCAAGCTTCAGCCCAAGTTTTCAATTGAGTCTGGTCGTAAAATTTATCGACGGATGATTTGTAGCTTCCGTCAGCTTCACAGCGAACATAAACCATCCCCTTGGCTCCTACCTGGGGACGTTTTACAAATTCGGTCAGCTGATCAATCTGCTTACGGGTAAAATCAGCACACTGGGGAATACAAATGGCACCGATATAGTTGGCACTGTCAAACACGGTAAATTTACCTGTTTCAGTGCAGTCTTTCAATTCAACGAAAGTCATGCCAAAACGCAAATCCGGCTTATCGCTGCCATATTTTTTCATGGCTTCATGCCAAGTCATCCTGATAAAATCATCCTTGAATTCAATCCCCCTGATTTCCTTGAAAAGATATTTGGCCATGCCTTCAAAGATGCCCAATATATCATTCTGTTCAACAAAAGACATTTCGCAGTCTATTTGTGTAAATTCAGGCTGGCGATCTGCACGAAGATCTTCATCACGAAAACATTTTGCAATCTGGAAATACCGGTCAAAACCGGCGACCATCAATAATTGCTTGTACAATTGAGGTGATTGCGGCAAAGCATAGAATTCATTGGGATTCATTCGGGAAGGCACCACAAAGTCACGTGCACCTTCAGGTGTCGAACCGATCAATATAGGTGTTTCCACTTCAATAAATCCTTGTTTATCAAGATAGTTACGAATTGCAATCGTCATCTTATGTCTCATCTCCAGATTTTGACGTACCGGTGTGCGGCGTAAATCCAGATAGCGGAATTTCATACGGAGATCATCACCACCATCACTTTCATCTTCTATGGTAAAAGGCGGCGTTTCGGAGGAATTCAATATATTCAGTTCATCAACAAGGATTTCGATGTCTCCGGTAGGAATTTTGCTGTTCTTATTGGAACGTGCCAATACTTTTCCTTTGACCTGAATAACCCATTCACGGCCCAGTTTGTTGGCCATTTCGCATAATTCTCCGTTGATATCCTGATTGAAAACAAGTTGAGTGATACCATAACGGTCACGAATATCCACGAAGGTCATCCCTCCCATTTTTCGGCTGCGTTGCACCCACCCTGCCAGGGTTACCTTGTTATCTACATCGCTGATGCGGAGCTCGCCGCAAGTATGTGTTCTATACATAGCTTTCCTTCATTTATGGTGCAAATATCCACATTTTTTCGCAAATCACAAGCCGGTTTATTTGTATTCTCAAAAAAAAAGGTCTACATTTGCACCCGTCAAATAAAACGGGGTGTAGCGCAGTCCGGTTAGCGCACCTGCTTTGGGAGCAGGGGGTCGTGGGTTCGAATCCCGCTACCCCGACGTTGAGAATCAAGCACTTACAAAGAAATTTGTAGGTGCTTTTTCTTTTTAGGGAAAACAAAGGGAAAACATAAATTGGGAATGGGTATGTACAAAGAATAAAAAAACTCTGATCCAGATGTATCAGAGCCTTTCTTTTTTTCAGTATAAGGAAGCGGGGTTTTATTTTTTTATCGACGGAATTGAGGACTAACGTAAAGATATACGGGGGTCAAATATGCAACGCCTATACTTGAAAATTTATTGCTTTAGGTATTTTCCGGATAGGTCTCCACTTTCATAACCATCTCTTATCATTGTGCGGGAATCCGTAAATAAGAAATTATCTGTTTTACCGGTATTTGGGTAGTATATTGCAATATATGGATAGGTCAGAACATAAGTACATGTTTGAGATCCAAGTGCATCTTTTACAACTTCGCCATTCTTTGTAACATATAATTTTACATTAGTGGCAGATATAAATTCATATATCTCGTAACACGCTCCTTCGTAAACATCCGTATAATACCAATCGAGCGCAATCCATTTTGTACCCACAAGCTCTTGTTCAAATGTACTTTCTTCATCCTTGGAGCATGACAAAAAACAGACTGAAAAAATTAAAAGCGTTAAAAACAAAGTGGTCTTTTTCATAGCAGTGTAATTTATAGATTTAAATTCAAATTAAATACAATTTATTTACACTCTTGCCAATAAGGAAGGGCGTGAGTTTATGACATATTCGCAGGAAAGGTACGACCAGTACCCAAAGCAACAAACAAGCATATACACCACGCCCCCTAAGCGTAGCCGTCTTATGCCTATTAACCCTGTTGCTTTAAGAATTGGTCGTTTTATCCCGCACGGGTAATAGCAAAACGCTATTCTAAAATATTATAATTCCGTATCTACTTATATGGATACGGAATCCAACTGCAAAGATAGCGATTTATTTAAATTAAGCTGCGTTGCTTATAACTTTTTGTCTGATAATCAACAGCTCATTTATACGCCTTCCATTTTTTGTTCTTTTCTGAATCTGTTTAATGTCATAGTATTGGCTTAATTTTATCGGCTTTTCCAGTCCGAGTTTAGCGGCAATTTCTGCACACCTTTTCTCTTTCGTTTCGTAGGAAATTCTTTGTTCCGGCGAGAAATTGAACATCTTAATTATTTTTGTGAATTGATTCCTATACCCAGCTACGATAATTTCATCCCTGACTTTCTGCTTGACGAAATTCATTTCGGCAACCTTGTCCTTTCCGAGTGTGAAATAAGCATCCTTCAAATAATGGTCGTAATCTTCCAATTCAGCCATTTGTTCATTCTTTCCGATTATTTCGTCTTCTGGAGTTTCAACTATTCTGGCGTACTCCTCGAAACGTTCTTTAAACGTGCTTCTCTTTTTGGGGTCTTTCTTGATTTCTTCCGATAGCGTCTCATGGTAGTCATCTTCAACTATCTCCACACCTTTTTTCAGGAGCTTGGCCAATATGTTTTGTTTGGAACTGTAATCACCCTTGAAGCACTTGAAATTTACTATCTCCAAATTCAACAGGTTTTCGTCGAATACTATATTTTCACCATCAATATAATAGTAAGATTCATTAAGCGCGCGTTTGGCATTTTCCATTAGTGCCTCTTTTTCGTTTCCGGTTGCATTGTTATACATTTTAATATATGTCTGGGTAAGTTTAACCTGTCTTTCGGTCTCTGACTGAAATTCTTCCGGAGAAACACCGCCCCATTTTGATGTGGAAAAATAATGTATAGCCGTGCGAGATGAAGAGTTCCTGATCCTTCCGAGTACTTGAATAAATGTCGTGGATAGGTCTATCGTGGTGTTTCTATTGCAGCCGTCGGTAACAATAAACATCTGACCGTCCTCATCGTAAATATCTGCCGACTCAAATGCCGTACTGGAGTAAAAATTGATTTTCTTTACTTCTGAATTAATTTTCGATATTGGAAACCCCTTTAGAGTGATCTTGTTTCCTTCCCTCAGTGTACTAACGACAGCCCGTGTATTGTCAGGGGTTAATCCGGCAGCTTCAATAACTTCGGAAATAAACCTCACCGAGTTGACAAAAATATGTGCGTTACCAAAACGCTTTCCCTCATTAAATTCCCGACAGAGTTTTGCAATTTCCGGTTTCAGGTATCGCACTTGTCTTGGGTAAACCTTACTCCCTGAATCCGGGTAATTAACCTCAACCACATCCATACCCCTTATCTGCCTGAATAAGTAGCGTTCCTCTATCGGTGTAGCGGTCATATATACCACGTCCTTAAATACCTTGGCGGTCTCAAAAACACCCAATACAGCAGGTTTTCTCAACTTGTACATATTAAATAACAGATGCAGCTCATCCACGAGCAAACGCCAATTTGAAAAATCATTATACCCAAGTGAACGAAGGAGCACCATTACACGGGGTAATGAGTCGTATGTGGTGATAATTTTCGGCTCATCTCCTGTGTGGCACTCCTTCATATATTTATCTAACGCCGCCCGTCCATCCTCTCCGATGTTATGGCCGCCATAAATAGCAAAGACGGCATTATCGGCTTCCTTGCTCTCTACTGCATTTCTGAATGGCAGGCAAGCGATTGTTGCCTTGTTGTCTCTTAGAGCAAGGGTAGTTCCACCACAGCCAGTTGAGGATTTGCTAAAGATGCAGTTCGTTGGGAACTCCATAAAATCCCCCAAGTAAACCTTTTCATTTAAGGCCGCTTTCCTGTCAATCACCTCTTGTGGAATATCAATAATAGTCTTCATAATCATGTGTTTTTAGTTTGTCATTAACTTTTTTATTTGCTTCTGTATAGTGCTCGATTGAGTTTCATTTTTCAAAATTAATGACAAATTTTACTATTGTCAATATTTGCATCAATTAAGTTAAATGTTATATGTTATATGTTATCTTTTTCATTATCAGATTTTTGAAAAACAAAAATATCTGGTTGGATAAGATTTTTGAAAAACAAAAATAACCATTTGGATATTTCCAAAATGTTGATTTTTTAGTAAATTAAATGGTGCAAATATTGACAATGACATTTTCTTTGTGTATTTTTGTTAAAGCATTTGAGAACCACCCAATGTTAAACAACAGCTTATTGAGATAATAAGCTGATAATAAACTACAACTATGGGTGAGATTTCAAAAAACGAGCGTTCTATGCACAAAAACGCTGAAAGTGTGCAAGAAATAGCAGAAAGAGCAGCGACAGGGGTACTTATATGTAGGGGTGCGATAGGTACGGGATACATCTTCCCCGACTTCTGCCAAAGAATGACGTACTTCACAGCGAACGACAGGGATATGTACTGCATAGTTAAGGCTTACCGCCACATTGAACCTGACAGCCTCATAACACTCTATGATGGAGATTACCCCATAACCCAATATTTGAGACGCGGAAAACCGCTATACCTTGCTGCCTACGATTTGACTACCGATTACGTTCACCTTTTCTACTTGCCTGACTTTAGACGACGTGATGAGGTTTATCAGACCACAGGAGGACATTTCAGGGGTATTTATGCCGAAGATAAAACTGCCAACAAATGGAAGCTAATCATTACCAAATAGTCGAGCTTCTGACCCGTACAGGCGTTATCAGACAAGAATGCGAAAGGGTTTGCCACAATGAAAATTTGTGCATGGAAACCATCTAAAGTTATTCATTAAACCCTTAAAATCCCTAATTTTCAGATACAAACCAGAAGCCATATACCGGATGCCACTACTATCATCGTAATATCCACCCCAACGCTTTTTATCGGCAGCCAATGCACTCTTGACTCTGGCTATTTTTATGCGGATGCGTTCAATTTGTTTTTCAGTCATTGTATAGCGAACATATTATTCAGGCTATTCATTGCCCGTATAAGTCTCATTATAAATATCCTGCAAGTTCTTTCCCTTATAAGTCCAATATGGCGTGGGCTGCACCGAATAATCTAAACCCAGTATTTCCTGAGTTGCAGCTGTTAGAGACTTTTCTGCACCTTTGAACAAAATCTTTTTCTCACTGCAAACATCAACTTCTACACTATTATCTCGAGTATAAACCAATTTCGAGCCAGTTTCAATTCCCATTTCCTTAAAATTCAAAGGTGGTCGTCGGGTGATTTTGAGTTTTGCTCCAGCAGCTTTATCCATCGGCGAAAGATCATTGTTTATTTCTTCTGAAATTTCTTTCGTTATATCGCTGCTTTTATCCAATAATTTTAAGATAGCAATTGCTTGTTCGGGCTTTATGCTGAAAAATTCACGTTGAGCATGAATCTTATAAGGTTGAAAAGCTATGTGCAGTGCTTTCTCAACTTTGGCGTAGTTTGTAACACGACAAGCATATTCACACTCAAATGGCACAGGAACACTTGTATTAAAGAGCTCTTTCATTCGAGCGTCCACACTATCTTTATTTGTCATGCCAATTTTGACCAAATCCGGCATTGCAGGATTGGTTAGGACATAGACAATTCCGTAGTTTGTAATGTTGTTTGACATTTATATTATGTTTAAATATATTCACACCTCTCCCGCCTCAGTCACCACCTCAAAATCAGCCCCGATCGCTTCAAAATGCCTCCTCCCGCAACGAATCTTATCCGCTTCTGAATTGCGTAACTTCTCAAAATTTCGCGTACTTTTTGTCTCCCGAACCAGATAAATCGTTTCATCAAAATGCTTGACAATGGCCCAGTCCGGATTGTATTCTCCCACCGGTGTTTCTATTCGGAACCATGAAGGGAGCTTGACAAACAGCTTGATATCCTCCCGCTTGTCCAGATCTTCCGCAAAACGGCGTTCCACCTCGCTGTCATAAATGACTTGGTCAAAAACTGATTTATTCACCGAAACGCACTGGTCAAAATAATCCTTTAGTTCGGAATCACGAAACAGTTGCATGCTCCATTCCGTATTGCCAGCAGTAAGTTTCTCGTATTTAATGCCGTCAATCATCAGACGGTGAAGTTCATGGTTGATGATGGCGACCACTTCATCCATATATTTCTGAGGGTTCACCGCAAATTCTTCCATTCGGTCGCTCCTTGTCAGAATATCCACCAAGGTTTTGCGGGTGAGCTCCGTTTGCTTTTGCAGGTAGGCAAGAATATCGGGTAAACCGCCGTGATAGACAATCTTGGTCTGATTGACCCTCGTTTCACGGACCGACAGACCTTTTACTTCGATATCAACCTGTGCTTCGCGGTAATCAATCTGCACCGGTTCAATCTTTTCCATTTTTTTGATGGCATCCACGCAACGCTCTATCAACTTTGGCGTACTGTATTCAACCTGGTAGGTGGTACGGTATTTAATCCGGTTCCAAAGATTTTCAAACTCCGGATCGAGAAATATCTGTTTGTTTATTTTCAGACGTTTCGGATCTTCATCTTTATGGATGTGACGTTCCAACTGGTAACTTTGCAAAACGGAAATAATGTCATCTTCAACGGATGCATACGTTCCAGACAGTCCCAACGTAAAACCATCCTTTCCGGGATTGAATGCCGATTGCAATTTTCCTGTTTTGTCGATAAATCCTTTGCTTTGAAGTTCACTCCAAATCGTTTCCGACTGTTCCCTATTGAAGGTTATTTCTTGCTCATCAACCAATTGGACAAGCCCCTTGAAAGCCAATCTCGGCACTTTCCCAAAAGTTACGCCACAATCTTCCTCGTATTCCGTTTGAAGTTTGGCAGCAAAATCCTCGTAACTTTCATTGGCGATGATGGTGAGTTTGTTTAGGTTTTTATCAAAGACTCGCTCACCTTCCTGATTAACCGGTAAGCGTAACCCTCGACCGATTTCCTGACGTTTTTTGAGCACCGACCGGGTTTCGTTCAACGTACATATCTGGAAGACATTGGGGTTGTCCCAACCTTCGCGCAAGGCAGAATGAGAGAAAATAAACTTCAACGGTTCATCCATGGAAAGCAGCACTTCCTTTTTCTCCATGATCAACGCGTAGGTATCGTCATCAGCCAAGGTACTTCCATTGGTATCTTTAAGAATTCCTTTTTTATCTTGCGAAAAATAGCCGTTGTGCACTTGCTCCACGGGACTATTCGCCAACGAAGCATACTGCGGCAAGCCTATCAACTCCTTGTAATGTTTTTCAAACAGCACCGCAAATTTTCCTTTCACCGGTTTACCGTCACTGTTGTAACTTCGGTAGTTGGCCACCTTGTCAATAAAAAACAAACTCAGCACCTTAATGCCTTTGCCTTTAAGCTGAAGTTCCTTGTCCAAATGCTTTTTAATGGTGTTGCGTATCTGTGCTTCGGTCAAATCATCCTTGATACCGCCCATCTCCTGGTTCAGATACAAACGGCCATGCATGGCAAAATCAATGAATTCATTTCCGGGTTCAGCAGAGATTTCGATAATCTCAAAGCCATTTTGGTAAACCGCCCTGTTTTCGGAAAGTACGTACAAATCCGCGCCCTGTTTTATCCAGAAATCCTTTTCCGCAATTCGGCCTTTACCCTGAACCTGAATCCGTATTTTGGCCCGGATTCCTTTTTTATTATCCACTTCAAGCAACTTCACGTACGCATCGTTCTGCGCATTGGCTCCGGTCACAGAAGCCACGACGATTTGTTTTACCAAGTGCAATTCATAAGCTTTTACGGGATCCAGCTTATACACCAGATTGTACAAATTCCGGTGCGTAGCCGAAAAACGGAAAATGCAAGCCGGATTCAGTGACCGGATGGCATCCTGCGCTTTGGGCGTGTTGTCCACACTCTGCGGTTCATCAATGATGACAAAAGGATTGGTTGCCTGAACAAACTCAATAGGCTTGCGCCCGGATAGCTTATCACTTTCCTTAAAAATGACGTTACTTTTCCTGTCGTCCTCGCTATCGGAAAAGTCCTTGCGGAAAGCATCAATATTGATCACCATGATCTGCAAGTGGTTGCTCGATGCAAACTGCCTTAACCGATTGGCTTTTTTGCTGTCGTACACGAAATATTCAAGCTCCACATTGTTGTACAGTGCCCGAAAATGATCGGCGGTAATTTTCAGGTTGTGTATCGTTCCTTCGCGGATGGCCACACTCGGCACCACAATAATAAATTTCTTAAATCCGTATTTTTGATTGAGTTCGTAAATAGTCCGAAGATAAACATACGTTTTACCCGTACCGGTTTCCATCTCCACCGAAAAATTCATTCCGTTTTCCAGAAAGTCCTCTTTGGAGATCGGATCAAGGTCGTTGCGTTCCTGTATGCCGGCGAGATTTTGATAAATCGTATCTTTGTTGAGAAAAAGGTTGTTCCTGACCCCCAGTTTTTCCTGAACGACAGAGCCGACAAAGGCGCGTGATTCGGTCACAGTGAAGTCTCCCTGATTAAGAGGCTGACCGTCAAACAAATCGACAAGCGAGGATATGGCTTGAAGTTGGTAAGGTTGGGAGCTATCGAATTTTAGTTTCATTTTCTATTTTTTTGAAAAAAAGGCAAAAAAGAGTAATAAATTTGATTATGAGATCATTACAAACTTCTATTGTCTTTTTCTATTCTATTTCTATTTTTTTATGCCGGCGAGCCAATATTTACGATAGGTTTTATCGGGAGTATGTGAAACTACTCTTTAAATTCAAATAATAAATGAGAAAATGGTCCTATATCCATTTCATTTTTTCACCGCACGTTTAATAATAGCCTTAAACTGCTCTCCATCTATATCGTTCGCAAAATCAATATCCGGATAAGCCTGCAATGAACGGATAATCCCAGAACCCAGTCCTCTGTATGGTAACATTTTTGAAGCAAACGAAGCCAATAGCGGATTACGGGCAACGGCATTTCCCATTTTGATTCCCTCAACAGACAAAGAATTTGGCAATTTCCCAGGGCTAATGATTTCAATCCGATCGTCAAACAGGAGAAGCCGTATGGGAGCACTTTTTAAATAGTCTCTGTGTATCAACGCATTCTGGATCAGTTCCTCAAATACGACAGACGGAATTTCGGGCAGACCTATCGAATTAAAACTTTGTCCTTGTTGTGTATAATTAATGTTTCGAGCTACAAAAGCAAGACTTTGTTCAAACATCTCGCCAATGGTACCAGATATATCCTGACTGTCACGATATTCGGTTCCATAGATAGCATTGCCCACAAAATAAACCGCTTTTATCACAAAGACCGGACGAAACATCTGTGGATTCTTAGAAAAAAGCAAGGCTCCGGCCAACGTCAAATTATCATCCGAAAGCAAATGCATGTTCCGGTAAAGTTGAACCACGTCAACCCCAAACTCCGTAGCTGGTTTCCCAAATTGCTTTTGAAAATAATCGGCAAGGATATCCATGTTTAAATCATTCAGAGAGGAATCCCTTACACCCATTTCGTCAGCATATAACAATGCACCGGATTGCAACAATCGTGCTTCTTCCTCATTACTGGTTACTTTTCGTTTGTCCGAACCTTTTTTGATCCATACCGCACCATCTTTGTCCCTATAGGGTTTATAAACACCTTCCGGCACTGTCACGACCAACACATATTTTTCACCAATCAGCACAGATTCCGTAAGAAGCTGCACCGATGGTTTTACCAAATCGCTGGCAGATGTAGCCAACAGATTGTTGATCCTTTGAAGTGCTTCATAGTCCAATCCCGCGATCTCACCGGTTTTGTCTTTCACTCCAATAATAAGCATGCCGCCAAGGGTATTTGCAAAGGCGACCATTTCTTGTGAAATGGAAACGCCATTATTGACGTCTTCCTTAAATTGGATCTTACTTGTTTCTCCTCCATTAATCAGCGTTAGCAGTTCTATTGCTTCCATATTCTGTATATTTCATTTCGTTTATTAAAAGCCTCGTCACCACCTTCCATGATGCTGATAATATCCTTCTGAGCCTGTTTGTGATCGATTCCGCCTGTGTTAACTGTTACCGTTCCATCTTCAAAGCGGCATCGTATCACCTGCTCACAATCGCCCAGGACTGGTATGTTTGCGTTATGCGTGGCAAAGATAAACTGTGTTTTGTTCTTGACCTTCGATATGGATTTTATAATATTTTCATACAAAGACTGATTGTCCAAATCATCCTCCGGCTGGTCAATGATAATTAAATCGTTGTTAGCCTGAGACAATAAAAAGGAAATCAATGCGGAAGCTTTTTCACCAAGAGAGAATGAATTATCTAATTCCTTTTCATTCAATAGAATCTTCGTCACGTTTGGTACTTGGTAAGTTAAAAACAAGGCTAACCTTTCATCAAACCGTTGTCTAAAATTTAGTAAATGATTTCCCCCGCTTAATATTCTTGCCAATCGCGAATTGTCCACAAACAAATCCCGAAATATCTCAATACCATTTTCATAATTGATTGCTATTTCGTTGAAATATGCATCCCGAACATTTGTCCCGGCACACAACTCACTGATTTTATCATAGAAAGATTTCTTATCTGCCTGAAACTGGTATTCAAACCGCAGTTGATTACCCTCCATCTGGTTCAGCTCTTCTGCTCTGGTATGAATCAAATCAAATTCCTCCCTCCAGAGAGCTTTCAATTCGTTCAATTGTTTGTTAATGAGCTCATTTCCTTTATTTATCCTTTGTTCAATTTTTTCAATTTCTCCCAATTTCAGTTTTGAGGTTTCCAGATTTCGTTTAAACTTTGGATAGTCGTCCGGATTTAAATCCGGCTCATTCAATTCACGCTTTATTTTGGCAAATTCCTCCTGAAAGCTTTTCTGAATCTGCAGAAACTGATCTTGTCTGGAAACCAGTGGTATCAAATCCATGTATTGATTATTTTCGCTGGTATGTGACAGGAGTTGTGCTACCTGATCGAATTTCGTTTTTATCTCAGAAAAGCCCTTCAAAAAGTCTTCAAAAAAAGGTTTGTTTTCTTTCGATTCATATTTCAAAACCGATTCAAATCCAGATTGATATCGTTGAACCAACTCGGACAAATCATCGTAATATTGATTGGTAAGATTTATTGTTTCCTGTATCTTCAACGCATCCCTGTCAAATTCGATTTCCCGATTCAGTTTTTCGACAATACCTCTTTCCTCAAAAATACGCAATTTTAGTTTCCATTTAGCTATATCAGCAACGATGTCTGGCTTAGCTTCGACCGATTTTTTCAGTTTTCCAAGTAGGTTAGCCGAATCTGTTATATCATTAACTTTAGTTCGAATTCGATCCTGAACAGCTTTTAATTTGGAGCCATCCACTTGGTCAGACAAAAAGCGGTCATTAAAACCCTTATCCCCTTCAGACAAATCTTTTTGTCCGTAATAGATCGGATCCCGAGCAAACAAATCGCTCACTCCAATATCCAGAGACCTCCCGTTTTCTGTAACTTCAAAAAAACTATTATCCACACTGCGTCTGATTCGGTAGGTTTTTCCGTCAGAAACGACCTCCAGTAAAACAATGCCACTTGACCCAAGCCCATAATTAACCAACCGTTGTTTTTTATCAATATCTTGCTCTTGATTTTTGGATTTGAGACCAAGACCAAAACGGATGGTCTCAAGGATGGTGGATTTACCACTGCCCTTGCTTCCTATCAAGTTATTCATATTTTCATTCAAAGAGAAGGACGTTTTTTTCAGGCTACTTTGTTCATTGCACTCATACGAAACCCTGCTTACATAAGCATTTCGCGGTAAGGGTATATTTCCCGATATTCGTTCCTGTTTCCTGGAAAGGGCAAATTTTACGGCCTCAAAGGTGTAATCACTGATTTTTAAGAAACATTTTCGTTCTACACCGCCACTGCTGTTTGGTCGTCCCACTTCTTCCAACTTTTTGGGATCGGATCCTTCCACAAAAGCAGGAATACTATTTTCATCTTCAAACCATTGTCTTAAAGCTTGTTCCTGTATCTCTTGTCCATAGTATTGCTGAAAGCCTAATACGAATTCTCGAAACAGTTCATTTTTCGCTAAATCACAAATACGTCCACCATCAAGTTCTTTCAAGAAGCCCTTATCTCTCTCACTATGAGCCATTATAATAAAACTATCACGCCCGTTTTTTTGATGTTCATCCAGTTTCTTCAATAAATCTGTCAGGTGGTAGTTGCATGTTGAGTTACCATTTTCACGATTGGGAATGCCTTCAAATGCTGCAGTAAGAAACTGATCAATAAAATGTTCGTTGTGCTTACTATTCGGTAACCATTGCTCCGGATTAAACGCTACAAGGCAATGAATACCATTTGCTCCATCTTTGACACTCAATTCAACACCGGGCAAAAGAAATATATCGTCTTTTGATGCTTGCTTTGAAAGACCTTTATATTCGTCTTTATCGAATTTATTATGATTGGTGATGAGACCAACATGAACATTCTCCACTTTAAGACGATCAATATACTGATTAAAATCACAACCAAACTGTCCATCTTTCGGTGTATGCAAATGGAAATCAGCCCGTAGCCATTTGGCTCCGCTTTCAAAAAAAAACTGTTTAACATCAATCTCTTCCATACTCGATATTTTTAAATGGTCCTAAAGTTAATCACATTTTTGCTTTTCATGATCTGGACGGCGTTGGTTTTTAGCTGGTCGTTGTTTTGGAAACCCTCGTCGAGGCAGATAACACGGGTGGGTTGGCATTCGGCCATGGCTTTAATGGCGTCGTAGGTCAGCTCTTTTTCGAGGCAAATAAGTAGAGCACCGTCGGATATACTGAAAACGGTTTTGCCTTCGAGGATCAGTTGCTCAATGGGGGTGGTTGGCTCGAAACCGGATTTGAGTAGCAATTCGTAAAGGATGGCTTCTTGCCGGGCTTCGGGAGAAATATGGTCTATGTGGCTGAACAGGGCTTGCTGAATGGCATCGGATTCTTTGGGTATGCTTTCATCCCAGATTTTGAAGTTGGAGGGTTGAAGTTTGAATACCTTGAAACCGAGATCCAGATTGGTTTTTTCTTGTTCACCAAAAAGGGTGGCACGCTCGTTGGCGGCTTTTTTGTTTTGTTCTTTTTCGATTTTGTTTATGACACGGCGAATGCGTTCTTTGCTGATGTCGGCGATGGTTTTGTATCCGGCTTTGAAGGCTTCGCTTTTTTCGTCGGTTGGTTCTGGGAGTTGAACGCAGATAAATTTTCGGTGGCCGTTATCTTCTTTGTTGAGATCAAGAATGGCATGGGCTGTGGTGGCAGAGCCAGCAAAGAAATCTAAAACAATATCATTAGAATCCAATGAGGTTTTGAATAATTGAATCAATAAATCCTTTGATTTTGGAGATGGAAAGATTTTCTTCTTAGAGTTAAATAGTTCATTAAAGGTCTTTTGTCCTTTTTCTGTATAAAAACTTTTATCTAACAAAATTGTCTTTAACATTTTTGAAGAACCATTTGCATAATCCTTAACAAAGATTTTCCAAGTCCCATTTACTTTTTTGCCAATTAAGAAATCACATTCTTGTTCTGCCTTTGGTTTTCCCCAAGTCCAACACCCCTCAAAACCATCTGACCAAATAGGTAAGACTTCTATATATTTCTCATCATTTATAAGCTGTACATCCCCACTTTCTGAATTAACATATAGTGGATAGAATAGATTCTTTCTGTTATATCTACCAAATTCACGATGTGTATTTCTCAATTCAATTGTTCTATATTTTCCAAAATCATCTTCTTCTGTGTACTCTTTATCTAATTGATCAATCTCTTTTTCTATACAGAAACTACCTTTTGGCAAAGGATTTTTACTCATGACTAAAACATATTCATGATTTGCAGCAAAATGCTTGTCTTGTGCTCTTCCTTTTGGATTACATAATAAAGTCATTAATGCAACAAAATTCTCTTCTCCAAAAATCTCATTACATAAATCCCTCAGATTATGCACTTCATGATCATCTATCGAAATAAAAATCACCCCATCCTCCCTCAACAAATTCTTCGCCAAAAACAACCTCGGATACATCATGTTCATCCACTTGCTGTGAAAGCGCCCATCCGTATCGGTATTGGTGGAAAACTTCCGCCCTTCTCCATCCACTTGTCCGGTGTATTCAAGGTACGTATCCAGACTTTCCGAATAATTATCCGGATAGATAAAGTCGTTGCCAGTATTGTAGGGCGGGTCGATGTAGATCATCTTGATTTTGCCCAGATAGCTTTTTTGCAAGAGTTTCAGCACTTCGAGGTTGTCACCTTCAATAAAAAGGTTTTCGGTCGTATCGAAATTGACACTTTCCTCCCGATCGGGAACCAACGTGGCGATGCTCGGCTGCTGAATGGTTTTGAAACAATCGGCTTTACCAGGCCAGTTCATGCCAAACCGCTCTCTGGTGGAATCTATGCTTTCTCCCAACGTCAGTTTCAGTCTGTCCCAATCCACCTTGTTTCCTTCGGTGAAAACTTCCGGGAGAAGTTGCTTCAGTTTCTGCAATTGATCTGCTTTGATATTCAGAGAGGTGAGGTCTTGTTTTTCTATTTCTATCATGGTGGTTTATCTATTTTCCCGTCTAAGTTTATCTAAAGTCATCTAAAGTGAGATGAATTTTAGTTATTCTTTTCCAGATGGGCATTCTTTTAGTTACTTGATTTACAATTTTTTTATCTTTTTTCAACATCGAGTAATGCAGGTTTCTGATCTTATTTTGCTTTTTTGAAATATCTAAAACGGCTGGAAGTATGTCTAAAATCTTTATAAGGCATACCCCTGTCTTTTAACAGTTCAATTTTTTCTGATATGGATTTGAGTCTTTATTTTTCATAGTACAATAAAAATGACCCGCAGGCAGATCTTACGGTATGCCAAACGAGTACTGTTATTCTAAACTATGCCATAAATTATTACACTTTTTGTATCCAAATTTGGATACGCGAAAGTACAATAAAAACAACAATTGCTAATGCTTTCATTTATATGTTTTACAATATTCCAATGCATCCTTGCTAATGTTATTTTGTCTCCCATTCTATTGTAAACAACTCTTTTTCAACAACATTCTGTTGCAACCTTTTTTCAATTCGGTCTATCAATTCGTCTTTCTGGTGCTCAATGACTTTGGCGGCATGATCGTAATCAATCCCTTTTGTACTATTCTCCTAAAATCTGCATATTTTTTTGTGAAATGAAATAATGTGCTTGAATTTATTGCTGACATGTTATAATATTGTATCAATTTTATATACTTTCCTGACTTATCATAAGCTTTATAATTTCATGCTTTTTCTAATAGATCACATTTATATAAGGTCGAGCTATAAACTTCACAGCTAGGCAATATGTTTTTTATCTTTCTATAGAATGACTTTCGTTCCAGTTCATCAATTTTCTCATATTCAGATTGTCTCGGATCAAGATAATCAAATGGTGGCAATGGCGCAACTACCACCCTTTTAACAACAGATTGAATATCAATTGGTAATCTAACAGTATTTTTATAGCTATCATATAATCCATTTTCTTTTACAAGGAATATTCGAATTTCTCTTTCATACTGAAATGATTTTCTTTTTAAGCACATCAATGATAAATAGTTATCATTTGCAAAGGGATGCGTAAAAAATTGATCTTTGAAGAATGGGACCTTATCTGTATGTAATTCCTCTATCTCATTTCTTTCAAAGTCATAGATCATTTTACCAATATAGATCTTAAATTTACGCTCTTTTGCCAGTTTATTCAATTGAGATAATAAGTTTTCCGTGTTAAGACTAATACGTAACCCTTTATCTTTTTGATTATTGATATATATTTTCCATGCTGCATCTTCATTTTCTTGAGTATTTTCTGTTGTGCACATACATGCAATTTCAGGTCTATTATAATTGTATGCACTGTAATCGGTATTTAGAAACCGATATTCAAATGGATCAAGCCATAAAACTGGAGAAACGAAAACAAGAATATTCTTTTCCACAAACTGAACAAATGATTTATATGAAATGTATTTATAAAGGTATTTTGGTTCTTCATAACCATTTAACAAATAAACATTCTCAAACTTTTCATGCTGTTCTGAGTAAGCCTTGGGATTTGAAAAATGGGATAATGCTTTTATTTGCTTCTCAAATGATTTCTTTGATGTAACTGCTGAAAGTCCATTTTTATTCATAGAATTCAGCATTCTATCTATTTCTTTTATATTAAATCGACTTGGCATAGATGTTATGACTTTTTTATTATCCAATCTTCCATTACTTTTCCATTTGCAAACGGAAGTTCATTTTTTCACGCTCTATTTCAACCCGTAGCTCTTCCTCGGTAGGAAGATAGAGTTTATATTTTGAGGCGAAAATCTGTTCGTTTCCTTTTAAGATGGAATATCGGGCAATATCTTGATCTGTATCCGTACAAAGAATAATGCCGATGGTGGGATTATCGTCTTTGTTGCATTTGAGTTCATCGTACATACGAACATACATATCCATTTGTCCCACGTCCTGATGGGTTATTCTGTTTGTTTTTAAATCAATGAGGACAAAGCATTTTAAGAAATAATTGTAGAAAACCAGATCGAGATAATAATCACTTGTTTCGGTGCGAAGTAGTTGCTGACGCTCAACAAAAGCGAAGCCTTTGCCCAATTCCAAGAGAAAGCGTTGCAGGTTGCCGGTAAGGGCTTTTTCAAGCTCAGCTTCAGTGTATCCGGTATTGGCTGGCAGATTTAGAAATTCCAGAACACAAGGGTTTTTGATAAATTCCAACTTGTCTTGTTGAAAGTCCTTCGTTTTTTCTTTCATCTCCTGAACAACTGGTTCTTTTGATGGAGACATCAATAAACGGTCGTAATATAAAGTGGAGATGTTGCGGTCGAGGGTGCGAACGCTCCAGGTGTTTTCAGCGGTTTCTTTAAGGTAATATGCTCTAGCCTCAGGATTTGATACACGCATGATACAACGAATATGCGACCAGCTCAATTTGCTCCACAGTGTGGAGCGAATCGGCTTTTCGGGAAATGTCAAATAAAACTGACGGTAATTTCGAAGACTTTGTGAGGAAAAACCGCTCCCAAACTCTACAGTCAGTGCTACGGAAAGTTCTTTGATTAAATAATCGCCATATACGGCTCTTTGCTCTCCATTTTGTTCCTGTTCCACAATGCGTTTGCCAACCAGCCAATAGGCGTCCACCATAGCCGTATTGATTGCCGAATAGGCTTTTTGTCTTGCCTGTTCGAGAATTTGTTTGATTTCTGAAACAAAAGGATTATCGGTTGAATTGGTTGGGGATTTTTTCATGGATGTTTAATTTTCTGGAAAAATGAGGCCGAGCACGACGTGTTTGTATTCGGATGGTTCGACGGTGCCTCGGAGTTTGTTGGCGGAGTCCCAGAGAGATTCTTCGATGGAAATGATTTTATCTTTTTTAGCCATGAAATGGTATCAGTATGTTAGTGATTTAGTTATTGTGTGTAAAAATATGCATAATTTGGATACAGTGGTGGATTTGGGGGGTAAAAGTTATCAACTTGAAATCAAAGCCGCCTGCTCACAACTAAGGAACAGGCGGCGACGTTGTATGAAAGAAGCTGCTCCACCATACAAATAAACAGCCGTTTCACTCTGACAGAGATGCCGGCTTTAATTTTCTTTCTTTCGTTCCTTGCATTTTTCAAAAGCAAAGCTCAAATCTTTTCTGACCTCTTCCGGTACATCTCTGGACGGTTTGAAGACCATAGGGGAATGTGCATAATTCACCTCCCGGCTTTGATGGTGAATGACGGTGTAGCAATCATCTGAAGCCGTAAGTCCGTAAAGGCCTGCATCCTCGTTAAAACACATCGGTTTCTCAACGACAATCCCAAACACAAGTTGATTGCCGAAGGGTAATTCAACAACCTCTCCTACTTCATGATACATGGTTTTTTCCGGACGTCCTAAAAACGGTCCGTCATCCGGTACCAAACTTTCGGTCAACAACTGTCCTTCCGGTGAAAAGACGCTTGTTGAAAGTTGATAGCGATACGGTGAATCCAATTCGAACTCCTCAAGGACAAGGCAATATACCCGTTCCTCATGCGAAGAGTCTCCATAAAGGAAAGGATAATGATCTTTAAACCTTGATATGACCTCTTCCGCTTTTTGCTTATTTGAGAAAAAAAGCGGTTTCCCGGGAGATATGTTTACAGGGTTATCAAAACAGATATTCAGAGAATAAACTAAAAAAAGCCTCCATTCGTTGTTTTTCATGTCGTTGAATCTTGTTTTATAATGAATGATAAAATAAATAGACAGAATAAAAACACGATGTAGTGGCTGGACAAAATTATTAATATTAATTAAACATACTTACAATCTATCATTTAAGAATTTAAACATCACGTAATATTAATTTCGTTTAAAGAAAATAGAATCAAAAAAAGGCCACCTTAAAAAGGTAGCCTTAAATATGTATCAAAATTTTCTTTTTGCAATCAAGCTTTCTTCTCCTCAAGAATCTCCATTGCCATATCTAAAATGATGGTGTCGTCCAACATAACCAATCCACCATCGGGGCCGGGTTCGATATGAACACCAACACTTTTACCATCACGATAATTGTACCCACCAAAATAATTCCGGACAGTCTCAACAGATATACCCAATTCGTCAGCTATACGTTGAGAACTGCCGGATGGCAAACTGTCTTTGATTTTACGAAGATCGTTAAAAGTTATAGTCTTGATCATGGCCGTATGAATTTTGAAATTAATACTACTGTTAAAATTAAACTGCTCTAAAAATAAAGAATAAAACAGGAAAGAAAAAATATTTATAGCCTTTTTTAGGGAAACTTATCTTAATTTATCAGGATGTCTTTTACCAACTTAGACAGAAGGATGCGGATAGCATGGTAACCACCACCAAGAGCAATGAAATCACGATCAAAGACAGATCTGACTTCTTATAATTGCTTATCGTCATTTGTCTTGACCTTCGGTCTGTAAGGAGACGAATGCCTGTACTCTTTTGAATGATGAATTTATATAGATAATAAAATGCAACGGAAGAAAGAATTCCGAATAGTGCCCCCGAGATGACATCCAAAGGAAAGTGAACACCCAGATAAATCCTTGAATACGAAACAGCCATCGCCCAAATTATAACGACGAGTGAATAGAGCCAATTTCTAAAAAACAAGATGCTTAGTCCGGCAAAAGCAAAAACGTTGGCGGCATGGCTTGAAATGAAACCATACTCCCCTCCTCTGTAATGATTGACTACCTGAACAAGATTCGCGGTTTGAGGGTCATAGGTCGGACGAAACCTGGCAACCAAAGGTTTGATGACTCCGGCTGATATCTGATCTGTAAAAACAAGCAAAAGCCCAAAAGCGAGCAGTATAAAGAACGTCTGTCCTTTTTTATTGCGAATGAACACAATGATCATCACCAATAAAACGGGTAGCCACATCATCGTTTCAGAAAGCAACCACATAAACCTGTCCAACCATGGGAGATGATAGCCGTTGACCAATAATAACATCTCCTGATCCCAATCGATAATTCTTTCCAACAGGCTCATCTTCGAAATTTTATATCATTTGAATATTATTAGATTCCAACCATCCGATATTACCATCTTCCAGTTCAATCTCACTCCATTTTCCGAGCACACTCAACACTTTAACCTTACATCCTTCATGAATGATGAAGAGGTCCGTGCCGCTCTCGTCGGGAGAACTTTTGACCGTAACCGTCGACGCAAACAAAATGGCCGTATCAGGCTTAACAAGACGGTGATGTTGCTCCCCGCTATAAACCAACGACAACACACTTAGGCAAACAGATAAAATACCGACAAAAAATCCACTCTTCTTCAACCAGGAAAACTTTGTAAAAAAGTATAAAAACAAACAGGCGATGAAAAGTATAAAGAAAAAGATGCTGATTCCGGCCCAAGTATTGGAATTATAGCTATTTCCAAGTGATTTGAACCAACGGTTTATAAAAAACGTTCCTACGGGTTCGATTTTGTCCGTAATTCGTGCCTGACACATTTCCAGATTAAACCTTGCATCCCTGTCACCGGGATTCAGTCTGAGTGCACGCTCATAATTCAGGATGGCGGGTGCCATGTTTCTGGATTTGTAGTAGGCATTTCCAAGGTTGTAATAGAGTTTGTCTGAAGCCCCGAATTTGGCCAGTATATGTTCATAGATTGTTGCGGCTTCTGCATAATGGCTTCGTGAATATAAAAAAGCTGCCTTTTTCAATAATTCATCGGCGGAACCTTCAATAACTTGTTTCGATCGAGCCTCTTTCATTTTCGAAGGGGCTGAAGATTCCGTCATCTCAGTCTTTACCTGTACCGTATCTGTTTGAGCATAAGAACAGAAACAGATTAACAAAAGAAATAGTATACTAAATGATCTGTACATCTTCTTATTTTTTGATCGTATTTTCCATCTTATTCATTACATTCATCGTCTTTTCATAGAGGACATCCATGGCATGACTGTCTTCTCCGGGCGCATAACGGGCAAATTCACATGTTTGAAGAATATCCATATATTCTTTTCTGATATCTTCACTCACCTTACAATCATCAAGTTGACTCTCTATGGTCTCTTTGGTTAAAAGTGAAAGCGGAATGTTCAGTTTATCACTGGTATATCCCCAAAGTGCTTTCAGGACTTCATCATAGAATGATTCCTTCTTGCCTTCTTTCAGATAAATGCCGGCTTGCTTCAGACGTTTTACTGCGACTTTGTTTGCTTTTCGGTTACGGACTCTGGCAGCATCGGCATTGGCTTTTACCTGTTTTCGATTGATAATCAAAAAGATCACAAAGAACAAAAGCGGAATCAGATAGCAAAGCCAGAACCATGTCTTTCCGTAAATGAGATTTGTTTGCTGATGCAGTTTGATGTCGTTTTTCAGATAACGGATATCGGATCCCAGCAGGCGTACTTGTTCCTGATCGGTAAAGTTACCGGATATCGTCTGACCTCCTCCTTCACCTTTGGCAACGTCCAGCGTAAAACTATTTGTCCTGAGAGTTTTATAACTTCTTGAAGCTATATCAAAATAGCTGAGTGAAACACCTGGAATCTTAAATTTACCGGCATATCTCGGAATAAATAGATATTCTATCGTTTTGGTACCGCTTACACCGCTTGGCGTATTTTTAAACATATTGTCCGCTTTGGGATCATACACTTCGAAATCGGCAGGAAAAGTAAATTTCGGAGTGGGTATCATTTTCAGGTTTCCACTACCTGAAATATTAACCTTGATGGTTACAGCGTCGTTGGCTTTTACTTTGGTGGATGTGATGGATGAACTCATCCTAAGATTTCCGGCCACTCCGCAAAAATCTGCAGGCTTGCCGGAAGGCAGCGGATCAACCTGGATCTTGATACTATTGGATGACAAGGTCTTCTTGACCTCGGAATAGGTGTCAAAGAAGTCGTCAAATATACTCCTCGTACGGGGATTGTTATTCCTGACACGAGCCACCACATCAAAGGAGCCTCTTTTGATGGTGAGCATACCGCTTTTCTGCGGAAAAAGTACCGTTTGCTTCAGAATGGCAGTCCGGTAATTACTTCCATTGTAATTTTCCAAATTCCATTGTTGATTTTTTGAAAGATCTATTTCCTGAGCCATGAATCCTACAAATTCGGGGAACTTGGGATTTTCGAATCCGGCGATGTCCACTTTTGTGTAAATCTTATAAGTGACAGTCAAGCTTTCCTGTTCACGAACCCTTGTTTTAGAAGGAATGGCACGGATAAAAACCTGGTCCGAAGATACGCCTTGTGAGGAGGAAGAGGAACTGCTTATAGATGAGCGTTGCGAAGAATTGCTGCCTCCACTTGATTGCTGATCCTCAGGCAGGACCTTAATAGTCAGACTATTGCTGGTATATCTGTTATTTCTGATATTTGCTGTAGCGGATGGAATTGTAAAAGTTCCTGTTTTCTTGGGAGACAAGACATACGTAAATCGATACGATGTGGAAGAAGAATATTGCCCGTTGATGATGCTTGTTGAACTCATCGTCGAAGTGAACGGCCCGGATAGAATCTCAAAACTATTCAATTCTGCAATCCGTAAATCTCTGGCTTCTGCATTGGACGTATATACAAGATTGAAATTCTGCCCCATGACCACGGTTCTTGGAGCCTCGGCTGTAAATGTCACATCTGCCGCAAAAAGTTTGCTGCCAAAACAGATCAACATTCCAACGAATACCAGTACCAGTTTGTTCCTCATATTAAATAAAAACTTATATATATGTATCTAAACTACTTTTTATTTTAAGCATGCAAAGTTACGCTTTTTTACCAATCTTTTTCTCTTTTCTTAGCCTTGCTTTGCTGCATTTGAAGTTTCTTGACCTTCTCCTGCGTATCTTTTTCGTCTTGACTCAGAGCGTCCAGCAGTTGTTTGGCTTTTTCTTTGGTAACTTGTTCCTGTTGTTGTTGCTGTTGTTGCTGTTGTTGTTTGTTTTGCTTCTTTTCCTGATCATCTTGCTTTTGCTGTTGCTGTTTTTTTTGTTGATCCTGTTTTTGATCCTTATTCTGATTCTTGTTTTTGTTGTTCTTTTGGTCCTGTTGTTGTTTCTTCAAAAGAGCCTGAGCCATGGCAAGATTATAACGAGTCTGGTCATCATTCGGGTTGAATCTCAGAGATGACTTATAGGAATCGACGGCTTTCCCGTAATCTTTTGCCTGCATAAAAGTGTTACCGGCATTGTGAAAAATAGCGGCTTTCTTCACAGGATTGGTCTGCTGACTTAAAGACAATTGATATTGTTCCAATGCCTCTTTTCCTTTTTCCTGTCTGTAAAGAGCATTCCCGAGGTTATATGAACCTTCCTTTGACTTTTTGTTCACTTCCAAAGCTTTTCTGTAAGCAATCTCCGCCTCGGTGTATTTTTGTTTTTCATAAAGCTTGTTTCCCTGGCGGATACTTTTCCTTTCCATTTTCTGAGCAGAAACACCCCATGAACCAAGGATTAAAAGTGCGGATAATATATATTTGAGTATTCTCATGATTAAAACAATTTGATCTTGCGCAAAAGTTTGTTTTTTCGCTCAAGAATGAACACGTCAATAAGCAACAAAACCAAAACGATCCATGCCAAACCTTGAAACTGTTCATCATATTCACTGTATACGGATGATTCCACGTCGGCTTTTTTCATTTTATCAAGTTCTGTCGTAATGACACGCAACGCGCCGTTGGTATTGTCGGAACGCACATAAACGCCACCACCTGCAGCTGCGATCTCCTGACACATTTTTTCATTTAATTTGGTAATGACCACATTTCCATTTTTGTCCTTACGGAATTCATTGCTGTTTGCAATGGGTATGGGGGCACCCTTTTCAAGCCCCATGCCGATGACGTGTGTCTTGATTCCCTGAGCCAAAGCTTCCTTGGCACTTCCAACTGCGTCATCCTCAAAGTTTTCACCATCGGTAATCAGGATAATGGCTCTTTCCGCTTTTCCTTTCTGGGGAAATGAACGCGCACATAAATCAATAGCTGAACCTATAGCTGTTCCCTGCGTAGGCACAAGCGACGGGTTGATGCTGTTCATAAATATTTTGGCAGAGACATAATCGCTGGTAATCGGCAATTGGGTAAATGCTTCTCCGGCAAAAACGATCAGACCAATCTTGTCGTTGCTCAGTTTGTCGACTAATTTGGAAAGTATTTGTTTGGATTTTTCCAAACGACTCGGAGTTATATCTTCAGCCATCATGGAATTGGAAACATCCAGAGCAATCATCATTTCTGCACCTTTCTTTTGGACTTTTTGCAATTTTGAACCGAATTGCGGACCTGAGACCATAAAAATACAAACGGTTATAGCCGTCAACTGCAAAATAAATTTCAACCAGGGACGCCTACGTGAAACATCAGGCATCAACTGACTCACAACGTCCGGATTTCCGTAGACTTTCAGACGTTTTTTCTGCTTCCTGTTTTCTGCAATGAAAAGCAAAGCCAATACAGGAATCAGCAGGAGAAAATATAGATATTCGGGATTCGAAAAACGAAACATAGTTCTGATTTTTAGCAATTATGGAAGACGACGCAACACGGTATTTCTGAGAAAGATTTCAAGAAGAAGCAATATCAGGGCGGCAACACCGAATGCCCGGTACTCCTCGTTCTTTTTACTGTACTCGTGTACTTTCATCTTTGTTTTTTCCAATTGATCAATTTCTTTGTAAATACTCTTCAACTTACTGTTGTCGGTAGCACGATAATACTTACCGCCGGTAATCGATGCAATCTGTCTCAAAGGTGCTTCATCAATCACAACATCTATGTTTTGGTATTGAACACCATAGGCGGTCTGAAAAGGATAAGGGGCTTTCCCTCTTGTTCCGATACCGATGGTATATACCCTGACACCAAATGTCTTTGCTATACCTGCAGCCGTAATAGGGTCAATATCCCCCCGGTTGTTGGATCCATCAGTTAGTAAAATAATGACCTTGGATTTAGCCGGTGAATCCTTGATGCGATTAACTGCATTTGCAAGCCCAAGACCGATAGCCGTTCCGTCTTCAATCATACCGCTTCGAATGCCTCCGAAGAGATTCAGCAACACTGCATGGTCTGTTGTCAGCGGACATTGGGTAAAGCTTTCAGCAGAAAAAACCACCAGACCGATATTGTCATTGGGCCTTCCGGAAATAAAAGAGGACGCTACGTTTTTGGCCGCTTCAAGACGGTTTGGTTTCAAATCTTCAGACAACATGCTGCTCGATATATCGATGGCAACGACTATGTCGATACCTTCAGTAGATACATTCTGCCAACTATTGGTCGATTGCGGACGCGCCAAAGCAACGACAAGCATAACAAATGCCAACATTTTCAAAATGAAAGGCAGATGCTGCAAACGATCTTTCCAGGACGGCTTGATTCCTTCAAAAGCAAAACTATTCGATACCTGAAGCGTCGCATAACGTTTTTTCCGCTTAAGAACATACCAAACAATGGCCGGTATAATCAACAGCAATAAATAAAGGTAATACGGATTTGCAAGTATCATTTCGGTTGATATTTTTTCATTTCATCATTTTGGGAGGGTACATCCTTTGGAGACAAATCAGACTCAGCATCATTTTGCCGGTCTTCCTGTATTCCATCCATTTGTTCCTCTATCGGTTTAACTTCCTCAATCTTTGTCTGATTGACAAACAAGTAGGAATTCATGATGCTCAATTCATTTTCATTTTCAAGTGGCTGAATCTTGGCAAACTTTACCAAATCAGACAATTGAAGAATCTGACGCAGGTTCTGATAAACGGATTGCGTATCCTTGTCACGTTTAAAAAGAGCCAATATTTCATCCGTTGTCATTTCCAAAGCACCAATCTGGAAACGTCTCTGAATATATTTTCGCAGAATATCCGACAAGGCTGTGTAATATTCCTTATTCTTTCCGATCTTCCAGATCTTTTCTGATTTAAGTTTGTCCAATTCCATGATGGCAACGACATGAGGCGGCAACAAAGGCTTATTTGCTTCAATTTCAGCTTTAGACAAACCGTATTTCTTTTTCAGGATCAACCAAATAGCAAAAAGTATAACAGCATAAATGAGCAAAAACAAGACCATTTCCATAAAATAATCGCCCAAAACGAATGGTGGTTCCTGAACGCCCTTGATATCGAATATCCGGACTTTTGCCGTATCAACACTATAGGTCATGACCTTCAGTGCCATATCATTACTTTCAACGGTATCAAGACCTGCTATGATTTTGATGGGTGGAATATAATACAGCCCTGAGTCAAACGAGGTTATCACGTAATCCGTTTTCAAATGAATCAGATTGTTTTCATTTTCAAGAGTATCCAACTTTCCCCTTGATAGGATTTCAACGCCGTTTACCACTGTATCACCCGGGAATAGTGGGAAAATATATTTCAATGAAGCAGGACCGGAGACCTCTATATGCATCTTTGATTGCTGCCCGATAAGCATTACGGTGGAATCGATGGAGGCTTTTACACTGATTTCCTGTGCAAAGACAGGAAACAAGCATGCACTTAGCAACAACGAAACCAAACTTCTTCTATAATTAAACATATTTGTTTATAACATATTCGTTCTTCAAACGATTCAACTTCTAAGGTTAAATAAACCCATCAGCGAACGTACGTAATCCTGATCTGTTGAGATTGAAACAGCGTCCACATTGCTTTTCTTAAAAGCATCGTTCAATATCTCCTGTTGATGAAGCCACCAATTCTGGTAAGTTTTGCGTATGGCTCTTGAAGATGAATCAACCAACCGTTCTTCACCTGTCTCTGCATCCTTCACGTGTACAAGACCGATCGGAGGCAACTCGGTTTCCCTTTTGTCATACACCTGAATAGCCACAATATCGTGCCTACGATTAGCGATGGTCAAATCGGTCTGGAAATCCTTTGCATCGATAAAATCTGAAATCACAAATGCTGTACTGCGCTTCTTGATAACATTGGTCAGATAGCGTAATGCCCCCGGTATGTTCGTTTTCGTATTCTCAGGTTCGAAATCAATCAATTCACGAATGACGTAGAGGATATGTTTTTTACCTTTCTTGGGGGGTATGAATTTTTCCAGCTTATCGGAAAAGAAAATGACTCCGATCTTATCATTGTTTTGAATGGCAGAAAAAGCGAGTGTTGCTGCAATTTCGGTCATCATATCTTTCTTAAGCTGAATATCGGTACCAAACATACGACTTCCTGAAACATCGATCAGCAACATCACGGTCAATTCACGTTCTTCTTCGAAAACTTTGACATAAGGGTGATTAAAGCGAGCTGTCACGTTCCAGTCGATGCTCCGGATATCATCTCCGTATTGATATTCCCTCACTTCGGAAAAAGCCATACCCCTACCTCTAAAGGCTGTGTGATATTGCCCTGCGAAGATGTTCTGAGACAATCCTCTGGTCTTGATTTCGATCTTCCGTACACGTTTTAATAATTCGCTTGTTTCCATACCTGCCAATTAGGGTACTTCTACCTTATTCAAAATTTCACTGACGATTTCTTCGCTGGTCAGGTTATTGGCTTCTGCTTCATAGCTCAGGCCGATACGGTGACGCAATACATCATGACAAATGGCACGGACATCTTCAGGGATGACATAACCTCTGCGTTTGATGAAAGCATAAGAGCGAGCAGCCAAAGCTAAATTGATGGAAGCACGGGGTGAACCTCCGAAAGAAATCATGCCTTTCAGGTCATTCAAACCATATTCTTCAGGATAACGGGTGGCAAACACAATATCTATGATGTAGCGTTCTATTTTCTCGTCCATATATACCTGACGAACCACCTTACGTGCTTCAAGAATATCATCACCTTTAAGCACCGGTTTGATCGGAGGCAATTTTTCACCGATATTCTGACGAATGATCAAAGCTTCTTCTTCCTTTTTAGGATAACCGATAATCACTTTCAGCATGAAACGGTCTACCTGAGCTTCCGGAAGCGGATATGTACCTTCCTGTTCAATGGGATTTTGCGTGGCCATCACAAGAAACGGAGCATCCAAATCATAAGTTTTGTCACTGATCGTAACCTGACGTTCCTGCATGGCTTCAAGCAGTGCACTTTGTACTTTTGCCGGAGCACGGTTGATTTCATCAGCAAGAATGAAATTCGCAAAAATCGGGCCTTTCTTTACGGTAAATTCTTCTTTTTTCTGACTGTAAATCATGGTTCCGATCACATCGGCCGGCAATAAATCGGGAGTAAACTGGATTCTGCTGTATTTAGCGTCGATCAGCGAAGCCAGACTCTTGATGGCCAAGGTTTTTGCCAACCCAGGAACACCTTCCAACAAAATATGGCCATCTGAAAGCAAGCCAATTAATAAAGACTCAACCAAGTGTTTTTGTCCAACGATAACCTTGTCCATGCCAAAGTTTATCGAATCTACGAACGCGCTTTTTTTCTCAATCAGCTCATTCAATTCCCGAATGTCTACGGTTTGACTCATATCATTATAAATATTTAGTAAAACGATTCCTTTTTCTTACAGAATATGCAAAAGTAAACAGGATAGGCTTCATTTAACAGTTTATCCCGTTAAAAAAAATTAAGCCTATCCTAATAAAGTTGAATTTCTTCCCTTTCACGACATTATTGAATAATGATTGAACAGGAATAACAAATAATGGTAAAAGCGGTTATTCTTTTCTTGACAATATCTTTGTTTGAAGAGCCTTCGCTTTTGCTATACAATCCGGATCATTAGCGTTAATGATGGAGATGTCCGGTTTTGGAATTCGGATTCTTGTTCCGAGTGGAATGTGGTCCGGATCTTTAATGACATCCATATTGGCTGCATAGATGTATACCCAAAAAGCTTTATGCCCGTAATATTTCAAGGACAAAACAGTAAGCATTTCTCCTTGTTTAAGTCTGACATAGACAGGGAAAGTCACTCTATTTGTCCCTGTACTGACCGGAATTATCACTTTCGGTTTGATTGCCGGTTTTTCCACCACTTTTGCCTTGGGTGTTGCAACCGAGGTCTGTGTTTTTACAGTAATAGGTTTCGCTACAGCAGTTGGTTTAGAAGCCAATTTTTTGGCACCGCCGTTTTTTTCCGCTACCGCCATGGATTCAACCTTTGCAGCAATTTCAGCTTCGAGTTTTAAGGAATCCTGAATAACGGTTTCAAATTCTTCAGACGGAGTATTTTCAAAAGAAGTGTCGGCATCAATGACAGCAAGTTCTTTCAATTTATGGTCATTTTCTTTTTTGGCGGAATAATTGGACAGGATAGCCCATGCAGCCAGTGCCAATACAATCAATACCAGAAATACCCGAAAAAAACTTCCGGAGTTCCTGAATCCGCTTGATCTTCCGGATCTTTTTGGGGATCCGTTTATCGGCTGTCGCATTTCATTTTTTCGCTCTTTGTTTGGTGTTCTTAAGTCGTTTGAATTTTGTGGCATCATATTATGTGGTGTTTCTTTTGGTTTATCAGGCTTTTTTTCTTTTGTGTCTATGATTATTTCATCAGACTTCTCTTTTTCCTCGCTGATATTCCTCACGGCAGGTTCTTTTTTTACAGAAGATCCGTCCAATTCGACGGGTTCCAGATACGAGAAAGGCTCATTTACAATTTCCTTCAGGGTATTATCAGGAGAAAAAGATATTTTGTAATGTTCTTTGATTTCGAATTCTTCGCCCGTTGTCACATTCACACTTTTACGGGATTCCACCTTTAACAGTTTAAAGGCTCCAAGGCCTTGAATTTTTATTGTTTCACCCTCAAAAATCGAATCTTCAATAACCTTAAAAAATACTTTTAAGAATTCTTCCGCATCTTTTTTCTTCAACTTCCCTGATTCGGAAAGTCGATCCGCCAAATCTTGAAATAACAGTTTATTGTTCATGGCCGGAATAGTTTTTTATTTTTTCCTTCAATATTGTTCCGGGCTTAAAACTCGGGACCAATTTGGGAGGAATCATCCAACGATTTCCTGTAACCGGATTGACGGAGACACGTTCTTCTTTTTTCTTCACTTCAAAAGTGCCAAAACCTTTAATCGCAAGAACATCTCCATCACCCATCATTCTGGCAATAATGGAAGTTGTAAGTTCCACAAGTTCAGCAGATCTTTCCGGATTTACCGTCATATCATGCTGGATTTTCTGAACAAAATCTTTGGTTTTCAAGATAATAAGATTTTTAAATGGAATGTGTTGCGATATTAAATAAAATACGGCAAACCTGCAAGTTTTTGGGGTGTTTTTAAGCTGCCGCCGCCCAAGAGTTTTGTAAAAAAACGACAGAGGGTGAGCCCGTGTCTATGAGCCCACCCTCTTTGGTTTATGGATTATTCTCAACGCAATGCTGCCTGTGCGGCGGCCAAGCGTGCGATAGGTACACGGAACGGAGAGCAGCTGACATAGTTCAAACCGACACGATGACAGAATTCAACGGAAGACGGTTCACCGCCATGTTCGCCGCAAATGCCGCACTTTAAGTCCGGACGGATGGAACGGCCTTTTTCGGTAGCCATCCTGATCAGTTGACCGACTCCTTTTTGATCGAGAACCTGGAAAGGATCCACTTTTAAGATTTTCTTTTCAAGATAGGTCGGAAGGAAACTTGCCACATCATCGCGGCTGTAACCGAAAGTCATCTGAGTAAGGTCATTGGTCCCGAAGGAGAAAAACTCGGCGGAAGTGGCGATACGGTCGGCCGTAAGGGCTGCACGTGGAATCTCAATCATGGTTCCGACCTTAAAGTCAATACGGCGCCCGGTTTCAGCAAAAAGTTCCTCTGCCGTTTTACGGATCACTTTTTCCTGTTCGAGAAATTCATAAAGAATACCGGTAAGCGGAACCATGATTTCAGGGAAAGCGACAAAGCCTTCTGCCTGCAATTCCAATGCGGCACCAAGGATGGCCCGTGTTTGCATTTCGGTGATTTCAGGATAAGTGTTACCCAAGCGGCAACCACGATGTCCCAACATCGGATTGGCTTCATGCAAAGCATCGACACGTTGTTGGATGGTCTTTAAAGATATGCCCATAGTCTTGGCCAGTTCGGCCTGTTCCCTTTCTTCATGAGGAACAAATTCGTGCAAAGGCGGATCCAGCAGACGTACGGTCACGGGAAGATCATGCATGACCTTGAAAATACCTTTGAAATCAGCTTTTTGGTATGGCAGGATTTTTTCCAAAGCTTTGCGTCGACCTGTTACATCTTCGGCCAGAATCATCTCACGCATAGCTTTAATCTTTTCGCCTTCAAAGAACATGTGTTCCGTACGGCAAAGACCGATACCCGTAGCACCGAATTTTCGGGCGACTTCAGCATCATGGGGCGTATCAGCATTTGTTCTGACCGTCATACGGGTATATTTGTTTGCCAATGCCATCAATTCTGCAAAATCGGCATCCACTTCAGCTTCTTTGGTCAAGACTGAACCAAGATAAACGTCACCTGTTGAGCCGTTCAGTGATATATAGTCACCTTCATGCAACACAACATCACCAACTTCTATGGTTTTAGTGCTATAATCGATTCTTAGGCTGCCAGCACCAGAAACACAACATTTACCCATACCACGGGCCACAACGGCAGCGTGGGAAGTCATACCGCCACGGGCTGTAAGAATACCCTGGGCTGCAGCCATACCGGCCAAATCTTCAGGAGAGGTCTCAATACGAACCATCACCACTTTTTCACCTCTTTTTACCCATTCGGCAGCATCATCTGCATTAAATACGATGCGACCGGATGCTGCTCCCGGTGAAGCGGCCAAACCTTTTGTGATAATTTTTGCGTCCCTGATTGCATTCTTATCGAATACCGGATGGAGCAATTCATCCAGTTTATTGGGTTCCACGCGCAAAACAGCCGTCTTTTCATCTATAAAACCTTGATGCAACATATCCATGGCTATCTTAACCATGGCTGAACCTGTACGTTTACCGTTACGGGTCTGTAGGAACCAGAGTTTGCCTTCCTGTACGGTAAATTCCATATCCTGCATGTCTTTATAGTGATTTTCCAACTTTTCCTGAATGGAATTCAGTTCTTTAAAAATCTTCGGCATGGCTTCTTCCATAGAAGGGTATTTTTCAAAACGGTCTTTTTCGCTGACACCGGCCAACTTAGCCCATCGTTGCGAACCTTCTTTTGTGATCTGCTGAGGGGTACGGATACCTGCCACAACATCTTCACCTTGTGCATTAATGAGGTATTCTCCCATAAAAATGTCTTCACCGGTAGCGGCGTCACGGGAGAAGCAGACTCCGGTGGCAGAAGTGTCCCCCATATTTCCAAATACCATGGCTTGTACGGTTACAGCCGTACCCCATTCGGCCGGAATACCTTCCATTTTGCGATATAATATGGCTCTATCGTTCATCCAACTGTCAAATACGGCACAAATGGCACCCCATAACTGATCATAAGATTTTTCGGGAAAATCTTTCCCTGTCTGGCTTTTTACGGCCGCTTTGAAGAGAGTCACTAACTTTTTCAAATCTTCGACCGATAATTCCGTATCGAGTTTAATGCTTTTTTCTTTTTTGATGCGTTCGATAATTTTTTCAAAAGGATCTATATCATTTTTATTAGCCGGTTTCATGCCTAACACCACATCTCCGTACATCTGTACAAATCGTCGGTAGGAATCCCAGACAAAGCGGGCATTTCCGGTTTTACGGATCAAACCTTCCACGACTTGATCATTCAAACCCAAGTTGAGTATGGTGTCCATCATCCCCGGCATAGATGCGCGTGCACCTGATCGAACAGAAACCAACAAGGGATTTTCAACATCTCCAAATTTTGAATTCATCAATATTTCAACACCTTTTATCGCTGCTTCAACATCAGATTTCAGCAAAGAGACCACATTGTCTTTACCTAATTCAAAATATTCCGTACAGACATCTGTTGTAATAGTAAATCCTGGAGGTACGGGAACGCCTATTAAATTCATTTCCGCCAAATTGGCACCCTTTCCGCCAAGTAAATTTCTCATGGAAGCTTTTCCTTCGGCTTTACCATTACCAAAGGTGTACACTCTTTTAGTTGTCATTCTAGTTATTAAGGTTAAAAGTGAATAAACTCAGTCTCTTTTTCAATTGCGCAGACAAAAATAGAAATTTTTGTTTATAACAAAGTTTAATTTCAAGTAAAAATCATGACTGTAATACATTTATAAAAGAATTTTAACGACAAATCAGTACTTTTGCATGTTCAATCGAATGGATCTGTCCTATCAAACAGATTTAAATATTTAAAAATCTATTATTTTGGCCAAAAATAAAAAAACACTTCCGATACTTGAAGCTGTGGCAATAACCGACATGGCAGCCGAAGGCAAAGCTTTGGCACGGGTAAACGACATGGTCGTCTTTGTACCTTTTGCAGCTCCCGGTGATGTGGTTGACATTCAGTTGACCCGTAAAAAACACAAATACGCCGAAGGTCGGGTTGTTAGGTTTCACGAATACGCCAAAAACCGGGAAACACCTTTTTGTGAACACTTTGGCGTTTGCGGTGGTTGCAAATGGCAGCAAATCCCCTATCAGGCACAAATCGATTTTAAACAAAAACAGGTTTTCGATGCTCTGACCCGCATCGGAAAGATTGATCTTCCGGATGAGGTAACCAAGCCTGCCGAAAATAGTATTTACCCCCAGGAGGGCTTTTATCCCATCATGGGTTCCAAAAAGACCAGATTTTATCGCAACAAACTGGAATTCACCTTCTCCGACAAACGTTGGATGACTTATGAAGAAGTGGCATCAGGTGCATCTTTCGAGTCGATGAATGCTCTTGGATTTCATATTCCGGGAATGTTTGACAAGGTGCTTGACATAAAGAAATGTTGGTTACAGGATGACCTATCGAACCGTATCCGCCTATCCGTCAGATCTTTTTGTCTTGAAAATGGCTATGAATTTTTCAACCTGAAAAATCAGGAAGGGCTGATGCGAAATCTGATTGTCAGGACAGCATCTACCGGAGAAGTGATGCTGATTGTTGTCTTTTTTCGGGAAGAACCTGAAAAAATCGAAGCTTTGCTTCAACAGGTATCATCAGATTTTCCGGAAATCACCTCTTTAATATACATCATCAATGAAAAAGCCAACGATACCATCGGAGATCAGGAAATCCATGTCTTCAAAGGTCGCGACCATATTTTCGAAGAGATGGAAGGTTTGAAATTCAAGATCGGCCCGAAATCATTTTATCAAACCAATTCGGAACAAGCATACTTATTATATCAGGTGGCACGTTCTTTTGCAGGGTTAAAAGGCCATGAGCTGGTCTATGACCTCTACACCGGCACCGGCACGATTGCCTTGTTTCTGGCCCGTTTCTGTAAAGCAGTGATCGGCGTGGAATATGTTCCTGAAGCCATTGAAGATGCGAAAGTCAATGCGGATCTGAACGGTTTGGACAACACTCGATTTATAGCCGGCGACATGAAAGATGTTCTCAATAACGGCTTCATAGACACTTACGGACACCCGGACGTCATTATCACGGATCCTCCCAGAACAGGAATGCACGCCGACGTTGTGAATACCATCATCAATGCAGGTCCGGAACGCATTGTCTATGTCAGTTGCAATCCTGCAACACAGGCTCGTGACTTAGCCTTGCTGGATTTTGATTATCGGGTCACCAAGGTTCAACCTGTTGATATGTTTCCGCATACGCAACATGTAGAGAATGTGGTGCTGCTTGAAAAGAGAGCAGTCAGAAAAGAAAAACCATTTGAAAATACCTTGACTAAAGCAGAAGCGAAAAAAGACAAAGAACCTGAAGAGTTTCAAATCAGGATCGGATAAAATCAAAGCTGCAATCAAGTTATTTTCAAATGGTCTGAAAAGATTTAGGACGAGCCTAAAAGCATTACATATCGGACATCCGTAGATGAGAACAATTACTTGAAAGCAATTGCTTCAATCTCAACAAGCGAACCTTTCGGTAAAGCTTTAACAGCCACCGCAGATCTGGCAGGAAAGTTTCCGGTAAATTGTTTCTTATACACCTCATTCATTCCTTCAAAAAGACTCATGTCCGCTAAAAAGACAGTCGTTTTAACAACATTTTCGATGGAACAGCCGGCTTCGGCCAAAACTGCCCTGAGATTGGTAAAAGATTGCATCGTTTGTCCTGTAATGTCCTCTGAATCTATCTTTCCTGTTTCAGGATTTACGGGAATCTGACCGGAAACAAAAATCATGTTGGACACTTCTATTGCCTGGCTATATGGGCCTATGGCAGCCGGTGCTTTTTTGGTAGAAATCACTTTTTTAATCATCATTTTATATATTTAAAGGATTAAATTCATCAAAAATTCAGCCAATAGCCGGCCAAGCCGACAACCAGACCGATGACAACATTGATTGATTTTACCGCAAGAAAACCGGATTTTGACTCCGCCAGTAATGGCAGTGTCGAATGACCGTCCTGCGTAATGGAATTGGCCATTAGAATACTGAACGGGATGGTTCCTCCCAAAAAGAGCGAAATGAAAACCAAATGAGGGCCTGATTCCGGAATAATGCCTATCAGGACAGCAAAGAGTAAAACCCATAGCTGATTCTTTTGTACCCAAGCTATCATATCGACGGAATTCATCAGAAAATGTATCAGCAACAATGCTGCAAATGTCCAGAAGAAGATCTTCGGAACATGTTGCCGGATGATATGATGCCAAAGATGCTCTTCCAGAAAATGATCATTTACAAAAACAAAGGTGACAAGCACAATGATGGCCAGAATCAGGAAAATATTGTTGAACCAGGCTTCTTCCAATGGTAAATTAAAGCTGCTTTGTGTTACTGCATTTACAACATGTTCCGCCTCACCATGGTGTTCATGTTCAAAAAAGCCGGTTGCCATGCCGTAAATAAAGAGTATCAGTGCGGTAATCAAAAGCACTCTGGTAAAAGACAACTGTTTGAAATTTGATTTCCAGTGCCAGAACAGATCGTGAAAACTCATTTGCTCATGTTCGTGAACCACCAAATGCTGGTTCATATCTTTCGGGCAGGCTACTTTTATGCCCAATTTGTCAATGACAATACCTACTAAAATTCCGATGATTAAAAGAATACCGAAAAGGAGAAAAGCTTTTTGCGGCATCTGCACCAGCATGACGAAAGCCTCATCACCCACACAACTGATCATGGCTGCAACCAATGCTCCGAAACTGATGGCTCCGTGTGTCCACATCCCCACCACTGCAAATCCGCCGAAACAACCGGGTATCAATGCCAAAATGGTTGCTATGACAACTTGTAGCGGTTCATATTTTCCGAGCCATTTACTCCAGTTCCCCTGCGTAAATAAATTGAGCAATTCAATAAAAAGCATGATCACAATAACAAAACATGTGATCATCAAAGTGTTTCGTAAGACGTCTGTCAATATTTCAATCATAATCATTCATAAATAAAAAGCAAAGAGGTTCCTTTGGGACATCTTCCCATACAGCAAAACAAGTTATCCCTTTACCTCAGACCGATGCTTGACGGCTTCATACATCAAGACTCCGGCAGCAACAGAAACATTTAAAGATCCAATTTTCCCAAGAATCGGAATTCGTACCAACTCATCACAAATTTTGATATTCTCATTGGCAATCCCGGTATCTTCAGCACCCATTACGATAGCAACCGGTCCCGAATAATCAGCCTCGGTATACTTGTCCGATGCTTTTTCAGTGGCGGCGATGACACGAACACCGGAATTTTTCAGATAGACAATGGCCTCCCTGATAGAATATTCCCTGCAAACGGGCAACGTCAGCAAAGCTCCGGCGGAAGTCTTGACGGCATCGGCATTCACACTGACGCTATCAGTCTGCGGAATGACGATTGCATGGACACCTGCACATTCACAGGTTCTGGCAATTGCCCCAAAGTTTCTGACATCGGTGACACCATCCAATAGCACAAAGAAAGGCGTTTTTCCTTCCTCGTAGAGCGTTGGGACAATGTCTTCCAGACGTTGATATGTCACGGCGGAAATAAAAGCCACGACACCTTGATGATTTTTCATCGTGACGCGATTCAGCTTTTCAATTGGTACCCGTTGTACCGGAATCCGTGTACCATGTAACGCTTCAAATAGCTCCTTAGTCAGTTCTGTCTCAAGATCTTTCTTGATCAGAACCTTATCAATATCTTTACCTGCGAGGACGGCTTCCAGAACGGCACGGACCCCGAAAATGAATTCTGCATTATTTTCCGAGGATTTACGTGGTCCATAGGCCATACGCGGATTTTTGTTGTACATTGTTTGCATAAATTGGTTATTGATTCTCGAGCAAAAGAGCCTGCGCATTGTTTACAGCAGCTTTGCTCACATTGGCACCACTCAGCATCTGAGCAATTTCAAGCAGGCGTTCGTCTTCCCGTAAACGCCTCACGGCCGTCACGCTGCTATCGTTTTGTTCTGTTTTATATACTTTAAAATGATCTTCTCCCTTGGCGGCAATCTGAGGTAAATGGGTGATGCAAATCACTTGTCTTTTTTTCGCAATGCCTTTCATAATCTGCCCCATCTTATCAGCTATTTCACCTGAAACACCGGCATCGATTTCATCAAACAAAAGTGTCGGCAGACTGGTAAATTCAGCAATCAAAGATTTGATGCTCAACATCATTCTGGAAATTTCCCCACCTGATGCAATCTGATTGATGGATTGCGGCATCGTATTTTTATTGGCAGAAAACAAAAAATTGATCTGATCCTGACCATCTGGTTCCATCGCCTTCCGATTTTGTTCGATTTGCAAGATAGCTTTTGGTATTCCCAATTGTTTCAGCAGATTGACCAATTTCTCTTCTATCGGTTTTCTGATGGAAGATCTGGATACGGAAAGTTTGTCAGCCAAATCCTGAGCCCGGCTTTCTGCATCTTCCATTTTATTCTTTAAATCGGCCAATTGATTTTCAAAAGAATCAATGACGGAAAGTTTTTCGGAAAGTTCTTCTTTGAGGTCTATTAATCCCTGAGTGTTCCTAACTCTGTATTTCTGTTGCAAACTGTAGAGTTGGTTCATCCTGTCGTTGACTTGCTGCATTCGTTCTGGGTTGACCTCTATGTCGTTTAAAAGCACCTCCAACTCTCCGGCCAGGTCTTTCATGTCAAGATAACAGGAGTGAATACGTTCACAGGGCTCCTGCAGCCTCGAATACACTTTTTGAAGACTTTCAGCCTGATTCACGGCCAGATTAAGCAAGGTATTCACCCCATGCTCATCCTCATCCAAAAGTTGAAAAATTTTTCCAAGACCAAGTTTGATTTCTTCAGCATGGGTCAACAGATCCATTTCTGCTTCCAGTTCTTCCTGTTCACCTTCTTTAAGACGAGCTTCATCAAGTTGATGGAACTGAAACCTCAAATAATCTTCTTCCTCTTTGGTTTTTCGGGCCGTATCTTCTAACTTTTTATAGGCAGACAGAAGTTCACTATAATGCAAATATGCCGTCCTGTATTCATTCAGGAGGACTTCATTTCTTGCCACCGAATCCAGAATATTCAATTGATAGACATCATTTCCAAGCAACAAGTTTTGATGTTGCGAGTGAATATCAATGAGTTGTACCGTCAATTCCTTGAGCACTGCCGACGACACCGGAGAGTCGTTCACAAAAGCACGGCTTTTTCCTGAGCGGAACAGTTCACGCCTGATCAGGCAACTTTCCTGTATATATTCCAAATCATTTTGTTCAAAAAATGTTTCCAAGCCATAGGTATGGATGTCAAACTCAGCTTCAACGACACATTTCTCAAACCCTTGCTTGATAACACGGGATTCAGCCCGTTGTCCCAAAATAAGTGAAAGTGCACCCAAAAGAATGGACTTCCCTGCACCGGTTTCTCCAGTAATGACCGTAAAACCACTTTTGAAAGAAATATCAAGTTGATCGATCAATGCGTAATGCTCTATATGGAGTTTTTGAAGCATACTTACCTATTTTTTCGTTTTTATTCCCTGCAAACGGTCCGTTGAAGCCGGATAAACATCCGACAAAAGGTCAAAAACGGTTTGCTTCTCCTGGAAATCAGCCTTTGAATAAATATTGATCAGTTCATCCGTTTTGGTATCCATAAAATTGGACAATAAAGGCGAATGGGGCTTTGCCTGTTTGGCAACTTTCAATGCAGCAAGTGCCGTTGTTATTTGCGTACGGCCTTCATTCACCTTTTCATACATGACATCAAGTCCAAGACGGTGGTAATTATAGGACAATGTCCTCATGGTGGGCTGGTTTTCATCGGTCAAGGCACTGATCCACCCCCAATGGTTCTTGTCTTCCTGCGCTTTCCAGTTGTCTCCGAGTGAACCCTGGGCTATAGCTGTAATTTCCTGTGCTTTTTGAAAGAAGGGTGTACCGCCCAATTTGGAAAAACTGTCAAAGTCCATTCCCAATATCACATAAGACCAAAAAGCCAACGTAGCTGTAAGGTTGTTGTCAATTGACGTTTCATTGTAAATGAGTGTCTGGTTCTCCTGAAAATCAAAAGTAAGTTCCTCGCGCATATTTAGAAGTGAAGTGGTATACGTAGACCCATAAACCGGTCTGGATGACTGAATTTGAAGATCGCAAGTATATGAGTCACCATTCCGAGATTTCATGATGAAAAGCATGGAGCAGTCTATCTTCTCTGAATTTTTCAGTTGCAAGTTAGACCACTGCTGGGCATTCATAAATTCCTGGACCGAATTTCTCAGACTTTCATAAACGGCCTTATCCGTACCTGAAATTTTCTCTGTATTGATTTGCACCTTGCAGTTCAACTCCTGTGCACCAAGCCTATCTGTTCCAAATACGGAGATCAGGGCCAAGGCCCAAAAAAATATCAGGTTTCTTTGTTTCATGCTCCATCAATTGTTATCTGAAATATTTTGCCAACATATTCAAAATATCTTCAGCTACTTCCTTTTTCGTTTTAAGAGGAAAATCTAATATATCACCGTCCTTGTTCAGGATGGTGATTTTATTGGTTTCATGCCTGAAGCCTGCACCGGAATCGTTTAAAGAATTTAAAACTATGAAATCCAGATTCTTTCGTTCCAATTTTGACCTGGCATTTTTTTCTTCTTGATCTGTCTCAAGTGCAAAGCCGACCAAAACCTGACCATCTTTCTTCGATTCCCCCAATGCCGCAGCAATATCTTCGGTAGGCTTCAACTGTAAAAGAAGGTCATTCTCTCCCCGTTTCGTTTTGGTTTCAAAAGTTTGTGCGGGTGTAAAATCGGCAACTGCCGCACAAAGAATGGCTGCATCCATCTCTCCGAAACCATCTGTCGCAGCTTCAAACATCTGAGCGGCAGACTCCACGTCCACCCGCCGGATATTCGGATAAGATGTCTTCAATGCAACCGGTCCTACAATCAGCAACACTTCCGCGCCTCTTTCGGCACAGGCTTCCGCCAAAGCAAAGCCCATCTTGCCGGAAGAGTAATTTCCAATAAAACGGACAGGGTCTATCTTTTCATACGTCGGTCCGGCGGTTATCATTATCTTTTTTCCGGCCCACGACTGTTGTTTTGAAATATAATCTGAAACCGTTTTGAAAATGGCAGCAGGTTCTTCCATCCGTCCCTTTCCGAAATCTCCGCAAGCCAGTTCTCCCTCTGTCGGTTCCAGAAAACGGACTCCGATTTCACGGAGATATTCCATATTCTTTTGAACACCCGGATGGGTATACATTTTCCAATTCATAGCGGGTACCATGAATACAGGCTTATTAAATGCCAAAAAGGTGGTTGACAAAGCATCGTCGGCAATGCCTCCTGCAAATTTGCCCAGAACATCGGCTGTAGCCGGAGCAATGATAAACAAATCCCCCCAATCCGTTATGGAAATATGTTCCGTCAAATAAGCATTGACTTCCGCGAAAGGGTCAACATAAATCTTATGCTTTGAAACCGTTTCAAGCGTCAGTCTTGTGACGAACTCAAGTGCATTTTTAGTGACAACCACCTGTACTTCAGCTCCAGCTTTTACAAAAAGACGAATCAACTCTGGTATCTTATAGGCCGCAATGCCGCCGGATATTCCCAGTATAATGCGTTTGCCTCTCCACATAATATCACTTGTTTATTGCACGCAAACGAATGCGAGTCAGTACATTTTTAGTATTCAACGAAAAATCTCCCTGCATCATCCAGCCATAATAACCGAGATCACGCTTCAAAATTTCCTCTACCGGTTTGTCCTTATATTTTCCGAAATTGAAGACCTCCACGCCTTTGTCATTCAGAATAATCTTTCCGGCAAAATCCACATTCCGATTGAAGGATGAAAATTCGGACAAGTACTGGACATCATTCTGCAATTCCGGATACAGGTCCAATTGTGATTTCAAGACTTCGTAGGTGGCACGGGTATCCGCTTCGGCACCATGAGCCCCATCCAGTTCTTTTCCACAGTAAAACTTATAGGCGGCAGTCAGGGTACGTTGTTCCATCTTATGAAAAATAACCTGGACATCTATGAATTTACGTTTGGTCAGGTCTATATCTATGTCATTACGCAAGAACTCTTCCACCAGCATGGGTATGTCAAAGCGATTGGAATTAAAACCTGCCATATCGCAACCTTCAATATCACGGGCTATCATTTTCCCGATTTCCTTAAAAGTGGGGCAATCGGCTACATCCTCATCCAGGATGTGATGAACATCAGAGGCTTCCTTCGGAATGGGAATCCCGGGGTTGACTCTATAGGTTTTAGTTTCTTCCCGCCCGTTCGGATAAACTTTCAAATATGATATTTCTACTATTCGGTCGCTGTTTATGTTGATACCGGTAGCTTCCAGATCGAAAAAAACAATGGGATTTTTAAGATTCAATTGCATGATAATGCATGTATAAAGATGAACAATCCCACAAGCCAAAAAACCGTGGGATTGCGTTATAGGTAAAAAAATACGCTTAATCGTTGAGCAACATAGGCATCAACAACATCAGCAGATCTTCGTTTTCTTCATTCTGTAAAGGCAAGAACAGTCCGGCACGTGAAGGATCGGCCAACTCGAGGACAATATCCTGCGTGTTCAAATTGGAAACAATGTCTATGATAAACTGGGCCTTGAAGCCTATGATAATTTTATCACCCTCATATTGACAGGAAATGGTTTCTTCCGCCGAAGTGGAAAAATCAATGTCCTGAGTGGTCAGTTCTATCTTATTATCGGTGATAACCATCTTGACCAAGCTGCTTGACTGGTTTGCAAAGATGGCTACACGTTTCAGGGTATTCAAAAGTGAAACCCTGTCGACCAAAACTTTATAGGGGTTGTTTTGAGGAATCACGACATTGTAATTCGGGAAACGACCTTCCACCAAACGACAGAATACCGTATAATTGGAAAGACGGAACACAACATTGCTGTCATCAAATGAAATGACGACATTGCCTGTCTCCTTTGGTAAAATAACCCTCAGCAAATTTGCAGGTTTCTTAGGCACAATAAGCATGGATTTCTGTTCTCCATGAATGCTGGTATTTTTCAGACGGACCAGCTTATGAGAATCAGAAGCGACAAAAGTGACATCTTCAGGAGTGATATCCAGAACGACACCATTCATGACGGGACGAAGTTCATCGTCTGCAGAAGCGAACACGGTAGAATTGATGCCGTTCAACAGTATATTTGCCGGAATTTCAAGATTGCTGCAATTTTCTTTCAATTCTTTCATTTTTGGAAATTCATCACCATTTTGAGCCACAAACTTATATTTACCATTCTGGTAATAAATGGTCACTTCCAGGCTGTTTTCGTCAATCTCAATGGTCAAAGGCTGTTCCGATAGCTCGCGCAACGAATCGAGCAAGGTCTTGGAAGGAATGGCGAAAGATCCGTCACGGTCTGCTTCTATCAAATCAAAATTGGTAACCAATGTCGTTTCGGTATCCGATGCTGTCGCCGTCAGCTTTAAACCTTCAATCTTTAACAAAAAACATTCTAAAATCGGCAAGGTGTTTTTAGCGTTGATAACCCGGCTGATAGCCTGAAGATGGCTCAACAGAGCCGAACTGGATGCAATGAATTTCATACGTTCGATTTTATTTGTTACACGAAAGACATTAGGATACCGTTTTCACGACAGCTCACATGGATTTTGACGGATGCATGCGGTATTCATAAGGTCGGATTGATATTTATCTGTTTATATTTTTTATAAGCTTTACAAAAATACGAAAAAAATAGTATTCGGATGGGTGGTCAGCGCATTTTTTTAAATGATGTAAATAAAAGAACTTTAAATCCATTCATGATGGTAAGTATCCGTTTATATCTCAATCACCAATCCGTCATAAGCAAGCTGAACATGTCCAGGCAACGAAAGATCCACTTCCCTGTGCAAACCCATTTGGTGACTCATGTGAATGAGATACGCTCTTTCAGGATTCACCGCATCTATCAAGTCGAGTGCTTGTTGCAGGGTATTGTGTGAAATATGTTTTTCAGGCCTTAACGCATCGACAACAAGTACTTTAAGATGGTACAACTTATCGATTTCAGATTGTTCAATATGATTAAAATCAGTTAGATAAGCCAAATCTCCAATACGGAATCCCAAAACAGGCAAGCGATAGTGTATCAATTCTATGGGTATGATTTCCAAGTGGTTGACAAAAAAAGGCTGCATCGTTACAGGATATAAATGAAAAAGCGGAACCCCGGGATATGGGTTTTCGGCAAAACTGTAGGGCAAAATGACTTTTATCTTATCCAATACGCGCTTGAATCCATATACAGGCAATTCCCTGTATGAGCAGAAAGGTCTCAGGTCATCCATACCTCCCACATGATCATAATGTTCATGAGTCAGCAAAACAGCATTGATTTGTCGGATACGTGCGCGCAAGGCTTGCTGACGAAAGTCAGGACCGCAATCCACCAATATGGAGGTTCCCCCGTCTTCAATATACGCAGATGTCCGCAAGCGATTGTCTTTCGGATCTTTGGACATGCATACGGCACAGTTGCAAAGCAATTGAGGATTTCCTGTCGAAGTTCCGGTACCTAAAAATGTAAGCTTCATGATTCAGATCTTAAACAAACAATACTTCAGGATGCAAATCAATATCAAATTTTGCCTTCACATCATGAATGATCCGATCCGAAAGTGCCGTAATATCAGCGGCTGTGGCGTTTCCGGGATTAACCAGAACCAAAGCTTGCCGGTCGTGCACCGCAGCATTTCCCAGACTTTTTCCTTTCCATCCGGTCTGATCGATGCACCAGGCTGCAGAGACTTTTATCCGGCCGTTTGCCAAAACCCAGCCCGGGATTTCCGGCCAGGATTCCTTTAACCGTTGATATTTATCTGCCTGAATTTCAGGATTCATGAAAAAGCTGCCGGCGTTTCCGGTCACCGAAGGATCTGGCAATTTTTCACTGCGGATTTCAAGGACGGCGTTCCGGATATTCTGAACCGTGATTCCACCCTTTTCCTGAATACGCCGATCCATATCTCCATATCTTATATTTTCATTTAAAACAGTTGATAATTTGTATGTTACATAGCAAACGACAAAGCGATTATTTAATTCATGTTTAAAAATACTGTCACGATATCCAAACCGGCAATCAGCATTTGAAAAACGCTGTATCTGCAAGGTTTCCAGATTGAGTGCTTCAACCAACGCTATGGTATCTTTCGCTTCTGCACCGTAAGCACCGATATTTTGAACAGGGGTTGCTCCCACTTCACCCGGAATACCCGACAGATTTTCCACCCCACTCCAACCCTTTCCGACAGCATAAGACACAAAATCATCCCAAACTACGCCTGAACCTACACGAACAAGCACTGAGTCCGGATAGCACTGTACCAATTCAATGGAATGAATATTTGAATGCAATAAAAGACCTGGAAAATCACGTGTAAAAAGCAGATTGCTTCCGCCTCCTACAGGCAGCTTGGGAATATTCAGGAATGTTTCATTACGCAAAATTTTGCATAAATCTTCGGACGTTTCAAAATCAGCCCAATAGCGCGCTTTTGCATCAATGTGAAAAGTATGTCTGTCTTTTAGAGAGCAGTTTTCAAGTACCAACATGGTCAATTGTTTATATCACAAAAATACGCGATATTTTCTGCGCATGCAAATTGGGAAAGAGGTGAATGGTTTGAAATAAAAAGAATTGTATATTTGCGTTATTAAAGCAAGAATCGCTATGTTATCTATTCTGATACCTGAATACAATTACGACTGCACAAAGCTTGTGAAAGGTCTTGCAGGCCAATGTTGCGATGCTGGCATTGTATTTGAGATTATCGTGATGGATGATGCCTCAACTTTATATAAAGCAGAAAACAGGTGTATTGCTGAAATACCTGGATGTTTATTTCTAGAATCCGAACATAATCTTGGACTTGCCAAAACAAGAAATAGACTTGCTGCAAAATCACAATATCAATACCTGCTGATGATAGACTGTGATGCCGAAATAAAAGACCAGACATACATCCGGAACTATCTGAAATATATAGGTCAGGCTCAGGTGGTGGCAGGCGGGATCAGTTACAGTATAGAAAAGCCGGATTCAGATCGCAGCCTTCGTTGGTATTATGGGAGGAAGCGCGAAAGCCTACCAGCGAAGGTTCTAAATCAGAATCCCTATAAATCCTCGCTCTCCTTTAACCTGATGATGACTAGAGAGGTTAACCGGCAATGTCCTTATGACGAAAGCTTCAAGGATTACGGACATGAAGATTCCGTGTTGGGTTATACCTTGAAACAAAAAAGCATATCTGTTTTACACATAGATAATCCTCTTATCCACAAATGTTTGGACAAAAACGAGGTCTTTCTGTCCAAAAGTCTGAAGGCCGTTGAAAAATACGTAACCAATCCTGCATTCAAATCGGACGAGCTGATTGAGCAAATAAAGATCTTCAGGGTTTTCAGGAAAATACAGACCATCGGATTGTGTAAACTTTTTGCATTAAAATTCAGAATAGCCAGAAAGTTCATGGAACACAATCTTTTCGGCAAGCACCCATCGCTCTTCATATTTGACGTTTACAGGTTGAGTTATCTTTGCAACCTGTCTCTAAGTCAACAGGAAACAGTACCTACCAAAAAAAGTCAGAGATGAAAGTATCCATCATCATACCCGTTTACAATGTTTCAGAATATATTGAACGTTGCATGGATTCTGTCCTTTGCCAGACCTATTCCGATATCGAATGCATCTTTGTGGATGATTGTTCACCGGATAACAGTATGGAGCTGATTTTCAAAAAAATATCTTTATATTCGGGTAATATCAGTTTTATATCGATCCAACACGCACAAAACAAAGGTTTGTCCGGAGCCCGGAACTCCGGCATCAAAGCTTCAACAGGAGACTATCTGTACTTTTTGGATAGTGATGATGAAATTCCGGAACATGGTATAGAGGAACTGGTCCGTTTGGCAGAAGAATATCCGGATGTCGATATTGTTCAGGGGAGCTCAGAAGTCATTGAAAACGGCCGAACCAACAAAATGTACCGACTAAAAGGCACTTTGCCGGAATTTTCAGAAAATCATTTCTGGCTCAAGAAAAACATACTGGAAAGAGTTCTAATACCTGTTACGGCATGGAACAAACTAATCAGACGACATTTTATCATCGAAAATAAGATGTTCTTTAAAGAAGGACTTATTCACGAAGACGAACATTGGACCTTCTTTGCCGCCAAATCCGTCAAATCAATGGCCTTTTGCAAAATCCCGACCTATCGGCATTATATCCATGAAGGAAGCATCATGACTTCCGATAACAAAAAAAGCATTTCCAGTTGGTTTTCTATCATAGAAGATTTTGTAAATGGCATGGACGCAGACATGCCTCGTATTCAAAGAAAAGTGATTCTCGAAGTGAGCTTTTGCAATTTGGTACGCATCATCAGATTACCTTCCGAATTTTCTACCGGTAATATGCTGACTATACAAAAAGAACTTCTGAAGCCATGTTTCAGGGACGCCTTGAAAAGGTTTCAGGTCTTTGAACTATTCCTGCTATCCTATTACCACCTTCCCGTATGCCTGTTGAAAGTTCTATGTATGGACAACATCAAGGGGCTGTACTTCCGCATTTTAAAATATCTGGTCTAAACCTGAATCTTTATCCAGTTTTCCAGCGCGATGGTATCTTTTTCTCCAAGCAACCACTTGTCCGGTGCCACCACTTTTTTTTGCGGATTGTTATTCAGGTAGGCTCCCCACCAACTAAAAGAACTGTTTGAAATAATATTGTCCCGGCATTTCGACATCAGGAAAACATACCAATAGGGATTGATTTCCTCATTCCCGATAAAGATGCTGTTTGAAGGAAGCTTGACATGGGCTTTCACCCATTCCGGATCATCGGAAAACACATACAGGGTAAAAGCATCCAAGCCTTTCGTAAGCCGGTAGACGGCCCTTTCATAATAATCCGGGGTACAGACTCCATATCTGTCAATATAATCAGTAGAAAAAAAATCTCCTCTCCTTACATGCAAAGAGATAGCATATATTTTTTGAATATCATCGCGATAATCCCTTATAAAACCAGGCATCGGTTCCCTGGGTTCAAAATATATCTCAGAGTCCATCAACTGTTTCACATATTTGTCCGTTTGCCAATAGCCGTCAAAATAAAGGAATTTGTTATTGGGAGGAAAAGACAAATTTGCCTCGTTGATTCTCCTGACAGAGGGATTGATGGCAAACAAGATTTTCTTGATTTGATACCGGACGGATTTGTAATTGTAGTATATCTTTTTGTCCGATATGACCGGCAGATTACTGATGATGTCAATAGCACTCTTTCTGTCTGTTGACCTATATTTATACCAACTCATGTCAAGATAAACCGTATCCTGATAATATTCTTTCAGATATAAGGCAAAAGCATACTGGAACAATTGATTTCCAAAACCCGATGAAAGTCTGACTACGATCATTTGAAGCAAAATAATTGTTTGATTTTAGATTTGATTTCCCGGACTATATAAACAAAAGGTTTATTCTTGAGTTTAAAGATATACATCAATCCAAGCATCTCTTCTTTCTTCCGGAAAATGATGGCCGGATTATCCGGAGAATCCCATTCCTGAGGCCGACCATAATAGGCGGACAGACAAAGCGGCTTCTTATCCACAAGATACTTGTTCAGATGTGACTCATCATTCTGAATCGCAATGACATTGTTTCTGTCGTCTTCAGCAATGTTTCCGACCATGACCTCTTTCAGCTCCAGAAACTCTTTCGTCCGGGCACCGAACAGCCCGCCCTGGTAATAGATAGAGCCTTCACCGTCCGATATACATGCAGTTGAGAGCGGATTCCTGTCATAAGGGAGATCCGATGGTTTATTATCATTCGCATGCCAGGACAAAGTCACCAGGTAGTCCTGTTCGCTATCCGGAAGCACTTCATCCGGTATGATATTTTTCAAGAAAAGGGTGTTTGCATTAAAAAAGAAACAAAAATCACTTTCAGAAAGCGCGTCTGTAATTTTATCAAAAAAGGAAAAACGGTCCAATGTATTGCGGGGCCAACCATGATTTTCTATCGGAATGAGGTGGACATTTTTTTGAGCAACAATTCGGGCTGAATCGGTAAAGACATAGTATTCTTTTGGCATTTCATTCAGAAAATGGCTTTCACAGGATGAATGAAAATCTTCCCAAAATAGATCATATTTGCCCAAGGCTATATATAGGATGGCTATTTTGTACATACATCTCCTCCTTTAAATATCCGATAACTCTTGAAAACAATCCGGTGAATCCATCTGTTTTGTGTACAAATATACATAATCTTTTGCTTGACACTTAAAGATATGCCATACCCTTTGACATCGTTTATGATACCGTTCATCCAGACTTTGTCCCCGATCATGAAAGCATAAAAAATAAAGTTCGGAAGATGTTTTTTAATATATGGTGCAATCTCTCTGAACTGTACACCAAGACTAAGAGCCAGTACTAGAGTTTGAATGAAGGCATGATAAGAAAAGCCCTTTAGATATTCGTTATGGGTTACGGATTGCTCAAGAACCCTGTAAACCATCAGTTCTTCCTTCATCATGTAAAAAGGACCTTTCATCAATAAACCGAGTGTAATGGGAAGGTCTTCACAGACTACTTTCTCTCCGCGAAACAGATCCTGATTATTTTTTATGATTTCCTTAATCCAATTTGTCCGGAAACAAGAGGCCGAAAGCACGACTCTTGGAAAATCACGTTCATTCAGGTAGTTTCTGACTGCCTTTATGCCGTAATATTCCGGCTCAAACCAGTCTTCACTCCTTCCGGACTTGTTTGTTTCCAAAAAATGGTCTTTCTGGCGGAACACCTGCCAATTGCCATAAACCAGACTGACATCAGGATGTTGCTCCAATAATTCTACTTGCCGCTTTAGTCGATCTTCGGTCAACCAATAATCATCTCCGCCGCAGTCAGCCAGATATTTTCCATTGGCCTGCTCCAGCAAATCGAAATAATTGTTGGTCAATCCTTTGTTCTTCTCATTCAAAAAAAGCCGAATTTTATCAGGATTATTCCTGGTATATTCAAGACAGATATTTCTGGTCCCGTCGGTAGAACAGTCTTCACCGACCAGGATCTCATAATCGAAAGGACATTCCTGCATCAGCAGACTATCAAGTGCTTTGCCGATATATGCTTCCTGATTGTATGTAATCACCAGGATGGAAACCATCGGAATCGTATTCATCATGAACATTTATTAAAGTACGTATGCCAAAGATACTCAAATAATTCATAAATCGGATTTGTCAATCAGGAATTACTCTCTTATCCCATATTCACAAGGGATTTGCAGTGTTTCAACAGTATCCGTCAATCATTGATTGATCTGATATTTCAATCTTTAATTCGAGAACTTTACATATTTATTGTACTTTTGCAAAAAACTTAAACTAACCATGAAGAAACCTGAAAGTTTGGTTTTTGTTTCCATTATCGTTCCGGTCTACAATCGGGAAAAAACTTTAAAGCATACCCTTTATTCTTTTTTTAATCAAATTTACAGACCCATAGAACTTATTCTTGTGGACAACAATTCACAAGATCGTTCTTATGAAATTTGCAAGGATTTTCAAGAGAGATACAACCATCTCTTTTTTCGCATTGAGGTGATCCGGGAAATAAGAAAAGGTGCAAATGCCGCTCGTAATACAGGGATGGCAATAGCTACCGGAGAGTATGTCATGTTTTTTAATTCGGATGATATCATGTATAATGATTGCATTGCAAACATTGTCGGTGACCTGATCATCGAGAAATATCCGATAGCCACAGCCTATCCGTTTAATATCAAATTCCCGGACGGGACCTTGTCTAAACGTCCGCTTATCTATTCCAGAAAACCGTCGGACCAACTTTACACAACCATCATTCCCACCCATGGCTTATGTATCAAAAGAGCGTTTCTGAAGGAAATCGGTCCATGGGATGAACAATTGGAACGTTGGCAAAACTTGGAATTCGGATTCAGAGTCCTGCTTCACATCAAAAAACTCAATTGGTTTACCGCAAAGCCTTTATATGAAGTACAATGCCATGACGATTCCATCAGCGGCAACAGTTACTTCACCGATCACGAAAAGCTGTATGCTTCTCTGATCAAAATCGGAACTGTCATCGAAGAACAGACAGAAAGCAGACAAAAGCGCAGACTACAACGCGCATGGTGTTACAAGATTTGTTCCATGGCCTCACAGATACGTAAGGAAGGGCATCCGGAACTTGGTAATGTCTATCTGCAAAAATCACTTCTAAACTTGCCAAAATCAAGAAAAAGACTGGCGACATGTTTGTTGCACTTTCAATTTTATTACGAAGGAAAAGGTGGCCGCGGCTTTTGGAAAATTGCCAGAATACTGATGTAACCTAAAACTGGAATTTGTTGATGCAATTGCAAAGATATTCGGCCTCGGAAAGCGTAAAAACAGGAGATACCGGTAAACTCAATTCCCTCTGATGAATGCTTTCCGTAATGGGAAAACGTTGCCGGTTCCTTTCGATAAAGGCAGCTTGCTTGTGAGGAGGTACCGGATAATGGATTTGCGTCTGAATGTCATTTTTTTCCAGATAGGCTTGCAGTAAACTTCTTTGATTGCTCAAGATCGGAAACACATGGAATACATGCGCATTCCAGTCCTTCACCTCCGGTAAAACCACCCCGTCATTCTTGATATGTCCCAGATAGAAACGTGCCAAATCCCGCCGATGATTGTTATCCTGGTCCAAACGATGCAGTTTCACCCTCAGTACGGCAGCATGAATTTCATCAAGCCGTGAGTTAATTCCCTGATACCTGAAAATATATTTTTCTTCAGATCCGTAGTTGGCCAAAACCCTGACACAGTCAGCCAAGTCTGCATCATCGGTGGTGACACAACCACCATCCCCCAGACAACCCAAATTTTTTCCGGGATAGAAACTAAAACCGGCAGCATCACCCAAATGACCTGCCTTTACGCCATGATAAAGGGCTCCATGTGCTTGTGCGGCATCCTCAACAACTTTTAAGTTATACTTTAATGCTATATTATTAATACTCTGCATTTCTGCACATTGACCATACAAATGAACCGGAAGGATAGCTTTGGTTCTATCAGTGATGACAGCCTCTATTGCGTTTGGATCAAGATTGAATGTTTTTGGATCAGGTTCTACCAATACTGGTTTCAGATTGTTTCTGGTTATGGACAAAATACTGGCAATAAACGTATTGGCAGGGACAATCACCTCATCACCTTCCTGCAGGATTCCAAGTTCCATCCAAGCCTTAAAAATCAATGTCAAGGCATCCAGGCCATTGGCGACCCCTATACAGTGAGACACACCGCAATAAGCAGAAAATTCTTTTTCAAACGCATTGACCTCCTCACCAAGAAGATACCAGCCTGACGACAAAACTCTTTGAATGGCCTGAGAAAGTTCAGGCTCAAAAGAGTCATTGACTTTTTTTAAATCCAAATATTTCATCCGCAATTAAATTTTTGGCATTGGTAGAAATATTATTTTAAAAATCTGTTTGACAGATACTTACGAATTTTATCAAGATCCTCAGGAGTATCCACTGCAAGATTTTCAATATCGGTTAAGGCCGTTTGAATATGATATCCGTTTTCAATCCAACGCAATTGCTCCAGAGACTCTGCCAGTTCCATCGGAGACTGAGGCAAAACGGCTATTTCAGCCAATGTATCCCTGCGATAGGCATAAATGCCGAGATGCTTGTAAAAGCGACCCTTACTCAACCATTCTTCCGGAAGAACTCCTCTCAGGAATGGGACTACAGACCGGCTGAAATACATGGCTTCACCTTTGATATTCAGCACCACCTTTGGTGAATTTGGATTCCGAAGGGCATCTAATCCGTCTTTTTCCGTAAAAGGTTTGACCAATGTCGCCAAACGGGTATCCGATGAAACGAAACAAGCTTTCAATGCTTCAATCTGTTCTGACCGTATAAAGGGCTCGTCACCCTGAATATTGATCACCACGTCGTAATCACCTCCGATCTTTTGAGAAGCTTCCAGGCAACGATCCGTTCCACTGCGGTGCTTATCGGATGTAATCACCACTTTCCCTCCAAAGCCTTCTACCGCTTTCCGGATCCGTTCATCATCTGTTGCCACCCAGACATCATCCAAACAAGGCGCAACCTGTTCATAAACACGTTGGATCATTGACTTCCCACCAATATCTGCCAAAGGTTTTCCTGGAAACCGGGTCGAAGCATATCTGGCAGGAATGATTCCTAGAAATTTCATACGCACTTTTTTTTATACAAATATACTTTTCCTACCTATAAAAGCGAATATAAAAAAGTCTTTTTCTTTTCTATAGATAAAAGAATGCAAAGCAAAATGAAAGTCCGTTTCAAAAATAAACAATTATATTTAAGCAATACAAGCCTTTGTTTCTGCGTTATGCTTGTTATATTTGTGGTCTAAAAGTTTCATACGGTTTTAACGGACTAATCATAGTATCATGAAACGAGCCCATGATTTATCGCTCACTCAAGTGCACAATTATTTGGCGAGTTCCATCGAATACCTAAATGTTAAATTTGAAATAATGAGATGAGATCAACCATCAATGACATCAAAATCATCAGCTTTCCAAAGATTGAAGAATCCAGTGGAAACCTTTCTTTCATCGAGGAAGGTCAACACATTCCTTTCAAAATTGAACGCACCTATTGGATCTATGATGTTCCAGGAGGACAGATCCGGGGGGCACATGCTTTTAAAAAGCAGCAGGAACTTATTGTGGCTCTTTCCGGTAGTTTTGATGTCGTGGTTGACGATGGTGTCCGGAAAAAGGTCTTCTCACTGACCCGTTCTTATTACGGGTTATATTTACCTACCGGTCTCTGGCGGGAAATGGAGAATTTTTCTACCAATTCCCTGGCCGTCGTACTTAGTTCAACCAAATATTCGGAAGAAGACTACATCACGGATTATCAAGAATTCTTAAATTACAGGCAATGATGAACCGATCAACAATATACGACTGTGATGTATTGCCTCTGAGCAAAATACACAACCGGGCAGGGAACATTACCGTCGTTGAAGGAAATGTCAATGTTCCATTCTCCATACGAAGAATCTATTACTTGTATGACATTCCAGGAGGAGAAAGCCGGGGGGGGCATGCCCATAAAGAGCTCTATCAGTTGATTGTGGCGGCAAGCGGAAGTTTTGATGTCTTGCTCGACGATGGTGTCAATAAAAAGGTCATCAAGCTGAACAGGCCTGATTACGGACTTTTAGTCGTTCCGGGCATCTGGCGCGAACTTTTCGAATTCTCTTCGGGATCCGTTTGTCTGGTTCTTGCTTCCGAAAAATACGACGAAGATGATTATTTAAGGGAATACGATTATTTCAAGACATGGAAATCAGAAGATAATGTCTGAACAGCAAAGTTCATACAGGCAAATCATGAAAGCGACCTCCCTGTTTGGAGGAGTACAGGTTTTCAATATCCTGATACAAATCATTCGTTCAAAAGTCATAGCTGTACTTTTGGGCCCTTCGGGAATGGGTATTATCGGATTGCTCAATTCCACGACCTCTTTCATCGGCAGTCTCACCAACTTCGGATTAGGCACCAGTGCCGTAAAAAACGTTTCAGAAGCCAACTTTTCCGGAAAGACAGAGCGTATTTCCACCATTGTCACTGTTCTGAGACGTCTGGTCTGGATAACTGGATTGTTGGGAACAATCCTCACCATCATCTTTTCCCCATGGCTCAGTCAAATCACTTTCGGTAATGAAAAATACACAACCGCATTCATTTGGATTTCCGTAAGCCTGCTTTTTAACCAGCTGAGTAACGGACAGATGGTCATCATCCAAGGCATGCGAAAACTGAGACTACTGGCCAAAGCCAACTTGTCCGGTAGCACCCTTGGGTTGATTGTCACCCTCCCACTCTATTATTTTCTGGGTTTCGACGGTATTGTCCCCGGTATTATCGGAACCTCATTAGCTTCCATGCTCGTTTCCTTTTTCTATTCAAGAAAAATACCGGTTGTTCCTGTTCAAATAACCGTTCCACAAACCCTGAAAGAAGGAAAGAACATGCTTCAAATGGGATTTCTGATAAGTCTAAGCGGCCTATTGACTCTGGGAGCGTCCTATATCTTAAGGATTTTTATCGGCCGGATCGGAGGAATTGCAGAAGTGGGACTTTACACGGCCGGTTTTGCCATCATCAACTCTTATGTAGGGTTGATTTTCAATGCCATGGGAACGGATTATTATCCCAGACTTTCAGCCATGGCCAATGATAATAGAAAATGTACAATCGCCATCAATCAGCAATCAGAAATCGGCATATTGATTCTGGCTCCCATCATTGTCGCTTTTTTGATATTCATCAAATGGGTGATCATCATTCTGTACTCCAATCAGTTTGTTGCAGTGAGCGGAATGATCTATTGGGCATCATTCGGCATGTTCTTTAAAGTGGTGAGTTGGGCCATCGCTTTTATCTTTTTGGCCAAAGGGACCAGTAAACTGTTTTTCTGGAACGAGCTGATTTCGGAAATCTACATACTCCTTTTCAACCTGGTGGGATATCATTTTATGGGTTTGACCGGACTTGGCATTTCTTTTGCTGCCGGTTACCTGATCTATCTTTTCCAAGTTTACACCGTTAGCAAAATCCAATATGGCTTCAGCTTAAACAGAGATTTCATCCGAATATTTATCATTCAATTCGCCATTGCCATTGCTGCATTCCTTTGCATCAGATTCTTCAACCAGCCATACACCTATCTGTTCGGATCTGTTTTAATACTCTTTTCCTGCTGGTTTTCGCTAAAAGAACTGGACAAACGGATAGGATTGAAACAATTATTGGAAAGCTTGAAAAATAAAGATCAGGCTGATTGACCGACAGGCTTTTGACAAAGCCGGAATATCATATTTGGCTGTATTAAAGGATGATATACGCCTGAATCTTTTTCAAATAGGATACTTCTTACTTAGTTGGATTCCCCCAAATCGCTTAATTCCATCCAACGTTGTGTCTTCTCGTCGATAAGCGTATTGAGTTCGGAAAAACGGATGGAGTGTTTTTCGATTTCCGGACCGGTACATTTTCCAGAACTCAGGGCCGCTTCCACACCGGCTTTTTCGAGTTCCAGCATTTCTATTTCTTTTTCAAGACTTTCAAATTCCTTTTGTTCTTTATAGTTCAGCTTGCGAGGTCTGTCGTTTTTAGCTGAATGGAGCTGATCTATTGATTTATTTTCACCTTTGGCGGTCAACTTTTTCTGACGTTCTTCTTCCTCTCTGACATCCCGCCAATCCCGATATTGGGAATAATTGCCAGGAAAATCCCTCACTTTGGCGTCTCCTTCAAAAACCAACAAGTGATCCACAATCTTGTCCATGAAATAACGATCGTGAGAAACCACCAGAACACAACCTTTGAAGTTCAGAAGATAATCTTCCAGAATATTCATCGTCATGATGTCCAGATCGTTCGTTGGCTCATCCAGCACGATAAAATTCGGGCTGCGCATCAGGACGGTACACAGATAAAGCCTCCTTTTTTCACCTCCGGAAAGCTTGTAGACGAAGTTATGCTGTGTCTCCGGAGTAAAAAGGAAATGTTGCAAAAACTGAGAAGCCGAGAGTTTTTTCCCGTCACCAAGGTCAATTTCTTCCGCAATATCCCGTACGACATCAATCACTTTCATTTGTTCATCAAACTGCAACCCACTCTGGCTGTAGTAGGCGAAAACAACAGTTTCACCAATGTCGAAAGATCCACTGTCAGGCTTTTCCTCGCCCACGAGCATACGCAGAAAAGTCGTTTTCCCGGTACCATTCTTGCCCACAATCCCGACCTTCTCATAACGGGCGAAATTGTAGCAGAAGTGATCCAACAGTTTCAGGTCTCCATAGGCCTTGGATATTTCTTTGGCTTCAAAAACCTTGGATCCCAGATAGGTCGCTTTCACCTTTAAGCTGATAGAATCATCCACGCGCTTCTGAGAAACCTTTTCTTCCAAATCGTAGAAAGAATCTATACGTGCACGGGCTTTTGTGGCGCGGGCCTGAGGCATACGACGCATCCAGTCCAGTTCTTTACGGAACAAGTTGTTGGCCCTGTCTAATTCGGTGTTATAAACATCAATCCGTTCCTGATGTTTTTCCAGATAATAGGAATAATTGCCGGAATAGCTGAAAAGCTGACCTTGATCGATTTCCAGAATGTTATTGCAAACGCGATCCAGAAAGTACCTGTCATGGGTAACCATCAACAGAGTAACGCCGGATCTCGTCAGATAACTTTCGAGCCACTCGATCATTTCCAGATCGAGATGGTTGGTCGGTTCGTCAAGAATCAGCAAATCCGGTTCCGTAATCAGTGCATTGGCCAAAGCCACCCTTTTAAGTTGCCCTCCGGAAAGATGCTGTATCTTTTGGTCAAAATCCTTGATTTTTAATTGTGAAAGGATTTGTTTGATTCTGACTTCGTAATCCCAGGCTTTGTAATAATCCATCAAATGAAGCAATGCTTCCAATGTCTCTCCTTCAGGATGTGGTTGACGAGTCTCTTCCCGCATCATCATGGCCTCATAACGTTCTATGGTCCGGACAATCTCATTGTCCGACCGAAAGCAAGCATCCAAAACTGAAAGATGGTCGGGATAATGGGGCATCTGCTCCAGATAGTTTATCCGAAGGTCGCGCCTGAACACGATTGTTCCCGCATCAGGATCCTCTACGCCGGCAATCATATTGAGCAAGGTGGTTTTGCCCGTCCCGTTTTTAGCAATCAAGGCCACACGTTGTCCTTCCGCTATACCGAAAGACAGGCCTTTATATAAGACCAAATCACCAAATGATTTGCTTAAATTCTCAACTTGTAAATAACTTACAGGATTTGCCATGATGATTTGTCAGGGTAAAGTTCTTTCTTTAAATAAAGGCCGGTAAAACTCTCCGAATGTTTTACCAGTTCTTCAGGTGTACCGCTGAAAATAATCCTGCCGCCTAAACGTCCTCCTTCCGGACCAATATCAATGATATGGTCGGCCAGTTTGATAACATCCAGATTATGTTCTATCACAATAACGGTGTTGCCTTTGTCAACCAATCGGTTCAGCACACCCATCAGCACACGGATATCATCAAAGTGCAACCCTGTGGTGGGTTCATCCAGTACATACATGGTTTTGCCCGTATCTTTTTTAGCCAGTTCGGTAGCCAACTTCACACGCTGATTTTCACCGCCGGACAATGTCGTACAAGGCTGTCCAAGTCGAAGATAGCCCAAGCCGACCTCTTGAAGCGTCTTGATTTTATGAAGAATTTGCGGTTGGTTCTCAAAAAAATCAACAGCCATATTGATGGTCATATTCAGTACATCAGCAATGGATTTCCCTTTGAAACGAACCTCGAGTGTCTCCCTATTGTAGCGTTTGCCCTGACAATCTTCACAAGGCACAAGCACATCGGGCAAGAACTTCATCTCGATGGTCTTGTAACCATTCCCTTTACAAGTTTCGCAACGGCCACCCGGCACATTGAAGGAAAAACGTCCGGGTTTGTAAGCTCTGATTTTGGCCTCCGGCAGACTCACAAACAAGCTCCTGATATCAGAAAAAACGCTTGTATAAGTGGCTGGATTGGATCGTGGACTACGTCCAAGAGGTGATTGGTCCACACTGACAATCTTATCAATATTGTCCAACCCTTCTACAGAGTCATAAGCCAAAGGTTCTTTTAATGAACGGTAAAAATACTGACTCAGAATGGGTTGCAAGGTATCATTAATCAAGGTGGATTTCCCGCTCCCGGAAACACCGGTCACGACAATCAATTTTCCGAGCGGAAAAGAAACGTCCACATTTTTCAGGTTATTTCCCTTGCAGCCTTTGAGAACAATGCTTTTTCCATTTCCATGGCGTCTTTTTTCCGGTGTATCTATCTTAAGAATTCCGTTCAGATACGAAGAGGTCAGGGTTTTTGCCTTCAACATTTCTTCCGGAGTGCCGGCAAAAACGACTTCACCCCCATGCCTTCCAGCCCTTGGCCCAAGATCCACCACATAATCGGAGGCTAACATCATGTCCTTATCATGTTCCACCACGATGATAGAATTTCCAGAGTCTCTCAATGCTTTCAGGGAATTGATCAGCCGGGCATTGTCTCTCTGATGCAAACCGATACTGGGTTCGTCCAAGATATAGAGTACATTGACTAATTGAGAGCCGATTTGTGTGGCAAGCCTAATACGTTGGTTTTCACCTCCGGAAAGAGATGCGGAGGTTCTGTTCAGGGAAAGGTAGTCCAAACCCACATCAAGCAGAAAACTCAGTCGAGATCGGATTTCTTTGAGTATTTCCGCAGCTATCAATTTTTGTTTTTCCGAAAGATGTTCTTCTATATGGTCTATCCATTCTTTCAACTCTGAAATGTCCATATCAGAAAGCTGGGCAATGGTGCAACCATTCAGCTTGAAATGCAAAGCTTCGCGATTGAGGCGGGCACCACCACAATCCGGGCAAACATCCGTCTTGATGAATTGCCCGGCCCACTTCTGAGCCTCAAAAGTCGCATCCTCATCCTGCTGCATGGTAATATACTTGATGACACCGTCAAAATTGACAAAATAGTTGGAATTTCCGAGGGAACGATTCTTGATATGCAAACTTTCTTCCGTCCCGTTCAGAATTTCATCCAATGCGTCTTCAGGAATATTCTTGATGGGCGTCTTCAGGGTGAAACCATATTTGTCTACAATAGCTTCAATCTGCCAGAACAAAAGAGAATCCCTATATTTTCCCAATGGAATGATACCTCCGTTATATATGTTTTGTTCCCGGTCCGGTATAATCTTGTCCATATCCACAAGATTGACCATACCTAATCCTTTACAACGGGGACACATACCTTGAGGCGAATTAAAGGAAAAATTGTTGGGTGCCGGTTCATTGTAAGAAATGCCGGATGTCGGACACATCAAACGCTTACTGAAATATCGGAGATTTTCTCCATTCTTATCCAATATCATGACGATGCCCTCTCCCTGTCGCATACCGATCTGAAGACTCTGCCTGATGCGTTTCAGATCTTTTTCCGAAATCATCAGTTTATCTATCACCACTTCAATATTGTGGTTCTTGTAACGATCCAGCTTCATACCATGGGTGATTTCACGAAGACTTCCATCCACGCGTACATTCAGGTATCCCTTTCTGCGAAGCGACTCGAAAAGTTCTTTATAATGGCCCTTTCGACTGCGAACAACAGGTGAAAGCAAATATACTCTATGCCCTTCGTATTCTTCAATGATCAGTTCCAATATTTTATCTTCCGTATACTTAACCATAGGCTCCCCTGTCACATAGGAAAAGGCATCCCCTGCCCTGGCATAAAGCAAACGCAGGTAATCATAGACTTCCGTACTGGTTCCGACAGTGGAACGGGGATTTTTATTGGTAGTCTTTTGTTCGATGGAGATGACAGGACTCAGACCTGTTATCTTATCCACATCAGGACGTTCCAGACTTCCGAGAAAATTTCTGGCATAAGAGGAAAATGTCTCAACATAACGACGCTGTCCTTCTGCAAAAAGGGTGTCGAATGCCAAAGACGACTTGCCGCTCCCACTTAAACCGGTTATCACAACGAGCGCATCACGGGGAATTTGTACATCAATATTCTTCAGGTTGTGCACACGTGCTCCATATACACAAACGGATTCCTGTTCTTTCATAATCAATTTTCATCAATCACCCAATCTTTTTGGTGAACGGTGATTTTCTTTTTATCAAAATAAAGGCTCTCTTTCAAAGGAATTGCAACCTTGTAAGTCTTACTTGCCGGATTTGGCAAACTGTCGCTGCGAATCCATGTGTTATAATTTTTTAAATCATAATAAGAAATACCTGCACCTTTGGCAAAATTCACCCAGTTGACAACTTTTCCGGTCACCATAGAATCTTTGCAGGCATTAGGCATATATAATTGTTCCTTTTTTATATAAAACCCATATTTCTTAGGATCGGACATAAATTCTTTACATGCAAGAATCCGGAATACATAACGGGAAGTTTGTTCCACCAGCCAAAGATCCAGACTCGAGTTTTCACCCTGTTTGACTAATTCTTTCATAATTCTTGCCGTACCGATATTGTAAGATGCTGCAGCTGAAGGCCAGTCCCCGAACTTTTCATAAGCACCCTTCAAATAGCGGCAAGCAGCCTCTGTTTCCTTCTCAACATGGTAACGTTCATCTACATCGTTATTGACTTCCAGTCCGTACTGTCTGGCCGTTTCGGGCATAAACTGCCACATGCCGATGGCTCCTGTAGATGAGATGGCCTTATTGTCAAGATCGCTTTCAATGCAGGCAAGGTATTTCATATCATCCGGTATGTTATTGACTTTCAAAATAGGCTCAATAACAGGGAAATAACGATTGGCACGTTTCAACAGTAAAAGTGTGGAAGAATGCATGTACATCATGGAAAGCATTTCGCGATCAAAACGTTCACGCATCTTCGTTTCTCTCAAATCAATGGTCTGACCGCAAAAAGTCACTTTATCCGGAATTTCCGGCGAAACGGCCAAATAATTCCGGACAGATACTTTTTCTGAATCAACTTTAGTTTCAACCGGTTCTGTATTCATCAAAACAACTTCTGCTTTTCTCCTGAAAAGCTTTTTAAAAAAATTCACCTCTGCAAAAACATTGGAAATAGAAAAAATGGCAGCAAACAATACACTGAAAAAAATACGTGAACTCTTATCAAATTTCATAGGAAAATAACTTTTTCGTCTACGATTATATGAAACTATTCTAACAAATTGATGTCGCCTTTCTTTTTATACACAACACCATCAGAACCTTTGGCCTCAATGACATAAAAATACACACCAGGCGAAACGGCCTTTCCTTTATAGGTGCCGTTCCAACCAATGGCAGGATCTGTCCATACAAAAAGAATATTTCCCCAACGATTTAGAATGGTACCTTTAAATGATACGATAGACTTATAGACAACCCTGAATTCATCATTTTCTCCGGGACTTGATCTCGGTGTAAAAAAATTCGGACAATCGAGATATGACTCCAGAACCTTGGGAACAAAATAGTTTGATGAATCTTGACAGGTCAAGGCTGCATTACTCACTATAAGCCGGACAAAGAAAGTACCTGTTTCCAAAAATTTATATTCGAATTCATCTTCAGAATATCTGCCGGAATAAGTACCGGAGCCATCTGCATTATTGTAAAAAAGCCATTCCTTATACTGCACGGCTTCACTCGCATTACTGGAAAACCGAATAGTTACAGGAGCCGAACCTGTTGGTTGCGATCCGCTCTGATAAACTAAAGTCGGATCTTCATTGCCAACCTCATTCAGTGCGGTTCTTGTCTGAATAATGGCTTCCGGATTTGCTTCCACTGCTACGGCAGCATATTCATCACTGACATAATCCAATGTTGAGCCAAAGTATTTCGCAATCTGGTCATCGCAAGTAATGGTAAAACGGGTCTTCATCAGCGGAGCCTTAATGGACCAAGTCGGAATATTTTCTACAGTCTTTGTCTGTGATTTAGTATCATATTCTTTGGATGTATTATTCCAAACCGCGGTATTCCACGAAAGTGTAAATTGCCTGTCGATTATTTCTTTAATGCCGCTGATTTTGTAATAAGGCATTTCATTGGTCGAAGCGGAAATGCTGAGTGTTTGGCATGATTCACAATCCGGGCTATAACTGATACCATTTACCTGAAGCGGTTTATAATCAACCACATAAACAAAATGTTTCTTCAAACCGGCTGAATCTATCATATAACCGCCCGGCTGAACATTGGTCAACAATGTCTGGCTACCTAAAATCTGTACATCAACAGAAGATACAGGGACAGCAGAAGATTGATTTTGTTCGAAACGGCTCCAGGTCCATGAAGATGGACTATCGGCCGTAAAGTATAACTGAGCATTGGTCATCCCATCAAAGACATAGACAAAGTCCAGACCTGAACTGATACTCGGTTGATACCGATACGGCACACCATTGGTACCGCCTGTGGCCGAAAACTGAGCCATGCACACTTTTATGGTGAACAACCCCATCAACAAAAAGCATACTATTTTTTGCATTATCTTGTTTTGGTCGAAAAATCCATCAAAGATACGGTTTCTTCCCGAAAAATCATGTACTTTTGTTGAATCTAAACCTCCTGTCAAATGGAAAAAGACAAAAAAAAGATACTTATTCTGTTTATTCTTTTGTTTACACTCTCCTTTGATCTTGCTGCTCAAATCAAAGACGTACCAATTGTCAAGCTGTTTGAAAAAGAATACTACAAATATGATATAAAATCACACGAAACCATCTATTCCATCTGTAGGAAGTTCGATGTAACGGAAGCGGAAATCCTGTCAATGAATCCATTTATAGTCAATGGGCTTAAAAATGGCCAAACACTCATGATTCCGGTCAAGACAAACAAAAATTCAACCGAAGGGGAAATCCTCACCAAGGATAAAGAAATATTGCAAACAATAACTCCGGCCCAAAAAAAGTCAAAAAAGATCATCAATACACTGACTGATACACCCCGTATCACCATTATACTTCCTTTTGCCACGACAAAAACACAAGGAGTTAATGAACGTTTCATTGAATTTTACGAAGGATTTCTGATGGCTGTCGACAGCCTGAAAAGTCTTGGATTATCGTTTGAAGTGCAGGCTCTTGAATCCGGAGAAGGAGTTGAAGATATCAAACAGGCCATATCTACCGGAAAGCTCAGGGAAACAGACTATTGCATTGGTGGTGCCAATCCCGAGCAGATTGCCCTGCTTTCAGAATGGGCCATGAAAAATCGAAAAATCCTGATTTTACCATTTAGCTCCCGGATACCGGAATTGGAAAACAACCATTATCTCTTCCAGACCAATACTCTGCATTCGCATATTTACGATGTCCTCACCGAATATTATGTAAACCGGATCAAAGCCACCAATATTATCTTTTTGAATGGTTCTCCGAACGAAGATGATGCGGAAACAGCCTTTATTCCCCAGATAAAAAGTGCACTCAAGGAAAAAAACATCCCCTTCAAAATGGTCGATGAAGACGAGAAACTCCAGAACTTGTTCGCTGCGATGGAAAACAATGGCGAAAATACCATCTTTACAACTTCCCTGAGCATCAACCAAGCCCACAACCTGGTAGCCCGTATGGCCGCAAATATGAAAACATATCCCGAGAAAAAGATCACCCTGATGGGTTATCCGGAATGGCAAGCCATGAACAAAAATTATCAAAAAAGGCTTTATGAATTAAACACTTACTTATTTTCGAACTTTTATGCGGACTCACAACAAAACAATGTACGTAATTTTCAAATAGATTTCAATCGAATTTTCGGAAAGGATTTATTGAACACATACCCTAAATATGGTATGATGGGCTACGATATAGCAACTTACTTTGTACCCAGAATGGTTCTTGAAAAGTCCGAACTTCAGGAAAGTATACCGACGATTGCTCCGCTTCAAAATAAATTTAAGTTTACCACTAAAAATCCGAACCACGGATATTATAATCAACTTTTTTATGTCATTCATTATAAGCCCGATAATACCGTGGAAGTCCATTCTTTGAAATAGCTTAATCATGAATGAGCATAATCAAATAACCAATTATTAAACAATCATATTCGAGTGAAATTTCAGAAAATTCTTCTTACAGCTCTATTGACTCTTTTCAGTATCGGGCTATCGGCACAATACAATACTTTGAGTGAATGGTATGTCGGTCCTAGTGCGGGGATGACCATGTCTACCATCACACTTGTACCGAAACTGGTGGATAAACTTTATACCACAGGTAAATCAGAAGGAATATCCATCAGGTATATCAGCGAAAATCATTTCGGATTTCAGCTTGACTTTAACTATTTTGAAGCCGGTTGGAAAGAAGATTTATATGGAACCAAAAAAGCATCCGACTATTCCTACGTCAGAAATCTAAATTTTGTCGAAGTACCTTTTTTAATGCATGCCTACACCGGTTCAAAAGCTTTCAGGATTTTTTTGAATGTCGGTCCCAAGCTGAGTTACCTGCTCTCTGAAAATGAAGAGATGGTAGACAAAACTTCTGAAAATGAGATGATTCAACATGGAAAATTGGTAGAAAATCCTTTCCAATATGGTCTTCTTGGAGGGGCAGGATTCGAAGTCCACTTAAAACGATCCGTTCTAGGATTGGAAGGGCGTTATTGCTATAACTTGTCCAATATCTTTAATGATGCTGTTGGGGAAGATTTCAACAGTTCCAGTTTGCAGATGATTTCCCTGAACGTATATTATTACTTCCAACTGGGAGGCTACAATAAATAATAAGCGAAAAGTCTCTCAAAAAGGGAATATCTGTCATCTGATACGATCCCAGGATTTCACAAGTGCTTCATCTTTCCTGATAGCAATGATAGCCAGATGATTCAAAATAATTGATATTAACGGCAAAGCCATTCCAAAACACGTATCATTCTCCGCCCCTGTCTTGCTGATGAATATAAACAGGAAAACAGCATAAATCAAATAGAAAAGCACCAAAATCATTTCGTTACAGATAGAAAGACGTATCTGCACCTTGCGCTTTTTATACAAAAAGATTGTTAAGAAAGACAAGGCCGCACTTATAATCAATAAAACCGCCAAAATCCATACCGGTAAAGCATATATTTCTCCCGTCAAGACCTGCTGAATAGAAAAAGCCGTATATTCATACATTTCAGCAGATGTTTGAAGGAAGCCGAACGGTAAGAATAATACAGCGATCAATAAGGCAGTAATCAGGAGTAGATAAAGACTCTGAATACGCTGGATCATGATTATTTCTTTAATTTCTCCCGGGCAGGATTTTTGTGATAGATTTTTCCATCCTGATATTCCTGAGTTGCAACCAAAGTTGCCTTCGGAAGTTTTTCATAAAAACGAGAGATTTCAATTTGTTCACGGTTCTCAAAGACTTCTTCCAGATTATCTGTATAAGAAGCAAACTCCTGCAATTTTTTTTCCAGTTCAGCCTTAGTCTCCACGCTTATTTGGTTAGCGCGTTTGGCTATAATTTTCACTGTCTCATACACATTGCCAGTATCTGCACACAAAGCATTCATATCACGTGTAATTGTCGTGTTAGGAATCGATGATTTCTTGTAATCCATTTTTTTTATTTTAATCTTTAATAATTTTCTTACACTCTTTCAAAATGCCTTCTGCTTCTTTGAGAAATTTACCTTTCGGGTATTCGTTGACATAACTGTAATACTCATCCATTGCAGCTCTGTATCGATCAATTTTTAAATACTCCAAACTATTAACAGCCAGCATATAACGAGACTTCAGAATCAGAAAAGACAATTCTTCGCGATACTTTGAAACCGGATAGTCAAGTAGCGTATTATTTGCTGTTATAATGCAAGATTCATAATTGTTTCCCAAATAATTCCCCAGATTATAATACAAACGGCAATTCAACAATTGTTTGTAGACCAACTTTTCCTGCAACTCTGTCAACATACTGGTAACCTCTTCTTTTTTATCACTTTCCGGATAATAATCGAGAAAAACATTGAGTTGGTCCATGGCCTTTACGGTCTCTTCCTGAGTCAGACGAGGATCAGGAGAATCAAGATAGGCGGCTTTTCCTGAAAGGAAACGACAATCTTCCGTAAAAATACCCTTAGGATAGGTTTTGTAATAAGTCTCAAAATAATGAGAAGCTGAGATATAATCTTTGGTGTTATAATATGCATTCGCTAACATGAACAGCGTTTGCTCTGCCCTGTCGGTACCCTTATGAATAGATTGAAGCTCGTCAAGTAAAGATATAGCTTTCGAATATTCCTTCTGCTCATAATATTCATTGGCTTTCGTCCATTTCAATTCATAATCGGTGCTTTTGAGCAGCTTCTGATAATCAGAGCAGGAAACCAAGCTAATCCCCAATAGCACGAACATAAGAAATTTCATCTTCATAGGATCGACAATTCAAGTCTTCTAAACATATAAAAAGACGTACAAAGGTAATATTTCCAGCCCAATAAGCGAAAAGAAACAACCATTTTTAACTGAAATTGCCTAAGATTCAAGTAAAATGGCCATTTTCGCCGACAGACACACTTAAAAATAATACATGTCGCTTGCTTTCGCCAATTTCAGATTGGATTTCTGAAGGACTTCCACACAACGGTTGATATCACTTGGACGAATGACCACCCGTGCCATATCATCCATGGCGAAAGCATACATATAATCAACAGATATGTTATGTTCTGACAATATCAGCAATGCTTCCGACAAAGTGCCGGGAGTATTGGGTACAAACAAACAAACCACATCACACAAAGTCACAGTGAAACCATGACTGGTCAAAAGGCTTTGAGCCGTCTCCGGATCCGACAAAACGACCCTCATAATACCGAAATCCGACGATTCGGTCATACTGAATGCTGTCAGGTTTATCCCGGACTTACCTAACAATCTTGTTACTTCAGTAAGACGTCCTGTTTTGTTTTCCAGGAAAATGGATAATTGTTTGATAATTGTTGGCATATCCTATTCTTTATAAAGATTACGTTTATCAGTAACACGTTGGGCCTTACCTGTAGAACGCTCTATAGAACGAGGCTCGACCAATTTTACATGAGCATGGATACCAACCACACTTTGAATACGTGCTTCAATCCGTTTTCGCAGATTAAGCATGGAACTCATATCGTCGGTGAAGTTTTCAGGACGAACTTCTACATGAACGTCAAAAGTATCCGTATTGTTCTCTCTGTCCACATATAAATGATAATGCGGTGCCGTTTCTCCAAATTCCATCAGAACACTTTCAATCTGAGTAGGAAATACATTGACCCCACGAATGATCAACATATCATCACTTCTGCCCATAATCTTATGCATACGCACTGAAGTACGCCCGCAGGAACAAGGTTCATACATCAATCTGGTCAAGTCCTTGGTTCGATAACGTATCACCGGCATTCCTTCTTTGGTTATCGTTGTCAAGACCAACTCTCCCACTTCACCGGGAGCAACAGGCTCAAGGGTTACAGGATTGATGATTTCCGGCAAAAAATGATCTTCATTAATGTGCATGCCTTTTTGGGCATTACATTCATAAGAAACCCCAGGGCCGATTACTTCGGTCAAACCAAAAATATCATATGCCTTGATATTCAGTTTTTTTTCTATTTCAAAGCGCATTGCTTCAGTCCATGGTTCTGCTCCGAAAAAGCCAACCTTCAACTTAAGTTTATCTTTGACACCCTTATCCTCAACGGCTTCGCCCAAATATAAGGCATAAGAAGGTGTACAACACAAAGCCGTCGAGCCGAAATCCGTCATCAGTTGTATTTGTTTTTCAGTATTACCCGCAGAAATCGGTATGACGGATGCCCCAATATTTTCAGCACCGTAATGAGCACCCAAACCTCCGGTAAATAATCCGTAGCCATAAGCAATCTGGAAAATATCATTGCGCGAACAACCACCTGAGGTAAAGGTACGTGCCAGAACTTCCGACCAAGTACTCAAATCCTTTCGCGTATATCCGGCAACAATCGGTTTACCTGTCGTACCAGAAGAGGCATGAAGCCGTACAATCTCAGACATGGGCACAGAAAACAAGCCGAAAGGATACTGATCCCTCAAATCCGTTTTTATGGTAAATGGCAGCTTGACCAAATCATCAATAGTTTCAATATCCATTGGTGTAATGCCAAGTTCCTGCATTTTTGCCCTATAAAAAGGCGAATTGTGATAAACGTGCTCTACGGTTGTCCGTAGACGTTTGTTTTGCACCTCACGCATTTCTTCACGTCCCATGCACTCATAACTTTCATTCCAAATCATAGACTTCAATTTTTTCAGCAGTGCAAAGAAAAGCAATATTTTGAAATTAGTAGCTTCATTCCTATGTTTATTTGTAATTTTGCAGACTACAAAAGTACCCATTTGATGTTTGAACTCATTTCTACCTATCAACCGACCGGAGATCAGCCTGAAGCCATCCAACAACTGACTGATGGTATCAGAGGAGGAATACCATTCCAGACATTACTTGGTGTAACCGGTTCAGGTAAAACATTTACCATAGCCAACGTGATTCAGGAAATTCAACACCCCACGCTCGTGCTGAGTCACAACAAAACTCTGGCCGCTCAGTTATACGGAGAATTTAAAAGCTTTTTCCCAAACAATGCCGTGGAGTATTATGTTTCTTATTACGATTATTATCAACCAGAAGCATATCTTCCTGTCACCGACACTTACATCGAGAAAGACCTTGCAATCAATGAGGAAATCGAAAAGTTGAGACTTTCCGCCACCTCTGCCCTGCTTTCCGGCAGACAAGATGTCATTGTCGTATCATCCGTTTCCTGCATATACGGTATCGGAAATCCGGAGGATTTCAACAAAACCGTCATCGATATCCATTGCGGACAAAAACTTGATCGTAATGTTTTTTTGCGCCAACTCGTAGATAGCCTATACTCAAGAAATGAAGTGGATTTGAACCGGGGAAATTTCCGTGTCAAAGGAGATACCGTGGACATTTTTCTGGCTTATACGGACACCATCTTACGAGTCGTTTTCTGGGGTAACGAAATAGATACTATTGAGGATATTGAGCCCTTGAGCGGCAGGACCATCAGTAAATACAACGACTTCAGAATTTTTCCGGCCAATCTTTTTGTTGCCAGTAAAGAACGCACACAACAAGCCATTGAGGAAATCCTGATCGATCTGGACAAACAAGTTGATTTTTTTAAATCCATCGGAAAAGCCTACGAGGCAAAACGCCTTTACGAAAGGGTCAACTACGATGTTGAGATGATCCGTGAACTTGGACATTGCTCCGGAATTGAAAATTATTCCCGCTATTTTGACGGACGAAAACCAGGAGAAAAGCCGTTTTGCCTGTTGGATTTTTTTCCAAAAGATTTTTTGATGGTCATCGATGAAAGCCATGTCAGTCTCCCTCAACTCAGAGCCATGTGGGGGGGCGACCACGCAAGAAAACAGAACCTGGTCGAATATGGTTTCCGCCTGCCTGCAGCTATAGACAACAGGCCACTCAGTTTTGACGAATTCGAAGGCATTCCAAAACAGATCATTTACGTCAGTGCCACACCGGGTGATTACGAACTGGAAAAATCAGAAGGTCTCGTCATTGAACAAGTCATCAGACCGACAGGGCTTTTAGACCCTGCAATTGAAGTCCGCCCAAGCAAGAATCAGGTAGATGACCTCATGGAAGAAATACGCATTCGTGCCCAAAAGAATGAGCGCGTACTGGTCACGACACTAACAAAACGCATGGCGGAAGAACTGACTTCCTATATGGAGAATCTGGGTATCAGATGCAGTTACATCCACTCGGATGTTGAAACGTTGGATAGAGTCAAGATTATGGAAAACCTGCGTCTTGGAATTTATGACGTATTGGTTGGAGTCAATCTGCTACGCGAAGGTCTGGACTTACCGGAAGTATCGCTTGTTGCCATTTTGGATGCAGACAAAGAAGGTTTCCTGAGAAATCACCGTTCCCTGACCCAAACAGCAGGTCGTGCCGCCCGTAATCTGAACGGCAAGGTCATCATGTACGCGGACAAGATGACAAAAAGCATGAAGCAAACCATAGACGAAACCAACAGGCGAAGAAAAAAGCAAAAAGCATACAACGAATTACATGGCATCACTCCTACCGCCATTACCAAAGAAATAAGCTCAACCTCTCTGAACACTTATTCTAAACACAAAGAGCCGACAGCCTATATTGAGCCCACCAATACCAATATTGTGGCAGATCCTGTCATCGCTCATATGAACCCGACCCAACTTCAAAAGACCATAGAAAAGGCAAGGAAAGCTATGTATGAAGCATCAAAGCGGCTCGATTTTCTCGAAGCCGCTCAGTATCGTGATGAAGTTCTTAAATTGGAAGAACTGTTGCCTAAAATTTAAATCCGAGAGAGAACACCAGACTAGTCTTGTCCGTATTTAATTTAGCATATTTCAAATAACCCACATTTTCTGTTTCATCGTAAAAATTAAAGAAGTGTTCACTGCGCATCTGTTGCTGCCAAGCCGCATCACAGAAAAACGCCCCGGTACGATACCCCACACCGCAGGACAAATAATAAGTATCCTTTTCTACACTGTATTGAGGCGTTGTGCCGACTGTCGCCACATAGGCATTATTATCTTCGAATGTACTCTTGACCGGACTTTGATACCAGGCTGCACCTGCCCTTAAACTAACATTATCCGTCAAACGGAACTCGCCTCCCAGACGGATATTGGATGCAACCCTAAAATCATCATTTATATAATCGTTGATTTCACCAACAAGCCTTCCCTTCGAATCTTTTAAAACCATATTCTTGTAGTCAACCACATCCCAGTCCAAACTAATAAAACCCTTCTGGCCAAACTGATAAGCAACGCTGTATATCATCCGGTTTGGAGTCTTTATCTGATAGTCTACATAACCCTCTCTATCAGGTTGATAATAAGATCCTTCTTCAAAGGGCAGATTTGTAGCGGGATTAGTCATCCCTTCAAAATAGATCTTCGCATCATAGGTATTGGTCATCGTATAATATGTCGCCGTATGATAGGCAAAGCCCAAACGCAGTTCGGGAATTGGACGATAAATGGCACCCAGTTTCAAATTTACGCCCGTACCTTCTGTGACCAAGACATTATCCAACTCAAAGCTGAAAGGATCATAGGCAACCGTACCTTTTGATTTTTCATAATAGGAAGACAACAATTCATAATCAATGTTCTGAATGCCTAAACTCATTCCAAAATAGAAGGTATGACTATAATTGGCACCCAAACTGAAATCCCATTCTCCAACGCCTCCACTCTCCATCATAGACGTGGAACTGTTAAATTTTTCATCATCTTGCAATATGGGTTCATACACACCGGCACCATTTTTATTTATCAAATAGGCATTCCAGGCAAAATCGTACAAATCGGATCCGCCATATAAATTCTTATCCACGCATACCCTATTCATCAGCGAAGTTGAACGGCCCGAACCTTCAACGGAGAAATTCCGGTTAAAATCCTTCACCCTGTTATAGGAAATTCCAAAATTGAAATTTGAGATGGCAGACTCATCATAAGTACGGAATGAACCCACATATCCGAAATTATTGATCAGCACTTTCTCTTTCGAATCGCTTGAACTCAGATCAAAATGAGATTTTGTCGAATTTGTACACAGCGAAGGGGTAATGGTAAATTCAGAACTGCGATAAACGGATATACCTGCAGGATTCAAACTAATGGCACTCATATCACCACCCAAGGCCCCAAAAGCACCGGACATGGCAACATATCGTGCACTTCCGGTAATATCGGTCAATGAGTACTTTAAAACATCAAATTCCCCCTGAGCAAAGACCATGGTATTTACCACCAACAGACTTGTCAACAAAAAATATTTTTTCATAGAAGAGATATTAAAAAGTTAAACCATAAGTGAACCCGATAAACGATAAAAATGATATAATTAAACCTATGGTTGTTATTAATCGATCAAAACAGATATTTATAACTGATTTTATCGGCGTCCGCCACTTCCACCTGAACTGCTACGGGAACTTGAGCCACCCGAATAGGAAGAAGAAGACCTGCCCGAATAAGAACTACTCGGCGTATATGAAGAACGGCTTGGAGTGTAAGAAGGGCTTCTACTTACAGAGGTAGCAGATGTTGTACTTCTTGTTGACGATTCAGAACTTCCACTCCTGGAAGTACGCGTCGATGTTTCTGAACTGGAACGGGTCGTCATCCCTGTACTCGTACGGTCGTAAACACTTGAACTTGGACGCGTCGTTGTCCGGGTTGTGGCATCTGAACTTGAACGTGTTGTCGTTCGGGTCGTTACATCAGAACTTGGACGCGTCGTTGTGCGGGTTGAACGAATGGTGGCATCCGAACCCGAACGGGTTGACATCACAGAACCGGACCTTGTACCCACTGCTGTATTTGAACGGTATGATACCCCACTCGTCGAACGGGGTGATCTTACAGCATTCGTCCCCGCTGCACGGGTTGTACTCCATGCCGCAGAACGGCCAAATCTATCGGTAGAAAGGAATCTACGCTGATCGGCGTTCAAATGATGGCGATTTTCTGAATAGTTTCCACCATACCAACCTCCGTTATAATATCCACCCCAGCCATAGCCATAATATCCATATCCAAAATAGCCTCCTCCATACCAAGGATCCCATCCCCAGCGACCGACATACCACGGATCGTAATAACCCCAAGAAGAATAAAACCATGGATCATAATAAAAGCTGTAAGGATTATAAAAACGTCCCCAGCGATAGCCATAAGTCGGATAATAATAAGAGTCATAAAAGAACGGACTCATCCACCCATAGGAATGATCATTCATATAATAAATGTCCACATCAGCTCCGTCCTCGATGTATATATTCAGATATTCATCGTCAGTGATATGAGTTGTGAATTTCGGATCATGGAAACGGCGGACACGTTCCGAATACTCGAACGGTTGATTTTCATCTCCGGAAACTGTATCTGTTTTATTTTGAGCAATTTCTTCCGTTCCAACGTTTCCATCCGTCTCATTGACAGGAGTATGACGGTTGTATTCATCCACATCTCTTAAATTATAACGTTTGAGCGTACCGCTATTATCATATATTTGCACGGATTTTTTGGTCTTCTCTCTGACGGGAGTATTTTCAGACTTGGCATTCTTTGGATTGTAATACAAATCATCTTCATAATACGAGGATTGACCCAAAGCCAAAACCGGAAGCATAAATGCTATAGCCGGCAATATCATCCATCTTGTTTTCATAATTATCGTGTTTTGATGATTCTTTATGATAATAAGGTTTACTTTTGTATTCTAAAGGAACCTTGATTTTTCAATACGATTCTTAATACTATATTACAAAGATACTTTTTTTTGAGAAAGGTTTACTCCATTTGAATATATTTAACACCCTTCTATGGTTTATTTAGAACTACACCTGAAAATTTTCCCATTCAACACACTGGTGAACGATGTCTTGGCGGCAAAGCTCGGTGAAATGGGTTTCGAAAGCTTCGTCGAAAGTGAAGACGGAATGCTTGCTTATATTCCGTCCAAAGATTTCAATGAAAAAAATGTGAACAATCTCTTGCCTAAAGAACTATTCGGCTCTGAAATCATTCTATCCGAAAAGATGATTCCCGATAAGGACTGGAATCATGAATGGGAAAAGAACTATTTCCAACCCATCGTCATTGGTAAGGATTGTGTCATCCACAGTTCTTTTCACACCAATGTTCCGAAAGCAACTTATGACATCCTGATCGATCCTAAAATGGCTTTCGGTACCGGTCATCACGAAACCACCAACCTGATGATCGGAGAACTGCTTCAGTTAGACGTCAAAGAAAAATCCTTTTTAGACATGGGATGCGGAACTGCTGTCCTATCCATATTGGCTTCATTCAAGGGTGCTAAACCCATTCTGGGCATTGATATCGACAAATGGGCTGTTCAAAACGCAATAGAGAACATCAGACTCAATAACACTCCGGAAATCGAGATCCGATTTGGAGGAGCAGAAGTACTGGAAAAATTCGCTGATTTTGACATTATCTTTGCCAACATCAACCGTAACATCCTTTTGAAGGATATGGCAAACTATGCTGCAAAAATGCATAAGGGCTCCCTATTGTACATGAGTGGCTTCTATGAAACAGATATTCCTTTGATTCAGAAAAAAGCTGAGTCCATTGGTCTCACCTATCAAGGCTCCGTCACCAAGAATAATTGGGTAGCTGTGCACTTCATTAAAAGATGATCATGAAAGCAAAATATTTGCATTGATACTCTGCATTTATTTTTTTTAAACAAAGAAATCCATGAAAAAAACACTCTTTTTAATTCTTTTCTGCGTTCTGGAGATAAATTCTCCTCTTTTTGCATTCAGCTCAACAAAAGATATGCTTATAGAGCTAGATAACACCATTAATAATAAAAAAATATACGAACAGAATAAAGAAACACTCGTCAGAAATATCAAAGGGCTGCTGAAAAGTTCTGCAACCAATGACCAACGCTATAACATATATTCCAGCCTTTATGAGGAATATTGCAAATATAATCTTGATACGGCACTGCTTTATGCCAATAAAAAATTTGAAGTTTCCATTCAATTGGCAAATAAGACTCTGGTCAATGAATCCAAGCTGGATATAGCAAACATTTATATTGTTCAGGGTATGTATGCTGAAACACTGGAAATAATGAAAGGTATCGATAAGGAGAACATATCCCGATTAAGGCCTCGTTTTTACCACACCTATCGAACCGTTTACGGTGCCATGCTATCAAATTGCGCCGCACCTGAAAAGAAAAAAAACTATGCTCACCTGGTAAATGCATACCGTGATTCTTTGCGTTTGACATTGGGAACGGATGATATCTCCTATCTCTTCGTTCTGACCGACGAAATGAATGAAAAAGGAGAATATCAGAATGCATTTAATTTATTATTGAAGAAATTTCAGGACAAGAATACGACTGTACATGAAAAAGCCATGTTGGCCTACTCTCTTTCCGCAGCCAGTCTTGGTATCGGGAATCAGGAAGAAGCGAAACGTTACCTAATAATGAGCGCAGTCAATGACCTTAAAACACCTGTAAAAGAATACAAATCCTTGCAGGAACTCGCGTCCATGCTTTATAAAGAAGGCGACATAGACCGGGCATATAATTATATTAATTGTTCCATCAACGATGCCCTGCAAGCAAATGCACGCATGAATTTGCCCGTTATAACGCAGCTGTTGCCGATCATATCAAAAGCATACGATACCCGAATGAAGATAAAAGACCGTCAGCAAAGGCTACTCTTATTATCTATCAGCATCTTGCTGCTATTCCTTGGAATTGCGATGTTTTTTGTATATCGCCAAAAAAAGAATCTTTTTATAGCAAAAAGCAAAGAAAGTGCATCAAACATAGAACTCTCCAAACTGAACGAAGCGTTAAAGAAAACGAACGCCCAACTTACTGATATCAATCAAAAACTGCTCGAGTCAAATAGCATCAAAGAAGCTTATGTCGGCCGATATATGGACCTATGTTCAGAGTATATCGACAGCGTTGAGAAATACCGTTCGGCACTTAATAAAATTGCCAGAACAGAAGGAACAGCCGAGCTATTAAAGGCCATCAAAGCATCAACTTATGTTGAAGACGAGCTTCGGGATTTTTATGCAAATTTTGATGCCACATTTTTGCATCTATTTCCTAATTTTATAAATCAATTCAACGCATTACTTATTGATGGTGAGTACCTTGTACCAAAACAAGGGAGACTTCTCAATACGGAACTCCGCATATTCGCACTTATTCGTTTAGGAATAACCGATTCCGTAAAAATCGCAAATTTTTTACGTCATTCTGTTTCAACAATTTACAATTACCGGGTGAAAATGCGAAACGCAGCATTAAATGACCGTGATGATTTCGAGAATCAGGTAATGAAAATCGGCCTTGAATAGCAATACGTCATTAATATTCGCTGACCATGCCTGTGTTTTCACAGGTCAACATGATTTTAAGCCACTACCATTTTGAATTTCCACATAGAAACATATTCCTGTATTTCAATCATATAAAACAAGAAAAGGGATCAAACGACTACTTTTTTTCTATAAAAAAAGATTCATTTTGAAGGGATAACTATTTTTAGCATCGCTTTAAATAATGGTTTAAATAACCATAGTATTTTAACCTCAAAATTAAATCTTAATGAAAAACAACTTCCAATTAGAGTGTACATCAAAATATCTCATCACAATACTCTTTGTGATGCTGATGTTCGTCTCGCCAAACGCGATGGCACAAAAAATTAATCTAAGGGGTCTTGTACATGACGCATCCGGTCAAGGCCTTTCTGGTGTTACAGTAACAGACAAGAAGAATGCAACAACGGCAGCCATCACAGGTATTGACGGAAAATTTATGCTTTCTGTGGAACCACAGACAATCCTAAAAATCTCTTATCTGGGTTTTGAGCCTCAGGAAATTAATGTTGCCGGACGTACAACCATCGACATTGTCCTGAAAGAAACAGCCACAACCCTTGATGAACTTGTTGTCATTGGTTATGGTACAGCCCGTAAAAGCGATTTGACAGGTTCCGTTTCCAGTGTAGGACAGCAAATCATGGGTGACAAGCCTGTCCTAAGCCTTGGTCAGGCTCTTCAAGGACGTGCAGCCGGTGTTTATGTGGTGGACAATGGGAACCCACAATCCAATGTATCCCTCAAAATCCGCGGGCTTGGTACCATAAACAATAGCGACCCGCTGTATGTAATAGACGGTGTTCCCATGAGTATGGGACTTAGCTCCATCAATGTGGAAGATATTGAAAACATTGACATTTTGAAAGATGCATCGGCAACAGCCATTTATGGCTCACGTGGTGCAAACGGCGTGGTTATGATCACCAGCAAAAGAGGAAAAAGTGGCGATGGAAAGCTCAGCCTAAAAGCCAATACAGGCATTTCAGAAGCCACAAACATTCCAAAAATGTTGAATGCTTCCCAATATGCACAATTAAACAACGATTTGCTTTCTGCTGCAGGACTTACCACAAATCCATTATGGACGGACCCGACCACCTTGGGAAAAGGCACGGACTGGGTGAATGCTATGTTCAATACAGCATATTCCCAAAATTATGCAGTCAGCTATTCCGGAGGAAACGACAAAAACAACTACTATGTTTCTGCCGGATATACAGACCGTCAAGGTATTGTCAAAAGCGTGGATTTCAAACGTCTAACCTTCCAGTTCAATGGAGATAACCAGGTCAAGAAGTGGATCAAGTTCGGACATAACTTGACTTTCAGTTTTGATAAAAAAACGAATGGAACTTATAACCTTTCAGATGTATTTAAGTCATTACCGGTTGTTCCCATTTACAATGAAGACGGCACTTACGCAGGCCCTGAAGGAAATTCCTATTACTATGGTGACAGAAGGAACCAATACGGTACTGCCGAGACAGATAAAAACAAAATTGACGAATACAATCTGGTAGGAAATATTTATGGTGAACTTTCAATCATAAACGGACTAAAGTTCAAATCTCTGGTTGGAGCTGAAGCAAAAATCAACTACACAACCAACTTCATTCCTGCTTATGACTGGAAACCCACAAGCGTCGATAACTCCTCTCTTGAAAAAGGTACCGGACGGTATTTTACTTACCTTTTGGACAACTATTTCACCTATAACAAAAAATTCGGAGACCATAACGTCAATGTCATGGCCGGAACAAGTCTTCAGTGGGGAGTCGACGACTATTTCACAGGAATGAAAGGCACTTTCCTGAAAGATGAAGTCAATCAAGTAGACAACGGAACTGAGAAACTTAGCCTGACTGGATCCGGCAGTGAATGGTCTCTTGCTTCATTAATGTTCAGGACTAATTATTCCTATAAGAACAAATATTTGTTGACAGCGACCGTTCGTCGCGATGGATCTTCTCGGTTTGGAGCAAACAACCGCTGGGGTACTTTTCCATCCTTTTCCGGTGCATGGCGTTTAGATGAAGAAAAATGGTTCCACAGGGATTCTTGGTTTTCCAACGCCAAAATCCGGGCAGGCTACGGAGTAACCGGAAACCAGAACATCGGAAACTATTCCTTTGCATCCTCTTTCAATACCGGCATATATTCTTTCAACGGTACTACTGTAAGCACTCTTGTAGCCCATAAAATGGCAAATCCAAATGTTCATTGGGAAGAGGTCAGACAGACCAACATTGGCACTGATCTTGGATTTTTCAATAACCGTCTTCGCCTTTCAATTGACGCATACAATAAGGTTACCAACGATATGCTGATTCCTATGGATATTCCTGTTTCAACGGGATACTCCGATATAGATGTCCCTTCCATCAATGCGGGAAAAATCAACAACAAAGGTTTTGAAGTGACCCTTTCAGGGGATTTGTTCAACAGAAAAGATTTTATCTGGACCAGCAGTCTGAACCTGTCCTTCAATAAAAATAAAATCATCAGTCTGAACAGCAACACGCCTACCTATTACGGAAGCGTGGAAATGTCGGGAAATACACGGGTTCACATGGAAGGATATCCCATAGGTTCCTTCTACGGTTATGTAACTGACGGCCTTTTCCAAACTCAGGAAGAAGTTGACAACTGGGCCATACAGGTTGCTGGAAGCACTGCTCCCGGTGACATTAAATTCAAAGATCTTGACAACAATGGAGTTATTGATGACAATGACCGAACCATTATCGGTAACCCTTTCCCTGATTTAACTTATGCGTGGGACAACACATTCAGATACAAAGGTTTTGACCTTGAATTGTTCTTGCAAGGTATCTATGGAGCCGATGTATACAACGCCAACCGGATTTATCAGGAAGGAATGTCGGTTGCCTTCAACCAATACGCCACCGTTTTAAAACGCTGGACCGGAGAAGGTTCATCCAACTCCATGCCACGTGCCGTCTACAGCGATCCCAACAAGAATGCAAGCAGTTCCACCAGATTTATTGAAGATGGTTCATACATTCGTCTTAAAAACGTGACCTTAGGTTACAACTTACCGAAAAGACTAACCGGTAAGATTACGGCAAATAACATTCGTTTTTTTGTTTCCGGTCAAAATCTACTAACACTGACCGATTATACCGGATTCGATCCGGAAATCGACATTAGCGGTTTCGATTTGGGAAACTATCCGGTTACCCGTACTGTCATCTTCGGCATTGATGTTAATTTTTAAAAATCTCTGAAACAATGAAAAAATATATAAATACTATTTCCATACTACTTTTAGTCATGATGATTTCTTCCTGTGAAGACTTTTTGACAAAAGCACCTCTTGACACCATTGGAACAGAGTCTGAACTCAATGAAACAGATGCCGTTGCAATGGTAAATGCAGCTTACCAACCCCTCCAATGGCCCAAACTATACAATTTCAGGATATGGACCACCGATATTGTTGCCGGTAATAGCAACGTTGGAGGTGATGGTGGAACCGATGGAATCGAAACCGTTGACCTCAGCAATTTTTCCGCCGTCTCAACAAATGCTGCTGCACTCGATTTCTGGCGCGGTCCTTACCCCGGTATTCTTCGTTGTAACCTTGTCCTACAGCAACTACCTTCTATTGAAATGGTTGATTCATTACGAAACAGACTTATGGGTGAAGCTTATTTTCTTCGGGCACACTATTATTTTATATTGGTAAGGATATTTGGAGATGTTCCGCTACAGACTAAACCTCTGGTTGCCGGTAGTGATTTAAATCAGGCACGTACCCCTAAAGCACAGGTTTACGAACAAATCATATCCGACACGAAAAAAGCTATTGAACTATTGCCGGTAAAGAGCAGCTATTCGACGACAGATCTTGGACGTGCATGCAAGGAAGCCGCCCAGACTCAGCTTGCCAAGATCTATTTGACGCTTGGAACAAACTATCAGGATGTAGTGGATCTTTGCCAAAGCATTCAGGATCTGGGTTATGATTTGACCACCATGGATTATGCCAACAACTTCAAATATACCACCAACAATGGGCCGGAGTCCATCTTTGAAATACAATACATAGGGAAGAGTGATTATGGCTTTTGGGACGACCTTAACCAAGCCTGTTGGCTAAGTACTTATATGGGTCCCCGTAATTCAGGCTGGGTTGCTGGCAGTTGGGGCTGGCAACATGTCAAACAAGAATTTGTCGATTCCTATGAGGCAGGAGATTTGCGTAAAGATGTGACCATCCTTTACAAAGGTTGTCCCAAATTTGACGGAAAAGACTACAATCCCTCCTGGTCTCTTACTGGGTATAATGTCCGTAAATTTCTAGTATCTAAAGATATATGTGATTGGCAATCAAACTCCAGTAATTTTGTAGTATATCGTTTTGCCGACGTTCTACTGATGAAAGCAGAGGCTCTTAATGAACTTGGAAGTACAGTGTTGGCCCAAACCCCGTTGAACATTGTCCGTACACGCGCCGGATTGCCCAACATTACAACCACCGACAAAGAAACAATGAAAGAAGCCATCATCCATGAACGCCGTATGGAATTCGCCTTTGAAGGACAAAGATGGTTCGACCTGATACGTATTGACAATGGAGATTATGCCGTCAAATTTTTAAAGTCCATCGGCAAAACCAATGTTACTAAAGACCGTTTGCTGTATCCGATTCCTCAGGACGAGATAGACGCAAATCCAAATATGAAACAAAATCCCGGTTATTAATTGAAAAAATAAATTATGATGAAACGAGACCTTAATTTATCGCTTACACAAGTGAACGATTATTTGGCGAGTTACATAAAATACATAGATGTTAAAATAAAAAATTAATGAGATGAAAAAAGATATAGAAATCATTGTATGTCTGTTCCTCCTGCTTGTTGTTACCGCCTGCTCTGAAGATTACATGCAATTAAATAAAGGCGAAACGAAACTGGCAATATCGACAGACATAAGTGAAGTGACCCTTGCCATCAGCCGCCCTTCAGCAACGGCTTTGACTCTGTCATGGACCAGTGGTACAAACAAAGGAACAAATTGTGCCATTAACTATGTTCTGCAAATAGACAAAGCCGGAAACAATTTTGCCAACTGTATATCCCAGAATATTGGCCGGAAAATCTATAAATTCGAATGTACCAATGAATATCTGAACAATCTTCTGCTGGATACCTTTGACATTGCAGAAAATGCTACAGCCAATATAGAAGCCCGTGTCATTGCCATTCCGGCAGACACCAGTGTTTCAGAGCAAACATCCGAAGCGGTAACGTTAATCATTACGACTTATAAACCAGTATCCAAGACGCTTTATATCATAGGTGATGCCACCTCAGGTGGTTGGAGCCTCGATAATGCCACCAAGATGAATACGGTTTCCGGTGAAGCCGGCGGTTTTGTATGGACTGGAGATTTGTCGGTTGGCAATTACGAATTCGTGACAACCCAAACCGGTTATTTACCATCATACAACAAAGATGCCGGTTCAACTACTGATAAACTGGCTTTAAGGGAAACCAACGACGACCCTGATGTGCGATTTTCCATTACACAATCCGGAAACTACCGTATCGCAGTCAATCTGATAGACCTCACCATTTCTGCAGCACTAACCAATGGACCAAAATATAGCAACATTTATTTTGTCGGAAGCTTTACTAACTGGGCATTTGTCAAGATGAGGCTGGATCCGACAAACAGCTTTATATTCAGATATGGTGCTGTTCTCAATTGGGACGGAAAAGGAGAATTCAAGTTTGGAACAACTGACGGAAGCTTAGAAAAAATGTACCATCCTACCATAGCCAACGCTCCTTATACACATACAGCAGTAACCCAAGACAGTACAGGCGACAATATGTGGGTCATACCACAAGAAAATTGCGGCAAAGCATATAAAATGGCTCTCAATATCACTGAAGGCTCTGAAAAACTAACTATGGCTGTTTTTAAACCATGGGAAACGCTTTATTTGGTTGGGGATGCTGCACCAAGTGGCTGGACTCTTACCGATGCCACGCCAATGACAAAGGTTGATGCTTATCGCTTTACCTGGACGGGAAATCTTACAGCCGGAGCTTTAAAAATCACCTGCGACAAACAAACAGATTGGAATGGTGTGTGGTTCATGGCTGCGACTTCAGATGAAACGCCAACCGGAACAGAGCAAATTATGACTTTGGTGGACAAGATTAATGAGCCGTCATTAGGAAGTGTTGACCGCAAATGGAAAATCACAGAAGCCGGGAATTATACCATCACAGGCAATCAGCTAACGGAAACCATCACTTTCAAGAAAAATTAGCAGACTTGTAAATTAATATCAATCACCAATCAATTATTCAGTCGGGGTGAAATAGAGAAATCAATCTTCACCCCGACCTATAAAAATATCAAATGAAAAAAACGATCATTCCGGTCCTATTAAGCCTCTGCTTCTTTATGAGTTGCGGTGCATGTCAAAAAGTGGAAAACAAAAATATCACCACCGGGACAGCCATCATTCAAAATATAACCCTTACCCTGAATAAAGCTTGCTATTCTCCGGGTGAGACCATTACTTTCACCTCAGACAAAGCCTTGAGTGGAGCTATCCATGTCCGTTACCGATATCTGAGCCAGATCATCGAAGATAAAGAGATCACCGGCAAAACCTGGACATGGATTGCACCTTCCACCGATTTCAAAGGATATCTGGCTGAAGTATACCTCAAAAACAAGTATACGGAAAAAATCATAGGATCCATAGGAATCGATGTATCCAGTGACTGGAAAAGGTTTCCCAGATACGGATTTCTTTCCTCATTTGGCCATATGAGTTCAGATGAAATGAAAAATATCATCAGCAACCTATGCAGATACCATATCAACGGTCTACAATTTTACGACTGGCATTGTGACCACCACAAACCGTTAGCCGGAACCGTTGAAAATCCGGCATCCTCGTGGCTTAATATCGCTTCACGCATGACATACCGCTCCACCATTGACGGCTATATTGCCGAAGCCAAAAAACAGAATATGCGCTCCATGTTCTACAATCTATGCTACGGTGCACTTAAAAATGCAGCGGATGACGGAGTCAAGGAAGAATGGTACATTTTCAGTGATGCAACACATACCAACAAATATACCCTCTCTCTTTCCGCTCCGTTCAAGAGCAGCATCTATCTGACCAATCCAGGTAACGAAGAATGGCTCAACTATATGGTCAAACGCGTTAAGGAGGTTTATGACGTATACGGTTTTGACGGTTTTCACATAGACCAGGTTGGTATCAACGGTGTATATGACAGTCAGGGACAAATTGTGAACCTACCGGAAGGTTTCGGCAAATTTATCAACAAGATGCACGAAGCTTTTCCAGACAAATACAATGTATTCAATGCCGTTGCCGGTTTCGGACAAAGCAATATTGCAGCTTCCAATGTAGACTTTCTTTACAATGAGGTATGGGAAAAGGAAGCCTATTTTTCAGACTTAAAAACCATCATAGACAACAACACCATTTATTCAAAGGGGAAATTAAACACGATCTTTGCAGCCTACATGAACTACAACCTGGCAGAAAACAAAGGTACGTTCAATACTCCAGGTGTATTAATGACAGATGCTGTCATGTTCGCTATAGGCGGAGCACATCTCGAGTTGGGAGAGCACATGCTGGGCAAGGAATATTTCCCCAACAGTAATTTGAGCATGAGTCCCCTGCTGAAACAGTCGCTTATCTCCTACTACGACTTTCTGGTTGCCTATCAGAACATACTACGTGACGGAGGAAGTTTTAACGACGCGCAAACAACCTGCACCAACACTTCATCAACCATCGTACAATGGCCACCTCAAGCAGGAAAAGTCATATCCCTGGGCAAAAAACTTTCAGACAAGCAAGTCATACATCTGTTCAATTTCAAGAATGCCACCCATCTAAGCTGGCGTGACATGGACGGAACACAGGCAGAACCTCTGCTTGTCAAATCAATGCCTTTGAAAATCATGACCGCACAGACGCCCAAAAAGATATGGGCTGCAACACCGGACAATGAAGGCAGAATCTATCAGGAACTGGACTTCACTTCAGAGCAAGGATTTGTTTCTCTCACACTCCCTGTCCTTAAATACTGGACTATGATTGTCCTTGAATATTGATACGGCTATGAGAATCAAAGGAATAATCATCATAGCAATCATTGTCATGACTCATACCTCTTGTACCCATAAGGAGTCTTTGTACTCAAATTCAGAGTATCAGATGTACCGCGACAGAATTGTACAACAGAATGAATTTGAGGCAAAAGCTCTTTCTCCGACAGAAATAACCTCTAATTATCAGAGTAAGGATGCCCTTTTAAAGTCTCCGCTCATCCGGTATAAATTTTGCATCAACGGTGGAAACAATGAGATGCCTTCAGGTAACGATCATAGCTTCTTGTGTGCCGCCAAGACAGAAAAAGAAGAGCTTCAAACACCCCTCATCCGATTTGGTGAACAATCCGTGGAAAAGCAAAAACCATCCGAAGGTCAGACACTCTCGACCAATCTTCCTGTTCGGTTCAGAGTGGACATGAGTATTGTATTTGATGCATTTGAAAAACAGGGCTATTTCATTACAAAAACCGGACAGAAAATCTATCAGGAAGATTTCAACGGAGTTTATCTGGCAGGCAGCAGTTTTCCGCTTATTTGGGACTTTGACAATCTGGCCAGAAATGAAAGTCTTAAACTCAAAGAAACCAATAACCATATCTTTGAGCTGAAAGTTGTACTTAACCCGCAGGACAAAAATGTCTTCGCCCAAAAGAACTGGAAACTTAGTAAAAATATATCCGCCTTTCCTCAATATCAGTCTGATTTTGCGCTTGAAAATGCACTTTACAACATGGCACTTGAAGAGATGTATAATGCCGTCGAACCCGATTCTACACTTCGTACCGGAAAGGAATGGGCAGGTGTATGGACCAGGGATGTCAGCTACAGCATCATCCTAAGCATGGCCCATCTACAGCCGAAAGTATCCATGAATAGCCTGATGCGAAAGGTCAATGTCAATGGGCGCATCATTCAAGATACAGGAACTGGTGGTGCCTGGCCTGTGTCTTCAGACAGAATGATCTGGGCTATTGCAGCTTGGGAAATCTATAAGTATACCGGTGATGGCGAATGGTTAAAAACCATTTATCCGATTATCAGGAATTCAGTTGAAGATGATCTTCAAACTGTATTCGATTCAAAAACCGGACTTGTCAAAGGAGAATCATCCTTTCTTGACTGGCGTGAACAGGAATATCCGGGTTGGATGCAACCAGCCGATATTTTTGAAAGTGAAAATCTGGGGACAACAGCTGTACACTACGGCGCAATTAAAGTGTTAAGCTCAATAGCAAATTTAATGGGTCACCCATCTGAATCAGAAAAATATACCGCCAAAGCAGAACAAATAAAAAAAGCCGTCAATCAGCTACTCTGGTTAAACAATAAAGGGTTTTATGCCCAATATATATACGGCCGAAACAACAAAATACAGTCACCACGTAGCGAAACCTTAGGCGAAGCACTGTGCGTTCTTTTTGGAATTGCAGATGAAATTAAAGCAAATCTTATCATTGAAAATACTCCATCCGTAAACTTTGGGACACCCTGCTTCTTTCCCAATATCGCCGATATACCACCTTATCACAACGATGGTATATGGCCCTTTGTACAAACCTTCTGGATGTGGGCGTCAGCAAAGACAGGTAATGAATCAGGCGTCATGCATAGCATCGGATCCGTCAATCGCGCAGCTGCCATGTTTTTGACCAACAAAGAAAACTTTGTAGATTATTCCGGCGATTGGTTCGGAACACAAATTAACTCATCCAATATGCTTTGGAGTCTGTCTGGAATGATAAGCACCATCCATCATGTTCTTTTTGGTATGCGTTTTACCGAAGAAGGGCTTGCTTTCGAACCCTTTGTGCCTGCTAAATTAGGAGGTCATCGTTCCTTGATGAATTTCAACTATCGAAATGCCACACTCAATATTGAACTTAATGGCTTTGGAAATCAAATAATTTCGTTTCGTGTTGATGGTGTTGAGCAGCAACCGATTGTCGCGAAAACGCTGACAGGCATTCATAAAGTGGTTATCATTCTTTCAAACAACAAGCTATCGAAAAAGAATATAAAGATTGTCGAGAATCAATATACACCACATACACCCGTCACGTTTTTTAACAATGGAACTGTTTCATGGGAAAAAAGAAACGATGCCATCTATTATCAGGTACTCATAAACGGTACATTATGGAAAAAAACGAACAAAAATTCAATGACAATACCCGAGGAGACAAACGGAGAAATACAAGTAAAAGCTATTGGAAAAAGTGGATTGGAATCTTTTGCAAGCGAGCCTATTGCACATTACAAAAATGTTATTCAGCAAGAAGTTGAAAATTTTATACCTAAGTCACCTCTTCCATACAAAGGCTTTTCCGGATCGGGCTTCGTAGAAATGAGCCGTATCATCAATCGTAAAATTACTATTCCCATTACGGTTGAACAAGATGGAACTTATACGATAGACTGGTCTTATTCCAACGGGAACGGTCCGACAAACACAGAAAACAAATGTGCCATCAGGACACTACTGATAGATGGGGACAAAAAAGGTGTACAAATATTTCCACAAAGAGGCATCAATCTTTGGAATTCATGGGGCTGGAGCAATACCATTCCGGTCGAATTATCCAAAGGTGAGCATCAAGTTTCTCTGGAATTCATGCCCTATAATGAAAATATGAACATAACAACCAATCAGGCCATGCTTGATAGGCTACGAGTAACTAAAATCAAATAAAAACGGTTTTATAAAATGAATGGTTTTCTCATGAATGAAATGCTCCCCAAATGTTAGGTAAAAACATTCGAGGAGCATTTTTATAATCGCTAAAAATCTCCGGTGGATTATAGCATTAGCCTTTCTGTCAATTATTCCTTACTCTCCAAAACCAATGTCTTGGTCGGTTGGTCGCAAACTTCAGTCGGTCCGAAGTATTGAATAGGACCCGGATAAACGTAGTCTGTCTGAATAGCCCACGCTGCACGTTTTGAAGCAAATCTCCTGAATGGTGCACCATTCAGGTCTACCAACGCTTTTTGGATAACAGGTTTCATTTCCCCGTGACGGCGTTCCATGTTCATCATCATGGTGATGGGCACACCTCCTGCAATCCATTGGTCTGCAGGTGCGGTCGTATTACGGACGGAAGACATATAGCCCGTTTTTCCGAAAGCAATCAGGTTCGATGCGGTATAACCCAATGAATAGCAATAATCAGCATCATAATTAGACGGAGCGGCACAACGGCCTTCATAACCGAAGAAATGAACTTGTGTGGCAAAATTGCCGACATATTTTCCTTCAGTTTTCCATTCAGCCAATTTAACACCGACCATTTCAGCTAAAAGTTTCTCTGTTTCGATCAAAGAAACCTGGACATTTCCGTGAGGGTCACGGTCAAGTGTGAGTTGACGTGCAACACCTTCCGGCAACGAAGCATAAATGTCAGAATTTTTCTTACTCAACATCTTGATGATATAATTGCGTTGTTCCGAACGACGGATCAGATTGAATTCTTCCTGATGTGAAGCAAGAAAATCATTCAATTCCTCAATCAAATTCTTGATAGCAGGTATGAATTCGATCACTCCTTCAGGAATCAACACGGTACCGAAGTTGTTGCCTACTTCCGCCCGTTTTGCAACCGTTTTTGCAATATCTGTAACCAAGTCATCCAAAGAAAGGTTCTTAGCCTCAACTTCTTCTGATATGATACAATAATTAGGCTGGACCTGCAAAGCACATTCCAAAGCAATGTGCGAAGCAGAACGACCCATTAGTTTGATGAAGTGCCAGTATTTACGGGCAGAATTACAATCACGCTGAATATTTCCGATGACTTCGGAATAGACCTTACATGCCGTGTCAAAGCCAAAAGATGTTTCAATCTGGGCGTTTTTCAAGTCACCATCAATGGTCTTCGGACAGCCAATCACCTGAACACCAGCTCCAATGGCTGAATAATATTCGGCCAGAACACAGGCATTGGTATTGGAATCATCTCCTCCGATAATAACCAAAGCCTTGATATCAAGAGCCTTCAAGATAATAAGACCTTTGTCGAATTGATCTTTGCATTCAAGTTTGGTACGGCCCGAACCTATAATGTCAAATCCCCCGGTATTGCGATATTCATCAATAATATCAGAAGTGAGTTCCATATAATTATGCTCAATCAAACCGCTGGGACCAAGTATGAAACCAAACAGCCTGGAAGCCGGATTCATTTGCTTGATGCCGTCAAAAATTCCGGCAATCACATTGTGTCCGCCGGGAGCTTGTCCACCGGAAAGAATCACACCAACATTAATAGGTTCATATAAAGTCTTTTCCGAAGCGGACTCAAACGTAACCAACGGCATACCATAAGTGTTCGGAAAAAGTTTTTTGATGGAATCTTGGTCAGCAACAGACTGTGTTGCTTCTCCTTCAACCATTTTCACAGCTTTTTTCAAAGCCTGTGGCATTTTTGGTTGATACGCAGCTCGCGCAATTTGTAAGGCACTTTTTGTCATTTTCGTTTTAAATTATTATGAGAAATTTGATTGCTTTTCTATTTTTCAAAAATCGCACAAATTTCGTCATTTTTTTTCACATATAAAACGATAAATGACGCGATTAAACGGGTTTAATATTTTTAAAAATGATACTTTCTTATTTGCCAGGAAATGAGATTTTTGATTCATCATTCCGCCCCATACGTTTGGCTTGCTTTTCAGCTCTCTTTTCTTTCAATGTCTTTTGAGGAGCCTTTTTACTGCTTTTCTCAACGATGCTTTTTTCTTTTGACATGGTTCATTGTTTTTAAAAATGTTATTTACATATGATTATTAACAACAAGGCTGCTGACAGCCTTTTCCAGTTCATTCATTTTATGGATATATTCACACTTGAAAGAAATCCACTTCGCTTTACTTTCAAAATGGTATTCTTCCAATCTATTTTTCATTTCGTCGATTTTTTGTACCAACTCATTTGTCTTCGCATGAAGTTCATCATCAGAAGCAGAAATCACCTTCTTAAATTCATCAAGAATTTTCTCATTTTTATTGTTGATTTTCAAAGACTCATCCTTAAGACTTTGAACTGAAACTTTAAGTTCGTAAGCCTGATCCTCCCGTGCCTTGATCAAGTTATTCCTATCTTCAATAGCTTTGTACCAAGGGTCACGCACCCTGTTCTTGAGAGAAGTCACCACATCCGACGTATCCGACGCAAGAGATGAAATAGCAGAATCCATATCGTCTAACATTTTCAATATAATCTATAATGCCTAAAGATACACAAAAATATCCAAATATGTCCATTTTTTTTCTTAAAACCCCATTTTAGCTGTTATTCATAAAATCAATCAACCTTGTTGATTTTAGTTAAACCAGCTTGCATATTATCCTTTTTTTGACTAATATTGCGTGGCTTTTACAGAAGGCTCAAACCGCAATTAAAGCCTTGATTTTCAATAGGATGATGTTATATTTATAATAATTTTTTACAAAAAATAATTAAAAATGATTTATTCACACGAAGTGCAACAAATGTGTTGTGTAAAAAAAGGAGCAAATCACGGGTCAGCTCCTATTCCAGAAGAAGGAAAGTGGGTAAGGGCCAAAGAGGTGAAAGACATTTCAGGTCTGACACACGGTATTGGCTGGTGTGCACCCCAGCAAGGAGCTTGCAAGCTTACGCTGAACGTTAAGGACGGTATCATTCAGGAAGCTTTGGTTGAAACTGTCGGTTGCTCCGGTATGACTCACTCAGCAGCGATGGCAGCTGAAATTCTTCCCGGAAAAACCATACTGGAAGCCCTAAACACAGACTTGGTATGTGACGCAATCAATACTGCTATGCGCGAATTATTCCTGCAAATCGCTTATGGCCGTACGCAATCTGCTTTTTCCGAAGGTGGTCTGCCTATTGGTGCCGGTTTGGAAGACCTTGGAAAAGGCTTACGCAGTCAGGTCGGAACCATGTACGGAACCTTGGAAAAAGGACCTCGTTACCTTGAAATGGCTGAAGGTTACTGCACCCGCATTGCCCTTGATGCCGAAGACCAGATCATCGGTTATGAATTTGTCAACTTCGGCAAATTTATGGAAGAGATCAAAAAAGGCACCGACGCCACCGAAGCGTTGAAAAAAATGACTTCCAGCTATGGTCGTTTTGCTGAAGGAGTTAAATACATCGATCCACGTAAACAATAAATAAGGAGGAATATAAAATGGCATTATTTGAAAGTTACGAACGCAGAATTGACCATATCAATGCTGTATTGAAGGAAAATGGTATTGCAAGCCTCGAAGAAGCAAAATCCATTTGCGACGCCAAAGGAATCGATCCTTATACCATGTGTGAAAAGACCCAACCCATCTGTTTTGAAAATGCAAAATGGGCTTATGTTATGGGTGCTGCCATCGCTATCAAAAAAGGTTGCAAAAACGCTGCTGATGCCGCTGAAGCTATCGGTTTGGGTTTACAGGCCTTCTGTATCAAGGGTTCTGTTGCTGACGATCGCAAGGTTGGTATCGGGCACGGCAACCTGGCTGCAAGACTTCTTCGTGAAGAAACCAAATGTTTTGCTTTCCTGGCCGGTCATGAATCTTTTGCTGCTGCAGAAGGAGCTATCCAGATCGCTGAAAAAGCAAACAAAGTACGCAAGGAACCGCTTCGCGTTATCCTAAACGGCTTGGGTAAAGATGCCGCCATGATCATTTCCCGTATCAATGGTTTCACCTATGTACAAACTCAGTTCGACTATTTTACCAGCGAACTAAAAATCGTTAAAGAAATTCCTTATTCAACCGGCCTTCGCAGCAAAGTAAAATGCTACGGTGCCGATGATGTCCGCGAAGGTGTCGCCATCATGTGGAAAGAAGGCGTAGACGTATCCATCACGGGGAACTCTACCAACCCAACCCGCTTCCAGCACCCAGTTGCCGGAACCTACAAAAAAGAACGCCTCGAAAAAGGCGAGAAATACTTCTCTGTTGCTTCCGGTGGTGGTACGGGTCGTACCCTGCACCCCGACAACATGGCCGCAGGCCCTGCCTCTTACGGTATGACCGACACCATGGGCCGTATGCATTCAGATGCCCAATTCGCAGGTTCTTCCTCCGTTCCGGCTCACGTTGAAATGATGGGATTCCTGGGTATCGGTAACAACCCAATGGTTGGTGCTACCGTGGCTATCGCTGTTGCAGTTGAAGAAGCCATGAGAAAATAAGAGCTTCCGTTTCTAAAATAGCAAACTCCCGCAGTCCATTCGATTGCGGGAGTTTTTTTTATAAAAATCCATCATCAAAAAAGAGCGTACCTCATTGAGAAACGCTCTTTTTTGTCAATGCATGATCATGCCTCAAACAACAAAACAAGCTTTTACAAAAGCCACAAACAAAGGGTTTGGTTTAAGAACCGTACTGCTGTATTCAGGATGGTATTGGACTCCGATAAACCAGGGATGGTTTTCAAGTTCAAATGCTTCGACCAAACCTGTCTCCGGATTGATACCGACAGGATTGAATCCTTTTTCGATAAATTTACTCAGGTATTTATCGTTGAACTCGTAACGATGCCGATGCCTTTCAAAAATCTGTTCACGTTGATACGCATCAAAGAATTTTGTACCGGGTTTTACGTTACAAGCATAAGCACCCAATCGCATCGTACCACCCATATTGGTGATTACTTTCTGCTCTTCCATCAGGTCAATGACGGGGTATTCGGTTGCTTCGTTCATTTCCGTTGAATCAGCACCCTGCATACCAAGCACGTTTCTTGCAAATTCAATCACAGCAACCTGCATTCCCAAACAAATTCCCAGAAATGGAATATTGTTTTCACGCGCATAACGTACCGCTTCAATTTTTCCTTCTATGCCCCGATGCCCAAAACCAGGTGCGACCAAGATGCCATTCAAGTCCTTCAATGTCTCAGCAACATTTTCACTGTTTAATTTCTCCGAATGGATCCAATGGATGTTTACTTTGCACTCATTTACAGCACCGGCATGAATGAACGATTCAGCAATGGATTTGTAAGCATCATGCAGTTCGACATATTTGCCGACCAATCCGATTTCGACGGTATGTAAGGGATTTTTATATTTATTCAGAAAGCTATTCCAATCGTCCAGTGCAGGCTCCCTGTCAGTCGGCAGATTGAATTTCTTCAATACGATTCGATCGAGGTTTTCCTCCTTCATCTTCAACGGCACCTCATAAATGGTAGAAACATCTATGGATTGCACGACCGCCTCCTTTTCCACATTGCAGAAAAGAGCGACTTTTTCTTTTAAGGAATCGCTTAAATTATGTTCGGTACGAAGCACCAATATATCGGGTTGGACTCCATTTTCAAGCAATGCTTTTACAGAATGTTGGGTAGGTTTGGTTTTCAATTCACCCGAAGCACTTAGATACGGTACGAGCGTCAGATGTATCACCAGAGCCGACTTCCCCATTTCCCATTTTAATTGCCGGACAGCTTCAATATAAGGCAGCGATTCGATGTCACCGACAGTACCTCCAATTTCAGTGATAACAAAGTCATAATTTCCCTGATCACCCAACAACTTAATATTCATCTTAATCTCATCGGTGATATGGGGAATGATTTGCACAGTCTTCCCTAAATAATCGCCACGTCGCTCTTTATTGATGACCGACTGGTAAATTCTTCCGGTAGTCACATTGTTGGCCTGCGAGGTCGGAATATTTAGAAAACGCTCATAATGCCCCAGATCAAGGTCTGTTTCAGCACCGTCTTCGGTCACATAACATTCACCATGCTCATAAGGATTCAGTGTACCGGGATCAATGTTAATATATGGGTCTAATTTTTGAATAGTTACAGAAAAGCCCCTTGCTTGCAGTAATTTTGCAAGTGAAGCTGCCAATATTCCCTTACCTAAAGAAGATGTAACACCACCGGTTACAAATATGTACTTAGTCGACATGACATATAATTTTAAGTGACAAAATTATAAATAATATTAATACAATCAAACACGAATTTTTCTATTTTCGGTTATATCTATCTTATTGTTTGATTTTCATGAAATATAATAACAAATTGTACGAATTTTGATAAATGGAACGAAATATTGCATCAGGTTTTACGTAAAATGATATTTAATTGGAAAAGATATCAAAAAACATCTTGATTCGACGTTCAAATAATACATTTTGACACCTATTTATTTATTTTTAATTGTTTTATGCTATATTTCATCCAATAATATTGTATATTTGTTGCTCATTTACTTTTTTTAATGACATTATGTGTGGATTTGTAGGAGCATTTGAACTTCAGCGTTCAGCCAAAGAACTGAGACCTCAGATTCTTAAAATGGCAAAAAAGATTAGGCATAGAGGACCTGACTGGTCTGGCATTTATTGTGGGGGAAAAGCCATACTGGCCCACGAACGACTTTCCATCGTTGACCCGATGTCCGGCAGTCAACCGTTGTACTCACCTGATAAAACCTGTGTATTGGCAGTAAATGGTGAAATCTATAATCATAAGGAAATCAGGGAACGTTATAAAGGACAATATGACTTTCAGACAAAATCCGATTGTGAAGTCATATTGGCACTTTACAAAGACAAAGGTACTGATTTTCTCGAAGATTTGAACGGCATTTTTGCTTTCGCACTCTATGATATTGAAAAAGATGTTTATCTGATTGCCCGTGATCCCATTGGAGTCATTCCCTTGTATATGGGATGGGATGATGAAAATCAATTCTTTGTCGCTTCAGAAATGAAAGCACTTCTGCCCTATTGTACAAAAGTGGAAGTATTTCTTCCGGGGCATCAGCTTGACAGTCGGAAAGGTACACCGGAACGCTGGTATAAACGTGACTGGGTATCCTATGAATCTGTAAAGGACAACAAAACTTCAGTGGAGGAGCTTAGGGAGGCATTGGAATCAGCGGTTAAACGTCAGTTGATGTCGGATGTTCCATATGGAGTGCTTCTTTCCGGAGGTCTGGATTCTTCCATTATTTCCGCCATAGCTAAAAAATATTCAGCCAAACGCGTTGAAAGCGGTGATGAAATAGAAGCATGGTGGCCCCAACTTCACTCATTTGCTGTCGGACTGGCAGGCTCACCAGATCTGATTGCGGCACGTAAAGTCGCGGATCACATCGGGACTGTGCATCATGAAATCAATTTCACCATTGAACAAGGGATGGATGCCATCAGTGACGTTATTTACCATTTGGAAACGTATGATGTCACTACCGTCAGAGCTTCTACGCCGATGTACATTTTAGCCAGAGCCATCAAGGCCATGGGTGTCAAGATGGTACTTTCCGGAGAAGGTGCGGATGAGATTTTCGGTGGCTATCTCTATTTTCATAAGGCTCCTTCGCCGAAAGACCTCCATGAAGAAACGGTACGTAAATTAGACAAACTCCATTTATATGACTGCCTAAGAGCTAATAAATCATTGGCTGCATGGGGTGTTGAAGGCCGTGTGCCTTTTTTGGATAAAGAGTTTATGGACGTAGCCATGCGGCTGAATCCGGCAGATAAAATGTGTAAAAACGGACGCATTGAAAAATATATACTTCGCAAAGCTTTCGAAGATTATCTCCCTGCAGAAGTTGCTTGGCGTCAGAAAGAGCAATTCTCAGATGGTGTAGGTTACGGATGGATTGACTATCTGAAAGCCAACGCCGTTGAAAAAGTGAGCGATGAGGATATGGCTCATGCCGCTGAACGTTTCCCCGTCAACCCTCCGTTGAACAAAGAAGAATATTTCTATCGCTGTATTTTTGCCGAACATTTTCCGACAGATGCGGCAGCGGCTTGTGTTCCTTCCGTTCCTTCCGTTGCTTGTAGCACACCCATCGCACTAGAATGGGACGAAGCCTTCAAAAAGATGAACGATCCTTCCGGCCGTGCTGTTCATACAGTACACGAACAAGCTTATTAAATATAAAGAAGATGGCTTCAGGATTGAACTTGGAGCCATCTGATACTGTTTATTTATAAGTCAGAATCTGTAACATTTTTTTAGAACTAACCTCATTTATCTAAAATCAATCTCAGATATTCAATTTTCAGAGGCTTTGAAGTAAACCCCAGAAGTTAGACAAAAACTTTTTCAGCCAAGCGACCTTTCACGCCATCAGATATTGATGAATGCATTCGGCTGTCTGTTTAGCCGAAGCCATGGCACGAACCACCAGACTGGCACCATTGGCGGCATCACCAGCGGCAAAAACACCTCTTACGGAACTTGCATGTCTGCTATCGGTCGTGACGTTTCCTCGTTTATCATACTTTACGCCCATCTCATCCAACAAGCCTTCATGTTCCGGGTGAACGAAGCCCATGGCCAAAAGCACCAGATCCGCCTTTATGATTTCAGTTTTACCTGTTTCCTTCATGATTAAACGACCAGATGCTGCATCTGTAATCCATTCCACTTCTGCAATCTCAACCGCCGTCAAACGACCGCCGTTTCCAATAAAACGTTTTGTTGTAAGACACCATTTCCTGATACAACCTTCTTCATGCGAAGTTGAATTTTTCAGGATATTCGGCCAATTCGGCCATGGAGTCTGTGGATTTTCAATTGCTGGCGGCATAGGAAGTATCTCTATCTGAGTAACCTCAATTGCCCCCTGTCTGTTAGCAGTACCCACACAATCTGAGCCGGTATCTCCACCGCCAATGACCAACACCCGCTTATCTTTGGCATCGATTTCTTCACCTTCTATCGGAAAACCGGCCAACTTGAAATTCTGTTGAATCAGAAAATCCAGCGCAAAGTGAACGCCATTTAGTTGACGTCCTTCTACCTGAAGGTCTCTGGGTTTACCAGAACCTATACAAAGACAAATCGCATCATTTTTATCCTGTATTTCCTTGAATGATATATTCTTCCCGATTTCCGCATTAGTGACAAACCGGATACCCTCTGCTTCCATCAAAAAGAGACGACGATCAATGATGTTTTTATTCAGTTTGAAATTCGGGATGCCAAAACGCATCAAACCACCTATTTGCGGTGATTTCTCATATACGGTAACCTCATGTCCATATCGGTTCAAATTATAAGCTATGGACAAGCCGGAAGGTCCACTACCAATTACGGCAACCTTCTTTCCTGTACGGACTTTTGGCGGATTGGCCTGTATCCAACCTTCACTATACGCCATTTCTGTAACTGCAGCCTCATTCTCACGTATGGTCACAGCATTGTGCTGAATATTCAGGACACAAGATTTTTCACAAAGTGCCGGACATAACCTGCCTGTAAACTCCGGAAAATCATGTGTCTCAGACAAAACCGCCCATGCCTGTTTCCACTTACCTTTATACAATAAGTCCTGATATTCAGGCATTTTATTGCCAAGAGGACAAGCCCAATGACAGAAAGGTACACCGCAATCCATACATCTGGAAGCTTGTAACCTCCTGTCTTCATTATTCAATGTTTGCTCCACTTCCCCAAAGTCGGTCTTGCGTTCGTGGACGGGGCGATAACCAGCTTCCTTGCGGTCTATTGTCAAAAATGCTTTTGGATTTCCCATATCAATAATCAAATTCTACTTGTGCTATTTTCTTTTTGACGGCTTCAATCTTTTCATCATGAAGCACTTTCTTATATTCTATAGGAATCACCCGTATGAATTTCTCCACATAGTCATTCCAGTTTTCAAGGATGTGTCTAGCCTTGGGACTCTGCGTGTAACGATAGTGTGCCGCAATAAGATTTCTCAATTCACGGTTATCGGACATATCTTCTATCAATGAAATTTCAACCATCTGCATGTTGCAGAAATAATCAAAATTTCCATCTTCATCCAAGACATAAGCTATTCCTCCCGACATACCTGCTGCAAAATTCCGTCCTGTCTTCCCAAGAACCACTGTCCGGCCACCCGTCATATATTCACAACAATGGTCTCCGGCACCCTCAACGACAGCCGTCGCACCGGAATTACGCACACAAAACCGTTCTCCAACCTGACCGTTTATATAGACTTCTCCGCTGGTAGCACCGTATAAAAGCGTATTTCCCGCAATGACATTGTCGCTTGGATTAAAGATTGTTCCCACCGGTGGTACTACGATAATACGGCCACCGGAAAGGCCTTTACCCAGATAATCGTTAGAGTCTCCTTCAAGCATGAAGGTGACACCTTTTGCCAGGAAAGCACCAAAACTCTGTCCGGCCGACCCCTTGAACGTGCAAGAGATGGTATCGTCCGGCAAACCTTCATTCCCATATCGTTTGGCTATCATACCGGAAAGCATGGCTCCAACTGTCCTGTCTGTATTTCTGATTTCACGGGTAAACTGTACAGGAGTCTGCTTCTCAAGAGCAGGCCTGGACAGTTTAATCATGGTACGATCCTGAACATCCTCTATCTCATGTATCTGAGACTTAACATTCCGAATAGCTTGTTTTTTGTCCAATACAGGCATATACAATAACTTAGAAAAATCAAGTTTCTTCATCTTGGGATTGTCAGAATGTTGAACAACTTCCAAAAGGTCGGTTCTTCCAACAATATCATCTAAGCTGGTATAGCCAAGTGCTGCCAAATGTTCCCGGACATCTTCCGCCAGAAAATGGAAGAAAGTGACCAGATGTTCATATTTACCGGTAAATCTTTTACGCAATTCTTCATTTTGAGTGGCTACACCCATCGGACATGTGTTCAGATGACATTTTCTCATCATGACACAACCCAGGACAATCAGCGCACTGGTAGCAAAGCCAAATTCCTCAGCTCCCAACATGGCTGAAATCACAATATCACGGCCAGTCTTCAACTGACCGTCCGTCTGAAGGCGAACCTGCCCACGCAATCCATTCATGACAAGCGTTTGCTGAGTTTCGGCCAAACCTATTTCGACCGGCAAACCGGCATGTTTGATGGAACTGGCAGGACTGGCTCCTGTACCACCCTCTGCACCGCTGATCAATATCATATCCGCTTTTGCTTTTGCCACTCCTGCAGCGACAGTACCTACACCACTCTCTGAAACTAATTTGACACTGATCCGGGCATCCGGATTGACATTTTTCAGATCAAATATAAGTTGTGCCAAATCCTCAATCGAATAAATATCATGATGTGGAGGAGGTGAAATCAAGGAAATACCAGGAATAGAATGACGTGTCTTGGCAATCATCTGATCGACCTTATATCCGGGCAATTGTCCACCCTCTCCGGGTTTTGCACCCTGAGCCACCTTTATTTGTATTTCATCGGCGTTCACCAAATATTCGGCCGTAACGCCAAAACGGCCTGATGCAACCTGTTTGATGGCACTGCGTATACTCGTTCCGTCTGCACAAGGTTTGAATCTTTCCGGATCCTCCCCTCCTTCACCCGTATTGCTTTTGCCCCCGATGGTGTTCATAGCCTTGGCCATAGCCTCATGTGCTTCACGACTGATAGAGCCATAGGACATCGCACCGGTTACAAACCGTTTCATGATGCTGGAAGCCGGTTCGACTTTACTGATATCTACAGGCTGTTTCGCCTCCTTGTATGTCATAAAATCCCTTAAAAAGATGGGATGTCCTTTTTGGTCGACAGCTGCAACATATTCCTTGTATTTTTCGTAGGAGCCGGTCTTGGTGGCAATCTGCAAACGGGAAATCGTCTCCGGATTCCAAGCATGAAGTTCTCCGTTTTTTCTCCAGGAGTAAACCCCATTATTGACCGGATCTTTTAAATCATCCGTTCCAAAGCCCTGCTTATGCATGATGATGGCATCCCTTGCAATATCGTCGAGCGTAATACCGCCAATTTTTGAAATAGTTCCTTCAAAATAACGATGCAGCACATCGGAGCTGATGCCTATCGCTTCAAAAATCTGAGCACCACGATAACTTCTTAAAGTTGATATACCCATTTTTGAGAGCACTTTGAGCAGTCCTTTATTGACGGATTTAATATAATGACTTTCGGCAGTCTCATAATCGGATTGTATCTCTTTGTTTTTCACAAGATCATTCAAAACAGCAAATGCCATGTAGGGATTGACGGCTGTGGCACCATAACCAAACAATAAGGCAAAATGCATAATTTCGCGCGGTTCGGCACTTTCAACCACAATATCTATCTGCATGCGCTTCCGGCATTCAATCAAATGATGATGGACGGCCGAAACAGCTAAAAGTGAAGGAATGGCCACCATTTCTTCATTAACGCCTCTATCGGTTAGAATCAAATAATTATTTCCGTTCTCAACTGCTTCTTCTGCTTTAATACAAAGGTCGTTGACCGCTTTCTCAAGTGCGGCTGCTCCACCGGATAAAGAAAAAAGCATAGGCAATTCAACGGTCGAAAAACCTTTATAACGAATATTTTTCAACAAATCAAATTCTTTGTTGGTGATGACAGGGCTCTTCAACTTAACCACCTTGCAGTATTCAGGACTCGGCTCAAGCATATTTGCTTCATGGGATCCCAAAAAACAAGTCAGAGACATGATCAGTTCCTCGCGTATAGGATCGATCGGTGGATTGGTTACTTGTGCAAATAATTGCCTGAAATAGGAAAATAACCGTTGTGGTTTATCGGATATGACAGCTACGGGAGTATCATTTCCCATAGAAGCAGTAGGTTCTTTCCCTTCAAGAGCCATCGGTATGATCAGCCTTTCTATATCTTCTTTACTATAACCGAAAGCTTGCATATAAGCCTTTAAATCCGGCAAATCCGTTTTAATTTCCCTGCCGGAAGAAATACTGCCAAGATTGATTCTAAACTTTTCAAGCCATTCACGATAGGGATAGGCCGTAGCTATTTCCTGTTTGAGTTCAGCATCATACTGAATTTTATGGGTAACGGTATCAACCATCAGCAATTTACCTGGTTTCAAACGGCCTTTCTCACGAATCTCACTGGCAGGAAACGTCTGAACACCTGTTTCAGAAGCCACGACCATGACGCCATCGGTCGTAATGAGATAACGGGCAGGCCTCAGACCATTTCTATCCAACGTTCCGCCGGCATACCTGCCATCAGAGAACAATAAAGTTGCAGGGCCATCCCATGGTTCCATCATCGTGCTGTAATATTCATAGAAAGCCTTTAGATTGTCCGGAATCGGGTTTTTGTCGTTCCATGAATCAGGGACCAGCATAGACAGGGCCTGAGGCAAACTCATACCCGACATCACGAGAAATTCCAGCATATTGTCAAGAGATGCAGAATCACTCATGCCAGGCTGCAGAACCGGATAAAGGTCTTCCATATTACCGAGCAAACCCGACTTCAGGACACTCTCTCTGGCTTGCATCCAAAAACGATTACCCTTGATGGTATTGATTTCACCGTTATGTCCCAGAAGGCGGAATGGCTGTGCCAAATCCCAGGTAGGGAAGGTATTGGTACTGAACCGTGAATGAACAAGAGCTATGGCTGATGTAAAATTAGGATTGGTCAGGTCCGGAAAATAGTCCCGAAGTTGAACGGAACTTAACATACCCTTGTAAACCATCCTTTGAGAAGAAAGGCTGACAATGTAAAAATTGCGTTTTTCTGAAAGTGTTGATTGTATGATCAACTTTTCAACCTTTTTTCGAGCGATGAAAAGTTTTCTTTCCAAATCTTCGGACTTTTCCGAACCTGTGACAACAATCTGGCGTATCATCGGCTCATTTGATCTGGAAATTTCACCCAAAATGTCACTGTTCACAGGTACATCCCTGACTGCCAAAAGATTCAAACCTTCAGACTTCAATACGGACATCAAAATATTCATACAGAGATCGGCTTCTTCCTTAATTTTTGGGAAAAAGACCAAACCTGTGCCATAATGACCTTTTTCAGGTACAGGTATACCTTGCAAAAGAATGAATTCATGAGGTATCTGTACCAAAATGCCAGCTCCATCACCTGTTTTGTGGTCGGCACCTTCGGCACCTCTATGCACCATGTTTTCCAACACTTGCAGGCCACGTTCGACAATATCATGTGTTTTTTCTCCGGTAATTCGCACAACGAATCCGACACCACATGCATCATGCTCATTTTCAGGCTCATAAAAACCATGAGCAATGGGATAGTTCAACATACAATCTTTTTTAATATATTTGCGGTATAATTTCAGTAGAACCATTTTCCCACGCCTGGGAAAATGGTTCTTGCTACATGTTCCTGCTGAAGACTGCTAGATCCCAGGGTACTTGTAGACTATATTTTTATCGGATGAACAATAGTTCACGATATTTTGGTAACGGCCAAATCTCATTATCGACAATCAACTCTAATTTGTCTATGTGATATCGGATTTTGCTGAAATAAGGTGATATGGTGTCATGATACGCCACCGCCTTTTCACGTTCACTATCAATCTTATTGGCTACCTTTCGGGCCTCCACCATCAGTCCGACCATCGTCTGAACAGCATCCACATGTGATTCGATCTCTTCAATCATGCTGATTTTTTCAGCAGAAAGTTTTTTGAATGCAGCCGGTTCAAACAGACCTTTCAGTTTATAGACATTGTCAAGCAGAGAAGACTGATAACGGGTAGCGACCGGTATGATGTGGTTCATTGCCATATCACCAAGCACCCTGGATTCAATCTGGATTTTCTTCGTATAGGTTTCCCACTTTACTTCATTTCTGGCATAAAGTTCCACCTCACTCATCACACCCGATTTGACAAACATATCTATCACTTCAGGTCTCAGATAAGCATCATATTGAACAGGAACACTGGTTTCACAGTCCAATCCTCTTTCCAAAGCTTCAGCTTTCCATTCGTCACTGTATCCGTTGCCGTCAAATCGAATGGGTTTGGACATCTTGATGTATTCACGGATGATGGCAAAAACCGCTTTTTCCTTGTTTTCACCGGCTTCCATCCGTTTCTTGACTTCTGCATTGAATTCAGCCAACTGAACTGCAACTGCCGTATTCAATACCGTCATGGCAGAAGCGCAGTTCGCAGAAGAGCCTACAGCCCTGAACTCAAAGCGGTTACCAGTGAAGGCAAACGAAGATGTACGGTTTCTGTCCGTATTGTCTATCAATAACTCCGGAATTTGTCCGACTCCCATCTGAAAAACACCTTTTGCATCAAATTTGATGGCTTCATCCGTCGTACTGGCTTCCAATTCGTCCAAGACCTTTGAAATCTGGGTACCGAGAAAGGCGGAAATGATGGCCGGAGGTGCTTCATTGGCACCCAATCTATGCTCATTCGTAGCAGTAGCTACCGATGCTTTTAACAACGCATTGTTCTTATATACAGCCATGAGTGTATTGACAAGGAACGTCACAAACATCAGGTTTTCCGTAGCATTCTTACCGGGTCCGTAAAGGTTAATTCCGGTATCCGTACTTAATGACCAGTTGTTGTGCTTTCCGGAACCGTTAATACCGGCATAAGGCTTTTCGTGCAACAGTAACTGAAAATGATGACGTTTGGCAACTTTGTGCATGACATCCATTACCAGCAAGTTGTGATCGACAGCAAGATTGGTTTCCTCGTAAATGGGTGCCAACTCAAACTGGTTGGGTGCGACTTCGTTGTGACGTGTCTTTAGCGGCATTCCGAGCTTATACCCTTCAAACTCGAGATCTTTCATAAAAGCGGCCACACGTGGAGGAATGGATCCGAAATAGTGATCTTCCAGCTGTTGATTTTTCGAGGATTCATGCCCCATCAACGTCCTGCCTGTGAGTAAAAGGTCAGGACGGGCACTGTACAACGACTCGTCGACCAAAAAATATTCTTGTTCCCAGCCGAGGTTGGACTGAACCTTATTGACTCTGGGATCAAAGAGACGGCAAGTTTCGGTTGCTGCTTGATTGACTGCAGACAATGCCTTCAGTAGAGGAGTCTTGTAATCAAGTGCTTCTCCCGTATAAGAAATGAAAATGGTAGGGATGCAAAGTGTGTCATCCACTATAAAAGCAGGTGATGAAGGATCCCATGCTGTATAGCCCCTTGCTTCGAATGTATTGCGTATACCTCCACTGGGAAAACTGGAAGCATCCGGTTCCTGTTGTGCCAGCAATTTACCTTCGAATTCTTCTGAGACTTTGCCGCTACCGGCATGTTCAATGAACGAGTCATGCTTTTCGGCCGTGCCGTCAGTCAATGGATGGAACCAATGTGTATAATGAGTCACGCCCATTTCCATTGCCCACATTTTCATACCGGCAGCCACATGATTGGCGATTTCGCGTCCAAGCGGTTTTCCATTATCAATGGCATCTGTAACAATTTTGAACGTCTCCTTTGACAAGTATTTGCTCATCTTGTCACGGTTAAACACATTCACTCCGTAATAATCTGACGTTTTTTTGTCAGGCGCAGCAACACTAACGGGTGTGTGCGAAAAAGCCTCTTCTACAAGGTGAAATCTAAGTGATGACATAAATTATTTATTTGAAGGTTCAATAATCTAAAAAATTATACATTCCATGATTGAAAACGTTCCATCGCAGTTATCGTATCTTCCCTGCTTCCAAAAGCCGTCAATCGCAAACATCCTTCTCCGCTTGGTCCGAAACCGACACCAGGTGTACCAATCACATGAATTTCTCTGAGCATCCTGTCAAAAAACGTCCATGAACCCATATTTTCAGGCGTTTTGAACCAGATGTAAGGTGCATTTATCCCGCCGAAAGCCTCCAATCCTATCTGTTTCAGACCATCGCGGATAATCGCCGCATTTTTCATATAATAAGCTATATTCTCTTTACATTGCCTCATCCCTTCATCAGAGTAGACAGCCTCAGCAGCCCTTTGTGTGATATAAGACACACCGTTGAATTTTGTTGTCTGTCGACGGTTCCATAATGCATTCAAAAATACTTTTTTGTTGGATCCTGTACGGGCTGCTACTTTTTCAGGAACAACTGTATAACCACATCTAATGCCGGTAAAACCTGCTGTCTTGGAAAAACTCCTGAATTCAATCGCACAATTTTCGGCACCTTCCATTTCATAGATGCTGTGAGGCACCTCCTTTTCTGCAATGAATGCTTCATAGGCCGCATCAAACAAAATGAGTGCGCCGGTCTCAAGTGCATAATCGACCCATTTCTTCAGTTCCGGTCTGGTCAGTGTCGTTCCTGTCGGATTGTTCGGAAAGCACAGATAAATAATATCAACCGGTTTTTCAGGTAAAGCCGGTATGAAACCGTTCTCTTTCGTACAAGGCAAATAGACGATATTCTTCCACATACCTAAAACCGAAATATCTCCACCTCTGCCGTCCATTACATTGGAATCTACATAGACCGGATAAACCGGATCAGTGACAGCCACCACGTTTTCCTTAGCAAACAATCCGCCGATGTTTCCCATGTCACTTTTGCACCCGTCACTGACAAATACTTCTTCCGGTTGGATATTGACACCTCTGGATTTAAAATCCTTTTCAATAATCTTTTCTATCAAAAACCGATAACCCTGTTCGGGCCCGTATCCCCTAAAAGTCTCAGCAACAGACATTTCAAAAACCGCCTGATGCATAGCCTCTATAACAGCTTTAACCAAAGGTCTTGTAACATCTCCGATACCCATCCGTATCAGCTCTGCATCCGGATGTTGCAAACTAAAAACATTTACCTTTTTGCCGATCTCGGAAAATAAATAATTACCTGGCAAACTCAAAAAGCACTCATTAACCAATGCCATATGATTTATTTACATAATTTCTCCTTCAAAAACAGTCGTCGCGCCACCAGTCATATACACATGGTTATTATCCATGTTCCATTCTATCTCCAAACTTCCGCCCAGTAAATCCATCCGGACTTTCGAACCTAACAATCCGCACAACACACCGGCTACGACCACAGCACAGGCACCGGTTCCACAAGCCAGGGTTTCTCCGGCACCTCTTTCCCATACTCGCATCTTCGCATGTCCGGAATCCATCACTTCAACAAATTCCGTATTCGTCCGATCCGGAAAAATAGGATGATGTTCGAATTTTGGTCCAAGTTCGGTCAATATTAGCTTATCAATATTTCCGGTAAAAACCACAGCATGTGGATTTCCCATCGATACACAAGATATTTCATAATCTACCTCATCAATCTTCAGAGGCAACAGCACTGCACGCTTGGCTTTTGTCCGGACCGGTATCAGGGCCGGTTCAAGGATTGGTTCTCCCATATCCACCCGCACAACTGTCACTTGCCCATTCTTAACAGTGAGATTTAATATTTTAATGCCAGATTTGGTTTCCAGTTTAAGCACTTTCTTATCTGTCAGCCCCTTATCAAAGACATATTTTCCAACACACCTTGATGCATTTCCACACATTTCCGCTTCTGAGCCATCATAATTAAACATCCGCATACGGAAATCCGCCTTTTCTGAAGACATGATCAATACCAACCCATCAGAGCCTACTCCAAAATGCCTGTCGCTCAATTGCCGTGCCAACAAAGAAGGATCAGACACCTGTTCCTGCATCGCATTCACATAGATGTAATCATTTCCAGCCCCTTGCATTTTGGTAAATTTCATCTCTTTTATACTTAATATCGAATCCTATTTTGACGCAAAGATATTTGTTATTTTCTAATAATCAAACAAAAATAATCATTTTGTCCATTATAAAATGATTTATTATCTCTTTTTGATATTTAATTTTTATTTTAATGAACATTTTGAAGTTGCAATAAGCATTTTCAATGTCTCTTTGAACTTTTCTAAAGTTGATTGTAAAAAAACTATTCCATAGATAGAAACATACTGGAAAAATCCAATAACTCATGCTTTCTCTTTGATGTTACAACGAAACGACATTGAAAATAGTAGCCAGAAATTTTGGTCCTTAACCAAGCATTGTCAGCATCAAACCGGCAGCCACGGCCGAACCGATTACGCCGGCGACATTTGGTCCCATGGCATGCATAAGCAGGAAATTGCCCGGATCTGTTTCCTGTCCAACAACTTGGGAAACACGAGCTGCCATCGGAACCGCAGAAACACCGGCAGAACCAATCAGCGGATTTATCTTTTCCTTAATAAATAAATTCATAAACTTCGCCAGCAACACCCCTCCGGCTGTGCCGAACCCAAAGGCAAACACACCCACAAACATAATCTCTATGGTTTGTAAGTTTAAAAAGGACCCGGCTGTTGCGGTTGCTCCAACAGTAAGACCTAAAAAAATTGTGACAATATTCATCAATTCATTTTGAACAGTTTTGCTCAGGCGTTCCACAACACCACTTTCACGCATAAGATTTCCAAGCATCAAACTACCGACTAAAGGAGTCGAAGCAGGCAATAGCAACGAAATGAACACTGATGCAAAAATCGGGAATATGATTTTTTCCTTTTGGGACACTTTTCGCAATTGTTTCATCCGGATACTACGTTCTTTTTTCGTAGTAAGCAGTTTCATGATAGGTGGTTGTATAACAGGAACCAATGCCATATAGGAATATGCTGCAATAGCGATAGGTCCCAACAACTCCGGAGCCAATTTGGATGTCAGAAAAATAGCAGTTGGTCCGTCTGCTCCGCCGATGATACCAATTGATGCTGCTTCAGGCAAAGAAAATTTCAATGCAACGGCTGATAAAAAAGCGACAAAAACGCCCAACTGTGCGGCAGCACCCAAAAGCAAACTCTTTGGATTGGCAAGCATGGGCCCAAAATCAGTCATTGCTCCGACACCTACAAAAATAAGGCAAGGATAAATTTCAAGCTTAACACCCAAATACAGATAATCGAACAATCCTGCCGAATTTCGGAACATATCCCAATGTATTTTACCACCTGCAAATATGTCCGGGTTGTAGAGTCCTCCACCAGGAATGTTACTCAACAGCATACCAAAAGCTATCGGCAATAAAAGCAAAGGCTCAAATTTCTTTACAATAGCCAAATACAATAAAACACATGCTATCACAAGCATGATAAAAGTTCCATAGTAGATTTGGGCAAAACCTGTACTTTCCAAAAAGTTTTCAAAAGTGTTATCCATAGATTGAACTTCAGAGGTAGAGCCATTACTCTGTCGTGCATGATTCACATCAGCCTTGATAGCGGCATCTGCAGGGAGTTCCCTATCTGTTGTTTTAGCAACGGCAACCTCGGAAGAAATGTTATGGACAGACTGTGCCGAAAGATTCATCGAAGTGCTTATACAAACAAATGCAATTAACAGTAAAATATATTTTATATTTTTCATCGTTTTAACTCAACATACAGATTTTATTCCAAATCCATCAATGCATGATCCTGCATGATGGCATCTCCCTCTTTTACATAAATGGCTTTTACAACAGCATTTTTCTCTGACAATATGTCGTTTTCCATCTTCATCGATTCGAGGGTTAACAATGAGTCACCATGTTTTACATGCTGACCCACTTTTACCGCAATTTTTATGATATTGCCTGGTATGGGAGCTTTTACACTATATGCTACGGAAGCTTCTGGAACCTTCGCTATAGATTTTTGTTCGGTTTTTGGCACCATCTCGTTTGCAGGAGCAACAATATGATTGATTGACGGTCGATTTTCATATTCTACCGTATAAGCAATACCGTTTAGTTCCATTTCGTAAATGTTATTTTCTTTTTCTTCTACCGAAATTTTATACTCCTTTCCGTCTATTTTAAATCCGAATGTCTTCATGATTTTATTTTACAAAAGTATTTAAACCGAAAATCTTTGAACTCCACGGAGAATAGCGTCTGTTTACCCTTTTAATGGTAAGAACATTGCTTTCTTCGTCATGTATATCCTGATGATATAAAAACAAAGCCATACCGATAGCAGCAACATCATCGGTTGATAATTGATTTTTATTATTTTCTGTCTTGAATTTTATTGGTGACTTTGCCTTATGCTCATCCTGAATTGTTGGGAGTTTATTTGCAGATGCAATTATTTTCCCAAAAACGTTTAATATCAATACAATCAATATTAAAAGAACAAAAACCATCACAAAAGAAAATCCAATCACATAAAATGCGCCTATCCAGTCAATCTCTAACAATTCCATATATAAATTTTTAAACCAAAACTTCACCTATCTAAAAGAAGTTGATACTCAAGATAAAAAGGCAGAACTAATTCTGCAAAGGTATAAAAAAGATTTTAGTGTATTCAAAATAATCCTATACAACAATCAACGTATAAAGCGATCGTATAATGGCAAAATTGACCTGAATAAGATTATACATCATAAATTTTGACGATTTTTTTTATATTTGTACAAAAATGATACCATGATATGAATTTTCACAGGAGACTCCTAAATATTAACCTACATACATTGGAAAGAGAGAATGATTTTATCGGCATTCGGACGAAACGTGGATTGCTCAATCTTTTAATATTATTTTGTTTTGGGGTATGTTGCTGTAACTTATGCAAAGCGGCTTCGCCTGATTTTATGTACTCAAAAGCAGACTTGCAAATAAATAAGCCACTTGCCGATTCGTCTATCTCCAATCAAGTTTCTCCTATTCAAGGGAAAGTGATTAGTCCTTTCGGATATAGAGGAAGACATAAACATACCGGCGTAGATATCAAACTTCAAAAAGGAGATGCGGTAAAGGCTGCTTTCAGCGGAATAGTTAAGATGGCAGCCCCTTATTCCGGTTATGGCAACCTGATTATTCTAAAACATACCAATAATATTGAGACCTACTATGCACATTTAAGTAAATGTATCGTGAAGGAAGGAGAAACTGTGACTGCAGGTGAAGTCATTGGTTTGGGAGGACGCACCGGCCGTGCAACTACAAATCATCTGCATTTTGAGATCAGGTTTAACAGAGTTCCCCAGAATCCGGAATATTTCTTCAACTTCAGCAACAGTACGGTTAAAGTACCTGTTTTGGCATATGCACCTGTCAGCAAAATAGAAAGCAAAACTAAAAGTGAGACTGAGATCGAAGTTGAAGCTAAGGCTGAAACCGATGCAGAGCAAAGCTTTAAAACCGATGTTTCCAATAGTTATGTAATCATTCAGAAAGGTGACACACTCTACGCTCTTGCCAGACAGCATAATACCTCAGTGAAACATTTGCAGGAAATAAATCATTTGGAGAGTCCAAACCTGAAAATAGGTATGAAACTGAAAATTAAATAAAGTTAGCTTACGATGATTGCAATTAAAAAATACCAGCAACTTCAATCGATTAAAATTTTATAACTTTGCAACTCATTTGCAGTCCAAAACCATACAAAGGTATCTTGGTTGAATCAAATAAGAGTGATGGGATTAGAGAAAGGCCTCTTTAACCGTACGGAATTATTGTACGGTCCGGAAAAAATGAAACAAATAGCTTCTGCCAGAGTTATTATTTTTGGTATCGGAGGTGTCGGAAGTTGGTGTGCTGAGAGTTTGGTTCGCAGTGGAATCAAGCATCTAACAATAGTAGATTCCGACCGGATATGCATCACAAATGTAAACCGTCAGCTACATGCCACTACTCTCACTATTGGCGAAGTGAAGACCGAAGCCCTAAAAAAAAGATTACTCGAAATCAATCCAAATGCAAAAATCACAGCCATCCCAAAAATATACAACGCAGAAAGCCGTGATTCTTTCAAGTGGGATGACTATGATTATATCATTGACGCCATTGACAGTCTAAGCAGCAAAGCAGATTTAATTCGTACAGCCACACACACCGATGCTGTTTTTTTTTCATCCATGGGGGCGGCACTTAAGGTGGATCCGACAAAAATCCAGGTAACAGAATTTTGGAAAGTAAAAGGTGATCCGCTTGCAGCCTGTATGAGACGGATCATACGCAAAGGCGAAATGCCAGGGAAAAAATTTCTGTGCGTATACAGCGAAGAAGTGCTGACAAACAAAGGCATCAACAATTCATGTGGGACTCCAAAATGTCTTTGTCCGAAAAGCAAAGATACAGACGGCAACCAGGAATTGACCGATCACGAATGGTGTAGCCAAAAAGCTTCCATCAACGGTACCGTTGCACACATTACCGCCATCTTCGGCTTTACTCTGGCCGGGCTTGTCATGCAAGACCTATATTATAAGAAGTCCTGACCTACTTATTTTTTTTGATTCCTTTTGTCTTCAGATAATATTCATAAGGGAGTACAAATTCACAACCTTCAGCAGTCAGGAAATCAACAATCTTCTTAAATTCTTCCAACTTTTCAGTGGTCCACATGCTGGGATGACCTTGTAAAATCATGTAATCCTTATATTCTTCCTTATGTTTATAATATTCCTCCTTAAAATAGTCGAACTGGGGATTTCCGGTACCATTCTCCATATTGACACGATTGTCAATATATAAAATGCCGTTATTTACACTCGGAACTTTACTGGAAAGCATAAAGACCTTGTAATTCGGATTTTCAGAAATGACCCGATTGGTTTCCTCATCACTGATGTTATGAGGAGTTCCGAAAGTATGCATTTGAACTCCAAGATATTTTAAGATCAAATCATTTGCCCGATCAAAATGTTTTTTTTGATAATCATAGCCGGTGCCAAGAAACTCCGGTTTTTTATGATCCCATCCGTGATGCCAGAGCTCAAAAAGTTTTTCTCCCCGATCATTCTTAGCTTCCATATAAGGACTCCAAACCTGAAATACCGTGCTGTCAATCCTCATCACAACAGCTCCAAATGCAGCTTTGACTTGTTTCGATTTCAAATAATCCAAGGTGGGTATACATCCGCATTGACCATCTTTTACCATAAAATCATCCAACTTAAGGATAATTTTCGGAGCCGAGAAGGAGGAACTTATAATACAACCAAAGAAAATCAATAAATTAAAAAATCTTTTCATGTTTATTTTATTTTTTTTAAAATCAAGATAATACAGATTTTTAAACCAAGACCTTTTTTTCGCAACTTCATTCAGCACAATCAAAAAAGGCTTAACTTTCCGAAGGATGAATGACTAATGGATATTTCGGAAGCGAAAAATGGAAATCTGAGCCTTTTCCACATTCGCTCTCCACACTGATTTTTCCGCCCAACTTCTCAATAAATTCTTTGCAGAGCAACAACCCGAAGCCTGTACTGGATTCATTCTCTGTGCCTTTTCTACAAGTTGAGACATCAAGACAAAACAGATTTTTCAAAATCTCCGGCCCCATACCTATGCCAGAATCCCTGATGGATATTTCAACTTCATTTTCGTTGGTTATTTTAGTTGAGATTTCAATATGACCACCTTGAGGGGTAAATTTTATTGCATTGGAAATCAAATTTCTAACTATTGTTTTCATCATATTTGTATCCGCAGAAACTTGTATTTCTTTAGAAATATTTATAGAAATTCCAAGGTTTTTATTCTTAAAAGTATCGGCGAAAAGCGTCACATTTTCCTGCACAACAGAAAGCACCTTCACCGGTTTCAAATCGACCGATATGAGATTCTGTTGAACTTTAGCCCATTCAAGTAAATTTTCCAAAAGATGATAAAGATTATCAGCAGTAATATGAATATTGGAGGCAATTTCCTGAGTCTGTTCAGTCGTAAAATCAGAAATATCTTCTGAAATCATTTTCGATAAACCAAGAATGCAGCTTAAAGGACTTCGCAGATCATGGGCAATAATAGAAAAGAATCTATCTTTAACCGTATTTTGATTAATCAGCTTTTCATTAATACTTTTAATGAAATCTTCATTTTTCTTTTTTTCACCAATATCTTTTAAAGTACCATAAAAACCTGTGACATGCCCCTTCTCATCCTTGATTGGAAGGCCTCCGGTAAGGTACCAACACCAATATCCGTCATGATGTTTTATACGGAATTCTACGTTTTGAACAGAATGATTCGAATCATTCAACTTTTTCAAAAAATTCTTAAATGTCTGAATATCATCAGGATGTATAAATTCATAGTAATATTTCCCGACTGACAGATTGACATCGTATCCCAGAAGACTGGTCCAAACAGGAGATATAAAAGTTATTCTCCCCTCAAAATCAATTGTATAAATAACATCATTACAATTATCGACAAGCAATCTGTACTTCTTCTCACTTTTTTGCAGCATGGCTGTGATTCTTTCCCGTTCTGCTATTTGTGCTTTCAGGAGCAAGTTACTGTATGCCTTTTCTGATAATTCATTGACAAACTGAAACAACATGCTGGCCACATTGTTAAAGTGTTCGAAAGTCATGACGGGTATTTCATTGAGTGCATCAACGTATGCTTCCTTATCTGCACCGATTTCCTCAGCATACTTCATCATGTGTACCATATTGGCTTTTTCACTCCTTACCTGCCCGATCAGCCAGTTGGCTATATGTTTTCCGCCAACGGTAATACTCGCACCGGCATCCCACAAATCCCCACTAAAGCAAGTTCGGACAACAGGGCCGGATGGATTGTACCGTCCCAAAATAGAATCAGATCTGTAACAGTTTATGCGTCCTTTTTCCGTATTTCGGATAATATCATTACATAATCTGCAAAAATTACTTGGACGGGTTATGGGTATACCATCCGTATTGGTGATAATTGATGCCACACCAGTAGCATTGGAAAACATATCCTGCATCTGCTGAATTTCTTCCAAAACAAAAATATCGCTGAATTGTATGTGATTCAGGTTTAGATTAAATTCTTCCTGAGTGAATGAAGTCATACTCATTTCAAAAAATAAAAAAAGCAGGTAAAAAAGCACATCCTACCATCATGAGAATAATCTGACCAAACACATACACATCGCATGCACATTGCCTTTGATCAAAGTGACATAAATATCCATTTTACGGACAAATACTTTAATTTATAAATTTAACATTTATTAATCAGCAAAAATAATGTTTATTTTATTCAAAACAAACATTCTAAATGTTAAAATTACACATACTAAATGGTACTCCAAAAATGCACTATTTGAAATTCAAAGGTTTGGCTACTTTCAAATCATGATTCTTGTTCAGCTCATATACAATTCTACCATTTAGGTATGTTTGATAAACACAGGTGTGAAAATGCTGTCCGTCAAAAGGAGACCAACCACATTTAGAAATAATTTTTTTACCTGAAAGTGTCCAGGGATATTGTGAATCGACCAATACCAAATCAGCGAAATAGCCTTCCCGAATAAAGCCGCGTTTTTCAATATGGTAGAGCGTAGCCGGTGCATGACACATCTTTTCAACGACAGTTTCTTTGCTAAACACACCTTGATGGACCAATTCAAACATCAAAGGCAAGGAAAATTGCACGGAAGGAGAGCCGGACGCGGCTGTCAGACAGTTTCCCTGTTTTTCCGCCCAAAGATGAGGTGCATGATCCGTAGCTATGACATCCAGAAGGCCATTATTTACAGCAGCCCTCAGGGCTTCCTTATCCTGAATTGTCTTGATAGCCGGATTACATTTGATGGCATTACCATAATGCTCATAATCACTTTCATCAAACCAAAGATGTGCCACACAGACTTCTGCCGTGATTTTTTTGGAAGAAAGCGGTTTATTGTCAAGCAGACCAAGCTCTCTGGCTGTACTTATGTGCAAGAGATGGAGTCTTGTACCAAAACGCGAAGCCATCTCCACTGCCATCGAGGACGATGCATAGCAAGCTTCCGAGCTACGGATCAAAGCATGAAATCGAAGTGGAAGATCCCCTCCTGATTCATCTGTATATTTGGCTTTATTGGCCTGGATAATGTCTTCGGATTCTGCATGGACTGCCACAATGGAAGGTATGGACTTAAAAATGGCCTCAAGCGATTCTTTTTTTTCAACGAGCATTTTTCCGGTAGATGAGCCCATAAACACTTTTACACCGCAGACACGGCCAAAGTCGGCTTTTTCCAGTTCGGAAAGATTGTCGTCGGTGGCACCTAAATAAAAGGCATAATTGGCATAGGACTTTTCAGCTGCCAGTTGCATCTTTTCCTCCCAAGCTTGTATGGTGATGGTTTGAGGTATCGTGTTCGGCATATCCATAAAAGAGGTCACACCTCCAGCCAATGCGGCTCTGGACTCTGTCGTCAAATCAGCTTTATGTGTCAAACCCGGATCCCTGAAATGAACGTGATCATCAATGACACCTGGAATCAACCATTTTCCGGATGCTTCAACGATTTTACATGCTGAAGATACAGATGTAGACACCTCACCTTCAAAGACTCTGGAAATTTTCTCTCCTTTAATCAGGACGGAACCTGTGAAAGAACGTCCTTCATTAATGATTAAAGCGTCATGTATAAGCAAAGGAATCATGCCTTAGCCTTTTTTTGCGGATATTTTCGAAATAAACTTCTGATAGTCATCTTAATAACACCAAATACAGCTTCATTGAATATGCCTCCATTCATTTTAGATACACCAAGCTCCCTGTTGGCAAAAATGATGGGAACTTCTTTAATAACGAAACCGGACTTCCATACTGTAAATTTCATTTCAATTTGAAAAGCGTAGCCTTTAAACTGAATTTTATCCAATTCGATGGTTTCCAACACTTCACGACGATAGCATTTAAAGCCCGCCGTCGTGTCAAATATTTTCATTCCTGTAATAATGCGAACGTAGGAAGAAGCAAAATAGGACATTAACACACGACCGACCGGCCAATTTACAACATTGACCACATTGTTTACATAACGTGAGCCGATGGCCACATCTCCTCCTTCTTCAGCACAAGCCTTATAAAGAGGTATTAGATCTTTAGGATTGTGTGAGAAATCCGCATCCATTTCAAAGATAAAATCATACTTATGATCTATAGACCACCTAAATCCAGCAATATAGGCCGTTCCCAAACCAAGTTTTCCCTTACGTTCAAGCATATTCAGGGAATCAGGAAATTCTTTTTGAAGTGTTCCGACGATATTTGCCGTACCATCGGGCGAGCCATCGTCCACAATCAATATGTCAAAGGCTTTAGGTAAGTCAAAAACTGCCCGGATAATCAACTCAATATTCTCTTTTTCGTTGTAAGTTGGTATAATAACGACAGAATCAGAAGTCATACAAGTAAACTTTTGTTTGAATTTGAGACAAATATAAGGCTTTATTTTTTCTCCCTTAGAATATTATCAACAGATATTTTATAATTTTGCACCGATTTATACATCTTTACGATTTAGAGTTTTGGAAATAGGTAATTTACGTCAACTCTATCAAAAACACCCGCAATTGAATGCGGGCAAGTTGGTATTGTCGGAAACGAACGACGGTTTATTTCTTGATGGATTGACAGGCTCAACGGTAAGCCTAAGTTTAGCTGCTTTTTTTGAGGATTGCAAACGCGACTTTGTCCTGATACAGGATGATGCAGAGCTGGCTGGCTATCTCTACCACGACATGGTTCAATTGCTGGGTCCGGATAGTGTTTATTATTATCCGGCCAGTTTTAAGAGAGCCATCAAATACGGCCGAAACGATCCTGGCAATACCATCCTTCGTACAGAAGCACTGAGTGCCCTGCACCAAAGCCGGAACATCGTGGTAGTCACCTATCCGGACGCCTTGTTGGAGAAAGTGGTAGCCATCGGGGAACTGAACGAAAAGACACTCGACCTGCATACCGGTGAACAAATTGACAATGCTTTTGTCATAGAACTCCTGAATACCTTCGGGTTTGAACGGGTGGATTATGTTTACGAACCCGGACAATTTTCCGTACGCGGAAGCCTGATCGACGTTTATTCCTGGAGTCATGAGCTCCCTTACCGCATCGACTTTTTCGGAGACGAAGTAGAAAGCATCCGCACTTTTGACATAGAAAACCAACTCTCCAAAGAGCAAGTCCCCTCCATCCATATCATACCCTTCACCAGCGAGGAGAAGGAAATGGCAGTGCCCTTCACCGACTATCTCAACGAAAATACCATTCTGGCATTCTCAGATTTCAGTTTTGCCTGTGCCAAACTGAGACAATTGGCAGAAGATGCAAAAGATATTTCTAAAGAAAAGCTTTTGAGCGATATTGAGTTTACGAAAAAAGCCAAGGCTTTTCAATGGATTGAGTTCGGGCGCAAAGCTTACTGTCGCAAGCATTCCACGCTTACTTTCAGCACCTCTCCGCAGGACGTCTTCAATAAGAATTTTGAACTGGTCAGTCAGGCATTTCACCGTTATATCGAAATGGGCTACCAGATTTATATCCTGAGCGACAGTCCCAAACAGATTGAACGGTTACAAACCATATTCGAAGACCGGGGTGACAACGTAACCTTTACTCCAATTCTCAAAACGTTGCATGAAGGTTTCATGGACCATGAACAAAAAATAGCCTGTTTCACCGATCACCAGCTTTTTGAACGTTACCACAAATATAACTTGCGTTCCGAAAAAGCACGCAACGGCAAACTGGCACTCAGTCTCAAGGAACTTGTCCAGTTCCAGTTTGGAGATTATGTCGTGCATGTAGACTATGGCGTCGGACGTTTTGCCGGTCTTTTTCGCACGGAAGTGAACGGCAAGATGCAGGAAATCATCAAGATTGTCTACAAGGACGACGACACGATTTTCGTCAGCATCCACAATCTGCACCGCATTTCCAAATACCGGGGGAAAGAAGGGGAAGAGCCGCGTATCAATAAATTAGGCAGCACATCCTGGTCTTCCCTAAAAGAACGTACCAAAAAGAAAGTCAAGGATATTGCCCGTGAATTGATCGCTCTTTATGCCAAAAGAAAAGATGAGCAGGGCTTTCACTACAGTCCGGACAGCTTTTTGCAACAAGAATTGGAAGCATCTTTCGCTTATGAAGATACACCGGATCAAACCAGGGCAACCTCTGACGTCAAGAAAGACATGGAAAGTAACCGCCCCATGGACAGACTGATATGCGGCGACGTGGGTTTCGGTAAAACGGAAATTGCAGTCCGCGCAGCTTTTAAAGCTGTAACAGACAATAAGCAAGTGGCCATTCTGGTACCAACCACCGTTTTGGCCATGCAACATTATAAGACTTTCAGGAAAAGACTGGAGGAGTTCCCCTGTAAAGTAGATTATCTGAGTAGAGCCCGCAAGCCGGCAGAAGCCAAAGCACTGCTCAAAGATTTGGAAGAAGGCAATACGAACATTGTGATCGGCACACACAAACTCATCGGAAAATCTGTCAAATTCAAGGATCTTGGCCTGCTTATCATTGATGAGGAGCAGAAATTCGGGGTGAGTGTCAAAGAAAAACTCAGACAGATGAAAGTCAATGTAGATACGTTGACCATGACAGCTACCCCCATCCCCCGCACACTGCAGTTTTCTCTAATGGGTGCCCGTGACCTGAGTATCATCTCCACCCCTCCGCCCAACCGCTATCCGATCCAAACGGAAGTCAACACGTTAAACGAAGATTTACTCAAGGAAACCATTGAATATGAGCTTAATAGAAATGGCCAAGTCTTCCTGATCAACAACAGGATACAAAATCTTCCGGAAATTGAAGCCATGGTGCATCGCGCAGTCCCGGGTGTCCGTACGGCGATTGCACATGGACAAATGGAAGGCGACAAATTGGAAAAAATCATCATGGATTACATGGACTATGCCTATGATGTACTCATTTGCACCACCATCATCGAATCAGGCATTGATATTCCAAATGCCAACACCATCATCATCAACAATGCCCACCAATTTGGTCTTAGTGATTTGCACCAACTGCGTGGTCGTGTCGGCAGAAGCAACCGAAAAGCGTTTTGTTATCTTCTGGCACCACCCTTAAACACACTGACTTCTGAAGCCCGCAGACGTTTGCAAGCCATTGAAAATTTCTCAGACTTGGGCAGTGGATTCAACATTTCCATGCAAGACCTCGATATCCGTGGTGCCGGAAACATGCTGGGAGCCGAGCAAAGTGGATTTATCGCCGACCTGGGTTATGAAACCTATCAAAAAATTCTCAATGAAGCCGTTCAGGAACTGAAGGATGAAGAATTTCCGGAGTTGTATGCAGGAGAAGAACATGCGACCGACAAGGAAGGCAATCAAACCTATGTCTCCGATTGTACCGTCGAATCCGACATGGAACTCCTATTTCCTGAATCCTACGTTCCCGGTTCCTCTGAACGTATGAGCCTTTATCGCGAAATGGACAATCTGGAATCCGAGACTGATATCAAAACTTTCGAAACCAGATTGATAGACCGTTTCGGACCGATACCAAAGGTCTCTGAAGAGTTGATAGAAGTCGTGCGCCTTCGCCGTATGGCCAAAAATCTGGGTATGGAAAAAGTTGTACTAAAAGACGGTCAGATGATTTGCTACTTTGTCAGCAATCAACATTCCATCTTCTATCAATCCGCGGCTTTTGACGGAATTCTGAGATATGCACAGAATCAAATGAAAAACACCAGATTGCGTGAACAAAACGGTAAAAGATCTTTGGTAATCAAAAACATTGAAAACATAGAAAAGGCTCTTGTTCAACTCAAATTAATGCAGTAAATTTGTACGTCTTTTTAAGTCCCTGATAATTGGGACACAATATATTGTAAATATTTTTATATGATAAAACTCAGTTTCCCCGACGGATCTGTTCGGGAATATCCAAAAGGAACTACCGCATACCATGTGGCAGAAGGTATCAGTCCCCGTTTGGCACAAGAATGTTTAGCCGCTTCCCTAAACGGCGAAACCATTGAATTAAACCGTCCAATCATCACTGATGGAACCATCCGATTATTCAAATGGGAAGACGAACAAGGTAAACATGCCTTTTGGCATTCTTCCGCTCATCTGATGGCAGAGGCCTTGCAAGAGATATATCCGGGCATCCAGTTTGGTATCGGACCGGCCATTGAGAACGGTTTTTATTATGACGTCGATTCCGGCGAAACACCCATTAAAGAATCTGACTTACCGGATATTGAAGCTAAAATGATTGAACTGGTCTCCAAAAAAGAGACCATCATTCGTGAAGACATCTCCAAAAAAGATGCCCTGAAGTTATTCGGAGAACGCGGAGAAACTTATAAGACCGAACTTATATCCGAATTGGAAGACGGAACCATTACCACCTATCGTCAAGGTGGTTTTACAGATCTCTGCCGTGGACCTCACTTGATAAGTACAGAACCCATCAAAGCCATCAAACTACTTTCTGTTGCCGGTGCTTACTGGCGAGGCGATGAAAAGCGCAAACAGATGACCCGTATCTACGGCATCACCTTCCCAAAGAAAAAGATGCTGGATGAATACCTGGTTCTTCTTGAAGAAGCGAAAAAACGTGACCACCGGAAAATCGGCAAAGAACTGGAATTATTCATGTTCAGCGATATGGTCGGTAAAGGTTTGCCCATCTGGTTACCCCGTGGTACCGCTTTGCGTTTGCGTCTGGAAGATTTTCTGAAACGTATTCAGAAAAAATTCGGTTACCAACAAGTGATAACCCCACATATCGGCCGCAAGGAACTTTACGTCACATCTGGTCATTGGGCAAAATATGGACAAGATTCTTTTCAACCCATCCACACACCCGAAGAAGGCGAAGAATATTTGCTAAAACCGATGAATTGCCCTCACCACTGCGAAATCTACAAATTTGCACCCCGCTCCTATAAGGATCTGCCCTTACGTTTTGCCGAATTCGGTACCGTTTACCGTTACGAACAAAGCGGCGAACTTCACGGCCTAACCCGTGTACGCAGTTTCACGCAGGATGACGCACATATTTTTTGTCGTCAGGATCAGGTAAAAGATGAGTTCCTTAAAGTGATGGATATTATTTTCATCATCTTCAAAGCACTTGATTTCGATAAATTTGAAGCTCAAATTTCACTTCGCGACCCGAATGACAAAGTAAAATATATCGGTAGCGACGATAACTGGGAAAAATCTCAGAACGCCATTATCGAGGCCTGTCAGGAAAAAGGTTTGAAAACCACCATCGTTGAAGGAGAAGCTGCATTCTACGGCCCGAAACTCGACTTTATGGTCAGAGATGCCATCGGACGTAAATGGCAACTTGGAACCATTCAGGTAGACTACAACTTGCCGGAGCGTTTCGAACTGGAATATACCGGCAATGACAACCTAAAACATCGCCCTGTCATGATTCACCGTGCGCCGTTCGGATCCATGGAACGTTTCGTTGCTGTATTGATTGAACACACGGCCGGTAAATTCCCCTTGTGGCTGACTCCTGACCAAGTCGTCATCTTGCCAATCAGCGAGAAATTCAATGACTATGCCGATTCCGTTGCTGAATATCTGAATGATAAAGATATCCGAACCGTTGTAGATTCCAGAAATGAAAAAATTGGCCGCAAAATTCGCGATAACGAATTGAAACGTATCCCTTACATGCTAATCGTCGGAGAACAAGAAGCAGAAAAACAAGAAGTTTCTGTAAGAAAACAGGGCGAAGGGGATAAAGGTTTGATGAAATTTACTACCTTTGCCGAACTTTTGACCCAAGAAGTTGAAAAGATGATTAATTCTTGGAATAAATAAACTGATAGTCAAACATTTAAATAACTTAACGAGGATCTAAAACATCTGAATGAAGAACGATGATATAAAATTGCAGTACCGGATTAACGAACGTATCCGTGTCAAAGAAGTCCGCTTGGTAGGCGATAATGTAGAACAAGGTGTAGTAACGATACAACAAGCACTATCAATTGCCGAACAAAAACAACTGGACTTGATAGAAATATCACCCAATGCTGTACCCCCAGTCTGCAAGATTTGTGACTATCAAAAATTTCTGTACCAGCAGAAAAAACGTCAAAAGGAACAAAAGGCCAAGGCTACGAAGATTATCCTGAAGGAGATCCGTTTCGGGCCACAGACTGATGAGCACGACTATAATTTCAAGCTCAAACATGCCATGGAGTTTTTGAAAGACGGGTCAAAAGTCAAAGCCTATGTATTTTTTAAAGGTCGTTCCATCCTGTTTAAGGAACAAGGAGAAGTATTACTGCTTCGCTTTGCCAATGACCTGGAAGATTATGGAAAAGTTGAAAGTTTGCCCATACTCGAAGGAAAGCGCATGATTATCATGCTTGCTCCCAAGAAAAAGGCTGCTCCTACTATTAATAAACCGATTACAAACTCTAAAACTGAGCAAAATGCCAAAGATGAAAACTAATTCCGGTTCCAAAAAGAGGTTCACCCTTACCGGAACAGGTAAAATCAAGCGTAAACACGCTTTCAAAAGTCATATCCTGACCAAGAAAACGAAAAAACAAAAACGTAACCTTACCCACATGGGCATGGTTGACAAAACCGATTTGAACAACGTGAAGACGTTGCTGGGAATGAAATAAATCTTCAAATCAAACAAATTACAAATCATTTTTTAACCGAATGTCTTAGCAAAAAAAGTTCATCTGATAAAAATGACGCTAACATTCAAAAAAAAGAAACAAAATGCCTAGATCAGTCAATCACGTTGCCTCAAGAGCAAGAAGAAAAAAAGTTTTAGCCTTAACCAAAGGCTATTTCGGTTCAAGAAAAAATGTATGGACAGTTGCCAAGAATACCTGGGAAAAAGGTCAACAATATGCATATCGCGACCGTAAAGTCAAAAAACGCGCATTTCGTGCATTGTGGATTCAACGCATCAATGCTGGAGCTCGACTTGAAGGTTTGTCCTACAGCCGTTTGATGGGTGCTCTACATAAAGCCGGCATCGAAATCAACCGTAAGACGTTGGCCGATTTGGCCATGAACGAACCACAGGCTTTTAAAGCCATTGTTCAACAAGCCAAAAACGCTTGATTCAACTTCATTTATATCACAGAAAAAGCCTCGAAGATTTCGAGGCTTTTTCTTTAAATAAAAACTTTAAAACTTGCTTTTTATATAATTTTTTTTTATATTTGTGATACAGAAGTCGTATCAACATTGATTGGTAGACTCATCAAATTATTCAAGAACACCGAGACAAGCTCAAGACGACAATGGCGGGCCGCAAATTCGAAAGAATCGCTTAGGCGCAGTGGATTACAAAGGAATCTTGGCACTCAAATCCTGTCATTCGGAGTTTCACATATCTCATTGGTGCGGCTTCTTCCCCATTAGAAAAGCCCTCTAACCGTTTAGGATAGAGGGCTTTTCTATTTATGCAGCAATGCCGTTGACCTCACATTTCCCTAAATATAACTTTTATGGGAACAAAAAAAACAGATCACGGCCATTTCTTTCCAATAAAACCGTAATGAACTTCCCTGTCAAAGATTTATTCAGTGAAACGTTTGATGATATTATAAGCCTTATAAATTCCCAACTGTCCGGCCATCCTCAAATCACTCAATCCCTTCTCCCTGTCTCCAAGATTGAGTTGCGCAATGCCTCTGTTAAACCATGCATCCTCAAATTCAGGATTGATTTCCAATGCCTTGGTGTAGTCTATCAGGGCATTTCGATAATCACGTTGTATGCAGCGAATGTTTGCCCGGTTGTAGTAAGCATAAATAAAATGGGGATCCAATGACAACACCCGGTCATAATCACGCATCACAAGCTCATAATCCGTACCAAAAGCACTTTCGCCGATGGAATAACCATTCGTCATTGGAAAATCCACAGGATCAGATGGTTTTTGCTTCAAATTTTTGGAAGAGATATTGCGCTGATCTTCCGTAATCTTATTATTCGCATACTCCACATTGATCTTTTTAAAACGAAGGTTGGCCCGTTCAAAATAAGCCAGTACCATTTTATCATTCAATTGCAATGCTCTGGTCAAATCGTCAATGGCACTGGACAAATCCTGAACCAAGGCAAAATCAATGCTGCGGGCAAAAAACAACGCAGCTATATCCGGATTTTGACCGATTCGACTGGAATATTCATCAATGGAATTGAAATGGAAATCAGCTTGCTCCGTAGTCAATGCTTGATCCTGATTGCTGATAAGCAACTTTTGCATCTCCTTTACACCGGCATCTGATAGTTCAGACAAATATTTGCTGTAGTCCATCACCCTCCTTGCAGGACCCGGACGCGATTTTTCATAAAAAGTGATAAAAAAAAGATCCTCCATCTGAATCTCCGTATTTCTATCCTGAACACGTCCGCGCATTGGATTCTGATATTTATTGATACCTGAATTTTCCGTTTCCGCAACAATGACTCTGTTATAATTTGTCATGTCGTGTTTATTCTTTTTAATGGTATCGGCCGCAGCGACTTTTGCAATCTTATTATTGGCACGATTCTGCTTCATTTTATCTTCAATATTCCAGGCAGCAAAATAATCTCTGTCAGCCCCCTTGGCATCGCCCATTTTCTTGCGGGCTTCTGACCTTTGATAATAGGCAGGGGTAAAATTGGGATATTCAGTGATAATGGATGTCAGATCGACAACTGCACCTTTATAATCTCCAATATTCTGTTTCAGCAGTCCACGGTTATATATGGCCATAAAATTATCCGGTTCCAGAAAGATAACCTTGTCAAAGTCTTCTATGGCACGGTTTAAATCTCCCACCTGCGAACGTATTATCCCGCGATTAAAATAGGCCAGACTGGAGTTTGGATCCAGACTGATACTGCGGTCAAAGTCATTCAGGGTACCCCTCAGGTCATTCTGGTTGTAATGAGTCAATCCTCTGTTGATATAATAGGAAGGATTTTCAGGATCAAGACGGATTGCTTCATCCAAATCCGATAAAGCATTGGGGTAATCTTTCATGGCCAAATAAAGCCATCCGCGTCCACCTCTTGCCGGTGCATAAAACCTATCTACCGATAAGGCTCTGCTAAAATCATCGACAGCAGCAAGGGTATCACCCTTTGCTACATATAATTGAGCCCGGCACATGTAACCGTTTACAAAGGAAGGATACCTGCGGATCAAGTCATTCAGGCTGACAAGAGCCTCTGAATACTTCTTGGCATAAGTCTGTGACAAGCCCTTATTGAGCATAAGGACTTGATTTTCCGCATCAAATTCCAGACCTTTCTGACAATCGGCCACAGCCTCCTCATTCTTTTTAAGACTCATACGCGCATAACTCCGGCATATATAAGCCCTAACCAAAAAATTATTACGCTCCAGTGCTTTTGTACAGTCCTCTTCTGCACCGGCATAATCATCGAGATAAAGCTTGGCTGCAGCACGATAAAAATAAGGTTCGGCCAGATAGGGCTTTGTCTTGATAACCTGATTGAAATATTGGATGGACAAAACATAGTCTTCAAAATACAAGGCATTCTGGCCGACGGCCATCATTCGATCGGTATTTATTTGAGCGACAGCTGGATAAAGGAAGAATATGCTCAGGATCGCGATACTTATTACTCGTTTCATATGATAATAATTCTTTCGTCTAAAGTCATATGGAACTCGCATGTCTATTTTATCATAAACTTGGACGTTTTTACAAACATGCTCGTTTCATTTTATAACTTTTCCTTTGAAGAAGATTGGCAAAAAAGAATTCAGACCTTATTGGTACAGGTTTATCTTTTTATTGAACCAATCTTGCTTCAAAGATACAGGGTTTGAAATAAGTATCAACTTATTTAGGTTAAAAATGGTTTTTTTAAAGGAATTTTTTAATAACCTACAAGCGTTTAACTTTATAATAGGGTATTGACTTTCCCTTTAAGATGGCGGTCAATTTAGATTTGATCAGTTGCTTGCGAATGGGGCTGATATGATCGGTAAAAACTTTTCCTTCCAGATGATCGTATTCGTGCTGGATAACACGGGCCTCGTAATCTTCAAAATCCTCTTCATGCTGAACAAACTGGTCATCCTGATAACGAATTCTGATTTTAGCACTTCTCGATACATTTTCATGAATATCGGGCAAACTGAGACAGCCTTCTTCCATGATACACTTTTCCTGATAAAATTCCACAATTTTCGGATTGATGAAGGTCTTTTTGTAATCCTTGTATTTGGGGTATTCTTTTGCAAGTGAGGTAAGGTCTATTACAAATAAACGGATGGAAAGACCGACCTGGGGTGCTGCAAGTCCTACCCCATCGGCTTTGGCCATGGTTTCATACATGTTTGCGACTAAATCACTGATACCCGGATAGTCCGAAGTAATGTCTTCTGTTGGTTTTCTAAGGACCTGTTGTCCATATAAATAAATCGGCAATTGCATTTCTTATCTTTTTGATTCTAAATATGATTGTAAAATGATAACCGCACTAATCTCATCCACCAGTGCTTTGTTTTGTCTGTCTTTCTTCTTCAAGCCACCTTCAAGCATCGCCTGATGAGCCATCGCCGAAGTAAACCGCTCATCAAAATATTCTACCGGAATTTCAGGTAATGTTTTTTGAAGAAGGCACACAAACGGTTCAATATATTTCATTGATTCCGAAGGCTGATTGTTCATTTGTTTGGGCAACCCGACAATGAAACGCTCCACCACTTCTTTTTTGGTATATTCCACCAAATATCTCAGAAGTTCATGACTACGTACTGTCGTTAGGCCACCGGCAATCAATTTCAAACTATCCGTTACAGCCAGTCCGCATCGTTTCTGTCCATAATCAATGGCAATGATCCTTCCCATTCTTTCTATTTCCCGAGGAACTGCATCATTCTGCTTATATATTTCCCAATAATGTCAAATTCAATATTGACGACAGACCCCTTCCTAATTTGGTGAAAATTGGTATTTTCGTTGGTATAGGGAATAATGGAAACCTCAAAACTATTCTCCTTCGAATTACAGACAGTCAGGCTTACCCCATTGACAGTCACCGATCCTTTCTCTACCGTAACGTAACCTTCTTTGGCCTTTTCAATATTTAAAGGATACTCAAAACCATATCGCCAACTACCATCCGTTTCCCTGACACCGACGCAAACGGCGGTCTGGTCTACATGCCCTTGCACGATATGCCCGTCAAGACGGCCGTTCATAGGCATACTCCGTTCCACATTCACTTTATCGCCAATCTTCAGCAAACCCAAATTGGATCTTTCAAGGGTTTCCTGTATGGCAGTAACTGTATAGATATCTTTATCAATATGAACAACAGTCAAACACACACCGTTGTGTGATATACTTTGATCAATTTTAAGCTCGTTTGTAAAAGAGCACCTCAGGCTCAGGTGGAGATTTCCACCCTCCCGACGCAATCCGGTAACAACAGCAGCTTCTTCTACTATTCCTGAAAACATATATGAAGAATTTTTAATGTGAAGCTTTAGAATTTTACTTGCGGAGCTTTGGATGCCGTTTCTTCTGCTTCGAAATATACTTTCTTTTCAAATCCGAACATTCCGGCTATAATGTTTTTCGGGAATCGACGGATCATGACATTGAAGCCCTGAGCTGCATCGTTAAAACGCTGACGTTCCACCGATATGCGATTTTCAGTGCCTTCCAGTTGGGCCTGAAGTTCCAGAAAGTTCTGATTGGCTTTCAGATCCGGATATTTTTCAACAGTTACCAATAAACGGTTCAAGGTAGAACCCACTTCGGATTGAGCGGCCTGATACTTTGCCAGACTTTCGGGAGTCATTTTGGTCGGATCGATCGTTGTCTGAGAAGCTTTGGCACGTGCTTCGACCACAGCATCCAAGGTACTTTTTTCATGAGCGGCATAACCTTTTACTGTCGCTACCAAATTTGGAATCAAGTCTGAACGACGTTGATACTGACTTTCTACATTGGCCCAGGTCTTAGCTACATTTTCATCAGCCGTAACCATGCCATTATATTGACTCATACCCCAGAAAAAAACAATCACAATGAGGCCTAAAACCGACAGGCCAGCAACCGTACTTCTATTCATATTTATAATATATTAATTTTCAATTGTTTATACAACAAATTAGAGCAAAACTTAAAAAAAACTAAAGCAAAAATACAACTCATCAGAAAAATTTATCATAAATCCGACATCAACGCCATCCGCCTGTTGCTCCTCCACCGCCAGACATTCCTCCTCCGAAAGAGCCACCTCCAAGACCACCCCCTCCAAGACCACCTCTGCCACTATTCACAGGCACTACCACAACCATCGGAATTGTATACCTCTTCCTCAACTCATGATGGCAATTGGCACAGCTGTATATCTTCACTCCTTCTCCGCAACTGAGTGGCGTAGGAGCCAACAATATCTTGTCCGATTCCTGTGCAAAGGTCTTGAATCCACAATTCGGACAGGTTTTATAATTGGTGAAACTTTTGGCATAAGACAAAAATAACCGATGTCCGCATTCAAGACAAACCCAGGCATCATAATCGATGGAACCAACCATTTCTTCTGCCTGTTGTCCGGTACTCAGATAAGCATCCTCTTGCTTTTCGGTCATCAGTTTCAAAGGTTTTCCGCAATCAGGGCAAAGACGGGGCATACACCTATATTTCTTTAACTTACGCTTATACCAGACATAAAAGAAAAGCATCGTCAAAGGAAAGATTACGGCCAAAAAGCCATAAACACCCTTTGATGTGGAAAGTGCTTTATAAGCCGAATATGGTTCTTCAACATCCAGTGTCTTGATCTTCTTGCTGGAGCTATAAGCACTAAATATCAACACCAAAATGGACAAAAGCAAATAGATCATCAGGATATTGCCCCATTTAGCGTAGAGTCTTGCCTGCTCTGCAGCCTTTTCAGCTTGCATATCCGCCTTGATTTCCGTTGCCGCCTTTGGATCAGAAATTATTTTTACGGCAGCTTGGACTCCAGCCAGAAGTCCTTCACCGTATTTGCCTTCACGCATAAGAGGTATAATATTTTTTTGGATGATACGCATACAGATTGCATCGGGCAAGACGCCTTCCATACCATATCCGGGCTCGATGGTCACCAAACCTTGATCTTCTACCATCAGAATCAGCAACCCATTGTCTTTTTCTGCGTTACCAATATGCCATTCATTGAATAATTCAGTGGCAAACTGTTTGATGGGAACATCTCCCGTAGATTGCAGGGCAACCACAAAAATATCAGCGGTTAAATCATTCTGTGTCTGCGCAAGAATACGGTCTATTTCGGTCTGAGACTGAGCATCTATCAGTCCGTCAGGATTGGAGGTATGAGACCCTGCATCCTGAAGCCTTGTATTGGGGACAGACCGAACAGTCCACGTCTCCGAAAAAGCCATGAGGCTGCAAAAGCAAAACAGGAGTCCAAATACGACAGGTTTTCTCATTGTTTTATACATTTGAAAAAGGACATCAAAGATGAGCATTTTTATTGATAATAATATGCATTTATTCGGAAATTACTCCGGAACCGATGACTTCATCTCCTTCGTACCAAGCAGCAAACTGACCTGGCGTTATGCTTTGTTGAGGTACGTCAAAATCGACATACAGTCCTTCTTCAAGTCGATATAGCGTTGCTGACTGTAATGGTTGGCGGTAGCGTTCCCTAACCATGTATCTGGCAGACCGGCCGATTTCCAACGTCTTATCCGGACGCACCCAATGAATTTCCTCCGGATTTATTTTTAATGTCTTGCGATATAATCCCGGATGATCAACACCTTCACCTACAAATATCAGGTTGGTTTCCACATCGGTGGCAAGAATAAACAAAGGCTTTTCAAACCCACCTATACCCAATCCCTTCCGTTGTCCGACGGTATAAAAATGGGCACCCTGATGTTCACCCACCACTTTCCCATCTTTTAAACGATAGAAATAAGGCTTTGCCTGTTTCCTCAGCTTTCCGTTCAAATCCTCAGGAATCATCCGATGATAGGCCTTCAGATCAGCTGGTATTTCTACCACCTTTCCGGTTTTCTTTTCCAGTTTTTGCTGTAAGAAAACAGGCAAATCGACTTTTCCTACAAAACAGATTCCTTGTGAATCTTTTTTGTAGGCTGTGGCCAAACCCAGTTCTTCTGCGATTCTGCGAACTTCCGGCTTTTCTATATCGCCTATCGGAAACATTGCTTTGGAAAGTTGATCCTGCGATAACTGGCAAAGAAAATAAGATTGATCTTTATTGGGATCACTACCGGTCAGTAAACGGTATATGGGTTGACCATTCTTTTCGGAAGGCATCATGACCTCTTTTCGGCAATAATGTCCGGTTGCAACTTTCGTCGCTCCAAACTTTTCAGCTACGTCCCAAAAAGCATCAAACTTGATTTCTCTATTGCAAAGCACATCAGGATTAGGGGTACGGCCTTTTTCATATTCAGAAAACATATAATTCACTACCCTTTCACGATATTGGTCACTTAAATCGACAGCATGGAATTCAATATCCAATTTTCGTGCAACCAATTTTGCTATCAGGATATCATCCTCATAAGGACACTCTCCTGAAAGGGTGCCAACTGCATCCTTCCAGTTTATCATGTAAACACCAACCACCTCATAGCCTTGTTTTTTCAACAAATATGCGGCTACACTGGAGTCAACGCCACCGGAAAGGCCAAGTACGATTCGTTCCAAAAGATTTGCGATTAATAGTTGATATGCGAATGCAAAGATACTTATTAATGACATAAACTCAAAAAAAGACTCTTTTCCGACCCTCACGGACCAGAAAAGAGTATACTTTTTAGCTGATTTAGAGATTTAATAAAATTCGATGACAAATGAAATTTTCCCCTTTTATTGTCTAATAAAATTGAAATCTATTTACTCCTATTTCAACAAATATAACAAAAAGGACTATTTTATGCTAAAACTTATTGTTAAAGATGGTTACAGAGCCATTCAAATCTTTCCGGATTTTATCTCACACATTCTAAGATATTTAAAAAAGATATAGGCCTTTTGAGCGTATTCTTTATATAAAAAGGCCATCAAAAACGAACCATTATTGCAAATTTTAATACAAAAATTAACAAAGAAAGTACGCAATTACAGCATCAAACCTCCCATTGTTGATATTTTATTTTTGACGAATGAAAATTTGAATGGGCGTACCTGAAAAATTCCATGTCGAACGCAGTTTGTTTTCCAAAAATCTTTTATAGGGATCCTTGACATATTGCGGCAAATTGGCAAAGAAAATGAAAGTCGGAGCCATAGGCCCTTGTAACTGGGTTACATATTTTATTTTTACATATTTACCTTTGGTTGCCGGTGGCGGATAATTTTCAATCAATGGAAGGAAAAATTCATTCAATTGATTGGTAGAAATATGGAAAGTTCTTCTTTCATAAACCTCTTTGGCTGTTTCTATGGCCTTGAAAATCCGTTGCTTGGTTAAAGCGGAGGTAAATACGATGGGAAAATCGACAAATGGAGCAAAACGTTCACGGATGGCATCTTCAAAAACCTTGATGGAATTGCTTTCTTTATTTTCTACCAAATCCCATTTATTCACACAAACGACCATCCCCTTGCGATTTTTCTGTATCAAAGAAAATATATTCATATCCTGACTTTCAATACCACGGGTAGCATCAACCATCAGGAGGCAGACATCCGCATTTTCAATGGCGCGTATGGAACGAATGACGGAATAGTATTCAAGGTCTTCATTCACTTTTCCTTTCTTTCGGATACCGGCAGTATCCACCAGATAAAAATCAAAACCGAATTTGGTGTATCTTGAATAAATGGAATCACGCGTTGTCCCAGCTATTTCCGTTACAATGGTTCTTTCTTCACCGATAAAAGCATTGATGATGGATGATTTTCCGGCATTCGGACGTCCAACCACTGCGAAACGGGGAATTTCCTCAAGAATTTCATTCTTATCTTTATCAGGATTGAACTTGCTCACCAGCCGATCCATAAAATCACCGGTACCAGAGCCATTGATGGCTGAAAGTACAATAGGATCCCCCAAACCAAGAGCATAGAATTCGGCGGCATTATAGCCCATCATGTTGGTATCTGCCTTATTTGCAATCAACATGACCGGACGTTTTTTTTCTCCTCGGAGGATCTTTGCCACTGCCATATCAAGATCCGTCAACCCAGTGACAACATCAACGACAAAAAGGATGATATCTGATTCTTCGATGGCTATGCTGACTTGTTTTTTGATCTCCTGTTCAAATACGTCACCGGACTTATCGACCCAGCCACCGGTATCGATCACGGAAAATTCTTTCCCATTCCATTCCGACAACCCATATTGGCGGTCACGTGTCGTACCGGATTCTTCATTCACAATGGCTTGCCTTGTTTTGGTCAGGCGATTGAACAACGTCGATTTCCCCACATTCGGGCGACCTACGATAGCAACTATATTTCCCATTTTTTTTAATCTAATTGATAGCCAAAGGCTTTCAGCTTGTTATCCTTGTTTCGCCAATCTTTTTCCACTTTCACGAACACCTCTAAAAAAACTTTTTTTCCTAAAAAAGCCTCAATATCTTTTCTGGCCTCTGTTCCGACTTTTTTCAAAGCCTGTCCTCCATGCCCGATAATAATACCCTTTTGGGTTTCACGCTCCACATAAATGACGGCGTTGATACGCACCAGATGTGCTGAATCTTCGTAACTTTCAACAACGACTTCCGTGGAATAGGGTATTTCCTTCTGATAATAGAGCAATATCTTTTCCCTGATAATTTCTGTAATAAAGAAACGTGCGGGCTTATCCGTCAGGGCATCCTTGTCAAAATAAGGCGGTGATTCCGGCAAAAGCTCGGATATTCGTTTCAAAACATAGGATACATTGAATTTCCTTAAGGCAGAAATAGGAATGATTTCTGCCTTCGGCAACAGCTTTCCCAACTCTTCAACCTGAGCTTCCAGACGCTGCTGATCGCTCAAATCGATCTTATTGATAATCAGTAGAACCGGAATGTCGATGCATTGCACCTTTTCCAGAAATTCCGCATTTTTATCGACTTTCTCGACAGTATCCGTAACATAGAGCAGAATATCCGCGTCCTGCAATGCTGAATTAGAAAAATTCAACATGGATTCCTGCAATTTGTAGTTTGGAACCAACACACCAGGAGTATCCGAATATACAATTTGGTAATCTTCGCCATTGACAATACCCATGATACGATGTCTGGTCGTCTGAGCTTTAGAGGTGATGATTGAAATCTTTTCACCTACAAGGGTATTCATCAATGTTGACTTTCCAACGTTGGGATTTCCCACAATATTTACAAATCCAGCTTTATGCATCTTTTCCTTTTTCTTTTCACACGATGAAGCATTTATTTATTCCATCCGTATGTAAACCCATAAATCCGCTCGTTAAAATGAACGAACGGATTCATGCGTTATTTTGATGTGCAAAGATACGAAATCTGAGGCAATTACTGCTATTGGGCTATAGAAAATCCTTCTCCTGATTAAATACAATGGATTACTTGGGGTTGTATCCCCATTTTAGATAAATGCTGCCCCATGAAAAGCCGGCACCAAAAGCAGAAAGAATCAAAGTGTCACCTTTTTTTAATTGATCTTCCCATTCCCAAAGACAAACAGGAATACTGGCTGAAGAGGTATTACCGTATTTCTGGATGTTTACCATCACTTTTTCCATCGGTACATCCATATAGCGCACAATGGCGTCAATGATTCTCATGTTGGCCTGATGTGGAACAACCCAATTTACATCTTCAGAAGTCAAGTTATTTCGTGTCTTGATTTCCTCATTGGCTTCCACCAATTTATTCACAGCCATCTTGAATACCGCCTGACCTTCCTGATATACAAAATGTTCACCACGATCGACGGTTTCATGAGATGCAGGAGAAACGGAACCACCGGCTTTCATGTGTAGATTTGCAAAACCGGAGCCATCCGTATGCATGACAGAATCAATGATACCCAAATTTTCGGCAGTAGGTTCAAGCAATATGGCAGCGGCTGCATCTCCAAATAAAGGACAGGTTGTACGGTCGGCATAATTTGTAATACAAGTCATCTTTTCGGTTGCCACGACAATTACTTTTTTATATCGCCCGGACTCGATAAGTCCAGAAGCATTGACCATGCTAAAAAGGAAACCACAGCAGGCAGCAGAAAGATCATAGGCGAAGGCATTCTTGATGTCACATTTATCAGCTATGATAGCAGCTGTAGCAGGAAATATATAATCAGGTGTGGAAGTCGAGCAAATAATGGCATCTATCTCATCAGGGCTTGTTCCGGTTTTCTTCAACAAATCCTTTACAGCTCTTTCTCCCATAAAAGAGGCTCCAACATGTTCTCCAACCAACATACGACGTTCTTTGATTCCGGTTCGGGTGGTAATCCACTCATCAGAGGAATCTACCAATTTACAAATATCTTCATTTGTAATTACTTTTTCGGGGACATAGCCTCCTATTCCTGTGATAGCCGCATTACAATTTCTCATTTTTGTTATTTTTGTGCAAAAATAGGTATAATTTATGATTTAACGTCTATTGTGAAAGACAAAAAAAAGAAGGTGTCCAATACTTTTGAAACACCTCCAAATTTATTCTTTATGATAAATACGCTTAATTATACAGCTGCTGGTTGTTCGATCGCTATTTTCCCTCTGTAATAACCACATTCTCCACATACGGTGTGGTAGATATAATGAGCGCCGCAATTAGGACATACTGCCAATGTCGGAGCTTCTGCCTTATAGTGAGTTCTTCTCTTAGCCGTTCTGGTTTTAGACTGTTTGTGTTTAGGATGTGCCATTTTCTTTTACAATTAATTATTATCTATTATTTTTTTTAATTCATCCCATCGCGGGTCTGTCTCTTGTGAATCCAGTTCTTCAAAATCAACCAAAGGTTCTGAATCTTCAAACTCAACATCTATATCTTCATCTTCGTCATCAGGCCCTTTTGTCAAATGTTTCTTAAGTTTGGACGACATAAGCTTGTTGCATTTCCCCGGTGCATGAATATGTTTGATCGGAATACTCAAAGCTATGAATTCATACAAAAACCAAGCAATATTTATTTCACCTTCCGATTCCGGAATAATGATGATATCGTCTCCTTCTTCTGCATAAACTTCACCAAATTTTGCTATCAAACGACCTTTTTGATTAATGGGTAAATCCATATCGTCCAGACAACGATCACATGGTATCTGCACAATTCCTTCCAGCTGGAAATTCAATTCAAAGCTTATTCCTGTGTTGTTGACCAATACTTTGGCCATAACTTTTCCCTTTTGGACTTCCTGACCATCTATTTTTTTGAAGTACTCTGTATCCAAAACATAATCAAAAGTATGATTACCGATAGCAAGAGTCTTCAACGGTATTTTATAGATATCAAACTTTCCCAAGGTATATGCTTTTATTAAACCCCGCAAAGGTAAAAAATATTATCGTTCATACCACAAAAATTTGTTTGAAAATTTAAAAATATGCATATAAGACTGTGCTTTTGTTTCTAAGGACAATCAATTTAAATGAGCCATTCATCGTATCCGATTCTATACGGTTTTTGTTTAAACAGATGTCAAAGAACCCATCATTTGGCTTTCGAGTCAAATCTTTAACATATATTTCCTATACATTCATCACAAGATGCAGACATAGCCCAATTATTTAGCATGATGATCTGTCATATTAAACACCAGGGATCCTCCATTCATCACATCCTTATGATTTATAATAAATCCTTCAAGAGTTTTTCCATTCAATTGTACAGATTGCACATATTTGTTTTCTTTGGATAACCCTTTGGCTTCAATAGTGAATGTTTTCTTGTCAGGCAATCTTAAAACGACTTTCTGTATTTGCGGAGCACCAATGACATAGTCGCCTCCAACAGGATTAACAGGATAAAAACCCATCGAAGAAAATACATACCACGCCGACATCTGCCCGCAATCATCATTACCGCACAAGCCATCTGGTTTTGCCAGATAGAAACGATCAAATATTTCACGGATGAGCTCTTGGGTTTTCCACGATTGATCTGCATAATTATAGAGGTAAGCTATATGATGGCTAGGCTCGTTACCGTGTGCATATTGTCCGATGAGTCCGGTAACATCGGAAATAAATCCAGTGTTTTTAGTACTGATTTTCAAAAAGAACAAGGAGTCCAATTTGGCGGCAAAGGCCTTCTTGCCACCAATCAGGTTAACCAATCCGGGGATATCATGCTGAACATGCCAAGTATACTGCCAGGCATTCCCCTCTGTGTAATCACCGCCAGAAGTACTGGCATGAGATAACTGAAAAGGAAGAAATGGCTTACGCCAATTTCCTTTAGAGTCTTTTCCTCTCATCAATTTTGTATCAGCATCGAACAAATTCTTATAGAATTTGGACCGCTTTATGAAATAGTTGTAATCATCCGTCTTACCCAACGCTTTGGCCATCTGTGCCACACAGTAATCATCGTAAGTACTTTCAAGAGTACGGGATACAGACTCTCTCTTGGTTATATCGAATGGATAATATCCATATTTCATATATGTTTGCCAATCAGAATTGAGATGACTGACAGACGACGATTGTTTTATGGCCTGATACGCCTGCTCTGCATCAAATCCTTTGAAGCCTTTGAGGTAAGCATCTACAATAACGGGGATAGCGTGGTTTCCAATCATGCAATAATTTTCTTTTCCCCACAGAGTCCATATTGGCAAGAAGCCTTGAACTTTCTGATGATATAACATACTGTTTATCATTCCGTTTACCATTTCAGGTACCAGAATTGTATAAAGAGGATGTGCTGCACGATAAGTATCCCATAAGGATAATGTAGAATAATACGCTCCATTCGGAGAGGTAAAGATACTATCGTTTGCCCCTCGATATTTGCCATCTACATCGGCAATATTGTTTGGCTGTAAAAACAAATGATAGAGTGATGTGTAGAAGCTTGTTTTTTCATCTTCCGTGCCCGATATTTCTACGCGTGAAAGAAGGTTATTCCATTTTTTTTGCGTTGCAAGCTTGACCTTATCAAAATCCCATTTCGGATTTTCTTTGTTCAGAGACGCTATTGCCCCATCAATGCTTACGGTTGATATGGCAACCTTTGCTTGTACGGATTCTCCAGGTTGGATATCAAACTCAAGTATTAAACGTTTAGCTTTTTCGCCTTTCTGCGCTGGAATTTCTTTTTTTACACTATAAGGTTTATCAAATTTGATGACATAAAAAAAACGACGTTGAACCCAGACCTTTACTTCGTTGCTTCCAATAATGGTTTTATTATCAATCTTATATAACCTTGCACTTAATACCCGACTCTTTATTGCCTCCTTATTTCCTACAATTCCGCTTTGCATGTCAATCAACAACCTTGCAGGAACATTCTTTTTGAAAGTATAACGATGAAATGCCGTTCGCTGTGTGGCCGTGAGCTCTATATCCACGTCAAAGTCCGTAAGATGAACTTTATAATATCCGGGAGAAGCTTGTTGGGTAGATTTATCATACTTGCTTTTATACGTATTATTTGACACTTCTCCACTGAAAGGGAACATCAAAATATCCCCCAAATCAGGACACCCTGTTCCATTTAAATGATTCTGAGCAAAACCTATAATAGAATCATCTTCAAAATTATATCCTGAACAATATCGCCACGATCCATTGCCAGACTCTGGACTAACTTGTATCATTCCAAATGGAGCACATGCACCGGGAAAAGTATGACCATTATCAGCATTGCCAATAAATGGATTTACGTAATGGCAATAATTGATAGATGCATCATTCTCTTTAACAGCCCTGCCTGCTAACGGAATTAAAGCAAAACATACATACAGAATCTGTTTTTTCATGGTTTCTTGTATTTAATAATTGGATTACAATTTAACATCTCGTCACTTTAAACACTGTAAATCAAACATTCAAAAGCAGATGATCAATCATTACAAACTATATTTACAGGGGTTTATGTTCATTACTGATAAAACGTAAATATAACAATAAAGGATTCAAGATTTATGTGTATTCCACAATTTTTTCATTTGATCCGAAAAAAGGGGATCCTATCCATCAACCGGATATAATCCAAAATTCGATCCAGGTATGTGTCCCTTCTCCTCCGGCCTGAACATAAAGAAGCCCCCTCACTGTTATATGAGGGGGCTTCTCTTTCAAAAGACGGCGACTACCTACTCTCCCACTTGCGCAGTACCATCGGCG
>JGI2065J20421_1000113_pt1 | contig 139477 bp, 110 predicted proteins | sample Biomet5_FD_20421 | JGI IMG/M metagenome (IMG submission 20421)
AGATGGGGTATTGGCTCCGACTATAATGATCCGTATTATCTTGGCTCATATGAGGCTATGGAGCAAAATATTTCAAAAGAAATAAGTCATGCAAGAGGGGACTATTTTGAAGATAGGAATTCTGGGAATCAACAATCTATGAATATTGAACCTCATATATCTCAATGGTTTGGTGCAACTCTTTCCTTTTTGGCAGGGAGACAAGGCTATTCTGGGGCTTTAGATAATTTAAAACACTTACAATCAAATAGTGACTATTGGAGATTAAGTTTGGATTTTTCAAATGAAATTGCAGAGACATCACAGATTATAAAATGGTTAAAAGTTGGTGGTTATGCGACATCTGGAGTAAATTTATTGTTTTCATACAATAACTGGAATTCTGGTAGAATTAGTGGAGGCAAATTTGCGATTGACGCAACAATGAGCTTCTATTCTTATGTTCCATGGGTTGGCTGGATTGCAGGTCTTCAGTATTATATAATAGACAATACGGTTGGTCTTAATAATTTTATGGATTATCAGAATGCCCAAGCCATTGAACGTGCTGAAATGATTAAAGGCGGAAACTGGGGCGCAGGTATATATTTATGGCAATTTGGAAAAAGTGTAAGATGATTAACATGAAAAATATTTATTATTTCTTTTATGTGAGGTTGTATAAGTTTTATTCATATTTTGGGGAAAAAGATATTCCGCATATAATATCGGTATTTCTGATGTCTTTGTTGTTATATTTTAATTTCTCAGGACTTTATTGCTTTATTGGAGCTAGGCTATATCCGCACTTCCATGATAAAATCAGCATTCCAATAGGACTTGTTATTTTTGTACTTAATAGCTTTATTTTTTTATATAAGCAAAAGTATAAAAAAATAATTAGTGAATATGATCTGAAAGTTAAACATTACCCAAATTGGATTGTAGGTACCATTATGATTTTGTACATTGGCTTAAGTATCTTTTTTTGGATATATGCAGGATATCAAGTTCGATGTTTAAATATAAAATAAAAATAGAATTGCGTGATATAATATAATTAGGTGGTTTTTCAACCCACAGACCAGTAACCTTAACTGGTGCCGTGACGAAGCACGAAATTTGCAGGAAAACTTCTCTTATGATAACTTGAGTCGTTTGGTTCATGTTGGAAACGACACCACCGAATATGACAATAAAGGAAACATTACCAGACAATCGCCTGTCGGTGCTTTTCAATATACCATATCTGGGAAACCCTACGCCATCTCTGGTGTGACACCATCCGGTAGTGCCATACCGCTGCGTAGTCAGACGATTTCCTATACCTCGTTTATGCGTCCGGACTCTATTATTGAGAATAACAACTTTGTCGCATTTACGTACAATGTAGCCGGAGATCGTGTCCGTACAAGATCAACTCTTGGTTCGTCACTGGTTTATGACCGTTTTTATGCAGGGGGCAACTATATGGTTGATGTCAATGCCAGTACCACCAATGAATATTTATATCTGGGTGGTGACGCCTACTCGGCTCCGGCTGTTTATATTAAGAACAGCACAGGGAATTGGAATATTCATTATATTTGTCGTGACTATCTGGGAAGCATCACCCATGTCACCAACAGCAGCGGCTCGTTGGAACAGGAGCTTAGTTATGATGTCTGGGGGCGTTTGCGTAATCCTGCAACGCAAGAGTCTTATGCTCCGGGAGACGAGCCTGTGCTCTATCTGGGTCGGGGGTACACAGGGCATGAACACCTGACAGCATTCGGGCTGATCAATATGAACTCCAGGCTTTATGATCCGGCACTTGGTCGGTTTTTGAGTCCTGATCCATATATTCAGGCTCCTGATCATTCTCAGAACTTCAACCGATATTCTTATTGTTTGAATAATCCGGTGAAATATACGGATCCAAGTGGAAACAGTTGGATAAGCAATTTTCAGGAATGGTTTGATAGAAACGTCGGCAGTTGGCTGGAAGATCATGGCATAACATCACTTTCTCTTGGCTATTCTACAAATGGTAGCTTTGTTGGTACGGGTATAGGTTATAGAAATCATCAGGAGATTATTGCAGGATATAGTCTTGGTGAAAGGAGAAAGTACAGATGGGGTATTGGCTCCGACTATAATGATCCGTATTATCTTGGCTCATATGAGGCTATGGAGCAAAATATTTCAAAAGAAATAAGTCATGCAAGAGGGGAATATTTTGAGGCCCAAGGTGGAGGGGTGATGCACTTTACGCCATTGGAATTGGATTGAATGCAGCTGGGTTTGTTTCAACTGCTGGAGAATATTCAAATGTTATAAACGGAAGCTGGAGAGGTGTAAACGGAAAATGGAATTCTTTGGAATGGGGAGGTAATCAATGGACAGGAGCACGAGCAAATGCATTAAGTAAAGCTGGCTATTTCAAACTTGCAAGTAGAGGTCTTTTTGTTGTTGGAACGGGAATTTCATTATATCAAGGTGGCGATGCCCTTTTGAATGGGAATTATGCAGGAGCAGCCAAATCTGGGTTAGATATCGGAATGGGTGCTTTTGCAACTTTTGGAGGTACTCTTGGATGGATAATTGGTGGTGGATATTTTGCACTTGATGCATTTGGGGCATTTGACCGTCCAATGATAACATCTCCATACACCCCGCCTTTATATGCTGTTCCAGATAATACTTATGTTGCACCACGTATAATTCTACCTTTGCGATGATAAAAATGTTCAGATATTTATACTATAGGCTTTACTCATGGAATCTTAAGACATGGGGAGAAAATGATTTACCTCAATGGAATGCTTTATTTGGGGTGTCTTTTATGATGTTCCTTAATTTGGGTTTATTAGGACTTTTACTGCAACTCTTAGGAGTGAATATTTTTTTATGTAATGAATTACCCAAAAAGGAACTTATAATAATAATGTTAAGTCTATTTGTTTTGAATTACTTCCTATTCGTCCATAAAGGCAATTATAGGTCAATTTCAAAAGAACTAAAAAAAGAATCACCCAAAAAAAGAAAGACAAATACATTTCTTCTTTGGACATACGTCATATTATCATTTGCTCTTTTTGCCTTTGGTGCGATATTTATTAGGAAACTCTATGGATAATTAAAAACAAAAGCCCGAGCAATCGAGCTTTTGTTTTTATACAGTAATATTTTTAAGCTTTATGGATTTTATAAATCCATAAATAACCGAAAGGACATGGCCTCGGTATCTTTCATTTTTTTAATTTTGGTGAACCGTTTAAGCATATCGGTGTCTTTTAAGACTTTTTCCTGTTCGGTCTCACTAAGCAGATAGCCAATGGACTTGCAAACTTTTACCGAACAAAAAGTTAAGCTACATTCATAATAGATTCGTTTTTAATCCAATACTGTTCCCAGAATTCATCAATTGTCAGTTGACCTAGTGCTGAGAACCTTTTTTTATGGTTATACCAAGACTCAATATATTCAAAAACGTACAAGCTCATTTCTTCTCTTGTTCTGAGCTTGACACCAACAATCAGCTCAGATTTGAAGGATTTAAAGAAACTTTCAGCCACTGCATTATCCCAGCAGTTGCCTTTCCGACTCATGCTTTGCTCAACATTCAAGGATTTCAACACATTTCTTGTCTGCTTGCAGGCATATTGCACACCTCTGTCCGAATGAAAGATCATTCCTTCTGTAAAAGGTCTGTTCCTGTTGGCCATCCGGATAGCGGGGATGACAGTGCTCGATGCTCTCATGTTGTCACTCATGGACCAGCTTATTGGTTTTCGATCAAACAAATCCAACACTGTTGTCAAGTAAAGAAACCCATCCAAACAGGAAATATAGGTCAAATCCGACACACAGGATTTAACTGGCTCCACACGGTAAAAGTCCCGATTCAACAGATTGGGAGCCACCTTATAGTCGTGCTCGGAATCCGTCGTTGCTTTGAAGCGCCTAGAAAGTTTGCTGCGCATTCCCATTTGCTTCATGTGGTGCGCCACGGTGCACCGAGAAGCGGGTGTTCCGGCAGCCTGAAGGTCTTTGGCCAATCTGGGACTACCATTTCGACCCTTGGCTACGAAGTAGGCCTTTTTGATTTTCTCGTCAAGTTCCATATAGGTGCGTCTTCGTTTTCCGATAGGGTCGATAAGCCAATGATAATAGGAGCTTCGGGACACCTTCAACACTTTGCACATCAACTCGATCGTCCATTTTCCGGAGTTATAGTGCTTTATAAACTGAAAAATCAACGACCGCTCTTGGAGATGATGCTCAAAGCTTTTTTTAAGATATCACGTTCAGTCTCGGCATCAAACAGCCGCTTCTCAAGGTCTGCCATTTTCTTGGACTCTTCGCTTAGAGCATGTACGCCGTTGCCTGGAAAGCTTAAATATTCCTTTTCTTGGAACTCTTTTCGCCAGCGGTATAATAACAGGGGCTCAACACCCAATTCCTGTGCTAGTTCTGATACGTTCTTGCGTTCAAAACTCAACTTGACAGCATTCTCTTTAAATGCTTTGTCGTAATGCGTTCTTTGTTTTCTCATAATACACAAAATTAAACTTTTATGCTTAACTTTATGTCCGCGCTAAGTTAGCAACTCCAAGAATAGATTTGTCAGGTTTAGAAGCAGGAGCATATGTAATAAAGTATTCTTCATTAAATATAAATGGCAGTAAAAAAATTATTAAGGTAAAGTAAAAATTAACGATGAAAATTATATTAAAAATATTTGTCATAGTCCTACTAATTGCCAATATTCAAAACAAATGTATTGCGCAAGATGGTATCAATAGAAAGGCGTTTGTCTCTATTAATTCTGGAGTTTATTTGCCTTCTATGAGTGATTTTAATAGAATATATAATTCGCATTATGCCTTCATTAATGGAATTAGTTTAGGTATTCCATTTATGAACGAAGATCTTTTTTTCTATTCCAAAGCGATGTATTTTCAAAAATGTGGAACTCCAATAATTTATCATTTTAATTCAAGCAATGGTGTAAGTAATACATATACAACCCAAGAGGGAGATGTTGCTTTGCAACAACTGCTTTTAAATATTGGTATTCAGTATAATCTTAGTTTTGGGTTAACCAATATGCTAGCATTTAATGGAGGCATTTCATTAATAAAGGCATCTGAAAAGATAAGCAATTCTCCTTCAAACTCAGATTTAAAAGCTAATGGTTTTGCTGGCTATTTCTTAGGTGTTGGTTATGAAAAAAGGATTTCAGATAAATTCGGTTTATTTTCTGAGGTCCAGTATAATTTTGATAGATTAATATTAAAAACGTTTGATATTAGTTATGGTGGGGCTAATATTAATTTAGGGGTTAAATACTATTTTAGTCAAAGAATGAGACAATAAAGATTTCGGCACACAACAACGGCTCATAAAACATAGGGGTTTAAGTGGTTTAGATGCTTTTCGCTATCGCTCACTTTGATCGTGATGGCAGGTATTCCTACAAACAAGCTAAAAGATTTAAAAGCCAAACACTAAAATTCAGATATTTGTTCCTTATTTGCAAGCCCCTATACAAATGATATTTTTTTTGTATTCTGAGATACAATATGTAAAAAGATATGGAAAGCTCAACGATGATAAAGGTATATATATCGTCAACCAGAACAAAAAGGGTGAATATGAAAGAACAGGTCAAAAACCTGGAAATTCAATGACTGAAAATTCATTCTTCGGTGATAATGGCAAAGTCGTCAAAGGTGCGGTTATAAATCCCAATGATCAATCAGGGCAAAGGTTTATAGATAGTGAGATTAAAGGCAAAACCCACAATATTGTCATTTACGCTATAAAGGCACGAAATGGAGAAAAGTATGATTTTAAAGATCGGAATATAGAGAAAAGAAATGATCAAACTGAAGATCAGTATAGATATCGAGGAATGCCAGTAGAAAATTCTAACGGCGAAACGGAATATGCTTCTGGTCGGGATATTGGCAACTATGGCGCGGGATATGTCGCAGGAAAGAATGGTCTGCGATGGAATGTCGCAAGATTAGGATTTGATCTTTATCAGAGTTATAAAAATGGACAATGGAGTGTAGAGGGTCAAACTACTCAAAAAGCAGAAAGAGCTGGTTATGATGCAGGCATTCGAATTTATTTTGGAACGAAAAAGAAGTAATCGTATGAGAAAAATAGCATGGATTTCTTTTTGCCTAATTATTATAGCATTAGTTTGGTTTCAATGTCGGCACTTTTATGAGTTAAACAATAAGACCTTTACTGTTTGGAAAAGAAACTCTGGGAAATGCTATATTACACCATATCGCTATTGGGGTATTATGCCGCCTAAGGAAGATTTTATAATTACTCCAAACTTAAGTTCTATTACAATTTGTGTAAAGAACGACTCTTTGATAATATTTGACGAGGATTTTACGGAGTGTTCAGAAGGAGAGGTTTTGGAATGTCATTTTAAAAACTACCACTACAAATATGTGCATAGTGATGATTTTCTGTATGTTCAAAATATGAGAAGGATATATCTGAGAAATTATCCCTACTTGTCAATTTCGATTGGAGATTTGCATATTGATAAGAAAGATAGATAATAGTCGAAAATGTTCCAGATTTAACGATAGCCGGATAACCAGTTATTCTGTCTCGAAGGAAATAAGCCAGATCTTTTTGTAAAGCAAAAGCCTGGCATTGCCGGTTTTTTGTTTCCATAAAGGCAACTTTAGCGATTAGAATAAGTTTCCAAATTTGGGCTCAGAAATACTAAAACAAGGTCCAAATTTAAAGGTGTCTGGTATTGAGAGAGTTGTGGATGCAAAATTAGAGAAGGACAAAAAACAAGAAATAAGATGAGTTATGTATATTCAATCTCTTTAATCGTCATAGGTGTTTTAGTTCTTCGTATGACTTATAAAGATGGCAAAAAGAAAAAAGCGACTTTTACCACAGATTATATAATGCATTTACAAGGATATATAGGAGGTGTTGGAGCTATACTTTTGGGAGGATTAATGCTAATGCAAGCTTTCGGTTGGTGGTAGTATAGAGGTAATGCTTCAGGGTGAAGTGTCCCAACCCCCTATAAGTTGGACACATTATTATAAAAAAATGTCCTTTTTGAACTCTTCCTGCTTTAGGATCAACGGCATTTTGAGGTAAGACACTCTTACTAGGAAAATATTTCTTATTTTGCTCAAAATTACTGTTTTTTCCGTATCTTTGAGCAATAAATGAAACTTATGAAGAAATACCTCGAAGAACTTCATTCAAAAAAACTGTTTCGATTAGAAGATATTCTAATGCTAACAGACAACGTCAATACGGCAAAAGACTTGCTTTTGAATTATAATAAGCAAGGTTTGGTGGTACAGATCCGCCGTAATTTATACAGCGTAACAGACTTGGCAACCAAGGCAACAGTTGCTACTAAATATGAGATTGGCAGTCATATTTCGCCTTCATCCTACATTTCATATCATTCAGCATTGGAGTATCACGGAATAGCTCATCAGGTGTTTTATAATCTGTCTATTTCCAGTAATACCAGGTTTAATGACTTCGACTATGAGGATATGCATTATGTTTACTGCAAATCGAATATTCCAGTGGGAATAGAAATACCGTCAATGGATTCACTGGTTCGGGTAACTGACTTGGAACGAACTATTATTGATTGCCTGGATCGCATAAATCGTTCCGGAGGGTTGGAAGAATTCATTCATAGCCTGGCTATGATTAACTATCTGAATGAAAACAAATTACTTGATTATCTGGCGGCTTACAATAAAGCCTTTCTTTATAAAAAAGCGGGATTTATTTTGCAAGAATTCCAAAATGAACTAAAATTGAGTCCTGGTTTTATAGCGTTCTGTCATCAGAAAGGTTCTGCTCACGTAAAGTTTCTTACAAACGCTGAAGAATCGGATACTTTCTATAAGGAATGGAATATCTACGCTCCCTCAAATATTTTGTCCTACTTAGAACAAGGAAATAATAAGCTTGTATAGTAAAACTGATTTAGATAAAATCGCAAAAGAGAGTGGTTTCATTCGTGATAACCTGGAAAAGATTCTTCGCCTGGTAGATATATTGAATTACTTCAATTCTAATCCCCTACTATCTGGTAAACTTGCACTAAAGGGTGACACAGCCATCAATCTAACCGTATTCAATCTACCTAGATTGTCTGTCGATATTGATTTGGATTTTGTTACAGAATGCAGTAAAGATGAAATGTTAGTCAGCAGAGAGCAGATCAATAAGGAGATTCTGAATTACATGTTTACGCAAGGCTATGCGTTGAGTCCCAATACCAAGAATCCTCACTCACTCGACTCGTGGTCATTCTACTATCAAAATGCAGGAGGTAACAAGGATAATATCAAGATTGAAATCAACTATTCCATGAGAAACCACATTTATCCGTTGGTAAAAGCTGACACAAATGTGGACTTTCTTTCATCTGTCAGTATCCAATCACTGGCTCCGTTAGAGTTGTTTGGAAGTAAGATAAAAGCATTAATGGAAAGAACAGCGGCTCGTGATTTGTACGATGTTTATAATATGATTAGCCAATCTATCTTCTCTGATGATGAATTGAATTCCTTGCGTAAAGTCGTTATTTTCTATTTGGCGGTTGGTGGTAGCTATTCGCCTAAAACTTCATACAGCTTTGAAGCGATAGATAAATTGAAATTCCCTCAAATTAGAGCACACTTAATTCCTGTTCTACGTAAATCGGAGCATTTTGATCTTGAAGAAGCCAAAAGGGAAGTAATTTTTTTTTTAACTAAATTAGTGGTACTTACAGACGATGAGAAGAATTTTGTTGAAAATTTCAATAGCCATATCTACTCACCCGAGTTACTCTTCAACAGTATGGATATAATAGAACGAATAAAAAAACATCCAATGGCTATCTGGAAAACAAGAATTTAAATAAAAAATGAAAAATATATTAAACAATTTAATTCTTCTAACAATATTTATGAGCTTATTTGCTTATAGTTGCAATAATAAAGAAGAATTACACCGGTACATTTATTTAAAAAATAGCACAAGCAAGACAATATATTATGGGCTTTCATATTCATACCCCGATACCAGTGTTAACAAAATAGAAGATGTACCTGGAAACAAAGGGAGTATAGCACATAAAATTACTTCTGGAGAACAAACTACATTACCAGCAGCTTCCTTTGCTTACAACCCAACAATGCAATTGTTTATTTTTGACTCTAAGACAAAAGAAAACACCCCATGGGATAGTATAGTAGCTCACCATATGGTATTAAAACGATACCAATTTACAGAAAGCGATATGGAAAAAGGCAACTGGACAATAACTTATCCAAAAAGATAACTCTGTGTCCGCGCTAAGTTAGCAACTCCAGATTCTTATTAAGCACCGGCGGTATTAATAATCCCGTATATGGATAATCCTCCTGATCTTTATTATTGCGGCAATAATGAAATAAAAGCCAAACACTAAAATTCAGATGTTTGTTCCTTATTTGCCAACCCCTATACAATTGATGTTTTTTTTGTATTCTGAGATACAAGATGTAAAAAAATATGGTATATTTCGCCCTGTTTTACCTTAAACTACTACCATTATGATTATTGGAATTCCTAAAGAGATTAAAAATAACGAGAACAGAGTCTCCCTGACACCTGGTGGCACAAAAGAGCTGACAAAAGCAGGGCACACCGTTTATGTGCAACACCTTGCGGGTGCAAACAGCGGGTTTACGGATGAAGAATATGTTGCAGCGGGAGCTATCATTTTACCTTCAATAGAAAAGGTCTATGCAATCGCTGAAATGATTGTCAAGGTGAAAGAGCCTATAGCTGAGGAATATGGTTTGATCAAACCTGATCAGGTCGTATTTACTTATTTTCATTTTGCTTCGGAAAAAGAGTTGACTGATGCAATGATTGGAAGTGGAGCCATTTGCATCGCTTATGAAACAGTAGAGAAGAAAGACCGGTCACTGCCGCTGCTTATCCCGATGTCGGAGATTGCAGGGAGAATGGCCATTCAGGAAGGTGCGCGCTTTCTTGAAAAGCCTCAGGGAGGGAAGGGCATTCTTATGAGTGGCGTTCCCGGTGTGAAACCTGCCAAAGTGCTGGTGATAGGAGGCGGTGTCGTTGGCTATAACGCAGCCGTCATGGCTGGCGGAATGGGTGCGGATGTGATCATCACTGACATATCCCTGCCGCGTCTACGCTACTTAAGCGAAATCCTGCCTCTGAATGTAAAGACCCTCTATTCTTCGACCCACAACATAGAGAACGAGTTGCCGACGACCGATTTGGTCATCGGATCCGTACTGATACCGGGAGCCAGGGCTCCTCATATCATAACCAAAGATATGCTCAAGTTGCTTAGAAAAGGTAGTCTGATGGTGGATGTAGCCATCGATCAGGGCGGATGTTTCGAAACTTCGCATCCTACCACTCATAACGACCCCGTATATACAGTCGATGGAATAACGCATTATTGTGTGGCAAATATTCCGGGAGCTGTGCCTTATTCTTCAACGCTGGCGTTGACAAATGCGACTTTCCCTTATGTGATGATGTTGGCCAACAAAGGATGGAGAAAAGCTTGCAGGGAAGATGACAGTCTTGCCCTTGGACTTAATATTGTAAAAGGGAAAGTAGCCTATCAGGCTGTGGCGGAGACTTTTGGATTGAAGTATGAACCGGTGGATTTATAAAAACCGGAAAAACCTTATCCTACATATCTTTGAATCGGCGGGCATATCATTTTCCCGAAGTCGCTGGATTTTTTTCGTCTGTTCTTTGATTGGCCTCAGGGAACATGATAGAATAATTTTGTACAAAAACGGGGATAAAAAATCAAAATCTATCCCTTTTACTTCATTTAATAGGAATACATTTGTTCTCATTGATGTCAGCTTAAAATAAGCTGAGTGACATGGTATTCCTGTAAATAAAATAATACGAATGAAAAGGAGCTCTATCTTAATATTATTGAGTGTGATATGTTCGATGAACATGAAGGCACAATCAATTCAAGGTTCAGGGTCGTACGATATCACAAAAGACCGTTTGTTATATACTATCGGCTATGCACATTTGGATACGGAGTGGAATTGGGATTATCAGACAACAATAAACGAGTATATTCTGAATACGATGGTTGAAAACTTCTGTCTTTTCGAAAAATATCCCGATTATGTTTTCAACTTTACCGGTTCCCGCCGTTACAATATGATGAAAGAGTATTATCCGGAACTATTCAAGAAAGTTCAGGAATACGTGAAAAAAGGTCGATGGTGTGTTTCCGGATCTTCGGTGGACGAAGGTGAAGTAAATATATCCTCTTCAGAATCATTGATACGCCAGATTCTTTATGGAAACAAATTTTTCCGCAAAGAATTTGGAACGGAAAGTGCCGACTATATGTTGCCGGACTGTTTCGGTTTCCTATGCAACTTACCATCGGTATTCAATTATTGCGGATTGTTGGGCTTTTCAACTCAAAAATTGACTTGGCATTCTGCATCCGGAATACCATTTAATGTAGGAGTCTGGAATGGGCCTGACGGAAAAGGTATAATAGCAGCGTTGAATGCAACCAATTATAACGGACGTATTGAAAAAAGGCTGGATAAAGCCCCAAAATGGATTGAAAGACTAAACGAAGATCAGAAAAAAACAGGATATGCGTTTGATTACCGGTATTATGGCGTTGGAGATAGAGGCGGTTCGCCACGGGAAAATGATGTAAAAAAGGTTGAAGGAAGTTTGAATAATAAAGATGGGAACTTTAAAGTGCTTTTGACATCCTCAGATCAGATGTTTAAAGACATTACCCCGAAAATGAGGGAAAAACTTCCAGTCTATTCCGGAGATTTATTACTCATTGAGCATAGTGCCGGTTCGATGACTTCACAAGCTTTTATGAAACGCTTGAATCGAAAAAACGAATTACTGGCTCAATCGGCCGAGGAGGTCTCTGTAATGGCAGATTGGCTGGGCGGTGCTGAATATCCGCAGCAGAAATTAAACAATGCATGGGATTTGGTACTGGGAAGCCAGTTTCACGATATTTTACCCGGGACGTCCATTCCGAAAGCTTATGAATACGCATGGAACGATGAATTCATTGCTGCCAACGGATTTTCCGAGGCTCTTAAGAATGGAGTCGGGGCAGTAACGTACAGGATGAATACTCAAGTGGGTGGTAGATCGGTGGTGGTTTATAATCCCGTGGCAAAAGAGCGTGAAGATGTTGTAACCGCGGAATTGGAATATGCTACTTTACCATTTTCCGTGGCTGTTTTTGATAAAACCGGAAAAGAAGTTCCGACACAAATGATAGAAAGAAACGGGAATAAATTAAAGTTTTTATTCTTGGCTAAATTACCTTCCTGTGGAATAACAGTGTATGATGTGCGGGAAGTAACGTCTGAAAATAAGCCTGCAAAGCTTGCCATAACTCAGAATAGCCTTGAAAATGAATATTATAGAGTTTCATTAGCTCCAAATGGTGATATCCTGAGTATTTTCGATAAAAAAGCAGCGAAAGAGTTGTTGTCGAAACCGGCACGTTTGGAATTTCAACAAGAACAACCCAACGAATGGCCGGCATGGAATATGGATTGGAAAGACCGTCAAAAACCTCCAATCGATTTCATGGATAAGGATGCAATTCTTTCGATTGTTGAAAACGGACCGGTGCGTGTTACACTTAAAATAGAAAGAAAAGGCCGCAATTCGGAAATTACCCAATTGGTCAGTCTGGCAGCTGGTGAAGCTGGAAAACGGTTGGAAGTAGCAAATAAGATCAACTGGCAATCACGCGAAGTTAGTTTGAAAGCATCATTTCCACTTACAACTTCCAATGAAAATGCAACGTATAATTTGGGCGTCGGCACTATTTTAAGAGGAAATAATAACGCGAAGAAATTTGAAGTACCCTCCAAAGAATGGTTTGATTTAACGGATAAATCAGGGAAATATGGCGTTTCTATTTTGGAAGATTGTAAATATGGTTCGGATAAACCAGATAATAATACCTTGCGTTTGACTTTGCTTTATACTCCGAAAATCAATGATTCCGGTTGGTCCTGGCTTACTTACCAGAGTACACAGGATTGGGGAATACATGATGTGAAATATGCCGTGTATGGACATGCCGATGATTGGACTAAAGCGGAAACACCCTGGCAGGCTAAGTTTTTAAATCAACCTTTAATGGCTTTCGAGGCCCCAAAACATACCGGTGAATTAGGTCGAACACTTTCTATGGTAACAATTAACAATCCGCAGGTAGGTTTGATGGCTTTCAAAAAAATGGAACAAGGAGATTATTATATCTTCAGATTAAATGAACTTTCCGGAAAAGACTTGAAAGATGTCAAGGTTACTTTCCCTTCTGCCGTTGTCGATGCCTATGAGGTAAACGGACAGGAAAAAAGGATAGGGGAAGCTCATATCGTTAAAAGTGGACTTCAGTTCGATCTGAGCCATTATACCATTCGTAGTTTTGCGGTGAAACTAAAAGCCGTGACGATGCGACAAGCAATGCTGCAAACGCCTGTTGAACTACCTTTTAATGTAGATGTAATAAGCTATGATTCAAACAGGAGTGACGGAAATATGTCGAATGATCAATCGCTTCCGGCTGAAATGCTTCCTGATTCTGTACAAAGTGAGGATATACGTTTTGTCATCGGTCATAAAGCAGATGAAAAGAATAATGCATTGAGTTGTGAAGGTCAAACGATTAAGTTGCCGGTAGGAAATTACTCTAAATTGTATTTGTTGGCCGCAGCATCGGAAGATGTAAAGGCTGATTTTGTTGTAGGTGATCAATCAACCACCCTTCATATCCAAAAGTGGACAGGCTATGTTGGCCAATTTTACAACCGAATATTAAGCAAGGATCAGGATTCAGTCATGGAGATGAAAATGCCATTTGCCAAAACAGATAATATAGCTTGGTTTGCTTCACATTGTCACAACACTTATCCAATGAAAAATGAAGCGTATCAATACAGCTATTTATATAAATACGAAGTGGTAATTCCTGCCGGAACAAAGACTATAACTCTGCCGAATGAACCGAAAATTAAAATTCTGGGGATTACAGTGGCTACGCCCCAAATTGATGATTTAAAGTCGTTACAGCCGCTTTATGATCATTTCGAAGGCAATCCTGAATACAAACTTTTGTTTTAAAATTCTACCGATTTGTATATCTTTCTATCATTCCTTTTATTTGCGGAATAATAGAAAGTCTGGATCTTCTTTTTACAAAAAAACACTTTTTGTGAAGTACACTCCTACAAAAAAATACTACATTCGCAGATTGGTTCAATAGACATAACTTATAATGCCATTTAAAATAAGTTATTTATGCCTCTCACAGAAAAAAACGAATTGGAATCACTTCGGAATGCATCAATACAATCTTTCGAATACTTTTATACTCAATATAGCGGCAAACTATACAATTTTGTGATGAGAGTCTCGAAAGGGGATTGTTATATTTCTGAAGAGATTGTTCAACGTACTTTCATCAAAATTTGGGATACGAAAGAACAGATAAATCCGGAGAAATCATTTATTTCCTATTTATGTACAATTGCAAAAAATATGCTCCTGAATGAATATGAACATCAAGCCGTTCAATATATTTATCAGGATTACGTAAAATTAAAAATGAAAGAGGTTGATAATACCACCGAAGAAGAAATCGACAAAAACTTATTGGAAGAATATATCGATAAACTTACAGACAACTTGCCTCCGAAACGAAGAGAAATTTTTATCCTTAGTCGGAAAAAAGGTCTTTCGAACAAAAAAATTTCAGAAGAATTACATATTTCGGAAAGTACCATTGAAACACAGCTTTCAAAAGCAATTGCATTTATGAAAAGTCAATTACAAAAGCATTACGAATATATCTTGATTATTTTAATTACATCGGCTACAAATTAATGTTAATAGTTTTTTGTCGGGTAGTGAAAAAGAAACGAATAGCTGTATACCATTATATATCAATTTATGCAAAAAGAAGAATGCATTGAAATATTTGAACGTTACGTCCGGAATCGTGCAACTGATTCTGAAATAAAACGTTTGACCGCTTGGATTAAGGATAACCAGGAAATCTCATTATGGCTGGAACAGCAAATTATAAATTCATCATCTGCTATTGATGGTGAATTGCAAAGGCGGATGTTGAAAAATATTGAAACAGCGATATATACAGATAGTAAAAATGATCTGACACAAGACAAGCAGCCTAATATTCGTTTTCGATTAAATAAGTGGATACGTGTGGCGGCTTTATTTATATTACCCATACTGACAGCCGCAGGGATGTATTTTTATATGGCTAAAAACGGATCAGCATCTGCACCGCTAATCATAGCGGTAGAACGGGGACAGAAAGCAAATATCACTTTGCCCGATGGAAGTAGAGCATGGTTAAACTCTCAATCCAAACTAACCTATTCGGCTGATTTTAATAAAGGAAAAAGGGCATTGCAATTGGATGGTGAGGCCTATTTTGAAGTGGCTCATAATCCTAAAAAACCATTTATCGTCCAAAGCAATGATATTTCCGTAGAAGCCTTGGGTACAGCATTCGGTATTAAAGCATATCATGAAGATAACGTTGTTTCATCCATATTGATGAAAGGTAAAGTACGGGTAACAACCCCTGATGGCGTTTCAATATTGATGCCCAATAGAAGAGTTACTTATAACAGACTTACTCATAAAAAGACTCAAGGTAGTGTCACAAACGCAACAGATTTTACAGGTTGGATCCATAACGAATTGCGATTTGAAAATGAGTCTCTGCAAGAAATAGCCAAGGATCTTCAGCGAATTTATAATATTGAAATTGTATTTGCAAATGAACGGATTAAGAATCAACGTTATACTGGAACTATCAATAATAATAGTTTAGAGAGTGTACTTAATATCATAACTTTGACCTCTCCGATTTCTTTTCAAATCAACAATCAACGGGTGACTTTTTATGAGAATAAAGGTTTAATAGAGCATTTTAACCCATAAAGGAGAAATTCGTTTATGTTCGTAAAAGTTGCAGCAAGTTGATTTCGTTTCGGCTTGCTGTTTTTTTTTTAAAAACTTTAGGGAGAAATAGTGGATTTTTTTTTCTGGACTGTATACCATATAACTAACAAAAGGTTTTAATTTTTAAATAAAAAATCTATGCCAAAAAAAAACATCACAAAACCTCAACTGAAAAGGATTTTGCTTAAGGGCTGTTTATTCCTTTTCCTTGTATTTTTTTCAACCGGCTTGTACGCACAAGTATCGGTGGATGTTTCGAATCGTCCTTTAAAAGAAATTTTAAAAGTAATTGAAACAAAAAGCCAATATCGATTTTTTTATAATGAAGGCCTGAAGGGATTAGATAAAATCAGTTCTTTACAGGTAAAAGATGTTTCCATAGACAAAGCGATGTCCATGCTTTTAATAAACTCAAACATCAATTACAAATTAGAAAGAAATAATATTGTAGTTCTTATTGCCAAAGTGAATGAAAGTAAAGGCGAACCTAAAAAAATAACCGGAATAGTTACCGATCAGAATGGCAATCCTATTATTGGAGCCACTGTCATGATAAAAGGTTCTAAAAACGGGACAATGACAGATATTAATGGGAAGTTTTCATTAGAAGTTACCAATCGATCCATATTAATCATTTCCTATATAGGATATTCTTCTTTGGAGATTGAAATAGATTCACAAAAAAATCTTGAGATAAAATTATTGTTGAAGGAACATGCAAAACAACTCGATGAGGTCATGGTGATAGGCTATGGGATTCAGAAGAAAATCAATCTTACCGGATCAATAGAGATGGTTTCTGCAAAACAAATAGCAGATCGGCCTGCTCAGGATGTGTCGAATCTGTTGACGGGACAAATACCGGGGTTAACGGTAGAACAAAGTTCCGGACAACCCGGACGTGATAATGGAACCATCAGAATTCGCGGGATTGGAACTTTAGGTAATAACGATCCGTTGGTTATCGTTGATGGGGTTGAATCCTCCTATACCAATATCGATCCGAATGATATAGAAAGTGTATCGGTACTTAAGGATGCGTCATCTGCTTCTATCTATGGGGTACGAGGAGCAAACGGTGTACTTTTGATCACTACAAAAAGAGGGAAAGCAGGTAAAAATACCATCACTTTTAATAATAGCTTCGGTGTTCAGAATGCCACACGTTTACCCCAATATGCAAATTCTGCTGATTATGCGACTTTATATAATGAGGCTCTGGTTAATGATGGAGGATCTCCTAAATATACTGCTGAAGATATACGGAAATACAAGGATGGCAGCGATCCTGATTTCCATCCGAATTCCGACTGGGTAAATTCATTGTTTTCTCAAACAGCATTTCAGCAGCAAGACTTTTTAGGTATTAACGGAGGTAGCAACAACACCAAATATAATATATCATTGGGCTATTTAAGCCGAAATGGTCTAATTGCCAATACGTCAAGTAACCGTTACAATCTTCGGGTCAATTTCGATCAGGATTTTTCCACACGTTTCAAAATCGGAGTGAATATGTCTGCAAGCCGGGTGAAAACAACCGACCCTTCGATGAGTATTGGAGAGCTTGTCTTACGGGCTTATCGTGAGGCTCCTACCGCAACAATTAAATATTCCAACGGTAATTGGGGTGGATTTCCTTATGATCATAACTCTACGGCAATAGCCAGAGATGGGGGATACCAGGATGACTATACAAATACGTTCCTTTTCACTCTTAATGCCGACTATACGCTTTTAAAGGATCTGAAAATTAAAGGTATTGCATCTGCAACAGATAATACCTACAAGTATCATGCTTTCACAAAAGAGCTTCAATTATACAATTATGATGTTGTAACAACGACTTACAGAAGCGAGGTTTCAGATTCAAGGTCAGAAAATCTGGAAATAAACTTGCAAGGTTTTTTAGATTATACACATACTTTTAACGATGCTCATAACGTTAAAGCTCTTTTAGGTTATGACCAGATAAGCGTTGCTTATGACCAAATCGGTGCCGCAATTTATGATTTGCCGAACAATTCTGTGGATCAGTTAAGTGCCGGTAACGCGGCGACCTGGAGCAATTACGGCTCTGCTATAGATTATAGGTTAAGGTCTTTTTTTGGACGGCTTAACTATAATTTTAAAGAGAAATATCTTTTGGAAGCAAATTTCCGTTATGATGGGACCTCCAGATTCCCTAAAGATAAACGTTTTGGCTTTTTCCCTTCCTTTTCTGCAGGATGGAATATCTCAAAAGAAAGTTTTTTTCCAGTTAACGAATGGCTTAATAATTTAAAATTGAGAGGTTCGTGGGGAAAATTAGGAAATCAGGAAATCGGTAATTATGCCTTTCTTCCAACCTATTCTACGGGGGTGAATTACACTTTTGGCGGGACTTTGAGTCCTGGAATAGCAGAAAACAGATCGCTTAAGAATGAGAATATTAGCTGGGAGACGTCTACCGAAAGTAATTTTGGTATTGATGCTGACTTTTTTAATGGTAAATTATCTTTTACAGGTGATTATTATGTTCGGCAAACGGACAATATATTGCTTAGTTTGCCACAACCTTCCATCTTGGGAGGATATCCTCCCACTGTTAATGCAGGCGGAGTCTCAAATAAAGGTTTTGATTTAATTATTAAACATCGTAACCAAATAGGGGCAATCGGTTATTGGGCAAATGCCAATTTCTCTTATGTTAAAAATAGAATAACAAACCTTGCAGGTGGAGATACTCCCGGAGTGTCGGTCGGTGATCCGATAAATAATATTTATGGATATGAGGCCATGGGCTTATTTCAAACACAGGATGAAGTAAATAGTGCGCCGAATCAAACAGCTACTTTCGGTGGGGCTCAACCCGGAGACATTCGGTATAGAGATATCAGCGGCCCGAATGGTGTTCCTGATAATACCATCGATCAGTACGACCGCAAATCATTGGGTACTTCTTTCCCTGAAATCAATTACGGCTTTCAATTGGGAGGTTCTTATAAGAACTTTGACATTTCGGTCTTAGCTCAAGGGGTAGGAAATGTAAGCAGGTGTTTAACAGCTCAGGCTATACAACCATTTCCTAATTCCGGAAAAGTATTGGAGAGGGCTGTCGGAAATTGTTGGACACCTGAAACCCCCAATGCAAGTTTCCCGAGATTATCTCTGAATACGGCATCCAGGAACTACGGACAAACCAGTTCTTTCTTTGTGGAAGATGCTTCTTATCTCAGAATTAGAAATATTCAGGTCGGTTATTCACTTTCGTCCTCCTTGTTAAGTAAAATCAAGATGGAAAGACTGAGGGTATATTTTAGTGTAGACAATCCATTCCTGTTTACTTCCTTTAAAGATTTTGATCCTGAAGCACCGCAGTTTGCAACAGTCGGTTGGCAAGGAGCCGCCGGAAATTATTATCCGCAAGTTACGACCATGATGGGTGGCCTAAACCTGACCTTTTGATCTTATAAATAGATAAGATGATGAACTTAAATGTTAAAATAAAAAACAATGAGATGAAAAGAAAAATATATATAGTCGTATTTACAGTGTTTATATTCGGCCTTTATTCTTGTAACGACGATTTTCTGAATGTTGCGCCGAAAGACCAGATTTCCGGAGAAAGTTTCTATAAAACCCAAGATGATGCCACTCAGGCACTCGTCGGTGTTTATAATACTTTAATCCAGAATAATGATTACACGATGATCCAAAAGGTATTGGCTCATAATACGTGGTCGGATGATGCTATCAATGTTTGGCAGGGATCTGATTATAATACGATTGCTGCCGGATCTTTTGGTTCCGAAACTCCGTTCTTTGAGAATAACTGGACTCAACTTTACTTTAATATCCGCCGGACCAATGTTTTTCTTACCAATATCGGTCAGGTACAAATGGACGAAGACTTGAGGAAAACCTATATTGCAGAAGTGAAGTTCTTTCGCGCATATTATTACCATCAGTTGGTTATGCTTTTCGGAGGTGTACCGATAGTAGAAAAGCCTCTTACCATGGATGAATTGAAGACTCCAAGAAATAAAAGGAATGAAGTCATAGATTTTATCTTAAATGACTTAAATGCAGCTATTCCGGATTTACCGAAAGAGCCTGAAGCACCTGGCAGAATAACAAGTGGCGCAGCTCTGGCTTTTAAATCCCGGGTTCTATTGTATGAATACCGGTTTCAGGAGGCTGCCGATGCAGCTCAACAGGTTATGGAACAAGGGCAGTATGGTCTTTATGACGCCGATGGTGTACAAAGCTATATCAATTTATTTTCCCAAAATAAAGAGAATAACAAGGAAGTCCTTTTTGATGTACAATTTACAGATCAGAGTGGCTATGGAAGTCCGGAACAATTATGGTTGAATGCAGGTTCTTTGGGCGGATGGGCAGCCTTAAATCCACTTAAAAGTTTGGTAGATGAGTTTGAGGATACGCAAGGGAATTCCATCCGTTCTTCCACTATTTATGACCCGGCGAATCCTTTTGCAAACCGCGATCCAAGATTGGATATGTCAATTATTCATTCCGGTAGTATTGTGGTTGATAATAATGGAACAAGCCATACGATAAATACCTTATCCGGTACCGATGCAAACACTCGTTCCGGTTATCTGACTAGAAAAGGAGCTGATCCTGAATCATTTGTCTCAAATGTTACTTCGGGTAAGAATTACATCCTTATTCGTTATGCTGAAGTGCTTTTAAATTATGCTGAAGCAAAAAATGAAGTTTCAGGTCCGGATTCTTCAGTTTATAAAGCTATTAATAGTATTCGCAATCGAGTTGGAATGCCAAATCTCCCTTCTGGTCTTTTAAAGGCAGAGATGCGTGAGAGAATCCGGCATGAGAGACGGGTGGAATTATGCCTTGAGGGCCAGCGTTTCTTTGATATTAAGCGTTGGGGGATAGCTCAAATCGTTATGAATATTCCGATTTATGGCGTGGAATCAAATCTGATAGAAAACAGAACTTTTGATGCCAATAAAAATTATCTTTTCCCAATACCGCAAACAGAGATTGATTTAACCGGAAAGGATATCTTACTTCAAAATCCCGGTTACGGTACCCCCGTATTTCAGGATGATAAATATCCTAAACCGGAGATGTTTCAATAGTTTTTTAGCACTCATAAAGATGAGTGGTTGAACCTTTATTCTTTCAATAACCAAAATTTATTTGAAGTGATAACTATTTATAATTGCCTGCCAGAAGTCATTGGCAGGCAATTATTCAGCAAACTGTCCTTTCTAAAGACCAATTCGTATATGAGAAACATTGAGTTTCATTTTTTTAGTAAAAGTCATTTATCAATTTTTGTGCTCGTATTTTGCAGCACAATATTCACCTGTTGTTCAAAAGAATCTATTACACCTATTACTGATCCGGGCAATCATGAGGATTTTGTTAAGAATATCTACGTATCTGCTCTTGGAAATGACTCTAATACCGGAACGGTGAATGCACCGGTGAAAACAATTCAAAAGGGATTGGGACTTATTAATCCGGGAGACACGGTTTTTGTAAGAGAAGGCGTTTATAAAGAAAAGATTTCTTTTAACAGGTCGGGAAATAATAATTCATACATAACCTTAAAAGCATATCCTGGAGAAAAAGCTACTATAAGCGGTGACGGGCTCTCTGTTAATGGAGATGAAAGTTTAATCACACTAAATGCCGTAAGCTGGATTACTATTGAAGATTTGGATATCTGTAATTTTAAAACATTTAATGCATGGGCGAATGTTGATGGGATTGTTGTAAAAGGAGCATCGAACCATATTATAATAAGGAAAAACCGGGTGTTTAATATAGAGAATAATGCAACACCCGAACAGGGACGCAGTGGTCATGCTATTGCAATCATAGGAAATACGGAAATCCCGATAACAAAGGTTTTGGTTGAAGGAAATGAAATTTTTGATTGTAATACCGGATATAGTGAAAATCTGACGATTAACGGATATGTGGATGGTTTTGAAATCAGGAATAACAAAGTATATAACGGAGAAAATATTGGGATAGTTGCTGCGGGAGGCTATTCCGCCAATTCAATTCCTGCATACAATTATGCCCGTAATGGTATAATTGCTGATAACGAGGTTTTCGATATGGACGGCAAAAAAGGTCCGATTCCTGCATATAGTGAACACAATGGGGCTATCGGTATTTATGTGGATGGGGCGAGAAATATCATTGTTGAAAGAAACAAAGTGCATGATTGCGGGCGGGGTATAGGAATTGTCAGTGAAACAGATCATTTTCCCACTCAGGAATGTATTGTCAGGAATAATTTTGTATTTAATTGTTCTCTGGCGGGCATTTCTTTGGGAGGCTATATCGGATACACTGGTGGTGGAACCAATCAATGTTATGTAATAAATAATACCATCTATCAAAACAACAGGGATTTGGGCTATTTTGATGAAGTGGAAGGTGAAATCCGGCTCACTGAAAATTGCAGCAACAATGTCATTCAAAACAATATTATTTATGCAAGACCTGAAAATAATGTATGCATTCACAAATACACTTCAACAGGGTCAAATAACCAAATCAATTACAACTTGTATTATTCCACCGGCACTGTCAGGTGGATATGGAACGGTACTGAATACACAAATTTCGACGAGTGGAAATCTGCCTGTGACGGTGACCGGTCATCGATGAACGAAAAGAATCCCTTATTCGTAAATACGACCATTCCTGATTTACATATTCAAACTTTATCTCCTGCAAAAAATGCCGGCATGCCTTTTTCAACCGAAATAAACGGCCAAACCGATATTGACGGCCAACCCCGGATTGTAAATAATCAGATTAGCATGGGGGCACAGCAATAACTATCATTACGTATTTTAAAATATTAAGAAACATCTGAATAATGAATAATTTGAGATATTTATTTTTGGCAAGTTTGTTTTTCATATCCTTGAACAGCACCTTTGCACAACCTGTTTATCCTGGAAAAGCAATAAGTTCAGCCGAAGTTCGGGTGAAAAAGACATTATTTGAACTGACAAATAGCAGTTTGGATGCAAGATGGGTGGTAACCGATCAAGTGGTTCATGCACAAAGATTTCTGAATAAAGAAACAGGGCGGTTTATTGATTGGAAAGAGAAACCATGGTTCTATTTGGTATTGGAAAGTGGGGAACGGTTGACTTCAAACGACTTCAAATTGATGACAAGCCCAACTGTAACCTCGACAAAAGGCCGGTTCAAAGCAATTAAAAAATCTGACCGGTTTGATGGAAAGAATTTAATCGCTGACTTTTATTGCGAAAAGGTCGGTTTAAAGATCCATTGGGAGGTTTCATTAAAAGACGGATCAAATTATTTAAAGCATAAGTTTTCGCTAAGCGTAAAGGATTCTTTGAGTATCGATAAAATCGGATTGATTGAACTGCCCAAGGAAAGTGGTTTAGAGCCATGCGGCACGGTTGCCGGTTCACCGCTTGCCGGAAATAATTTCTTTTTTGCTTTGGAGCATCCAATGAGTCTGATTGACACAACCGGGCAATCGGTATCGTCTTTTATGGAACGTCATGAACCTCTCACCGTATCGACACCTTTGTTGTTTTCAGCGGTGTGGGGCGTTTCACCCATCAGGCAAATGCGAAGGGGCTTTCTGTACTATATCGAAAGAGAACGAGCTGTTCCTTATCATCAGCAGTTACACTATAATTCATGGTATGATATTTCCTGGATTGATAACAAATTGGATGAAGTATCTTGTATGGATAGGATACAAACTTTTGCTGACAGCCTGATCGTAAAAAGGAAGACTCCGATGGATGCTTTTCTCTTTGATGACGGATGGGATGACAATCAATCACTCTGGCAATTCAATCAGGGATTTCCGAATGGTTTCGAAAAGATGGCTGAACTTGTCCAAAAGTATCAGTCTAATTTAGGGGTTTGGATTTCTCCCTGGGGCGGTTATGAAGAAGCCAAAGCCCAACGGCTGGCTTATGGAAAGAAACAAAATCCGCCTTTCGAAACCAATGCCAACGGCTTTTCATTGAGTGGACCCATATACCACAACCGCTTTTTTGAGGTGGCTTCCAACTTTGTAAAAAAACAAGGAGTGACTATGTTCAAGTTTGACGGTGTCGGTTTGGGTGATGGTACCGAGGGAGCCAGTGCCAGTTACGAAAAAGATATTGATGCTTTACTGAATCTCGTCACCGGGTTAAGGGATATAAAACCTGATCTGTACTTTAGTCTGACCATCGGAACCTGGCCGTCACCTTATTGGCTATATTATGGCGATGCAATCTGGCGTAACGGCTGGGATACGGGTGTAACAGGAGAGGGGTCTAAAAGACAGCAGTGGATAAATTTTCGCGATGCCGAAGCATTTAAGAATATCGTAGAAAGAGGGCCTTTATATCCACTGAATGCGCTCATGTATCATGGGATTTGCATTGCAGACCACGGAACTCCGGAAACGCTTGAAATGTCGGATAAGGATATTGCTGACGAGATCTGGTCGTTTTTTGCAACCGGTACCAGTTTACAGGAATTGTATATCAATCCGCATAAACTAAATAAGGCAAACTGGGATTGTTTGGCCAAAGCTATAGACTGGGCCAGAGAAAATGAAAGTATCATGGTGGATACACACTGGATTGGAGGATCTCCGGAAAAATCCCAAGTTTATGGTTTTGCATCATGGTCATCTCAAAAAGCCCTATTAATGCTGAGAAATCCCTCGAAGGAAAAACAAATATTTGAAATCAATGTGGCGAATGTATTTGACTTGCCTGATTCTATCACCAATGAATACCGTTTTTTTGATGTCAGAGCAGAAAATATGTCCCAATCGATTGCTCAGGGTAAGTCTTTTCAGATTACACTGGAGCCATTTGAGGTTAAGATTCTGGATGCTTTTCCTGTCAAATGAATTTCTAATGATCAATTTGAAATGAATTAAAATGATTGAATTAATTGACAATTTAAATGTATTTCAGGTCAAAAATCCGACACTTCTGTCAAAAGAGAGGGTCACTTCTGTCGATGCTTTGAGAGGCTTCGATATGTTCTGGATTATGGGAGGGGAAGGTATTTTTATGGGCCTTGACAAAGTCTTTCATAATCATTTCTCAGGATTTATTAACGAACAACTAAACCATGTGGAGTGGTTCGGTTTCCATTTTTATGACATAATCATGCCCCTCTTCCTCTTTTTGGTGGGTATTTCGATGGTGTATTCCTATCGCAAACGATTGAGCGTTGAGAAATCAAATTTTCCTTTGTGGAAACATACCATGAAACGAATTGTCATTTTGTGGTTGTTGGGCATGATTGTTCAGGGAAACTTACTTACTTATGATGTAAGCAAGTTTCTACTGTTTTCGAATACGCTTCAAGCTATTGCTTGTGGTTATCTGATAGCGACAGTCATAATTCTTTATTTACCTGTTTTACACCAAATAACAGCTACTGTTGGTTTATTGCTTTTGTATTGGGCCATCATGGCTTTGATACCAATAGCCGGAAGTACTGTTGGTGCCTATACTCCCGATAGGAACGTCGCTCAGTTTGTTGATGCCGTGATTTTGGGGCGATTTGATGATGGGTTGGACTATACCTGGATTGTTTCGAGTCTTAATTTTGGAGCAACGACGATGTTGGGCGTTTTCTGCGGTTACATACTGCAATCTGGTGTAAGTAAATATACTAAGTTTAGAAATTTTATAATCTTTGGTGTTTCTATCCTGGCACTTGCACTTGTTTGGAATATTTGGCATCCCATTATAAAAAAAATATGGACAAGTTCATTCGTTTTATTTTCCGGAGGAATCAGCATTTTACTTCTTGCTGCATTCTATTTGATTATTGATGTTTGGAATGTCCGAAAAGGAACTAAATGGATGATTATAATTGGTTCAAATGCAATCTTTGCTTATATGGTATGGCATGTTTTTAATGTGCAATTGCGGTCGATGGCTGATGTATTTATGATTGGATTAAAACCGTTTATTGGAAACTGGTATGAAACCTTAAACTATACGGGAGGTTTTTTATTGATTTTTGCGGTATTGCATTATATGTACAAAAACAAGATTTATATTAAAATATAAATCCGTCAGCGTACGCCTATTCTTTTAAAATGGGTAAAACCATAGACAAAACAAAATACAGCATTGAGCAGCAGGTTCAGGACAACATCATGAAGCTGCCGATTAATTTATAAGCTAAGGTTGTTTGTCTTAGAGCATACAGAAAAACAAAATCACTGCTTCTCAGTCAAAAATTTCCAGAACCGCACCGGCATGTGCTGACGCTGAAGTTTGGGGTTCAGACGTTCGCGGATGGTTAGGGAGCGGATGTATGATTTCCAGAAATCCTGAAACATCACTTCGTTCTCAGCCATTTGCTCGGGAAGCAGTTTGCCGGTGAGCAGAGCCGGACTTTCTTCGTTGAACGTAAAAGGCTCCACTTGCTTCAGGTCGTAATGGTAACCATACTTGCGCAAGGTATCGAAAACCACCCATTCCTGATCGGAAAAACGCGAATGAAAATAATCAATGGCCAAAGGCAGTGCATTGTATTTGGGCGCGATGGGAGCATAATAAATGCCATCTGCGGTTTTCTGAAAGCGAACAAATTGCCGGACATGTTCTGCTTCTCCATACACACATTTGGCCAGTTTCATGACGGACATGACCACATCGTCACCGAAATCGGTTTCTATCGAATGAGGGCTATCGATGCTCTTCCTGATGTAGCGGAATAACAGCATATCGGAATCCGTATCCTCTGAAAGCCAAACCGCCCGAATCATCCGGCAGGCGTAAACGGACAGCTTCTTTTCAAGAGCGGTCCAAACCCGGCTGGCTTTCTCATCCTGAGAGTAAACAGTGTAGACGTCTTCTGCAAACAAGGGCAAAAGGCAACCGGTCTGCAGCAGTTGTTCAGGGAATGTCCGGCGGCTGTAAGCTTCAAAAACCGCAGTGAGGAGTCCCTCAAAAGTCTTATCATAGAAGAAAACGGTCATGCCTCAGATTCTTCAGGAAAAAAAATGGACAACTGATTTTTAGGTATGGGCTTTTTCCCTTTCGGTTTTACTGTAAGGATATTCCTGATGTATTCAGGGGTTGCTTCCTGTACCGTAAATGTTGTAAGCTGGTGGCAGGTAATGAAATACTGAGCCTTTTTCATCACAACTCCTATTTTCTTCAGTTTATCGGCGTCCAGAGAACCGTGCCGGCGGGCAACCACAATCAGTTTGGCAGATTTGACACCGATGCCTGGTATCCGTAATATCTGGGCATAATCGGCCCGGTTGATATCCACCGGAAAGAATTCCGGATGCCGAAGTGCCCACGAAAGCTTTGGATCAATGGTTAAATCCAGATTGGGCGATTTTTCATCCACAATCTCATCTACCCCGAATTGATAGAAACGCATCAGCCAGTCAGCTTGGTACAAACGGTTCTCGCGTACCAACGGAGCTTGCTTGAGGGCAGGAAGCCGTTTGTCATACTCATTCACCGGGATGTAGCCGGAATAATAAACCCGCCGCATCCCTGACTGGTTATACAACGAAGAAGAGAGGTTCAGAATCTGGCTGTCGGTCTCCGGTGTAGCACCTATGATCATTTGCGTACTTTGACCGGCTGGAACAAAGCGCGGCGTAAAACGGTATTTTTGTTTTTCCTCCTGATACTGTACAATACCTTGCTGAATAGCCTTCATGGGTTGGAAGATGCTTTGATGGTCTTTCTCGGGTGCAAGAAATTTCAGGTTTTCTTCCGAAGAAATTTCAATGTTCACACTCATGCGGTCAGCATACAGACCAGCCTCGTCAATCAGATGCTGACTTGCTCCGGGAATTGCTTTCATGTGAATGTAACCGTTGTAGTGATGTATCGTACGAAGCTCCTTCACCACACGCATCATCCGCTCCATCGTATAATCGGGACTATTGAGCACGCCGGAACTCAGGAAAAGGCCTTCGATATAATTCCGGCGATAAAATTCCAGCGTCAGATCAACCAGTTCCTGTACGGTAAACGTGGCCCGCCTCAAATCGTTGCTCCGCCGATTGACACAATAAGCACAATCATACTGGCAATGATTGCTCAGCATGATCTTCAATAGGGAAACACACCGGCCATCCTCCGTAAAGCTGTGGCAAATGCCCCAGCCTGACGTACTGCCGAGAGCTCCGGTAGTGCCCTTCCGGGTGGTACCACTGGAGGCACACGATACATCATACTTGGCAGACTCGGCCAGTATTTTGAGCTTTTCGAGGACGTTTTCGTTCATTGTTTATCTTCCATGTAAAGACTTTTGTCCATTTCAGATAGTCGGCGGGATCAGCAGGCTGTCTCAAAAAGTTTGGTACACCCTTTTTGTTTTTACAATCCCAGCGACTTCATCACCGCTTCCACCTTCACTTCAGCAGTCTCCGTTGCCCTGTTATATTCCCTACGGTTATTCATTGTCCCGCGCACTTCAATATAAAACTTGATTTTAGGTTCCGTCCCTGAAGGTCTTATAGAGACTTTGCTTCCGTCTTTCGAGAAATACTGCAAAACATTCGATGTCGTCGGCATTTCCAGCTTGTATTTCTTTCCGGAAATCGGCTCAACAGCTTCCAGCGTATTAAAATCTTTGATCAGTACGACAGGTGAGCCTGCAATTTCTTTGGGTGGATTTGCACTGAAATTCTTCATCATTTGCTGGATTTCTTCAGCTCCAGATTTTCCTTTTTTAACTACCGAGACGCCTTTTTCCTTGGAGAATCCATACTCTACGTAAATATCCGTCATCAACTGATACAACGTTTTTCCCTGATCTTTTGCCCAGGCTGCAATTTCGGCCATCATGGCACAGGAAGAAACGGCATCCTTGTCACGGACAAAGTCTTCGACCAGGAAGCCGTAGCTTTCTTCGCCGCCGCCGATGTATTGTTTTTTGCCTTCTTGTTCGTGTATAACGGCAGCAATCCATTTGAAACCGGTGTAGCAATCGAAAAGTTCCACTTTGTTCCTGTCGGCGATGGTCTTGATCAGTTCGGTTGTAACGATGGTCTTGACAATATATTCGTTACCTTTCAGTTTGCCGGTTTCTTTCCAGCGGGTAATCAGATAATAAACGAAAATCAGTGCCGTTTGGTTTCCATTGACCAGAATCCATTCTCCACGATTGTTTTTGACGGCGATACCCATGCGGTCTGCATCAGGGTCAGAAGCCATTACGATGTCAGCGTCTGTTTCTTTGGCCTTCTCGATGGCCATGGATAAAGCTGCCGGTTCTTCAGGGTTTGGGGAAATCACCGTTGGAAAATCTCCGCTGACCACATTCTGTTCCGGAACGGGGATGATGTTGGTGAATCCGAATGCATGAAGACAGGCAGGGATGATTTTGACGCCGGTACCATGGATGGGTGTATAAACGATTTTCAAGTTGTTGTGGCGTTTGATGGAGTCGGGAGACAGGGATAGGGTCTTGATCCGGTTGATAAAATCTTCGTCGATTTCTTTGCCGATGATCCGAATCAGATCGTTGTTGCCTTTAAACTTGATATCTTTTGTCTTGACGAGGTTTACCTCATCGATGATATTGGTGTCGTGGGGGGTGATAATTTGCCCGCCATCATCCCAGTATGCCTTGTAGCCGTTGTATTCTTTGGGGTTGTGGGAGGCTGTCAGGATGATACCGCTCTGGCATCCGAGCTTGCGGATGGCAAAAGACATTTCAGGGGTGGGACGGAGGTCTTCGAACAGATAGACCTTGATACCGTTGGCGGAAAAAATGTCTGCGGAGATCTCAGCGAATCTGCGGCTGTTGTTTCGGCAGTCATGGCCGATGGCAACGGAAATTTGAGACAGTCCGGCGAAACTTTTGTTCAGATAATTGCTCAAACCTTGGGTGGCGGCACCAACGGTATAGATGTTCATACGGTTGGATCCTGCGCCCATGATGCCCCGCAGACCTCCTGTTCCGAATTCCAGATCTTTGTAAAAACTTTCAATCAGGTCTGTCTTGTCTTCATTGTCAAGCATTGCTTGTACAGCAGCGCGGGTTTCTGCGTCATATTCTTCACCCAACCATGTTTTTGCTTTGGCAGTAACGGTCTGAATCAGTTGTTCGTCCATGTCTTTTTAATTTTTATCGTGAATGGTTTTAGTCACTTTGAATTTGTCGCCGGTTTCTTTGACGATGCTCCGGTAGTAGCGTTCGTCGTAACCTGGTTGGTCCGGATATTCGGGCAAGCCCCAGGCGTTACGCAGGAATCGACCGTTTTTTTCCTTTTTGACATTTCCGTCGATATATTTTACCATCAGATGCTCTCCCAATTTTTCCCAGCATTGGGTAGAATACTGGGCGTTGTTGCAGGAAAATTCGGTGAGCAAGTTCAAGGTTCCCAACGTGTCTGTCGCAAAAAGTGCCACGGCTTTCTTGTCAAGCTCCGGCAATTCCTTGTTGAATTTCGTTTCTAAGCTATCCTGAATGGGACGAATGTCCTTAATCATGTAGTCATACTTGCTGTAGCACATATTGGCAACCCAGTTATGAATCCAGAAAGCCGAAGTCCAGGAAAAAGTCAGCAAGTCTCCGTTTCCGACTCTGAAACATTCTGGCGTATCTCTGATGCCGCAATACATGGGTACATAGACGTTCGTGTTGGCATCGTCGACGCCAAACCATAAAACTCCGCCGATGGGATTTGGAAGCCAGTTGCGCATTTGGGCGACAAAGCTGAATCCCGTTTGTTGGGTGGATGTGGCGCGTTCGTTGACATATTTCACGGAATCGACGATAAACTCCATCGGACGCCAGCGATAAGGAGCATGAAAGGGACCTGCACCGATATCGTTGTTCATGTCAAATTCAGTGCCTTCGAAGTGGTCACGCATGAAGGATTTGAAGTCTTGTGCGCTAAGTTTGCGGTCAGGCTTGATATAGAGCGGCATGGCATCGTTGGTTTGCCCCTTGATGTAGGGCAAATAGCTGTTCATGCCTGATTTGACGTGGTTGAAAAAACACCAGACGCGGGCTTCGCAACTACGCAGGCCACTGAAATCAAGCGGAGCATAGGTCTCCGCGAAGCTAAAATCTTTATTGGTGCCATTATAATAACCTTTCAGGCGGGCAAAGGAAATAACATCGGAGGAATAGAGGCAATTTTCCGGATCATCCAGTGGAAATTGACGGATTCTTGCCTGATTGGCGTGCCCGGAAACGCAATCATCCGGAATGCGTACGGCAACCCAGACCGCTCCTTTATAGTCTGGCCCTTTCCCTATCATTTCCATGATCCAGGCTTCATTGGCATCGGCAATCGAAAAGGATTCGCCTTCGCTGCAATAGCCATATTTTTGAACGAGATCCGTCATGACCTGTATGGCCTGACGCGCGGATTTTGAACGTTGAAGCGCAATATAGATGAGGCTTCCGTAGTCCATGATGCCGGTGGTGTCCACCAATTCGTGTCTGCCTCCGTAGGTTGTTTCTCCGATGGTGACTTGATATTCGTTCATGTTTCCGATGACGGAATAGGTTTCTGCTGCCTGAGGAATGCGGCCCAACGGTTTACCTGAATCCCATTCCTTAATGTCAAGCCAGCTGCCTTCCGGCCATTTGGCTGCGGGAATTCGGTACAACTCTCCGTAAAGGCAGTGGGAATCGGCTGCGTAGGTTACTATGACCGAACCGTCGACAGTGGCTTTTTTACCGGCTATGAAATTGGTGCAACTCCAACTGTTTGCCGAAGATAAGAGGAATAGCAGAAATGCCAGATAAATAAGTCTTTTCATCCTTTTAATAATAAAACGAATGTTCCAGCGTGCTTTCATTTTCGCAAGCATCTTTGACCTTGAGGACGAGCAAATGCTCTTTTCCTTTGGTTAAGCGACGGTCATCAAACTGGTATTTTATCTGAGAGGTTCTTCCGTCAAACTCGAATAAAACCCATTTCCCGTCAATGGTGCCGCGCCAGGTCGAAATACCCGAAGCATCATCCGTGATTCTGATGCGAAATAAGCGATTTTTTACGGCATTTTCAAGATTTATGCCTATGATTTTTGGCGGAATCGTATCGGCCTTGACTGTGTAGGTTCCAAATTCGCGTATATTTGCCTGAATCATGCCTTTGTCATAATGGCCACCGATGTATTTGTATCGTCCATATTGATCTTGTCTGGCCAGATAGTAGGCACTCTTGTTATTTTGCACGTCTTTTTGGATACGCAGGGAAACAGGGATGCTTGTATGCAAAGGGGTGTATGGATCATGAAGTACGTAAATATCCGAATATCCTGTGGATGTCTTTTGCTGATAGTTGAAATCAATATTTTTGTAAAGTGAACCTGCCGGTATGCTGATTTTTGCATCTGTGGAAAGGAACTGGTTGGACTTCCAGGAATCCATGTGGTTTTTTCCGGGACGTAGTACAGGGATATCCTTTTTTTGACCCTGAAGTTCGAATTGGATTTCAGAAGTGTTTCCAGCCCTGTCTGTCAGGACATAGCGAAAATGGTAGATTTTTTCTTTATTGATGTTAATGATGCCCTTGTCTTTCGCAACCGGGTAAACCTTCAGCCGATTTTCGGGTTCTATAAAGGATTTCATGATCCAGATCCTGCTTTTTTTCCAAGCTTCATAGTCGGTCAGGGAGTTGACGTAACGTGTCTGACTGAAAGAAAAACGAGAGAGGTCCTGACGGAAAATTTCTTCATTTTCTTGAAAAAGACTGATAAAGCAAATGCCATACGTATTGGATGTTTCGTTCATATAATCACAGGCATTCAGACCTAATCCGATTTTTCCCCAGGCTTTAGGCAGCATCCCGTTCAGGACCCATTTTCCATCGGATGTTTTGGTTGTGGTGACCAGGACTTTTGACGTACCTGTACTCAAAATGCCTTCGCCTCCGATGGCATAAATCGCAATTTTTCGGAATCGTGGGGGGGTGTTGTCTTTGATTTTGCCTATATACCAAAGCAAGGGGTCTATCGGATTTTCTGTTTTGGTGTCGCGGATTTCGAAATGGAGATGCGGAGCGGCTGATGATCCGGAATTTCCACTGTATGCGATAATCTGACCGCGTTTCACAGGTATCTGTCCAGGCTTGAGCAAGGTGTCCAGCTCGAAATTCTCAATATTGTATTGTGTCGTTTGGGTGAAATTTGCAATAGGTTTGGCGTATTTCTGCAAATGTCCGTATACGGTGGTGAATCCGTTTGGGTGGTTCACATAAAGGGCATATCCGAAACCGTAATTACTGACCCTAATGCGGGAAACCCAGCCGTCGGCAACAGCATATACCGGATAACCGATGCCTTTGTTGGTCTTGATGTCAATGCCGGAATGAAAGTGATTGTTGCGCAGTTCTGCGAAATTCCCACTCAAGTAAGGTGTTAAGTGTAAAGGAAAGTCAAAATCTCCGATAGAAATTCTTCCGGATTCTATCAGTGATGATTGGGTAATTCCTTTGGCGGATACAGAGCCTTCTTTTTGTCCACAGGAGATCAAGCAGATAAAAAAACAGCAAAATAAAGGTTTAAAGTGATATAAAAACATGCCAGACGTAATATTTAGAAGGCCCGTGCGTAGGTGGAAAGGGCATTCCGGATACGCGTCGGAATCTTAAATGAGTTTATTTGTTTGAGAATCCGGGAAAATAATGGACGGTTTGAAGTTCTTTGCTTCTTCCAAATCCATGGTCGCGTACGCCATAATGATAATGATATCGCCGGGCTGAACTTTACGGGCTGCCGCTCCGTTCAGGCAAACCATACCTGATCCGCGTTCTCCTTTTATGACATAAGTTTCAAAACGCTCACCATTGTTGTTGTCAACAATAAATACTTTCTCATTTGCAATGATCCTGGCTGCATCCATCAGGTCTTCATCAAGAGTGATGCTGCCAATGTAATTCAAATTGGCTTCTGTTACTCGTACCAGGTGAATCTTGGATTTTAGTATTTCAATCAGCATATTGTTTGTAAACAATGTTATCAATAAGTCTTATAGCACCGCTATATACGGCAATAATCCAGCTATATCATTCGAATCTTTTCCGTCGGTAACAAGTTTGGAGTTCATTCGTCAGCTATTTTAACGTAATCCAATTTGAAGATGGAATCCGATAAAAAGATTTGCCTTTACAAACCCAAATGTTTCCTGAATGCTTTTTCCCGGGACAAAGGTAAGACTTTTGAATAAAAATGGTACTATTTGGAGTGCTTTTTCACGTTGTTCCGGTATGTGATGTCTATTTCTGTAGCTTATAGCCAGGCCATCTGATTTTAAATCCTTGATTTGCATTTATTTTAATGTCTGAAATACAGTTAGAACATATTTTTGTCGGAGAAATATAGTTGCTGGCTGGGCTGGTAGCGAAAAAATAAATGTCCCTGATTTTCTGATCAGTAAATTTTAATTTTATTATCTTTGGCAGGTGTATTTCAGTTCGAAATCATACATGTCGCAAACATACAGGTATAGAGCTATATGCCTTGATTTTTTATCGTCGGAAAGTATGATTTGTAGAATTGTAGAACATTTATTATTAATGATTTACAATAATATGGAACCTGCATAATGACAAGCAGGAGAAAGACTTATATATAAATTGATTGAATGATGACTATAAAATCAAAAGCTGTAATGCTTTTTTGCAGCCTTGTTGCCCTGCCTTTCTATATGACGGGGATGAATATGAAGAATGAGAAAAAAAACATTGATATTGATTTCTTTGCTAAAGTAAAATGTATATCAAACCTCAAAGAAAAAGACGGGAACATCTTCTTTATTCTTAAACAACCCGACATTGAAAACAACAGCTATTCTTCCGGACTATATCAATTGGTTGATGGAAAGCCTGTTAAGATAGCAGAAAATGTTTCAGACTACTTTTTTCAGGATAACGGGATTATATTCCGTGATATCTGTGAAGAAAAAGACCGTGAAAAAATAAGGGAAGGGGAACAACTGACTGTTTTTCAAAAGTTAAACCTTAAAAATCAGGAAACTGAAGAATGGTTGCGTTTGCCAGCCCGGATAGAACAAATTGCATGGATAGACAAAGAGCATTTTTTTTATACTTCTTCCGACGATCAAAATTTTGAAAAGTTGTTGAAAGTTTGCAACGGTAATCGGCAGGAAGCTTTGAAAAAGCAGAAAGAGAGTAAGAATTGCCGTATTTTTGACGAATTGCCTTTCTGGTCGAACGGAAAAGGCGATATCAGTGACCTGAGGACACATTTGTATGATTACGATCAGGGCGAGATGAAGTTGCTGACGGATACTTTAGGTTCGGTTTCTTCTTTTGAAATAAGCCCGGACAACAAAACGTTGGTATATGTTTCAAAAGAAGCATATTGTGGAAAAGTCCCGGATGAAAATCATCTGATTGTGTTGAATACCGCAACATTGGAAAAGAAAGAATGGCCTTTATTCAATAAGGCGTCTTACGGGAATATTCAATTTTTAAGCAACGATGAGATTGTCCTTACGATCGACCGAAGTTTGGAGCATGACAAAATAGAAAATGCCGGTTTCTATCGTTTAAATTTGCGTACGGGAAAACTGACCGAAATATATGACGGTTCTATATACGGCTTTGGAAATAAAGTAGCGACCGACATCGGAGGTGCCGGTAAATTAAATATAACGTTTGATAAAGACGGTATCCGTTATGTTACCACCAATGTCGATTATGCTCCTCTGATCCATATTTCCTATAAGGATGGAAAAGTAGCCTTCCTCACAAAAAAGGATGTGAACATTCTGGAATATGTACCTTATAGAGAAGGATTTCTTGCTATTGCTCTCGTCGGGCAACAGGGAAACGAAATTTATTTGATCGATAAGAAAGGGAATGTCACCCCGTTGACATCAATCAACAAGCCTTTGTTTGATGATTATCAAGTTGTTGAACCTGTCAAAGTCACTTTCACGAATGAAGAAGGCGTATTGTTGAATGGATATGTTTTGCCTCCTGCCGGTTATGAAAAAGGAAAGAAATATCCTGCCATACTGGATATTCATGGCGGTCCGAAAGGTACTTACGGAACTGTTTTCTTCCACGAAATGCAATATTGGGCCAATCACGGATATGCGGTTATGTTTACCAATCCCACAGGAAGTAACGGGCGGGGTTCAAAGTTTTCCGACATACGCGGTCGGGTCGGTGGTATCGATTACAGGGATCTGATGACTTTTGTTGATACCGTTTTGACCAAAGTCGATTTTGTGGATAGAAATCGTCTTGGCGTTTTGGGAGGTTCCTATGGAGGATATATGACAAACTGGATTATCGGGCATACAAACCGTTTTAAAGCTGCCGCTTCCCTTAGGTGTATTTCTTCATGGGTCAGCCACAGTAGCACCAGTGACATAGGATATTCGTATACTTATGATTATCTGGGAACGGATATCTGGAAAAACAGCAATCTTTTATGGGATAGATCTCCGTTAAAATATGCAGACAAAGTCAAAACGCCGACCCTGTTTCTTCACAGTGATGAAGATTACCGCTGCTATGTTGCCGAAGGTCTTCAAATGTATCATGCGCTCCAACAATTTAATGTCCCGTCCCGTTTTGTTTTGTTCAAAGGTGAAAACCACGACCTATCCCGTACTGGCAAACCGCTTAACCGGATTAAACGTCTGGCGGAAATTACAGAATGGTTCGATCAGTATTTAAAATAATAGAATCAATGAAAAGAATCATCACATTCATTTTTCTGGCAGAAGCAGTTGCATTCTCGTGTTTTGCTTCTCAACCAAAACATTCAAGGACTAAGGATGAAATAGCCATCGGTTACTTGAATAATTCTGTCCCTGTTTACGATAAATTGCAAAAAAGTATATGGCGTGAAGCCGAACTGGGATTTCTTGAAACCAAAAGTTCAAATCTACTTCAACAACAACTGAAAGATAACGGCTTTTCAGTTGAGAACGGTGTTGCAGGTATGCCGACTGCCTTTGTTGCGACTTATGGAAGCGGAAGCCCGGTTATTGGTATTCTTGCAGAATTTGATGCCCTTCCCGGTTTGTCCCAGGATACGGTTCCGTTCAGGAAACCATTGGTGGAAGGAGGAAACGGACATGGCTGCGGTCATAATACTTTTGGTGTGGGTTCGGTGGCCGGGGGTATAGCCATCAAGCAATGGCTGGAGAAAACCAAGCATGCCGGAACCGTAAAGGTATTCGGAACCCCTGCGGAAGAAGGTGGCGGTGGAAAAGTCTATATGGTTCGTGACGGCCTTTTCAAAGGCGTGGATGCTGTTCTGGACTGGCACCCCGGTGATGCCAACAAAGTGGATGTAGAGACTGGAACCGCCATTCAGATGATTGATTTCCACTTTTACGGAAAAGCAGCACATGCAGCGGGTAATCCGGATAAAGGCCGTTCAGCATTGGATGCCGTTGAATCATTTGATTATATGGTCAATATGCTTCGAGAACATATACCGACTTCTTCCCGTATCCACTACATCATTTCAAACGGAGGAGAGGCTCCCAATGTCGTACCGGCCTATGCCTGTGTGTCCTATTATATACGTAGCCCGAAACGTGAGATCTTGAAAAATCTGGTCGATTGGGTCAATCAGGCCGCAAAAGGTGCTGCTCTCGGGACACAGACAGAAGTGAAGCCTGAAATTATTTCCGGGTTTTATGAAAAACTATATAATAAGACTTTGGCAGAACTCATACAATCAAAACTGGAACTTGTCGGTGGTGTTATTTACAATGATCGCGAAAAAGCTTTTGCGGAAGAAATTATAAAAACTTATAATGAGAAAGATACCATCCTTGCCAATGCCCGGATCGTTAAACCTTTGGGAAAGGAAAAAGTTTCGGAAGGAGGGGTTTCTTCCGATGTTGGTGATGTCAGTTGGAATACACCTACGGTAACATTAAATACAGCTGTGTTTGTGCCTGGTAGTGCCGGTCATAGCTGGCAAAATGTTGCATCCGGAGGTTCGACCATCGGAACAAAAGCGTTGATAAACACAGCAAAGGTGTTTTCTCTTGCTGCCATTGATTTATATACCAATCCTCAATTATTGGCGAAAGTCAAGCAAGAATTTGATCAACGACGTGGACCGAATTTCCACTACGAACCGTTATTGGGAAATCGTGCTCCAGCATTGGATTATCGGGTAAAAAAATAAAAACCTAAATGATGAGACACCCTAACAGCATTATCCTGTCCGTATTCAATCATGCTATTCTATTTAGTCGTTATAGTGCCGAACCAATCTGATTCAGATAATGAGCTTATTTATAAAAAAATCTATTGAAAGCTTGTTGACCGAATCAAGCTCTTCCGATCAAAGTTCGCTAAAAAAAGCACTCGGGGCTCCCAGACTTGTCGCATTAGGTATCGGTGCCATTATCGGTGCAGGCCTGTTTTCAATTACCGGTTCGGCTGCCGCTTATCAGGCGGGTCCATCCATCACGATATCATTTGCCATCGCCGCTTTAGGTTGTTGTTTTGCAGGATTGTGCTATGCCGAATTTGCCTCGATGATTCCGGTTGCCGGAAGTGCTTATACCTATTCCTATGCCACCATGGGGGAATTTATAGCGTGGGTCATAGGTTGGGATCTGGTGCTGGAGTATGCCATTGCGGCTACGACAGTAAGTATCAGCTGGAGCCGGTATCTTGTCCTGTTTCTGGAAGGCTTGGGCATCAATCTGCCGCCGGAACTGGTTTTGTGTCCATGGGACGGAGGTATTATTAATCTTCCGGCGGTTTTTATTGTTGTTCTTGCCAGCTTGCTGCTGATTAGAGGAATCGAAGGTAGTTCAAAGGTAAATGCAGTCATCGTATCACTCAAGATTGCGGTGGTGCTTGTTTTCATTATTTTGGGATGGAAATACATCAATACGGCAAATTACAAACCATATATTCCGGCCAATACCGGAACTTTCGGTGAATATGGCTTTAGTGGGATTATCAGGGCGGCGGCGATTGTGTTTTTTGCCTTCATCGGTTTTGATGCCGTTAGTACTGCGGCTCAAGAAACCAGAAATCCTAAAAGGGATATGCCGATCGGTATTCTATTATCATTGATTATTTGCACGGTACTCTACATCTTTTTTGCACATGTCATGACCGGAGTGGTTCATTACACTGAATTCAAGGGCCATGATGGTATAGCTCCGGTTGCCATAGCCATCGACCACATGGGTAAAGCTGATGCATCAGGTATCATTCATCCTGATTATCCTTGGCTTAATAAAGCAATCATACTGGCTATTTTAGCCGGTTACACCTCTGTTATACTGGTGATGCTTTTAGGTCAAAGCCGAATCTTTTACAGTATGAGTAAAGATGGATTATTGCCGAAACTTTTCTCAAAAGTAAGTCCTGTATATCGTACGCCGGTACAAAGCAACATCATTCTGATGATTCTTGTCGGGACATTTGCTGCATTTATACCGGCACGTGTCGCCGGTGAAATGACCAGTATAGGGACCTTGCTCGCATTTATTCTTGTTTGTTTCGGTATCCTGATTATGCGAAAAACAATGCCGGAGGTGCCACGTGCATTTAAAACGCCATTTGTTCCGTATGTGCCCATTCTCGGTATCATCACTTGTCTTTTTATGATGATCTTTTTACCTGTCGATACCTGGATAAGGCTTCTCGTCTGGATGATTATAGGTTTGGATGTTTATATCCTTTACGGTTTTAAGAGCAGCAAGTTACGGGCAGCACTTCCATCACATCAAGATATATGGATTCTTCGAATAACCGGGTATGTCCTATCTGTTCTGCTTGCAGTTGTTGTCCTTTGGCGTCAGCAAAGCCTCGGATGGCATGAGAATGAGACTTTGACTCTGATTGCGCTGACTATTGTTGTGATAAATAGTCTGTTGATTTTTATCAAAATAAAAAAAATTGATTAGACAAGTCTATAGATAGGATATCCTAAATACAAATTAGTACTGAATAAAACTTTTACAGAAGGTGGCATTGGTATGACTGGAAAAAGAAAAAAAGGATGTCTCGAGAGTGAATCTTATAAGTTTTTGTTTAACTTTTGAGGTTCATTTCAAAAATTCGGGGTATTTTTTTTCTTTTTTCGATTTGATATTTTTTTTCTTTAATATATAAAAGTCTAATGCTTAAAAGTTTTTGAGACAGTTTCTTTCTAATGTATAACAGGAATGCAATATTTTCACCTGATAAATCTTGGATTTTAATCCTTCAACCTATGTCTTGCTTGTAAACGATGTTGTCAATGAGTCTGATAGGCCCGCAATACACGGCAATACATCCGACTATGTAATTCGATTCTTTCCAATCGGTAACAGGTTGGAGGGTGTTTCCGTCAACTATTTCAAAGTAATCCAATTTGAAGATGGGATCAGACGATAGGTTGGTTTTTATAAACTCGAGCGTTTCTTGAATACTTTTTTCAGAAACAAAGGGAAGACTTTCGAATAAAAGTTGTGCTATTTGGGGTGCTTTTTCACGTTGTTCCGGCGTGAGACGTCTGTTTCTACTGCTCATGGCCAATCCATCGGCTTCACGGACAATCGGACATGGCCTGATTTTAACCTTGATTTCCAGCTGTTTCACCATTTCGCGAATAATAGCCATTTGCTGGAAGTCTTTTTGACCAAAATAGGCGCGGTCTGGAAGTACTGCGTAAAAAAGTTTGCTGACTATCTGTGCTACGCCGTTGAAGTGTCCCGGTCTGAAACGACCTTCCATGACTGTTTCCAAAGTACCGAAGTTGAAGATGCGTGTGTCGGGTTCCGGGTATATTTCTTCGACAGATGGCATGAATACATAAGTGCATCCGGCCTTTTCAAGAAGTTGCTTGTCTTCTTTTGGGGTGCGGGGATAATTGACAAGGTCATCCTTATCGTTAAACTGAGTGGGATTGACAAAGATACTGACCACGCAGACGTCATTTTCGTTGACGCAACGTTCAACAAGTGATAGGTGTCCGGAATGAAGCGCACCCATGGTTGGAACTAATCCGACTTTCTTTCCGGCAGCTTTGTCGGATGTGATTTTTTTTTGCAATTCTGCAATAGTATATATTGTTTCCATAATAACTAAACTGTGAATTAAAATTTATATTTTTTGTATCCGAAAAAGGGTGCAAAAAAAGCAAATAATTGTCAATTAACGAAACAATCCAAAAAAGAACTTGCAGATACGTGCTTTTTTTTTAGTATCTTTGCATACAATTTTACGAGAAATAGTTTATATGAAGACCACAAAGGTTCTATTTATCAGTCAAGAAATTTTTCCTTATCTACCCGAATCAGAAATTGCAACTATTTGTCGTGATCTACCTCAAGGAATCCAGGAAAGGGGAAAAGAAATCCGCACATTCATGCCGAAATACGGCAATATCAATGAACGGCGGAATCAATTGCATGAGGTGATTCGCCTTTCCGGAATGAACTTGATTATCGACGATAACGATTATCCGCTTATTATCAAAGTCGCTTCCATACAGTCTGCACGGATGCAGGTTTACTTCATCGACAATGACGATTATTTCCAGCGCAAAGATACGGTTTCTGATGACAATGGTGTAGAGTTTGAAGATAATGATGAACGTAGCATCTTTTTTGTCCGTGGCGTCATAGAGACAGTCAGAAAACTGAGATGGGTTCCGGATGTTGTACATTGTCATGGTTGGATGACCGCGTTGGCCCCGCTCTATATAAAACGTGCGTTTGCCGATGATCCTTGTTTTAAGAATTCAAAAGTTGTTTATTCGGCCTATGATAATGCTTTTAAGCAACCTTTCCGGTCGATTTTCGCAAGAAAATTATTTTTGGATGGTATCAAAGAGGATGATTTGAAGGATATTGACGGTGATATTGACTTTTCTTCACTGAATAAATTGGCTTTCAGGTTCTCTGATGCCATCATTCAGGGAAGTCCGGAGATGGATTCGAAAATAAAAGAGGATGTCGACGCTTCAGGTAAACTGTTCTTGCCTTATCAGAGTCCGGATGTTTATATTGAAGCATACAATGATTTTTATAACCAGATTTTGGAACAATGATTTTGTGTAACCAATGAAAAAGAACTTTTTGCTCTTGTGTGGTCTTTTTTTGATCTCCGCACTTTTTTCTTGCAGCGACGATAATACGATCGGGTCGTCTATTTTGCCTGATAAAGATAAACTAGCTGTAGCATACGATACGGTTAATTTGAAGACTGAAACAGTTTATGTGGATTCCGTTTTTCTCCGGAATTCTGTAGCTACGCTGGGCGAATTTACTGATCATACATTTGGTACAACCAAATCGGATTTTATGGCTCAGTTGTATTGTGCCAGAAATTTTCATTTTCCGGATGATGTCAATCAGATAGATTCCGCTTACATGTATTTATATTATACAAAGTGGTTTGGCGATTCAACGACCATACATCATATGAAAGTATTTGAACTGAATAAACCTATCAGTGAAGACAAGACTTATTTTTCCAATACGAATCCTGCAGACTATTGTAATCAGACAAAACTGCTCGGTCAGGGATCGTTTACGACAGGTGATTTCTATTCAACGGATTCGGTGATGGCATTGGACACCTATTCGAAATACATCCGAATTCCGATTAGTAAATCTTTTGGTGATACCATTCTGAACCATTCCAGAAAAAATCCGTCAGATTTTGCAACACCTGAAAATTTTCAGAAATATTTCAATGGTATTTATGTGACAACGGATTATGGAAATGGAAGCATTGTTTACATCACCCAAGCTCAAATCGAACTTTGTTTTGATACTTTTCTTTATAGTAAGAGCACAGGATTGCCGGATTCCTTTGTTATAGGGGGGGCTTATTTCCCTATAACCAAGGAAGTGAAACAAATCAACAGGGCAGAGCATCCCGATTTGTCCGCCTATATCAAAACGATACCCTCAGATAGTTTGAATTATATTTATGCACCTGGTGGAATGTATACCAGGGTAACTATTCCTGAAAGGATCTTCACTAAAGGTCAGGGTATTCTGTCCGGAAATACCATCAGTAGCCTAAGTCTAAAGGTGCAGGCCACGCAATTGGATGATGAATGGGATTATGCATTGGCTCCACCTGAAGCTTTATTACTGATTGATGTTGCAAAGGCGCAATCCTTCTTCAATAAATTTGAGGTGAATGATGGATTGACCTCTTTTCTGGCCAAATATAATTCGAGTTCAAAGAATTATACTTTCGACTTGAGTATTTATGCGCAGAAAATGATTCATTCAATGGATGGAACCGGCACAACTACCAATTTTACACCGTTCACACAGATGTTAATTATACCGGTAAGTATTGTTACGGACGATGATGGCGATCAAATTCGTTTGGAGAATCTCATTACACCCGCTGCTGTAAAGATTAGAGGTGGAAATCATCCGAGTGAGCCGATGCATTTGGAGGTCGTTTATTCTAAGTCTGTTACGAAGTGACCAGCAGAGGATTATGATTATTCCTCCGAAAACGTTTCAGATTTTATACAAAAACGATAAACATATTTAGATGGTTCCAAGTTCGATTTTGGAACCATCTTTTTTGTGCGTTCTTATTTTAAACTGTTTTTGTTTCTTTATCCAACAGCAATTAAAGATTATGTTTATTTTTGTACAATCTTTTAGTTATCACTAAATTCTCTTATCAAAAAGATGAAGTCTCAAATCTTATTCCTTTTCAGCATAGTCAGTTTGTCTATATCTGCACAAGAAGTAACATTGGACATAAATCAGGATTATATTCCGATAATAACGCAAAAAGGAGATACCTTAATCTCTTCTGCTTTTACTGGAAATCAATGGCTGATGAATGGAGTCCTGATGGATGGAAAGACTAATAAAGAATTGATTGCCACAAAATCAGGCGAGTACATTGTTGCTGTAACTGATAGTACCGGATGTGCCAGTTCTTCTGAGCCTGTTCAGGTAATCATAAATGATGTGGCTTCTGTCTTGACTTCTGATTTCGTATGTGCTGTTTATCCCAATCCAAGTAACGGATTATTTCAGGTTTCCATTATCTCTGATCAGTATTCAACAATCAAAATGGAACTCATTGCTGTTGACGGAAAAATCGTTTTCAGGCAAAAATCCATACATTCTCCCAGGAAGCAATTGATTCAATTTGGAAAAACCAGTCTCCCTACCGGGACATATACACTTCAAATAGATTTTGGAACAAAAACGCTCAATCGAAAAGTCATTGTAGAATAATTAAAGTGAATGTTTGATAATCAGATGCCCAAATCAATATGAAACGAGCATGTTTGTAAAAACGTCCAAGTTTATGATAAAATGGACATGCAAGTACCATAGGACCTTAAACGAAAAAAATATTATCGTATGAAACAATTTTTATTAACCATATTTTTATTTGTTTCCGGTTATACTTTTGCACAGACGCTTTATACACATAACGGGGCTATTCCGATAACAGAAGATTCCATTACTTTCAAGTCCGGGAAGTTTAGAGGAACTATTCAATGGCAATATTCATCTGATGCGCAGGATTGGATTAATATTGAGGATGAAGTTTCTGATTCCTTGATTGTTAGTGTTAATGATGCCGGGTATTACAGAGCTGAAATTCAAGATGGCATTTGTCATCAGGTATATTCGGATACAGCATTGATTTCCTCGGGCAGCAAGAATGAAACAGGAACTTTTACAGACCGTAGGGACGGCAAAACCTACAAGTGGGTAAAAATAGGAAAACAGGTATGGATGGCTGAGAATCTGGCATATCTGCCTGCTGTTTCAACGTCGGCAGAAGGTTCTCTTACGGATCCATATTATTACGTTTATGGTTATGAAGGTACAGATGTAGCTACTGCCAAAGCAACTTTCGCATATTCCACCTATGGAGCTTTGTATAATTGGCCGGCGGCAATTGAAGCTTGTCCGTCCGGATGGCATTTGCCGAATGAAAATGAATGGGCTACACTTGCTAAATCTTTGGGAGGATCATCTGTTGCCGGCCTTGAGATGAAGACCATTGTCGGTTGGGGTGGTTCAATTACCAATTCGACCAATTCAAGTGCTTTTTCTGCTCTTCCGGGTGGTTCCCGCAATAGTACAGGCGGTTTTTTAGGTATTTCGGGCAACTGGTGGAGCGACCCTCTGAACGATCATGCGACAGAGGCTATGGGTTTGGCTCTATATCCCAATGTTTCAGACTTGATTTCGCAAAAGACAGACAAGAAGAACGGTTTTTCTGTACGTTGTGTCAAGGATACAGTTGATGTTTTGATCTTAACAGTCACTGTTCCTGATTCTGTTGATGCAGATGCTGTCACGTTGTCTTTTCCAACCTTAAAATACAACAAGAAACTGATTGGATCTTGGACGATAGATGATAATTTGAGTGTGTGGAATCTTTATTGTGCCATCAATCATAAGCCAATTGGCAGTTGGCCGAATTTCCATTTGGGAGAAATGGGTGGTGATCCTGATGAAAAAGCACTTGAATATACGGATGGTGCAGGGGTTAAGCATCGTTTTGCCATTTCCATGGCTGTATTCCAAAATTTACTGTCTTCGATAGGAAGGGATGGATTGGGTTCAAATGAATGGGTTACGCCAAAAGAAATCCGGACAATGCAAGACTTTGGTTGTACCACCGTTTTTCATGACATCTCATCAACCGGAAAAGGTGATGATTCTTTTGATCAGATGATATCTTCCAATGGCGCGGTTATTTCTGCTATGACCGATCGTTTTCCAAAAATTATGATTGAACCGAACGGGGATCATACTTATATTACAAACAGTAATGCCAACGACAGTATTGTTATGACAATTGCTCAGGCAGATGTGGTGACCAAAGCCAAGCCGTTTTCTGAAAATTTCACACTCGATAAACACAAGATATGTGTACAACGTGACTTTTACTGGAGTGGTTTGGTGAATGATTTCTTAACGTCATTTGCTTCGCAGTCTGATGGAACAACTGCTGTTTCTGACAGGGTATGGTTAATCGGTGGAAACCATTACATCTCCGCTGCGGTTGAACAATATTACTTTCAGCAACTTGAAGCTCTTTATGGAGCATCTGGTAGTGATATATTGTGGTTCCCGTCTCTTGACGAGTTCTACGAATACTGGTATTTGCGTACAAATACGACCTATACCAAGACAGTCAAAGGCCAAAAGATCACCTTTAAACTTCATACCCCGGAAAATAAGGATTTTTGGTTTAAGAGTCTGTCTGTCATGCTTTCCGGTATCTCTGATACAACGGGAGTGACTGTTGAATCGTCCGATAATTGTAACGGGACATCCTATGCTATGAATGACGGGAAGTTGTTGGTGAATCTTGACTATAATTCTGATTTGATTACAAAAGCAGAAAAGTATCTTGATAAGTTTAAAAACTCTTTAGATGTCTATGATATGGAAGATGCCAAATATTTTATTCAAATGCTGAAGCCTGGCGTCAGAGAAACTTATCAGAATGAATTAAACATGTATATTTCTGTACCAAGCTTAACAGGATTATCTATCAATGCCGGAGCTGATACGACGACAAGCCAGTCGGTTTCAGTCTCTGTTTCTTTCAGCGGGACAACTACATATTATATGATTTCTGAAGATCCTTCTTTTACAGGAGCTTCTTGGAAAGCTCTAACTGCAAATATCCCATTTATATTGAATAATACGGAAGGTTTCCACCAGATTTATTTAAAATTGAAAAATTCGTTTGGAGAATCATCTGTAGTCTCTGATTCGATTTATTTTAAGAAAGTGCCATTTTCATTTAATTCGGTATCCATAAATAACGGCGATGCAAGTACACCGAGTACGGCTGTTAAAATCACTTTGGATATGTCTGGAGAACTACCTTTATCCTATAAAGTTTCTGAGAACTTTTCATTTAACGATGTTCCTGACTGGACGACTTTCACGACAAATATCATACCGTTTACCTTATCTTCGACGTTAGGGAAAAAAACGGTTTACGTTAAAGTGAAGACATCGACCAAAGAGGTGACTAAATCTGATAATATCCTGTTGACGGAACCGGCTTCCTTGTCTTCAATTTCCTTGGATTCAGGGGCCGTGAGTACATTTTCCAGAACGGTTCGTGTTAATTTCTCATACAAAGGAGTACCTACCCATTACATGCTTTCTGAGGAATCAGATTTTTCAGATGCTTCGTGGATAACCTTTGCATCTCCTGTTACCTATGAACTGACTTCTGATTGTGGAATCAAAGTGCTGTTTGCTAAAATTAAAGATGCAACCGGAGTGTCAAAAATATGTTCCGATACCATCGAACTGAAAATGATAAGTCCTGTGGGTAGAAAAATTATTTTTTCTCCTGTCAGTGAGAATTATGAGCAACAATATGTTACACTATCCAATGATACGGTCATCAATCTTTGTACGACCAAACAGTACGAAGACTATGATAATTTTAGATTGAAAGACGTTGCAGGTGTCCAATGGGCAACCCGTATTGTTAAACCAAGCCAGTTGCCCTCCGAAATGCGTTCGAACGCTTTGGTAAGTTTGGGTTATAGATACCCGACGTTGACCGGCAATACCGGTCCTTATCCGGATCAATATATTGCGAAATATTTTGGTATTGATGACTATCAGGAATTATATCCGACCAAACGCGGACTTAGAATACTGATTGAGCCTGGGACATATACCTTAAGAGTCCTTTTTTCAACAGGTAGTAAAGAAACAAATGACAGTCAGGCTGATCTTGTTTACGAGGCAAATGGAGTTTCTGCAGCACCTTCAGGTATAGCACTTAACAATACGAAAGTATTTGTTGAATTAAAGGACGTGGTGGTCGGAACTGATGAAATCCTTGATTTCTATATCGGGCAGAAATCAGGACTTTTTGCCGGATTTAATTTGCTGGAAATTATAAAAACAAAGTTATAATGATTGGTGAAAAATCTGGTTATATGTAACAAGTCTGTGACTTGGAAACCCTATCGTTTTGTCCTTATATAAAAAAGGCATCAACCGTCAAGTCGATGCCTTTTTTATATTTATGGTCTTTATGTCTTAGCCTTTCTGGATCGGGTTGCTTTGAGCTCTAATTCTAATTTCGAAATTTTTTCTTCCTGATTTTGAATGGTGGTAAGCAAGGAATTCAATTCTTCATTGTCAATGGAAGAAGGAAATTGGGCGTTGACTCTTTTCATGAAATCGCTCAAGACATTCATATAGTTGGTGAATGCTTCAAATGGTGTGTCGTAGGGACTGAAATGCTGATGAACGGCTCCGTCCGATGCGCGTTTGGTGCTCATGTAGAAAAAATGGTCGCTGGATTGCAGGTATAACCAATCCTGTTGAATCCGCCTGTCTTTGATCATCCGTACACGTTCACCAAGGCTGTATATCTTGTCGAAAGCTTCTTCCTGAAGTGTATTGCCCAACCAGGCACTCAGATCACGTTCTTCATCTGCCCAGGAAATTAAGTATGGGATGGAAAGTGGTTCTACAGGTTTTAGTTTGGCTGCCACTTCCGAAGGTGTTGAAAAAGTGATTCCTTTTTGTTCTGCAAAATGAGGCAGGGCTTTCAAAAATTCAAAAATACCGCTTTCCTTCGGCTGAAGATTTCCAAAAGTTTCGTAATTCATGAACAGGTTGATCAATTGCTCATTTTCAGGAATATGGTCTATCCAATCAATGAATTTGTCTGCTGTCAATGGATATTCATTCCATTGATGGTCTGAAAAACGGAAAGTGATGTCATCGCTGAGCTTGCTGTTTTTAAGCAATAACTTGATGTTGGGGTTGGTAGCACTCTGATAAACAAAATTGGGACTCTTCCATCCGAGAACATGCTTGGCTCCTTCTGTAAGGATGGTTTTGTATCCCAAGTCTGCGACCATGTCTCCCAATTCATCCGAATATATCAGCTCGGTGTTGCGGAAAACCTTGGGCTTTTTACCGAAGAGGCTTTCGATTCTTTTGCTGTGCAATGCGACCTGAGCTTTGAATTCATCTTGATCTTTCAGACTGCAGAGAGAATGTGCATAGGTTTCGGACAAAAATTCAACACAATTTGTTTTGGCCAATTGACAGAAGCTGTCTATTACTTCAGGTGCATGAATTTCCATTTGGTCAAGAGCTGTACCCGAGATAGAGAACGCAACTTTGAATTTCCCTTTGTTGGCTTCAATCATCTCAAGAATGGTCTGATTAGCCGGCAAAAAGGAGCTGGCCGCTACCCTTTGAAGGATACTTTCATTATTAAAATCATCATAATAATAATGCTCGGCACCGATATCGAAGAAACGGTATCGTCTCAGACGGAATGGCTGATGGATCTGAAAATAGAAGCAAATTGTCTTCATATACAATGTTTTTTCATTCTTATTAAATGATTGTTAAAGGCCGCAAACACAATTGTAAATGTTCCGGACTTTTTGGCCGGCATATTCCCATTTGATTTCATCGACTTCACTTTTTCCTTCAGTTTTCAGGAAGTTGTACATGGCGGGATAAGTGATGATGGAATAAATGGCATCAGCCATGGCTTCGATATCCCAGTAGTCGATTTTGATCGCATTGTTTAATATTTCAGCACAGCCGGATTGTTTGGAAATGATGGTCGGAACGCCGACTTGCATGGCCTCTAACGGAGAAATGCCAAAGGGCTCCGATACGGAGGGCATGATATAGACATCACTGGATTTCAACATTTCATAAACTTGTTTTCCTTTGAGAAAGCCGGTAAAATGGAATCTATCGGAAATGCCTCTTTTGGCTGCAAGATGAATCATTGCCTCTGTCATGTCACCATTGCCTGCCATGACGAACTGTACATGATTTGTCTTCTCCAACACTTTGGCTGCGGCTTCGACAAAATATTCAGGACCTTTTTGCATGGTAATGCGTCCTAAAAAAGTTACAATCTTGTCATCGGTATTCCTAATGGGTGTGATGGCTTCAATATCTTTACTGACAGGTTCTACCGCATTGTGGATTGTTGTTACCTTGGCTGGGTTCTGGTTGTATTTGTGGATGACGGTGTCTCTGGTGAGGTCGCTGACGCAAATAATATGGTCTGCATGGTCCATCCCGTTTTTTTCTATGCTGTAGACTTGTGGATTAACCTTGCCTCGGCTTCTGTCAAAATCGGTGGCATGAACGTGAATGACGAGCGGCTTTCCGCTAACATTCTTGGCATGGATGCCGGCAGGGTAGGTGAGCCAGTCGTGTGAATGTATCACATCAAATGATTCTTTACGGGCTATAACGCCGGCACAAATAGAATAGTTGTTGATCTCTTCCAGCAGATTGTCCGGATATCTGCCGGAAAATTCAATACAGCCAAGATCATTGGTATACAAGTACCTGAAATCGGCATAGATATGATCACGCAAGGCATAGTATTCTTCTGGTGACATAGATGAGCCGAAACGTTCCTTCAATTTTTCAGGAGCAACATCGCGCCATACCACCGGTGTGTAACACGCACCGATGATTTTCAGAAAACTTTGGTCTTCATCTCCGTGAGGCTTCGGTATGACAAAACTGATTTCGAGGTCTTTTTGCAGGGACATGCCTTTTGTCAAGCCATAACTTGCTGTTCCCAACCCTCCCAGAATGTGGGGAGGGAATTCCCATCCGAACATTAAGGCCCTCATTTTTCTTCTGTATTGTTAAGCATGTTTTTAACTATTCTTTGTATTCTCAGTATTTCGGCCACACTCATGGCGAAAGATATTGCCCCGCGTCCCCGATATGGCGGGTTTCCGTCAAACAATTCAGAAATGGTACTGATACCTCTTTCGCTGAATTCCTCTTCGAAACCATAAATGATGCGTTGTGCAAAGCTGAGTCCGCTCATCTTATGAATTTTGAGATAACCTTCCAGATAAGGCCCGATGAGCCAGGGCCAGGCTGTTCCCTGATGGTAAGCACCTATACGTTGCTCTTCGTTACCTTCAAAAACCGGATTATATCCGACGCTCTTGGGACTCAGGGTTCGTAACCCCTTGGGTGTCAACAATTCCTTGGTGACGAAGTCAAGTACGGTTTTTTTCTGTATCCGATCGAGGGGAGAATAATCCAGAGAAACTGCAAAAATTTGGTTGGGCCTTACGCTCCAGTCCGGTTGGTTCTCGTTTACAAAATCAAATAGATAGCCATATTGATTTAAAAAAACGCGAATAAAGGATCCAGCTGTTTTTTCAGCTTCAAAGTTATAAATGCTTGCCAACTGTTCTTTATTTGCATTAACGGCCAATTCTCTTCCGAAACAAAGAGCGTTATACCACAATGCGTTGAATTCGACCAAATATCCTGTTCTCGGAACCACAGGCTTTCCGTATTGCACAGAATTCATCCAACTGACCGGTTTGTCTTTGCCGTTGGTGAAAAGAAGTCCGTTATCGTGAAGTAAAAGATTCTCATGACGTTGGTTCCTGATATAATCAAGAACCTTGAAAATTTTTTCCCCGTATTTTTTGCAACAGAAGTCGATTCCGTGATATTTGGCGTATTCTTGAATGGACCAGATATACCATAACAAAACATCTGGGGCATCTATTTCGGTGATATCGCAATCGAGGGGCTGATGCTCCATATAATTGCAAATAGCTTTTTCACCGGTCTCCATGATGGCATCGAAAAGGCCGGGATCTTTTGCCGCAATGGTGCAACCAGGGAGAGCAATGAATAAATCTCTTGCCCTGCATTTAAACCAGGGATATCCGGAGATAATATAGCGTTTTCCGTCATCCCGCTTGTAGTACAATTGATAGGCTGCATTCTTCAGACAGTTTGTAAAGCTGTTTCTGGGGGTGCGGGTAGCTGCTTCTTTCTCAAACAAATGTCTCATACTGTGTGGAGAAAGTTGTGTCGTACCTACGGAAAAAATGATACTTTCTCCTTTTTTGATAGGTAATTCAAAGTAACCCGGAACAAAAAGATCTTCTTTGTATTCGTAGCCGCGTTCTTGTTCCTTAAGGTATTCGATGTTCCTGTACCAATCCGGCATGTATATGAAGTCGTTTTTATGAGAAGTTTGCATGTGTAATTCCGGATATCCCGGGTATAAACACATCTTCACTCCGTTTTCAATCATCTCATAATTCTTGTTGATGGCATTGTTCTCATGACATAGGGAAGACGCATTCCGGAAAGCCAGAAAAGGTTTGAAGCGCAGTATGGTTGGTGAATGCGCTTCCAGTAGCGTATATTTGATCAGCAATCTGTTTTCGAACGAAACAAATATCAGTTCGCGCGAGAGTATGACGCCACCGACACGATAGGTCGTTGAAGGGATGGAATCGCATTCATATTCACGGATATATTTATGACCTTTCGGACTGTAATTGTCTCCCGGATATTTATGAAGTCCCAGATTAAATTCGGCTCCATGCTGGATGACCGTTGTGTCGAGGGATGACATCAAGACATGATTTTCGCCGTCAAGTTCCGGTAAAGGGATGACAAACAGACCGTGGTATCTTCTGGTATTGCAATCAACGATGGTAGAGTAACTATAGGCTCCCGATTTGTTTGTTCGAAGCATTTCTTTTGAAAGAGATTGCTCCAAATTGATCATGAGGGCTTTGTCAAATTTCAGGTAGCTCATGGTTAACTGTTTTTAGTCTAACGAAAGTAAGGAATCCAAATGATAATATGAACAAAATCTTCCTATTTTTTTGAGCACTGTTTAGGTATTTAAACAGATTGTTTATTTATTGAGCCAAACCTGATTGCAGTAATTGTTTGATGGCTTCCGCATTTTTTGCGATGGACAACTGGTTTAAAAGGGGATCAAGGTTGCTGGTGAACAGTTTGACGGCGATGGCCAACAAGATGATGCCAAAGAATTTCCGCAAGATATATAAGGATCCTTTACCCAAAAACTTTTCAATTTTGGCAGTAGATTTTAGAACGATGTAAACAACAATCATATTTAATGCGATGGCAGTGATGATATTGACAATTTCATATTCGGCCCGCAGGGAAAGAAGTGTTGTAAAAGCTCCTGCTCCGGCAATCAACGGAAAAACCAGCGGAACGATATAGGAAGCTTCCGACGGGCTTTCATCCTTGAAAATACGAACGTCGAAAGTCATTTCCGCTGCCAAAACAAAAATGACGATGGAACCGGCTACCGCAAATGACGACACATTTACACCGAACAAATTCAAGATGCCTTCTCCGGCCAAAAGAAAAACCGTCAATGTCAGAAAGGAGACAATGCTTACTCTTCCTGCCTTGATTTCACCTTTGCGTTGTTTTAGGTCGATGATGACCGGAATAGACCCTGTAATGTCAATGATGGCAAATAAAACGACAAAAGCACTTAATATTTCCTTTAAATCAAAACCCATTTATTTTTTTCACAAATGTAAGGAGTTTGTCTATAAATTATGTAATTTCGCGTTAATTTTTTGACTTATTATTCATAGGTATAAAAAGATAGAAAATCAGATGTCAATTTTTGAACTGTTTATGCAATTGCCTTTGTTTAAAGGGGTTGATAAGGATGAATTATTTTCGTTGATTTCAAAGGTCAATCTGGATTTCGAAAAATATAAATCTGGTGATGTCATTTTCAATCAACGGATGGATTCTCATGGGTTGGTTTATTTGTTGAACGGCAAGGTGAAAACCCATTCCAAGAGTGGCGAACGGACCATATCCGGTCCGGATTTGTTGTCCTATCTCGGCCTTTTTGGATCGAACAGGCGTTATTCAATGGATGTGACAGCCTTGGAAACGAGTAGTATCTTAAATATTGAAACCAAATCTTTGCTGTTTCTCCTTCGTCAATGTCCGGTTTTTATGGTGAATTATCTGAATTTGCTTTCTGATACCATAGATAAACTGTCTGTTGAAAGGGAATAGAAAACAAGGAATATGGTCTGTAAAATATGACAAATATGAAAATGTTGGAAAAAAGTTTTGGGCGTCATTTCGGCCGGTCACTGAATAGAAATGATTATGGGATAAAATTTATAGGTTTGTATATGATGGCAATTTTAATGTCCGGGATGAGCACGGAAGCTGCAAATCCTTTTTTCTCAAGTTTTAAAACACCTCATCAGACATTTCCGTTTGACAAGGTCAAGATTGAACATTTCATGCCTGCCTTTGAAAAGGCGTTTGCTTTGGAGGATGCGGAAATAGATAAGATTTCCGGAAATAAAGCGGCTCCTACTTTTGAAAATACCATTCTTGCTATGGAACATTCCGGACAATTGCTTCATGATGTATCCGCTGTTTTCTATACGCTTAGCGGAAGCGAAAACAATGATGAGCTGATGGCTCTCGGCTCGAAAGTCGCAACCATGCAGACCGAACATGCTAATAAGATCAATCTGAACGAAGCCCTTTTTGCCCGTATCAAGACTATTTATGATAACCGTGAGAATCTTTCGTTGGCACAAGATCAGAAAAAGCTGGTGGAAGATACTTATGAAAGCTTTATGCTGAGTGGTGCGGCTCTTCAGGGCGCAGACCGTGAAAAATACCGCGAGTTGAGCGTTAAATTGAGCAACCTCGAAGAAACCTTCTCTCAAAATACACTGAAGGCTACCGATCGGTATGTAAAATATATTACAGACAAATCTCTGCTGAAAGGGCTACCGGAAGATGTTCTGACAGCAGCTCGCGAAAAGGCAAAAGAAAAAGGGAAAGAAGGCTGGGCTTTCGATTTATCCGCTCCAAGTTTTTCTCCGTTTATGAAATATGCGGAGAATCGGGCATTGCGCGAAGAACTTTACCGGGCAAAAAATACATTGGCCACATCGGGTGAATTTAACAATTGCGAAATTGTGCGTGATATTGTTAATACCAGACGGCAAATTGCCGTTTTGATGGGAAAAACGACTTATGCGGATTTTGCTTTGCGTCGCAGAATGGCTGAGAATCCGGAATCCGTTTATGGCTTATTGGATAGGCTTGCTGATGCCTACATGCCTGTCGCCAAATCAGAAGTGGCCGCCGTACAAGGCTTTGCCATTGGTAAAGAAGGAAAAAACATCCAGTTGGAACCTTGGGATTGGTCTTATTATTCTGAAAAGTTGAAAAGTGCCCAGTATGATATTAATGATGAATTGCTTCGTCCCTATTTCAAGTTGGATAATGTGCAAAAGGGTGTGTTCGGATTGGCAACCAAATTGTATGGTATCACCTTCAAAAAGAATCCGAAAATTCCGACCTGGAACAAAGATGTGGATGCCTGGGAAGTCTTTGACAAGGATGGAAAATACCTGGCTGTACTTTATACCGATTTTTTCCCTCGTCAGGGGAAAAAGGCCGGTGCATGGATGAGCGACATCAACGAACAATATCGTTTCAATGGAAAAGATTATCGTCCACAGGTAAGTATTACCATGAATTTTACAAAGGCGACCGAATCCAAACCCTCTTTACTGACGTTTGATGAGGTGACCACATTCCTGCATGAATTCGGACACTCTTTGCATGGAATTTTCTCAGATGTCAATTATCGCAGTCAGGCGGGAACCAATGTTTATAGGGATTTTGTGGAATTACCTTCTCAAATGATGGAAAATTGGGCTTCTGAGAAAGAATTTCTGGATGGATTCGCCGTTCATTATCAAACAGGCGAAAAAATCCCTTACGAATTGGTCCAAAAGATCAAAGCTGCTAGGAATTTCAATGTGGCTTATGCCTGTATGCGCCAACTTAGTTTTGGCTATTTAGATATGGGATGGCATACTTTGAAAACGGATTTCAACGGTGATCTGTTTGAATTTGAACGCAAAGCCTGGGCAAAAGCCATCGTGCTGCCGCAACCTAAGGATTGCCTGATGAGTGCCACTTTTAGCCACATTTTTTCAGGAGGTTATGCCGCCGGTTATTACAGCTATAAATGGGCTGAGGTTTTGGATGCAGACGCTTATGCCTATTTGACCCGCAATAAGATTTTTGATACCGAAGCAGCTGCTTCTTTTCGTGAGAACGTTCTTTCCAAAGGAGGAACGGAACCTCCCATGCAACTTTATAAACGTTTCAGAGGTCAGGAGCCCGGTATTGATGCTTTACTGAAAAGAAACGGAATTATTAAATGATGATACGGAGCCTGGCTTCGCAGAGTGCGTTTTTAACATAAATGATGAATGGATAAAATTTCTGAGAAACAAGCCAGTCTGGACAAGCGTTATATGCGAATGGCCCAGATCTGGGCAGAAAATTCTTACTGCCGGCGTAGGCAGGTCGGTGCATTGCTGGTGAAGGACAAGATGATTATTTCAGATGGTTACAATGGAACCCCTTCCGGTTTTGAAAACATTTGTGAAGATGAAAACGACAAGACCAAGCCCTACGTGTTGCATGCCGAAGCAAATGCCATTACCAAAGTTGCCAGATCGAACAATAGCAGCGAAGGAGCTACCCTTTATGTGACAGCTTCTCCGTGTATTGAATGCGCCAAATTGATCATTCAGGCCGGCATCATCAGAGTGGTGTACGGAGAGCTTTATCATATAGAAGATGGTTTGGATTTGCTTCGACGTGCTAAAATTAATACGATTTTTTGCGATAAAAATAATTTATAATGGAAATGAATAATAAAGGGAAAGTCTGGATTCCTATTGCAATGGCAGGATGTATTGTAGTCGGCCTTGTCGTTGGTAATTTTATGTCTCAGCGTTCCCTGATAGGAAGTGGTAGTAACCTTTATATGAATAAGGTCAATGCCTTGATGTCTCTGATTGATACGAAGTATGTCGACAGTGTCGATCAGAAGAAAATGGTTGAAGATCTGTTGCCCAAGATTCTTGGAGAATTGGATCCTCATTCGGTTTATATTTCTGCCGAAGATCGTACAGCCGCCAATGAACAGATAGAAGGCAGTTTTAGCGGAATAGGCGTTCAATTCAACATTTATGATGACACAATCAGGGTTGTCTCTGTTGTGAGTGGAGGTCCGTCGGCAAAGGCTGGATTGTTGGCCGGGGATAAAATCCTCAGAATCAATGGAAGGTCGTTTGTCGGGAAATCTATTAAGACGGATTCGATCATGAAAGTCCTGCGTGGTCAAAAAGGCACAAAAGTAAGAGTCACTCTTCTGCGATCCCACAAGAAAAAGATTTATACCTATACCATCACCAGGGATGACATCCCTTTATATAGCGTAGATGCCAAATATAAGATCGGTAAGGAAATAGGTTATATTAAAATCGGAAATTTCGGACGTTTGGCACATTCGGAATTTTTGCAGGCCATGGCTTATCTTCAGAAACACAAGTGTACCAAATTCATCATAGACTTACGTGGTAATCCCGGTGGATTGATGGAACCGGCCTTGAATATCGCCAATGAATTTTTGCCTGCCAATCGTTTGATTCTATATACCAAGGGCAAGGCCTATCCGAGAGAGGATGTCTATTCAAACGGAAAAGGTTCTTTCCAACAGGTCCCTGTTGCCATTCTTGTTGACGAGTGGTCTGCCTCTTCCAGTGAAATTCTGGCCGGTGCCATTCAGGACAACGACCGGGGTTATGTCGTTGGTCGCCGTTCTTTTGGTAAAGGACTTGTTCAAAATGAAATTCCTTTTCGTGACGGCTCTGCCGTACGTCTTACCATTGCCAGGTTTTATATTCCTTCCGGAAGATGCATTCAGAAGCCCTATAAAAACGGTGATGATGAAAATTATCAGATGGATATTATCAATCGTTATATGAAAGGTGAATTTGATTCCAAAGCCAATATCCATGTGAACAGTAAGTTGCGTTTTAAAACTGCCGGTGGTAGGGTTGTCTATGGCGGGGGCGGAATTATTCCGGACTTTTTTATTCCTTTGGATACGACAGGAATGACATCCTGGTATAACAAGGTGACCGGTGCCGGGTTGATTTATGGTTTTGCTTATTCCTATACGGATGCCCACAGAGATTCGCTGAAACTCTATAATACGCCCAATAAGTTGTCTTCTTACCTTGATGATCAGGACTTGATTCCAGATTTTCTCGAATATGCAGAAAATAGGAATTACAGAGGTCGGCTGGAATTTATTGAGAAATCTTTCCCGATAGCTCTGACGCAAATTAAAGCGTACATTGCGAGGGCTATGTTGAATGAAGATGCTTTCTGGAAAATTTTGCAGGAGGATGACTTAACGCTGACAAAAGCTGTGGAAATCATCACAAAATCGAAGAATGCGACTGTGCTTGACGATCATTTCTAAGTCGGTCACCGAAAAACAATATCCTTGATTGTCTCGTGTCCCACCTGTCTGTTGAGATGTTCAATCAGACTTTGCCGCATCATTTGCAATTCGTTGCGAATGACGGCAGAGTCAATGTTGACATATAAAACGCCCCTTTGGATATAGAGGTTCCTGGTATGAGCTGCGATACCGGAACCGACTATTTCGGGATAAGCATTGAGGAGTCTGGTTTCGAAAATCTTTCCGTCGATTTTCATGCTTTTCAGTGCCTCATCGAGAATCTCGTGCAAGCTTTGAGTGTTTCTTCTTCTCATGATTCATTGGATTCGACATGTCCGTCTTCGACGTAGAAAATACGGAACTGTTCACCGGTACGTTGCAGCAAATGGTCCGGATTCTCCCTGTTGGTGTCGGTAATGAAAATTTGTCCGAATTCATCTCCGGAAACCAGGTTGACAATGCGCTCTACGCGGCTTGCATCCAGCTTATCGAACAGATCGTCCAACAGCAGGAGTGGAGTTTTGTTTCCTGTTTTTTTCAAGAAATCGAACTGAGCCAACTTAAGGGCAATCAGATAACTTTTATTTTGTCCCTGAGAACCGACCCGTTTGATGGGATGTCCGTCCAGATCCATCAGGAGGTCATCCTTATGTATTCCCACCGTGGTAAATCCCAACAAATCATCCCGCATCCTACTTTCGCGAAGCCTGTCACCCAACGTTCCGTCAAAAAGATGAGAATGGTATTTTAAATGAATGCGCTCCTTACCTCCGGAAATCTTTTGATAAAATGTCTCGAAAACAGGAGTGAATTCTTCGATGAAAGCCATCCTTTTCCGAAAGACGACTTCTGCGTGGGCAACCATCATATCTTCATACAGTTCCCAAAGTGATTCGTCTTTGAAACTTCCGCCTTTCAACAGTGCGTTACGTTGCTGGAGTGCTTTATTGTAGTTCATGAGTGATTCCATATAGACATGATCATACTGCGAGATAACCATGTCCATGAAACGTCTTCTTTCGTCGCTTCCTTCACGAATAAGGTCTTCATCGGACGGGGAAATCAGGACAAGAGGTATACGTCCGATATGCTCGGACAACCGGTCGTATTCTTTTTTATTTCTTTTGAAAACCTTTTTTTGCTTGCGTATCATGCCACAGTAAATATTCTCCTGAAGGTCGCCTTCTTTATAAAGTGCCTGCAAGACAAAAAAATCGGCATCGTGGTTGATGTTCTGCGAGTCGATGGGATTGGAGTGACTTTTACAAAAAGAAAGATAATAGATGGCATCCAGCAGGTTGGTTTTTCCGACTCCGTTTTTTCCGAAGAAGCAATTGACACCGGGGGAAAATGACAACTCCGCTTCCCGAATGTTTTTGAAGTTAATGATAGACAGATTGTTTAAATACATATTTGGAAGCCTGATACCTGATTAATGCATACAAATGTATAAAAAAACAAGGATAAATTTTCTGAATCAAATCAATTAATGTACTTTTGTAGGCCAAATTTTAAGTACCATTTACATCTAAGACTAATCGATATGTCCAACAAAGCAGAAGGAAACAACGAATTGCAACAAGTGAATGAAGCATTAAGCCGCTCGGAACAATTTATAGAAAAAAATCAACAGAAATTAATCATAGCATTGGTTGCAATCATTGTTGTTGTAGCCGGTGTCCTGTTTTTCCGTCACAGTTATTTGGCTCCGAAAGAAAAAGCTGCTCAGGAGATGATTTATATAGGCGAGCAATATTTTGCCATAGATTCCTTTAAAGTTGCTTTACAAGGTAATGGTGCAGATTATATCGGTTTTGAAGGTATTATCGACGAATATGGTGCTACAAAAACGGCAGATTTAGCATCGGCATATGCTGGCTTATGCTGTAAGAACATGGGTAATTATGAAAAAGCCATTGATTATCTGAAGGATAGCAAAGCAAGTGACATCATGGTTTCACCAGCTTTGGTCGGTGCCATTGGGGATTGTTATGTTGAATTGGGTAAGCCTGAAAAGGCTGTTCCCTTTTTTGAAAAAGCAGCGGATCAGAAGAATGAACTTTTATCTCCGATTTATTTAATGAAAGCTGCCACTGTTTATGAAAGTCTTCAAAAATACGGCAAGGCTTTGAAAATATATGAACGCATCAAGAAAGAATATCCGTTATCTCAGGAAGGTGCCGACATAGAAAAATATATTGAACGCGCTAAAATCAAGAAATAATTTGGCAACCAAATACCACCATTTATCGGATTACGATCCGACAACGATACCCGATGCTTCAGCAATGAAGGTCGGGATTGTTGTTGCTGAGTGGAACTATGACATCACTTCAAAACTGATGGAAGGTGCCCGTTCCACTTTGATCAGGAATGGCGTTTCTCCTGATAATATCCTTATCCGTTGGGTACCTGGAAGTTTTGAACTGGTTTACGGAGCAAAACTATTGGCTCGGAAATCGGAAGTAGATGCCGTGATTGTGTTGGGTTGTGTCATTCGTGGAGAGACCCCTCATTTTGACTATATTTGTTCCGGTGTTACGCAGGGTATCACCGCCCTTAATCTTCAGTATGAAATTCCTTTCATCTTTGGCCTGTTAACGAACAATACCATGCAACAATCCATTGACAGGGCCGGTGGTATTCTCGGTAACAAGGGTGATGAAGCAGCCATAACAGCTATCAGGATGGTTGCACTCAATAAAGAAGCTCAGTTCATTTGAAAAAATACGGGTAGATATATCCGATCAGTTTAAGTCCAATCCGAATGTTCGATATAACAAATCGAGGTTCGGATTTTTTTTCAGCATTGCTTCGAAACGATCTCTTGCTGTAAACGGACGAACGTTTTCTCCGCTTTCGGTTAGTCGGATTTGCATTTTTACTTTGGTATTTTGTAATTCCCGATGAAGATGTGATTCGATCTTGTAGGTGATTTCCCGAAGCTTCTTTTCCTGAACAGGATTCTGAACGACGACTTCAAACCAATCTTCCGAAAGTAAAACAGGCAGGCAAGCCTTCATGGCATTTTTCAGATGAATGTCATTTTTGATGATATTGGTAAAACTGTTCCAGGAACGTTGAAGATCCTCGGCTGTGAACGATTTGTCAAGAACTGGTTCTTTTTCCTGTTTATGTACGGTTTCCTCTACCTTATCGGATTGTTTCCTGATGGAGCTGGTTCTGATGGTCTTGATAGAGCGTGGGGCTGCATCCTCTTTTTGGGTATCCGAGGCAAACACCCTCTTATGCAAAATGGAAGGAGTCGTCGGGGAAAAATCGCTTTGAATCGGTTCTGTCAGGGTTGAGGCCTTAGGTTGTGATTGTCCAATCGGTTGAGTCTCCGGTGTAGAAAGTTTAGGCAGAGGTTGAATGGGAATCGGCTCTTCGTCAGAAATCAGTTCACGGATTTTTTTTTTTGAATCCGAAAGCTGAGCAATCCGGATCAATGCAAGTTCGATGAGTAAACGTTTGTTTCGGCTTTCTTTATAGTTCAGGTCACAGTCGTTGCTGATTTTAATGGCCGTGAATAAAAATTCCAGCGGACATTGTGCAGCCTGTTCCTGATATTTGGCCCTGATACCGGCTCCGACTTCCAGTAGGGTGAGGGTGTCGGGATCCTTGCAAACCAGCAGGTCACGGAAATGGGTACTCAGCCCTGTGATAAAATGCTGGCCTTCAAATCCGTTGTTGAGGATGTCGTTAAACAAGAGCAAGGCTTTGCTGAGGTCTCCGGACAAAAAGGCATCGGTCAGTTTGAAATAATAATCATAATCCAGCACATTCAGGTTGTCGATGACATTCTGATAAGTGATTTTTCCATCGCCAAAACTGGAGACCTGGTCGAAAATAGACAAGGCATCGCGCATACCACCGTCGGCCTTCATAGCGATGATGTTAAGGGCTTCTTCTTCCGCTTCCACATGCTCGGATTTGGCTACATGTTGCAATTGCCCGACGATGTCGTTGACGCTGATCCGGTTAAAATCGTAAATCTGGCAACGTGAAAGGATGGTGGGTATGATTTTGTGCTTCTCGGTGGTGGCCAAGATGAAGATGGCATGGCGCGGCGGCTCTTCCAGCGTTTTCAGGAAAGCATTGAAGGCACTGGCCGAAAGCATGTGGACTTCATCGATGATGTATACTTTGTAATGTCCCAGTTGTGGTGGAATCCTGACCTGATCGACGAGATTGCGGATATCATCCACCGAATTGTTGGAGGCGGCATCCAGCTCGAAAATGTTCAGGGATCGCTGTTCATTAAAACTTTGACAGGATTCGCATTCGTTACAGGCTTCTCCGTCTTCTTTGGGATTGGAACAGTTGATGGTCTTGGCGAAAATACGTGCACAAGTCGTTTTTCCTACGCCTCTGGGACCGCAAAACAAATAGGCGTGTGCCAGTTGCTTGTTTTTGATGGCATTTTTCAGTGTGGTGGTTAGTGCTGATTGTCCGACAACTGATTGAAATGTATCAGGACGGTATTTACGGGCAGAAACCAAATAGTTTTCCATAGAGAAAGATTGTTTTTTCGTGTGCAGTGCAAATGTAACAAAATCCTTTCGGTATTTTCTGGAAAATTATGCAAAAAAACCACTACTTTTGTCACAAACATTTATCTGAAAATGGATAAGCTCAAGATTTTTTATGCCCGCATAAAACCGTATCTGAACAAGTACATCATTACAGTTGTCGTGTTTGTGGTCTTTATTGTTTTCATTGATGACAACAATGTCATCAGGAGGGTTCAATATGAGATTAAGATCAACGGGCTGCGACAGGAAATCCGGCATTATGAACAATACCGTGACCAGAGTGCGCGGAAACTGGAAAAACTACATTCCAGCAATGCTGAGTTGGAGCGGATTGCGAGGGAAGAGTACCTGATGAAAAAGCCCGATGAAGAGCTTTTTGTCGTTGAACCCGCTAAAAAAAAATAAACCATGGAATGGGTACACACCGGTTCTTTTTCAAAGGATCCTGAAAATCCGACCTGTGAATTTCATCCGGCTTTTAAATAAAAAAAATAATGAGATGGATAAAAAAATATTGAATATCGTTTTTGCCGTTGGGGCAATATTGGTTCTGATTTCTTCTGTTTTAGTCATGGAACATATTGCGTGGGGTAAATATACTTTTGCATCAGGTGTGGCTCTTTTCTTTTTAAGCAGATTGAAAATGACCTATTATGGAAACGATTTTCGACTCAAACGTTTAAACCGTCTTTATTTCCTGTCTTCATTGGCTTTGGTGGTGGCCTCCTGTCTTCAGTTTCGGGGAAACGGCGGATGGATCGTATTGCTTTTGATTGTGGCCATCCTCGAATTCTATATCAGTTTGCGCGTCGGCGTATATGAAAAATCAATAGCCGAAACTGAAAAAAAGAAAAATTCGTAGGACTGTCGCTCTTCACAACAGTCTACGGAAGAATAGACAGATAATTTTTTTCGAATGGGTAATCCTTCTTTTCGCTTCAAGCAGTTTGAAATCTTTCATGACCGCTGTGCCATGAAAGTGGGAACCGATGGCGTCTTGCTCGGAGCTTGGGCGGAACCTGGAAAAGCGGAGCGAATGCTTGACGTGGGGGCCGGAAGTGGTTTGATTGCCTTGATGTTGGCTCAGCGTTCCGACGCACAAGTGGATGGCGTTGAAATTGATGCGGAAGCAGCCGGACAAGCAGCCGAAAATGTTGCAGCCGGTCCATGGCCTGACAGGGTTCATATCTTTGCATCTGATTTCGGTGAATATTCCAACGGATATTATGATTTGATTGTCTCCAATCCTCCTTTTTTCAGGAAATCATTGAAAGCACCGTTGAAAGAAAGGAATCAGGCCAGACATACGGACACCCTTTCCTACGAAATGCTGATTCGAAGGTCGGCTCAAATGCTGACATTCCAAGGCCGTTTCTCCGTCATCATTCCTGCTGATACTGCAGATGATTTTGAGGCTATTTGCTGGCAAAACAAACTGTACCTTTCAAGACATTGTGAGGTGGTGTCGGTAGAAGGTTTGACTCCCAAACGAGTGCTTCTTGAATTTTCACGGAACAGAGGGCTCATCGAACGCTCGTCACTGATTCTTGAGACCTCAGATCACAAACCTTCTTCGGTATTTGCAGCCATGACAGCCGATTTCTACATGAATAAATGATTCTTCCGACACGGCTTCCGCTAAAATCATCACATTAAATGAGCATTTCGGAATATATTTTTTGCTACCTTTGCACCTTGAAAAAATGTGATGTATGTCAAAGAAATTTGCGGAATATTCCGGTTTTGATTTAGCCGAAATCAATCAGGACATCCTGAAAAAATGGGATGATGAAGACCTGTTTCATCAAAGTATGGATATCAGGGAAGGTTGCCCTTCCTTCGTTTTCTATGAAGGTCCGCCTTCTGCAAACGGAATGCCGGGTATTCATCATGTCATGGCCCGTTCCATCAAAGATATATTTTGCCGCTACAAAACAATGAAAGGATATCAGGTTATGCGCAAGGCCGGGTGGGATACCCACGGACTTCCTGTAGAGCTTGGTGTTGAAAAGGAACTCGGTATTACAAAAGAAGATATCGGTAAAAAGATCTCTATCATAGATTACAACAAGGCCTGTCGCAAGAATGTCATGAAATTCACCAAAGAATGGGAAGATCTGACGCATCGGATGGGCTACTGGGTCAATATGGACGATCCGTACATTACCTATGATAATCGCTATATCGAAACCCTTTGGTATTTGTTGAAGGAATTATACAAAAAAGGATTATTGTACAAAGGCTATACCATTCAGCCATATTCGCCGGCTGCAGGTACAGGCCTCAGTTCACACGAACTGAACCAGCCCGGTTGTTACAGGGATGTCAAGGATACCACCTGTGTGGCTCAGTTTAAGATTAAAAATCCGAAAGACGAATGGACCAAATTCGGTGATGCCTGCTTCATAGCCTGGACTACCACGCCATGGACTTTGCCTTCCAATACCGCATTGTGTGTGGGCCAGAACATCAAATATGTAGCTGTTCAAAGTTACAATCCTTATACAGGAATCCCGATGACTTTTATTTTGGCCAGGGATTTGGTTCCGGCCCATTTCAATCAGAAAGCGGCCGGTCTGGAATTGGGCTCCTACAAGCCGGGAGATAAACTGATTCCATATAAGGTGCTGAATTTTGAGTATCAAGGCTCTGAACTTGTCGGCATAGAATATGAGCAACTGATTCCGTGGGTAAATCCGGGTAAAGGTGCTTTTCGTGTCATTTCCGGCGACTATGTCACCACGGAGGATGGTACCGGTATCGTGCATATTGCACCGACCTTCGGTGCCGATGATGACCGTGTCGCCAAAAATTTCGGCGTACCGGCCATGTTGATGCCGGACAAGGACGGCAATATGCGTCCTATGGTTGATCCGACCGGTAAGTTTTACAAGCTGGAAGACTTGGATCAGGACTATGTCAAGACAAACATCAAGGTTGAACTGTATTCGGAATATGCCGGCCGTTTCGTGAAGAATGCCTACGATCCCAATTTGACGGAAAACGATGCGACATTGGATATCGATCTCTGTGTCATGATGAAACAGCAAAATCAGGTGTTCAAGATTGAAAAGCACGTCCATAGTTATCCGCATTGCTGGCGTACGGATAAGCCCGTCTTGTATTATCCGCTCGACAGCTGGTTCATCAAATCCACCGCTTGTCGTGAAAGGATGATGGAACTCAACGAGACCATCCATTGGAAGCCCCAATCTACCGGAACCGGCCGTTTCGGCAAATGGCTGGAAAATCTGCAGGACTGGAATCTTTCCCGCAGTCGCTATTGGGGAACACCTCTGCCTATCTGGCGTACAGAAGACGGAAATGAGGAAAAATGCCTCGGCTCCGTGGCAGAATTATATGATGAGATAGAGAAATCCGTCAGGGCAGGTTTCATGAAATCCAATACGCTTGGTGATTTTGAACCCGGTAAATATACGGCGGAAAATTACGATAAAATAGATTTACACCGTCCATACGTGGATGATATCATTTTGGTTTCTCCGTCCGGAAAGCCCATGAAACGGGAAACAGACTTGATTGACGTTTGGTTTGATTCGGGTTCCATGCCTTATGCACAGATTCACTATCCGTTTGAAAACAAGAAAGCATTCGATTCCCGTACCAATTTTCCGGCAGATTTTATTGCCGAAGGTGTGGACCAGACCCGTGGTTGGTTTTTTACCCTACATGCCATTGCGACCATGGTGTTTGATACGATTTCCTTTAAGAATGTGGTTTCCAATGGTCTGGTGCTCGACAAGAACGGTAACAAGATGTCAAAACGTCTTGGAAATGCTGTCGATCCGTTTTCCACCATTGAGAAATTCGGATCAGACCCATTGCGTTGGTATATGATCACCAATGCCTCTCCATGGGACAACCTGAAATTTGATCCGGATGGTATTGAAGAGGTTCGACGTAAATTTTTCGGTACCTTGTTCAATACTTATTCTTTTTTTTCCCTGTATGCCAATGTGGATGGCTTTACTTATCGGGAAGCGGAAGTTCCTATGGAAAAACGGCCTGAGATTGACCGCTGGATTCTGTCACAACTGAATAGCCTGATCCGTGAAGTCGATGATTGTTATAATACCTACGAACCGACCAAAGCCGGACGTGCCATCAGTGATTTTGTCAGTGAAAACCTGAGCAACTGGTATGTACGCCTGAACCGCAAACGTTACTGGGGCGGGAACTATTCGGAAGATAAAATTGCCGCTTATCAGACCCTGTACACTTGTATAGAGACGGTGTCCAGGCTGATGGCTCCAATTGCACCGTTTTACGCCGACCAACTTTTCCGTGACCTGAATACCGTGACCGGAAAAGATCAGACCAAATCGGTGCATCTGGCTGACTTTCCGAAATTCGACATCCGTCTGATCGATGAGGAACTGGAAGCCCGTATGCAGATTGCCCAGCAAATTTCCTCCATGGTTCTGGCTCTACGTCGCAAAGTGGGCATTAAGGTACGCCAGCCGCTCACTGCCATCATGATTCCCGCCGCAGATGCTCAGCAAAAAGCACATATCGAAGCGGTCAGCAGCCTGATTTTGGGAGAAGTGAATGTCAAAAGCCTGAATTTTGTGGATAATACTGTCGGTATTCTGGTAAAACGCATCAAGCCTGATTTCAAAAAACTTGGTCCGAAATGCGGAAAACAGATGAAACAGGTTGCGGCCATGCTTACAGAGATGAGACAGGATGAAATAGCCGCTTTCGAGCTTCAATCCGGTTGTAAAATAAATGTAGATGGACAGATTATTGATGTTGAACTTTCTGATGTGGAAATCCTATCCGAGGATATTCCGGGTTGGTTGGTTGCCAACGACGGTCGTCTGACTGTCGCTTTGGATATTACCATGACCGATGAACTCCACGAAGAAGGCTTGGCCAGGGAATTGGTAAATCGTATTCAGAACCTTCGTAAAACCAACGGCTATGAAATTACCGACAAAATCAAGATTGTGATTTCCTATCATCAGGAGGTCTCTGCGGCCTTGAGCAAGTGGAAAAGTTACATCATGACACAGACGCTTGCCGAAAATATAGACTTGGCGGAGACGGTTGAGGATGGCGTTTCTCTTGATTTGGAGGATTTGGATTTGATGATAAAAGTGAAAAAAATATAACCCTTGATCGTCATACAATTTTCACTTTTTATTTGTTGTTGACTATGCTTTTATATATATTCGCGGATTCTTTTTTCGAGGTTTAAAATTACTTTTTTTCAAACTTTTTTGTAAAATAGAAATGTATGTCAGACAAGATCAGATACTCAGATGCGGAATTGGAAGAGTTCCGTGCTATTATAGATGAAAAATTGGCTAAGGCCAGAGCGGATTACGAACAATTGAAAGACAGCGTCACCAATATGGATGGAAATGACGTCATGGATACCTCTCCGACATTTAAGAACTTCGATGAAGGAGCCAATACGATGTTGAAGGAAGAGACCGGCCGTATGGCTCAACGTCAGATGAAATTTATTCAGCACCTTGAAGCAGCTCTGGTACGTATTGAAAACAAGACTTACGGAATCTGCCGGGAAACAGGTCAATTGATTCCAAAAGAGCGTTTACGTGCGGTTCCTCATGCAACCCTGACCATTGAAGCAAAAAGCGACAAAAAATAAATGATGCCTAAACTTTCAAGGGGCTGGAAAGTCTCTCTTATTATTTTCCTGATTTTATTGGTCGATCAGGCTCTCAAAATTTGGATAAAGACCCATTTGTGTTTGCACGAAAGCATTCAAGTCACAGATTGGTTTTATCTCTATTTTACCGAAAATAATGGAATGGCTTTTGGCATAGAGCTTTTTGATAAATTATTCCTGACGCTTTTTCGTATTGCTGCCGTCGTGGCACTTTTCTGGTATCTGTATCGGATATGTCCTAAAAAAACGACACGTTTCGGATATTGTGTCTGCATTTCCCTAATTATAGCCGGTGCTTTGGGAAATATTATCGATTGTCTTTTCTATGGCCTTATTTTTGACGACAGTATCGGACATGTGGCGACTCTTTTCCCGGAAGGAGGAGGCTACGGCTCTTTCCTTTATGGAAAAGTAGTGGATATGTTTTATTTTCCGTTGATTGACACTAATTTTCCCAATTGGATGCCGTTCTTCGGCGGAGACCATTTCATATTTTTCAGGCCGGTATTCAATTTTTCCGATTCTGCCATTTCCGTCGGCATATTTCTTTTATTGATATTCTATCACCGCGATTTATCTGAGGTTTCTACAGCAAAAGAAGAAATCGGAACTTCAGCCAACAAATAAACCATCATGTCTAAAATTCGTTTGATTTTTGGGCTGCTTCTGATTTTGGTGAGTCTGACTTCTTGCCGTCCCAGAAAGGTCTTATCCAGAAGCGAAATGACGGATGTCTTGTATGATATCCATCTGACAGATGTTTTGTTGAACCAGGGAACCATCTATCAGAACTCTTCGTGGACACATGGCTTGAATCCGGATGATTTTGCAGATATGGCTTATCAGTCTGTTCTTCGTAAACATGGCATTGATGAGAAGACTTTCTATATTTCGGTTAGTTATTACAGCAAAAAATTAAGCTTGTATGAAAAAATATATGCAGATGTTGATAAACGTTTGCAAGATTATATTGATGAAATTAAAAATAGGAAATATAATGTTCCGACGGTCGCTCAGGTTCTGGCCGGTCTGAAAATAGATACCCTTGAATTGCGGAAAAGGTATCGATATGCTTTGTGCAGCTCTGATACAGTCCCTGTCAAACATTTGTTCCTCTCTGCCGATTCTTTACCGTCCTATGCAGCATGGTGTACCCGTCAATGGTTGCACAAGCCAGGTGATGGGTTCGCTGCATTTTCCATGGTCTCTCATATACGTCGGATAATTCTTGCAAAGTCTCCGGCTGTGAAAGATTCTGTCCTCCATGCCGATACTCTTTCCGGAAACACCAAGGTCGTTATGCATTCGAATGCTTCCGGAAAGGTGACCAAAGAAATCGTAGCTACCCAAGCCCGAGAAATGCCGCCGCGAAATTTTAGAAAAGTCGAAAAGGAGGAAGAATTGCAAGGACGTTTCAGGCAAAGACTGAACGAAAAGAAACAAGCCGATCGATGAAATGCTTTGCTGCACAATATCTTTTTTCAGGCAAGGGAAAAATAGGGAAGAAACAAATCCTTTGTCTTGATAATGAAGGTGTCCTTCTTTCCATTCGGTCATTTAGTGATGAAATGGCATCCACCGCTTTTCTGAATGGGGTGTTGTGTCCTGCATTCGGTTTGCCCGGCAGCAAAACCGTTTTGGTACCGGAAGAAGCAGATTCTTTGCTGAAGAGGGTTACGAAAATTAATCCTGGACTTCCTGTGGGTGACTTTCTGGCTATTTATACCAATGTCCTCGATTTGGAAATCGGTTCGAAACCTAAGTTGTGGTGCATTGAACCTTTGGATCTCAAAAAACTTTTGTTGCTGGATGATTCTTCTGTCTATTCTATTTTTCCATAAAGCCTGCGACGGAATTCAGAGCAGACGATAGCGGTAGCAGCGGATACGTTCAATGATTCCGAACCTGTCTTTCCAAGGGGAAAATCCGGAATGTAGAGCTTTCGAGTGATAAATTTTGCGGTGGATTCACTGATCCCGTTTCCTTCATTTCCCATCACGATGAGACCCTCTGAAGGTAATTCGCAATGATAGATGACTTCTCCTTCCAGGAATGTACCGAAAACCGGAAGGTCTGTTTTTTCGAATAGGAACGGTAGGGACGTATAGTGAATTTTTACACGGCCGATGGCACCCATGGTAGCTTGTACGGTTTTCGGATTATAAGCGTCGACTGTCCCAACGGAGCAGATGACCTGTTCTATGCCGAACCAGTCGGCAATCCGTAAAATGGTGCCCAGATTGCCCGGATCCTGAATATTGTCGAGAACCAGACTGATTTTTCCCTTTAGAAGATCGGAATTTAGTTCAGGGTTTGGTATTTCAAAAACGCCAAGGACGTCTTGAGGTGTTTTCAGCATACTGGCCTTATGGATTCCGACTTTATTCGTAGTAATGATTTCATCGGCCTTGACTTTTGGATTCTGTAGAAACCATTCCTCGGTCGCAATCAAAAGCCGACAGGGCAGGAGGCCAAGAAGATCAGCGGTCAGTTTGTTCCCTTCAGCGGTAAAAAGTCCGTATTGCTGTCTGTACTTTTTCTGTTCCAGTGAGTGGATCCATTTTATTTTGGCATTGCTCAGCATATCATTCATTTAGAAAGCAAATTTACTAAAGAAATAGGTGACACGGAAATTTGTTTTCCTGTATTTGCCTTCTTAGAACAGAAAATGTACATTTGCAACATTGATGGAATTTATGAATTTCCAAAATTGATTTTATGCGCAGAAGCGTTTTTCTGTTTTTTCCGATTTCCATGCTGCTTTTTTTGGCGTGTAATAATTTGAAATATGTTCCAAAGGATAAATATCTGTTGGACAAGGTTTCTATCTACACTGGAAAAGGAACAATAAATAATAGCGACCTGAGTGCCTATATTTCTCAGGAACCCAATAAAAGATTTCTTGGTCTCGGCAAACTGGACTTGTTTTGGTATGATTTGTCCGGATCGGATACCAGTAAATGGATGAACCGTACTTTGCGTAAATTGGGCAATCCCCCTGTCATCTATGATTCCATTCAGACGGAACGTTCCAGAGCAGCCATGGAAAATCTACTCATCAGCAAAGGTTATTTTGATACCAATGTCGATCGGACCGTCGAAATTAGGAAAAGAAAAGCCAGTGTAAAATATATAGTGCAGCCCAACAAACCGTATACCATCCGAAAATTTGATTTTGTACCGATTCACGATTCGATCGGCAGGTTGATTGAGGATGAAATGAAAAGTTCCACCATCCATTCCGGAATGCTCCTGAGTAGCGAGGCTTTGGATGAAGAACGGACGCGCCTGACCAAAAATCTGATGCGAAAAGGTTATTATTCCATGCAAAAAGACTATTTCTCCTATGATGTGGATAGTACTTTGGGTACGCATCAGGCAGACGTCAAGCTGATATTGAAACCATTTCTTCCGGATACATCGGGAATGGAACTCTCCAGGGAAGATTTGCTCCGGTTTACGCATCCGGTCTACAAAGTACAGAATGTCTATTTTATGCTTGATGTACCGATGTCGAGCTATACCCGTAATCCGGTAACGGCATCTTCCACTTCTGACAGGAACAGGATATTTGAAGTGGCGGACTTTGACACCATTTCAAGTGGTCCTTACCATACGATTTACAGAGGCCGGCCTTTTGTTTCTCACGAAGCCTTGATAGAGAATTGCCGGATCTTGCCGGGCGAATTGTATAATGCGAATACCGTGGACAGGACTTATTCGAGAATGAATTCGTTGCAGCTGATGAAATACATCAATATCCGTTTCGTGGAGAATCATGTGGATAGCTTTGGCATACACCCGTTGGACTGTTATATTGTGCTCACACCGAATTTGAAGCAGGCATTGTCTTTTGAACTGGAGGGAACAAATACGGCCGGGGACATTGGAGTGGCCGGAAACATAAACTACACACACCGGAATATTTTCAATGGTTCAGAGCTTTTTCAGGCAAAGATACATGGTGCCTATGAAGCCTTGTCTACAGATTTTCAAAGCGATTATACCGAATTGGGAGGAGAAGTCAGCTTGACTTTGCCTGAATTTAAGATGTTTTTCCTGAATAATGATTTTAAGCGAAAGGTTGATGCCACTTCAGAATTGAATACGTCTTTCCAGGTCATGCAAAGGCCTGAATTTAAGCGTGTGATAGCTTCCACCGGTATTCGTTACAACTGGCTTCGAAATAGTCTCAGACAGACCCTCGATCTGATTGATTTGAGCTATGTTTATATGCCTTGGGTGGATCAGGCGTTTAAAGATTCATTTCTGGTCAATACTTCCTATTTGAAGTATAGCTACGAAGATCATTTCATATTACGTACGGCATACAGCTTTTCGTATTCCAACATACCTTCAGGATCTACCAACAGGTCTTATTATACGTTGAAAGGAAGTGTTGAATCGGCCGGTAACGCACTTTATGGCATTTATTCTTTGTTAGGTATCAACAAAGACGATGGGTATTACAAAATCGGAAAAATTAGTTTTGCCCAATATCTGAAAGGTGAAATTGAATATGCCAGAAGTATTGTTCTCGATCCCAGAAACCGTATGGCTTATCGTTTTGGTTTTGGTTTTGCTTATCCTTATGGAAATTCGACCATTTTGCCTTTTGAAAAACGATTTTTCTCAGGCGGTGCGAATTCTGTCCGTGGCTGGTCTGTCCGCACACTTGGACCCGGAACATATAATGATGCTGGAAGTAATAGCATCGATTTTATGAATCAATCCGGTGACGTTAAACTTGATATGAGCGTTGAACTTAGAAGCAGCTTGTTCTGGAAATTAGAAACAGCTTTGTTTGCCGACTTTGGAAATATCTGGACTTTACGCGCTTATGAAGATCAGGTTGGCGGGCAGTTCTTATTTAATTCGTTTTATAAGCAGTTGGCCTCCAGTGTGGGAGTAGGATTGCGTTTTGACTTTAACTACTTCTTGTTGCGTTTTGATCTTGGTATGAAGGTCTTTGATCCATCTTTGACCGGCGAAGAACGCTGGCGGATCAAACATATTGACAACAGGGATGACTTTGCATTTCACTTTGCCATAGGTTATCCATTCTGATTTTTTCTTGTAATTTTCTTTTTTATTACTACCTTTGCCGGCGCAAATAAGCGGGGTTCGGTAGCTCAGCTGGATAGAGCAACAGCCTTCTAAGCTGTGGGTCAAGGGTTCGAATCCCTTCCGAATCACTTCAAAAACCATTGTGAATTTTTTACAATGGTTTTTCGTTTATGATGTTGGCTAAATCCATTTGACCAAGGCTTTTCAGTAAAGGTTCGCAAGAGAGATAACGCATTGATGCTTCCAGGTTTCTCACTTATTCGTTTTCTTTAAAAAATATAATAACAGCATGTTCTTTATAGTTTTGTTTAATATTATTACAATAATATATTTACATGTTGTTAACATTATTATTATGGATATCGAATTGATTAAAAGTAGAATATTTGAAATAAGAAGCCAACCAGTTATGATAGACTTCGATTTGGCTAATTTATATCAGGTTCAAGCAGTAAGTTCCATCATCGCCCGAAATATCGGACCTTTAAGGGCTTCCCATTGGCATGTTTGCTATGCTTGATGCCATTGCTGTTCGTCGTTTGCATAAAACTTATTACATTGATGTAATAATAAGCCTCTTAGGCTTGCCAAATCGGCATGCATACTTGGGAGGCGTTTTCTATTCGGAAGAGGGCACTATGCTAAATGGTTAATGATCACTCCAATCAAAATTGCAAAACCAAAGCTTAATAACGTTCCGACCAAAATGCATTCATTTTTCTGTGTATTACTAAATCTAAGTATTGATTTCGCGGCAATAATCAATCCAACGGCTGCATATTGACCCGAAAGTACTAGTGCCAGAGTCATAAACCGTTCCATTATTCCGATAACCTTACCCGCGTTTTCTAAATCTTTTTCCGGAGCAGTACTCTTGTTAGTAGAGTCGGTCGGTGGAATCGTCAAATGCAATAAAGAAAAGACGTTCTTGATAACAACATTGGCAGGCTTTGCACAAAACAAAAATGCCGAAATTATAGCCATACCATACATACTAATTGGAACATTAAACCAACGTTCAGGTACGTAGTATCTCAAATAAAACCAAGACACTATACACAAAACAAGAATATGCAAAAATTGATCAACAAAAAACAGAAAAGCTTTTTTGTCTTTTTGCTTTTGAACAAAATAACTTTTTAATGCATCAATCACAAAATGAGTAAACCCTATAATAAGTGCCGAAATGCCAAAATTCGTATCAAGTGAAAAGCCATAAGCAGTAATAGAAACAACCACTGCATGCAGAATATGCTGTTTTGAACGTATTAAATTAATGCAATATTAGTAATATTTTTACACATATCCCAAGAAATATAGATGGAAAATTTAAATTGCTAACTTACAATAGATTAAAAAAGTGTTGTTTTCCTTTTTTGTGTAATGGATGCACATTTCGTCTATTTCTATTAGTGCATTGTTCGCAACGAAAAGTACGCTGTTTGAGCTTAACATAATATTTCAGCAACCTGCTTCAATATTATGAAAGGTGCTTAAATCACAACTATATTGGAAGTTAGAAACACTCGTTATAAAAAACCAGTCTTCAATTATCAACGTTCTATCTACAGTCATCGACAATGAGAAAAGCATAAAAAATTGTTTGCAAGGCGATTCAAACAACGCCTGAAAACCATAATAAACAAGAAGATCCCAACAGGCAATGTCTGCCGGGATCTTCTCGATTATAAAGGAGACAATTGTTAACCGAAATGTAAACCGACAGGATTGTTTAATCTGAAAAACAGTCTTTTATATGAAAGTTCTAACTGCTATAACCACAAAAAGGAAATCATTAAGATAAATAATAATATGTTTTATTTGTTTTAATAATATGATTTCGTTATATTTGTTTTTCGTTTTTTATCATGAGAAAATGCAAATTCTATAATCCTTAGAGCTATCATGATGAAACGAACAACCAGAAGCATATCGGATCGGGTTGCAAGGCGAACCGGGCAAACAATGGGTTAATGATACCTGCGGTGATTGGTGGAGAGGATGCCGGTTCGTTCTATAGAAACCAAATAATCAACACAAAAAACACGCATGAAAGCAAAAATTATATTGTTCAGCCTTGTCGCAGTGCTTTTTCTAATCGGATGGACCGGGTGCGAAAAAGAAGATACATCCCAAAACATCATCTTGTATGACAAACCTCTGGATGTAATCCAGTCCCATATTCAAGGTAAATGGAAATTGGCATACGGAAAAGGAGGTTTTGCTGCAAATTCCATATTTTATGATGATAACTATTATATGGAATTTACAGTGGATAACAGGGTAATAGAAACCGGTGACAACATAGTTTATGCCAATTCCACTATCAAATGGACCAAAGTAGGCCCTTATGAATGGGTTAAATGGTCACCTGGAAAATATACGGATACCTACCTTATGGAATTTAATGATCGAAGGGAATATCCCTATTGCTATGTTGTTGATAAAATATACAATGATACGTTGATTATCTATGATAATGCGTGCGATGCTGTTTTTTACTATTTTAATAAAACTAAATAAAATCATTAAACATAAAAAAATAAAATCTTAAGAATAAGTGCAATCTTTTTGTTTTTAGTAACTAATGCGAATCAAGGGTTGAAAACAGGCAAACTATTCAGCAAATAGCTGAAAAACGTGTCTATAACAAATATGATTTATATGATAAAATATAATGAATATAAAATATAATAATTTTTGATATATCGTTGGAAATCATTAAATTAGAATAGTTTTTCCACAAATTATTTTAACCATGATCCCCAACGATAAAAAATCAGCACTCGTGTCTATATATCTGTATATCTGCAACTTGCACAAATCCGATTTGAAGTATGAATGCCAAAGATACTCAAATAATTCAAAACCAGAATTCACCGATCAGGAAATCATGACCATCTATCTGTTTACAACCAGCCAGCAACACTATTTCAAGGTCAAGGAGATACATGCCTTCGCCAAGGATTATCTTTTTTCCTGGTTCCCTCTGCTGCCTTCCTATCAACAGTTCAACAACAGGCTTGTTGCATTGGGTAATGCTTTCCAGCATCTGTCAGTGAACATCACAGAAAAATTCATCCCTGGTGATTGCGACAAAGGCGTATCCCTTGTTGACTCGCTTCCCATTGTTACCTGCAAGGGGCGCAACAGAAAAGGAAAAGTCGCCAGAGAGTTAGCCGACAAGGGCTTCTGCTCTACCAAGAGTATGTATTATTACGGTTTGAAGCTCCACGCACTAGGATTCCGCAGAAAAGAACGTATTTCATTTCCTGAACGCCTGCTGTTCACTCCGGCCAGCGTCAACGATCTGGAGGGATTCAGGCAGGGCTTTAGTGATATCCTTCATGACAGGATCATTTTTGGTGATAAAGGCTATTGCGATGATGACCTTGACGCCTTGAAAGATACTGACAATCTGATTCTGTTTACTCCAGCTAAGCTTGTCAAAGGGGAAACCGACGTGATCAGGATGAGAGAACAAGCTTACAGGGACATGATATCCAGAGCTGTTTCCTCCATCAGGCAACCTATTGAATCATTATTTAACTGGCTGATTGAAAAAACCGGTATACAGAGCGCACAGAAGGTGAGATCTACAAAGGGACTGCTTCTGCATATCTTTGGAAGAATCGCCGCTGTGTTCATCTATTTGATATTTTAACCCTTGATTCGCATAATTAGTAATTAATTCATGAAAAGTCGAAGAACATTCTCTTCCGGCAAAATAGACTTGGTGCTGTCGTAGTAAAAAGAATTAATGTTACCTTTGCAGCATGAACTATTGAAAAGATTTATATGAAACGAACATGTTTGTAAAACGTCCAAGTTTATGATAAATTGGACATGTGAGTTACATATAACCTTAAACAAAAAAAATATTATTATATGAAAGCGTATGTTTTTCCCGGACAGGGAGCTCAATTTACAGGAATGGGGAAGAATTTATATGACGAATCCCCCTTGGCTCATGATTTATTTGAGAAGGCCAATCAAATTTTGGGTTTCCGAATTACGGATATCATGTTTTCCGGTTCAGCTGAAGATTTGCGTCAAACGAAAGTCACTCAGCCTGCCATCTTTCTTCACTCTGTTTTATTGGCAAAGACAATGGGTGCTGAATTTCAACCAGAAATGGTAGCAGGACATTCACTTGGGGAATTTTCTGCACTTGTCACTGCCGGTGCTTTGTCTTTTGAAGACGGTTTAAAGTTGGTTTATCAACGTGCTTTAGCCATGCAGAAAGCTTGTGAGGCACAACCTTCAACAATGGCGGCCATTTTAGGATTGCCGGATAGTGTTGTTGAATCGGTTTGTGCTTCCATAACAGAGGAAGTGGTGGTTCCTGCCAACTATAATTGTCCCGGTCAGGTTGTGATTTCAGGCGGCAATGAAGGTGTTGACCTGGCTTGTCAAAAACTGACCGAGGCCGGCGCAAAACGAGCTATTAAACTCAGTGTCGGCGGTGCATTCCACTCTCCGCTGATGGAACCTGCCCGTTTGGAATTGGCTGCAGCCATTGAAAAAACGCCATTTTCGAAGCCGGTTTGTCCGATTTATCAAAATGTGAATGCAAAACCACAAACAGATCCTGAAATAATCAAGGTCAATCTGGTGGCTCAGCTCACCTCTCCGGTTCGATGGACACAGTCTGTCCAGGCCATGGTTGCCGATGGTGCGGATTTGTTTACGGAGCTTGGTCCTGGTGCTGTTTTACAAGGTTTGATTAAAAAAATAAATCAAGAGGTTGCTGTTCAGGGCTTTCAGTAAACATTTGATTTGGTCGGAAAGGTATAAATTCGTATAGATAAACTTTTTAGTGTGGGAATGTGTTATTTACTCATTCCCACATTTTTTTTTATTCTAATTGAATTTTTTAGTTAACTTTGATAAGATGAAACAATCATATTTTGCAAATGTAGAGAGGTGGTGTTTCATTCGCTCTCTGTTTAAGATTTGATATAGGATGAAAAATACGGATTTTAAATATAAGATAGGCCTTGCTTTAAGTGGTGGAGGAGCAAAAGGTTTTGCTCATGCCGGTGTTATTCGGGCACTGGAAGAAAGGGGCATCAGACCGGATGTGATAGCCGGAACAAGTGCCGGTTCTATTGTTGGTGCACTCTATGCCGACGGAAATACACCGGATGAAATCATCGATTTTTTTAACAAAGCATCCTTTAGTAAGTTTGCGTCTTTGGCTAAAATGAATAGCGGACTTTTTAAGATTGATCATTTTAAGAAAGCCTTGAAAACGAAATTGAAAGCCGTGAATTTTGAAGATTTGAAAATCCCGACTTATATCAATGCGACAGATATGGAGCACGGCAAGAATGTTTTTTTTAATTCGGGTCCTTTGCTGGATGTCGTCATCGCTTCGTGTAGTGTACCCATTCTTTTCGAACCTGTTAAAATGGATGGTATCTTTTATTCGGACGGTGGTTTGATTTGTAATTTTCCGGTTGAAGTTTTGCGTCGCCAATGTGAATATGTTATTGGTGTTAATGTCGGGCCTCTTGATATAGGTGAAAAAGAAAAACTTACTTTTCTGGATATGGCTCAAAGGACTTATTTCTTTTTGAGGAAAGCAAATGTGCTGAATGTGAAAGACCAGTGTGACATTTTGATAGAACCTCCGTCTATAGACCGTTACGGTATGTTCGATGCGGAAAAGAACCATGAAATCTTTATGCTTGGTTATGAGGAAGCTGTTAGGGTGCTTGATGGCAAGGAGGATTGGATGAGGTCTTTGAAAAAGAATAAATAATGATTTCAATAAAGACATGATGATATGAGTAAAATCGTGATTTATCAGGTCTTCCCCAGGTATTTTGGTAATAACCGGGGGAATTCGGTGTATAATGGCAGTATTGATCAAAACGGCTGCGGTAAGCTGAATGATATCAGTCTGAAGGCTCTTCGGTCCATTTGTGATCTTGGTGCTTCTCATATTTGGCTTACAGGTATCATTGAACATGCTACCAGAACGGATTATTCGGCTTATGGAATAGTCAAAGACCATCCTGCAGTTGTGAAAGGAAATGCCGGATCGCCTTATGCCGTCAAGGATTACTATGATGTGGATCCGGATTTGGCCGTCGATCCTGCCCATCGGATGGAAGAATTTAAAGCATTGCTTGAACGCTGTCATCAATCCGGTTTGAAGGTCATCATAGACTTTGTGCCCAATCATACGGCGCGTCAATATAAATCGGATGTCGCTCCGGTCGGGACCAGAGATTTCGGCTCTGATGATTTTGTAAATCAATCATTCAATCCCGACAATAACTTTTATTATCTCCCTGATCAAAAGCTTCAGTTGCATATTCCCACTTGTCCCGGAAATAATAAACCTTATGTCGAAATTCCGGCCAAAGTGACCGGCAATGATTGTTTCACGGCACATCCCGGTGTTAATGACTGGTATGAAACCGTCAAGCTGAATTACGGCGTCGATTATCAGGGTGGTATGACGAAATACTTTCAACATGTGCCGGCAACTTGGTTTAAGATGTTTGACATCTTGAGCTATTGGACCAAAATGGGTGTGGATGGTTTTCGTTGCGATATGGCAGAAATGGTACCTGTTGAATTTTGGGAATGGGTCATTCCACGTATCAAGGAACAGAATGCCGCAATTATATTTATTGCTGAAATATATAAACCTGGAAAATATGCCGATTACTTAAATCGTGGACATTTTGATTATTTGTATGATAAGATGGGAATGTACGATACGATACGTTTGATATTGGAAGGGTATGGTTCGACTTCTTCCATCACAGGGTGTTGGCAAGCGGTGAATAATTTTCAAGAAAAAATGCTTTATTTTCTTGAAAATCATGATGAGCAACGTTTGGCTTCTGATTTCTTTGCCATGGATCCGGTGAAAGGTTTTCCTGCACTTATTGTGATTGCCTGTATGCAAACCAATCCGGTGATGATTTATGCCGGACAGGAATTGGGTGAAACCGGTATGTACAGCGAAGGTTTCAGTGGAACGGACGGAAGGAGTACCATCTTTGATTACTGGACCATAGAATCATTGGCTGCCTGGAACAACTCTGGAAACTGGAATGAACAAAATCTGACCGACTTACAGAAAAAGGTTAGGTTCTTTTATAAACGTATACTTTGTTTGTGCAGACAGGAGAAATCTTTTTCCGAAGGACTCTTTTTTGATTTGATGTATGTCAATTATGACAACCCGGATTTTGATTCTTCCAAATTGTTCGCTTTTTTTCGTAAGGCAGACCATGAATTTATTCTTGTCGTTTCCAATTTCTCTGAAGTGTCAAAACATTTATGCCTGAACATTCCTAAATATGCTTTTGACTATTTAAATATTCCTGATGGTCATTCTTGGAATTCGACAGATCTTTTGACGGGTGAACGTTTGATCGTCGACCTATTTTCAGATAGACCTTTGTCTTTGGATATTTCAGCAAACTCCGGCGTGTTATTGAAATGCTCTTTCGATAAAATAATTGATATATAACAGTTTAGGCCATTCTAAAGAATGGGCTTGTATTTAAGTTAAAATTTAATCATTTTTTTAAGGTGTCAATGGGGCATAATTAACTTCAAAAGTTCTACCTTTGGGACACCATTTACGGACTATAATTTCTTCTACTCTATGAACGGAAAAGATTCCTACAAAGTGTTTTCGGGTACGAATTCACAATATCTTGCTGAAAAAATATGTGCCAGCCTTGGTTGCCCTCTTGGGAAAATGAATATTCAACATTTTGCAGACGGCGAATTCTCCGTTTCCTATGAAGAATCCATTCGTGGCGAAGTGGTTTATCTGATTCAATCCACTTTTCCGAACTCGGACAACCTCATGGAACTGTTGTTGATGGTTGATGCTGCCAAGCGTGCTTCTGCAGCGAAGATCATAGCTGTTGTTCCCTATTTTGGATGGGCCCGTCAGGATCGCAAGGATAAACCGCGTGTTTCTATCGGTGCCAAATTGATTGCGGATTTGTTGTCTGTCGCCGGTATTGAACGTTTGATCACCATGGATTTGCATGCAGATCAGATTCAGGGATTTTTCAATGTCCCTGTGGATCACCTTTATGCTTCAACCATTTTCATCCCTTATATCAAATCTCTCAATTTGGATAATCTCATCATCGCCACTCCTGATGTCGGTGGATCAAAACGTGCCAACAGTTATGCCAAATTTCTTGATTTACCGATGGTCTTGTGCCATAAGACTCGTGAACGTGCCAATGAAGTGGCTGAAATGAAAATTATTGGTAAGGTGAAAGGCCAAAATGTTATTTTGATCGATGATATGGTCGATACTGCCGGGACCATTACCAAAGCTGCCGAAATCATGATGGAAGAGGGTGCTTTGTCTGTTAGGGCAATTGCCAGTCATTGTGTTATGTCGGGCCCTGCCACTGAACGCATCGAAAATTCAGTTCTGGAGGAATTAATCGTAACTGATAGCATCCCTTATTACAAGCAGTGTTCTAAAATAAAGATATTAAGCATTGCTGATATGTTTGCCGATACTATAGAACGTGTATTTGATCACCGTTCTATCAGTTCACAGTATCTGATTTGATTCAAGTATCATTAAAAAGATAAAGAGCTTTGACTCTTGATGCAATATCCCCGGATTAATTTGATTGATCCGGGATTTTTTTGTCACTTTTTACGATGAGACCGCTGACTTCATAAAGGAGATAAAGGGGTAGGGCTACAATGGTCAGGGTGAAGGGGTCGCCGGTAGGAGTAATAACGGCGGCCAGAATAAGCAGTATGACAATGGCATGTTTGCGCCATTTCTTGAAAAAGCTGCGATGGACTAATCCTAATTTTGATAAAATAAGAAATAGTATAGGAATCTCAAAAACGATACCCATAATCAGATTCATGCTGAAGAAAGTACTCATGTATGAATCCAGCGAAAGTTGGTTGACGATGATGGTACTGAGTTGATAGTCATTCAGGAAACGGAGTGTGATGGGAAAAACGATAAAATACCCCAGACACAAACCAATATAGAAAAGAATAGAAGCCAATGAAAACGCAAATTTGAAACTTTTCTTCTCTTTATCATATAAGGCCGGTTGGACAAACTTCCATATTTCGAAGAAGAGAAATGGAAGTCCAACTATGATGGCAAAAATAAAAGATATTTGAAGATGAATGAGAAACTGGGATGCCAATCTGATATTGATGATATTGACCTTGAAAGATCCATCGCATAGGGACGAGGTCTCTGTGAAATGCCGGGTGAGGGAGCAGAATATGCGATATATGGGGAAATCTCCGAAACAGGGAGCCATAACAACCTTGTCAAACATCCATGGCATGGCAATAAAAAAACCAATGCTCAAGACCATTATGATTCCGATACATCGAAAAAGAACCATCCGCAGTTCTTCAAGATGATCCCAAAATGTCATTTCCTCCATAAAGAATGTTTCTCAGATTATTCTTTTTTGTCTGAGTCTTTGTCTGGGTCTTTAGTGATTTCTTCGTCAATTTCTTTGATGCCTTCCTTAAAACTACGGACGCCTTTACCAAGACCTTTCATTAATTCAGGAATTTTCTTTCCTCCAAAAATCAAAAGAATAACCAGGGCAATGATTATAATTTCCGGTGCGCCCAAGTTTAAAAACAAGAAGTTTGTGTCCATAATGTGTTTTTATAAGTTATCGCCTTTTCCTATATTCTTTAATCTAATTGCTGCAAATGTACATTGTTTGCTTTTAGCAAACAATACTCTGTTACAAAAGCTTTGTTAAATTTAAAAAAATATCGTTTTTGAAACCTCTTCTTTGCTGATGCTTTTATTTGCAATTACCCGTCGTTGTTTTTATCTTTGCGCCTCAGAAATCAGATGCAAGTAATTAAAAGCAATTATGCCAAAGCCATCCAATCGAGGGGCCATGATGCCCGAATCTCCTATCCGAAAATTAGTTCCTTTAGCCAATAAAGCTAAGGCTAAAGGTTTGACAGTCTATCATTTGAATATCGGACAACCCGATATTAAAACACCGCAAATAGGTTTGGATGCATTGCGGGCGGTAGATCGTAGTATTTTGGAATATAGTCCGAGTGAAGGTATCCGGAGTTTTCGCGAAAAATTGGTGGATTATTATCAAGGTTTTAAAATTGATGTTTGTGTAGACGACATTATTATTACGACAGGAGGTTCTGAGGCTGTACTTTTTGCCTTCATGGCTTGTCTGGATCCTGGTGATGAAATCATTGTTCCAGAACCGGCTTATGCCAACTATACGGCTTTTGCAATTTCTGCGGGTGCGGTGATTAAACCGTTGCTTTGCACCATTGAGACAGGCTTTGCCTTGCCTCCCGTTTCTGAGTTTGAAAAGCTGATTACCCCCAAGACAAAGGCCATCATGATCTGCAATCCGAATAATCCGACAGGTTATTTATATTCTCAGCAGGAAATGAATCAGATTCGTGACTTGGTTAAGAAATATGATTTATACCTCTTTTCGGATGAGGTTTACCGTGAATTCTGCTATACGGGTGCTCCTTATATTTCAGCTTGCCATCTAAAAGGAATTGAACAAAATGTCGTTTTGGTAGATTCCGTATCCAAACGTTACAGTGAATGTGGTATCCGTATCGGAGCCCTCATTACCAAGAATGCACAGATTCGTCAGGATGTGATGAAGTTCTGTCAAGCTCGTTTGAGCCCGCCTTTACTGGGACAGATAGTAGCTGAAGCGTCTCTGGATGCCTCGCAGGAGTATATGCTTATGGTCTACAACGAATATGTGGAGCGTCGTAAATTCCTGATTGATGCCATCAACAGGATTCCCGGTTGCTATACGCCGATACCGATGGGTGCTTTCTATACCGTGGCCAAATTGCCGATTGACGACGCGGATAAGTTTTGTGCCTGGTTGCTGGATGAGTTTGAGTATGAAGGGCAGACTTTAATGATTGCGCCGGCTTCCGGTTTTTATACAACTCCCGGTGTGGGTGTGAATGAAGTTCGAATGGCTTATGTCATCAGTAAGGAAGAGTTGGCCAAGGCCATGATTGTCTTACAAAAAGCCCTCGAGGTCTATCCAGGGAAAAGGTCCTGATATGAACCTGGAATATTTCATAGCCAAACGTCTTTTTTTCAAACGAAACCATCAGGAAAAAAAGTCTGAACCAGCTACCAAGATTGCAATAATCGGCATTTCGGTGGGATTGGCTGTGATGCTGATAGCCGGGGCTATCGTGATGGGATTCAGGCAGGAGGTCCGTAACAAGATTATCGGAATTAATTCTCATATCCAGATTACCAGCTATTATTCCAACTATACCTATGAAATGAATCCGGTGAATGCTTCAGATTCGCTTCTTGATGCCTTGCGTTCGGTGCCCGGCGTAGGACATGTACAACGTCTTTTTACCAAACCGGGGATGATTAAGACGGAATTCGATTTTCAGGCGGTTGTATTTAAGGGTGTAGATGCTGATTTTGATAAGAGATTTTTAGTTAAAAATCTTGTTCAAGGAGTTTTTCCGAATTATGCCAAGCCGTCCAACGAAGTGCTTATTTCAGAGTATCTTTCCAAATTACTGAAACTGAAGTTAGGGGATTCCTTTTTGGCATATTTTATAAAAGGTGAATCTGTTTCAGCCAGAAAACTTAAGATTTCGGGTATTTATAATACGCATTTTTCTGAGTTTGACAAATATTTTTTGATTGCTGATGCCAGGCATGTCCGGCATTTGAACGGCTGGTCTGATAATCAGGCGGCAGGAGTGGAAATTTTTGTGAAGGACATGGATCGGTTTGACCAGGTTGAAGAGGGTGTTTATGCCAAAATGGCCAGGTTGGCAGGTAAAAATAATGATTCGTTTTATATGCGAAATCTTTATGAAATGAATCCTGATCTTTTTAGCTGGCTTCATCTACTGGATATGAATGTTTGGTTGATTTTGGTCTTGATGATATGTGTGTCCGGATTCAATATTATTTCCGGGCTGTTGATTCTCATTCTGGAAAATACAAATCTGATAGGAATGCTCAAAGCCATGGGTGCAAACAATATTTCCATCAGGAAAATATTCATTGATCTCTCCACTTTTTTAATTGTAAAAGGACTGTTTTGGGGAAATGTGATCGGATTAGGTTGCTGTTTGATTCAGAAATACTTTCATCTGATACATTTGAATCCTGCAACGTATTATGTCGATTTTGTTCCGATAGAACTTAATTGGACTTATTTTTTATTGGTCAATGTTGGGACAGTTCTGATTTCGCTCATCGTCGTCTTGCTTCCTACCGCATTGATCTCCCATATCAATCCGGTGAAATCCATCAGATTTGATTAGAAGAGTTTGTCGGTGCTTTTTTGCCCGTACGAAAGGAGCGATGCCCATCGCCAGAAGGAAAGAAACGATACTCATTACAATTGATTTTTCATTTATCGATTCCTGATAATCTCAAAGGATCACACTTTTGATGCTTCTCCACAACTTTTCAATTTGATCCGAAAATGGGGTGTCTCAGACTTTTAAGACACCCCATTTTCTCTTTATTTCAAGCTCCGAATCAGAGTACTTTCTTTCTGGATTCCGCGATGGCGTCGATGACGGCAACAGCCACGATATTAACGATGTCGCGAACGGAACTTTCGGCATCCGTAAAGTGGATAGGCTTGTTCAAACCCATTTGAATCGGTCCGATGGATTCCGAATCAGACATCCTTTGCATCAGCTTATAGGATGCATTTGCAGAACTTAGGTTCGGGAATACCAACGTGTTTACATCTTTTCCTTTTAAACGGGTGAAAGGATAAATACGGTCGCGCAACTCTTTGTCGAGTGCAAAGTTTACTTGCATTTCTCCGTCGATGCACAGATCCGGATTCTCTTTTTGAATGCGTGAAACAGCTTCATGAACGGATGCAGGACTTCCGCTTTGGTCTGAGCCAAAATTGGAATAAGATAGCATGGCTATTTTGGGCTCATGTGCGAAAAACTTCACTGTTTGGTCAGCCAGTCTTACAATGTCTACCAGAATGTCTGTGGTCGGATGCCTGTTGATCAGCGTGTCACAGAGAAACAACGGCCCTGTTTTACCATTGAGAATATGCATGGTTGCAAAAGTCTTGTATCCTTCACGGATGCCGATAACTTCTTTGGCAACTTTGATGGTGTTTGAATATTTGGTGTAAAGACCGGTGATGAATGCATCGGCCTCACCGGTTTCGACCATCATCATGCCGAAATAGTTGCGCTCGAACATCTTATCATTTGCTTCCTGGTAATTTGCACCTTCGCGGGCACGTTTTTCTGACAGGATGCGTGCGTAACGTTCTCTGCGTTCTGCCTGATTGTCATGGCGGAGATTGATGATTTCAATGCCCTCCAGACTTAAATCAAGTTCTGCCGCCAGCTTGGTGATACGCTCGTCATTGCCTAAAAGGATAGGGTGGCAGAGACCTTCATTCTTGGCTTCAACAGCCGCACGCAACATGTTCGGGTGTATGCCTTCTGCAAAAACCACACGTTTCGGATTTTTCCTTGCCAAATCCATGAACTGGCGTGTGAAACTGGATTCGTAACCCATCAATTCGCGCAAGTGATTCTTGTAAGCTTCCCAATCTGTAATGGTTTTACGGGCGACTCCGGATTTGATGGCAGCTTTTGCAACAGCAATGGAGACTTCGGTAACCAGACGTTGGTCGACAGGTTTCGGAATGAAATATTCACGGCCAAAAGTCAAACGGTCTACATTGTAGATGGCATTAACAACGTCGGGAACCGGTTGCTTTGCTAAATTGGCAATGGCACGGCAGGCAGCCAGCTTCATCTCTTCATTGATGGTTTTGGCGCGAACATCCAAAGCACCGCGGAAAATATAGGGGAATCCGATGACGTTGTTGATTTGGTTCGGATAGTCGATTCGGCCGGTGGACATCAATGCGTCCGGACGAGCCTCCATAGCATCTTCGTAACTGATTTCAGGAGTAGGATTTGCCAAAGCGAAAATGATCGGATCTTTGGCCATGGTTTTGACCATATCCTTGGACAGGACATTCCCTTTGGAAAGGCCTAAAAATACATCGGCACCACGAACAGCATCCTCCAATGTCTTTAGATCCGTACGGGTGGTTGCAAAGAATTTTTTGGATTCATTCAGGTTGGGACTATCAATGGTTATGACGCCCTTGCTGTCGATCATGACAATGTTTTCTTTGCGGACTCCGAGAGCCATGTATAATTTGGTACAAGAGATGGCAGCAGCACCTGCGCCGTTTACAACGACTTTGACCTCTTCTATTTTTTTGTTTGCAATTTCCAAGGCATTCAATAAACCTGCACTGGAGATGATGGCTGTTCCGTGTTGGTCATCATGCATGACAGGAATGTCAAGTTCGGCCTTGAGGCGTTCTTCGATTTCGAAGCACTCGGGAGCTTTAATGTCTTCCAGATTAATACCTCCGAAAGTAGGGGCGATAGCCTTTACAGCCTGAATGAATTTTTCAGGATCTTTTTCGTTGACCTCAATATCGAATACGTCAATTCCGGCATATATTTTAAAAAGTAATCCTTTTCCTTCCATGACAGGCTTTCCAGCCATAGCACCAATATCTCCAAGGCCTAAAACGGCAGTACCGTTAGATATGACTGCAACCAAATTGCCTTTTGCTGTATAATCATACGCTGTCAAAGGATCTCTTTCGATTTCAAGACAAGGCTCGGCAACTCCGGGGGAATAGGCCAAAGACAAGTCCATTTGTGTACTGTGAGGTTTGGTCGGAACGACCTCAATCTTTCCCGGCTTGCCCTGTGAATGATAGAGCAAAGCAGCTTCTTTTGTGATTTTCGCCATGGTGGATACCTTAAAAATAAATACCTGAATGAAGGTGCAAAGTTAATTCTTCTGTTCAAAATATCATATAAAATGAACCAAAAGTTTTTTATAAATTGAAAAATCACGGATATGCGATAAATAATGAATAAATATGTAGTTGTGGATTCAAATTAAATTTTTATTCTTTCTTTTTCGGACTGGATTCAAATGCTGAATTTTGAAACATAATTAGTTTTTTATACGGATATGAATGTATGAAACGAACATGTTTGTAAAAATGTTCAGATTTATGATAAAATGGACATGCGAGTGCCGCATAACCTTAGACGAAAATGATTATCATGATGAAATAATTATAGGTGGTCTGTAAAGACAAATCGGTTTTGGCTATATTTGTGTCCGAATGGGAGAAAATCCGTGAACAGTTAAGACTTCCTTTATTTTAATGATAAGAGGTGTTTTGATTTGAAAATGATAAGGTTTGCAGTGATAGTCTGAATTAAAAAAGATATTTTGATGTTCGATTTAATGATTATTGGCGGAGGCCCCGCCGGATATGTAGCCGCAGAGCGTGCAGGCCATCAGGGACTATCCGTCCTTTTATTCGAAAGGAAAGCCATGGGTGGTGTTTGCCTGAATGAGGGCTGTATTCCGACCAAGACTTTGCTATACAGTGCCAAAACGTATGAGAATGCTTTGCATGGCGATAAGTATGGCGTATTTGCGGAAAATGTCAGATTTGATTACGTCAAGATTGCTGCGCGCAAAGACAGAGTGGTCAGAAGATTGGTCGCCGGAGTGGAAGGTGCCATGAAAGCCAATCATGTTACAGTGGTAAAAGGACATGCCATGATTCAGGGACGTAGTTCCGAAGGCCTTGAAGTGATTTGTGACGGAGCATCCTATTTCGGCACAAACTTATTAATTTGTACCGGATCGGAAGCTTTTTTGCCGCCAATCCCGGGATTGAGCCTGGAAAACGAAAGGATTGTAACCAATCGTGAAATCCTTGCCTTAAAGGAATTACCCGCATCTTTGGTTGTAATCGGCGGTGGTGTCATAGGCATGGAATTCGCCAGTTTTTATAATAGCCTCGGTGTTAAAGTGACTGTCATTGAAATGCTACCGGAAATTCTTGGCGGACTTGATTTTGAAATCAGTGCGATGCTTCGCGGCATATATGTAAAGAAAGGTATTGAATTCCATCTTTTGGCTAAAGTTGTCAAAGTGGAAGATAACAAGGCTTTTTTTGAAAAAGAGGATCATTTAGAATTTGTTGAAGGAGAAAAGATTTTAGCCAGTCTTGGACGTCGTGCCGTTACCGGAGGTTATGGACTTGAGAATCTAAAAGTGGAACTGGACCGGAATGCTGTCAAAGTGGATGAAAAGATGCGGACCAATGTTCCCGGTGTATTTGCCGCAGGTGATGTGACGGGCTTTTCCCTGTTGGCACATACTGCCAGTCGTGAAGGTGAGGTGGTAGTGAACAACCTGACCGGACGTGACGACGTGATGCGGTACGATGCTATTCCGGGTGTGGTTTATACCAATCCCGAAGTTGCCGGTGTCGGTTTGACCGAAGAACAGGCTCAAGCCAAAGGCATCGCTTATCAGGTTGCGAAACTTCCGATGGCTTTCGCCGGACGCTTTGTTGCTGAAAATGAAGGCGGAAGCGGAATGTGTAAAGTGATAGTCGGTGAAAAACGTGGGGAAGTTCTTGGTATTCACATGTTGGGCAATCCCTGCAGTGAGATTATTTGTGCTGCCTGCATGGCGATTGAACAAAATTTGACACTGAACGAGATGCAGGAGATTGTTTTTCCGCACCCGACTGTCAGTGAGATTATCAAGGAATCTTCGTTTGCCGTATAAGGCAAAATTCCCATCCCGTTTTTTTATGAAAACAGGGTTTTATTTGATGTCATAATAAGAACCCAACATGTTGGAGAAAACTCCGATAGGTAATATCTTTTTCAAAAAGATGGATAGCTTTTGTTCGAAAGAGGCAACGACATATCTGTTTTTCGGATGTTTGCAATCGACAATTTTGGCGATTTGCCGTGCCATGACGCTAGGATCTCCACCTCCGTTTTCGTCTTTTTCGAATTTCAATCGTGACTTTTTAAATTGGGCTTCGTAAGGACCACCTTCTACGGCGATATTGATGCGGTTGGTCGTATTGCTGGTATGAAAGTCACCCGGATTGATGACAATCACCTTGATGTTGAATGGCTTCAACTCCATGCGGAGTGCTTCACTCAAGCCTTCAATGGCGAATTTGCTGGCAGAATAGAAAGGCTGAAACGGCAAGCCCATCAGTCCTCCGATGGAACTGAAATTAATGATGGTTCCGCCCTGTTTTCTCATATATGGCAATGCAGCCTGAAGAACATGAACCAATCCGTTGACGTTTGTTTCCATCTGCCTGGTGAACAATTCGACAGGAGCTTCTTCAATAGGACCGCCAAGATGCATTCCGGCGTTATTGATAAGCACATCAATCCGCCCTTCGTCTTCAATAACTTTATTTACCGCTGTTTTGATCGAATGGACATCCAGTAAGTCCATCTTAAGAACATGTACAGCAGGATTGACTTCACAATCGGAACGAATGGTCCCGTAGACGGTATGTCCGTTCTGAGCCAGCAATTCAGCTGTCTTTCTCCCGAAACCGGAAGAAATGCCGGTGATCAAAATAACTTTTTTCATTCTATGCTATTTTTGAAAGAAGGCTTATTTAATGATTTTGATTTTCTTAGCCACTTTCGTCATTTTTTCTACAGCTTCGTCGACCTGTTCGAAAGTGTGGGTTGCCATGAGTGAGAATCTAATCAAGCTTCTGCCGATGGGTACTCCGGGCGATAAAACCGGATTGACGAAAACGCCCATTTCCATCAATTGTTTGGTCATTTGGAGTGCTTTCATGTCATCGCGTACAAGCAACGGTATGATTGGCGTTTCTGAAATACCGGTGTCAAAGCCGCTTTCCTGCAAAGATTTTCTGGCATAGTTGGAAACATCCCACAGATGCTGGATGCGTTCGGGTTCACTTTCCATGATATCCAAAGAAGCAAGTACGGCAGCTGCAGAGGCAGGTGTCATACTGGCACTGAAAATCAATGAGCGTGAGTTGTGTTTGATATAAGTGATAATTTCTTTGTCAGCGGCGATGAAACCACCCAAAGAGGCCAATGATTTGGAGAAAGTACCCATAATTAAATCGACTTTGTCCGTCAAACCGAAATGGGATGCCGTTCCTGCACCTTTATGTCCGATGACACCAAGAGCATGGGCATCATCGACCATGATGGAGGCATTGTATTTTTCAGCCAATTCTACAATTTCAGGAAGTTTTACAATATCACCTTCCATGGAAAAAATGCCGTCTACGACGATTAATTTGATTCTATCCGGATCACAAAGTTTTAGCCTGCTTTCTAAGGAAGCCATGTCGTTATGGGCATATTTGACCACTTTTGCAAAAGACAGCCGGCTGCCTTCGATAATGGAAGCATGATCCAACTCATCCAAAAGGATGTAATCATGACGTCCGGCCATGACTGAAACAACGCCGAGATTGACCTGAAATCCTGTGCTGTAACACAGTGCGGCATCTTTTCCGACCATATCTGCAAGACGTCTCTCCAACCGTGTATGGATGTCGAGTGTCCCGTTTAAGAACCTGGAGCCGGCACAACCGGTTCCGTATTTTTCCGTAGCTTTAATCGCGGCTTCCTTAACTTTCGGATGACATGTAAGACCTAAGTAACTGTTTGATCCAAACATCAGGACTTTTTTCCCATTAATGTCTACAACTGTATCCTGATCCGATGATATTTCTCTAAAATAAGGATAGACTCCCGCGTCCATCAATTTCTTTGCGACATTGTATGACGCAAACTTCTCTTTTAAAATTCCCATCAATTTAGATAAAATTATTTAGTATCTGATAAAAAATAAATCATTGAATATCAATTCAATTCTGTAATCACTTTCTTAAAAAGGAGGAAACAACAATCTGAGAAATCAATTTTGATGTGTCGTTCTTCATCGTATGATTTAAAAAAGCGCGCCCAAAAGTAATGATTTAACTGAATAAAAGATAAAATATTCTGTAAAATTATTTGAAATAGTCAATGTTTCTGAATTTATGATGTGAAATACAACCTAAAATTTGAGTTGTTTTGACTTTATGTTTTTCTCTCTGCAATAGTCGGAAATGATTTCCAACAATTCTGCTCCGAATCTTTGTATTTTCTTGTCTCCAAAGCCTTTTACCGCCTTCAATTCGGCAGGCGTTTGAGGCAATTTGGTACTCAATTCCATAATTGATTTCTGTGGAAGTATCAGATAAACAGGCATATTGAGTTCATTTGCTTTTTCGTTGCGCCATTGTTTGATCAGGATGAACAACTCCGGATTAAGTAATTCATCGGATACTTCAACCGATGATTTGGGGGTACGTTCGGGCTTTTTCCGGATGGCGGCGTTGGCGCGTGCTTCCATATAGGTCTTGATGGAAAAGCCCGATTTGCAGGCTTCCAGACAGGCTGCTTTCAGCTCCGTTTCATCACATAGTCTTTCAAGGGCATCTTTCAGACTTTTTCTGACAGCCTTATTATCTGTTTCAATGATGAATTTTTCGAAATAGTGGGTGAAAAGAGCTTCAAATTTATCACTATAATAGAAACAAGCTTTTGAGATTCGCTCATTCAAGCGCGGATTGTTTTCTGTGTCGGGATTCTGAAGGAAAAGACGATCCAGTTGAACGGAAAATTTTCTGGATACGTCGACGATATCCATGAATAAGATTTCGGATGCCTCTTTGGCTATTTCAGCAGGTTTGCCTTCCAGAATGTTTTCGTTATCCCTGGATAGTCTGACGCAATAGTCCAATCTGCGCTGGATACTTGAAAAATCATTCAATTCTGAAATCAATGTGCGTTCAAAAGCTTGACGTGATTCGCTCAATTGTTTCTCGTCAGGCTCATTGTTCTCAATTTCGTGGGTGAAGCCAAGGACAGATCCGTCAATTTTGATGCTTCTTGGGTTGATTTTTGAGCTTAGGACGATGCCTTCCATGGAACGGCAGCGGCTTAATGCGACATAGACCTGTCCATGGGCGAAGGCGGCGTTGGCGTCTATGATGGCCCTGTCGAAGGTCAGTCCCTGGCTCTTATGGATGGTGATGGCCCAAGCCAGTTTGAGCGGAACTTGCTTGAAAGTGCCTATGACGGTTTCAACGATTTCGTTGGTCTTTTCGTCCAGGGAGTAGTTATAATTGTTCCATTCCACCGGCCCGATGTCGATTTCATCCTCTTCACCCGGACAGGCTACATAAACGATACCGTCCTCTATGCGTCGGACGGTGCCGATTTTTCCGTTGAAAAAACGTTTATCGTGGGTGGAATCGTTTTTTACAAACATCACTTGTGCTCCTGTTTTCAGAATCAATTCCTGATCGGTCGGATAGGAGTATTCCGGAAAGTTCCCTGATATTTCTGCCCTGAATATCTGTTTGTAGTCCTTGATTTTAGTCAGTTGAACCTCATTGATATGGTGTGCCTGGTTGTTGTGGGTGGTCAGCGTGATATAACCTTGATTGTTTTCCGGGTCAAAGTCCGGTATAAAGCGGCTATTGAGCCTTTCGACAGCGTCACTGTCCAACCTGTTTTCACGGATTTTGTTGAGCAGGTTGATAAATTCCTGATCGCTTTGACGGTAGATGTGCTTGAGCTCTATGCTGATGAATTGCGTTTTGCGCAAGGCGATGCTGCTGAAGAAAAACGGAGTGTCGTAGTATGGTTTCAACAGATTCCAGTCATCATCCCTTACCACAGGAGCCAGCTGCTGTAAGTCGCCTATCATTAACAGTTGGACGCCGCCAAAAGGTTTGTACTTGTTTTTGTACCGTCTGAGCACTTCGTCTACCGCATCCAGCAGATCTGCACGGACCATACTGATTTCGTCGATAACCAGCAGGTCGAGGCTGCGGATGATGTTTACTTTTTCCCGGCTGAACTTGTTGATGGCCTTCGGTTGGGCTTTATCCTCCGTGTTAAAGCCTGTTTCTGGTACATGTGGCCCGAACGGCAGCTGAAAAAAGGAATGTAAAGTGACACCCCCTGCATTGATGGCTGCAACGCCTGTCGGAGCAGTGACGATCATTCGTTTGGGAGAAATTTCCCGGAGCCGGCGCAGAAAAGTGGTCTTTCCGGTTCCGGCTTTACCGGTCAGAAATATATTTCTGTCCGTATATTGTACGAAGTCGTGTGCTAATTTCAGTTGTTGGTTATCCGGTCCCGGCATTTTGTTGCGAATGAAATGGAAACAAAGTTAATGATTCATGGGGCAGTGTCCAATTGGACATGATCTTGGTTTTATTCGAATAATGGTTTTTGGTTGTCTTTTATTGTGTTCACTTTAACGATCTTGATTTAAAATAATCAAATGCACAGTCAAAGATATATAATATAAATGAAACTAAAAAGAAATAATAAAATAATATATTTGGCATAAATCTGAAGAAAACGATGGTGATGTGAAAGGTCTGAATTCTTTTCATGGATAATTTTTTTACCTTTGTGACTTAAATATGCCATTTGGCATAACGTGTGCTTGAACACCACGTCAAAAAAACAAGACAAGATGAAAAGACAAGTTTCTGTGGCCTTTATGGTCTGCGGGCTGCTGTTTACGGTATGCCTCATTGTTGCCAACATTGTTGAGCAAAAGTTAATCCGGATTGGTCCGATTGAAGCGACTGCCGGATTGTTGATTTTCCCCATTTCTTATATCGTCAATGACATCATCGCTGAAGTCTGGGGCTACAAGAAAGCCCGACTGATCATTTGGTGCGGCTTTTTGATGAATTTTCTGGCTGTTGCCATCTTTCAGCTGAGCATTTTGGTCCCGGGCTCGGCAAATTTTACACATCAGGCAGAATTCCAATTGGTTTTGGGCAATACCCTGCGATTGGTCCTGGCCAGTTTTGTCGCTTTTTTGTGTGGCTCTTTCCTCAATGCCATTGTCATGAGCAAGATGAAGGTTTTGCAGAAGGGCAGGGGCTTTTCACTGAGGGCGGTACTATCCACCCTGGTTGGAGAAGGTGCCGATTCGCTTGTGTTTTTTTCCCTGGCGTTTTATGGCGTCATACCGACCGATGACTTGCTGATGCTGATGATGACACAAGCAGGCATGAAAACCGGTTATGAAATTATTATCTTGCCACTGACCAATTTTGTGGTCAGAAAAATAAAGAAGCTGGAAGGAACGGATGTTTATGATGAGGATGTATCCTATAATCCATTTAAGTTGGGAGAGTTGTAGAATTTTTATCGGAGGAAAGAAAGCTCTTTCCTTTTCCAAACATTTTTAGGCTATTTGTACATCTGCGCATTTTCTTTAACTTTGTGAGTTAAAAAGTTGAACATCATGGATTATGGATTTGTAAGGGTAGGAGCAGCTGTTCCACTTTTGAAGGTGGCTGATTGCATCTACAACACCCAGCAAACTGAAAATCTGATGCGCCAGGCTGCTGAAGCCGGGGTGCAGGTGGTCTGTTTCCCGGAAATGGGTATCACCGGTTATACTTGCGGAGACTTGTTTCATCAGAAAATATTGATAGAACAGGCAGAGACGGCATTGTCCGGGTTGATGGAACGGACGCAGAATTTGTCCCTGCTAACCGTTGTCGGGATGCCCGTGCGTGTAGAGAACAGGTTGATGAATGCGGCTGTTGCTTTCCAGAACGGAAAAATTCTGGCGGTAATACCTAAGACTTGGTTGCCCAATTACGGGGAATTTTATGAAAAACGCTGGTTCAGTTCGGCTCAGGAAGTCAAGGCTGACCTCGTGACGCTTTGCGGTCGCAATGTGTCATTCGGTACGAATATCCTGCTGAAAAACGGGGAGGCTTGTATAGGCATTGAAATTTGTGAAGATCTTTGGATGCCTGTTCCTCCCAGCAGTTACCATGCCCTTCACGGAGCAAACATCTTGTTGAATCTTTCTGCCAGCAATGAGCTGGTGGCCAAGAATGATTACCGCAAACAACTGATAGCCCAGCAATCCACCCGTTGCATCGCTGCTTATGTCTATGCGTCCTGCGGTTTCGGAGAGTCTACCACCGATGTTGTCTTTGCAGGAAATGCGGATATTGTCGAGAATGGTACGGTCCTGGCTGAAGCGGAACGTTTTTCCATCGAAAACCAACTGATTGTTTCCGATATTGATGTAGAACGGCTCAACGGAGACCGGATGCGTCATACCGGCTTTACCGCCAACTTCTTGCCTGAAGCCGGTAAGGAATACCGTGTCATTTCTTTCGCCCTTGCTGAGTTGGAAGAAGCCAGGATTGGCAGGACTTTTGACCAACATCCTTTCGTCCCTTCCGGAAAACAGTTGGAGGAACGTTGTCATGAATTGTTCTCAATTCAGGTGCAGGGACTTGCCAAACGTTTGGTGCATACGGAATGCAAACAGATAGTGATTGGTATTTCGGGAGGTTTGGATTCTACACTGGCTCTTTTGGTGGCAGTCAAGACTTTCGATAAACTCGGTATTCCCAGAAAAAATATAGAGGGTATTACGATGCCTGGTTTCGGTACCACGGACAGAACCTATCAAAATGCCATCGACCTGATACAATCCCTGAGCGTCCATTTCAGGGAAATATCCATTTGTAAGGCCGTGGATCAACATTTTAAGGATATTGGCCATGATCCGTCCAAACAGGATGTCACTTACGAAAATTCCCAGGCACGCGAAAGAACCCAGATATTGATGGATATCAGCAATCAGACGAACGGGATGGTTATCGGTACCGGCGACCTTTCTGAGCTGGCTCTCGGTTGGGCAACCTACAATGGCGACCACATGTCCATGTATGGTGTGAATTGCGGGATACCCAAAACGCTGGTGCGATTTATGGTGCAATGGGTAGCGGAAAACCAGATGGACGAGGCTACTGCCAAAATTCTGGCGGATGTAATCGATACGCCGGTCAGTCCAGAGTTGCTGCCTGCCACCGATGATGGAAAGATATCACAGAAAACGGAAGATTTGGTCGGCCCTTATGAATTGCATGATTTCTTCCTGTATTATGCCCTTCGTTTCGGTTTTCAACCGCGAAAGATTTTGTGGATGGCTTGTCGTGCTTTTGATGGTGTTTATGATAAAGAAACCATTTTGTCCTGGCTCAGGATTTTTTATAAACGTTTTTTTGCTCAGCAATTCAAACGTTCCTGCTTGCCTGACGGGCCAAAGGTCGGGTCGGTGAGCCTTTCTCCGCGTGGAGACTGGCGGATGCCGAGTGATGCCGTCGTCCGTCTGTGGTTGGAGGATATTGAAAATTCCGCCACCGTTTAAAGGTTAAAATCACTAATTTTTATAACTTTGCACCCATTCTAATAAAATCATTAATCATAAATTCAATAAGGTATTATGCAAACAATTGACAAGTTTAATTTTGCCGGAAAAAAAGCTTTTGTGCGCGTTGATTTCAATGTGCCTCTCGATGAACAATTTAACATCACGGATGATAACCGTATCCGTGCGGCTTTGCCTACTCTGAAAAAGATTCTGGCTGATGGTGGTAGCCTGATCATAGGTTCTCACATGGGACGCCCCAAAAAAAATCCGGATCCGAAGTATTCACTGAAATCCATCGTGAATCATGTATCCGAACTTCTTGGTGTGCAGGTCCAATTTGCGGCAGACTGTCAGAAAGCAGACGCTCAGGTTGCTGCTTTGAAACCTGGTGAAGCTTTGTTGCTTGAGAACCTCCGTTTCTATGCTGAAGAAGAAGGTAAACCAAGAGGTTTGGCTGAAGATGCGACAGAGGAAGAAAAAGCCGTTGCAAAAAAGGCTGTCAAGGATAGTCAGAAAATATTTACCGCCAAGTTGGCCTCTTATGCAGATTGTTATGTGAATGATGCATTCGGTACCGCTCACCGTGCCCATGCTTCCACAGCTCTGATCGCCAAGAACTTCAGCGAAGAAAACAAGATGTTCGGATACCTGATGAACAAGGAAGTGACAGCCGTTGAAAAAGTGATGACCGATACCGCCCGTCCTTTCACTGCCATCATGGGTGGTTCTAAAGTATCTTCCAAAATCGATATCATCGAAAACCTGCTGGGCAAAGTCGATAACCTCATCATTGCCGGCGGTATGACTTATACTTTCGTTAAAGCGCAAGGTGGCAAAATCGGTACTTCCATCTGCGAAGACGACAAGCTTGACCTGGCTCTTGACCTGATGAAAAAAGCCAAAGCAAACAATGTGAATATAGTGATGGCGGTAGATACCAAAATCGCCGACAAATTCAGCAACGATGCCAGAACTTCATTTGTTGATGTCGACAAAATACCTGACAACATGATGGGTATGGATATCGGTCCTAAAACGGAAGCAATTTTTGCGGAAGTCATCAAGAAATCCAAGACCATCCTTTGGAACGGCCCGACCGGCGTTTTTGAATTTGATAACTTTTCACACGGTTCGAGAGCTGTCGGTGAAGCCATCGTTGAAGCCACCAAAAACGGTGCTTTCTCTTTGGTAGGTGGTGGTGACTCCGTTGCATGTGTCAACAAATTCGGATTGGCCGACGGTGTCAGCTACGTATCAACCGGTGGCGGTGCTTTGCTTGAGGCCATCGAAGGCCGTGTACTTCCGGGTATTGAAGCTATCCGCGGTTATTAGTATTTAATTTTTTAGAAAGGACATTATGACAAAAGTTCAAACAGCCATCCGCAACTCTACACCTGCGAGATGGACGGCTCTTTGCATCGTTTCATTTACGATGATGGCTGCTTATTTTTTTACGGATGTGATGTCTCCGATGAAAACCCTGCTTGAAAGCCAGATGGGGTGGGACAGTAGTGATTACGGTTTCTTTACCAGTGCTTATGGTTGGTTCAATGTGTTCTTTCTGATGTTGATTTTCGGAGGTTTGATTCTGGATAAGATGGGTATCCGTTTTACCGGAATGGCCTCCTCTTTGTTGATGGTGATCGGAGCAAGTATCAAATATTATGCTATCGCTACCCCTGCATTGGCTGCAACACGGATGGTCGGAATAAACGGACAGGTCATGATTGCCGCGCTTGGTTTCGCCATATTCGGTGTCGGATGTGAAGTGTCGGGTATCACGGTCTCGAAGATCATCGTCAAATGGTTTAAAGGGAAAGAAATGGCTACGGCCATGGGTATTCAGGTCGCCTTGGCAAGAATCGGAACAGCTTTGGCCATGGGCCTAACAGTACCTTTTGCCAATCTGTTTAAGACAGAAGAAGGAGCTTCTCTTTCTGCTCCCATTCTTTTAGGAGCTATTGCTTTGTGTGCCGGTTTGATTGCCTTTTTCATCTATACATTCATGGATAAGAAGCTGGATCAGGAAATCAGCGATGCTTACACGGGTGAAAAAGAAGAAAGTTTCCGTTTGGCAGATGTGAAAATGATTTTGACAAATAAAGGCTTCTGGTTGATTGCTTTGCTTTGTGTCCTGTTTTATTCCTGCGTTTTCCCCTTCCTTAAATACGCTACTGATTTGATGGTGAACAAGTTCGCTGTAAATCCCGATTTGGCCGGACTCATACCCATGTTGCTACCCTTTGGAACAATCTTGCTGACTCCGTTATTCGGTGGTATTTATGACAAGAAAGGCAAGGGTGCCTCCATCATGATTCTGGGTGCATTCATGTTACTGTTCGTACACTTGGTATTTTCTATCCCATTTTTGAACAATTGGATATTGGCTGTTGCTCTGATGATTGTTCTTGGAATTGCGTTTTCGCTGGTACCTTCCGCTATGTGGCCTTCGGTTGCAAAAATTATTCCTGAAAAGCAGCTTGGTACGGCTTATGCCCTGATTTTTTATATCCAAAACATAGGTTTGATGGGTGTTCCCTTCCTGATAGGCAAAGTGCTTGAGAATTTTTGTAAAACCACATCGGCCGATGGTGCAATATCCTACGATTATACCATGGTGATGGTGATGTTTTCTGGTTTGGCCATTCTTTCCATTATCGTGGCTTATGCACTGAAGAGGGAGGACAAGAAGAAAGGTTACGGATTGGAACAGAAGAATGTAGCTTAATATACGGAAATAGAGTTTGATTGATAGGGCTTGGTAGCTCAAAAGTTTTTTTCTGGGTATTGAATATTTGAGATTGATCTCAAATAAAATATGAATATAAGGGTGTCTCAAAAAGTCTGAGACACCTTTTTTTATCCTAAAAGCCGAAAATCTTTGCATAATACAAAAAAACATCCTTTCTTTGCGTATTAATAGGTCTATTAAATAGTATTATTAATGATCAGGACACAAAACAATACGACGGAACAGTGTATCATGGAAGCAGCGGAGGCACTCTTTCTGGATAAGGGTTATGCCAGAACCTCCACCATTGAAATAGCCCGTGTGGTCGGATGCAACCAGGCACTTGTGCATTATTACTTTCGCTCGAAAGAAAATCTTTTCAAGCAAGTTTTTGAAAACAAGATTAAGAGTTTCTGCTTTTCTCTGCTGGAAATTAGTGAAGAGGATCTGCCTTTTAAAGAAAAATTGGAAAAGCGCATCGGCAATCATTTTGATATGCTTAAAGTGAACAGTAAATTGCCGATTTTGTTGTTTAATGAAGTTCATACCAATCAGGATCTTGCCCGGAAAATATTTGCAGACGTAGGACATTTGCCTTTATCTATTATTGCACAGATACAGTCGGAACTCGATGTGGAATACGAAAACGGACATATTTGCAAAACAGATGCCGCAGCCTTGCTGTTTTCCATTTTTTCGTTGAATATCATGACTTTTATTGCGTCTCCGCTTTTACGGCTTTTTGCCGAAAATTCGAAGGAACCATTGGATGTCATTCTGGAACAAAGAAGAGCTGAGAATATCCAACTGATCATGAATAGTTTGAACCCTTGAATAAATGAATGAATGAAAACACCTGTAGTTTTGTTTGCCGTCATGACCCTTTCTTCGATGCAAGCTTTTGGTCAGTTTACCATAGACCAATGCCAGGAAAAGGCCAGACAGAATTATCCACAGATCAAGCAGTTCGGTTTGATTGAAAAATCACTGGAATACAACCTGTCCAATGCCGGGAAAGCTTATTTACCCCAGGTTTCCTTTACGGCCAAAGCAACCTATCAATCGGACGCCATCAGCTTAGAGGTGCCGATAGGTCAACAAACCATGTCCATCCATCAAAGCAAGGATCAGTATCAGGCCGTGCTGGATGTGAACCAGACCGTTTGGGACGGAGGCATCACTTCCATACAAAAGAAAATGCATAGGGACAATGCCGCCATTGAGAGTCAAAAGCTGGAAGTCGACCTTTATGCCATCAAGGACAGGGTCAATCAGCTTTTTTTCGGGTGTTTGCTGATTGATGAACAGTTGCAACAGAATACCGTCCTGAATACGGAGTTGCAGATCAATTACGACAAGGTGGTATCTTACATGCGAAACGGAGTGGCCAATCAAGCCGATCTTGATGCTGTCAGACTTGAACAGCTGAACAATGGCCAAAGGCGGACGGAATTGCTGGCAGCCCGGAAATCCTACCGCGAAATGCTTTCAGCCATGATGGGTGTAGTACTGACTGATCAATCAAGTCTGGAGAAACCGTCCGTAGTCATGGAAGTTTTTGATGAAACAATGCTTAAGCGGCCTGAAATCGGCTTGTTCGACCGGCAACTAAGTTTGATTGATCACCAGACTGATATGGTCAAATCGGGCACACAACCTAAAGTGGGACTTTTTGTTCAAGGAGGGTATGGAAGGCCGGGACTCAATATGCTGCAAAACGACTTTTCTTCTTTCTATATTGGCGGGGTCCGGCTGTCGTGGAACATCAGCGGTTTCTACACGCAGAAGAACAATCTCAATAATCTGAAAATCAATAAGGAAATGGTCTCCAACCAGAAAGAAACGTTCCTATTCAACAATAGTCTGAAAATCAAGCAGCAAAACAATGAGTTGGATAAAATGCGCCAACTGCTCCGGGATGATGACGAGATTATCCGGCTGCATGTCAACCTGAAAAAAGCATCCGAGGCAAAAGTGGCAAACGGCGTTCAGTCTGTGACAGACCTGTTGCGGGAAGTTAATGCAGAGAGCTTGGCCAGGCAGCAGAAATCCCTGCATGAGATTCAACTGTTATTGGACACTTACCATTTAAAATATAGCACAAACAACTAATCTTCAAATAAAACCAAATGAAAACCATCATTAAAAAATTCAAATACCCGATGTTGGCCTTCGGGGTGGCAATAACCTTGTATGCTTGCGGAAATTCAGATGCATTGACAGATGCTTCAGGTACTTTTGAGTCTACTGAAATCATTGTTTCATCGGAGGCCAACGGCAAGATCATGCGGTTTGACTTGCAGGAAGGACAGCTGTTGAAAGCCGGGGAAAGGATCGGTTATATTGATACGATACAGCTTTATTTGCGCAAAAAGCAGTTACTTGCCAGTATTCAGGCTTCTCAAAGCAGAACTCCGGATGTCAATGTGCAGGTGGCAGCCATTCAGCAACAAATTGCCACAGCCATGACAGAGCGAACAAGGGTGACGAATCTTTTGGCGTCCGGTGCCGCCAATCAAAAGCAATTAGATGACATCAATGCCCAGATAGAAGTGCTTCAAAAACAGTTGCGGGCTACCAGGGAAACGCTTGTGAATAGCAGCAAAGGCATCAGCGGGGAAAGTGAGTCCCTAAGAAACCAGGTGGCACAAATAGACGACCAACTGCGTAAATCCGGCATTGCAAGTCCCATCAACGGCACAGTCCTGGTGAAGTATGCCGAGGCTGGAGAACTGGCTACACAGGGTAGGAGCCTGTTCAAGGTGGCCGATATGGAAAACATGATATTGCGCGCCTATGTGACCGCCGATCAGTTGGCAAAGCTCAAGGTCGGACAAACGGTCGGAGTCAATGCTGAATTTGGTTCCAAAGGAAACAAAGCCTATCAGGGAAAAGTAGCCTGGATATCATCCAAAGCTGAATTTACACCAAAAACCATCCAAACCAGAGATGAAAGAGCCAATTTGGTGTATGCGGTCAAGGTCTATGTAAAGAATGACGGAAACCTCAAGATAGGTATGTACGGAGGAATCAAATTCAAGAAATAATACAATCATGAACGCAGTTTCCGCAAATCTCATCGGGAAAAAGTATGGTAAACTTCAGGCTTTGTCAGGCATCAGCCTGGAAGTCGGGGAAGGCGATATCTTTGGCCTTATCGGGCCGGACGGAGCAGGCAAGACCACACTTTTCCGTATACTTGCCACTTTGATTTTACCGGACGAAGGAACTGCTTCTGTCTGTGGTTTTGATGTCGTGAAGGATTATGCAAACATACGCAAGGTGGTTGGTTACATGCCGGGACGTTTTTCCCTTTATCAGGATTTGACGGTTCTGGAAAATCTTACCTTTTTTGCCTCGGTTTTCCATACCACCGTAGAAGAAAACTATGATTCGGTCAAAGACATCTATCAGCAGATTGAACCTTTTAAGAACAGAAGGGCCGGAGCCTTGTCCGGAGGTATGAAGCAGAAACTGGCCCTGTGCTGTGCCTTGATCCATGAGCCATCCGTACTGTTTCTGGATGAGCCTACCACCGGTGTGGATCCCGTTTCCCGCAAGGAGTTCTGGACCATGCTCAAACGGTTGAAGCAGCGGGGCATTTCCATTCTTATTTCTACTCCTTATATGGATGAGGCCAGCCTTTGTGACCGTATTGCACTGATTCAGGACGGAATGTTTCTCAAAACGGATACTCCTCAGAATATTGTGAACAGTTTTGACAGTGAACTGTGGTCGGTTAGAAGTGACCATATGTCGAAACTGCTTTCTGACTTGCGTCTCAATGAAGGTGTAAATAGCAGCTTCGCTTTTGGTGATGCCCATCATGTAACCCTTAAAAATGGGAAATGCAATTCGCATGACCTTTCAGTCTATTTGGACGGGTTGAAACATACCAACGTGTGCATTCAAAAAATAGAACCCAATGTGGAAGATTGCTTCATGCAATTGTCCGGAAAAAATATCCTATGATATCAAAGACTCAAATACCGGAAGATAAGGTCATCGTAGCCCGTGACCTGACCAAGAAATTCGGCAATTTTACGGCAGTCGACCATCTTTCGTTCGAGGTTGGAAAAGGTGAAATTTTTGGCTTTCTGGGTGCCAATGGAGCAGGTAAGACTACAGCTATGCGAATGCTTTGCGGTTTGAGCAAACAGACATCCGGCGAAGCCTGGGTAGCCGGATATGATATTGCCCGGGAAACAGAAAAGATCAAGCGTTGCATTGGCTATATGAGCCAGAAGTTTGCCTTGTACGAAGATTTGAAAGTCTGGGAGAACATCAGGCTTTATGCCGGCATTTATGGTGTTCCGGAAAAGGAGATTGCCGGCAGGACTGATGATTTGCTCAAACGCCTTGGTTTTGAGGCTGAAAAACAAGCCCTTGTCAAGTCCTTGCCTTTGGGTTGGAAACAGAAACTTGCTTTCTCGGTGGCCATTTTCCATGAACCGAAAATTGTATTTCTGGATGAACCGACCGGAGGTGTAGACCCTGCTGTACGACGCCAATTCTGGGAACTTATCTATCAGGCTGCCGATAGAGGCATTACTGTGTTCGTGACCACACACTACATGGATGAGGCTGAATACTGTAATCGGGTATCCATCATGGTGGACGGACATATTGAGGCACTTGACACCCCTAACAACCTAAAACAGCAATTGGAGGCGAAAAACATGGATGATGTGTTTCATCAGTTGGCCAGAAAAGCAAAAAGGACGGAACAATGAAAGATCTTTCCAATAGGGCCAAACCCACAGCCAAAGGAAACTGGATTTTCTTTATGGCTTTTGTACGCAAGGAATTCCATCATATTTTCCGTGACAAGATGAGTATGCTCATTTTGTTGGTCATGCCCATCCTGATGCTCATCCTTTTTGGTTATGCCCTCAATACCGAAGTCAAAAATTCAAAGGTTGCCGTATATGACCCTTCGCAAGATGAGGCTACCAGGGCCATCGTGGAAAAACTGCAGGTCAATGACTATTTTATGCTTCAAAGGATGCTGAAAAGTCCTGAAGAGGTGGATCAGGTCTTTAAGTCCGGGGAGGTAGCCATGGTTGTGGTCTTCAGTGAACATTTCTACGAAAGCCTGGCGCATGGAGGTAATGCACAGATACAGCTTATCGCAGATGGTACCGACCCGAATACGGCAAACACCATCACCACGTATGCATCGACCATCATCAACAATTACCAGCAAGAATTACTAAAAACGGGAACAATACCTTATCAGATCACTCCTGAAGTGAAACTCTTGTATAATCCATCCATGGTGGCCGCCTATAATTTTGTGCCGGGAGTGATGGGAATGATCATCCTGCTCATTTGTGCCATGATGACCTCGGTCTCCATAGCCAGGGAAAAGGAGAATGGGACGATGGAAATATTGCTGGTCTCACCGATGAAACCGTTATATGTCATTTTATCCAAGGCTGTCCCTTATTTTTTTCTGTCTGTCGTTAACCTCATCACCATCCTGCTCATATCCGTATTTGTGATGGGCGTACCTGTAGCCGGAAGTCTTTTTTGGCTGATTGTCTTGTCCTTGCTTTATATTTTTGTTTCTCTGGCGTTGGGACTGCTTATCTCTTCCGTCGTAAATTCTCAAATGGCAGCCATGCTTATTTCGGCCATGGGACTGATGATGCCGGTCATGATTTTGTCCGGTATGCTTTTTCCTACGGAGAATATGCCGGTGGCCCTGCAAGCTATTTCCGACATCATTCCGGCCAGATGGTACATCATTGCTGTAAAAAAGATTATGATCAAAGGTCTGAGTGTAGGAGCCATTCTCACGGAACTTGCCATTTTAGGCTCCATGGCCATCGTTTTGGTCACGGTTAGTTTGCGAAATTTTAAAACAAGACTCGAATAACATGGTCATCAAGTATCTCATAGAAAAAGAGTTCAAGCAGTTCGGACGAAATCGGTTCCTGAGCAAACTCGTCTTTATCTTTCCATTCGTCATGTTGTCCATTTTACCCTTGGCCGCCAATTTCGAAGTGAAGGACCTGAACCTGGCTGTCATTGACAACAACCATTCTTCCTATTCCCGGCGTTTGGTCCAGAAGATTGCCGCATCCCGTTATTTCCATTTGACCGGCGTTCCCAGTTCTTACCGTCAGGCCTTGAAAAATATTGAGCAAGATCAGTCAGATATGATTCTTGAAATTCCTCCAAGCTTTGAACAAGACCTGATTCGTGAAAAAAATGCCCGGGTGATGATATCCGCCAATGCCGTTAATGGCATGAAAGGTGGATTGGGCAGTGCCTATCTGGCGGGTATTTTGGCAGAATATAATGCGGAGATTAGGCAAGAGCTATTGCCGTCAGCTGTTTCTTCATCGCAGACCGGGCTTGAGGTCTCGAAACTTTTTCGTTTCAATCCTTTACTGGAATACAAGTTCATGATGGTGCCCGCCATTATGGTGATGCTCATCACCATGATATGTGGTTTCCTGCCGGCTTTTAATATTGTGAGCGAAAAAGAAGCCGGAACCATCGAACAAATGAATGTGACACCTGTAAGCAAGTTCTCACTTATTCTGTCGAAGCTGATACCTTATTGGGTTGTCGGGTTTGTCGTATTGACCATTTGCTTTGGCGTGGCATGGTTGTTTTATGGTCTTTGGCCCAAAGGCAGCATACTTACCATTTATTTGTTTGCGTCGGTTTTCGTTCTGGCTTTTTCCGGTCTTGGACTGATTGTTTCCAATTATGCCAAAACATTGCAGCAAGCCATGTTTATGGTTTTCTTCATTGTCATTACCTTTATTTTCATGAGCGGTCTGTACACTCCCGTGGACAACATGCCGCAATGGGGACAGTATATCAGTGATATCAGTCCGCTCAAGTATTTCTTGCGGGTGATGCGTCTGGTTTACCTTAAAGGAAGCTCTACCGCCGACCTCATTAAGCCATTTTTGGCACTCTGCACTTTCGCAGTCGTTTTCAATGCCTGGGCTGTACTGAGTTACCGGAAGTCGCAGTGACAAATGAGGATCAAAGAAAGGACGTTTAGAGATTTTAAGAGAATCCAAAAAGTCAGGTAAAACTTTTTGAGTTCACTTAAAATTTATACCCTTTTTCTACAATAAATATTCAAAACATTATCGTCAGAACTCTATTTTAAATTCAACGCGCCTGTTTTTGGCTCTTCCTGCTGCGGTAGAATTGTCGGCGACAGGCATCATTTCACCGTATCCCAAGGTAATCAGCCTGGTTTCTTCAATATCTTTTTTAACGAGGTAATCTCTAACGGCATCTGCTCTTTTTTGCGATAAAGCAAGATTGATGGCCTCATCTCCCTGACTATCGGTATATCCGTTGATTTCAAGATTGTAGGACGGATTGTCTTTCAAGACAGTAACTACTTTATCAAGAATGGGGTAAGATGTTTTCTTGAGAATATTTTTTCCTGATTCGAACTGAACGCCTTGAAGTGCTTGTGTGAAAATCTTCTCTGTCTCTTTCTTTATCTCAGGACAGCCTTTGTTATCGGCCAAGCCTGCTATATCCGGGCATTTGTCCAGATAATCGGGTACGCCATCCTTGTCTGTATCTATGGGGCATCCGGTGGTATCAACCTTTACGCTTTTAGGTGTATTCGGGCATTTGTCCAGATAATCAGGCACGCCATCCTGATCGGTATCGATTGGACATCCGGTGGCATCAACGGAAACGTTGGCCGGTGTATCGGGACATTTATCCATATAATCAGGTACCCCATCGTTATCTGCATCGGTCGGGCATCCGAAAGCATCTACGGTTGCTTTGGCCGGTGTTCCGGGGCATTTGTCCATATAATCAGGTACCCCATCCTTGTCAGCATCGGCCGGACATCCGGAAGCGTCAACCGTCACGCTGGCCGGTGTTCCGGAACATTTGTCCAGATAGTCCGGAACACCATCTCCATCCGAATCCACAGGACACCCGGAAGCGTCGACCACCAAACCTCGGGGTGTTCCTTGGCAATGATCATATTTGTCCGGAACGCCGTCTCTGTCTGTGTCTTTGGGCTTTCCGAAAGTAAAGATGACACTGAGCAAATGTTGTCCGAAAGCATCGTTACCTTTGCTCGATGAATAAATGGGCACAAGATTTCTCAATGCCTCGACGTTGGGGCCATCATGACCAATACTTGTTTCATCCCTGATATCCGAGGTCGTAAAGTTGTATAGATAGCTGTATTGAAGTGCGATAAAATCGTTGAATTGATATTTCAATCCTGCACCAACCGGAAAAAAGAAATCATTGCCTGTGATGATTTTGGGGTCAGGCCAGCTTTCACTTCTGAAATAGGATACCAAACCAGCTCCAATTGACAGAAAAGGCGAGAGTTTAGCTTCTTTTTTTAAAATATAACCATTATTCAGCTTGTAGTGACCATATAAGGAAAAATCCATTTTGTAACCGTAAAAATTGTCAATAGCGTCTTTTCGGTAGCCATACTGTCCGAAGTTGCCTTGCAAACCCATATCAAAAGAGGTATTCAAATATCGGCCCAGCGACAGACCGCCTCCTAAAAAATTTTGATTAAAATCCCAGAGTCCGTTTCCAATATCTCCATGATACTCACTTTTTGTTAGATTCAGACCCAGTGCAAATTTGCTGTCAACTGTTTGAGCATTTAAATATTGAAAAGTCAACACCAATCCCCAAAAAAGCAAATGACCTTTTTTCATGATTTAACGGATTAGATTTATAAAGACCAATAGAAAAGAATATTGTCAAAATTGAATGAAATAAAACGTGCCGATAGTCATGTCTGTTTGATGGTGTATTTGTCAAACCACTTGTATAAGATAACACAAATGAAGTATAATTTTAATCAAAAAACAATTTTTTTGCTGCTTTTGTTCAGAAACGGATGCCGCTTTTTGATAAAAGGAGAGGGGGTAGGTGATTATTCATATTTGTTGTAGGAAACAACGTCTTCAAAATTCTTCCGCTTTTTTGCCCTGGTCGGTTGTTTTGAGTATCCCAATGTAATGGCAAGCAATACGCGCTTAGAAGATGGAATGTCGAGCAGTTGTTTTACTTTTTTTTCATCAAACCATCCGACAATGCAGCTGCCAAGTCCCTGTTCGGCAGCTGCCAGTGTTATATGAGCAGCTGCTATGCCGAGATCGATGTGCGGAAAGTGTTTCTTTTTGACCGTACCGCCTATATTGGAGGTAAAATTGGCGGATTCTTCCACCATGAAGATATGGACAGGTGCCTGATGTGCAAAAGGATTCATCCCGAAAGCCTTGCTTGAAAGAGCCAAAGCTGTCTGCTTCCTCAATTCCGGATCATCAACCACAATAAAAGACCAAGGTTGCGCATTGCAGGCGGAAGGTGCCAATCGTCCCGCTTCCAGTATATATTCCAGTTTCTCCCGCTCAACAGTCCGCTCCGTATCATAATTCCTGTCGCTCTGCCGACTCTTCACCAACTCCATAAAAGTATCCATGATTCATCAGATAATATGAGTGAAAAAACAACTGTTTTAGAGGTGGTTTTTATACTTTTAACCAACCTTAGTCGAGTTTGAGGACTGCAAGAAATGCCTTTTGCGGTACTTCCACATTCCCGATTTGCTTCATCCTCTTCTTCCCTTTTTTCTGTTTTTCCAATAACTTCCGTTTCCTTGTGATATCACCACCATAGCACTTGGCTGTAACGTCTTTTCTAACGGCCTTCACCGTTTCTCTGGCAATAATTTTGGCCCCGATGGCAGCTTGTATGGCAATATCAAACTGTTGACGCGGTATCAACTCCTTAAGTTTCTCACACATTCGTCGCCCAAGTGTTTCTGCATTGCTCACATGAGTAAGACAAGAGAGGGCATCGACCGGTTCCCCGTTCAGGAGAATATCCAGTTTAGCCAGTTTTGATTCGCGGAATCCGTTGGTGTGATAGTCAAAGGAAGCATAGCCTTTGGAAATGCTTTTCAATCGGTCGTAGAAATCGATCACAATCTCACCCAAAGGCATGTCGAATAAGATTTCAACGCGATTACCTGAAATGTATTCTTGTTTCACCAATTCACCGCGTTTGCTCAGGCAAAGTGTCATGATGTTGCCCAGATAATCGGTGGTGGTTATGACGGAAGCCCTGATATAGGGTTCTTCAATCTTTTCTATCAGCGTGAAGTCGGGAAGGCCGGATGGATTGTGGACATCAATAACATCCCCTTTTTTATTGGTGACGAGATACTGAACGTTGGGTACGGTGGTGATTACATCCATGTCAAACTCTCTGTCGAGTCGTTCCTGTACGATTTCCATGTGAAGCAGACCAAGGAATCCGCAGCGGAATCCGAATCCCAAAGCCAGAGATGATTCGGGCTGGAAAGTCAGGGATGCATCGTTCAGTTGTAATTTTTCCAGAGAAGAACGAAGATCTTCAAAGTCTTCAGGGTCAATGGGATAAACACCGGCAAAAACCATAGGCTTCACTTCCTGAAATCCTTCAATGGCTTTTATGCAAGGCCTCTTTACGTGCGTGATGGTATCGCCGACCTTCACTTCTTTGGAAGTTTTGATGCCGGAAATGATATAACCGACGTCTCCGAAGCTCAATTCATCACGGGGAGACAGAACCATTTTTAAGACTCCGATCTCATCCGCATTGTATTCTTTTTTCGTTGCAAAAAACTTGACGAAGTCATTGGTGTGGATGGTACCGTTTACGACTTTGAAATAGGCGATGATTCCACGAAAAGAATTGAAGACGGAATCGAAGATCAAAGCTTGCAGGGGTGCATCAGGGTCTCCTTTTGGTGCAGGTATACGATTGACGATGGCCTCCAGAATTTCCGGAATGCCTTCGCCTGTTTTTCCGCTGGCCCGTATAATTTCCTCGCGTTTGCAGCCGAGAAGTTCGATGACCTGATCTTCAACCTCTTCAGGCATGGCACTGTCAAGGTCTATCTTATTCAGTACCGGAATAATTTCCAGATCATTTTCAATGGCCATATAAAGGTTTGAAATAGTCTGGGCTTGGATGCCCTGAGAGGCATCAATGATTAATAAAGCCCCTTCACAGGCGGCAATGGAACGTGATACTTCATAGGAAAAATCCACATGCCCCGGGGTATCAATCAAATTTAACAGATATTTTTCACCTTCATGGATATACTCCATCTGGATGGCGTGACTTTTGATGGTGATCCCACGTTCCCTTTCGAGATCCATGTCATCCAGCATCTGGTTTTCAGTGATGGCTATGGTATTGGTAAATTCCAGCAAACGATCTGCCAGTGTACTTTTACCATGATCGATGTGAGCAATGATACAGAAATTTCGAATGTGCTTCATTAAAAAAGTCGCATGATGTTGTTATAGTTTGCAAATTTATAATATTTAGAGTGAAGACAGACTATCTGACTGCAAAATTTTCGTATTTTTGTCGTAAATAAAATACAAAATATGACAGTTTTCGAAGTTTCGAAACTTTATGAGCGTATTATCTATCAAATACTTCATCTCAATCTGAAAGAAGCTTTTTCCAATTTGGGCTATCTGATACAGCTGAATGGATTTGGCTTGGCTTATGACCAGTTGACAGAGATGGAAACTAATTATCGCTATATGCTCAAATATAGATTGGAAGGCTATCCTGACCCTGAAAGGGAAAAGGTGTCCTTAAATCTTCAAAAAAAGGCCCTGGAGCTTACGGATGAATCCTTTTATCTTTGGATGACCAAAAATTCTTCCGATTTTTACTATGATAAAATTCGTATAGACAGAATCAGCGGTAGTGAGTCTTTGCCGCAGTTGCTTCAGGATATCAGGCAATCCGGAGAAAAGCTGATGATGATAGAACTGGTGGAAGATGCAGCATCCAAGACAGTTCAACTATTGCAGGTCACTCGTTTTAGAGAGCGGGCGGCTATCGGTGTTTTTTACAAAGTTTGGATTTCTACCTGTTGGAAAAGATCGGATTTTGCAGTGATGGATGACGTATTTAAGGATCCTGCTTTGTTTGACTATGAAAAGTCGCTGATTGTTTCGGCCATTCTTCTGTCTTTGCAGAAACGTATGGATTATGAGAAAATGATTCTACTGATAGACTTATGTTTTCATGAACAGCCTGAGATTTCCCAGCGGGCTCTGGTTGCTCTTGTGTTGTCTCTTTACTTATACGATGAACGGCTTGCTTTTTATCCGGAAATTATTCAGAGACTGGCTGCCGCTATGGAAAACCAAAAGTTTCAGGAGTCGATGGTCCGGGTTTTTTATCAGTTGATTCGTTCCAAGGATACTGAAAATGTCACAAAACGTATGCAGGAGGAAATCCTTCCGGAAATGACCAAATTCGGATCGACCATTCAGGATAAGTTACGGAATGGGGAAGGGGAGGACCAGGCTGATGAATTTAATCCGGACTGGAAGCAGATGATGGAAAATACGGAATTTTCAGTAAAGATGCAGGAATTTTCTGATATGCAACTGGAAGGGATTGATGTGTATATGAGTACTTTTTCCGGTCAAAAGAACTTTTCGTTTTTTCAGGAAATGGCCAACTGGTTCTTACCGTTTTATCCGTCACATTCCAGCCTCTCGGATTTATTTGAGACAAATCCACAGGGAGGTATCAGCGTGTTGGATGCCGTCCTGAAATCGGATTATTTGTGCTCATCGGATAAATATTCCTTCTGTTTCAATATTTTACAGATTCCATCTTCTTATAGAGGAGCGATGTCCACTCAATTAGGAGCGGACAGTGAAGCCTATGAAGAAATCAAGAAAACAGAAATGGGTCTGAATTCACAATTTAAACTGGAACAGGCCTCCAACCGGTATATCCAGGATTTGTACCGTTTCTTCAATCTTTTCAATAGAAAACATGATTTTATAAACGTTTTTTCTTTGCCGCTTGATTTGCACAATACGAAAAGTCTTGGGGTTTATCTCAAATCTGAGAATGCTTTGAGGCGAATCGGTTTGCTTTATTTCAAAAATAAGAATTTCAATCAGGCACTGGCTGTGCTTGACCTTTTGCTTGCCATTCATCCGACAGATGCTGAACTACATCAGAAAAGGGGCTACTGCCTACAACAGCTTAATCAGAAAAGTTTGGCTCTTGATGCCTATTTACAAGCAGATCTGATACAACCGGATAGCCTTTGGACGCTCAAACGTATTGCTGCGAGCTATCGCCATCTAAAAAATCCAGCCAAGGCTCTTGAATATTATAAAAGGGCGGAGTCTCTGGATCCTGGCAATATTATTTTGACGCTGAATATCGGCCATTGTTTGGTTGAATTGGAAGACTTTGCAGAAGCTTTGAATTACTATTTCAAGGCGGAACTTTTGTCCGAAGGATCTCCCAAGACCTGGAGGCCGATAGCTTGGTGTTCCTTCATCTGCAAGAAATACGACCAGGCTGGTAAATACTACGAAAAAATTCTGCAAAACAATCCGCAGATCAATGACTATCTGAATGCAGGGCATCTTGAATGGTGCAAAGGCTTTCCAAAACAGGCCATAGCATTATACAAACGCGGGATTCATGCAACCCAGACCCTTGTGCCCGATTTCCTTGAACTTTTCAGAAAAGATGCGGATGAACTTGTCAGGCAAGGCATTCATCCGGATGATATTGCTTCCGTACGGGATGAACTTTTATACGAACTTGAAGAATAAGATCCTCATGAGAAAATTTGTTTCAGGATTTATTATTTGCCTGTTTTCTTTGTCTGCTTTGGCAGCAGAATCTGACTCATCCGTGGTTTTCAAGGCTTCGTTTTTGAAGCATGAGGTTCAAAGTTATGAGATATCCAGAACTTTATATTCGTTGCAGAAAAAAGATACGACTTCCTATGAACGTATCGGCTTTCATGCAGATGTGTACGTTAAAGATTCCACGGAAGATTATTATGTACTTTTATGGCGATTTTCCAAATTTTCAATCAATACGGATGATCGGCAATTAAAGCAATTGATAGAACTGGCAAAACCTGTTGAAATCAGTTGCCGGATATCCAAGCCCGGCGTATTGATGGAATTTTTGGATGGAGAGAAAGTCTCGACTTGTTTGGAAGAAGCATTACCGCAAGTGCTGGCTCCATTTTCCAATCAACAGGGAAGTGTAGCCCGTGCTCAGGTGGCACATATTTACGATATGCGGGAAACAATTGAAACGTTGATGCTGAGGTCTGTCAATCTATTTCTTCAGGTTTATGGTTTGGGATATACACTTGGTGAAATCGTTGATGTGCCGGTTGAAGTGAACAGTCAGTTTTCGTCGAAACCGATTAAAGGCATCACTCGTAAGAAATTAACTAAAATTGATACTGAAAATCATTTGGCAGTCTTATCTTCCGCTACTTTTTTAGACAATGATGCATTGAAAAGTGCTATAAAAGAATATTTGCATTTAGATTCAATACCGCAGGAATATTTGAATCAGGAAAATATGGGCAGTGTTGTCATGGACTTGACGACAAGCTGGCCACTTTGGATTTTTGAGCAGCGTGAAACGAGGACAGGCAACAATAAATATGGAGAATTGGTTGAGATACAATATATCCCCTATGAGAAACCTTCCGTCAAGTGAGAAGGTTACCTGTTTTTACATTTCCGGACCTCTGCCGAATCTGCCGGGACCTCCGAAACCACCGCGATGGCCCCGCATCATGTCGGCACTGGTTGCACCGCCTCCAAATTTGGAAATCCGGTAAGTGAAACTCAACATGACATAAGTTGTCAGTGTATTATAACGGCTTAGCTCTCTGAAGTTATCCCCGATTGTTTCCCTGATATTGAGTTTCTGATGAAGTATATCATACATTTTCAGGGAAATGGTTCCCTGCTTCTTGAATACGGATTTATCAACGGATGCGTTCCAAACCAGTTCATTTTGATCGAAGCTTGAGTATCCCTGATGGGTGGTGTAGCTGATATCATTTGAGACAGTGAAGTTATACGGCAAGTGCAGATTGACATTGCCTGCCCCTGTCCAATCTTTCGTTTCCTGACTCTTGTTCAGGCTTAGGTTGTTTTTTGTCTTGCTGTATTTGACAGATCCGCGGGCACCAATTTCTATGACATCGGTCGTAAAAGTCAGTGCTAAACTTTCACTGGCATTTTTTGTTTGTGTTTGACATAAATCACCCAATCTCAACAGAGTGCTGTCTCCAGAAACAAAAGGGGAAGAACCGCTTCTATCCGAATATCCGTAATTCAGGTCGTATCCAACTTCTGAACGGGTATTGAACTGTAATCTGTTCTTAATGATAGGTGTATTGAACATGATGTTTGCCCTTACATTGTAAGGAGCTTTTTCTGAGTTGACGGTCTGACTGTACTCTTTACCGGTTGCATCGTAAATGCTGTTTGAAACCAATGCGTCTTTGGTGATGGATCCACCCAAACCGACATTGAAAGAAGAATAGTGTGTAGCATTGAAACTGGAGTACATCAAACGGAGGCTTTGGTCAAATGATGGGTTCAAGGAAGGATTTCCCATCGTTTCATCCATCAGATTGTTGTTGTTTCTGACCGGTTGCATTTGTTCGATGTTGGGTTGAGTGGTGCGGCCGCGGTATTCGAGGCGGGCGAATTTTTTTCTACCGAGATTATATCTGAACTGAGCGGATGGAGCATAATTGACGACCTCATTTTTTCTGTCAAGTATTTCTCCGTTTTTATAATAGGAGGTACTGTATGTCTGAGAAGGCTCGATTTTCATTCCAAGCATATAATTATAAATAGTCTCCTGATGGCGGAAGTTCATCTCCAAAGATTCATTATAAAAATCATTTTCAAAACGGTTGCTATAAATAGAGTCCAGTACCGTATAATTGCCATAGTCATCCTTATTGTATTGCAGTTTATCCGAGTTTCTGGTATTTAAACGGCCATTGACAGCCGTTTCCAGATAATTTTTAAGATTCCATAATGGTTCCACATAAGAAATGCGAATGTTTGTGTTGTATGATTGTGATTCATTGGTGGCCTGCTGATCAATAGTGGTTAAATCCGCTGTTGTTATCTTCTTGGACATATTGTAACCTTCACTGTTGGAATTGTCCAATGAACCACCGACATTGATGGTGAAGGCCCTTCCTTTTTTAGTCCTTGATTTGCGGTTCAGGATAATATTCATGCTGGCACTCAATCCATGACTATCGTTGCTGTTGCTTGAATTTCCCCAACTAATGCTGTCTCCTTCAGAAAAATATTCATATTTGCTGCTGTTTCCCGAAATCCCTTTGTTCGCACCTATATTAGGCTGAACGATCAAAGTTGTCAGAGAATCGGGATTCCACTCCAGTTCAAGACGCACGTTTGCCTGATAGTTTTCTCTCTTTGAGGTCGATTCATTGTTATTGTCATAAGTCACGTCCCTCATCCAGCTTTCACGTTCGGATGACGTCTCTGAGGTGTTTATCGTGTGGTTGAAGGTACCGTCGCCACCGACTTTCAATGTTTTTGAAACTTCCGTATTATTATTGACGCCGAGATTTTGTGTTTCTGTGATACCGTTGATTCCACCACCCATACCTTGACGTCCTCGTCCGCTTCTTTGGGTGTTTGTATTGTTCGCTCCGCCGACAATGGCTGTTTGGGCATCTCCATTCAATACATTTACAAAGGCATTGTTATCGTATCTGAAGTCTCCGTCAATGTCCTGGCCTCCGCCTGCTGTAATGTTACCGAAGATTCCTTTCTTGCGGTTTGCCTTAATGGTGAGGTTGATGATTCTTTCCGTATTTTCATCTTCGAATCCTGTCAATTGAGCCATGTCGGATTTTTGGTCGACGACCTGTACTTTATCAACCATGTCTACAGGTATGTTTTTTGTCGCCATTTGGATATCGTCGCCGAAGAACTTTTTGCCGTCTACGCGAACTTTCTTAATTTCTTCACCGTTGACGGTAATTTTACCTTCGGTGTCTACAACAACTCCGGGCAATTTTTTAAGTAAATCCTCCACAACAGCATTTTCGGCTGTTTTGAAGGCTGATGAATTGTATTCGATGGTATCCCCCTTTACAGCCATTTGAGCCGTCATTCCGGTAACTTGCACTTCCTTAAGATATTTGTCGGTGGATTCTATTAAAAGATTTTTAAGAATGATGGGTTTACCGGCCATGGAAACATTTTTGTATAGATTGTCATAACCAAGGAAGCGTACTTCAATGATATAATTTCCGTCCTTTACTTTGGGGAGAGAAAAAGAACCTCTGCTGTCGGTCTGACAACCTTGAACCAATGTCGAGTCTTTCAAGTTGAGCAATCGGATAGTTGCCATTTCGATATCCCCTTCACTTTTTTTATCTAGAACTTTACCTTGAATACTGTGCTGAGCAAAGGTTGAAATACTGATTGCGGTCAGTAAAAGAAAAAGTATGTAAAATCGTTTCATATTGCGATTTATTCTTTATAACGGCCTAAATGACCACATTTTTTATGAATCTCAAATTCTTAAATTTCATTCTGTATGGAAATTTGATAGGCATTATTTAAAATGGTTTAATGTGATTGGGTCAATATTCATAAAAATCAATTAAAATAAAAAAAAATGTTCTTTTAAAAAAGTTGTATTTTGAAATATTATTAAAAGCCCCAGAAATTTATGGCTTTTTGCAACATTTGAATTAACTTTGCAAAGATAGGCGGAAAAATTTAAGCAGATTCAAGCAAAACGGTATGTGTGCTTTTCCACTCGGTAAACTACCATCTGTAATTATTACTTAAACTCAATTTATAATGTATATTTTATGAAGACTAATTATGAAATCCGTTATGCATCACATCCGGCTGATGCCAAAAGTTATGACACGACACGTTTGCGCAAAGAATTTCTGATAGAGACACTTTTTGTCGCTAACGAAGTGAATATGGTATATTCGATGTTTGACCGTATGGTTGTGGGTGGTGCAAAACCGGAAGGCGAAAGCCTCAAACTGGAAGCCATAGATCCCTTGAAAGCCCCTTGCTTTTTGCATCGTCGCGAACTCGGTATTTTTAATGTAGGTCTTGGAGAAGGTATTGTTAAGGTTGGTGACCAAAGTTTTGAATTAAAATACAAAGAGGCTTTGTATTTAGGTGCAGGTGACCGTGAGATTTTTTTTGAAAGCAAAGACGCTAAAAATCCGGCCAAATTTTATTTCAACTCTTTGGTGGCTCATAAGACCTATCCTGATAAAAAAATTACTAAAAAAGACGCTGTACGTGTTGAATTGGGAACTCTTGAAGGTTCAAACCACCGAAACATCAATAAGATGATTGTAAATCAAGTGCTTCCTACCTGTCAGCTTCAGATGGGGATGACGGAACTGGCTCCCGGCAGTGTTTGGAATACCATGCCTGCTCATATTCACAGCCGTCGAATGGAAGCTTATTTTTATTTTGAAGTTCCTGAAGAAGAGGCTGTTGTGCATTTCCTCGGCGAACCGACGGAATCCCGTCATATCTGGATGAAGGGTGATCAGGCTGTTTTTTCTCCCGAATGGTCCATTCACTCTGCTGCTGCTACTTCCAATTATACTTTTATCTGGGGCATGGGTGGTGAGAATCTGGATTATGGCGATCAGGATTTTTTCAAAAATACAGAACTGAAATAATTAAAATTTTCCTAAAATTATAATCAATGAACAAATTTTCATTAGAAGGTAAGATTGCCCTTGTAACGGGTGCTTCCTATGGTATTGGTATGGCTATTGCCAAAGGTTTTGCCGAATCGGGTGCAACCATCATTTTCAACGATATCAAAGCTGATTTGGTAGAAAAAGGTTTGGCAGAATATGAGAAATGTGGTATCAAGGCTCATGGTTATGTTTGTGATGTAACCGATGAAGAAGCTGTGAATGCCATGGTTGCCCGGATAACCAAAGAAGTTGGCGTTATCGACATTTTGGTTAACAATGCCGGTATCATCAAACGTATTCCTGCGCTTGAAATGAAAGCCTCTGAATTTCGTCAGGTCATCGATATCGATTTGAACGGTCCTTTCATCGTATCAAAAGCTGTTGCTCCTGGAATGATTGCTAAGAAAAAAGGTAAGATCATCAACATTTGTTCCATGATGAGTGAACTTGGTCGTGAAACAGTATCCGCTTATGCTGCTGCAAAAGGTGGTTTGAAAATGCTGACCAAAAACCTTGCCTCAGAGTGGGGAGAATTCAATATTCAGGTCAACGGCCTTGGCCCGGGTTATATCGAAACACCGCAAACCGCTCCGCTTCGTGTTCCGGGGCATCCTTTCAACGAATTCATCATTGCTAAGACACCGGCTGCAAGATGGGGGACGACCGCAGACCTTCAAGGCCCTGCTATCTTTCTGGCATCCGATGCTTCCGACTTCGTAAACGGACATATCCTGTACGTTGACGGCGGTATTTTGGCTTACATAGGAAAACAACCCAAATAATATTCTGTAAAGAGTTTAAAAAACAACAACGGATGTCATCTCTTCGTGGGGCGGCATCCGTTTCTCCAAAAATCGGCCAAATACTTTTCGTATGAAGAATCATCTTTTTTTATTATTGTTTGTGTTACTTTTTGCTTCGTGCAATGGTAAAGTGGAAATCTCTGTCTTCAACAATTCAGAGGTTGACAGAGTTAATGAAATGGTTGAAATTTGTCTTTGCCAACTCACCAATTTTGATCCTTCAAAATTGGTCGTTTTGGATCCGAACGGTAAGCAAGTGCCTTATCAGGTATTGTATAAAGGAGAAGAGTCACCCCAAGCTCTTATTTTTCCCGTCACTCTAAAGGCGGGAAAAGAAGTCACTTTTACAGTCAAGGAAGGTAAACCTGAACAGTTTACAGCAAAAACAAGGGTGCGCTATGTCCCGGAACGAAAAGACGATATTTCCTGGGAAAACGACAGAATCGGATTTCGAATGTATGGGCCGGCTTTGGCTAATGAAAACCCGAGTAATGGTGTTGATGTATGGTTGAAAAGAACCAGTGAATTGGTTTTTGATAAATGGTACAAAAACGATATTTCTCAAAAAGCATCCTACCATCAGGATCATGGTGAAGGTCTTGATTGCTATAATGTCGGACATACTCTGGGCTGTGGGGGTATTTGCCCGATTGTCAACGATTCCTTATCTATCGGACGCTATTTTGACCGTTATAAGATTTTGGACAATGGACCACTTCGTTCGTCTTTCCTATTATATTATGACAATGTGCCTTACGGTAACAAGAATCTGAAAGCGGAGCTTGTGATAACAATTGATGCCGGTTCACAGTTAAATCAGGCTGTTGTCAGATATACGGGTGATACCACCAACATTCAACTTGCCGTTGGTATTTCCTTGCAAGATACTTTGCAGACTATAGCAGGAAGTGCAACCCAGCGATTTTTCGGCTATGCGGAAAATGCTTTTGTACAAGGCACGAAGATATCTGCCGGACGTCGTTATGAAGGTGTAGTTATTGATGCTCCTGTCGTTGCTGTCAAACAACTTCAGAATCATTTGGTCGGAGTCTGCAACTATAAGGTCGGTGAGCCATTCAAATATTATTTTGGTGCCGGCTGGAATAAATTTGGAATCAAGAAAGATTCTGATTGGTTTAGTCTTTTGTCCGATAAACGCACCGCACTATCGCAACCGTTAAAAGTAAAGATTCTTAAATAATGCGTCTTTTTAGACGCTGGTTATATTTTAACCATCAAAAAAGCTCTAAGAATATTAAATTATTCTTAGAGCTTTTTTTGTCAAATATGTTATAGAACATGGCTTTTGAAATATCACGAATAAGAATAAGTGTTATTTTTACACGAATTATTTTATTCATGTTTTTTAAATATTTTTAGTCATGAGAAAGATATTTGTGTTGGCTTCTTTGTCTGTGATATTATTGACGGCTGGTTGCTCTAAAACGGAAATAACCAAATCCGGCTTGAAAAAAACAGATTTTCAAACAGAAATTGACGGAAAGAAAAATGATCTGTATGTTTTGACCAACAAAAATGGTATGGAAGTTTGCATGACCAATTTTGGTGCTCGTATTGTTTCCGTCTTTGTTCCGGATAAGGATCATGTTTTTGCTGATGTTGTTCTCGGATTTGATTCAATTGGGGGATACCAGAATCATAAATCGGATTTTGGAGCGTTTATCGGTCGCTACGGCAACCGGATCAACAAAGGCAAGTTTGTCCTTGACGGGGTGAACTATCAGCTTGAGACCAATAACTTTGGTCACTGTTTGCACGGCGGTCCAAAAGGATTTCAATATTGCATGTTTGATATCAAGCAAATAAACGGTCAAACGTTAGAGGCTTCATATATTTCTGCTGATGGTGAAATGGGGTTTCCAGGCAGGTTGACTGCCAAAGCTGTCTATACCCTGACCGATGACAATGCCATTGATATTAAATATGAAGCAACGACAGACAAACCGACTATTGTCAACCTGACGAATCATTCTTATTTCAATTTATCGGGCAATCCTGAGAAAACCATTTTGAATCAATTGTTGATGCTCAATGCGGATAGTTATACCCCCATTGACAGTACATTCATGACCACAGGAGAAATTGCACCTGTATGTTGCACACCGATGGATTTCAGAAAATTAATCAAAATAGGAGAACGCATCAACAACTATAATTTTCTTCAGTTGAAAAACGGTAATGGTTATGATCATAACTTTGTTTTGAATACGGCAAGAAAGGATACCGTTCTGGCTGCATGCATCGTAGATCCTGAAAGTGGGCGAACCCTTGAGGTTTATACCGATGAGCCTGGAATTCAGGTCTATACAGGAAATTTTTTAGATGGTACAGTCACAGGGAAAAAAGGCATTGTTTATCAACAACGCACCGCAATTTGTTTGGAAACACAACATTTTCCGGATAGTCCGAATAAAGCAAACTGGCCATCTGTGGTACTTCGCCCTAAAGAAAAATATACCAGCCATTGTATTTACAAATTTGGTGTCATGTCTAAGGAATGTATAACCAAGTGTAAGATAATTGGTACTGTTAATCAGGATAGTTGCTGTAAAAAGAACAGTTGCTGTAAGGATAAAAAAGCAGGAGTGAAAACTAAACGAACCAAATAAATTCAAAATAATAAGCTTAAAACCATGAAAAAAGATTTTTCAGCCCCTGAGAATCTATCAGGATTGCGCCGTGAGGATTTTCAAAAAACAGTTAACGGTAAGAAAACCGATTTGTATTTTTTGAAAAATGAAAAAATGGAAATAGCGGTGACTAACTATGGTTGTGCTGTAGTTGCCATGATGGTTCCTGATCGTCGTGGAAATTATGCCAGTGTCGTGTTGGGGCATGATTCCATTGAGCATGTCATTCATAGTCCGGAACCATTCTTAGGTACAACCATTGGCCGTTATGGAAACCGTATAGCCAAAGGAAAGTTTACTCTCAACGGAAAAGAATATAACCTTACCATCAATAATGGGCCGAATTCCTTGCATGGCGGGCCGAAAGGTTTCCATGCCGTTGTATGGGATGTTATTTGTTTCAGCGAATCGTCTGTGGATTTTACCTATACATCTCCTGACGGGGAAGAAGGCTTTCCTGGGAATCTGATGATCAATATGTTGTATACTCTGACGAAGGATAACGAATTTGTCATCAGGTACAAAGCCACGACCGATCAATCAACTCCAATAAACCTGACCAACCATGCATTCTTTAATTTGGCAGGAATTTCAAATCCAAGTCCAGCAGTGACAAACAACATACTGACCATCAATGCGGATTTTTTTATTCCGATTGATGAAGTTTCCATCCCTACCGGAGAAATCCTCAAAGTGGAAGGAACTCCGATGGATTTTCGTACACCGACTGTTGTGGGAGAAAGAATTGATGCCCCACATAAACAAACCATTTTTGGTGCCGGTTACGACCATTGCTATGCTTTGAAAAAATCTTATGCAAAGGAACTCTCCTTTGCTGCAAAATGCATCGAACCGCTTAGCGGGCGTGTTTTGGAAGTATACACCACAGAACCTGGCATTCAACTTTATACTGGAAACTGGTTGAACGGATTTTCAGGTGCTCATGGTGCAACATTCCCTAAACGCAGTGCCATCTGTTTCGAAGCCCAGCATTTTCCTGATACGCCTAATCAGGCTCAATTCCCGGCTAGCATTCTCAATCCTGGTGAAACATATACACAAACGACAGTTTATAAGTTTGGTATTGAATAAACATAAATAACACATAGAACCTGATCATAAAAGATATTGAAGGTACCCTATCGGCTATTATTTTCAGCAGTTTCTGTGCAAGAAATTACAAATTGAAACGAGCATGTTTGTAAAACGTTCAGGTTTATGATAAAATAGACATGCGAGTTCCATAGGTCCTTAGACAAAAAAAAGATTATTGTAAACTATTAAAAAAAAAGATTATGGAAATTGAATATGTAAGAAGTCGCTTCAAAAAGCATTTTGATGGTTCGGAAGGTTCGGTATATGCTTCACCGGGTCGTATTAACCTGATTGGCGAACACACAGACTATAATGGAGGTTTTGTATTTCCCGGTGCTATAGATAAAGGAATGGTGGCAGAAATCAAGATCAACGGAACAAATAAAGTCCGAGCCTATTCTATTGATATGAAAGACTACGTAGAATTCGGATTGAACGAAGAAGATGCCCCACATGCAAGCTGGGCAAGATATATTTTTGGCGTTTGCCGTGAAATGATTAAACGTGGAGCAAAAATACAGGGCTTCAATACCGCTTTTGCCGGCGATGTACCTCTTGGAGCAGGAATGTCATCATCCGCTGCATTGGAAAGCACCTATGCTTTTGCTTTGAATGACCTGTTTCATTGCGGCATTGATAAATTTGAACTGGCTAAGATCGGTCAGGCAACGGAACACAATTATTGCGGTGTCATGTGTGGAATCATGGACCAGTTTGCTTCTGTATTTGGTAAAGCCGGAAGCTTGATTCGTCTCGATTGTCGTTCACTGGAATATAAATATTATCCATTTAATCCAAAGGGTTATAGATTGGTATTGCTGGATACTGTTGTCAAACATGAACTTGCATCATCAGCCTACAACAAACGCCGTCAATCTTGCGAAACTGCAGCTGCCGCCATTCGTCAGAATCATCCGAAAGTGGAATTTCTTCGTGATGCAACCATGGAAATGTTGAAAGAGGTAAAATCTATTATTTCCGAAGAGGATTTCATGCGCGCTGAATACGTGATTGAAGAAGTTCAACGTGTCCTTGATGTTTGTGATGCTTTGGAAAAAGATGATTATGAAACAGTTGGCAAAAAAATGTATGGCACCCATGATGGTATGAGCAGACTATATGAAGTAAGCTGCGAAGAACTTGATTTTCTGAATGATTGCGCCAAAAAGAATGGCGTAACCGGCTCGCGTGTCATGGGTGGTGGCTTCGGTGGCTGTACCATTAACCTTGTAAAGGATGAATTGTATGAGACCTTTGTCGCCGATGCAAAAGAGTCTTTTAAAGTTAAATACGGGAAGTATCCGAAAGTCTATGATGTCGTCATAAGTGACGGTTCCAGAAAACTGGCATAATATCAGATATGGCATAAATGGACAATCGTCATAACAATTATAAAAATACGATGTAAAGCTCCGTTTTTTTTATAATATCTTTGCTCTTTTGGTTAAATGCTCTAATCCATATAAATATGAACGTCAAATACTATAGCGGAAATACGAAATTTCTTGTTTCGATTGACTGTATCATTTTCGGCTTTTCTGAGGGAGAATTGAACTTGTTGCTTTTTAGACGGAAAATTGAACCGGCAAAAGGTCGCTGGTCTTTACCGGGTGGCTTTATCAAAGAACACGAAAGTGCGGAAGAAGCAGCTTCACGCGTGTTGCATTCCTTGACCGGTCTGAAAAATTTATATATGGAACAGTTGAAGGTTTTCACTGAAGAAAACCGTGATCCCGGAGAACGTGTCATGTCCATTGCTTATTATGCTTTGGTCAATGTGGCCGATTATGACCATGACCTTGTCTTGGAAAATAATGCACACTGGCGAAACATCAATGATTTGCCGGAACTTATTTTTGACCACCATGACATGTTTCAGGTTGCCCTTGAAAGGCTCCGCCATAAAGCATCAACAGAACCTGTAGGTTTCAACCTTTTGCCCGAAAAGTTTACAGTGCCTCAGCTTCAGTCTTTATATGAGGCAATATACGGTCAAAGGGTGGACAAACGAAATTTCCGGAAAAAGGTAAGAACCATGAATTTTCTGGAAAAGTTGGAAGAAAAGGATAAGAGTGGTTCCAAAAGAGGTGCCTACCTTTACACCTTCAACAAAGAGCTTTACGAACAAGCGATACATCTGGGTTTCTCGTTTACCCTGTAAATCAATAGTGTCCGGTTAAGGACTTTTACTAGCTCCTGAAGCCCTCATCAATAAAGACTTTCAGATACGTTCTTTAATTTTTCGATTTGAAGATATTGGAAATTCCCTATGTTTACTAAAAATTTAGTGAATCATGAATACAGGAAAAACTGTTTTCGCGCAATTGATCCACAGGGAAAGTTTACGAGATATTGAATCTTGCCTGACAGCGTTTTCCAATAAGTTATATCACTCAGGCATAAAGCAGTCGGTTCCAAATCCACATTGGCAGAGGCCAACGAAAGTAGGACGAATGGTTTGTACCACGAGTTGCTTATAAATACGAATTACAATTTAACCAGTTTGGCTATTTATAACTGATTGAATATCAGGAAGCTTTAACCGAATAATAGTGATTTCCAATAAAATGTAAATGGGCAAAGACGATGATGATATATTATTGTTGAAGATTCACAAAGGTGATGAATTGGCATTTAGATACTTGTTTGAGAGATACTTTACTCCATTGTGTCGTTTTATGAATATATATATTCATGAAAAGACAGATATTGAGGAACTTGCCCTTGATATTTTTATATACATTTGGAACAATCGCGATACACTTCAGATTCAGTATTCCATAAAAACATATTTATTCCAGGCAGCCCGCAACAAATGTTTGAATATTCTTCGCCAAAGGAAGCTGATGGCTTCCATCGACCTGACAAAAGTCGATATAGAAGAAGATAATGTCATAAGCCTGGAAACAGAAGAACTTTACCTACTTATTCAAGAAGCAGTGTTAACTCTACCAGACAGATGCAGGACAATATTTCAACTTAGTAGAAATGAGGATCTTTCTAATCATGAAATTGCATCCAAACTTGATATTTCAATAAAAACAGTTGAAGGGCAGATTACAAAAGCAATAAAGATTATTAAATACTTTTTGGATAATTCTTATTCTTATGTCAATAGTTCGTTTAAAAATAGCGATATTTAAGTTGGCATCGATTGTACCCAAATATAAAAGTAAAATCAAACTCGCTTATTTAATGGGTTCTATCGGACTTTATAAAGAGGCTGTTGATTTATTGATGAGTATCAATAGATCTAATATGCCTGATTTCTTGCTTACAGAATATTATAATGCACCTCTGAAAGTTTACGGTGAACTTGCATTCTATGCTTTTTTACAACTGTTTCCTGATTTTGTCGATAAAGTGAACGAGCTCCTGAACGAAAAAGACAGATTTGTACTAAAAAAAAGGGGGGGGGACTGCTCAATCCTGAGTTGCGAATTATTGCCCTCATACATTTAGGTATTAGTGATGGGACAAAGATTTCTCTTTTCTTCCGATATTCCTTAACTACTGTTTATAATTACCGTACAAAAACCAAAAACAGAACTTCCGAATACCGTTAATAAAAGGAAGTTTGCTTTTTCTTACGCCAAAAAAGATAGATTTTCACTATTATAGAAACTTAAATTTTTAGCATCAGCCATACTACTTTTTGAATCGCTAACCAAGTACACATACTATTGATTATCTTAAATTTAGCCATTAAAAAACGCCGTTTTTACATACTTTTTTTATCACTGCTAAATTTAGGGTTCATTAATTCTTTACTTTTGTTCAAAGCCTTAAAAATGTTATCAATGAAAAATTGTATTTTGTTTTTGCTGTTATTGTTGTGTCCACTCATGCTTCAATCACAAACAGCTTTTGTTCGTGCATCAGGAAAGCAAATTGTCGATCCAAAAGGTCAAAACCTAATTCTTCGAGGCATTGGCACTGGAAATTGGATGCTTCAGGAAGGTTACATGATGCAAACAGCAGATGTGGCAGGCACTCAACACGAATTTAAAAAGAAACTGACCGAATTAATTGGTGCTGAAAAAACGAATCAGTTCTATACTACCTGGCTTGACAATCATTTTCGCAAAGTTGATGTAGATTCAATGGCTCACTGGGGATTCAATTGCATTCGTCCAGCACTGCATTATAACCTGTTCACACTCCCCATTGAAGAAGAACCTGTACAGGGTGGCAATACCTGGCTTGAAAGTGGTTTTGCCCGTCTCGATAGTTTAGTAGCTTGGTGTGCAGCAAACAAAATGTATGTAATGCTTGACATGCACGGTGCACCTGGCGCACAAGGCAAGGATGCTGCCATTTCAGATTACGACTCTTCAAAACCATCGCTTTGGGAAAGCGAACTGAACAAAGCCAAATTGGTAGCTCTTTGGCGAAAAATTGCTGAAAGATATGCCAACAACCCATGGATAGCGGGTTATGACTTGATCAACGAGACAAATTGGAATTTCTCCGAAGGGAATAATTCACCGTTGCGTGCGCTATATGGTCGTGTAACTACCGCCATTCGCGAAGTTGACCCAAACCACATGATTGTGATTGAAGGAAACTGGTTTGCCAACGATTATTCAGGGCTTACCCCTGCCTGGGACAACAATATGGCTTATAGTTTTCACAAATACTGGACAACAAATGATGCCAGCGTCATTAAATGGGTCCTCGACCTTAGAAACAATACCAATTGTCCAATCTGGTTGGGTGAATCGGGAGAAAATTCCAACCGTTGGTTTACGGATTGTATTGAGCTGATGGAGAAAAACAACATTGGTTGGTCATTTTGGCCGGTAAAGAAAACAGGTATCAACAACATTCTCAAAGCCAACACCAACAGCGATTACACCGACCTGATCAATTACTGGAGAGGAAGTGCAGCCAAACCAACTGTAGACAAAGCATTTCAGGCTGTTATGACATATGCCGACAATCACAAGCTTGAAAATTGTACCATTCAGTATGACGTGATTGACGCCATGATTCGCCAACCACAAACCACGGAGACAAAACCATTTAAGACTAACACTACTGCAAGTACTATTTATGCCGTTGACTACGATTTTGGCAGAGCCGGTTATGCGTATGCAGATAGCCTGGATGCTGATTATCATTTGACAAACAATAATAATACAGCATGGAATAGCGGATATACATATCGGAGTGATGGCGTTGACATTGAAAAGTGTACGGATCTTGTGACCAATGGCTTTCAGGTAGGCTGGGTGGAAAATGGAGATTGGATGCAATATACCATCCAATCACCTGAATCATTGACCTACAATATCTTATTGCGTTATGCCAGTCAATCAAAAACAGCAAAAGTGCATGTTGAAATAAATGGAAAACGTGCCTCAAAGACATTCGCCCTGGCACCATCTGGCAATTGGTCAACATGGCGTTTCGGAGCCATTACAAACGTCATTGTTCCTGCAGGAACAGTGAAGGTAAAACTTGTTTTTGAGCAAGGGGGTGCCAACATCAATTATTTTCAATTCAAAAATCCAAAATCAATCGAAAATACAGCATTTGAGATGCTGTCTGCCGAAACGGCTAAGTGGTCTGACATTGTCACCATCAAACTTAACAAATCTGTTGATTCCCTTACCGGTAATCCATTTGTAATTAAAGTTGACGATAAAATAGCCACAATTGTCTCCACAGCTGTTTCAGCCAGTGACAATACAAAAATTGACATCAAGTTGGCAGAGCCAATTCTATCCACAAACATACTGAAAGTGGACTATCTAACCGCTGATTGCATGAGTGGAACGCAATCGCTCAGCACTTTCCAGAATGTGGATGTTGTCAACATGATCATACCGCATAAAACCATACCGGGAAAAATTGAAGCTGAAGATTTCACTTACAATAATGGATTTTCGTTTGAGACCTGTACTGACATTGGGGCTGGAATAAACACTTCTTATGCTGCTGTCGATAAATACCTTGATTACTATGTTTGGGTTGAAAATAGCGGAAGTTACAAAATGGATTTTCGCATTTCGGTTAATACCGCTTCAGCTCAGATTGCAGTACTAAAAGATATGAATGGTGCTATGGCTCCTCTTCAATCTGTGTCTTTTTCTCAAACAGGTGGGTGGCAAAACTGGCAAACAAAATCTGCAACCATTTCACTTACAGCCGGTAAAAATATCATTCGCTTGTTGTCGCGTTCTGACGGGTATAACTTAAACTGGATTCAGTTTGGCCAGCTCACTCCTATAGAATCACCAGAAATACAATCAATCGCTTTATATCCCAATCCAGCGCACAATTCTTTTTTCTTACAATTTAACGAAGAAAAGCAACGCCATATAGCTTTGCTGGATTTGCATGGCAGGGTAGTTAGCCAGTATTCAACTCATTCAAGTGTTGAGAAATTTGATATCCCCGGCATTCAACCCGGAATATATATCGTAAAGATTTCTGATTATCATGATGTAATCACCAAAAAGCTGCAAATAATCTGATGGAACATATATTAATGCAAAAACCTACTATACCTAAGATGAAAAATCCAGTTACAAAATTTATTTTACTATTTGCGCTACTGCTGCTGACACAACTGACATTTGCACAGACAAAGTTAGTCAAGGGGCAAGTGGTGGATAAGGAAGGCAACCCTTTACCAGGCGTGTCCGTATTGAAGGTCGGATCTACAAACGGGGCCATCACATCCATTGATGGGAAATATGCCATTGCAAATATCAATGACAAGGATTCAATACGTTTTACTTATGTCGGATTCAATAGCCAGACAATTAATGTGGGCAATCAGGCTGTCATTAATGTCATATTGCTTGAATCAGCCAGCACATTGGAAGAAGTGCAGGTTGTAGCTTTCCAGACCCAACGTAAAAACAGTGTCATTGGATCGATCAATACCATCAACCCGACCGAATTAAAGATTGCTCCAACCAATCTGACCAACGCGTTAGCCGGAAAAATTGCGGGAATCATTTCATATCAGCGTTCAGGAGAGCCTGGGCAAGACAATGCCGAGTTCTTTATTCGTGGAGTAACCTCATTTGGTTATGCAAACAGTCCGTTGATTTTGATTGATGGATTAGAAGTGACTACTACAGATCTGGCCCGAATGGAGCCTGACAACATTGCCAGTTTCTCCATTATGAAAGATGCAACAGCTACAGCCTTGTACGGTGCACGTGGTGCAAATGGCGTTATTCTTGTAACCACAAAATCAGGGAAGAAAGGTAAAGCCAGTATCTCTGTTCGTGTGGAAAATTCAACTACATCACCTACAATGACCAACAAGTTTTTGGGCGGTGTGGAGTATATGGAACTTTACAACAAGGCTGTACGTACCCGGGATCCTGATGAATTACTTATGTATTCAAAAGATAAGATTGAAGGAACAAGAAAAGGACTTGATCCTCAAATTTATCCTAATATAGACTGGTACAAGGAGCTTTTCAGATCAAAAGTACAGAACCAGAAAGCCAATATGAGTGTGAGCGGTGGTGGTGAAGTTGCTCAGTATTACTTTTCGGTTTCGTACACCGATGAGAAAGGTTTGTTGAAAGTGGATAAATTGAATAATTTCAATAATAACATCGACATCAAACGTTATAACCTCAGGGCAAATATTGATGTCGACCTTACCAAGTCAACGAAAGCCATGGTAAAATTCTACTCGTTGATTGACAGATACAACGGACCCATGAATGATGCAGGGAGCATTTTTGCCATGGTAATGCAGGCCAACCCTGTAAATTTTCCAAAATACTACAACAAAGACGAAAGTACACAGTATGCAAATCACGTATTATTTGGCAATAAAGGATTAGGAACTTTTCCCAATCCTTATGCTAAAATGGTGTGTGGTTATAAGGACAGGTTTACCTCAACAACCACTATCCAATTTCAGCTCGAACAGGATTTGAGTGCGATTACAAAAGGATTGAAATTGCGCGGAATGGCTTCGCTCAGTCCATATAGCATGAGTGAAGTATCCAGAAGTTTTGATCCTTTTTATTATGGGATGAAGGAGTTTGACAGTGAAACAGGTGTAATCCATAGCATTGGTCTGATTCATGAGGGTACTGAGTATCTAACCACAACTTCCAATGACAGATTTGCATCAAATGGTTTCTATTTTGAAGGTGTTGCGCAGTACAATCGGGTTTTCAACGAAAAGCACGATATTGGAGGCTTGTTGGTTGGATATGCCCGTGAGCTATTAACAAATGAAAACAAGGATGTATATTCATCATTACCATTCAGGAATATGGGCATATCGGGGCGTGCCACTTACGCTTACAACAACAAATATTTTCTGGAGCTGAACTTTGGCTACAATGGTTCTGAGAAATTTTCGAAGAAAAACAGATATGGATTCTTTCCCTCTGCCGGTTTAGGTTGGGTGGTGACCAACGAAAAGTTTGTTTCTGAGAGCCTGAAGAGGGTGCTTTCCATGCTCAAATTCAAGGCAACTTATGGTTTGGTTGGCAATGACGCAATCTCAAACAATCGTTTCTATTACTTGTCTTCGGTCAATCTGAACGATGGCGATAGAGGACATGTTTGGGGTGAAGATTTTGGAAACAGCTATAACGGTTACAACATCAATAGTTATGCCAATCCTGATGTGACATGGGAAGTTGCCGAAAAAACAAATTTTGGTATGGAACTCGGATTGTTTGGTGATCTCAATTTACAAGTTGACTATTTTACGGAAAACAGAAGAAATATCTATATGTCGCGCGATTATATCCCAGCATCAATGGGGCTTACAGCTTCTATTGCCAGTAATATCGGTAGAGCAGAGTCGCATGGCATTGATGGCTCGATAGATTATAAAGTCACCGTAAACAAAGACCTTTGGATAACTTCACGCGTAAATTTCACGTATGCAACCAATAAAATTATTGAGAATGGAGAGCCACAATATCCATATCCTTATATGAGTAATATTGGTCAGCCCATGAATCAGCCACGCGGCTTGGTTGCGGAGCGTTTATTCATAGATGAGCAGGAAGTGCTTAATTCCCCTGTTCAATACAATCAGATGGATACTTACATGGCCGGTGATATAAAATATGTTGACATTAACAATGATGGAAAAATTGATGACTCAGATATGGTTCCCATTGGTTTCCCTACAGTTCCGGAAATAATTTATGGTTTTGGGGCTTCCATGGGATACAAAAATCTTGATTTCTCCTTTTTCTTTCAGGGATCAGGTCGTTCATCCTTTTTTATCGATCCTACTTCAATCTCACCTTTTGTAAATGAGCGCAATGCTTTACAAATTATTGCTAAAAACCATTGGTCCGACGAAAATCCGGATCCAAATGCTTTTTGGCCAAGAATGTCAGTATATTCTGTTGCCAATAACGAAAAAACCTCTACCTGGTGGTTACGCGATGGCAGTTTCCTCAGGTTAAAAAGTGTGGAACTGGGTTATTCTTTACCTAAAAAACTTTTGGAAAAGATGAACATAGAAATGGCAAGGTTATATGTTTCAGGTACCAATCTGCTTGTGTTTAGTAAATTTAAACTCTGGGATCCCGAAATGGGTGGAAAAGGATTAGGATATCCACCTCAAAAGATCATAAACATAGGTTTGAACTTTAATTTCTAATTCAAAAAAAAATGAAAATGCTCAAATTGAAAAATATATATCTGCTGTTCGCAATCCTTTCAACAGTTGCTTTGAACAGTTGCGACAATTATCTGGATATTGTGCCTGATAAAACGCAGGAGATCGAACTCATGTTTGAACGAAAAGAGGCAGCCTACAGAGCATTAGCCACTTGTTACCATTATTTGCCTCAGGAAGATGGGGTTTACTCTACCAGTGCTTTTGCATCGGATGAGTTGACTACCCCAATCGCCAAGGAAACACCCGGAGTTGAACTTATGCGTGGCAAACAATCTGTAGATAATCCTATCATGGGCTTATGGGACGATACATTTCCATATGGCCGTGCTCAGGGATCTCTCTTCAAGGCAATCAGAGCATGCAATACCTTTATCGAGAATATTGACCTGGTAAAGGACATGAAAACGGAGGAAAAAGAAACATGGAAATCGGAAGCCATTTTTCTGAAAGCTTATTATCATTTCTTGCTGTTCCGTCAGTACGGGCCCATTCCGATTGTTGATGAAAATTTACCAATCACAGCTGGTGTAGAGGAAGTTCGTATCAAAAGAAAGCCAGTAGATGAAGTGGTCAATTATATTGTTTCTACCATTGACAAATCAATTACCAATCTGCCTACCCGAATCACTTCTTCAAATGATTTTGGAAGAATTGACAAAGTGATTGCTTATTCTATCAAATCTCGTGTATTGCTTTATGCAGCAAGTCCTTTATTCAATGGCAATGCTACATTTTACGATAACTTTAAGGATAAGGATGGCGTGAAATTATTCAACACCACTTACGATAAAGAAAAATGGAAGAAAGCACTCGATGCTGCTGAATATGCCATACAACTGGCCGAGGCCAATAATGTAAAGTTGTATGAATTTAATGGTGTCGTTCCTACTTTTGATACGCTCGACATCAAGCAACCCGAGGTTAAGGCACTTTACAATTACCGCTATATGTTTACCGAACGATGGAATTCAGAACTTATTTGGGGGAATTCAAACCCGGTACATAACGGTCAATGGTGGTCGTTGCAGGCTGCATCGATGATGATCAATCCGGATGCATCAGCACAAGAAGGAGCCTGGCAGTGGACTTCTCCTACCATCCAGGCTGTCGAAGCTTACTATACCAAAAACGGTTTGCCTATTGACGAAGACTTGACCTTCAAATATGCAAATCGTTACAGTCTGGCTCGGGTAACCAGTGCTGACAAGTACCATGTCATGGCCGGAACTGCAATCATGATTCCAAACTTGCACTTAGGCCGCGAACCTCGCTTTTATGCTTCGATAGGTTTTGACAAAGGAATATATCGTACCTGGGGGCAAAAGTGGAATCTGCAAATGAAAAAAGGTGAAATGCATGGCCGGCGTGGTAATACCAACGACTATGTAATAACCGGATATGTATTGAAAAAAGTATGTCATCCAAACTCAGAAGGAGATGCTTACACCAAACTTGTTGCTTATCCGTGGCCCATTATCAGGTTGGCTGAGTTGTATTTAAACTATGCGGAGGCATACAATGAGTATTATGGACCTGACCAAAAAGTATATGATGCATTGAATAAAGTGCGTATACGTGCAGGAGTGCCAACTGTTGAGGAAGCGTGGGGAAATCCAACTATCGCAAAAACACTGAATAAGCACAAAACACCGGAGGGATTGCGCGAAATCATTAAACAGGAGCGCAGAATCGAGTTTGCTTTTGAAGGGCACCGTAATTTCGACGTCCGTCGCTGGAAAGAAGCCGATAAGTATTTCAACATACCTGTAACCGGTTGGAGTGTAGATGGTTCTACTACAAATACTTTCTACATAGTAAAGACTGTAGGCCAACGATCCTTCATAACACCTCGTGATTATCTGCATCCGATTAAATACAGCGAAATGCTTGTAAACTCAAATCTGGTACAAAATCCTGGTTGGTAATCAGCAAACAATTAATCATTTTTTAAATTAATACGATGAACAATCCATTGAAAATATTTAAGTACGCAGCAAGGTTCCTTTTTATGAGTCTGCTTCTCTCTTCCATTTTTACTGCGTGCAAGGAGGAAGAACTGGACAAAACTGCTCCCGGAAAAGTGACTGACATTAGTTACAGACCAACAAATGGTGGTGCTGTCCTGAAATTTACGGCTCCCAACGATGATGATTTGCTCTATGTCAAAGCTGTATATACCAATGCTCTTGGCAAAGAAGTCTTTAAAGTTACCAGTCATTATCGGGATTCCATAGAAATTGACGGTTTTAAGGAAGCAACGCCTCAAAAGGTTAAACTTTATGCTGTTGACCGAAGCAACAATGAATCTGAGGCTGCCGAAATTGAGGTAACACCATTGAAATCATTTATTTTTCTGGTTCAGGAAAGCATTCAGATGAAAGAACAATTGGGTGGAGTTCGGATTACCTGGGACAATCCAGATCAGAAAACTGTTTTTGTTTACGTTGACTTCACTAAAAATGGGAAAACGTATGAACGGATCCTTTCATCCAGTTTAAGTTCTCCGAGTCTAATGATAAGAGGATTGGAACCTGAAGAATATAGTTTTTCAGCAACTGTTGAAGATTTTAATGGCAACAAAACCGATAAAGTTGATATTGGAACCTACAAACCACTGCTTGAACAAAAAATTGACAAATCTACCTGGAAAGTCATGCAAAACCTTTCAGTCGATGGTGATAAGTGGGAAGGAACGCTTGCCAGTTTTTGGGACGATGTCATTGATACCAAAGAAGTGAATACGGACAACAGCTATTTTATCATCAATCGTGATGACAATGGCGGTATGCTCAAATGGCCGCTCGACATAGTGGTGGATTTGAATAAGACTGTAGTCATAAACAGAGTTGTCGTGTGGCAGCGCGCCTTTGCATATTTAAATGCTGAGCAGAATGGAGTGAGCACCGATTACTACTATTACAAGGAAGAAAACATGAAATCATTCTCAATTAATGTCAGCACCGATAGGATTACATGGACATCACTGGGAAATTTCGATATTGGAGATCCACGAGATGCCGCTGGCAATATATCGCCTGAAAAATATAAAGAAGCAATCGACGGACATGAGTTCAATCTCGAAGCTGTTTCACCACCATTCAGATATATGAAATTCAGCATATTGTCGAATTATGGAAGCGAAACCAATGTGTACGGCTCTGAAATAACTCTTTACGGATTAGATAATCAATAATAATTTCCTGAAATGAAAACACTTAAAATAATCGGCATCTTATTCATCGCCCTGTTCTTTGCAAATTGTGGGGAAATGGACGATAATTACAAAGATTACCTGACCAACGTGAAGGTCTATTCACCCCGCGTTACCAATCTGACAGTAGTGTCTGGGTTGAAAGAAGCAACCTTATCATGGAAAAATCCTCAGGGTAAGATTGCAGTAAAAAATTCTATTAAATTGCAGGATTCAATCATTGTGCTGGAAGGGCTTACTGAAACCTACAAGCTGACAAATTTAGAAATCAAAGGATATGAAGTATCAGTTTATACCATTGATAAATTTGACAATTACTCAGTCCCTGCTACAATTACAATTTTTCCAAACGGAGAATAACAATTACCAAAAATAAATACCTTCTAAAAAATAATTTTATGAAAAAACATCTTCTTTTTTTTCTCGTAGGCTGTTTGAGTATTTTCTCGGCAGTAGCTGCTGGCGGAAATAAACTCCTCAACAGCAACATGGAAAGTCAGGGTGCCTGGCAGGTAAGTTATCTGAATACGGCTGCGGATAATCTTCCGGCAGCGACCTGGGGATATACAGATGCAACTCCTGCTGCCGGAATTGCCGGTGGTTTACACGTGGTGGCAACTACCAAAAGCAGCAATTCTCAATATTGTATTTATCAGGCTGTTAATTTGTCAGCCGATTCTGTCTACAATTTTGATGCCGCATTCAAAAACATCAAACTTGAACGCTCATGGTGCGAAGTTTTTATTGGTCAAATGCCTGTCGAAGGTCAGGATTATGGGGATGCTTTGGGTACAAAAATTGCAAATTATGGTGCATGGGATAATCCTGCTGCTGTTGCTGATGGAACTTTTAAACTTAATGCTACTGCATGCAAATACTTTTTGCCTCCTACAACAGGCGTTTATTATTTTGTGATGAAAATGGGTGCTACCACCTGGGATACCGAAGTGCCAACATGTGATATTGTAGTGGATGAGCTGAAACTTACTAGCGAGAGATTAGCTCCAATTGTAGGATTCAAAGCTGATGTGCGTTCCGGTTTCGCTCCGCTCACAGTGAATTTTATTGACGATTCCAAAATGGCCAACTCATGGGCATGGGATTTTGGCGATGGGAGTACAAGTACGGAAAAGAATCCAACGCACGTATATGCTACTGTTGGAAAATACACTGTAAAACTGACTGCTACTAATGAAATTGGGACAAATGAGAAAACAGAAACGGATTTTATCAATGTAACGCCATTGGCTATATTAACCGGTGGCGGATTATTGAAGAATGCGAACATGGAAGAAAAAGGAAGCTGGACAGAAGATTTTCTGAATACGGGTGCCGGCAACAACCCTGTTGCAACATGGAATGCTACTGAAAATAAACCTAATGCTGGTCAGGGTGGATATTTATTGATCGAAGGTCCTGCTGCCGGTGGCGGCGTTCAGTATGCTATTTACCAAAAAGTACATTTAAGTATTGACTCTGTATATATGTTCGACGGTGCTTTCAGAGATTTGAGCGAGAACCTGAAGAATTTCTGGGCTGAAATATATATTGGTGCTCAGCCAGCCGGCAATGGTGCTGACTATGGTGCTACTGAAGGTAAACTTATTGCAAAGTTTGACGCATGGAATGCCGGTAGCACTGTTGCGGGCATAAACGGAACTTTTAAAATTCATGCTAATTTTGATAATACCTTTACTCCTGAAACGACTGGCGATTATTATTTTGTATTAAAAGTGGGAACGTGGGATGGTCCCGGATTTAAGATTGCAGTTGATGAGCTATCCTTGACTTCTGTTCGCACAAAACCAGCAGTTAGTTTTACTGCTACAAACGCTGTGGGCTTCCCTGTATTGAAAACCGTATTTACGAATTCAACCAAGTTTGCCAACTCTTACAAATGGGATTTCGGCGATGGTTCTGAAATCAGCACGCTCGAAAATCCTGAACACACTTACTCTGCAGTTGGTACTTATACCGTAAAACTTACGGCTACCAACGAAAAAGGCGATTCTGTCTTAATAAAAACCGATTTTGTAAAAGTGAATTCAAAACCGACACTTCCTCCAGGCGAGATGTTATATGGTGGGAATATGGAGAATGGTAATTTTTGGTTGACAAACAAATGTAATGCAGCCGATGTTTCAACATTCTCATGGAACTACACCGATAATGCTCCAACTGGAGGTTTAGGTGGTAATCTTCGCATTCAAACTACTGGAACTGGCTTCAATATCGCTATCTATCAGGAGGTTACTTTGAAAGCCGGTTACACCTATGTGTTCGATGGATTATTTAAAGACATAAAAGGACTTTCTGAGTTCTGGTGCGAAGGTTTTGTTGGTACAACAATTCCTACTGATGGCGTTGACTACACGTCAACCCAGGGAACCAAAATTTTCGGAATAGATACATGGAACGGGCTTCAGTCATTAGACGATGTCCAGTTTAGCAAAAAAACAACCATTGCTCCATTTAAACCAACGGTTGATGGTGTATACTATTTTGTTCTTAAAATGGGTTCAAATGCCTCAGCTGCCAGAGAAATATTGCTTGACGAACTTACCTTGAAAGAAACTTTACCTGTTAAAGCTGATTTCTATGTCGAAACTGTTTCGGGTACTGCTCCGTTAACTGTTCAGTTCTACGATCTATCAACCAATGCTACTTCCTGGAGCTGGGATTTTGGAGATGGTGCAACAAGTACTTTACAAGAACCTACTCATACTTACACTGAGGGTGGTACATTTACAGTAAAACTTACTGCAAGCAATAGCGGATCGAGCGATGTATTGATTTCAACCAACTTAATAACTGTGCTGCCAACTTCTTTAGAAACTATTGATTATAGTAAATATACAATCACTAGTTCAAATCATATCATTAATATTGATGGCGTTCAAAGCAAGGTAGAGTTGTTTGATATTGCTGGTCATTACATTCAATCTTCATCGACCGTTGGCAAATTCAGTTCACGATCACTTAAACCAGGCTTATACATGGTCCGTGTTGATGGTTGCAGTGCCAAAGTGTCTGTAAAATAGGTTGTTTATCTTTTTACACAACCTTCTTCTGACTAGTCCTAAAAATCCGTTACAGGTTTTTGACTTATAACTAAACATTATTAGATGGCTCCAAGTTCAATCTTGGGGCCATCTTCTTTCTTGTACG
>JGI2065J20421_1000117_pt1 | contig 138410 bp, 143 predicted proteins | sample Biomet5_FD_20421 | JGI IMG/M metagenome (IMG submission 20421)
AACCGACGATTGCATGTATAATATCAAGCTAAGCATCGTTGGAATGGAAGCACAAATTAAAAATGATTATTCCGGCGACCAAACCTACTTCGATGTTCAGGTCAAAGTATTCGCAAACGCCGCTGCTTACAAAAGTTCCGATATAACAATCGTTACCGACGCTTATTCCAAACAATATGAACTGAATATCAGTTATAAGCAAAAGAGCATTGATAACGTAATTGCATTTACTGATGACACTGATACATTAAAAAGCTCGTTAATGCTTGATGATGCATCCATTTCAAAAGTAATTGATATTTGGAATGAAATGAGTACGGTTACCGCTGAATTTGAGAATAACCAAATCAATTATAAAGGCAAAATCAATGCGTGCGTACTTGCACTCAATGCAGAGAACAAACCAATTTATTTTGAACGTATGATTGACTTTGTATTCACCCATCCTTACTCCGGCAAAGGCGAAAACATCAAATGCAGCGCTTCAATGTATGTGGCTGGAATAAGCTACCGCATTACTAACGGCGGGATCGATGTGAAGGCCGACTTGAAGCTGAGTGCAACGGTGTATAGTCAATGTAGCTTCAAGGTCATTACGGATATTACAGCCGATGAAACCAAACCAAGGGCACAGGACAAATCTGCGGCACTCAGTATTTATTATGCCGATGCGGGCGAGAGCCTCTGGAACATAGCCCGTGAATACTGCACCTCGGTTAACGCGATTAAGCTGGAAAATGACCTTGCCGGTGAATTCGTAGAGAACAGGGGGATGCTGCTGATTCCAATGTGAGTTTCAATCAGACATACGCGATTTAAAATGAAATTTCTCTGCCTGAGGGGGAGGTAAAATGGAAGAACGCAATATTTACAGTGATATTTCTCAACGCACGAACGGCGATATTTACATTGGTGTTGTGGGCCCGGTCAGAACCGGTAAATCTACCTTCATCAAGAAGTTTATGGATGCTATTGTCGTTCCGAACATGGACTCAAGTTACAGTCGTGACCGCGCAATTGATGAAATGCCGCAGTCAGCCGCCGGGCGCACTATTATGACGACTGAGCCAAAATTCATTCCGGAGCAGGCTGTGAAGATTAGCATTGACGCAAGCGCCACTTTTTCGGTTCGCATGATTGACTGTGTTGGCTACATTGTTCCGAGTGCATTAGGGTACATAGAAAATGATATGCCGCGCATGGTTATGACACCATGGTACGATGAGCCGATTCCGTTTAACATGGCGGCGGAAATAGGTACCAAAAAAGTGATTACCGAGCACTCCACCATTGGCCTGGTCGTAACAACTGACGGCAGCATCAGTGATATTCCCCGTGGAGAATACGAAGAGGCGGAGGAAAGGGTTATCAGTGAGTTAAAGGAGATCAATAAACCGTTTATTGTGCTTCTTAACAGTACAAATCCTAATTCCGAGTATGCAATGTCTATGGCAGCACAACTGCAAATAAAGTATGAAGTACCGGTGCTACCGGTGAACTGTCTTGAATTGGAAGAAGCACAAATCAGGAACATTCTGGCCCAAGTTTTATTTGAGTTTCCAGTTAAAGCGGTTAAAGTCGATATGCCGCGCTGGCTTTCAGGTCTGGAAAAGAACCATTGGCTGCGCTCGGCTGTTTACACCAATATCCAACAATCCGCATCTAAAATATCCAGGATACGGGAAGTAAACAGTATCATTGATAATATTCAAAAGTGTGAATATGTCAGCGGAGCAAAAACCGTATCGGTCGAGTTAGGCACCGGCCACGCCCGCATATCCGTCAGTTTGGAGCAAAATCTGTTTTATAAGGTTCTTGGTGAAAAGACGGGAATTAACATTGAGGATGAAGGCAGCTTGCTCGACAGTATGCTCAATCTTGCTAAAATTCAGAGTAAATATAATAAAATCAAGGATGCGTATCAGGATGTTCTTGATACCGGCTATGGTATTGTTATGCCGGATATTGAGGAACTTACCCTTGACGAACCTGAAATTATTAAGCAGGGTGGTAAGTACGGTGTTCGGTTAAAGGCAGCTGCTCCATCCATTCACATGATGAGAACCAGAATTACAACGGAGCTGACACCAATTGTTGGTTCCGAACAGCAATCTCAGGAGCTTGTCATGTATTTGCTGAAAGAGTTTGAAGAAAATCCTTCCAAAATATGGGAATCAAATATCTTCGGCAAAAGTTTGCACGAACTTGTCAACGAAGGTCTTCACAACAAACTTTATCGCATGCCAATTGATGCGAGGGACAAAGTCAGAGAAACAATTGAACGCATTATCAATGATGGCTGCAATGGCCTGATATGCATTATACTTTAAAACTTAAAAGATGGTTCGGTTTATGAAGAAGCCGAACCATTTTTTTGGGTTGATAAATCCGAGATAAACATTTATAATAAGACGAGAGTTAATTTATTGACTCATCGAGGGATGAACAAAACGATCATTTTATGTATGCTAATGAGTTATACTATTTGAAATGTTTTGCTTATCATAAATCACTTGTTAAGATAGGAAGTGTACTATGTTTACCATTGTAGAAAAACGCAGATTAAATGACTCAATGACATTGATGGTTGTTGAAGCGCCCTTCATTGCTAAAAAGGCGAAGGCCGGTCAGTTCATTATATTGCGTGTGAATGAATTTGGAGAAAGAATCCCGCTTACGGTTGCTGACTATGACCGTGAAAAGGGTACGATTACCATCATTTATCAAAAGGTTGGCAAGACCACGCTGCTGCTCGACCAACTGAATGTTGGCGACGCCATTTTGGACTTTATTGGGCCTTTGGGTAAAGCTACCGAACTCGACAATTACAAAAAAGTTGCTGTTATTGGCGGCGGTGCCGGCTGCGCGATTGCTTATCCCCAAGCCAAAGCATTGCACAACATGGGCGCTAAGGTCGATATGATTGCGGGTTTCCGCAACAAGGACATCATTATTTTAGAAGGTGAAATGAAGGCTGTGTCCGACCATCTTATTTTGACTACGGACGACGGCTCCAACGGAAACAAAGGATTTGTTACCGATGCGCTGCGCCAAAATATTGAAAATGGAGCAGGCTATGATTTGGTGATCGCAATTGGTCCGCTCGTGATGATGCGTGCCGTGTGTAACCTGACAAAAGAATACAACATCAAAACACTTATCAGCATGAATCCCATTATGATTGACGGCACCGGCATGTGCGGCGGCTGCAGACTGACTGTCGGCGGCAAAACCAAATTTGCTTGTGTTGACGGCCCTGACTTTGATGGGCATGAAGTGGATTTTGACGAAGCGATACAAAGATCCAGAACTTATTCTGATATGGAAAAAGAAGCGACACGTGAGTACAACTGTCACTTAATGGAGGGTACTAAAAATGCCTAATATGACCCCGATCAAAACTCCCATGCCGGAGCAGGATCCCAATGTCCGCAATAAAAACTTTGAAGAGGTAACGCTCGGATATACCAAAGAAATGGCAATGCAGGAGGCGGAGAGATGCCTCAATTGCAAAAACAAACCCTGCGTGAACGGATGTCCTGTAGGCGTACGCATTCCGGAGTTTATCCGGAGTGTTGCTGAAGGCGACATGGAAGGCGCTTATAAAATCATAAAGACTACTAATTCTCTTCCTGCCGTATGTGGCCGTGTGTGTCCTCAGGAAACCCAGTGCGAGCAAAAATGTGTGCGTGGAATTAAGGGTGAGCCCGTCGGAATCGGCCGCCTGGAGCGCTATGTCGCCGACTGGCACATGGAACACGGCAAGCCTGAGGAGTTCAAGGTGGAACCGAACGGTCATAAGGTTGCAATCATTGGCGCAGGCCCTGCCGGTCTTACCTGTGCAGGTGATTTAGCAGCTATGGGTTATTCTGTTACCGTTTTCGAAGCCCTGCACGTAGCCGGCGGTGTATTGATGTATGGAATTCCGCAGTTTAGACTGCCAAAGGAAATTGTTCAAAAAGAAATCGTTGCCCTGAAGGAAAAAGGCGTTGAAATTAACACAGATATGGTTATCGGTAAGGTGCTGTCTGTGGACGAGCTATTTGAAATGGGTTATGAGGCTATGTTTATCGGAACCGGTGCCGGACTTCCCAGCTTTATGAATATCCCGGGTGAAGGTCTTGTTGGTACCTATTCTGCAAACGAGTTTTTAACCAGAGTGAATTTAATGAAGGCGTACCGCGATGAATACGACACGCCGATTATTCATCCCAAAAATGTTGCTGTCGTAGGCGGCGGTAATGTTGCAATGGATGCCGCCAGAACTGCAAAACGGTTAGGCGCGGAGAATGTTTATATCATTTACCGCCGTGCCGAAGAGCAAATGCCTGCACGTAAGGAAGAAATCCATCATGCAAAAGAAGAAGGTATCATTTTTAATCTTCTTCGTAATCCGGTTGCGATTCACGGTGATGAAAACGGCAGAGTAAAGTCAATTGAGTGTGTCGAAATGGAACTTGGTGAAGCCGATGCTACCGGCAGACGCAAGCCGATAGAGAAGTCTGGCTCTAATTTTGAGATTCCGGTTGAATGTGTTGTCATGGCAATCGGTAACTCCCCGAATCCGTTGATCCGCACAACAACCGAGGGGCTGGAGGCCAACAGTCACGGCTGTATTATTGTGGATGAAGCAACTATGGCGACAACCCGTAAAGGCGTGTACGCCGCAGGCGACGCTGTAAGCGGTGCCGCAACTGTTATTCTGGCTATGGGCGGCGGTAAAGAGGCTGCTGTGTCAATCGATCAGTACATTCAATCCAAATAACCTAAAAACCGCCGCATTTTACGGCGGTTTTTTTGTTGTCCGGTTATCATCCTGCGTTGTACAACATATTATTGTTTGGACACTAATTATGCAGGAGGAATAACAATGAATGATTATTATGAGAAAGATCATGAAAGTAATTACCAAAAACCAAAACCAAGAAAAAAATCAAAAAAAATCAGCACACGGCTTTTGATGATAATCCAAATTACCGTGTGTTCGACCATCTTAGTAACAGCAATTTTAATTCGCATTTTTGGCGGGAATGCATATGCGGCCATCAAAAATTGGTATGTGCAAAATATGAACAATTCTATTGTTGCGGATGAGCAAATTCAAAATGTAAAGCACTCGGTTGTTGAACTGTTCCCATGGAATTTCAACCCGCCTTCAGCCTCCGGTACGGAATCCTCAGTCAGCTCGCAACGCTCTGCAAGCTCCCAACTGAGCGTAAGTTCACAATCTGCATCGAGCACACCGCAAACAAATAATTCGCAGCAGGTCAAAGGCTGAAATGTCGTTTTCAATTAAAAGCTGCCGTATTACTGTTGATTTTTTATTTGTTGCAATGTTGACTGTGTTGCTGTTGGGGGATAAGACAGGAATAGCGCAGGTCGGGATTTTGGCTGCCATGCTGCACGAAGCAGGACATTTAGCGGTAATGCACGTGTTTGGAGTGGAACCATCCCAAATTAAATTTACGCCGTTTGGCATTGATATTATTAAATCATGCTGCGTAAACCGCAGCTATAAGCGTGATGTTCTGATTTCATTGGCCGGGGCCGGCGCGAATATTGCTGCCGCACTGGTTTTTTATTTCTTTAGTCGTTCTGCTGTTCACCCTTTTATAATTGCGAATCTTGTAATTGCCACGTTTAACCTGCTGCCGATTGAGCCTCTTGACGGGGGACAGGCGCTTTATTCGATGCTCTGCTTAAAATTAAGCACTGATCGTGCTGCAAAGATTGTTTCAATCAGTTCATTTTCCGTGTTAACTCCGCTTGCCATACTTGGATTTTTGATATTATTTCATTCACCGGGCAACTATTATCTGTTGATTGTATGCATATACTTAATTTCTCTGTTGCTTTTTAAAAACGGGCGTTACTATTGATTTGCAATATTTGTCCCCGGGCGGTATAATAATAAAATATATAAACGCGCGGAGGATTAGAATGATAAATAAAAGAATTGAAAAACTGCTTGCAAACGTGCAAAAGCCCGGCAGATATGTCGGCGGCGAGCTCAACTGCGTCATGAAGCAAAAAGAAGAGGTTGACGTGCGGTTTGCTTTTTGTTTTCCAGATATATACGAGGTGGGCATGTCACATCTCGGCATGAAAATATTATACAGTCAGCTTAACACCATCCCATATGTCTGGTGTGAGCGCGTGTTTGCTCCGTGGGTAGACATGGAAGAACAGATGCGTAAAAATAATGTTCCGCTTTACGCGCTTGAAAGCGGTGACAGTGTTGCTGATTTTGACATCATTGCTTTTACGCTGCAATATGAACTCAGTTATACTAATATTCTTAATATGCTTGATTTAGCGGGAGTTCCTTTAAAATCCAGCGACAGGCATTCTCTCTCTCAACTTGTGGTGGCAGGTGGGCCGTGCGCCTGCAATTCCGAACCGCTGGCCGACTTTTTCGACTTGTTCTTCATTGGAGAAGGGGAAGAAGTGGATGCTGAAGTTGTAGAACTTTATAGAGAATACAAAAAGAATCATCGTTCTAAAGAAGAGTTTTTGATTNCTGCAGCACAAATACAAGGGGTTTACGTTCCNTCACTCTACGATGTGACTTATCATGACGATGGAACAGTNAAAGCGGTCACGCCTAAACATGGCGCACCCGCCAAAGTGAAAAANCGTTTGATTGTGGATATGGATCAAGCTTATTTTCCGGACAAATTTGTTGTACCTTATATTGAGATCGTTCATGACAGAACGGTTGCTGAGGTCTTACGAGGTTGTATTCGTGGCTGTCGTTTCTGCCAGGCGGGATTCCTTTATCGTCCGTTCAGGGAAAAGTCTGTTGATGTGATCGACAAGCAATGTCATGACCTGTGCAGCAGCACGGGTTATGATGAAATTTCACTTTCATCGCTCAGCACGAGCGATTATGCAAAAATCAATGAGCTTCTTGATCAGCTTATGGTTTGGACTAAAGATGAGAACACCGGTATTTCACTGCCCTCTTTAAGGGTTGATGGATTTTCGACGGAGATGATGGACAAAATCAAATCTGTTCGACGCAGCGGTCTGACGTTTGCTCCCGAAGCCGGAACGCAGCGGCTAAGAGATGTTATCAATAAAAACGTGACCGAAGAAGAACTTTTCAAGACCGTCAATACGGCTTTCAGCGGTGGATGGACAACAATTAAGCTTTATTTTATGATTGGATTGCCAACCGAAACACTCGAAGATATTACCGGCATTGCGGAGCTTGGTCAAAAGGTAGTTGACGCATATTACGATAATCCGGACAAGCCAAAAGGAAAAAGTGTAAAGGTTTCCTTAAGTGCGTCGTCTTTTGTACCAAAGCCATTTACGCCGTTTCAGTGGGAACCACAGGATACAATGGAAATGCTTCGTCAAAAGCAGCGTCATTTGGTTGGTGCGATTAAAACAAGAAAAATTGAATCAAGCTGGCATGATGCTGATACAAGTTTTTTAGAGGCTGTTTTTGCCCGCGGAGACAGGCGCTTGTGTGACGTACTCTTTGAAGCACAGAAAAGCGGCTGCAAAATGGATGGCTGGCAGGACTTTTTTTCCTTGCCAAAATGGATGACTATTTTTCAAAAATGTGGCATTGACCCTGTTTTTTATGCGAATCGAAGAAGAAGCTTTGACGAAGTACTGCCTTGGGATCATATTGATTACGGAATTCAAAAGTCGTTCTTGATCAGCGAATGTAAAAAGGCATATTCAGACACTACCACACCCAATTGCCGTGAGCAGTGTTCAGCCTGCGGCGCGGCCTGTTTTAATGGAGGGATATGCTATGAAGACCGTTAGAGTCTGGTTTAAAAAGGTTGGAACGGCTCGCTACATTTCCCATCTTGATTTGAACCGGTGTATGTCCAGGGCAATCCACAAGGCTAAAATTCCGTTATGGTACACACAGGGCTTTAACCCGCATGCGTTCCTTACGTTTGCACTTCCGCTGTCTCTCGGTATCAGCGGTGAACGTGAAAGCATGGATGTCAAGATAGATGACGGGGATATATCACGCGAAGAATTGATTGAAAGGCTAAATTTGGCATTGCCTGATGATATCCCAGTATTTGATGTGACCGAACCGNTCATGAAGCCGGGNCTGATTGCNTATGCCTCTTTTCTNATAACGCTCGATACGGANGNCGCGGATGCGAACGAAATTGCCGACCGGATAAAGAAGCTGCTTGNGTACGACCAAATTGTCGTTCCAAAACATACTAAAAGCGGCTTTATTGATTTGGATATCAAACCGTACCTTGATAAAACCAAAGTTACCCTCAAAGATTCCGGAGTTGAAATCAGCACGATTCTTCCGGCCGGCAGCACAATCAATATCAACCCGGCTCTTTTAAGTGATGCAATCAAAAAATATCTGAATCTTGACTTATACGCAGATGTCCGAAGAATCAATATTTTTGATGCAAATTTCAGAATATTTGAATAATTATAAAATAATGATTGCACCTTTTAGTGCATTGTGGTATTATATATAAGCATTTGGAAACCGCTGATTGATTTCGGTGGGGTTCACTGCCCGGGTTTTACCGTGACATTGAAGCTGACAGTCCTCTGCCGTGAAAGGCATGAATGTCTGAATTATTAGGAGGAAATTTATCCATGGACGCATTAAAATTGATTTCTCAAGATTCTGTTAAAAGTGAAATGCCTGTTTTTGAAATTGGCGATACTGTAAAGGTAAACGTAAATATCAGAGAAGGCGAAAGAGAAAGAATTCAGGTTTTCGAAGGAACCGTTATTGCCCGTAAAGGCAGCGGTATTTCTGAAACATTTACTGTGAGACGTGTTTCTTATGGTGTAGGTGTTGAAAGAGTATTCCCAATTCATTCCCCAAATGTTAAAAGTGTTGATATTGTCCGTAAGGGCCGTGTTCGCAGAGCGAAGTTGTATTATCTGCGTGATAGAGTTGGTAAGGCTGCAAAGGTTAAGGAACAAATCAGATAACCAATTGCATAGCTATTTGAAAGGGACATGTACGTGTCCCTTTTTTGCTATTAAAATGTTATTTTTTTATTTCAATACTGTCCAAAGTTTAAAGTGAGGACTTTGAGTATCTATCAGGCATTTATTTGCTCATATTTGAATTTTGCTTTATTAAGAGGTGGCATCAATTGAATCATAATACCGATATGGAGACTTCAGACCTTCAGGAGGCAGCACCAAATTCGAATTCCAATTTTACGATGAATTGTTTTGAGTGGGTTGAAGCATTAATTCCTGCTCTGATTGTAATTATGATATTGTTTACATTTTTATTCAGAGTGATCACCGTTAACGGCCCATCCATGATTCCAAATTTACAAAATGGGTACAAAGTGCTTGTAGCGTGCACAGATAATCACCCCACGCGCGGTGATGTTGTTGTTGTTGACGGGGACGGCATTAAGTTGCATGAAGTCATTGTAAAAAGAGTGATTGCCACCGAGGGGCAGACTGTCGATATTGACTTTCAGACCGGCACTGTTTCTGTGGACGGCGTTGCACTCGATGAATCCGCATATATTAAAAATGGCATTACAAAAAATCAGTATGACCTTAAATTTCCGCAGACTGTCCCTGCAGGGCATGTGTTTGTTCTTGGAGACAACCGTACCATCTCAGATGACAGCCGTTCTAGTGATGTCGGCATGATTGACCGGCGTTATATTATCGGCAAGGTAGAAGTTATCCTCACTCCTACTTCAAAATTTGGTAAAGTATAAGGCGAAGCCTTTTTATATATAAAGGAGTTGTTCCTCGTTTGAATGATTATGATTCCCAATTTAGCAATGATGAAATAATTTCCCGAAAGTCAGCCCAAAGCAGTTTGATTGCCAACAGCTTTGAGTGGGCGGAAGCTTTGATTACATCATTAATTGCTGTTGTAATACTTTTTACATTTTTATTCCGGGTTGTAAATGTCAGCGGTCCTTCTATGCTGCCGAATCTTCAATCAAACGACCGTGTGGTGCTGTCCAGTTATTTTTATAAGCCACATCGGGGAGACGTGGTGGTAATAACCCACACACAAAAACTGAACGAGCCAATTATAAAGCGCGTGATTGCACTTGAAAACCAGACTGTCAACATCAATGCTCAAACGGGCATGGTTTCGGTGGACGGCGTTGTACTGGACGAATCCGCGTACATAGAAAACGGCATTACGCAGCCTTCGGATTACACCTTTCCGCTGACTGTTCCAAAGGGACATGTCTTTGTATTGGGAGATAATCGTGAGGTTTCAAATGACAGCCGTTCCATTGATGTTGGCATGATTGACGAAAGATACATCCTTGGGAAAGCAGAAATGATTATATTTCCGTTTGACCGATTTGGAATGATCAATAAAAGAAAATAAGTTTAATAATTATAGGGACGAATAAAATATGAGTGAAGCACAATCAATACAGTGGTTTCCGGGGCACATGACCAAAACCAAAAGGCAAATTGAAGCAAGTTTAAAACTGGTTGACGCGGTTGCCGAGATCATCGACGCGCGGATTCCGGTCAGCAGTCGTAATCCGGTACTGAGCCAGCTGATTCAAAACAAACCCCGCGTTATTTTAATGAATAAATGTGATATGGCAGACCCCGCGCAAACCAGCCGGTGGATTGAGTACTATAAATCAAAGGGAATCCCTGCTATTCCGATTGACTGCCGTACCGGCAGAGGACTAAATGGGTTTATTCCTCTCATAAAAAGCGTTTTAAGTGACCGTATCGCCGCTTGGGAAGCAAAAGGAATGGTTTGCCGTCAAATTCGAATTATGGTTGTTGGGATTCCAAATGTGGGAAAATCTTCACTCATTAATCGGCTCGCGAAGAACAGTAAAGCCAATGTTGAAGACAGACCGGGTGTGACGCGCTCTAACCAATGGTTTTCCATTAGTAAGGGTTTTGACCTTTTAGATACACCGGGAGTATTATGGCCTAAATTTGAGGATAAAATTGTCGGCGAAAGGCTTGCATTTACAGGCGCTGTGAAAGATGATGTCATTGATACACAACAGCTAGCCGGCCGTTTGCTTGAAATGCTGCGTGACAGCTACCCAAACGCGATGAAGCAGCGCTACAAATTTGAGGATACAGATATTTCCCAACTAAAAGGTTATGAACTGTTGGAACTGACAGGCAGAAAACGCGGGATGCTTATTTCCGGTGGTGAAATTGATACTGAGCGCGCATCCATTATGGTTTTGGACGAATTCAGAGGTGCCAAATTGGGCCGAATTACGCTTGAACAGGTTGGTAAATAATATGAACTGGTTTGCCTATGAAAACGCGGCAGCAGAAAAAGGATATCAAACAATATGCGGCATCGATGAAGCGGGACGCGGCCCTTTGGCCGGCCCGGTGTTCGCTGCCGCTGTTATTTTGCCAAATAATCAAATGATTGATGGATTGAACGACTCCAAAAAGCTGAGTGAAAAGAAACGGGAAGAGCTGTTTGATATCATTAAAGAAACGGCGGTCAATTATTCAGTAGGTTTTGCAACCGAGGCTGAAATTGATGAAATCAATATTTTGCAGGCGACTTTTCTTGCTATGAAGCGCGCCTATGACGGCCTAAGCGTTAGGCCGGACTTAGCGCTTGTGGACGGCAACAGAACACCGCCGCTCGGTGTGGATACACAGACAATTATTAAAGGGGATGCACTCTCCGCTAATATTGCCGCCGCCTCTATCCTCGCAAAAGTCAGTCGTGACAGACTGATGTATGAAATTGATAAAATTTATCCCCAATATCAATTTGCTAAGCACAAAGGCTATGGAACAGCTTTACATATTAAATTACTAAAAGAATTCGGCCCGTGCCCGGTGCATCGAAGAACTTTTCTAAAAAAGATATTAGGGGAAGGCACTCATGAATAATGCGTCCGGTATAATTGGAGAAGACTATGCGGCTGAATTGCTCTGCAAAAAGGGGTATCAAATCATTGAACGTAATTATCACTCTCGTTTTGGAGAAATTGATATTATTGCTGAAAATGAAGAATATATTGTATTTGCAGAAGTCAAAACACGCGATGAACATTTTTCCGTCAGCCCGTTGGAGGCTGTTACAATCGGAAAACAAAGAAAGATTTACAAAACTGCGCTTTTGTATTTGCAACAGCATAAAACCAAATTGCAGCCACGATTTGATGTAATTGGAATTACTACTCAAAGTGGTGCTTTCACAGTAAAATCCGTTGAATATATTCAGAATGCTTTTAGCGGAGGGGGATACTATTGAAATATTTTGATCTGCACTGCGATACAATTTCAAATTGCTATAATAACAAAAAGCCGCTCTTTAACAATGATCTGCAATTATCGTTGCTGCGCGGGAAAAACTATTCTCCATGGTTTCAATGTTTTGCAGTATGGATTCCAGATGAAAAAAGAGGGAAGGCTGCAGCTGATTATTTTGATGCTGTCGTGCAGAAGCTAAATGACGAATTGGAACTGAATGCGGATAAAATCATGCTTTGCAAAACAACACGAGATTTCACAATGGCACAAGAACAAAATAAAATTGGTGCTGTTTTAACCGTTGAAGGCGGCGCAGCAGCAGCGGGCAGCATTGAAAGGCTGCAATATATGGCTGACCGAGGTGTTAAAGTGATTACCTTGACGTGGAATTCCTCCTGTGAATTGGGGGATGGAGCGGATGTCGAACCATCCAACGGGTTGAGTCAATTCGGCAAACTCGCCGTAAAGGAAATGGAGCGCCTGCATATTGTTGTCGACGTTTCTCATGCGAGCGACAAGCTGTTTTATGATGTTGCCAATACAACAGTCCGGCCGTTTATAGCTACACACTCAAATTCGCGCACAATTTGTAATCAAAGAAGGAACTTAACTGACGACCAGTTCCGTATAATCAAAGAACGCGGTGGATTAGTAGGCATTAACTTTGTGCCTATTTTTTTAAATCCAACCGGCAAAGCTGGTGCGGACGATGTTCTTCGCCATATAGAATATTTTCTTTCTCTTGGCGGGGAAAGCTGTCTTGCAATCGGCAGCGACTTTGATGGGATTGATCGATTACCGCACGGAATGGCGGGAATTGAATCGGTAGAGGATATTGCAGAGCTAATGCTGCATCATAATTACAGTGAAGTTCTGACTAATTCGATTTTATTTGACAATGCATATCATTTTTTCGTTTCTCTTTGACAACAGATAGGTTATAATATAAAATATAAAGACAAAGCGAAGGGGGAATCACCTTGAACTATAAATCCACAAGAGATAACAACATGAATGTATCCTCAGCTCAGGCAATTGCACAAGGTATTTGCGAGAACGGAGGTTTGTTTGTTCCGGAAAATCTACCGCGCTTGTCGTACAGCGATTTAAAGGAACTTCAGCATAGCAGCTATGCTGAACGCGCGACCCGGATTTTATCATTATTCCTTTCCGATTTTACCACGGAAGAAATAGCAGACTGCGTTTCTTCTGCATATACCGACGGAAAATTTGAAAACGATCTTCCTGCGCCGATGTCTCTTTTACAAAATGGAAAAATCAACATGTATATGCTTGAGTTGTGGCACGGCCCGACCTGTGCTTTTAAGGATATGGCATTACAGCTTTTACCTCATCTTTTAACAAGATCACTTCAAAAAATTCATTCTTCAAAAACTGCTGTTATTTTGGTCGCCACATCCGGTGACACGGGCAAAGCGGCTCTTGAAGGCTTTAAAGATGTTGACGGAACCCGAATTCAGGTCTTCTATCCGCAAAATGGAGTCAGCCCGATGCAGAAGCGCCAAATGAACACTCAAGAAGGAGTCAATGTCGCAGTTTGCGCCATTGAAGGTAATTTCGACGATGCTCAGACCGGCGTGAAAAAAATATTTGCCAATCAGAAAATTAATGAAACATTCACACAGAACAATATGATGCTTTCCAGCGCAAACTCCATTAACTGGGGCAGACTTTTACCTCAAATCGTTTATTATTTCTCCGCCTATTGTGATCTTATGGCAAACGGTGAGATTGATTTTGATGGAGAAAAAGTCAATATTGTTGTGCCGACCGGTAATTTTGGCAATATTCTTGCGGCGTACTATGCAAAGAAAATGGGATTGCCGGTTAATAAATTGATCTGCGCGTCCAATTCCAATAATGTACTTACTGAATTTTTAAATACTGGACTATACAATCGCAACCGGGATTTTCATGCTACGATTTCGCCATCCATGGATATTTTAGTATCCAGTAATCTTGAACGCCTGCTCTATGATCTTACTGACGGAGACAGCGCCCGGGTAGCTAGCTGGATGAATGAGCTTGCAACAACCGGAAAATATCAGGTTAGTGAAGACGTTCTTAACCGGATCCATGAAATTTTTTATGCCGGTTACTGCGATGATAAGGCGACCAAAGCTGCAATCAAAGAAATTTATGATGTAGAAAATTATCTTTGCGATACGCACACCGCCGTTGCTGTCAATGTATATCATCAGTATATCAATGACACCAATGATGCTGAAACACCAACAATCGTTGTCTCAACTGCAAGTCCATACAAGTTTGCGGACAGCGTGCTAAACGCGATTTTGGAAAATGACTGTGGCGATGAAACCGAATTTGAGAAGATTAATAAGCTTGCTGCTATAACCGGAACTCCGATTCCCCAGCAGATTTCCGATCTGGAGCTGAAATCGGTCCGCTTTGATAACCTTTGCACAAAAGAAGAAATGGATAAAGTCGTACTAAAGCAGCTGATATAGAGTACGATATCCGAGAGAGGTTTACATGTCACTATTTGCTATTGCGGACCTGCATTTATCGCTCGGCAGCGACAAACCGATGGATGTGTTTGAAGGCTGGAAAGATTATACGGTTCGACTTGAAAAAAACTGGCGGGCGGTAGTCAGTGATAAAGATACCGTCGTAATAGCCGGAGACATTTCTTGGGCTATGAAGCTTGAGGATGCAGTGGAAGACTTTGAATTCATTGATTCTCTGCCGGGGAAAAAGTTGATTTTGAAGGGAAACCATGATTATTGGTGGTCAACAAAAAAAAAGATTGATGATTTTCTGAAACAGCATAACTTCAGTACAATCAGCATCATTCACAATAATGCCATTGTGGTTGGTGAAATTGCTGTTTGCGGCACACGGGGATGGCTCTATAACGCAGAAACGGACGAAGATGTGAAGATTGTCAACCGTGAGGTAGGCCGTTTAAATACTTCAATTGATGACGCAGAAAAGCAGGGTGCACATCCAATTGTTTTTTTACACTACCCACCTGTTTATGATGGAGCGGAGTGTAAAGAAATTTTGAGTATACTAAAAACACGAGGCATCACCAAGTGTTATTTTGGCCATATTCATGGCAGTGAGGCTGCTAAGCGGGCAGTCACAGGCGAGTATGATGGAATTAAAATGTACTTGATCTCCTGCGACTATTTGAAATTTATGCCTATTTTGGTAAAATGAACAATTTTTGAATATTTTACCTAACATATAGAATATTCTTTTTACATGTGCTATAATAATTTAGATAATTTGCAATTTGCAGGAGGAAATAAAAATGAGTTTAAAATCGTCTAATAAGGTTGAAACAAACCGATACCAACTTGAGGTTGAGGTTGATGCGAAAATATTTGAAAAAGCAATTGAACAGGCCTATCATAAAGAAAATAAAAAAATAGCAATTCCGGGTTTCCGCAAGGGCAAGGCTCCGCGCGCATTCGTTGAAAAATATTATGGCGAACAGGTATTCTATGAGGATGCGATTAACGCTGTTTATCCAGATGCACTCGATGAGGCAGTCAACGAGGCAAAACTTGAACTAATTGAAGATAAAATTGACTTTGATTTGGTTTCCGCCGGCAAAGAAGGTATTGTGTTTAAGGCAACTGTAACAACAAAACCTGATGTTGAAATTGACGGGTACAAGAATATTGGCGCGACAAAGAAGCCGATTGAAGTAACCGACGAGGATATTAATCAAGAGATTAAAAAGGTTCAGGAGCGCAACTCCAGAATGGTAACGGTAGAGGACAGAGCAGTGCAAAACGGCGATATCACGGTTATTGACTTTGATGGTTCTGTCGACGGTGTTGCATTTGAAGGCGGCAAAGCTGAAAATTACAGCTTGACAATTGGTGCAGGTCAATTCATTCCTGGTTTTGAAGAGCAAATTATCGGGCATAAGACCGGTGACGAATTTGATGTTAATGTTAAATTCCCGGCTGATTATCAAGCGGCAGATTTAGCGGATAAAGATGCTGTGTTTAAGATTAAATTACATGAAATCAAAGTGAAGGAACTGCCGGAAGTTGACGATGATTTTGTCAAAGATGTAAGTGACTTCGACACACTTGACAAATATAAGGAAGATGTAAAAGCGAAGCTGACCGAAACAAAGGAAAAAGAAGCTAAAGATGATATTGAAAATCAACTGATTGATAAGTTGATCGAAAATTTAAAGGCAGAGATCCCTCAAGCCATGTATGAAAACAAAATCAATGAGGATATTCGTGAGTTCGGCTATCGCCTACAGTCTCAAGGCATGAATCTTGATACTTATCTTCAATACACAGGTATGGATAAAGATTCTATTCGCAAACAATTCCAGCCGCAGGCAGAGCGTCAGGTAAAGGTTCGCCTTGCACTTGAGAAGGTTGCCCAGCTTGAAAATATTCAGCCGAGCGAAGAAGAAATTGAAGAAGAGTTTGCAAAACTGGCAAAGAGTTATGAAATTGACATTGACAAGGTAAAATCCTTTATTCCGAAAAACGAACTTATTAAAGACATCGTTGTCGAAAAAGCAATTAACCTTGTACGGGACAATGCCATTATTATTGAAAGCAAGAAAGACGCTGAATAATAGGAGCAAATCCTGCCAATTATCAATCTATTGTTTAGTTTTATTGGAGGTACGCTATCATGAGTTTAGTCCCATATGTTATAGAGCAAACAAACCGCGGTGAACGGTCATACGACATATTCTCGCGTTTGCTGAATGACAGAATTGTAATGCTGAATGAAGAAGTAAACGATACTACGGCGAGTTTGGTTGTCGCTCAGCTTTTATATCTTGAAGGGCAGGACCCTGCCAAGGATATCAGCCTGTATATCAACAGTCCCGGTGGTTCTGTAACCGCGGGTCTTGCAATCTATGATACAATGCAATACATCAAATGTGATGTTTCAACAATCTGCATGGGTATGGCTGCCAGTATGGGCGCGTTTTTGCTTGCGGCAGGAGCCAAGGGCAAACGTTTTGCTTTGCCCAACAGCGACATTATGATTCATCAGCCGAGTGGCGGCGCACAAGGTCAGGCAACTGACGTGATGATTCATGCCGACCACATTATCGCTACCAAGAAAAAGCTGAATGAAATTCTCGCGGAGAAGACCGGCCAGCCGATTGAGGTTATTACGAAGGATACAGAACGCGACAATTTTATGACAGCGCAAGCTGCTGCTGATTATGGCCTGATTGATAAGGTCATTTATAATCGATAATTTGAGGTTGGTGATTAAATGCCTAATAACGATGATACCAAGGACAGGGGAATCTGCTGCTCGTTCTGCGGCAAGCCGCAAAATGAAGCACGCCGCCTCATAGCCGGCCCCGGCGTTTATATTTGCGATGAATGCATTGAGCTTTGTATGTCAATCCTTGACGACGAAAAGAATTTATCCAACCGCAAGACAGGTTACAGCGAGTCTTCAGCTGAATTGCCAAAACCACATGAAATAAAAAAGATGCTTGACGATTATGTAATAGGGCAGGAAAATGCTAAAGTTTCCCTTTCTGTTGCTGTATACAATCATTACAAGCGTATCTATTATGGAAAAGATGATGTTGAGCTGACTAAAAGCAACGTTCTTTTGCTTGGCCCGACTGGCGTTGGTAAAACCTTATTGGCTCAGACGCTTGCTAAAATACTTGATGTTCCCTTCGCAATTGCGGATGCCACAACGCTGACTGAAGCCGGCTATGTCGGTGAGGATGTCGAAAACATTCTGTTACGCTTGATACAGGCGGCTGATTTTGATATTGAAAAGGCCGAGCGCGGCATCATCTATATTGATGAAATCGATAAGATTGCCAGAAAGTCTGAAAATCCTTCTATTACCCGCGATGTCAGCGGCGAAGGCGTTCAACAGGCTCTTTTGAAGATTTTAGAAGGTACTGTTTCTAATGTTCCTCCGCAGGGCGGCAGAAAACATCCGCAGCAGGAATTTCTGCAGATTGATACTTCAAATATTTTATTTATTTGTGGTGGTGCGTTTGACGGCTTGAATAAAATCATTGAAAAACGTACCGCATCGTCTGCAATGGGATTTGGAGCGGAAGTTAGAAGCAAGGCGGAACTTGACTCCACTTCGTGGATGCAGAGCGTCGTACCGCACGATTTGGTTAAATTTGGCCTTATTCCTGAATTGGTTGGCCGTTTACCTGTTATTGCCTCTCTCAGCGGGTTAGATGAGGACTCTTTAGTAAGAATTTTAACAGAGCCAAAAAACTGTTTGCTCAATCAATATAAAAAATTGTTTCTTCTTGATAAGGTTGAGCTCGAATTCAAGTCGGAAGCATTGAAAGCAATTGCTAAGAAGACGATTGACCGTCGCACAGGTGCAAGAGGTCTGAGGTCTATTATGGAAGACCTGTTAACCGATCTCATGTATAAGGTACCGTCTGATTATACGATTGAAAAAGTAACAATTACCGCTGACACGGTGAATAATAACACGGAGCCGGAGATTGTTTATAATCCGGATCGTAAACCGGTGAAAATTAAGATAACAACTCCAAGAAAACGTGGACGCAAAGACACCGCGTCATAATTTTAGAAATCATGGCTGTTGCAGCGTGGTAGCACTGTTTGTTACCTACTTTGCAGCAGCCTTTCTGCTAAGGAGCACAAACTATGAGTACGAATCACGAATTACAAAAAACAGACAATCTTGTTCTCCCCGTGCTTGCACTGAGGGGATTGGTCATATTCCCGGGTATGCTGTTGCAATTTGATGTGGGCAGGAAAAAGTCCATCTTGGCTTTATCTAAAGCAATGGAAGACAATCAGGAAATTTTTCTTGTTGCGCAAAAAGACTTAAGTGATAATGAGCCCAACACGGAACAAATTTACAGTATGGGAATTGTAGCGAAAGTCAAACAAGTAATCCGCCGCACTGATGATGGAGTACGTCTTTTTGCCGAGGGTATGTACCGTGCTGAGATTGTTTCGCAAATCAGTGAAGATCCGTTCATTCTCGCAGATGTACGTGCTGTAGAAATGAAATCTTTTCGCGCATCTCATAAAACCGAAGCTTTAATTCGCTACACACAGACCCTTTTTGAGGAATATATTCAAAATTACAGCCGTATTCCGCCTGATATCATTATTGGTGTGGTGCAAAAAAAAGATTGCGGTGAATTGGCTGACTTTATTGCTTCCAATATTATGCTTGATTATGAGCAGAAGCAGGCTATTCTTGAGGAACTGCATCCGGTAAAAAGATTGGAAAAACTTGTTGAAATTCTTAAGAATGAAATTCAGGTTTTATCGATTGAAAGCCAAATCAGTGAAAAAGCAAAAGAACAGATTGATGAAAATCAGCGAGAATATTTTCTGAGGGAACAAATGAAAGCCATCTCCTATGAACTTGGAGATGACGATAATCCGCAGGATGAAGCTGATGAACTCCGCGAACGTATTGCGAAGATGAAGCTTCCTGAGCTGCAAAATGATAAGCTTATAAAGGAATGTGACCGCCTGTCCAAGATGCCTTACGGCTCCCACGAGGCAAGTGTCATTTTGAGTTACGTGGAAACCTGTTTGGAACTGCCTTGGAATACTACAAGCCGCGAACACATTGATTTGATAAAGGCGCAAAAGATACTTGACCGCGACCATTACGGCCTTACGAAGGTGAAAGAGCGCATCATTGAAATTTTGGCCGTTAAAAAACTTGCTCCGGATATTAAAGGACAGATTATCTGCCTTGTTGGACCTCCGGGTGTCGGCAAAACATCTATTGCCCGTTCCATTGCCAATGCAATCGGCCGCAGCTATGTCCGTGTATCACTCGGCGGTGTTAGAGATGAGTCCGATATTATGGGACACCGTAAAACCTATGTTGGTTCTATGCCTGGCAGAATTATTGCGGCAATTAAGCAGGCTGGCACAAACAATCCTTTGATATTATTGGATGAAATTGATAAATTGGGAAACGATTTTCGTGGAGATCCTGCGTCAGCGCTGCTTGAAGTGCTTGATTCAGAGCAAAATTCCGCGTTTTTTGACCACTATATCGATATGCCGTTTGATTTGAGTAAGGTAATGTTTATTACGACCGCAAATGATTACAGTTCTATCCCCGAGCCGCTGCTTGACAGAATGGATGTTATTACTCTTGGCAGTTATACGCACGAGGAAAAGTTTAATATTGCACAGAAGCATTTGATTCCAAAACAGCTTAAAAAGCATGGAATTAATTCTAAAATGTTGAAGTTGATGCCCGCAGCTGTTCATGAACTGATTGACGGTTACACCAGAGAAGCCGGTGTTAGAAGTTTGGAACGCCAAATTGCTTCTATATGCAGAAAATGTGCTAAAAAAATTGTTGAAAACAGTAACACAAAAATCACGATTAAGCAGGGGGACTTAGAAGAACTTTTAGGTCCTAAAAGATTTAAAACTGATGAGCTTGCTAAATCCGATATGGTCGGACTCGTAAACGGTCTTGCGTGGACCAGCGTCGGCGGTGAAATTTTGCCGATTGAAGTAGCAGTGATGGATGGTACAGGTAAAATCGAGTTAACTGGTTCCCTTGGTGATGTGATGAAAGAATCCGCTAAAACAGCGATCAGCTGTATACGAATCAGAGCAGATTCACTTGGAATCAAACATGATTTTTACACGAAATACGATATTCATATCCATGCCCCTGAGGGAGCAATTCCAAAGGATGGACCGTCCGCAGGCACTGCAATGGCAACTGCCATTACTTCAGCCCTAACTAACATCCCGATTAAACATGATATTGCAATGACAGGTGAAATCACTTTACTCGGCAGGGTTCTGCCGATAGGCGGACTAAAGGAAAAAACAATGGCGGCCTATCGTTCGGGAATCAAGACGGTTATTATTCCGGCTGATAATGTTTCTGATTTAGCTGAAATAGATGCAGTTGTAAAGAATTCCGTTCAGTTTTTGCCAGTTCAAAAGATAGATCAGGTCCTTGAGGCTGCATTGTGCAGGATGCCGGAACGTAAACCGGATGAAAGTACGGCTGCAGATGTAGCTGTGAGCACACCCGCTCATCCCGCCGTCCTGTTGCCCGGCGTTCCACAATAACGGGAGGATAGAATGAAATTTGAAGATGCTTTTTTTGAATTTGCCGCGGGCAGACTCGACCAGCTTCCTGAATCCACTGTGCCGGAAATTGTCTTTTCAGGCCGATCAAACGTTGGAAAGTCAACACTGATCAATAAATTGCTGAATCGAAAATCTCTTGCAAGGGTCAGCGCAACGCCCGGAAAAACAGGCACGATTAATTTTTATAACTTGAAGGACTGCCGCCTCGTTGACCTGCCCGGATATGGTTACGCCAAGGTTTCCCAGTCGGAAAAACTGCGCTGGGCAGAACTGGTCGAAGGGTATTTAAATGCACGGCGCAATGTTAAACTTGTGATTCAAATTGTCGACATGCGTCATAGTCCCACAATTGACGATTTACACATGATTGATTTCCTGCTGAATTCCGATTTTAACTTTCTTGTTGCTGCAACAAAAAGCGATAAACTCAATAAAACAGAGCGAATAAAACAGCTTGAAATACTTGATGAGACCTTCAGCGAGGTTGACGATATGAAGCTGATTCCATTTTCGGCAGTCAATGGAGAAGGTGTTGAGGAAATTAAAAACATAATTATAACGCAATGTGACAACCAATAAAGTAACGGAGTGATGAAAATGTTAGTTTCAGATTGTTTAAACACGAATACGTTTGGTCATTTAACCATTGGCGGATGCGACACGATTGAGCTTGCTCAAACGTTTGGTACTCCTTTGTACGTAATGGATGAAGATAAAATCAGAAATACCTGCAAAATGTATCGCTCATCCATTGATAAATATTATAACGGAAAAGGTATGCCCCTTTATGCAAGCAAGGCTTTCAGCTGCAAGGAAATCTGCCGTATCGCCAATGAGGAGAAGATGGGGCTTGACGTGGTTTCCGGCGGAGAGTTGTTCACAGCATTAACAGCGGGCTTTCCGGCCGAACACATTCATTTTCACGGAAACAATAAAACACCGGATGAAATTTCATTTGCATTACAGTCCAATGTTGGGCATATTATCGTTGATAACTTAACAGAGCTTCAAACAATAGACAGTATGGCTGCAAAAATGAATAAAATAGCTGATATTACGCTGCGCATCAAACCAGGTATCGACGCACACACACATGAGTTTATCCGCACCGGGCAAATTGACTCGAAGTTTGGGTTTGCATTGGAAACCGGTGAGGCGATGGAGGCCGTTCAGTCGGCTGTTCAGTATAAAAATGTCAACTTAAAGGGTGTGCACTGTCATATTGGCTCCCAGATTTTTGACATTCAGCCGTTTGTACTTGCAGCAAAAATCATGCTTGGTTTTATTAAGCAGATTAAGGATGAAACCGGAGTTGTTATTAAAGAACTCAACTTGGGAGGCGGCTTCGGAATCAAATACGTTAGTTCCGATACGCCTGTTGCATACGACAAATACATGGAATTGGTAGCTGAAACTGTCAACACACGCTGCAAAGAGCTTGGACTTGACGTACCTTTTATTTTCATTGAACCAGGCCGCTCCATCGTAGGAGAAGCTGGAATCACCCTCTATACAGTTGGTGCAATTAAAAAAATTCCCCATGTCCGTACCTATGTGTCGGTTGACGGAGGTATGGGAGACAATCCGCGTTATGCACTTTATAAATCCAATTATACTGCCGTAGTAGCCAATAAAGCGACTCTCCCTGCGGATGAAAAAGTGACAATCGCGGGTAAATGTTGTGAAAGCGGAGACTTAATTCAGGAAAACACGTTGATTCAAACCGCAGAGGTTGGTGACACGCTGGCCGTACTTTCTACCGGCGCATACAATTATTCCATGTCATCAAATTATAACCGCATTCCGAAGCCTGCCGTTGTGATGGTACATAATGGGGATCCAAGGATTGTTGTAAAGCGAGAAACTTATGAGGATATTATTCGAAATGATATTTAATCTTATATGACAATATTAACTTCAATCCACTTTACTTTTGCAATTTTGTGTGCTAAGATTTTATCCTATTAAATGAATAAGGAGTGAAACCGTTTGAATTCTAAAATTAAAGATGACAGTGTAGATTTTTTATTTAAATCCATTCTTTCTTTGAATACGATTGACGAGTGCTATAATTTTTTTGAGGATTTGTGTACAGTTCCGGAACTTAAAGCAATGTCACAACGCCTCTTGGTTGCGCACATGCTGAGCACGAAGCGCGTTTACAGCGACATTGTTGCGGCAACCGGCGCTTCTACTGCAACGATCAGCAGGGTTAACCGTTCGCTGAACTATGGTTGCGATGGCTATGAACTGGTTTTCGGCAGAATAGACGAGAGCGAAAAGTCTAAATGAGTTATTCTTCGTTTGCACGCTACTATGACAGTCTTACACACAATGTCAACTACCCCGAACGCGCGGGTTATATTTGTGACTTGCTTAAAAAGCTGAACCACAATGCGGGGCTTACACTTGACCTCGCCTGCGGTACGGGCAGCCTTACCATTGAACTTGCAAAACGGGGTATTGATGTATATGGAATTGACGGCTCAGAATCAATGCTCTCTGTTGCGCAGCAAAAAGCTGCTGATAATGGTTTGCAACTTTTGTTTTTGTGCCAGCAAATGCAAAATATTGATCTATATGGCACGGTTGACACCGTCGTCTGCGCTTTGGACAGCATTAATCATGTCATTAATGAAAATGATGTACAAAAAACCTTTGAGCGCGTTTCACTCTTTCTAAATCAAGGCGGATATTTTATATTTGATATCAATACGCTTTACAAGCACAAGTATGTCCTTGGCAACCATACTTTTGTTTATGATACGGATGATGTTTATTGTGTTTGGCAAAATAATTTTGAGTCAAAATCTAACCGCGTTGGCATAACTCTTGATTTTTTTGGCCGAGAAGGCAATGCATATTTCAGGAGTTCCGAACATTTTTACGAACGCGCCTATGATACAGATCTGATTGTTTCCATGCTTTCTAAGGCAGGATTGGAGACGGTCGGTCTATTTGACGACCTCAGTTTTGAAGAGCCAAACGATAAAACGGAACGGATTATTGTGGTAGCAAAAAAAGGATAAAATAAAGGAATCATTTTATTATGGATAGAATTATTAGATGTATTACAGCTGATGGCAGCATTATGGCAGCCGCCATTGATTCAACCTATATTGTCGCAACAGCACAGCAGATACATGGTACCAGTGCCGTTGCCACAGCAGCTCTCGGCAGGCTGCTTACAGGAGCCTCTATGATGGGATCGATGCTGAAAAAGAAGGGTGCCAGTATTACGCTTAAAATCAAAGGCGGTGGGCCTCTGGGCGCCGTAATTGCCATTGCGGACAGCGATGGTAACTGCCGCGGATATGTTGATAACCCAACGGTAGAATTGCCGCTGAAACCAAATGGAAAACTCGACGTGGGTAAGGCCGTCGGCAAAGACGGGCTTTTGGGTGTTATGCGTGATTTTGGAGAAGGCAGACCATATGTCGGACAAGTTGAAATCACTTCCGGAGAAATCGCCGAGGATATCACAAATTATTATGCTGTAAGCGAGCAGATACCAACCGTGTGTGCTTTGGGTGTCCTTGTTGATAAAGCAGATATCAGTAAAGTCCTTGCAGGCGGATTGCTGATACAGATTTTGCCGGGTGCGGATCAAGCTGAAATAGACAAGCTTGAGAAAAACATCAATGAAATGGAGCCTGTCACATCCATGCTGGCAAGCGGGATGAGCATTGAGGATATTTGTAAAACTGCCCTCAAAGGCTTTGAAATGGAAATCCTTGATGAATTCAAGGTCGGTTACGCCTGCAATTGCAGCAAAGAACGTGTTGAGCGTGCACTCGCGACTTTAAAGTCGGAAGATATACTTTCACTTGCTGATGAAAAGGGTTTTGCCGAAGCGAAATGCCAGTACTGCAATCATACTTATCAATTCTCTAAACAGGAGCTCAAAGCAATAGCAGAAGCTGCTCATAGTAAATAAATGCACGCAAAAATGAAAAAAATGTATTTTTAGTGTTGACAAGTGCTACAATATATAGTATTATATAACACGTCGCCGATATTGCGGCACACGAATGGGAGCATAGCTCAGCTGGTTAGAGCACCTGCCTTACAAGCAGGGGGTCATAGGTTCGAGTCCTATTGTTCCCACCATTTGTGGCTCGGTAGTTCAGCTGGTTAGAACGCTAGCCTGTCACGCTAGAGGTCGTCGGTTCGATCCCGATCCGAGTCGCCAATTTGCCTCTGTAGCTCAGTCGGTAGAGCAGGGGACTGAAAATCCCCGTGTCGGTGGTTCGATTCCGCCCGGAGGCACCAATCCTGCGAATGTAGCTCATCTGGTAGAGCGCCACCTTGCCAAGGTGGAGGTAGCGAGTTCGAGCCTCGTCGTTCGCTCCAGTTTTGGCGTCATAGCCAAGCGGTAAGGCAAGGGTCTGCAAAACCCTGATTCCCCAGTTCAAATCTGGGTGACGCCTCCAAAAACAGAAGGGTTCTCAAAGCTGAATTGCTTTGAGAACTTTTTTAATTTAATGAATGATAAAAGCCTTTTCTATTTTATTTTAAAATTTTTTTATTTTTTGTAACAAAAGCCCCCTCTCATTCGTTATATAGGTAGGAATGATTTTCGGAGGGCTATCATGAAAAAGAAAAATGAAAACAGCCAAAGATTATGTGTACTTCTTATTTTTGTTGCACTGGTTGCGCTGGGTACAATTTTGTTTATCTGTGCACAAACCTTCTCTTAATGAAGACCTTAAGTAGGATTTTTTCTAAATGACGCTTGCAAGTACAACACACATACATATCCAAAATCACCCCATGCATATAGATTGCATGGGGTGATTGCGTTGAAAGTAACAAAAACTTATTTTATACCGATAACAGTCCTGATTTTGTGTTGCCTTGCATTTTTATTGCTTTCCTATATCTCATATAATAAAATTGATAAGATGGCTTCTGCACTCGCCGGAGAACGAAATCCAACGATTGTAATTGACCCCGGCCATGGTGGGGAAGATGGGGGAGCCACAGGAAAATCACCGACTCCTGAAAAAGATATTAACCTGACGATTGCCCTGAAGCTTGAAAGCCTGCTGAAAATTTCAGGTTTCAATGTAGTAATGACACGGACAGCCGACACATCCATCAGCGATGATCATCTTGATACCGTGAGAGAACGCAAGATCAGTGACATCCATAACCGGCTAAAAATAATTGAAGCACAGGGCGATTGCATCTTTATCAGTATTCATCAAAATCATTTTACAGATGGCCGTTACAATGGTGCACAGATGTTTTATTCGACGAAAAATCTTAGTAGTAAAGAATTGGCTGAAAATATCAAAAGCCGTGTCGTGGAACTCCTGCAGCCTGAAAATACACGAGAAACAAAACCGGCCACCAGCTCTATTTATCTTTTATGGAATACGAAGGTTCCTGCTGTTTTGGTCGAGTGCGGATTTCTCTCAAATGAATCCGAATCTGCAAAGCTGAACGACAAGACCTATCAACAGCAAATCGCATTTGCAATTTACAGTGGATTTTTAGATTACTTTCATTCAAATACATAATATCTTGTATTCGATCCTACGTTGGGCTATAATTTAATAATACCTTTATGAGCTGATTGTACGGCTCGATTCAATCATAGAATATAGAAAATGGGGATTTTAAAATGGCTTCAAAATCCAAAAGTGTATATATTTGTTCAGAGTGTGGCTTTGAGTCCGCAAAATGGGTTGGAAAATGTCCAAATTGTGGGCAGTGGAACTGTATGAATGAAGAAATAAAAGAGATTTCCTCACAAAAAAACGCTGGGGCATATGCTGCACACAGCACTGCACGTCCGGTTTTAATTAGTGAGATCAGTACCAGTGAAGAATCCCGCTACCATACGGGGCTAAGTGAATTGGACAGAGTTCTGGGCGGCGGCATTGTAAAGGGTTCGCTTATTTTAATAAGCGGCGAACCGGGCATTGGAAAATCTACGATTCTTTTACAGATATGCGAATACCTTGGCAGAACTTTAAAGATACTATATGTATCCGGAGAGGAATCCAGCAGGCAAATAAAGCTGCGTGCAGCGCGCTTGGGCGTTCAGAGCGATAACCTGTATATATTAACTGAAACAGACATCCAGTGTGTTATAGAGCAAATGAGGGCCAGTCAACCCGATTTGGTAATGATTGACTCCATCCAGACCATGAACTATACAGAACTCAACTCATCGCCCGGCAGCGTAACACAGGTTCGTGAATGCACGAATGCTGTTATGCGGGCTGCCAAATCACTCGAAATACCGACCATCCTTGTCGGTCATGTGAACAAGGACGGTGCAATCGCCGGCCCTAAAGTACTGGAGCACATTGTTGATGCGGTACTTTATTTTGAAGGTGACCGCCAAATGTCATATAGAATTTTACGCGCGGTTAAAAATAGATATGGCTCAACCAACGAAATCGGTGTATTTGATATGGGCGACAATGGGCTTCATCAGGTGGACAACCCTTCTCTCGCCCTGTTGGCCGGCCGGCCGAAGAATGTTTCCGGAACTTGTGTTACCTGTGTTATAGAAGGTTCACGCCCAATTTTAGCAGAAATACAGGGACTCGCTACAACCACAGGTTTTGGTAATCCAAGAAGAATGGCGACCGGCTTTGACTACAACAGAATGTCACTGCTGCTTGCGGTTCTGGAAAAGCGCGCCGGGTATTATTTTTCTAACTTAGACGCTTATATTAATGTTGTTGGGGGACTGAGGCTTGATGAACCAGCTACTGATTTAGCAGTTGCAATGTCGCTTGTTTCCAGCTTGAAAGATGTTGCTATCAGCGATGATGCGATTGTATTCGGAGAAATTGGTCTGGCGGGTGAAATCCGCGCGGTAACACATATTGAAGCAAGAATTAGTGAAGCTGAACGTCTCGGATTTAAGAAATGTATTTTACCGTTTCACAGTTTAAAACAAGTGAATGCAAAATACAGTGATATAAAGTTAATCGGTGTTAGAAACGTGAGAGAGGCGTTTGAGTCTTCGATTGATTAAGATCCGGTGTCCGTGGTGTTACTTTAATGCAGTGTACACATCCATCACCTGTGTAATTGGTAATCGCCGATGGCATTTCTAAGCTGCAATAGCCTTCACGTTGATAAATACAGTCTTCATCACATTGTATGATACTCATATATTTTCACCTCAATCCTATTTTTTGAATTTTGCTCAGAAATTATTCACTCATCTGTGCAAAATCTCACTAATATTTTCCCTCAGTTATCATAGAATAATCAAGAATGGGGGAATGAGAATGAAAAGATACGTAATGTTATGCACCTTTACATTTTTAGCAATTGCATCGGTGATTATTTTTGGAACGATTTCACGTAATGCAATTGTTCAAGTCAGTGTTGTAAAGGTAAGTCCACTTACAGTGGAAAATTCGGTCACCTGCAGCGGAAGGGTAGAGCGGGTCTCTATGCGCAGCGTTTACGCACCGTCTGCCGCGATTGTAAATCATGTTTACATTAAAGTTGGCGACAAAGTATCCGCCGGGCAACCATTAATGGAGATCGAGGTACCCTCTGCAAAAATCGACACTGCAATTAACAGCGGAGCCTATGAAAGTCTGCTCAGCCAATACAGCGAACAGAGCCAAAGCGAAGCGACTACCCAAACAATCACTGCCCCTTCTTCAGGAGAAATCACATCGGTGTCGGTTGTGAATCAAAGCTATATTCAAGCCGGCAATGCGGTTGCGGTGATCTCCGACGACCTAAATGCACTTCAAGTCCGTCTTTCGGTAAATGAATCGCAGATTTCCGGAATAAAGGTAGGACAGAAGGCGGTCATAACCGGTGTAGGGTTTAAAGATGCTTCTTATTCCGGAATAGTCAAAAGTATTTCTTCAGATGCAAAACAAGTTGTTTCAACCACAGGACAAGAAACTGTAGTAGAAGTTATTGTCAGCGTAAACAAACCGGGCAGCGACATAAAGCCCGGTTACACAGCAAAAGCGAGAATTATCACTTCGAAAGATTCCAACGTGCTGATTGCGCCCTACGAGACCGTGAGAGCCGATAAAGATGGGAATGAGTATGTATTCAAATTAAATGGGAAACGTGCCGTAAAGACCCCTGTAGTTACTAATAAGGAATTTGACAGCGGGTTTCAAATTATAAACGGATTATCTCAAAATGATCAAATTATAGCGAATCCAGATGCGGTCTCCAACGGCACCTACGTCATCCCGACAGAAAAGGGAACGGTGAGCTCGGATGATTGACTATATAAAATCAGCATTTCAAAATCTGAATCGTAAACGCATCAGGACGGCTCTTACAATTTTTGGAATAGCGATTGGCGTAGGCTCGGTTATCATTATTGGAAACATAAGCCAGTGTGGAACAAACGCGTTAAGTAGCGAATTAGACGGCCTCGGACTAAGTGGACTTTCCATCTCTTCTTCAACCGATGCGGGCAATATCTCTCTGAACGAAAATGATTTAAACATTGTTAAAAAATGCGATCAAGTAGAGCAGGCAGCACCAATTATGGTTGAGAACACCGATGTGTCGACACGAAAATTGAACCTCAAAGCACTTGTATGGGGGATAGATACAAAGGCAAGCCAAATTATTTCAATTAATTTACTGTATGGACGACAATTTAATAATGCAGATATAAACGCTCATGCAAACGTATGTTTGGTTGATGAAACATTTTCAAAAAGCGCTTACGATAGGAGCAATATTATTGGAAAAAACGTATCTATTATGTGTGGGGGAGCGCAAGAGAGTTTCAAAGTAATAGGAATTATTAAAACCGGCAGTGGCCTGTTACAGAATATTATTGGAGATTATATTCCAACTTTTATTTACGTGCCATATACAACTGTTCAGACCGCCGTGGGAAGAAATGATTTTGACCAAATTGCAGTGAAAATCAAGACGGGAGCCAATGTTGACAACATCGGCCAAACAATTATTGATAATCTAAACCGAAACAATGGCACAGTGGATGCCTTTGTATCCAATAATCTTGCGAAACAAAAAGATAGCCTTACAAATATGCTGGGTATTATAACACTGATTCTTTCCGCCGTAGGGGCAATTTCCCTGTTGGTTGCAAGTTTGAGTATAATGACAGTGATGTTGGTATCGGTGAATGAGAGAACAAGAGAGATTGGAATAAAAAAAGCGATTGGTGCGAAACGCAGTTCTATTATGTTAGAATTTATGTTCGAAGCTGTTCTGATTTCATTAATTGGTTGCCTGTTTGGTATTGTGGCCGGATATCTGATATCTTACGCTGGGGCAGCGTATTTTGGAGTTGCACTTAGTGTGCGAACCGATATTATGCTGCTTGCTGTTGGATTTTCAATCTTATCAGGTACGGTCTTTGGCGTTTATCCCTCTTATAAAGCGTCAAAATTAAAACCGGTTGACGCGCTTAGACAGGAGTAAACAAGATGAATTTTATAAAAACACCCAATTTACCGCAATCGGATGTGGCTCTAATTGCCATATCCGGTACATATCCCAAAATAATTGACGTACTAAAAACATTTGCCATAGAAACTATCGAAGTTGAGCCCTGCCGGAATTTAAGCAAACCGGTTAGCAGTCATGCAGATATGCTTTGTCATCATATAGGTAAAAATCATATCATAGTAGCTAAAGGGGAGGGGGATCTGAAGGCAAAATTGGAGTCCTATGGCTTTGATGCAGTCAGCTCGAACAAATGTATTTCGAAGCTTTATCCATATGATGTTCCTTTAAATGCAGCACGCGTGGGTAATTATCTTATTGCGAATCAGGCTGCATTAGATAATACGATAATAGACTATTGTGAAGAAAATGGTATCGAAATTGTCCATGTGAAGCAAGGATACACCAAATGTTCGACCATTGTAGTCGATGAGCATTCCATCATCACCGCGGATCAATCAATTGAGAAGGCAGCAAAAGCGGCGCGAATTGATACGCTCCTTATTGAACAGGGATATATTACATTGCCTGGATGTGATTATGGTTTTATAGGAGGAGCATGCGGATTTATCAGCAAATATAAAATTGCTTTTACAGGGAACATCCATTCACACCCAAGTTACGCAAAAATGAAAAACTTCTTAGGCAGGAAAGGTATTCAAATGATTTCACTGACAGACGATGACTTAATTGATATCGGAGGAATAATTCCATTAAAGGAAACGTAAAATAAAAAGCTTGTGCGTATTTGGAATTGTAAATAGTGGAGTGATGATATGTTTTATATTCCGAAACCTCTCAGCACGTTTCATATAAAGCTAAACGAAAAATTTCGTTTAAATCGTTAGGCCGCGGCATATTGTTTGGCATCATCGTGCTTGCAATTTTAGCTTTTATAGTTTTTCTGATTTTAAAAATTAAACTATGGCCTTTTTAAGACTGTAAACATAAGAAGGACGAAAAGCGATAGAATCTTGACATCTCCTAATTTATGGAATACAATTATACAAAATGAATATTTTGTATAATTAAGGGGAGAAAATTAAGAATTTATATGATTAATTAATCCAACCACTCCGTGTTTTTCGCAAATTTTTAATTTATTCAAACTTTACTGAATTTTTAGCAAAAATAGCTGTTATATACCGGAGGGCTTAATTTGATTTTTGTTATCTTAGTTATCTTAATACGTCAGGCTGCAGAAATTTTTTGATCCTGTGCATTACCCTAAATCTTCCAAACTTATGCTATTCATATTCTTATGATATAATTAATTTATATTCGTCTGATTTTTGCAATGACCGTGAATGCTTCTGAGTCAATTGCAAGATTAGTTTGACTCCGATAATTCAAATGACTTAGCAAGGGGCTTCAGGTGGTCCTTAATGTAATACATTAAGGACTCATTTCTTAACAGGTAAACCAAATCAATATTTTTATATGTCTTTTAAAATACAGGTGACATACGATCCATCAATTTCAAATTTAGTTGAATATGACTATCAACAGAAAACAAATTTATTTTAACGTTAAAAAATTACTTTGTGAAACTGTTTCACGAAAGAATGGAGTTTATTTATGAAACCTGAGCTATTGGCGGAAGCTCCGCCCGTCATCAAGGAATTTTTAGGCTATGTGGGAACAATCCGAGGGAAATCTCCTAAAACTGTTGAAGAATATTATCTTGATCTGCGAACATTCTTTAGGTACATCAAGAAAAACCAAGGACTCATCCCCCCCACCACCGAATTTGATGAAATTAGTATTTCTGATGTCGATCTTGACTTAATTAAAACGATTACCTTGACGACTGTTTATGAATACATGAATTATTTAACTACAGAGCGCCACAATAAAGCGGCAACGCGTTCACGTAAAGTTTCAAGTTTGCGTACTTTTTTTAAGTACTTAACCAATAAGACCGGTAAGCTTGCGGTTAACCCTGTTGAAGAACTTGAAACACCAAAGCTGAAACAATCCCTGCCCAAATACCTTACACTTGAGCAAAGTCTTGAACTTCTGTCAAAGGTTGAGGGTGCGACAAAAGAACGCGATTACTGCATGCTCATATTATTCTTAAATTGCGGAATGCGTCTTTCAGAGCTTGTTAGCATCAATCTGAGTGATGTGAACCATGGTGCTTCAAGCATTAGAATTGTAGGTAAGGGCAACAAGGAACGCATGGTGTACTTAAATGATGCCTGCATTGATGCCATTGACCGTTATATCGCAGTTCGTCCTAAAAATGCTTTAGTCGATAAGAATGCGCTGTTCATTAGCAAACAAAACAAAAGAATCAGTCCTAAAACAGTGCAGTATATTGTGAAAAAATATTTAGCCGAAATTGAACTTGGAGGCCCCGGGTTTTCTGTACATAAGCTCAGGCACACTGCTGCAACTTTAATGTATCAGCATGGGCACGTCGATATTCGCGTTTTAAAGGATATATTAGGTCACGAAAACCTTGGCACAACCGAAATCTACACCCATCTTTCCGATGAGCAGATGGCCAAAGCAGCCAAAGCAAACCCACTTTCTCAAGTGAAGCAGCGAGATGCTGTAAAATTTAGCAAAGCTGATAAAAAAGAGCCGGATTAACCGGCTCTTTTTTAGTCTTCAGATGTTTGATTATCCTTTTCTTTATCCTTATAAGGCTGAATCATCATTTTATCAATTAATGGATACACTGTAAAATTAATTAGGAACATGCAGAATGAAAATAAAATTAAAATTGCAAAAATAATTGATAAAAATAAAGTAAGTGGCATTAAAAGCATCAATACATAAAGACCTAAAATGATCACTGCAAATATGACAGTTAACAGCAGGTTTCTCCATAGGCCAACGATTGAAAAAATAAAGGCATTTTTATATACTTGCTTTAAATTAAGTTCAAAGGTAACAATCATGATTGGTATATAATACTGTGCAAAAACAAATAGAATTGCTATTCCATACAGATGGCCAGTGGCACAAAGAAAATAGAATTGGATTTAATCTGTGCAGCATAATAAGTAATCGAAACGCTGAGAATGATGTACGCGGCGTAGATGATGGCTCCATTTAATAAGAAAGCAACCCAATTATGCTTCAAAGCATCAATAAAATCTGAAAGAACGAACGCGTGCTCTTCTCGAACATAATTTCTGGTTACAATCGTTAACCCCGCTACAAATGGACTGACCAAGATAAGCGGCAAAAAGATGAGCACCGAGGGAAGTACATTGCCCAAAAAGTAAATGAGGATCACTGCAACAAGCACGGGAATACAAAAAAGAAGATTCAATTTAACTAAATTTCCAAATTTTCTGAACAGAATGGTCCAAAACAGTAGAAAAGGCTTTTTTTTAGGTTCATCCCTATTGACGCCCGGACCCGGTTTATTGTAATTCATATTGAACAAACTCAAAAGATTTTCACTCCTAACCTAATTTTGCACGAGGATGACAGCTATTATAAACTTCCTTAAAATGATCATTTAACAAATGGACATAAACCTGTGTTGATGAGATATCAGCATGCCCAAGCATGAGTTGAATGTCTTTCAGTTCCGCGCCGTTTTCCAATAAATGTAAAGCGAAGGAATGACGTAGTGTGTGCGGTGTGATTTCCTTTACAATACCGGCCTGTTCCGCATAGCCTTTCACGATTTTCCAAAAACCCTGGCGTGTNAGCCTTCTCCCATTCAGATTGGTAAACAGAGCCTGCCCCCCTTCCGGAGTAATGATTAGACTTCTTGCCCTTAAAATATAGTCGGAAATAGCGGTNACTGCCGTGGAGTANACTGGAATGATTCTTTCCATTTTTCCATTGTTACAGCTGAGCGTGCCGGTGTGTATGTTAATATCCTGCACATTCAAATCAATCAGTTCGGAAGACCTGATTCCTGTTGCGTACAGCAGTTCAAGCATTGCTTTGTCACGACAGCCCTTTAGTTCCTTGGTGTCCGGTTGTGAAAGTAAAAGTTCAATCTCTTTGCCGCTCAGAATCTGCGGCAATTTTTTTACGGATTTTTCAAGCTTTATTGCTTTTGCGGGGTTGCTCTCAGTCATGTTATTGATTATCAGGTATTGATAAAAGCACCTGATCGACGCAATATTACGAGTTATTGTAGCGTTGGACTTTTTTAATTCTGTCAGATTTGCAACATAACCATTCATAAAATCAGCATCAACTGAGCAAGGATTGTCCAAACCCTTTGTATCAAGAAAAAATAAAAAATGCGTAACATCTCGAATGTAAGAATCCAGCGTGTTCGCAGACACTGACTTTTTATTGATTAGATAATTGCTAAAGTCCACACAATAGTCCTTCATTTTGTTCTATCCCCTCTAATTAAAAAGAAAACATACTCGCAAAACATGCTGAAAACAGCACATCAAGCAAAGCCGCAGAAAAAGCCAAAGCAAGAATTGCACCGAAGCGCAATAAATAAAGCTTCATTTTTTGTGAGCTGATTGTCCCGCTTTCAGCCGAAGTACCGCAGGAGGCAATTCTTCGCGAAAAATAGGATCCTTCCCTGGCTGCAAGCAAAATTGCAAGACAGCAAACAAATGCGCCCGGAAGGATCACCGCCAAGTTGAATAATACTCCTTTAAACCCATACGCAGCATACAAATAGCCTGAAGTTAATCCCAATCCAAACCCTCGAAAAAATAAAACAGCGGGTATGATAAACATGCCCCACATGGAAAGTCCGCAAAGAAAACACACAAATATGAAGATAAAAGAGGATGCAAAGGAAGCTGCAAAAACGGAAGTGATCGATTGTACCGCCCTTGTTTTAAAATTGCTGTAAAAAAGAAAATCAAGCTTATCTAAGGCAGTCATACCCGCATTTCTGGCAAAAATCGCACCAAACATCATACCGCCTATCAATGCAAGTGAAAATAGAACCAAAACACGGTTTGTACGCAAAGCCTCAATAAAGTTCTTTCTATCAATGATTGACCTGTGCCTAAAACTGTGCTTAATGGCAATCATACTCATACATTCCTCCCAAAAAGGATATTCCATAAAATAATATGAGAAAGCACAGCATTATATGATTACTTACCCAGTTCTTCAGCTCTTTTTGTACAAGCCGTCATTGCATCGTCAACCATCTGTTCGAAACCATGTTCATAAAACACGTCAAGAGCCTTTAATGTGGTCCCCCCGCGGGAGGAAACCATCTTTATTAATGCCTCGGGAGTCGAGTCCGGCTGGCGAAGCATTTCCGCGCTGCCCTCAAGGGTTTGGCAAATAAGCTTCAGCGCTGTATCGGCATCGATACCCTGCTTCACTGCGCTGTCCATAATTGCCTTTGCAAACAAATAAACATACGCAGGGCTGCTGCCACTGACAGAAATCACAGCGTTCATTTGACTTTCTTTTAAAACAGTGACTGTACCGCAGGCAGCAAACAAAGACTGAACAAATTCAAAGCTTTCGTCAGACACATTTGCAGTTCTGCACATTGCCGTTGCTCCTTTGCCAATCAGCAGGGGAGTATTCGGCATAGTTCTGATCACCGGGCAAACGCAGTTTAAACTATCAGTTATGTAACCGGACGAAATACCGGCTGCAATAGAAACGAATAGTTTACGTTCGTTAACTGCCGCCTTAGCAGCTGCCAAAACCTCTGCAAAATTCTGCGGCTTAACCGCCAGAAAAATAATATCGCAGGTTTCAGTAAGTTTCTCAACGCTATTAGCAACTTGAATGCCGGTTTTGGTTTTTAAATTTTCACACTTATCCTTATGAATATCAAAAATAAAAACGCGATTTGCCGGAAAAGTTTTTGTCCCGATAATACCATTGACAATAGCGCTCGCCATATTGCCGGCGCCAATAAATCCCAATGTCATATCCTTCAAATTCAACACCTACCTTGTGAATATATACTATAATACATTTCCCGCCGCTTATCAATATAAAATTATACAGTTAATTCATTTTTATGCATTGTGTAGAAAATTATGTCAAATATATTATGTAACCTAACAAATATTATGTCAACTTGTTTATGTAAACATAATGCATAAAAATACACACGCTTACATTTTGCCGCACGCGTGTGTATTTTTATGATTATATGAGTTTAATCAGCCATTGCCGCTTTTATCATGATAGCACATTCCAGACGTTTTTTTTCAAGGTCGCATGAAATTTTGTGGGCTTTATGAATATCGCCTTCATACTGCCAGCTGTTAGCATTACAGCCGCCGCTGCAATAGAATTTGGCCCAACAGTTTTTACATTCCGGTTTTGAATAGATATTAGTCTGTGCAAAAGAACGCTTCATATCATAATTGAATGAACCGTCAAGTACATTTCCCATCTTCCATTTGTCATCGCCAACGAACTGGTGACAAGGAAAAATGTCGCCTTCAGGGGTGACCGCTATGTATTCATTGCCGCACCCACATCCACGCAGGCGTTTAATTGCGCAGGGGCCTTGATCAAGGTCGAGCATAAAATGAAAGAAATTAAAGCCCTTCCCCGCCTTTTTGCGTTCAATTAAAACTTGTGCAAGGCGCTCATACTCTTCAAAAACCCGTGGAAGGTCATCCTCCTTGATGGAATAGTCAAGCTTAACATCAGACACAACCGGCTCAACGGAGATTTCCTCAAAGCCAAGCTCTGCCATGTGGAGTACATCATTGGTAAAATCAAGGTTGTGCTTTGTAAAAGTTCCCCGGGCGTAATAGTCCTTGTCGCCTCTTGTTGCAACAAGCTTCTGATACTTGGGAACGATGGAGTCGTAGCTGCCTGTTCCGTCCACTCTTACGCGCAGCAAATCGTTTACACCTTTTCGCCCATCAAGGGACAGAACACAATTAGACATTTCTTTATTAATAAAGTCTATCTTATCATCGGTAAGCAAAATACCGTTTGTGGTAATCGTAAAACGAAAATTCTTGTTGTGCTCCTTTTCGATGCTGCGTGCATACTGCACAACCTGCTTAACTACCTCAAAATTCATCAGCGGTTCACCGCCGAAAAAGTCCACTTCGAGATTGTGCCTGCTCTGCGATTTTTCAATTAGAAAATCAATCGCTTTTTTGGCAACCTCAAAAGGCATTAACATTCTGCCGCGGCCAAAATCCCCTTTGGCGGCAAAGCAGTATTCGCACCGAAGATTGCAGTCATGGGCAATGTTGAGGCACAAGGATTTAATCGGGGCATCTTTCATCATATCCGCAAATTGTTCATACTCGTCCGATGAAAACAGCTGACCGATACGATACAGCTCTTTCAGCTCGTCATATGCTTCGCTGATTGTCTGCGCATCATATTTGCCGCTCAGGTCATTTAACATGTCCTGCGGAGGATTCTCGGGCACACTGTCATGCAGATAGTCCAACATTTCAAATGGTACATCGTCAAAAATATGCACAGCGCCGCTGTTGGTATCCATAACAATGTGATAACCATTTAAGGAATACTTGTGAATCATTTGTTTTCTCCGTTTACACAAAATTTAAGGGACAGTCAACTGTCCCTTAGAAGGCTGTAATTAAATTTTCGTTTAATTATCTGTTTTTGTTTTCACACTTCTGATTGGCAACTGTGCAGGAAGTTTTGCAGGCTGACTGGCAAGACGCCTGACACTCACCGCAACCACCTTTTACTGCACTCTCTTTCAAATTGGCTTTATTTAGAGTCTTAATCTGCTTCATTTTAAAACCTCCATTTCGTAATGTCGACTTTTGTCCTTTAATATTATATCACACGTATTTTAATATTGGAAGTATTATTTCACTTTTGTCTTTTTGCTGACGGCCATCAGTCCGCCGAGTGCACCCGACAGAATCATAACCAGCATCCGCATAACCGCGTTGACAGNAAGCGCTTCGCGGGAAGCAATCAGGCCTGAAATCAGGAANAGNGCAAATAGCATCAGTCCTGCAAGCGCTCCGTAAGCAAGACCACGTTTATGGGANACTTTTGCCGCAATAAATCCAGCCATAAAGGAACTGAATACGGACAGTGCAATCACCATGGGTGAAATCAAGCTTTGCGGGATATGNCCCGCCGACACAAACCCCAAAGCGCACAGCCCCAGCAGAGCAGCACACAGTGCGGCACCGGCGACCGAACCAATGACAATGGAACGCAATGCCCCAAATATCGGATTTTCACTTAAATGCTTTGTGTTCTTCATAAACAGCGCCCCCTCAAATATCTAATATATAGATATTCGGGGAGCGCTGCAGATATACTAAGTTATTCAGCGTCGTCGTGAATTGTATCAATGCTGCCAATTGCCCAGCGTTTGATACGTATCTTTGCACGATCTGTGCCGGTTTCGATCACAATAGAATCAGCGTCTTCCTTGATGCCTACAACACGTCCGACAATACCACCGATCGTTGTAACATCATCGCCAATTTGTACATTGCCGCGCATTTTTTCTTCTTTTTTCTTTTTCTTAGACTGCGGACGAATTACCAGGAAATATAAACCGCCGATAACTGCTGCGTAAAGGAGAATAATTGTCCACATGCTGCCACCGGCAGCTGTAGTAGTTAAAGTGTTAAAATTCATTTTTGAATCGCTCCTCCATTTTGATGTTATGATTATAGCAATAAATTGTTCGTCTTGCAAGGTTTTATTATATTCTAAGAGCTAATTTTGATATATTATTATCGAAAAATTCCTCAAATTCATTATTATCCATTGCGACCCGTATTCTTTCGAGAAGCGTGTTGTAAAAGTAAATGTTATGCATGACAGAGAGGCGCATGGCAAGCATTTCCCCGCTCTTAAAAAGATGGTGAATATACGCACGGGTAAAATTGCGGCAAACCGGACAATCACAGTTTTCATCAAGCGGATGCTCGTCAAGCACGTATTTTGCATTAAACAAATTCCTACAGCCGTCCCATGTGAAAACATGACCATGGCGGGCGTTTCTCGATGGCATGACGCAATCGAAAATATCAACACCGCGCTTAACGGACTCAAGAATATTTGCAGGGGTACCCACCCCCATCAAATAGCGCGGTTTATCTTTCGGCATTTCCGGCTCTACGGCCTCAATAATCCGATACATCTCCTCGGCAGATTCCCCCACTGCTAACCCGCCAATTGCGTACCCATCAAGGTCAAGCGCACGAATTTTGCGCATATTATCAACGCGCAAGTCCTCATAGGTGCTCCCTTGATTGATACCCCAAAGCATCTGACGATTATTCAGAGTTTCCGGTAAAGAATTGAGCCTGTCCATTTCAGCCTTGCACCGGTAAAGCCAGCGAACTGTGCGCTCACTGGAATTGCGGGCATAATTATACTCCGCCGGATTTTCCACGCACTCGTCAAACGCCATTGCAATCGTGGAAGCAAGATTTGACTGAATTTGCATGCTTTCCTCCGGTCCCATAAAAATCTTATGACCGTCAATATGAGAGGCGAAGGTAACGCCTTCCTCCTTTATATTCCGGAGCTTCGCAAGAGAAAACACTTGGAATCCGCCGCTGTCAGTTAGAATCGGGCCTTCCCATCTTGTGAACTTGTGAAGTCCGCCAAGCTTTTTTACAGTATCATCCCCCGGCCTCAGATGCAGGTGATAGGTATTACAAAGCTGAACCTGGCACTTTAGATCTTTTAAATCCAGTGCGGAAAGCCCCCCTTTTATCGCACCGCAGGTAGCCACATTCATAAATGCCGGGGTCTGGACCGTTCCATGCGGGGTAGTGAATTCGCCTCGCCTCGCCGCTCCGGTATTGCTGATTAATTTATACATTTAATTGGTATCCTTTCAGTAGATAAACATGGCGTCGCCAAAGCTGAAAAACCTGTATTTTTCTTCGACGGCCACCTTGTAGGCGTTCATGATATGATTGTAACCGGCAAGAGCTGAAACAAGCATAATCAATGTGCTTTCCGGTAGATGAAAGTTCGTAATCAATCCGTCGAGCACCTTGAATTGATAGCCCGGGTATATAAAAATATCTGTCCAGCCCGCACTTTCTTTTATGCAGCCCTCTTTTGTTCCAACCGATTCCAATGTGCGGCAGCTTGTTGTACCGACCGCTATGACGCGTCCCCCGTTTTTCTTGGTTTCGTTAATCATATCCGCTGTTGTTTTTGGCAGATAATAGTGCTCAGAATGCATTTTATGGTCTAAAACCTTTTCTGCACTGACCGGACGAAACGTGCCAAGCCCAACATGCAGCGTAACAAAAGCTACTTGAACACCTTTTGCTTTTACTCTTTCAAGTAATTCCGGTGTAAAGTGCAGTCCAGCGGTTGGAGCAGCTGCGGAACCCAGTTCTTTTGAATATACTGTTTGATAGCGTTCATTATCCTTAAGATGCTCGGTTATATAGGGCGGCAGCGGCATCTGGCCGATTTTATCTAAAATTTCATAGAAATTGCCGTCATACATAAAACGCACCAAACGGTTACCATCCTCGATGATTTCAAGCACTTCAGCTTTCAAAAGTCCGTCGCCGAATATAAAGTGTGAACCGGGTTTTGCGCGCTTACCGGGACCGCACAAAACTTCCCATACGTCGTCCTCGTGATGTGTAAGCAATAAAAACTCAACCTTTGCGCCGGTTCCATCTTTTATTCCGTAAAGTCTGGCCGGAAGAACGCGGGAGTCATTTAAGACAAGGCAATCGCCGGGATTTAAACAGTCAATGATATCATAAAAGTGCTTATGCGTAATCTCGCCGGTGTCTCTGCTGAGCATTAACAGTCTGGATGAATCTCGTGGTTCCAGCGGCGTTTGCGCAATTAAATCTCTTGGCAGATCATAGTAAAAATCTTTTGTTTGCAAGTTTTCTAAATTCAATTCCATTTTTGATATCTCCTACATCATTACTATTGCAGCTTTCTTATTATAAATAAATTGACAACCAATAGCAACACATGTTATTATAAATTTAAATTTATTAAAAGATAGAGGCGCGATTTTAAAGAGTAATGGGTTATAGGCTGCCAAAGCTGTTGATTGCCCATAAAAGGTAAACTCGCCGAAGGTAATTTCACGGCAGAAATTCACCTGGTTGCTTTTGTGAATAACAACGCAACTGTCATCATGTTTTATGATGGAGCGCTATCGACAATGTTGGATTGGAATTCTGTGGAAACAACGAAGTCGGGCAATTCTATTATATTTACTTGATGACCGGTTTTCAACCGGTTTTTTTATTATGCTAATATTTTTTGTGAATTCTATCATATATATTACAGGAGGATTATCAAATGAAAAAGTATAACGTAGGTATTATAGGCGCAACCGGTATGGTTGGCCAAAGATTTGCGACATTGCTTGAGAATCATCCGTGGTTCACGGTTACTGCGCTTGCCGCAAGTTCACGTTCTGCAGGCAAAACATACAAGGAAGCAGTTGGTGATCACTGGCTTATGACAACTGCGATGCCGAAGAATTTTGAAAGTATGATTGTTTTTAACGCTGAAGACGATATAAAAAAGATTGCATCTTTGGTTGACTTCGTATTCTGCGCTGTCAATATGAAAAAAGAAGAAATCAAAGCGCTCGAAGAAGCCTATGCAAAAGCGGAATGCCCGGTAATGTCCAATAACAGCGCAAACCGTTCGGTACCCGATGTGCCGATGATTATTCCTGAAATCAATGCTGACCACGCGGCAGTCATTGATGCACAGCGTAAACGTCTTGGAACGAAGCGCGGATTTATTTCCGTAAAATCAAACTGCTCGCTACAAAGCTATGTTCCGGCAATCAATCCATTGATGGATTTAAATGTAACAAAAGTTCTTGCTTGTACCTATCAGGCAATTTCCGGAGCCGGAAAGACCTTCGCAACATGGCCGGAAAGCCTTGACAATGTGATTCCTTTCATCGGCGGCGAAGAAGGCAAATCGGAAAATGAACCGCTCAAAATATGGGGACATGTCGAAAACGGTGTAATCGTTAACGCAACCTCCCCCTGCATCACTTCCCAATGCTTGCGTGTACCTGTTTCCGACGGACACACTGCCGCGGTTTTCGTTTCCTATGAAAAGAAGATTGAAATGGAAGAGATCATTTCAAAATGGGAAAACTATAAGGGCATACCTCAGGAATTGCAGCTCCCGAGTGCACCAAAGCAATTTTTGCACTATTTCCGTGAGGATGACCGTCCGCAGTCGAGGCTTGACCGTAACCTTGAAAACGGCATGGCTGTTTCTATTGGTCGTTTACGCCCTGACACTCAGTACGATATTAAATTTGTATGCCTTTCCCATAATACGTTACGGGGTGCGGCCGGCGGTGCTGTTTTAATGGCAGAGCTTCTTTGTGTAAAAGGCTATATTGATTGACAGTAGATGTAGATTTGGAGGTAATTAATCATGAAAAAGCTTATTTTTACAGGATCTGGTGTTGCGTTGGTGACACCAATGAAAAAAGACGGCTCAATTAATTACGACGTTCTGAGTAATCTAATTGAATTCCACATTTCTAACGGAACAGATGCCATTATTGCCTGTGCTACTACCGGGGAATGTCCTGTTTTGAGTCACGATGAGCATTGTAAGGCTGTAAAATTTGTTGTCGACAAAGTGAATAAGAGAGTTCCGGTTATCGCAAGTTCCGGCAGTAATGACACAAACTATGCACTTGAACTTTCTCGTTCCATACAGGACTTGGGTGCCGATGCGCTTCTGATGGTGACACCTTACTACAACAAAACATCACAGAAAGGCCTTGTGAAGCATTATAACTATGTTGCCGACCGGGTTGACCTGCCGATTATTCTTTATAATGTGCCGTCGCGCACAGGGTGTAATATTAAACCGGAAACGTATTTGGAACTTTCAAAGCATCCTAATATTGTGGGTACAAAGGAAGCAAACGGAGACATTACTTCCGTGGCAAAAACGATATCACTTTGCGGCGATGATTTATATGTTTATTCCGGAAATGACGACCAGACGCTTCCGATGCTCGTTTTAGGCGGAAAAGGTGTTATTTCGGTACTGGCTAACATTCTTCCAAATGTAATGCACAAAATCTGTGTCGATTTTTTTGCGGGAGATTTACAAGCAAGCCGTGAAGCCTTCCTGAAGAATTTCGAATTAATGGATGCGCTATTTATGGATGTTAACCCGATTCCGGTCAAAGCGGCAATGGAGATGCTTGGATTTAACAGCGGAGACTGTCGGCTGCCGCTCACAACGATGAGTGATGAGGATATCGCAAAGCTTACCTCTATTCTGAAAAAATATCAATTGATAAGATAAAATCACCTTTTCGGAGGGACGTTTCATGACAAGGATTATTATCAGCGGATGCAATGGCAAAATGGGACGCGAAGTTACCGCTCTCGCGTCTAAGCGAAATGATTGCGTAGTGGTGGGCGGAATCGATGTCAGCACAAGTGCTGATAATGCCTACCCTGTTTTCACAAAGGCAGCGGAACTGGATGTTGACGCGGATGTAATTATTGATTTTTCAAATCCTGCGCTGCTCTCTTCCCTGCTTCAGTATGCGGAAATTAAAAAAGTTCCCCTCGTTTTGTGTACCACCGGTTACAACAAAGCCCAGGTGGAAGCGCTTACAAGAGTTTCAAAAGAAGTTCCGGTTTTTTATTCCGGAAATATGTCGTTGGGTGTAAACCTATTGATTGAGCTTTCTAAAAAAGCGGCTCAAGTGTTAGGTGGGAATTTTGATGTTGAAATTATTGAAAAACATCATAATCAAAAAATTGATGCGCCAAGCGGTACCGCACTTATGATCGCAGATAGTATTTCATCTGTGATGCCTGAAAATATGCATTATATTTATGATCGGCACTCTCAGCGAAAAAAACGCGAATCAACCGAAATCGGGATTCACTCCATACGCGGAGGTACGATTGTCGGTGAACATGAAGTGATTTTTGCAGGTCAACAAGAGGTCATTACACTTTCTCATACCGCCCAGTCAAAAGAGATTTTTGCTTCGGGGGCGGTTAATGCGTCGATTTTTTTAGCGGGCATGCCCGCGGGACTTTACAATATGTCTGATTTATTAAAGTAGGAGGTACAATTATGTGTACGGTGCCAACAATTACCACTTCCAACGATATTACATTGATAACGCTGCAAAATTGCCCGTCGGATTTGAGCTTTGTCGCAAATATTTTTCAAAGAATATCCGGCTTCGGCGTTAATGTGGATATGATTTCACTTGCTCCCACCCATGGAGCGTTCACTTCTATCTCATTCACTATAGCTGACAATGATTTAGGTAAGATCCTTGTCTTTACATCTGATTTACATGACAATTCTAATATTAAAACAATTGTCAGCAGCGGAAACTGCAAAATATCAGTTTATGATCAAGCTATGAAGAACACTCCGGGCATAGCGGCAAAAGTTTTTACCGCGGCAGCAAAGATTGAAACCGATATTAGAATCATCACAACTTCAGAGGTTGATATTTCTTTGCTTGTAACCGCAGCGGATTGTGATCAAACGCTAAAAGAAATTGAGAATGGTATTCAATAAATTGGCATTTTTTGTACGCAAAAGCGCCGTCTGGAGATTAATCTCAGACGGCGCTTTTGCGTATCTTTTTATCGTTTCAAATAAATTACAATGGGAAAAATGTAGACCATAATGAAAATTCCAATGCAAAGAATCATAAAAACAATTTCTGCGGGTCGTTCCATTAGCTTAATCTTTTTATAAAATCCTTTTTTCAAAAGAATCAAAAATACGATTAAGAGCACCCCTCCGGCAATTGACAGACACGCGCCCGTTTGAAATCCAGACGGTACATAACTGATCTCAATCTCATTACTGCCTTTTTCAAGTTTAACCGCCATCATTGAATCAAATACACAAAAAGCTTCCGTTTTTTTATGGTTGACGGTCATGGTATAACCCTTATCGTAAGTAAGCGGAAGGAACAAATATGCATCATCGCGGTCTGTGACCGCACTTCCAATGATTTTATTATTGACCTGTCTGAGCTGTGCCACTGATGTATCTTCTATAGCTTTTTGTAAGACGTCCTCTTTTAAACCGGAAATTCCAAAAGATTTTGCATTTACCTCTTTTAAAACTTGCACCTCAACATTGACTGTCTCATCAGTAAAAGTACCAAGATTCAGCAAGCCATTGTTTGATTGGCTTGGATAATCAGCCTGGATGAGTTTGCCGTTTACGAACACGTTAAAGCTTGAGTTAATATGCTCAATCAAACTGTTTGTCAGTCTGTCGAAACAATCAAAATACAGCGTCTGCTTTCCTTTAACCGGTATTTGATATTCGACGGAACCATTCGTCGCTTCGCCTGAAAAAGAAAGACCATAGTATTCGTCCGGCGTGTAACTGATATTAAAAAATGAAGTTGGTTCATAATTGATAAATAATTTCTCATCTGAGTTAAACAGAGATTGGAAAAGCTGTTGTTGTCTGTTGAGCCGAGTTGTATCAGGCAGATTTTTTAATGACGCAATTTGATTGGAATGCATCATAAAACCAAGCGGAAGTGTAAAGATATTTTGTTTAATGGCATATTTATTGTTCTGATAAACCACATGATCGGCATTTGTTAGTTCTTCTGCCTTAATAATACTGTATTTATTGCCCAGAATTGCATCGGTTAGCTCTGTCCCACCATTTGAATTAACTTCCATCCAGTACGATGAGTAGCCAAGCTTTTTCATAGTGTACATAAAATTTTCGCCCGTCAGCGAAGTGTAGTGGCTCAGCGTGTTATATCCGAGACTTCCGGTAAGGTTTACATCAAAATATTTTTGATTTGTTTTTACACGGTATAAGCTGTCATCATGAATTTTTCCGCTCAGATCAATTACAGCTGACTCATTTTCAGCGTTGTTCGCTGCGGACGCAACATAAACACATGAGTTAAATACGCATTCAAGCACTACAATCATGCAAAGAAAAACAGAAAACGCCGTTTTCCCCAAGCGTTGAAATTTATAGAGCAGCAAAATAACAAAATATGCGAGTGCTACAGTAACAGAGAATGCCATCAGTAATGCAAAACTTTGTTTATCTCCCCATAATGTCTTCGTATAAATTGTTATAATCTTATAATCTTTATAAATCAGAAGGCATTCGGCGACAAACACAGCACCAACAACCAGCATTCCTCCAAATAAAGAAAACGGATAGCTTGCGGTCAGGCAGTGTTCCTCATTGATACCTGAAATGACGACAGCAAGTAAAATCAAACCAAAGAAAATTGTGATATAGGCATAGCGCACTGGAAAAGCCTGATAGTTCCCAGTCTGCCACATTTTATTAATCGGTTCAATAAATACAGGGATGATTGTTAATGTAAAAATCAATAATGCGTAAGTACCTTTTTTCGTATGCTTGCTGCTAAACAAAAGATACATGATCAGCGCAGCAATCACAGCCCCTGTACAGATGATCACGGCTAACGTCGTATCAAACCTCGTAAAGAAGCTGCCGGTTCTAAGGCTTATAATCAAATTTCCCGTTCTCGCTGAACCCATATACTGTATTAGTGACGGCAGCCAGACCACAGCAGTGATCAGCGCGACAATCAGAGTGGAAATCACGAGCAGCAATATATTTTTACGGCGGCGTTCGCGTGAGGAAACGAAAAAGGTATATACTCCGATTGAAAGAACCAGAAAGATGGATACCATGTAACTCAAATAGAAATTAACAGTCAAAGTCATGGAAAAAGTAATCACATACAGCAGAATTTTATTCTCGTCAACTAACTTCACAAGACCAATCAGCAAAATCGGGAAAAGATACATGATATCAAGCCAAACCTGATTCTGATAGTAGAACATTGCATAGCCGCAAAACGCGTACATGACAGATATCGCAACATTTTGTAAAAGGTTCAGTGCTTTAAATTGCCGATTAAAAAAGATGCTTGCGGTGAGAGCACAAACCATCATCTTTAGTGTAACTAAAAGGTTTACGAAAAAATACATATCTGCCTTGTCGACAAACGCCACTAAAAAGGTAAAGGGGCTGGATATGAAAAATAAAAATACACCCCAAAAGTTCATACCACCAGAATTCTGCATATTGAGAAATATATTGGCTTTCCCTGCCAAAATATCTTTAAAATCCATTAAGAACGGAATCACCTGCTGATTCATATCACACCATGAAAGTGTCATGTTCCCAAACGGAAACATCTTGTATGCAAAAAACACAGACATCATAATCAACATGACAGCGGTTGGTGCAATCAATAAAGAACGACTTTTCCTCATCGGTATTTTGCCTCCATAAATTTTATGCAATACGATGCATCGCACCGTCATAATCGTGTATCAGCAAGCAGTGGAACATGGCAAAGCCAATGAATCTATTATAGAGAATTACATCATAAAAATCAATTCATACTAATCTTCAATTAGAAAGTTGACGTTTTTAATTGAAGAGCGCCCGGCTGAGCCGAGCTTTGTTTTGCGCCAATAAGCGCAAAATACGTCTCATACAAAATCCAACGCGCTTCGCGCTATAAAAAGGTTGATCAACTTTTTTAATGGATTTTAGTATAAAATGGTCTGCGCTGAAAATTCAAACGCAGACCTAAATGATAATTACAGATTTAATCGATAAAATTAACCTTGTGATATACTTTTTTACCTTTTTTGATAATAATATACTTCTTCTCAAAACTCTTCAATGAAACCTTTTCCACAGCAGAAACAATCTTTACATCATCAATAACGACACCGCCCTGTTCGATTAAGCGTCTTCCCTCTCCCCGTGACGGAACAAGCTTCGTCTTTACAAGCACGTCAAGAACAGCAATCTCTGAATCAGTGAAATCCGCAGCGGTGATTTCACTGGACGGCATATTGTCGGTATTGGCACCGACACCGAATAATGCTCTTGCACCCTCCTGTGCCTTTACCGCCTCCGCTTCGCCATGAATGAGCTTGGTAACCTCGAAAGCAAGAATTTCCTTGACTTTATTCAGTTCTCCGCCCTCAAGCTTTGCAAGCTCGTTAATTTCTGAAAGAGGTAAGAAAGTAAGAATTTTAAGGCACTTAATGACATCAGCATCATTGATATTGCGCCAATACTGATAAAAGTCAAACGGAGAAGTCTTTTCCGGATCAAGCCATACGGCACCTTTTTCTGTCTTACCCATTTTTTTACCTTCGCTGGTAGTAAGGAGTGTAAAGGTCATACCGTAAGCTTCCTTGCCTTCTTTACGGCGCAGCAGCTCAACACCGCCGATGATGTTGCTCCACTGGTCGTCTCCGCCAAGCTCAAGCTGGCAGCCATACCGGTGGTTCAGCTCAAGAAAGTCATAACTTTGCATAATCATATAATTCAGTTCAAAAAATGAAAGACCTTTTTCAAGACGCTGTTTGTAACATTCTGCCGCGAGCATACGATTAACGGAGAAATGTACGCCGACTTCGCGCAAAAACTGAATATAATTCAAATTTAAAAGCCAATCGGCGTTATTTGCCATAATCGCTTTGCCATCAGAAAAATCAATTAAACGAGACATCTGATCTTTAAAACAAGAAATATTATGGTTGATTTCCTCGTTTGTGAGCATTTTACGCATATCGCTTTTTCCGGAAGGATCTCCAACCATACCGGTTCCACCGCCAAACAGCGCAATCGGAATATGCCCCGCCCTTTGCATATGTGCCATGACCATGATCTGTACAAAGTGACCAACGTGCAAACTGTCGGCTGTCGGATCAAATCCGATGTAAAATGCCGTTTTTTGATTGTCAAGAAGATCTTTAATTTTCTCCTCATCAGTCATTTGGGCAATTAAGCCCCTCGCCTTTAATTCTTCAAATACTCCCATGAATCTTTCCTCCAATTTGTTAGGGGGAATAAAAACGCCCCCTGCATATTTGCAGAGGGCGGAATAACCGCGGTACCACCTCAGTTTACCGTATCTTCACAGGTACGGCCTTACGGGTACATCATAATACCCACGCGTTATAACGTACGCTACCACGGCCAAACCTAATAAATAACGTTCAATTTGGCGGCTCCGGGATGTATTCAGTTAATTTTCGTACCTGCTCGCACCAACCGCAGGTTCTCTTTGCCGATTTGATTAACTTACTAATTCCCATCAATGCTATTGTATAGAATTATAACCAATCCAATGTATATTGTCAAGTACTAAAGCTTTTTCTGAGACATACTTAGCATTTCGGCAGCATTTTCGAGCATCAGCGGGGTGATTTTTGCACCGCCCATAATCCGGGCAAGCTCCTGCTTCCTGCCGTCGTAGTCAAGCTGCGTTACATCGGTAAAGGTCTTATTATCCTGAACATGCTTTTTAATTAAATATTGTGTGTCTGCCAGCGCAGCAATTTGAGCCAAATGGGTCACACAGATAACTTGACGGTTACCGGAAACCTCTCGCAGCTTTAAACCAACCTTCTGTGCCGCGCTGCCGCTGATTCCGGTATCGACTTCATCAAATATAAGTGTATCAATATCGTCTTTGCCCGCCAAGACTGTTTTGATGGCCAGCATAATACGTGACAGTTCGCCGCCGGACGCAATTTTAGCAATCGGCTTTGCAGGCTCCCCCGCATTGGCCGAAATCAGAAATTGAAGCTTATCACAGCCAAGTTGATTTAGTGGACAGCGATCCTGTTGCGCTTGAAAATCAATATTTGGCATATCAAGAAATTTAAGTTCTTCTTTAACTTTAATTGTAAATTTCTTTGCAGTGTCTTTTCGGCAGGCTGAAATTTCATCCGCCAAGTTTTCGGCCTGCTCCTTACATTCATGATATTCCTTCGTTAATCTTACGATATTTTCATCAGAGAGCTGGATATTTTGTAGCTGCGAGCGGCATTTGTCAAGAAATGCAAGCATGTCTTCAACCGTACTGCCGTACTTCAGACTAAGCCGGTAAATCACATCAAGCCTTGCCTCAATTGTTTCCAGTTCACCGGGATCATATTCAAGCTGCTTGGAAAAATCACGCATTTCTACGGAACAGTCTTCTAAATCGTATTCGATATTTTTGATTCTTTCTGCCAATGTGTGTATTTCAGGCAAATATTTTTCGGCGTCTGCCAAAGCGTCCGCTGCCGAAGAAACAGCCGACAAAGCGCCCTCAAAATTTTCATCGCCATTCAAAGATGATTTTGCAACATTCATTGAATCAATAATTTTTTCGCTGTTTAAGTACATTGTGCGTGTGTTGCTCAGCTCATCCTGCTCGCCGGCACGCAAATCTGCCGACTCAAGTTCGTTGATCTGATAGGTCAATAAATCAATCTGTCTTGCTTTCTGCGCTTCATCTATATTGTAGGAATCCAACTCACTTTTGATGTGGCGCATATGATCAAAGGCAGATTGGTAATTTGCAAGTAACTTTTCCGGAACACCCATACGATCGATATAATTAATATGTAAATCCGGTGAAAGCAAATCATAACTCTCATGTTGACCATGAATGCTAATCAGTAACGAACCAATTTCCTTCAGAACAGAAACTGTTGCAGGACGGCCATTAATTCGACAGACAGCCTTACCATCCAAATGAATTTCACGCTGTATCATAACCGTACCGTCTTCCTCACAGGAATAACCCAGTTCGGTTAACTTACTCAAAGCCTTCACACCTAAATCAACAAAAACCGCGCTCACAAAAGCAGAACGAGCCCCCGTACGCACAAGTTCGCGCGAAGTGCGTTCTCCAAGGATTGCATTGATTGAATCAATTACAATAGATTTGCCCGCACCGGTTTCTCCGGTCAGCACATTTAAACCGGTAAGAAAATCAATTCCGGCCTTTTCAATCACGGCAATATTTTCGATGTAAAGCTGAGAAAGCATAATGATCACCCAACCATTTTTTTAAGTTCAGCAACCAGCTGTTGTGCATATTCTTCATTCTTCATAACGATAAAAATCGTATCGTCGCCCGCCAAAGTTCCAACAATACCATCCCAATGCATCGAGTCCATGGCGGCACATACGGCCTGAGCCATGCCGGTCAAGCACTTGATGACTACCATATTGCAGGCGTAGTTAATCAATACAGCTGAATCAGAAAGGAGCGAATAAAACTTAGAGGAGTAATCCTTCGTGTTATCTTTGCTGATTGAATACTTGTACTTTCCATCATGAGACAAGGTTTTTATGAGCCTTAATTCTTTAATATCACGGGAAACAGTTGCCTGAGTTACTTCAAAACCAGCCTCGCGCAGGCGGCGCAGCAGTTCTTCCTGCGTATCAATCGTATATTCATTAATCAATTCAAGAATTTTTGCGTGTCGTCTCGTTTTCACAATCAGTTTCTCCTCTCTGCTAACTTTTCGTTTACTACTTCATAAAAATTATTATCTTTCAATTTTATAATTCTTACCGTCTGCTTAGAGCGGCAGAATTCAATCTTTTGCTTATCGGTAATCTGAATCGACGTATCACCATCGATTGTCAGAAACATTTCACTGTCATAACTTGAAGAAGCAAGTACGCTGAGCCTGGCGTCCGGGCCAAATACAACCGACCTTGTCAACAAAGAATGGGGGCAAATCGGCGACAGCAGAATACAGCTGATACTCGGATCAATCACCGGACCGCCGGCAGAAAGTGAATAAGCGGTTGAACCGGTTGGAGTCGCAATGATCAACCCATCCGCACGGTAGTCACAAACATTTTTATCGTTAAAATTAACCTTTAAATCCAATATTCTCGACAACGCCCCACGCGCTAAAACAGCATCATTTAGAGCGTAGTGCGTCTCTTGTATGCCATTATTTTCTAGTCTTACTTCAAGCATCATACGGTCTTCAATTATATAATTTCCGTCCGTCAAATTTTTCAACTCATCCAATTCATCCGTTTCAAGTCCGGCAACAAAACCCAACCGACCAATATTAATCCCCAAGATCGGTTTTTCCGCTGCTGCGGCATGACGAGCGCAGTGAATAATAGTGCCGTCCCCGCCAACTGCAATGACGATATCGCAATCAGCCATCATTTTTTTAAAATCATCATAAAAGACAATTGCAAAATCTGAAAAGTAGCTTTTTAAATCTGATCTCATTAGCACTTTTGCATCAAATTTTTGCAGCATATTGATCACCTTTATGGTGTGAAACCGTGCATTTTGCTTGCCTAAATTTGGTATGATCGCTATTTTCAGATTACTCACCACCGTTCAGCTGTTTATGTGAATCTTCTACCAACGCACTGATATTGAGATCAGCGCTGACTGGTTCTTCGGATTTTTGAAGATAAATTAAGTATTCGATATTGCCTTCCGGCCCCTTTACCGGTGAGTAAGTTAAACCCAAAATTGAAAATCCGCTTTTTAAAACAAAGCCTGTAATTTTTTCAATTACTTCCACGTGAACCGCCTTGTCACGAACCACACCCTTTTTACCAACCTTGCCTCGCCCGGCCTCAAATTGCGGTTTAATCAGGCATACGGCCTGTGCGTTTTCCGCCATGAATCTTCTTGCAACAGGAAGTACCAGACAAAGTGAAATAAATGAAACGTCAACACTGAAAAAGTCCACCAAATCCGGAACCTGTTCTGTTGTAAGATAGCGGACATTAGTGCGCTCCAAGTTGATTACTTGTGGGTTGGTTCTTAACTTCCATGCAAGCTGTCCATAACCAACATCAATAGAATAAACCTTTTTTGCACCTTTTTGAAGCATACAATCGGTAAAGCCTCCGGTTGAAGCTCCGATGTCCATTGTAATTTTATCATTTAATTCAATAGGAAATACTGCCATTGCTTTTTCAAGCTTTAAGCCGCCCCGGCTTACATAAGGCATCGTTTCCCCTCTTATTTCAATCTTCGTATCTGTCGGCAGCATTGTGCCGGGTTTGTCTGATTTTTGGTTATCAACATAGACATTGCCCATCATGATCATCGCCTTAGCCTTCTCTCGGCTTTCGGTGAGTCCCTGGTCAAATATCAGACAGTCAAGCCTCTTCTTTTCTATCACTTTTTGCACTCCGTCATAATCATATTTACCATTCCCTTGTCGTCAAGCTCAAGCGCTTCTAAGGATTGCATCATTGTCGCATGAGGAACAAAGTCCGTAATTCCACGCAAATAAAATTTATTGGAGAATCCGCTTTGCGTCAACAAATAATCAAAATGTTCACCGACGCCGCCTTGCTGAATTCCTTCTTCAAAGAAAAAAATCATTTTTGCTTTCAATACAGCATCAACTGCATCTAAATCAATTGGTTTAATTCGATTCAGTTTAACGATTCTGACAGGAATCCCTTTTTCTTTCAGCATTGAAATTGCTTTGCACGCAAACGAAAAGAGCCTTCCGTAAGTAGCAATAACAATTTCAGCGCTGTTTTCCCCGTAAGTGTCATAAGCTTTACACTTGCTTTCAAAGTCAAAGGGCTTAAATAACTGCTTCCCGCGTGGATATCGTACAGCTGAAACACCGTTACAATGATAAATCGCCTCATTAAAATCGGAATAGAGTTCATCATAATATGTCGGAGAATAAACTGTTATATTGGGAATTGTGTTCAAAAACGGTACATCAAAAATTCCTTGATGTGTCTCGCCGTCTTCTCCAACTACACCGGCACGGTCAATCGCAAAGGTAACTTTAACCCTTTGTATGGCCGCATCATGAATAATCTGATCATATCCGCGCTGCAAAAAAGTGGAATAAATCGCACAAACAGGCAGCATTCCTCCTGCAGCAAGCCCTCCCGCAAAAGTGATGGCGTGTTCTTCTGCAATTCCCGTATCAAAGAACCGATCGGAAAATTGTTTTGCAAAATTGCTAAGGCCTGTCCCCGTTTGCATTGCGGCCGTGATTGCACAAATTCGATTGTCGCGTGCAGCTAATGTGCAGATGTTGCTGCCAAACACACTTGAAAAACTTTCGCCTGAAGACGACGCTTTTCCGGTTTTAATATCAAAGCTTGAAACTCCATGAAATGCACCCGGATTTTGCTCTGCAAAGGGATATCCCTTGCCTTTGCAGGTTAAAACGTGCAATAAAACCGGATGATTAATATTCTTTGCATTTTCCAAAACATCAATTAATTGTTCAAGATTGTGCCCATCGAATGGGCCGTAATAATAAAACCCCATATCCTCAAAAAGAGTACTGTTGTATAAAACCTGTTTCAGCGCGGTTTTGGATTTTGAAAGCATACGGTGAATCGGCTCTCCGACAAGCGGCACATGGTCAAGCACCGTTTCGACATTGCCTTTTACCCTAAAGTAGCCCGGCTTGGTGCGAATATGGGCAAGATAACGTGCAATCGAACCTACATTACGTGAAATAGACATATTATTATCATTTAATATAACAATAAAATTCTTTTTAAAGCGTCCTGCATTATTCAATCCTTCATAAGCAAGGCCACCGGTCAAGGCGCCGTCACCGATGACTGCAAGGACATGGCCGGGTTCGTTGGTTAACACTTTTGCGTTGGCAATTCCAAGCGCTGCTGAAATTGAAGTGCTGCTGTGGCCGGCATTAAATGCATCATATTGACTTTCCAATCGATTGGGATATCCGGAAAGCCCTCCTTGTGTACGAATTGTGGAAATTGCATCACGCCTGCCGGTTAAAATTTTATGTGTGTATGACTGATGCCCGACATCCCATACAATTTTGTCTTTGTCTGAATTGAAAACACGATCTAAAGCAACGGTTAGTTCAACCACGCCCAAATTGGATGCAAGATGCCCACCATTATTGGAAATTGTTGTAATTAATTTCTCTCGTATTTCTGTACATAATTCGCATAGTTCTGAAACTGAAAGATTTTGTAAATCCTTCGGAGAATCTATTTTATTTAAAAGGTTGTCCATTCTGTAACCTCAGTTAGCTGTCGATGCAGGAGTCATGCTACTGATTAAAGTATACCGTTTTGACGTCTTGCCGCAACAACTGTATTTTTAAGAAGCATTGCGATTGTCATTGGGCCGACTCCGCCAGGAACAGGAGTGATCCAAGAGGCAACTTTTTCGACATTGACAAAGTCAACGTCGCCGCAAAGCTTACCGTCTATATCCCGGTTCATACCGACATCAATGACGACTGCACCGGGCTTAACCATATCAGCGGTGACAAATTTCGGTTTGCCCACCGCTGCAACAAGAATATCTGCATTTTTGCAGATTTCTGCTAAATTCCGTGTTTTGCTGTGACAAATGGTTACTGTACCATTATGATGCAAAAGCAGCATTGCCATCGGTTTTCCGACAATGTTGCTTCGACCAATAACCACACAATTTTTACCTGCAATGTCAATATGTTTGGAGTGAATCAATTCAATAATACCCGCCGGCGTACAAGGCAGAAAATGAAAGTTTCCAATCATAATTCTGCCAACGTTGGACGGATGGAATGCATCCACATCTTTTTCCGGATTAATTGCTTCGACCACTGCTTCTTCATCAAGAGCATTTGGCAGCGGCGACTGCACAAGGATTCCATTGATATCTTTTTTAAGGTTCAATTTTTGTATTAAAGTCATTAATTCTTCCTGCGATGTTGTCTCCGGAAGTGCATATTCCTCAGAATAAATGCCGGCCTGAGCGCAGGCCTTCTTTTTGTTGTTCACGTAGGTTCTTGAAGCCGGATCATCACCAACAATAACAACCGCCAGCCCCGGAACCACACCATTACGAGATAGTTCCTCCACTTCAAGAGCAACCTTAGCCCGAACCTCGGCGGCAACCGCTTTGCCATCAATCAGCTTTGCCATCGTCTGCCTCCAAAAAGTTATTCTTTATCTTCGGTTGTTTCATCAGCCGGCGCAGAAGCTGCATCAGTTGTAGGATTCACACCGTTTTCAGGTGGAGTATCTTCGCTTTTACCTTCCTCCGTAGGAGCAGCGGTGTCTTCCTCAGCATCTACGGTAGAAGTAACATCATTTATATTATCTGCGGTATTGTCAAAAATCGTACTTGTACCATCATCAATCATCTCTGCAGGTACTTCATCAACAATTGCGTTCAATTCCATTACCTTTTTTGCACCGCATCCAGTCAGTGAAACTCTATTACGGAATACAATTAATAAGATAACTCCGACAAGAACTGTTGCAGCAGCTACCACCTGAGAAACTCTCAGCGGTAAAATAGGTGTAATAAGGCTGTCAGTTCTTAAGCCTTCAATGAAGAAGCGGCCAATTCCGTACCAAACTAAATAAAGAATAAATACCTGACCGTCATATCTTCTGAACTTACGGCTGAAAATATGTAGCAGGATAAAGCCAAGCAGACACCACAAAGATTCATACAAGAAGCACGGATGCACCGGGCCGCTTGCTATTGCCGCAGTATTTTCACTGGTCATTCCCCAAGGAAGTGTCGTCGCCCCGCCAAAGGCTTCTTGATTTACAAAGTTTCCCCAACGGCCGATTGTCTGCCCAATTAAAAAACCAAGCGAAGCGATATCGAGCACTGCAGGAATACTGATTTTACGCCACTTTGCTACCAAAGCGCCGCAAATCATGCCTCCGATAATACCGCCATAGATTCCGAGGCCGCCTTGCCAAATATACAATGCGCTGATAGGGTCCTTTAAATATTGATTACTGGTGTCAAAAAGGACGTAATATGCCCTTGCACCAATGATTCCGCCAATGATTCCAATGATAATCGTATCAATAAGCTTATCTTGATCCATATGGAATTTTTTGCAGCTTGCCATGGCATAGAGAAAAGCAAGCAAAAAGCCCGCTGCAATAATAACGCCATACCATCTGACTGTAAATTGACCAATCGAAAATGCAGTCGGATTGATTGTAAAATGAATGCCTAAACCTGGGAATTGAACATTATACATATTCTCCACCATTTCTCCACGCGCAAAAGAAGTTAAGATCGTCCCGCCAATCCTCGCGTGGAAACATTGGCGGTTACAATTCTCAGTTTATCGGGTTAACGACAGAAAGTGCGGAATATTCCGGTCGCAACTGTGTATTAAGGCGCGCCTGAACAGAATCAATATCGGCCGCAGCAATCAAGTCTATATAATGAAATATCTCGTGGCCTGTAAACGCAAGTGCCGCCATGGAATTGGCAATATTGTCAACACTGTTTAGGGATGCGATCATGCGGCCGTACACCGCTTTTTTTGAACGTTCAAAAGCTTCCGGGTTAAGACCATTTTCACGTACTTTTGCAATCTCTTTTTTAATTTCGTCCGCAACAGCGTCAGGGTCCTTGGATTCACCGGAAAAAATAACCGACGCGTAACCCGGACCTTCAAAATATTCGTAAGAAAATGAAGATTCATTGATAAGCTCCGCGTCCAGCAGTCTGCGGAAAAGCGGAGAAGCGTCCGACGCCAGAAGATCAAGAAGAATCTCTGTTTCAGCAACTTCTTTTGCCGATAAACGTTCGGGCATAGTGTGCTCTTTAAAACCAAGTTGGAAAATCGGTGAGGAAACTGAAAGCTTTTGCTCTACCCTGCTTTCCAAAACTTCATCCGGTTCATTTTCAAAGATTCTTTCAAGGCTGACAGGCTTTGAGGGCTTTAACATCTTATCACATAACTCGAGTACTTTATTAAGATCAACGTTGCCTGCAACACACAAGACCATATTATTGAGATTGTAAAACGTATGATAACATTTATAAAGCAGTTCTGGGGTGATTTCGGCAATGCTTTCTACTGTTCCGGCAATATCAACTCTAACCGGATGGTTATGATACATCGCACGCAAAAGGTTAAACATGACACGCCACTGCGGGTCATCATCATACATTCTGATTTCTTGCCCAATGATTCCCTGTTCCTTTTGGACAGTTTGCTCCGTAAAGTAAGGCGTCTGGACAAAATCGAGCAGAATTTCAAGTGATTCATAAACATTTTCGGTACAGGAAAACAAATAACAGGTTTTATCAAACGATGTGTAGGCATTTGCAGATGCACCGGTTTTCGCATAGCGCGTAAAAGCATCGCCATCTTCGCTCTCAAAAAGCTTGTGCTCCAGATAATGTGCAATACCGGCTGGCACCGCATTTGCTTCCTTCTCATCGGAGGTTTTAAAGTTGACATCGACAGAACCGTATTTGGTACCAAACACAGCGTAAGTTGAATTGTTATTTTCCTTGGGGTAAATAAATATCTTCAATCCAGACGAATGTTCGACTTCGTAGTATTTATCCCCAACGCGTTCGCTTTTTATTTCTTTTATGATATTCATTCAGTTTCTGCCTCGCTTCCTAACAAACGATACACTGTGTCAAGCGTAACGTGATTCGCCGCATCAATAATTTCCTGGCGTGAGACTGCATTGATAATGGCAGCGGCTTCATCAGGACGTTTGACTTGGTTCGTAAAGGTTTGTGAAAGATACCATGCTTCAAGGCTGCCCAGTGAATCGGAAACAGAACGGTAACTGTTGCATATGCTTAATTTCGCTGCATTCACTTCATTTTCGTCAAAGTTGCCTTTTTTAACTTCATCAAGTTGGAACAGAATTTCCTGCTTTGCTTTTTCAACATTCTTTGTCTCAACACCGCTCTGAACAAGCATGATGCCCTTCATTGAAAGGTATTGTGCACTGCAATAGTAGCAAAGGCTGAGTTTTTCACGAACATTTAAAAACAATTTTGAATTTGGCGTTCCGCCAAAAAGAGCCGTCATCAGTTTAACCGCTTCAACTTCCGCATCCGGCATGGCCACGCCAGTACGAAAGCCCAAAACAAGCTTTGACTGGGCAACATCCATCTTTTCTACAACATCGTTGACCTTATCTGCTTTTTTGATGTTTTTTGTCGGGCAGTCCACAGTTGATGTTCTGTTCAATTTTTTAAATGCATTGTAAAAACCTTCGAAAACCAAAGCGGAGTCACAATCACCCAAAACCATAATTTCAATTTTGGCATTATGAATTAAATATTGCCATGCCTGTGTCAGTTCCTCACGCTTTAAGTTTTTAATGGCATCCTTGCTGCCATACCGATTAATACCATAAGGTTCTTCAGCACACATGATTTCCTCACAGCGCTGTTTGGCATAAGTGCGTTTATCATTATATTCAGATTCGATCAACTCAATTGTCTGCCGTTTTTCTTGTTCAAATCCATCCTGTGGGAACAATCCGTTTTCAAACGGAGGGTCAAAAATAATACTGCACAGCAGTTTAGAAAGCTCGGTGGAAATACTTTCCCCACTTAGTGAATATCGGTCAGCAATACCTGAGGCAGAAAGCGAAAGCAGCTGAACGTCACCTAACTTTTGCACATCGGCATTAATTTCGGCACCGTAAAGTTCCTCTAAACGCTCACCTAATTTAGTAAAATCAGGATATTCGCTGCTGGCCCTACTCAACAAAAATGGCAGCAAAGCATTGGATGCTGCAGTCGACTTTTGAATCGGCAACATAAAATTAACGGACATACGGACCGTTTTAAACTTGGTATCTTTAATACTTCTGAAATTGACTCCGTCACAAACGGAACGCTGTTCAATTCCTATCATTCATTATTCATCTCCAAATCAAACTTGGTTAAATTCAAATTTTATTATATCACAATTGATTGCTTTAGCAAAGAAATATTATTCTAAATTATTTATGAACATACATTTTTTTGTTTTTCATAAACGCATAAACACAGTTTTATGTTGCGGTAAAAATACATCAATGGTATAATGCATAAGAATGCAAATAAACGAGGTGTATCGATTGAAAATTAAAAACAAATCGCTTGCCGCTGATTTGGGACTGCTGTTTATTACAATCATCTGGGGCAGCGCATTTGTCGTAGTGAAAAACGCAGTCAACACGGTTCCGGCAAGCTATATGATTGCTATTCGCTTTGGAATAGCAGCTATTCTGATGTGTGTATTCTTTTACAAAAAAATTCAAAAAATTGATTTTGCCTGCATTAAGTCGGGTGCAATTCTCGGAGTGCTCCTTTTTATTGCATATTACCTGCAAACCATTGGTGTAAAATATACAACAGTTGGTAATAATGCATTTCTAACAGCTGTGTATGTGGTTGTGGTACCATTTTTGTACTGGATGCTTAAAAAGGAAAAACCAGATGGTTACAACATTGCCGCTGCATTTATATGCATTGTTGGCATCGGACTTTTATCCTTACATTCCGGATTTAAAATGGGTTGGGGTGATTTACTTTCCCTTCTTTGCGGTTTTGCCTTTGCGTCGCAGATTGTTGCAATAGGTATTTTAACCGAAAAGAATGATCCTATTCTTTTATCTTTTACTCAGTTTGCGTTTACCGCAATCATTGCTCTCACTGTTGCTCTCTGTACTGAAACATTTCCAGTGAAACTGCAGAGCAGTTCAATTATGTCTCTTTTGTACATTGGCGTGTTCAGTACGTTTATCGCACTTTCACTGCAAACTGTATGTCAAAAGTATTCTCCTCCGGCAAGAGCCTCCCTGATCATGTCGCTTGAATCACTTTTCGGCACAGTTTTTGGAATCATATTTTTGGGTGAAGCGCTTACGTTGAAAACCTTAGGCGGATTTTTACTGATATTTGCTGCGGTTATTGTTTCTGAAACAAAACCTTCCTTTGCAAAGTTAAAATCGCGAAAAATCGAACTGCAGGAAAGCAGTATAAAGTGAATTAAAATTACATATAAAGACCTCCCGATATGGATTATAATATCTGTAACAGGAGGTCTTCTTTTTATAAGACGAAAATATATTTGACGGATATTTATCGATGAAGCAATTTTTTCAAATATTGTCCTGTATAGGATCCCGGTGTTTTCGCAATCACTTCAGGAGTGCCCTTAGCAATAATTTCGCCACCGGCATCGCCACCCTCCGGTCCAATATCAATGATATAATCAGCTGTCTTAATCAAATCCAGATTATGCTCGATTACCACGACAGTGTTGCCGCTGTCGACCAACTTTTGCAGCACTTCAATCAATTTATGAACATCTGCAATATGCAAACCAGTGGTTGGTTCATCTAAAATATAGATGGTTCTTCCGGTCGGACGCTTTGAAAGTTCGGTTGCCAGCTTAACCCTTTGTGCTTCACCGCCGGAAAGAGTTGTGGCAGGCTGACCAATTTTAACATAGCCAAGGCCAACATCCTGCAAGGTTTGCAGTTTACGTGCAATTCTCGGAATACTTGAAAAGAAGTCGAGGCCTTCTTCTACCGTCATTTCAAGCACATCGTAGATACTTTTTCCCTTATACTTGATTTCAAGGGTTTCACGATTATAACGTTTTCCTTTGCATACATCACACGGAACATATACATCGGGCAGAAAATGCATCTCAATTTTAATGATGCCGTCGCCCTGGCAGGCTTCACAGCGGCCGCCCTTTACATTGAACGAAAACCGGCCGGTACCAAAGCCACGCAGCTTTGCGTCCTGTGTGGAGGCATACAGGTCACGGATATCCGTAAATACTCCGGTATAAGTCGCAGGATTGGAACGGGGCGTACGCCCGATTGGCGATTGATTAATTTCAATCACCTTATCCAGTTCTTCAACACCTTTGATTGCTTTATAGGCGCCGGGGCGGCATTTTGCACCGTTCAACTCTGATGCAAGATATTTATATAAAATTTCGTTAATTAATGAAGATTTTCCCGAACCGGAAACACCGGTAATACAGACAAATTCCCCGAGCGGTATATCGACATTGATATTTTTAAGGTTATTTTGCGTCGCGCCGATTATTTTCAGCTTTTTGCCGTTTCCTTTTCGGCGTATTTTAGGAACCTCGACTCTTTTTGCTCCACTCAAATACTGCCCTGTAATTGATTCCTTGCAATTGACAATATCCTCTACCTTGCCGTTAAATACGACGTAGCCCCCATGGATTCCGGCTCCCGGACCAATGTCAACAATATGATCGGACGCACGCATGGTTTCCTCATCATGCTCAACTACAATAACGGTATTGCCTAAATCACGCAGGTGTTTTAGAGTTGCAAGAAGTTTGTCATTGTCACGCTGATGCAGACCGATACTTGGCTCGTCAAGGATGTACAGCACACCCATGAGCGACGACCCGATTTGTGTTGCGAGTCGAATGCGCTGGCTTTCCCCGCCGGAAAGCGTGCCGGAAGAGCGTGAAAGAGACAGATACTCCAGACCGACGCTCTGCAAAAAGCCGAGTCGGCTTTTTACCTCCTTTAAAATAGCGGTTGCAATTAAAGTCTCACGTTCTGTGAGCTTCAGATTGTTTACAAAATCCAATGCCTGAACAACTGATTTTTCGCAAAAATCACTGATATTAATGCCGCCGACAGTGACTGCGAGGCTGACCGGAGAAAGGCGTTTCCCGTGGCAGGCATCACAGGGAATCGCACTCATATAGGATTCGATTTCTTCTTTGATCCAGTTGCTCTGGCTTTCACGGAAGCGCCGTTCAAGGTTATTGATAATACCTTCAAACTCGGTTTTATAAATGCCGCTGCCGTATTCGTTGCTGCGTTCAATTTGAATTTTTTCACCTTTTGTCCCATATAGAAGAATATCAATAATTTCAGGTTGCAGCTTGCTAAGCGGGGTATCCAGAGAAAAATGATAATGCTTTGCAAGAGCAGTCATATACATGGACGCAATCGTGCTGCCCTCCATTGCCCATCCGCTTGCCTTTAAGCCGCCCTTATGAACGGACAGTGACTTATCCGGCATAATTAAATCCGGGTCAATTTTCATAAACACACCAAGGCCGGTGCATTTCGGGCATGCGCCATAGGGGTTGTTAAAGGAAAACATACGTGGGGTAAGTTCCTCCACACTAATACCATGCTCCGGGCAGGCGTAATTTTGCGAAAATGTGATATCTTCTCCCCCTGCCACGCTGATCACGGTAATACCGCCGGAAAGCGTTGATGCCGTTTCAATAGAATCGGACAGACGGGAGTGAATTGACGGGTTGATAACAAGCCTGTCAACTACTATTTCAATGGTATGCTTTTTATTTTTTTCCAGTTGAATCGTTTCAGACAAATCATAAAGATTGCCGTCAACACGTACGCGGACAAAACCGCCCTTACGCGCGGCTTCAAACTCCTTGGTATGCTCCCCTTTACGGGCACGCACAACAGGAGCAAGCACTTGAATTTTTGTGCCTTCCTCAAGGTTTAAAACACGGTCGACAATTTGATCAATTGTTTGCTGTTTAATCTCCCTGCCACAAATTGGGCAATGTGGAATACCAATTCGCGCGTAAAGCAAACGCAGATAGTCATAAATTTCCGTCACCGTTCCAACCGTAGAGCGAGGATTCTTCGACGTGGTTTTCTGATCGATTGAAATTGCCGGAGAAAGTCCGTCAATATAGTCAACATCAGGCTTTTCCATCTGCCCCAAAAATTGGCGTGCATAGGACGAGAGTGACTCAACGTATCGGCGCTGACCCTCGGCATAGATGGTGTCGAAGGCAAGGGAAGATTTTCCGGAACCCGAAAGTCCTGTAAAAACAATCAGCTTGTCACGCGGTATCTCAATATCAATATTTTTTAAATTGTGCTCTCTTGCACCTTTTACAAAAATGTTCTTTGCTGTCATTAAAATATTTTCCTCCGTAATATAAATGCTGCTATTTCTCTCCGCTAAGTTGCTTGATTTTATCACGCAGATAAGCGGCATGCTCAAATTCAAGCAGTTTTGCAGCGGCCTTCATTTCCTTGGTCAGCTGTTCAATCATCTGCCTGCGCTCAATTGCATTTAAGTGCTTCTTCTTTTTGCCTTTATCATCATCTTTATGAGATGATATTTCTAATATATCAGATACTTTTTTGATAATCGTTTTTGGAATGATTCCATTTTTTTCATTATAGGCAGTTTGAATCGTCCTGCGTCGCTCGGTCTCCCGTATTGCCAGCTCCATCGACGGTGTGACGGTATCGGCATACATGATAACTTGTCCCTCCACGTTACGAGCCGCACGGCCAATCGTCTGAATCAGTGAGCGCTGCGAGCGCAAAAAGCCTTCCTTGTCCGCATCAAGAATCGCAACAAGCGAAACCTCAGGAATATCCAGGCCCTCACGCAAAAGGTTGATTCCGACCAATACATCAAATTCTCCCAGACGTAAGTCACGGATAATCTCCATTCGTTCCACAGTATCAATATCGTGGTGCATATACCGCACGAGGATACCCATCCCCTCAAGATACGAAGTTAAGTCCTCCGCCATTTTCTTCGTGAGCGTGGTTACCAGGATACGTTCCTTTTTAGCAGCCCTTACATTTATTTCAGAAATCAAATCATCTATTTGCCCGTCGGTCGGTTTAACAATAATTTCAGGGTCGACCAACCCTGTCGGTCTGATAACCTGCTCGACGATTTGAGCGGATTTTTCTTTTTCGAAATCGCCCGGCGTTGCGCTGACAAACACCGCTTGATTAATATGGTTGTAAAACTCGTCAAAATTAAGCGGACGATTATCATAAGCCGACGGAAGACGAAAGCCAAAGTCAATCAGCGACGTCTTCCTTGCACGATCACCGGCGTACATGGAACGCACCTGCGGCAGCGTTACATGGGACTCATCCACAAACAGCAAAAAGTCCTTTGGAAAATAGTCAAGCAAAGTAAACGGCGAACTGCCGGGCGCGCGGCCGGACATTACACGCGAATAGTTTTCAATTCCTTTGCAAAAACCAATTTCGCCGAGCATTTCAATATCGTATTGTGTGCGCTCCTGAATGCGCTGTGCTTCAATCAATTTTCCATTATTTTTAAAGAATTCAACGCGCTCTTCCGCTTCCTGCTCAATTTCGGCTAAGGCTCGCTGCATTTTTTCGCGCGGAACAATATAGTGAGAAGCCGGATAGATTGCGACATGCTTTAATTCAGCTTTCAGCTCACCGGTTAAAGCGTTAATTTCGCTGATTCGGTCAATCTCATCGCCGAAAAACTCCACACGAATCACATTCTCATTTGACTGTGCTGGAAAAATTTCGACCACATCGCCGCGTACGCGAAATTTATTGCGTATAAAATTAATATCATTTCTCTCATACTGAATTTCCACAAGCTTGCGAAGCAGATTATCGCGGCTCCACTCCATACCTGGACGCAGTGAAATTACCATGGTCCGGTAATCAATTGGGTCGCCTAAGCTGTAAATACAGGATACACTGGCAACAATAATAACATCGCGCCGTTCCGACAGAGCCGAGGTTGCCGAATGCCTCAATTTATCGATTTCATCGTTAATCGCGGAATCCTTCTCAATGTAGGTGTCGGTCGTTGCAATGTATGCCTCCGGCTGATAATAGTCATAATAGCTGACGAAATACTCAACAGAATTCTCCGGAAAAAATTCTCGAAATTCCGAGCATAGCTGCGCCGCAAGAGTCTTATTGTGTGCTAACACAAGTGTCGGCCGGTTTAGCTTGGCAATAACATTTGCCATAGTAAACGTTTTGCCGGAGCCGGTAACGCCCAGCAAAGTCTGCTCCTTATCCCCGTTTTGCAGTCCGTCGACAAGCTGTTGAATTGCTTTGGGCTGATCGCCCGCCGGCTTATATTGTGAGACTAATTTAAAATCCATATTTTACTCCGTATCCAATTCGGAATCAAAAATTTCCGACATAATTCCACTCTTTGCCATAGAGAAAAAGTCACTGTCGCTGACAATGACATGGTCAATCAATTTTATTTCTACTGTTTTAAGTGCTTCATAAATCCACATCGTGGAGTTCATATCCTGTTTGGAAGGCATGCAGTATCCACTCGGATGGTTATGTGAAAGAATTGCGTAAGCCGCGTTATATTGCACCGCAAGTTTGACAATCTTTTTTACATAAATATTTGCAGTGGTAACCGTACCTTCATTGACTACATCACAATAAATCATCCGATTTCTGCTGTCAAGAAGCATGAGCACGATTACCTCATCAGTACGACCGATAAATTTATTAATCAAAAGTTTACCGGCTTCGTCATAACTGAAAATCCAGTTTTTATCCTTATCTGCATTTTCTTGATAGCGCCGGCAAAGCTGAGGAATGAGTTTAATGAGCGTCGCGGCTGATTTTCCAACCCCATCTACTTTAATCAATTCTTCAAAGGGAGCGTCAAATACGGCGGAAAGCGAACCGAATTTCTGCAGAAGAGCATGTCCAATAGGATTTGTGTCTTTGAGTGGAATTCCATAATAAAGCAGCAGTTCCAAAACAGCATGCTGCTCAAACCCGTCAAGACCGTCCTTTAAAAACTTATTTTTAACACGTTCTCTGTGTCCGCTATGCACAGGCTTGGCAGCGACTTTTTTTTGCGGTAAATCGACTTCATTCTTTTCCAACGCCGCCACCTCCATTCAAGCGAATTCTATTAGATTTTTCGGCTGCCCGGTTTGACCGGTGCGGGAGCACCTGCTTTACAAAGTGGACAATCCTGTGGCTCCCACGACTGAACGTCAACGGAAATCACTGCCTTAAATGGTACGCCGAAATCAATTTTTCCCCCGGTACGGTCAACAATGGAACCCACTCCGACCACATCGCCGCCGGCTGCTTTCACAAGGTCGATCACTTCGCGAACCGAGCCACCCGTTGTTACAACGTCTTCAACAACCAGTACCTTTTCACCAGGGTTAACAACAAATCCGCGCCTTAAAGTCATTTTTCCGTCTTCATCGCGCTCAGTGAAAAAATTTTCGCAATGTAGCGGCCGGCTTACTTCGTAGGCCATTTGAACAGCTCCCATTGCCGGACCGATAACAACCTGCACATTGCTGTCCTGATACTGCTCGGCAAGCGCGGCACAAAGCTCTTCGCTGTATTTTGTATTACGGAATATTTTAGCACACTGAAGATATTGATTGCTGTGCCGGCCGGATGTAAGTTTAAAATGACCCTCCAGTAAAACGCCGGCTTCCTTTAAAATCTCTATTATTCTTTGTTGTGTAATCATAATCCGTTCTCCTTCAAGTTTTGTATTATGTTATATTATATACTAAATTATATTTTTTGAAAAGTATTTAAATCTTTTACAGTTTCTGCATTCATGGTATAATCTTTGCAAACACATAGATGGCGCCGTTGGTGCTGTCTAATTACTGTCGAACATCAGTTTACAGAAGTTAGGAGCGGCTTTATTATATGAAAGAAATTACCATCGGTTTAAACGATGCCGGACAAAGGCTGGATAAATTTTTGACCAAGTCCTACAATAATCTCCCTCAGGCCATGCTGTACAAAAGCATACGGAAGAAAGATATTAAGTTAAATGGCAAGCGGTGCGAAATTTCCACGCGGCTTAATGTGGGTGACGTGCTGACCATGTACTTAAAAGATGAATTTTTTCAGCAGGAGCAAAAGGAATATGATTTTTTGAAAGCGCCAAACAAGCTGAATATTATTTACGAAGATCATAATATTATGATCCTCGATAAAAAGCCGGGATTAATTGTGCATCCGGATGAAAATTATCATTTTGATTCTCTGATTGCGAGGGTACAGCATTATTTGTATGTGCAGGGCGAATATAATCCGGAAAACGAAAGCTCATTTGCACCCGCGCTGATTAATCGAATTGACCGAAATACCGGAGGTATTGTGATGGCAGCCAAAAATGCTGAGACGCTGCGCATTATGAATGAGAAGGTAAAATGCCGCGAGCTGCAAAAGCTTTACCTCTGTATTGTTCACGGTAAGATGGAGAAAAAGGAAGCTACCCTTGATGGCTTTCTTGAAAAAAATGAAAGCCAGAACCGGGTCTATATTTCAAAAAAAGCGACAGCTGATACAAAATCGATTCAAACACGCTATCGAGTACTTGACGAGAGTGGTGATTACAGCCTGCTTGAAGTTGAATTGCTTACGGGACGTACGCATCAAATAAGAGCGCATCTTTCGTCCATTGGCCACCCACTTGCCGGCGACGGAAAATACGGTATCAACGCCATCAACAAACAAACCGGATTTCAGTATCAGGCGTTGTACTCTTACAAGCTGAAATTCACCTTTACAACGGATGCAGGAATTTTGAATTATCTGAACGATATGGAGTTTGAAGCGAAAGAAATTTGGTTCTTAAAGGACTTTTACAGTTGGAAATAAGCAGCTAAAAAATGGCCAACGCATTTGCGTCGGCCATTTCGCTTTATTAACTATTTTTATCAGTTTGATGAAAAGTTTTAAGATTTCCTGATTTTTCACTGCGCTTAGTCAGCTCAGCGTTTATGTCGTCTAAAGAAATACCTTCGTTTACCATCAATACAGTTAAATGATAAAGCAAATCGGATATTTCAAGAACCGTTTCGGCATTGTCACCGTTTTTTGCGGCGATGATTACCTCGCTGCACTCTTCACCACATTTCTTTAAAATTTTATCGATTCCCTTATCAAATAAATAGCAGGTATAAGAACCTTCCGTGTGGCTTCCCTTTCTGCTTAAGACAGTATTGTAAAGCTCCTGCATAGTATCATTCATTGGTATCCCTCCAAATCTCATTAAAAAAGCAACTATGTGCGCCGGTGTGGCAAGCCGCCCCAGTTTGTTTGACAACAATCAAAAGCGTGTCATCATCACAGTCGCCGTGAATGCTGACGATTTTTTGCAAATGGCCGGAAGTCGCGCCCTTATTCCAGAGTTGCTGACGGGAACGGCTGTAAAACCATGTATAACCTGTTTCGAGTGTCTTTTTCATGGACTCACGGTTCATATAGGCGAGCATCAATACCTCGTTTGTTCCGTATTCCTGAATGACAGTAGGCAGCAATTCGGACTTTTGAAAGAATTTGTCTATAAAGGCATCTTGCTTTACACTATCGTTGTTCATACTATCTGTCCTCCTGCACAAAACCGAATTGCAGATTTCAAGTTTAAGTCACCGGTATAAACTGCTTTGCCGCAAATGGCTCCATAGAGCTTCAAACTCAGTAAATTGGCTATATCCTTGAGGTTGCTTACCCCCCCGCTCGCAGTCACGTTGCATGAGACCGCTCGGTTTAGTTCATCCAACATTGCTAAGTTCGGGCCGGATAGTGTACCGTCGCGGGAGATGTCTGTAAAGATAATATACTTTACTCCTAACTGTTCCATTTGTTTTGCCAGTTCAATATAATTCACAGTTGAAGTTTCTGTCCAACCCTGCGCGGCAACGTTGCCGTCAAGCGCATCAATTCCCACCGCTATCTTTTCTCCGTGCTTTCTCACCGCTTCTGCAACAAGTGAGGGATTATTAAGTGCAGCTGAACCTAAAATAACCCGATCAATCCCATTTTTAATATAAAAATTAATTGTTTTCAAGCTGCGTATGCCACCACCAATTTCCACTTTCAACTTGCTTTCTTTCAGTACTTTAAAAACAAGCTCAGAGTTGACCGGTTCTGCTGATTTAGCTCCGTCCAGATCAACCATATGGAGCCATTCAGCACCTGCGGCCTGAAAAGTCTGAGCGGCTTCAACTGCACTTTCAGCTACCTTATGTGCCGTCGCATAGTCGCCCTTCACGAGACGAACGCATTCACCGTCTTTTATATCAATTGCAGGCAAAATAATCATGTGTCCATCTCCTATGTAAGATTATAAAGAACCCTTTGTGGAAAGTGTCCCCGTTGATGTTTCATTAACTGCGATACTCATTGCGTGGGCAACAGCCTTAAATATTGCCTCTGTTTCATGGTGAGCATTGGTTCCGTACTCAACACGGGTGTGCAGCGTGATTCCGGCATTTACAGCGAAAGCACGCATAAATTCTTCCGTCATGCAGGAATCGTAATCGCCAATGCGCTCCTGTTGAAAGTCGGCATGAAAAACCAGAAACGGTCTGCCGCTGATGTCAATGGCAGCAAAAGCAAGCGCCTCATCCATGGGAACATAAAAGCTGCCAAAACGTGCAACGCCGGATTTGTCCCCCAAAGCCTGAGCAAACGCCTTACCCAGTACTATACCAACATCCTCAATCGTGTGGTGACAATCGACAATTAAGTCCCCGACAGCGTTAATTTTCAGCCCAAACCCACCATGAACAGCAAAGGCGTTCAGCATATGATCAAAAAAGCCAATTCCTGTAGAAATATCCACCTCTCCGCCATCGAGCGAAAGTTCAATATCAATATCTGTTTCCAGTGTTTTTCGCTTTTGAACTGATGTTCTCATGTCTTGCACCTTCTTAATAAATTCAAATCGCCGCTTCAAAAGCCTTAACCAATTCTGCGTTTTCCTTTTCACTCCCAGCAGTGATTCGGAGATAATCGCCTATTAAGCGGACAGCAATTCCATCATTCAATAATGACTCATACATCTTCTTAGCATTATTCATCTTGATAAACACAAAATTAGTGACGCTCGGGTATACCTGCATCTTATCACTGTGATTGTTTTCAATTCGTTTCATTTCAGAGTAGAGCATTTCTCTGGAAGTGATGATTTTTGCGGTTGCCGTATGAATTAATTCGTTTTCATTTAAAATAATAGAACCAATCATTTGAGTGAGTGAATTTACGTTATATGGTGATTTCACTGCTTTTATAGCATTGGTCAACGTTAAGTTTGCCACTGCAAAACCAAGTCGGATGCCGGCCAAGCCAAATGCCTTGGAAGAGGTACGCAAAATAATCAGATTGTCGTAGTTGTCGACCTCGTCAAGCAGAGATTCGGTCCAAAAATCCATATATGCTTCGTCAAGGACAACCAAGGCATTTACAGAGGTAATCAGTCTCCTGACATCCGCCTTTTTTAACCCAATGGAAGTTGGATTGCATGGATTTGAAAAAATAAGCATTTTGATGTTGTTTTTGTTTACGCAGGCAATCAAGTCATCGACATCAATTGATAAATCCGAACTCTTTTGATATTCTATGCATTTTGCTTCAACAATACTCGAATAGAACCGGTACATTGAAAAATCCGGAGTCAAAGTCATCATCGCTTCGCCTTTCATCAAAAAAGCGTTGTAAAGAACAGATATCAATTCGTCCGAACCGTTTCCGGCGGTAACCATTTCCTGCCTGACCCCGTAGTGCGCAGCAAAGCTTCTACAAAGTTCAGCGGCAAGTGAATCCGGATAGCGATTATAAGACATAAACGCCGTAGCTTCAAGAATTTTTGATACTACTTGTTTTGGAATCTGACAAAACGATTCATTTGCGTCCAACCGGATGGAATAGTTGCCTGTAATCGGATCATATGGCTGTAAATCTTTGATCTTATTATTTAATTGGTATGTCATGTTAGCGCCTCACTTGGATAGAATTTGCGTGGGCGGTCAGCCCTTCGGTTTCAGCAAGCTTGATGATATCATTTTGAGCCAGTTTTAACGCATTTTCTGTATAATAGATAAAGCTGGATTTTTTAATAAAGCTGTCAACGGATAATGGTGAAAAGAATCGTGCAGTACCGCTTGTCGGAAGAACATGATTTGGCCCCGCAAAGTAATCCCCGAGCGGCTCCGGTGAGTAATTCCCCAGAAAGACAGAACCTGCGTTGTCAATTTTACCAATGAATTCCATTGGATTCGCCGCACACACTTCAAGATGTTCCGGCGCCAATTCATTGGCAAATTCAATAGCCTCGCTGATACTATCGCATACAATTACCGCACCGAAGTTGTCAAGTGATTCCTCAATAATGTCTTTACGAGAAAGGTTTTTCATTTGCTCGTAAATCTGAGTGACTGTTTGCTCCGCTATTTTTTCGGATGTGGTCAGCAGAATGGCTGAAGCAAGTTTATCATGCTCTGCTTGGGACATCAGATCTGCCGCCAAAAATTTCGGATTTGCAGTATCGTCGGCAATAATTAGAATTTCACTTGGTCCAGCAATCATGTCGATATCCACTATACCATAGAGTTGTTTTTTTGCGGTAGCAACATAAATATTTCCCGGGCCAACAATTTTATCAACTTTCGGAATACTTTCCGTGCCATAAGCAAGAGCAGCAACAGCCTGCGCCCCACCGACTAAAAAGACCCGGTCCACACCGGCTATGAGCGCCGCCGCCATAATATCCGGATTCGGCTTGCCGTTCTTGTTTGGAGGTGTAACCATAATGATTTCACCCACACCGGCAATTTTAGCAGGGATCGCATTCATCAGAACAGAGGACGGATATGCGGCGGTACCGCCCGGGACATAAATTCCAACCCTTGAGAGGCCACGCACACGCTGTCCCATGATAACCCCGTTCGCGTCTGTATTGAGCCAGCTTTGCTGTTTCTGCCGGCTATGAAAGTCCTTGATATTGTTTGCGGCGCGTTTGAGCGCATCCACAAAATCCGGTTCGCATTGTTCCGAAAGCTCCTGCATTTTCTGCTTCGTGATCTCTACTTTCTCCGGTATGCTGCCGTCAAATCTCAGAGTATATTCACGCACGGCGTTATCGCCGTTTTCACGTATATTTGCAATGATATCCGCAACCGCGGCATCGACACTTTTATTGGATTTCTCACTGCGCAATTTTAGTTGGTTGATAAAATCACGGCCGAAATTTCCGCCTTCTTTGACTACTGATATCATGTCCGTGCCTCTCTTTCCATCAATTCAACAAGCTTTTCTATTTCAGCTTTTCTAAGCTTTAGACTGGCCGCATTCACGATAAGCCTTGCAGAAATATCACAGATAGTTTCAATAACTTCCAATCCGTTTTCATTTAAAGTCGAGCCTGTTTCAACAATATCTACAATCGCGTCAGAAAGTCCTAAAAGAGGAGCCAGCTCAACCGAACCCTCTATTTTAATAATCTTTACGTCCATTGCTTTACTCTCAAAATAACTTCTGGCAATATTAGGATATTTCGTAGCAATTGTTTTTGTAGAATAGCCGCTGAAAAAATTTTTACCCTTTTCTCCTGCAAGTGCAAATTTACATTTGCCAAAGCCCAGGTCAAGGATTTCGTAAAAACTGCTGCCTTGCTCCATAATGGTGTCCTTACCAACAACACCAAGGTCACACACACCATGCTCAACATAGGTAATCACATCGGCTGCCTTTGCGAGCACAACCTCAAACTGATTATCGCCTATAGGAAGGATTAGCTTACGGCCTTTATTTTTAACAGCGTCGCAATCAAACCCAATTTTCTCAAACAGTGCAACGGTATCCTTTTCTAATCTGCCTTTTGTAAGAGCAATTCTGAGTGGTTTCATATTCATCAATCCTATGTCAGATTTATTATTTCAACTGTATCGCTGATTATATCGATGCGTCCAATACCGCGAACTTTTGCATAATTGAGTGCCTCCGTGCGAGTTTCAAACACACTGTTTTCGCATTTAATGCCGTTTTTGACGAGATCAGATGCGTAATTGAGTGCCTTTATTTCAAACCCTGTTTCTCCATGCACCAAAATATCCACGGGAAGAATCGCAAAGGTTTCCCCACGTTCTAGGATAATTTTTGCAATGGCATCTACGTTAATTGCAAAACCGATTGCAGGCATTGGCGAATCAAAACAACCAAGCAGATTATCATAACGGCCGCCAAGAAGGACAGCATCCCCGCACTCCTCAACATACGCGCTGAAAACAATATTTGTATAGTAATCATTGCGTTGCACAAGGCCTAAATCAACAATTATTTTATCCCCAAGGCCGAGCTCGGCAAGGGAACGGTAAAGTTCGTGAAGATACGCGAGAGTTAGTGTGGACTTTTCATCATTACATAGGGGAGCCGCCTGGTCAAAGACTTCCTCACCGCCGAAAAGGCGCGGAAGTCTCCGTATTGCCATCACCTGTTTTGAATTACCAAGTTGATCCAGAATTGCATTGAGCGCAGCGTAATTCTTTGATTCAATCGCGCGGCGAATATCTTCACGCAAATCATCAGAAACAGGAAGCTGCTCCGCAAGTGCCCTAAAAAAACCGGCGTGGCCAAGTTCCAGACGAAAATTTGGAACACATTGGCCAAGCGCTTCAATAGCCGTAACAATAACTTCAAGGTCGGCACGGATTCCACCGGCACCAAGCAATTCAATTCCAGTCTGTACAGTTTCATCACTGCGGCCGATTAGATCAGGGTTATTTCTGTAAATCGGTTGTGTATAAAAAAGTCGAATCGGTTTTGGCAAGCTTTGCAATCTCGTTGCAGTTAAGCGGGCAATCGGCATCGTGGAATCCGGGCGCATCACAATCAGTCTGCCACGCTTATCCGTCATTTTATACATGACCTCTTGCCCGATACCAGAAAAATCCGGGTCAAACACATCATAAAATTCCAGCCCTGGAGTAACCACTTCATTAAACCCACGCGAAGAAAAAGCAGATGCCAGCGTCTTTTCCACGTATCTGCGAACCAGACATTCTTCAAAAAGCAGGTCGCTGGTTCCCTCCGGAGTGATTTTATTATATTTTTTCATTTTCACACCCCAATATACTTTATAACGCTTTAGCGTGCTAATATAATACCATACTAAAATATACTTTGTCAACTAAAATAATGTCATTTGGCTGCTTGCAGGCAATCCGGCAAGTGCGCCTGATATACTAAGTGTTTCAATTACGGATTTAGAAACCTTTGAACGTGTTTGCAAATCATCAATCGATATATATACACCTTTATCCTTTGCTGCGGCAAGGTTGTTTGCTGCTGATTCACCAACACCGCTGAGTGACGCAAAGGGAAGTCGAATTTTGCCGTCTTCCACTAAATATTTTTTTGCATCAGACTTATAAAGGTCGATTGGAAGTACCTCAATTCCGCGCGCGAGCATCTCGTTGACAATCTGGAACGTTGCAAACGCCGCTTCCTCCTTAGCACTTGCCTCCTTGCCCTTCATACTGATTTCATTCATGCGATGACGGACAGCATCCCTTCCTTTAATAACGGTAGCACCATCAAAATCTTCGCCGCGAACGGTAAAATAGGCGGCATAATATTCAACAGGTTTGTGCACCTTGTACCAGCCAAGCCGCAGGGTTGAGATCATGTATGCGGCGGCATGCGCCTTCGGGAACATATATTTTATTTTCATACAGGAGTCAACATACCATTGAGGAACATTGTGCTCCTTCATTGCATTGATATGTTCTTCTGTGAGCAGCTTGCTTGCTTTTCCCTTACGGGTAATTTCCATAATTTTAAACGCCATTTTGGGCTCCAGCCCTTTTAGGAGCAGGTAAGTCATGATGCTGTCACGCGTTCCGATTACGTCTGCAATGGTACAGGTCTTGTTCTTAATCAAATCCTGCGCATTTCCCAGCCAAACATCGGTTCCGTGTGACAAACCGGAAACCTGAAGCAGGTCGGAAAAAGTGGTAGGATGGGAATCGATCAGCATTTGGCGAACAAAGCTTGTGCCAACCTCCGGCAGGGAGAATGTACCTGTTTTTGAGTCAATATCCTCCGGCGTTACGCCGAGTGCTTCGGTTGAAGTAAAGAGCGACATGACTTCCGGATCACTCATGGAAACCTGCATGACCGGTATTCCTGTATAATCCTCAAGGTAACGGTAGATGGTTGGAACATCGTGCCCAAGCTCGTCCAGCTTACAAATCGTATCATGAATGGAATGAAAGTCAAAATGCGTCGTAATATTGTCGGATTTCTGGTCATTGGCGGGATGCTGCACAGGACAAAAATCGTAAATTTCCATTCCTTTTGGTACAACAACCATGCCGCCGGGATGCTGGCCGGTGGTACGTTTAATACCGGTACAGCCAGTGGCAAGCCGTTGTTCTTCCGCACGGTGCATCACAACACCTTTTTCTTCCGCATATTTTTTAACAAAACCGATTGCCGTCTTGTCTGCAACTGTTGCAATGGTGCCTGCTTTGAAAACATTATCTTTTCCGAACAGTGTTTCAGTGTAGCGATGGGCACTTGTTTGATATTCACCGGAAAAATTCAGGTCAATATCCGGGGTTTTATCACCGTCAAATCCCAAAAAGGTTTCAAATGGAATGGTATGACCGTCGCGATTATAATCTGTACCGCAAATCGGACATTTTTTCGGAGGTAAATCAAAACCGCTGCCATAACTGCCATCGGTAAAAAACTCACTGTTTTTGCAATCGGGGCAGACATAATGCGGCGCGAGCGGATTTACCTCGGAAATACCGGACATGTTTGCAACAAACGAAGAGCCGACGGAACCACGCGAACCAACCAGATAACCATGTGCTTCCGAATCGGCAACCAGTTTTTGCGCGGTCATATATAAAATGGAAAAACCGTGTTTTGTAATGGAACCAAGCTCACGGTCAAGGCGCTGCTTCACAATATCAGGTAATGGATCGCCGTAGACTTCTTTTGCCCTTGCCCATGTAATGCTCGTCAACTGTTCCTCTGCTCCCTCGATAAACGGCGGAAAGGTTCCGTCCGGAATAGGTCGGATTTCTTCTACCATATCGGAAATTAAGTTTGTATTTTTTACAACAACCTCGTATGCCTTCTCCTCGCCAAGATACGCGAATTCCTTCAACATTTCAGCCGTTGTCCTCATATAGAGCGGGGCTTGTTCGTCGGTGTCCTTGTAGCCCTGCCCTGCCATCAGAATTTTGCGGTAATCCCCATCTTTCGGGTCCATAAAATGGACGTCGCAGGTAGCAACGACCGGTTTGTTCAGCTTTTCGCCGAGTTTGATAATGGTTCGGTTAAATTCGCAAAGTTTTTCCTCATCTGGCACCAACCCCTCGCGCACCATAAACAGGTTATTGCCAATTGGCTGAATTTCAAGGTAATCATAAAAATTAGCGATTTCACAGAGCGTTTCCCAAGGCTGTGCATTAAAAATAGCCTTGTAAAGCTCTCCGGCTTCACATGCACTTCCGATAATAAGCCCATCACGGTATTTCATCAATTCACTCTTAGGAATACGTGGATTCCTGTAAAAATAGTTCAAATGTGATTTTGAGATGAGGCGATACAAATTCTTTAGCCCAACTTTATTTTTCACCAGAATAATCTGATGGTACGATTTCATTTTTTTAGGGTCGCCGCCTGCGAGTGAACTGTTGATATCCATTACCGTTTCAGCGGAAGTATCCTCCTGCAAACGGGTCAACAATACGATGAAAATCTTACCAAGTATTGCGGCATCGTCGCTTGCGCGGTGATGATTGAACGGGTCCAGTTTTAAGTATTTCGCGACCGTGTCAAGCTTACAGTTTTTAATGTCTCTAAGCATGGAGCGGCACATCGGAATCGTGTCAATGTATGTATAGTGGAACTCCATACCACATCGCTGCGCCGCAATCCTGATAAACGAGGTATCGAATTCGGCGTTGTGGGCAATCAGTACGGCGTCTTCACCACAGAATTGATAAAAAGCTTTCAAAGCTTCTTTTTCGAGCGGCGCATCCTTCACCATGTCATTCGTAATCCCAGTCAGCTCAGTAATTTTAGCAGGAATTGGAATTTGCGGATTTACGAAGGTATCAAAGCTGTCTACAATTTCACCGTTCCTNATTCTGACCGCTCCAATTTCAGTAATCCTCTCTTTATTTGGGCTTAATCCGGTTGTTTCAATATCAAANGAAATAAACTCNTCTTTCAGTGTTTTAGTTGACTCACCTTTGACGGCAGGAATCGAATCATTGACGAAATAAGCTTCCAGGCCATAGATTATTTTGATATTTATATCTTTCTTTTTAAGATCATTTGCTGCGTTCATCGCGTCAGGGAATGCCTGTGCCACACCGTGATCGGTAATGGCGATTGCAGTCTGTCCCCAGCTGGCAGCGCGTCGAATCAAATCTCCGGCAGCATTAACGCCATCCATACTCGACATATTGGTATGCAGGTGAAGTTCGACCCTTTTTACATCTGCGTTGTCCATCACCTTCGTTTGCTGAACGGTGCAAATGCTTTTGGGGCGCATTACAATTTCATGATCATATTTATCATATTCAATATCTCCGCGAGCGATGATGGACATTCCTTTTGCGAGCGTGTCCAGCGCTTTGCATTGAGAAACCAACTCGATGATTTTCAGTGTCATGGAGCTTGAATAATCAGTGATATTTACAGTTATGATTTTTCGCTGCTGATCACGGGTAATTTTTTGTTCAACAGAGAAAATTTCACCCCAGATTGTTACACTTCCAATGTCGGGAGTAACCTTGCTAATCGGTATCGGCTTGGATTTCGGCGCACGGCCATAAAGTTCGCGGGCGCTCTCCGGAATAATGGATGGCAGCAAAGTTTCTTCCGAACGGACCTGAATTACTTTGGGTGCTTTGACATGATTCAAGTTTGCCTCATAGGCTTCAATATCTTCAACAACCGCCTCACGTTTAAGAGTTTCCTGTTGTTTTTTCTTCTTTTCAATGTATACGGGATTGTCACTGTCAATCGTCAAGGTACCATCAAATTCCACCGTTAGCTCAACGCCGAATTCCTCATTAATCAGTTTGGAAAGCGTGCGGTCAACATGGCGTGAAAGCAATAATTCACCGCCTCCGTGGGTAAGTGAAATAATTAATTTTTCGTCTTCAACACGCGCTTTGGAACCCGTTAAGGTTCCATTTACACTTGCCTCACGGCGCTTTAATTCAAGCACTAAGCTTGGAAAATAATCGACAGTAAAGCTATTGGATGGAAAGGTCGGATTAATGCGTGCACTGGCAAGCTTAAGCTCTTTACAGGAGGTAATGCTCTTTTCCACATCATAAAGCACGCGGCGCTCCACCAAAGATGGAAACGCCACATCTGCCGTAATCATTCTGTTATTGGTATCAATTTGCAGGGACGAAATGCAGCCGTTACACACAGGCGACGGCAGCCTTGAAGCTTCTATGTATGCTCCAAAAAATTCACCAAACGTTTTCAATCGGAAGTCATCCTTTACAGTTTATCTATCTCTTGCATTAAACTATCTATCAATTCGTTTTCTGGCACTTTACGGATAATTTGGCCTTTTTTAAATAGCAGTCCCACGCCGTCACCTCCGGCGATGCCGATATCTGCCTCACGTGCCTCNCCAGGACCGTTTACGACGCAGCCCATGACTGCAACCTTAATGTCCTTCTTGCAGCCTGCAAGACGCTTNTCAACCTCATTAGCGATACCAATTAAATCAATTCGTGTTCTGCCGCAGGTCGGGCAGGAAACAAACTGAACTCCGCTTTTGTTCAAATCAAGCGCTTTTAAAATATCAAAACCAGCTGACACCTCTTTTACAGGGTCGGCGGTCAGAGAAACTCGAATCGTATCGCCGATGCCCCGTTGCAAAAGAGAACCGATTCCAATAGCCGATTTAATCAGCCCCATGCGCTCCGTACCAGCCTCTGTCACGCCAAGGTGCAGCGGATAATCGCAGCTATCCGCTGCCAATTCGTAAGCCTTTATCATTGTATCAACATTTGAAGATTTAATAGAAATTACAATATCGGTAAAATCAAATTTTTCAAGCAGTGACGTATGGTACAGGGCGCTTTCAACAAGTGCCTGCGGTGTCGGACTGCCATATTTCGCGAGTATCTCTTTTTCAAGGGAGCCAGAATTGACACCAATCCGAATGGGAATGTTTTTCTGCCGGCACGCGTCCGCAACCGCCTTTACACGGTCGTCGGATCCAATGTTACCCGGGTTGATTCTGATTTTGTCAATTCCCGCCGCCACCGCCTCAAGTGCAAGACGATAATCAAAATGAATATCCGCGACAAGCGGAATGTGTATAGCATTTTTGATTGCCGGAATCAGTTGAACCGCGTCCATATCCGGAATGGCGGCGCGAATTATATCACAACCCGCCTGCTCGAGCTCAATCGCCTGTCTGACACTGCCGTCAATATCCGTTGAGGGTATATTCAGCATGGATTGCACCGATATTTTAGAGCCGCCGCCAATGGGGAGTTTTCCGGCAAATACGATCCTTGATTGTCTCATTATCCACCCAATCCTTTGCCCGTAATCAGCCTTAAAATATCACTGAAGGTGACAATCACCATAAAGCCCATAAGCAGAGCAAAACCGGCGGCATTTACCCATCCTTCGTACTTCGGATTAATTGGTTTGCGGCGGATGCCTTCAACAATTAAAAACAGCAATCTTCCACCATCCAGCGCCGGGAGAGGAAGCAGATTCACCACACCTAAGTTCACAGTGATAATCATCATCATCATAAGAATATTGTTAAATCCAGCCAGAAAATTCTGCTGCAACCCTATGGTGGCTGCCTGCCCAATTGCGCTTGCGGCACCAACCGGACCAGCAACATCTTTCATACCGAATTTTCCGCTTACAAGTCCAACCAGGCTAAACCACACCATGCGCACGGTTGAAACCGTATCCTGCACCGATTTTGTAATCAATGTGCCAAAATTCTTTTCAATCGGCATAACATAAAAATCAAGCGATAGAATATCTTTTCCATCGGCTTTTTTGGTATTGAATTTGACATTGCTAAAATTCAATACTTTGCCGGCGCGCAAAACCTGAATATCTGCTTTAAGCGGATTTGCCGTTGCAAGCGCAAAGCTTAAATCACGATCACCATTGATTTTGTAACCATCAATGCTTGTGAAAATATCGCCGACTTTCAGCCCGGCCGCCTGTGTTGCCGAGTTGTCTGTAAACTTTGAAATAGTTGTGGATGAAAAAGCAGGCTGTTGACCGAGCAGAATCATCATAATGATAAGACCAAGTATGATATTCATCACGGCACCCATAACCACAACAAGGATGCGTTTCCACACCGGTTTGTTGTTAAATGCCCGGTCGTCCGAACTGTCTTCGTCCTCGCCTTCCATTGCGCAAAATCCCCCGATTGGAAAAGCGCGCAGAGAATACTGCGTTTCACCACGATTAAAATGAAACAGTTGCGGCCCCATGCCGATTGCAAATTCATTTACACGAATACCGGAAAGTTTTGCCGTAAAAAAGTGACCGAATTCGTGAATAAAAATTATAAAACTGAAAAGAAGTATTGCGATAATAATTAATAGTACCTGAGAAATAATATCACCTCATAGCTGGCCAACGGCGTTCAAAACAAAATTGCGCGCATCTTCGTCGGCTTGTAAGATATCGTCAACGGACGAAATATTTTTAACGTTACTCTGATTCGTTACTGCCTGATTAACCAAATCACCAATATTGGTAAATGAAATCTGGTTGTTAAGAAACAACTTTACAGCGACTTCATTTGCACCGTTTGCGGCCGCAGGAGCAAGCCCACCGAGCTCTATCGCTCTTTTACAGGCGCGCAGACAAGCAAAAGTCTGGTCATCCGGTTTGAAGAAAGTCAATTTACCATAATCGGTAAGATCAAGCTGCTTAACGGGAGATGGAAATCTTTGCGGATAAGTAATTGCGTACTGAATCGGGATCCGCATATCCGGTACGCCAAGCTGTGCAATCACAGAATTGTCTTCATACTCAATCATAGAGTGAATCACGCTTTCGCGGTGTACAACAACATCAATTTTCGAAGCAGGCATATCAAACAGCCACGACGCTTCGATAATTTCAAGACCTTTATTCATCATTGTTGCACAATCAATCGTGATTTTTGCACCCATGCTCCAATTGGGATGTTTCAGCGCCTGTTGAGGCGTTACACTTTGTAATTCATCAATTTTTTTTCCAAAAAACGGGCCTCCTGAAGCGGTAAGAATCAAGCGCTTTAAGGCCTTTTTCTCCGGACAGCCCTGCAGACATTGAAAAATAGCGGAATGTTCGCTGTCCACTGGGAAAATCTTCACATTATTCTCTTTTGCAGCATTCATAACAAGTGCACCACCGGCAACAAGTGTTTCTTTGTTGGCGAGCGCCACATCTTTTTTGGAGCTAATCGCAGCAAGGGTAGGCTTTAATCCGACCATACCAACCACAGAATTAAGGACGAGATCCGCGCTGCTGATTGCCGCTGCTTCACATACGCCATCCATTCCCGCTACGACCTTTACAGGGGTATCGGCAACGGCTATCTTGAGTTTTTTTGCTGCATCCAAATCAAAAACCGCAACCAATTGAGGCTTAAATTCTCTGATTTGATTTTCTAAAAGTGTAATATTTGAATTTGCCGCCAACGCGCAAACCTGTAAGTCAAGCCCGCGCACCACATCGAGCGTCTGCGTGCCGATGGAGCCGGTTGAACCAAGAATTGAAAGGAATCTTTTCATTATTATTCACCATTTTGCTGTTTTATTGCATCTTTGCCGATAAATTAATGAATGACAATCGGTAAAATTTGAACAAGTAAGTACACAAACGGCGCCTCAAAAATAACACTGTCAAAGCGGTCTAAAATACCGCCATGCCCCGGAATGATTTCACTGAAGTCTTTAATATGGCAGCTGCGCTTAATCAATGAAAAACTGAGGTCGCCCAAAACCGACATAACCGTGCCGAAAAATCCAATTATAAATAACGAGTAGTATGAAATATTGACGCTGTATTCATAAAAAATCACATGGAATATATAACCGAAAATAAGCATTGCAGCAATATTAAGTACAAAGCCGCCAATTACGCCTTCTATGGTTTTTTTGGGGCTGATATCCGGGCACAATTTATGTTTCCCCCAAAGACTACCTGCAAAAAATGCGCCGGTGTCGGCAATCCACGCTGAAAATATAGCGATAATTACATAGAACATACCATGTCTTCCGCCCAACGCCCGAAGACTGATAAGAGTTGTAAGAGCCGTCGGAATCAGCAGTGACATGCTGTAGATGACACCAACCTCACGAAATGTAATCGATTTATGGTAAAAAATCAAACTTGAAAAAGTGATAACTGTATAGATAAAATAGGCAGCCTGCTGTAATATTGGAACCTGCTGTGACGACGCAAGCTGTAACATTGGAATAGTTGCGGAAAGCAAAAGGCTGGAAAAAAGCAAAACATAGTTTTTTGCCAACCCCAACGCAGTGATAATTTCATACACTGCCAGAACAGAGATAAGTGCGATTGCAAGATTTAAAGCAATCGGATAAGAAGCGTTAAAGACCACAATTGCCGCCAGGAAAAATACGAGGGTAACTGCCGAAGTGAGTCTTGCTTTCAATTAAATCCCCCCAAAGCGCCTGTTGCGGCTTGCGTATTCGTCCAGCGCACGATCAAGATCTCTTGGCTTAAAATCAGGCCATAAGATATCCATAACGATATACTCCGCGTATGCCGACTGCCACAACAAAAAATTTGAAATCCGATTTTCCCCGCTTGGCCTTATAATCAAGTCGGGATTAGGTTGCCCGGCAGTGTACAATTTTTGCGCAATAGAGTCTTCATCAATCTGATCTGGCTCCAGCACACCGTCTTTAACATCCTGAATTAACAGTTTTACCGCGCGAGTAATTTCGGCGCGTCCGCCGTAGTTCATAGCAATATTCAGCACCATGCCGGTTCGATTCACAGAGACCTCTTCCGTCTCTGCAATCAGATTTTGCAGCTCGGATGGAAAGGCGGTAGTATCGCCAATAAAACGAACTTTAATATTTTCATTTAAAAAATCGCGTAAAGCATCCTCAAGGTACTGCTTAAACAGCTTTATTAAAGCACCGACTTCATCCTGCGGACGTTTCCAGTTCTCAGTTGAAAAAGCATATATCGTGAGATATTGAATCCCAATGGAGCTGCAATACCGTGTAATTGTCTTAAAGACAGAAGCACCCACAGTATGCCCGGCAGAACGCGGCAAGCCACGCTTTTTCGCCCAGCGGCCATTTCCATCCATGATGATTCCAATATGCTTAGGCAAATATTTTTGTTCCATTATTGTATCCTATATTTCCATAATTTCCTTCTGCTTTTTATCAAATACTGAATCAACCTGTTTGCAATACTTATCGGTTAAATCCTGTGTCTTTTTTTCTGCTTGCTTCAGATCGTCCTCTGTCAATTCCGATTTTTTCTTTTGTTCTTTTAATTTGTCAATGGCATCGCGGCGAAACGAACGAATAGCGATCTTACGCTCTTCGGCCATTTTGCTGATTTCTTTCACTAAATCACGGCGTCTTTCCTCTGTTAACGGCGGGAAGGCAATCCGTATGATTTTACCGTCACTTTGCGGATTAATCCCAATATCAGATGTTTGAATAGCTTTTTCGATGGCACGGCAAACCGATCCATCCCAAGGCTGAATCGTCAAAACGCGTGCTTCGCTGACTGCAACAGCGGCAAGTTGATTAATTGCGGTAGGAGTACCGTAATAATCTACTTTTATTTTATCCAGTACTGCCGGGTTTGCCCTTCCTGCTCTGATTGCAGCAAAATCATCTGACAGATCAACGATGCTCTTCTTCATCCGGTCTTCCACGTTTTCCAATAATTCTTTCATTACGATTCCTCCTTAACAATTGTTCCAATTGATTCACCACACACTGCCTTCATGATATTTTGCGGCTCGTTAATGCTGAAAACCAAAATTGGAATATGATTATCTTTACATAATGAAGCAGCTGTACTGTCCATTACCTGAAGATTTTTGTTTAACACATCCATAAAGGATAAAGAGTCAAATTTAACTGCATTAGGATTCTTTTTGGGATCGCTGTCATAAACGCCGTCAACCATAGTCGCTTTTAATATAATATCTGCGTCGATTTCAGCAGCTCTTAACGCTGCGGCAGTATCGGTCGAAAAGAAAGGATTACCTGTTCCGCAGCCAAATACAACCACTCTTCCTTTTTCAAGATGGCGTACTGCGCGATTACGAATATATGGTTCCGCAACCTGCTGCATAGCGATTGCCGTTTGTACCCGCACCGGGACACCAAGCTGCTCAAGCGCATCTGCAACGCCGAGCGCATTGATCGTAGTTGCAAGCATGCCCATATGGTCGGCACGGGTTCTATCCATTTTTCCACTGCTGCGACCACGCCAAAAATTGCCGCCACCAACCACAATGCCAATTTCAACACCCATATCCACACAATTTTTAATTGGCTCACAAATTTTTAAAACAGTATCAAAATCAATTCCATGTGTCTCGTTTCCTGCGAGGGATTCGCCACTTAGTTTAAGAAGAATTCTCTTATATTTAGGTTGCAAATTAAACACCCCTATATTCATATTCCATTATATCATTCTACAATAAGCATAGTGTAAAGTAAAGTCTTTCATCACTAAATATAGATATTATTGGCAAGTTTTATAGTTTAGAAACATTTATTGGGAAAGGAGGATCTAAAGGCAAAAAAATAGCGCAGGAATTACCCCGCGCTATTTATAAAGTCAACTATTATTTAATCATGCTCGCAATTTCGTCAGCAAAATTGTCTTCACGTTTCTCAATGCCTTCGCCTTTTTCAAAACGTACAAAATCAACAATCTTAATTTCGCCGCCGAGTTCCTTGCCAGTCGCGTCTGTGTACTGTTGGACAGACAAGTCGCTATCCTTTACATATGCCTGATCAACAAGGCATATTTCCTTGAAGAACTTGCCCAGTCTTCCGGTAACAATTTTATCAGCAATAGCGGCAGGCTTGCCGTCATTGATGATCTGCTCCTTAAGAATTGTTTTTTCATGTTCAACAACTTCTGCGGGAACAGACTGCTCGTTGAGGTATTGCGGAATAATGGCAGCAATTTGCATGGCAATATTCTTACCATATTCTTTGAACTCAGCTTTCGCTGCAATTTCAGCGGAAGTTTCAAATTTTACCAAAACACCGATTTTGCCGGCAGCATGAATATAAGCTGCGACAACACCTTCAAAACGCTGAAAACGGCGAATTTTAATGTTCTCGCCAATTGTTTGAATCTTTTCCTTTAGCAATGCATCAACAGTTTGTTCAGTGCCGCCTACTTTGCACTGAAGCAAGGCATCAACATCGGCAGGATTACTCTCGATAACCGTGTCTGCACAGACCTGCACAAAATGCTGAAAATCAGCATTCTTTGCAACGAAGTCTGTTTCTGCATTGACTTCAATATCAACACCAATGTTGCCCGCATCATTTACTAATGCCCAAGCAACACCTTCAGCTGCAATACGTCCAGCTTTTTTCGTTGCGGCAGCAAGGCCCTTTTCTCTTAAAAAGTCTATTGCAGCATCCATATTTCCTTCAGATGCTGTAAGCGCTTTTTTGCAATCCATCATTCCGCAGCCAGTTTTCTCGCGAAGTGCTGCAACGTCCTTAGCTGTAAAAGCCATTTTATATTTCCTCCGCTTCTTATGATTAGTTTCATTTAAATATAATGCATAAACCGATTATTCAGCGGCTTCTGCTTCGTTTTCTTTGTCCGCTACTGCAGCGGCTGCGCCCATCTGGCCTTCTTTGCCTTCGATGATTGCGTTAGCCATCGTTGCAGAAATCAGTTTAACGGCGCGAATAGCGTCATCATTACCTGGAATTACATAGTCAATTTCGTCAGGATCGCAGTTTGTATCAACAATAGCGACAATCGGGATTCCCAACTTCTTTGCTTCAGCTACGGCAATTCTTTCTTTGCGCGGGTCAACAATAAACAATGCACCCGGGATTTGCTTCATGTCTTTGATACCGCCCAGGAATTTTTCAAGCTTCTCAATTTGCAAACGAAGTTTGATTACTTCCTTCTTTGGCAGAAGGTCAAAGGTACCGTCTTCTTCCATGTTCTTAAGTTGGTTTAAACGGTCAATTCTGCGGCGAATTGTGCGGAAATTTGTTAACATACCGCCGAGCCAGCGTGCATTAACAAAATAAGCGCCTGCGCGTTCGGCCTCGTCTTTAACAGAATCCTGAGCTTGCTTTTTTGTTCCTACAAACAGCACCGACTTACCTTCAACAGAAAGGTTACGGACAAAGCTGTAAGCATCTTCAAGCTTTTTAACTGTTTTTTGCAAATCAATAATATAAATACCATTGCGCTCTGTGAAGATATACTGGGCCATCTTCGGGTTCCATCTTCTGGTTTGGTGACCGAAGTGAACACCGGCCTCCAAAAGTTGTTTCATTGATACTACTGACATAATTATGTCCTCCTTGGTTTTTTCCTCCGCCATGTTTAAACAGACGCATTACCCTAAAAAGGGGCACCAAATCGTCATAACATTGGCGTGTGATTTTTATCGTGCGAATTATTATATCATATGCAAAGATATAATTCAAGTCCTTTTTCAGCTTCCGCCAAACAGGTTTCCCATTCCGCGCGACCGCTTTTTCGTGCGGCAGTAATTATTATAGCACACTAATATAGTATCGTCACCTATTACTTGAATATCCTGCCATTTAATAATGATATCGTCCTCTCTTCCAAACAAGCCAAAAAATCGCAGGCGGCCGTAAATTACAATTGCAACCACTCTGGCGTCCGTCGTGTCAATTTCAATGTCACAAACACATCCAATGCGTGTACCATCCTTAATATTAATCACTTCTTTGTGGCGCATATCGATAATTCTGCAATTCACACTCCCACCTCCTATACAGTTATATGCCGCAGTTTGTGATATAATTAATTAATTGATTTGCAGTAAATAAAATGATAGAATAAATTATCAAAATATTAATAAAAACGGAGGTAAATTATGAATATTTGGCATGATATATCACCCAAAAGAATTAGTTCGGATGATTTCTGCGCTGTTATCGAAATTCCAAAAGGCTGCAAAATAAAATATGAACTCGACAAAGAGACCGGGCTGCTCATCATGGACAGAATCCTGTACACTTCTACACATTACCCGGCAAACTATGGTTTTATTCCACGGACCTATGCAAGTGACAACGACCCATTGGATGTGCTTGTTCTTTGCTCGGAGGATATTCGCCCTCTTTCACTCGTACGGTGTTATGCAATCGGTGTAATTGTAATGGTGGACGGCGGTATGAAAGATGAAAAAATTATTGCCATCCCATTTAACGACCCTACCTACAACGGTTACCATGATATCAGTGAGCTGCCAAAGCATATTTTCGATGAAATGTCTCACTTTTTCTCAGTTTACAAGGAATTGGAAGGAAAAATTACGGCAATTGATGAAGTGAAAGGACCCGACGAAGCGAAAGCGATTATTCAATCTTGCCTTGATTCCTATGTGCTCAAATTTTGCAAATAACAATATAACATTAAAAGTGAAATGAAAGGCCGCTGCGGTTTAAAACCCGCAGCGGCTCATTTTTATGCATTAATTTACTATTAAAGTACAAAAAATTATGATTTAAACAAATATAGCTTTCCGTTTTGGCCGCCCATCTGGCCAACATTAGAATTCTGGGAATTGTATTCGCTTTCATTTACTAAGGTGGCATTCGCCTTTACATAGGATGTGATTTCTGAGTTTCCCATGCCGTTCTGTAACGAAAGGAGGAAATATGTTATTTTCCCCTCGCTGACAAGCGCTTTCAGCTTATCGACTGTCAGTGAATTATCCGAACCTAAAAAGCCTCCGTAAGCATAGCACGGCAAACCCGTATCAATAATAAATTGCGCCACATCGCTTGAACGCTGTGAAACGACCAAAAAGCTTCCATCTTTATAATGGTTGACGAGATATTTTTCAAGACTCGAATCCCGTGTTTGAGTAAATTTCGTCTGCGTTTCTCCTGAGCCCTGCAACTGAGGGAACCTACTGCCAGCAAGCTCCGGGCCGGCATATGGCAGAGTGGAGTTTGGAACATTCACGACCGGTGTAAGCGACCAGTAAAACGGTTCTGCCAATGACGAAGCAATGAATGCCAACATAGAAATGATCAATATTACGCGCTTTGGTTTAACCAAATGAACAATCAGTAAAATAATTCCTATCACGGCTGTCCCGCTGATAACTGGCAAAAGCCAGTTTATTAGTTGCGAATATTGCAAGACACAAAAAATCTCTAAAGCAATATTTGTCAGAAATGCAATCAACAAAATCGCAGGACGTATATAGGCCTTTCTATTCTCTTTTTTATTTCTAAACCCGTTATAGATCGCCATAATACCAATACCGCTTAATACGGCAATTGCAGGTGCCATCATGCACAGATAATAACGGTGGTAAAATTCTGCGAAGCTAAAGAAAACGGTCATTGTAACCAGCCACAGAGACCAAAAGACAAATGCGCTCTGACGTACATCCTTTTTGCTGTTCCATTTTTTAATACAGGCAAACATACTAATGATTGCAAACAGCAGCAGCCAAGATCCTTGACCATATAGGTTCGAAGACCAAAGCCTGATTGGAGAAGCACTGCCGATTTCCGAGCTGCCACCTCCCATTCCTCTGCCCATAGCACCGTCACGACCGAATCTTCCATCAAATTGATTTCCATCGGGTTTCCCCTGATTTTGCTGGAATCCATCCGGCCTTTGTGCGGGCATTTCAACTGCATCCGAACCGATTGATGGCGGAGTATTATTGGTGGCTGTATCTCCTATTGTTCCGTCGTTCGCGGATTTTCTGATAATTTTATCAAAATCACGACCGGCGCTCGTGCCGCCCATACCACCACCCATGCCGCTGCCAAACAGCCTTTCTGTGCCGTTATGGTTGACAATCAGTTCTAACATAGAATTGCTGCTGGTACTGTCGACATACGGCCGGTTAGCAGACGGATAAAATTCAACGACAAGCACCCATGCAAATGATACGCCAAGCATAATGATCACACTTAAAATTCCCGCAAGAAATCGTTTGCCCAATTTCTCTTTGGCAAAGAATAAATAAGTAAGAACAATTGCAGGCAGAATCATGTATGCCTGCAGCATTTTAATGTTGAATCCAAGTCCGACAAACACAGCTGCCAAAAACAGATAACGCCATTTCCCGCTGTCTATTGAACGAAACAAAAACCACGCGGAGACAAGTAACACAAAAACAAGCTGCATATCCATTGTGTTGTTGCGCGAAGCAACCACTACCGCCGGCGTCAGAGCAAAAATGAGCGATGAGATAAGACCGGCCGGTCTGCCAAAATGCTTTGCGGTAAGAATATAGATTAGGAAGCATGAAGCAGTCCCCGCAAGCGCCTGAGGGAGCAACATCGCCCATCCATGATATCCAAAAATCAGCACTGAAATCGCCTGAACCCATAACCCAAGCGGCGGTTTATCCACCGAAACCATTCCGGACGGATCAAAGGATACAAAAAAGAAATTGTGAAAGCTCTGCGTCATGCTCTTAATGCACGCCGCATAGTATTCATTTCCGGTTCCATTATTTGTGATTTCATAAAAATTGAAGCCAAAAGACAAAAGCAGGATAAAAATCAGCGCTAAGATATGATAATTTTTCTTTAATTTCACAATGATTTGCTGCATAGGAACTACCTCCATAAATCTATTACAGCGCTTAGTATACTTTTTCATTGTGATGATAAAGTGATGGCTATATTAAAAACAGCTAAATATCTTTTTTGATTTTGTCGAGTGCAGCCTTTTCAAGCCGTGAAACCTGCGCTTGGCTGATTCCGATTTCAGAGGCAACTTCCATTTGCGTTTTACCCTGAAAAAAGCGCATGGAAAGGATTCGTTTTTCTCTGCTGTTCAAATCCTTAATTGCTTCTTTAAGAGCGATTTCGTCAAGCCAGTTAGAATCATCGTTGCTGTCCCCCACCTGATCCATTACATATATCGTATCCCCTCCTTCGGAAAAAACAGGCTCATACAGCGAAACAGGCTCAACAATGGATTCCAGCGCAAGAACAACATCCTCACGCGGCAAATTCAACTCTTTTGAAATTTCATCAATCGACGGTTCACGGTTATTCTGGGCTGTCATTCTCTCTTTGGCCTGCATGGCTTTGTAAGCTGTGTCACGTAATGAACGGCTGACGCGTATGGAATTGTTATCCCGTAAATATCGCCGTATTTCACCAATAATCATAGGTACGCCATAGGTGCTGAAACGAACTCCCTGGCTGATATCGAAATGATCAATAGCCTTAATTAGTCCGATACATCCCACCTGGAATAGGTCATCAAGATTCTCTCCTCTATTCGTAAAACGCTGAATTACGCTTAAAACAAGGCGCAGATTTCCACTGATCAATTCATCGCGAGCCTTACTGTCGCCTTCTTTTACACGACGCAACAATTCCATTTTTTCTTTCTCATTAAGTACTTTTAATTTTGAGGTATTTACCCCGCAGATTTCAACTTTGTTATACTGCATGCCATTCCCTCATTTCCATTCAATAACTTACTATCATTATTGCCATGGCTCGGGTCATTCATGCGATACATTAATTAAAAATATTAAAACGTTCAGCAATTGCTTTTTTATTGTGATTTCGTATATACTGTAATTACGTATCGTTGAGATTCGCTTGCTCCGAAAGACTGACACAAAAATCAAAGCATCTTAAAATGAGGCAATGAAATGAGAATTAATATTCCTCCTCAGGTTGAATTTATCATTCAAAAATTAACTGCAATGGGTTATGAAGCATATCTTGTAGGCGGTTGTGTACGTGACAGTATTCTTGGGTTAAGCCCAAACGACTGGGATATTACCACTTCCGCACTCCCCGATGAAATAAAATCTACTCTAAACGATTGTAAACTGATCGAAACAGGTGTAAAGCACGGAACCATTACAGCTTTGATTGATCAGGTTCCTGTTGAAGTCACCACATACCGCGTTGACGGCAAATATTCAGATAACCGCCATCCGGACGAGGTGCGGTTTACACACAGCTTAAAAGAAGATTTAGCGCGCAGGGACTTCACAATCAATGCCCTGGCCTATAATCATTCTGATGGGATAATTGACTGCTTCGGCGGCGCAGAAGATATTCTCAATAAACAAATCCGCTGCGTGGGTGACCCAACTTTACGCTTTCAGGAGGATGGCCTAAGGATTTTAAGAGCCTTACGTTTTTCCTCGGTTCTTAGTTTTACAATTGAAAAAAATACTTCAGCAAGTGTTTTAAAAAGCTGTGACTTGCTTGATAACATTGCACGGGAACGAATCAATTGTGAATTCACAAAGCTATTATGCGGAAAAAAAGCTGAAAATGTTTTGAGAGATTATCGCTTGGTAATTGAACAGTTTTTACCGGAGATAAGCCCGATGGCAGGATTTGAGCAGCATAATCCTTACCATATATACGACGTATGGGAGCACACCTTAAAGAGTGTTGGTAACATTGAAGCAACTCCTGTTTTGCGATTAACAATGCTCTTGCATGATATCGGTAAACCGTATTGTTATACGCAGGATGAAAAAGGGGTCGGGCATTTTTATGGTCATGGTGAAAAGAGTACTGAAATGGCCCAAAAAATATTAGAACGCCTTAAATATGACAGCGTCACCATCGATACGGTAACAGAACTTGTAAAGCTACATGACTTGCCATTATCAGCGGAAGAAAAATTGATAAGACACCGTTTGAATCAGCTCGGGCAAAAAAAATTACGTCTTCTTTTAAAGGTTAAGGCCGCTGATGCGAAGGCGCAAAATCCAATTTATGGGAGCAGACTGTGTGAACTTCATGAAATTGAAACCGTTGTGGACGACATCATTGCACGTAGTTTGTGTTTTTCGTTAAAAGACTTACAGGTGGACGGGGCGGATATCATATCGCTTGGCATACCCAAAGGTCCTCAAATAGGCCGAATGCTTTCCGCCCTATTAGATGCCGTGATTGATGGCAAATGTAAAAATCAATTCAACGATTTAATGAGTTATGCGCAAGCTATGAAGGGCAGTAAATTATGATTGAGACAGTTGAACACACACTAAAACCAATTTATGACCAGTACTCAAAGATTCTGATATTAGGTACGATGCCATCGCCAAAATCACGCGAATATGGATTTTATTATTCCCATCCACAAAATCGTTTTTGGCGTGTTGTTTCGGATTTGTACAATCAAAAATTGCCGGTCACAAATGATGAAAAAACTGAATTTTTGCTTAAAAATCACATTGCACTTTGGGATGTGCTGAAAAGCTGCCGAATTGACGGTGCGGATGACAGCAGCATTCAGGATCCAGTGGCGAACGATATCGGTGCTTTACTGAAAAAAACGAATATTCATGCTGTTTTTACCACCGGAACCAAAGCATCTGCTCTCTACAAACGATTTTGTACGAAATCGGCAGGCATTGTGGCAATCCCGCTTCCCTCTACAAGCCCTGCGAATTGCCGCCACTTCAACTATGAAAAGTTGAAAGAGGCTTATCGTGTTATTTTGGAATATACTGTATAATGGAGACAGAATACAAGAATAAAAATGTAAGAAGGTAAAAATATGTGGGCTGAAAAAAGTGTATTTTATCAAATTTATCCGCTCGGTTTTTGTGGCGCTCCACAAAATAATGACGGGCAAATTGTATCCAGAATTCAAAAAGTCACGGAGTGGATTGAACATATCAAGGCCTGCGGCTGCGATGCGATTTATTTTTCCCCATTGTTTGAATCCGATTCCCACGGCTATGATACTCGCGACTATACAAAACTTGACTGCCGGCTCGGTACGAACGCCGATTTTGCAGCGGTCTGCGAAAAGTTGCATAAAAACGGAATTAAAATTGTGCTTGACGGCGTTTTTAACCATGTCGGCCGTGGATTCTGGGCGTTTCAGGATGTCTTGAAGAGCCGCGAGAATTCACCGTATAAAGATTGGTTCCAAATTAATTTTGACGGCAACAGCAACTATAACGACGGTTTATGGTATGAAGGCTGGGAAGGCCATTACGAATTAGTGAAACTGAACTTACGGAATGAAGAGGTGATTCAGTATATCTTGGGTTGCATAAAGGACTGGATAACCGAGTTTGATATTGACGGTCTGCGGCTCGATGTGGCATACTGCCTTGACCACGACTTTTTACATAGGCTTCGCGCTTACTGTGACGGACTGAAACAGGATTTTTTCCTTATCGGTGAAATCCTTGGCGGTGACTACAATCAAATTATGAACGACCAAATGTTGCACAGTGTTACAAACTACGAGTGCTACAAGGGCTTTTATTCCAGCTTTAATTCCATGAATTTCTTTGAAATAGCGCACTCGCTTCTGCGACAATTTGGCCCGGATGATTGGAGTCTTTATAAAGGGAAACATCTGTTCAATTTTGTGGACAACCATGATGTTGCACGAATCTCCACCCTACTTTCAAACAAAAAACATCTGCCACTTATTTATGCGATGCTGTTTGCTGTTCCGGGAATTCCTTGTATCTATTATGGAAGCGAATGGGGAGCCGAGGGGGCAAAAAATCCGGGCAGCGACGCTTCACTGCGCCCCTGTTTTGAAAATCCGGAGTTTAACGAGCTGACTAAACTAATTTCCGCTTGCGCCAACGCCCATAAAAACAGTCAGGCGCTCTGCTATGGGAATTTTATGTCCCTGTTGCTGACAAACAGGCAATTCATTTTTGAACGTACTTATGGCAATGAGCGCGTATTGGTAGCAATTAATGCGGACAGTGTCCCGTTCTTCGCCAATTTTAACGCTAATGCGGGTCGTGCACGCGATCTGCTTACCGGACAAATTCACGACTTTGGCGGAGGTAGTGAATTGCCGCCCTACAGCGTACAGTACTGGGAAATTTATTAGATTTACCTAAATGAAGGCAGGCATCAAAAGATGCCTGCCTTCATTTAGCTTACGCGTTCCAAATCCTTTTTCAATCTTTCAATAATCCGTTTTTCAAGACGAGATATGTATGATTGGGAGATTCCGAGTGTATCGGCAACCTCTTTTTGCGTGTGTTCTTTTGTGTTGTTAAGTCCAAAACGGAGCTGCATAATTTCCCGTTCGCGCGGAGCAAGGTGAGAAACCGCCGTCAGTAGAAGAGTTCGTTCAACTTCCTGTTCAATGTTGCGGTTGACGGTATCCGGTTCACTGCCAAGAATATCGGAGAGCAGGAGTTCATTTCCATCCCAATCCACATTTAGCGGGTCATCAATTGAAATTTCATTCTTCAACTGGGAACTTTTGCGCAGATACATCAGTATCTCATTTTCAATACACCGTGAAGCGTAAGTAGCAAGCTTGATGTTACGTTCAGGACAAAAGGTGTTTACTGCTTTAATAAGGCCAATCGTACCAATAGAAATCAAGTCCTCCACTCCGGCATTGTTTGACTCAAATTTTTTTGCTATGTAGACGACAAGCCTTAGATTATGAGTGATAAGTGGTTCACGCGCATTGGGAATATCATTCATAATATTCAGCATCACCTTTTCTTCCTCCGGCTTTGTCAGTGGCGGAGGAAGTGTTTCCGGCCCGTTGATGTAGTGAATCTGCCCGTTCAAGCCCAACCGCAGCCATAACAATGACAGTTTGTTTCCAAGTTCTCTTATCAGCTTATTCATTCCCATTTTCACATTTTCCCTTTTGCCGCTGCCGCTGCGGCTTATAAACGCGCCCACCTACGGCCAAATTTAGACAGACGTTTTTTGCAACAAATCCGGATTTAAGAGTGCACTGAATGCTCCGAGCTTGGATTTTGTAACTGCTATGTAAACTTCATAAATTTCAATTTGATTCTTGCCACATATTACGGTTAATTTGTCGGGTTTAAACGCAGGCAGCAGCCCGGCACCCGAAACCGCCTGAAACGGCACATAGCGAATTTTTCCGCTATCCGGCTCCGGTACCAGTTCGGCAACGCATTCTTCATAGACCACGGCAACCGGAGCATTTGAAAAAGGTTCCGTCAGTGTATTGCCTGTGTCCACCTTTGCCGTACAGCAAACAGACTTGCCAATATAATCAATCCGAATTTTGCAAAAAAGATTTTCCGGAGCCTGCCGCCCTGTAATGCGATGAATGAAACGAATTATAAAGTAACAAATAATTGTCATCACAATCAGCAGAAGTGGGGAAACATTAAAGTAAACAACCGAATTTTTAATGATTAACCCCTGCGGTGCAATAAAATACCACAATGCAAGCATAAAACCCGCGAATGCAAAACTCATAATATAGAATGCTGCAAGCTCCCTCAACCATTGCTTAAGCCCATAAAACGGGTAGGCAGCAAGCACGATTATCGCAGATAAAATGAGCTTTATAAAAAATGATAAGATTAAATTAATTTCAGGCAAAAGAATTGTAAGTGAACCCGCCGCACCGAGAGCCGCAGCGGCGACTAATCGCGTCCTTTTTACCGTAAGCGAAAGAAATTTTGAAACAGCCAGCAGTAAAAAGTAATTGATGAAGAGGTTAATGCCAATTAATACATCTATGTAGACCGTCTGCTTCAAAGGCATCCCTCCCCGCGCTTTAAAATTAATTATAGCGGTTCGTGGTCAAACATTGTGTCATAAATTGTATCCAGTAAAAAATCTATTTAAAAGAATTTTAAATAGTTAAAACGCCGGCTCTTTTGAGCCGGCGCCACTTTTTTACTGTTGATTTTGATTTTGAAATTTTTGCTTTGCCTGCTGAATTTTTTGCTGTTCAGCAGCAGGGGTTGGGTACCACCCGCGCTTTTTCATCTCATCAAACACATCAGCTTGAATCTGGTGTTCTTCGGTTAAAATTCTCATAAATTCATCCCTGACATTTGGGGTTGCGCATTCATTTGCAAAAGTATTATATGCACCTGTGACAGCCTTTTCCGAAGCTAAGACATCGTTCAAAATTTCTTTTTCCTGCATTTGTCCGTTATTCATTTCTTTTACTCCTTAATTTAAAAAACTCAAAAGCTTGTCATAATGCGTTTGGTGCTTGCCGGCAATTGTTTCACATTTCTGCTTGAGCTCGGTGTCTGTGCACATTTGAGAGTACGCCTTAAATTTGGTAATAAGGAGTTGTTCTCCGCTAAGCTGATCTTCGATTGCTGATAATTCCTTTTCTGTTAATGCCAATTGACACACCTCTTTTTTAATTTATATTTCTATTGTTTTACAAAACATAATCAAATATACATTTTTAATTTAATTCAGGCAACTCTATGTAACCTCACGTTCCTCCTCTTCAGGATCAAGGCCAAAACTAATAGATAAAGCCTGATCGACCTGTGTCATTGACATATTATCAAGGCGCCCCATGCGCTCTTTTAGTCTGTGCTTATCAATTGTACGAACTTGTTCAAGCAGAACGACTGAGTCTTTTGCAAGTCCTGTGGACTGAGCATTAAGCATAATATGCGTTGGTAGATTTGCTTTCGCACGCTGACTGGTGATTGCCGCCGCGATGACGGTCGGACTGAATCGATTGCCAACGTCATTTTGAACAATCAGTACAGGCCGAACCCCCCCTTGCTCGGAACCAACAACTGGGCTTAGGTCGGCATAATAGATATCGCCTCTTCTAATGTTCACATTTTTCACGCTCCGCATAATTTTTAGTATTGGGTCTGCAAATATTCTTGACATTCCATAATGGATTTATTCGCATGCAGTCCCTAACACATAATATTATTTAGAAGCGTTGGGTGACATCAATTTAAATATAAAAAAGGTTGTAACATAAATTACAACCCTTGTTCAGTATAGTCATATAATTCTGCTGTGATCTTGCTATGAGGAATTGAAATCGTTTGAATGTGCCCGGTACCGCTATCAGCAGTAATCGTAAAATCAATACCGTTCAAATTTCCGGAAAACTCATTCCCATGTGTTTTTGTCAGTGCACCGCTTTTTTGAGCGTAATCAAGCGTTTGTAATAAAATGACAGCAAAAGAGGTTTGAGGCAAAACACAGTCATCACTTTTTGCAGAGAGTCCACTGTAAGAGACGGTAAAATCGTCGCCGCTCCAATAATAGTTTAATCCATTTAAGTCGCCCGACAAAAGCTGAATACTTGCCATCCCGGGTGCTGTACGACTCAAATCACAGGAAATCTGCTCACTGTTGTAATTAATATTCGCTTTACAGTGAAAGGCAAAATCAATGTCTTTCGCCTGTATATTCTGTGCAGTGCAGGCTGTAACTGAAAAAACAATTAGAATTGATAACAACAAGATGGCTATTCGGCGCATAACTTGCCCATTCTCCGCGAAAAAATGTTGAGCACCGCAATATTGTGCGGAAATATCCGGCTTTACCGCTCAATTTCCAAAAACAGCCGCGGAAGCATATTAATCAGATCCGTTGGAAGCATCGCGCACTCGGAAAGTTCCTTGGCGCAGCGGTCACCCGCGGCTCCATGAAGGTAGACCGCTCCAACTGCCGCTTTTGCGGGTTCAACCCCCTGCGCAATAAAAGAGGCAATCATTCCTGCCAATACATCTCCGCTGCCTGCTTTCGCCATACCGGCGTTTCCGGTTACATTCAGATGCATCAATCCGTTTGGTTGGGCAATAATGGTTCCAGCACCCTTAAGAACGAGAATTACATTATTCTCTACCGCGAACTTTTTTGCATATTCAAGTCTGTGTGACTGAACATCTTTAACCGTCGTGCTTAATAGACGCGCCATCTCTCCCGGATGAGGAGTTAAAACGATAGGAACGCGGACTGTTTTTAATATATTTATATTCTCAGCGATAATGTTTATGCCATCTGCATCAATAATCAGTGGTATTTCAGAATTGGATAACATATCGTACACAATTTTTGAAGTTATGCTGCTTTTGCCCAAGCCACAGCCTACTAAACAAGCACTGGCATTGGTCAAAGCGTTCAACAATGCCGTTTTGCTAATAGGAGAAAGTTCCCCGTTTTGTGAATAATCGAGCAGTGTAAAAATCGGTTCCACCACTTGAGAGGCAACAATTGAATAAATTGATCTGGGCAAAGCAACATTAACAATTCCGGCACCGCATCGAATCGCCGCTCTGGCGCTTAAAACGGCCGCACCGGCCATTCCATCGCTGCCGCAAAAACTCAGAAGCCTGCCATAATCACCTTTATTGCTTTCAGGATTTCTGGGCTTCATCATAGACTTTACATCGGATAATTGAGTTACTTCTATTGATGTTTTGTTTCTGATTTCGTGTTCATAGTTTAACATATTTGATTGTTCTGCCTCCTCACCGATTACGATGGCTGCGGCATATTCCTTTGTATGGGTTACACTGACCGAAAAATGTAATCTGCGCTGTTGCGCAATTTTCAAAGCACTGCCGCTGAGTTTTAGTTCCGGCTTACCGTTGGAGTCTCGCAATAGTTCAACTTCATCAAGAGCAAAACCACGCAGTCCCGTACCAAGTGCTTTTGAAAATGCCTCTTTAGCACTAAAGCTCGCCGCGACGCTTTGAGCAGAAAATCCGCGCATTTTAAGCTGAGAGTACTCTGTCCTGCCAAGTACTCTACTCAAAAAGCGCGGATTTTCCATAGATTTTTTTATTCTGCCAACTTCGACTAAATCAATTCCTGCCAAAAGCATTGATCGCTACCTGCCTTGAAAGAAATGGTTTGATTGCCATAAGAACCTTCTCATTTGGGCTGAACATCAACAAAACATTTCCCTTTTGTTGATGCCGTGCGACAAGATACCATACATTCTCACCATTTTCATTTTCCGAAGTGAAAATGCGTTCCGAGTAACTTTTAGCACTGTGTTCCTCCGGTTTATATTTTCCGATCTCCTCAACATCGTGAGCGTCAATCGTAATTACTCTTTTCCTCTTACGGCGGTTAATAATTTTGTCGATGGTAATGTCGCCGTTGGTTACACTGTATTCAAACTCCAAACTGCGAGACGAAATTAAATAATACGCCCCGAAACAAACACCGGCCAGAATAAATATTGAAAAAGTAGGCAAATACATCATGCTAACCAAAACGATTATGCAGCTGCCCAACAAAGTCGCAGCGTAAATAAGATAATCTTTCATGTTAGGCTTTTTTCTTATTATTTGTTCAATAAAAACATCCATGTTAATCCTCCAACTCCAATTTCTTACAGAATATTTTACCATATTGGGCATAGCTTTACAACACATTCTTTAGCCATTCCAGCAAAATACTAAAAACTTCCCTTAAATTCAAAGAAACTATGTGTTATTTCTTAACCCTTTTGGGTAATGATTTTTAAGGCGACCATTGGAACCTTTTCCAAAGCCCGTCACCACGCCATTAACCGAAACTCCCGCGAAGCCCTTTACACCGCCTTGTATCTCGATTTCCTCTCCCCGCAAAAAATCAAAAATTTGTTTTGAATCATTCGACAATTCAACGAGACAGTTCAGTTCTTCGGGTTTTGACGACATAAATGCTGCATGCGCAGGCTCTATGCGGTTAGTCTTTGCCTCTCCAAGCAATACACCCGCACGAATAACGCCAAGTCCCTTTAAATACGGTAATGTTTTAGGCAACAGCAAAAAATAATTACCAAATTGTTCGATTGTATGATTCAATTCTATTTGGAAAAGCTGGTGGTATAAGTCCTCTGCCATATCATGCATAGAAGATGTGCGGGGAGAATATGGCTGCGGATATTCATTGTTGGGAGATAATCTTTTTAGAACTGCAACAAAATGCCCTTCTCCGCCATCCATTGGAAAAATTCGGCGGGCTTTTGGCAAAAATGCTGGACGTCCAAAATTCTGGTCGCAATCAACAAGCTCAAAATCGCTGTGATATTTTAAAAAGGCTGAAATTACAGCCTCATTTTCCTCCATAGAAAAAGTACAAGTCGAGTAAACAAGTGTTCCGTTTTCTTTTAGCGCATTTGCTGCACTTTGAAGAATAGCAAGCTGACGTGTGGCACAAGCTGCAACATGCCCCGCACTCCAGTCCTGCACAGCTTGTTCATCACGCCGAAACATACCCTCTCCGGAACAAGGTGCATCCACCAACACTTTGTCAAAATATCCGGAAAGCGCCGTGCAAAGTATTTCCGGATGACAGGAGGACACAACTGCGTTTTGAACGCCAATTCTCTCCAGATTGGAAAGAAGAATATTCGCTCTGCTTTTAATCAATTCGTTTGACCACAGCAAACCCTGTCCTTGCAAAAGCGACGCGATTTGTGTTGATTTTCCGCCTGGGGCTGCACACAAATCAAGCACGGTTTCACCCGGTCGCGGGTTAAGCGCCGTTACAGCGCTGGCGGCCGACGGTTCCTGTGAATAGAAAGCGCCTGCGTGGTGCATAGGAAGTGAGCCGATTTTTTCGGCATCTGCTGAAATATAATAGGACAGTGGGGAAAATGGCGCAGGTGTTATTGAAAACGGTAGGGCCGCTTTTAAAGTCCTCTCATCACATTTCAACGTATTCAGCCTGATTCCGCGATAGTGCGGCTGTTGATAACAATCAATAAAATTATTATACTCCCCATCAAGCATGATTTTCATTCTATTTTTAAATTCTTGTGGCAATAACATCAAATTAATCAGCTCCAAAAAATGAATGGTATATTTCACACGAAGATACTAATAATAGGTTCGAAGGGGGTGAATATCTTGGATAAACAAACTTCAAAGACAAATAAGACACAGCAAAACTATAGCAACAACACAAGCAATAGCACAAATAATAGCAAAAATAATACCACCAATGAGGCAACCCAAAAAAAGAATTCCTATAATTACACTGAAGCTGACACTGATTCCACACAGTCCACTAATAAAACAAATTCTACACAGTCCACCAATAAAATGGACAGCCAGAATTATAAGAACTACTAATTGAACAAGCTGTGAAAACAGGCGGTTTTGTAATAAATACAAGACCGCCTGTTTATTATTTGTTTTTTGCCTTCGCAAACAGTTCTTTCAGCGTTTTATCATCCGGTTTTACCTGGCGAAAGCCCTCACCTGATATTTCTCCGGCATCCCCGATAATCATAAACGCATTTTTATCATAGGAAAGGACAATATCCTTAACCTTAAAAACTTCATAACGGCGCACGGCGCAAAGCAAAACTTCCCCTTCACGTCCACTATAAGCCCCACGTGATTTTAATACTGTTACTCCTCTGTCCATATCGGTTAAAATATCCTGTGCAATGGCATCATTTTGTTCGGACATAATAAACAACAATTTTCCTGTCCCTATATCTGTGCCATACAAAACAGTATCAATCAGTTTGGTAGAAACAAAAATAGCAATAACAGCATAAAGTGCGCTTTCTAAGCTATGGTAAACAACCGCCGAAGTAATAACAACCGTCATATCAATCGTTAGCATCAGCTTACCCATGGAAACATTACGAAAATGTCTGCCAAGCAGCCTTGCAATCATATCTGTCCCGCCGGTCGTACCACCTCGCATAAAAACAAGGGACAAACCAATTCCCTCGAGAATTCCGCCAAAAATAGCAGCAAGCATATGATCGCCATGGTATTTTGGAATAATCATAGCTGTAAGGTCGATCGCAACAGAAACAAATACGGTCGCAACCATTGTTTTGCCGACAAGCTTGTATCCAATTTCAACAATTGCCCAAATAAAGATTGGAATATTCAGCAGCAGGCTTAACACACCAATCGGCCAGTGGAAAATATAATTTATCATAATGCTCATACCGGTAACGCCGCCCGGCGCAATCCGGTTTGGAGCAGTAAACACATTAACCGAAACAGCATAAATCAAACTGCCGGCAACCAAAAAAAGAATATCCTTAATAATTTCAGCTGCCTTTTCTTTATGAGTAGCAGGAATCACAATGACACCTCCGTAAAAATCAATTAAGCATTATCACACATTAAATCAAAAAGTTCTCGCAGCCTGCCGAGGTTCCCAGTCAGATATACATATCCGAACAGTGCCTCAAACGCGGTTGCCGCGTGATAATCGGCTATGGATGAATTTTTCGGAACATGGTTTGTATGCGCGTTTCTTCCACGCTTGTACACCTCTGTCTCATCCTCCGTCAAAATCGGAAGCAGCTTTTGTGATGCCTGTGCTTGCGCACTGCTGCAAACTTGTGCAACGGAACTTTTGTGCAGGGAATTCACCGGGCAGTTTCCTTTGCACACAAGGCGTTCCCTTACAAACAGCTCAAAAACACCATCCCCGATAAAAGCAAGTGTCAATGGGCTCAAAAGTTTCGGATCACAGTCTGCATTATATAAGCGTTCCAAAAATAGCACTCCTACTCTGTTTTAAATCTCTTTTGCCGCAGGTACCTCTTGCCATTTGCAGAAGTCTTGCAGAAGAAAATATCTTATTCCATAAAGTCAAATTCAATCTCATAAATACTAACCGTGTCGCCTTCTTGGATACCGGCTTCACGCAAAGCATCAATAACACCGGAATTGATCAGTACGCGCTGAAAATATTGCAGCGATTCATAATCATCAAAATTAACCGAGTTGATTACTTGTACAAGCCACTCACCCTCAACGACAAACACTCCATCGCTGTTGGTAACCTTAACTGCGTTATGACCAATTTCTTCAACAGGCGTAAGCGGCGCTGCTTCGGGCTCATACTGTTTGACCGGTGGAAGCTTACTCAGCATTTCGGTAATGCGGTTCAGAAGCGGGTCGATCTGGTAGCGAATTGCCGCCATAATCGGGAAAAAGTCATAACCCTGTTTTTCAACAAAGGATTTAAAATCGGCAATCTGTTCTTCGGAGGCTAAATCACATTTGTTTCCAGCGACAAGCATTGGCCTTTCAGCCAACTCAGGATTAAATTTTTTCAGTTCATCATTAATGATATCAAAATCCTGTTTTGGGTCGCGACCCTCACTGCCTGAAATGTCCACAATATGCACAAGCATCCTGCAACGCTCAACATGGCGTAAAAACTGATGACCGAGGCCAACGCCTTCGCCCGCACCTTCAATGAGTCCGGGGATATCTGCAATGACAAACGACTTTCCTTCCCCCATTCGGACTACGCCAAGGACGGGGGTTATCGTTGTAAAATGATAGTTGGCAATGGTGGGCTTCGCCTCACTAACAACAGAAACAAGCGTTGATTTTCCAACATTCGGGTAGCCGACTAAGCCAACATCGGCCAAAAGTTTTAATTCAAGTTGTAGCTCCAGCACTTCACCGGGCGTGCCCGGTTTCGCAAAACGCGGCGTTTGACGCGTAGGAGTTGCAAAGTGGCTGTTGCCCCAGCCACCGCGGCCACCTTTGGCAATGACTTGAGGCTCGTCGGTTGACAGGTCTGCAATCAGTCTGCCGGTGGCAGCTTCCTTCATCAAAGTACCGCGAGGTACCTTGATAATTAGGTCTTCAGCCTTTCTTCCGTAGCAACGCTTCTGCATACCATCTTCACCATTTTTGGCGACAAATTTACGCTTATAACGGAAATCAGCGAGTGTTGAAAGATTATCATCGACCTGAAAAACGACGTTTCCGCCGCGGCCGCCGTCGCCGCCGTCCGGTCCGCCGGCAGCAACGAATTTTTCACGATGAAAAGAAACCTTGCCTGCACCGCCATCTCCCGCTTTAATATTGATTTTTGCACTATCTATAAACATTCTGAGTTTTACCGCCATTTCTTGAAATATACTTATTGTTAGTATATCATATTTTAAGCAAAAAAGCCAAAAAATCCCGGGCGAAATCGGCCCGGGATTTTAATTCACCTGAAAGGCGCTTATTGCTCTACCGAGTAAACGCTGACCTGCTTGCGGTCGCGACCGAGACGTTCAAATTTTACATGACCGTCAACCAAAGCAAAGAGCGAATCATCGGAACCAATTCCGACATTCTCACCTGGATGAATATGAGTGCCGCGCTGCTTCACAAGGATGTTACCGGCAAGTACAAATTGACCGTCGGCACGTTTAACACCAAGGCGCTTAGATTCTGAATCACGGCCGTTCTTGGTGGAACCCATTCCTTTTTTATGAGCAAATAACTGTATATTTATCTTTAGCATTACTTACACCTCCGTATAGCTTACGTTAATATTTTGAGGATACTGTTCTTCAAGGCCTAACATGTGAAGCTTGAAACCTGCAAATAGATCTTGGCAGCTTCCAATTTCTTTTGGTAAAATCCTCACAAGCATATAGCCGTCTTCAACGGTAACCCGGGCATCCGCCTTGATGATGTCTGTTATGGTATTGACAGTCATATACGCTGCGGAAGAAACCGCTGCGCAAATGATATCTTCGCCTGCCTCCCCATTATGACCGCTTATGGAAAATCCAACAAGCCTGCCATTCGGCTCGGTAAAAAACTCTGCACAAATCATATTATTAATTATGCGTTAATTGCGGTGATTTGTACCTTTGTGTATGGTTGCCTATGACCCATCTTGCGTTTCTCGCTCTTTTTAGATTTGTAAGTAAAGACTGTAATCTTCTTTCCCTTACCGTTCTTAAGGACTTTGCCTGTTACGGTAGCTCCTTCAACATAAGGGCTGCCAATTTTAAGCCCGTCGCCGCCGTCAAGCGCAATTACTTTAAAATCGACTGCGGAATCCTGTTCAACTGCAAGCTTCTCGATAAAAATGACATCGTCATTTTGTACCTTGTACTGCTTGCCGCCTGTTTCAATTACTGCAAACATGAATAAAAGGTCCTGCCTTTTCTATAAACTCGCTACTATCGGGTGGGTTTCCCTCTTGCATACCCGTAATATGCGGCTTAACAATATTATCATATTGAGTCAAATTTGTCAACAAATAGGATGAAAATACTTAATTTTTGCGCGAAGCGAGTTCTTTTGCAAATTGTTCAAGGTACTCTGCGCTGTGGCCAAAGCACTCAAGTGCTGAAACAGCCGTTTCAGTAAGATCATCCACCGCTTTTTTTGCATCGTCGAGCCCCATAATGCTCACATAGGTGCATTTGTCATTTTCACTGTCACTGCCAACCGGTTTGCCAAGAGTTTCCGTGTCACTCGTAACATCAAGGATATCGTCCACAATTTGAAAAGCCAGCCCGATTGCTTTGGCATACTTCTCAGCGGCTTCAAACTGGTTGTCATCTGCTCCGCCAAGTACACAACCCATTTTAGCGGCGGCTACAATCAGCGCCCCGGTTTTGTGTTCATCCATTGTCTTTAAAGTTTCAAAAGAAATCGACCTGCCCTCGCTCATTAGGTCAATCATTTGACCGCCTACCATGCCATGTGTTCCGGCAGAGGCGGCAAGAATTCCGGCAGCTTTTGCTGCACGCTGTGCACCGGCAAGCTGAACCGCTTTCTCAGAAAGCATTGTCTCAAATGCCATCGTTAAAAGGGAATCACCTGCCAGCAAAGCTGTATCCTCGCCAAAAACCTTGTGGTTCGACGCACGACCGCGCCGCATATCATCATTATCCATACAAGGCAAATCATCGTGAATTAGCGAGTAAGTGTGTATCATTTCAATCGCGCAGGCAAACGGAAGAGCTGCCTCTTCATCACCTCCACAGATATTACAAAATTCCAGCAGTAAAATCGGGCGGATTCTTTTCCCTCCGCCAAGCAAGCTGTAACGCATGGCGTTAATTAAGTCAGCCTGCATCAAGTCTTCTTCCGGAAGATATTCGTTTAATTGATGGTCGATAAGTGCAACATATTCCTTTTGATGAAAGTTACTCACTTTTATCACCGCCGACATCTTCAAACTCGGTTATCTGCTTGATTTTTTGTTCCGCATTCTGCAGCTTTCCATAGCACAGCGAAGCAAGCGCAGAACCTTCTTCAAACAGTTTTAAAGAGTTTTCGAGCGACTCATTTCCACTTTCGAGCTGATTCACAATTATATTTAACTGTGTTATTGCATCTTCAAATGTCATCTTTTTATTCATGCTTTTCCTCCTTGCTGTTAATTACGCAGCCAAGCCTTCCGCTATCTAAAAGCACCGTAATCTGTTCTCCTACTCTCACTTTAGAAACTTCTGAAATAATATGGTCATTTTTGTCATAAGCGATAGAATATCCCCTTGAGAGCGTTGCAAGTGGACTTAACGCATTCAGCCTGCCGCTAACTGATACAAACTCAGCTTTGGCGCCCGCTATCCTCTGCTGCATACAGGATGCAAGCTTTGCGGATAACTGATCTGTTTTAATACGCTGCAGTTCAATCAAATCCTGCGGCTTGCGAAAGGAATAACTTGTTGTTAATCGGTTTATTTGCTGTTTTAAGTCGGTGAGTTTTATAGTAATATACTGCTTCAAGAGTGAAGCGTCATAGCTGATGGTATATTTTAATTCGGCACTGTCCGGTACGGCAAGTTCCGCCGCCGCCGACGGTGTCGGTGCGCGCAGGTCCGCCACAAAATCGCAGATAGTAAAATCGGTTTCGTGACCGACTGCAGAAATAACCGGTATGCCTGAGGCAGCGACCGCACGGGCAACACTCTCCTCATTAAATGGCCACAAATCTTCTAAAGAGCCGCCTCCGCGACCAAGAATAATAACATCCGCACAGTTAAGACGGTTAAAACGTTCCAAGGCATCGACTATCTGTGGCGCCGCGCCGTTGCCCTGAACCAGCACAGGGCAAAAAACGACTTCTGCCAAGGGATACCTGCGCCCTAAAATAGTAGTGATATCATGTACAGCTGCACCTGTCGGAGAGGTTATAACGCCAATACGTTTTGGAAATTTTGGCAGTAGCTTTTTTCGCTCCCCAGCAAACATACCCTCTGCTTCCAGTTTTGCTTTTAACTGTTCAAAGGCCAGATTGAGCGCGCCAAGGCCGTCCGGCTGCATATCCTCTATATAAAGCTGATACTGTCCGGTTGCTTCATAGACGCTCACCCTGCCGCGCGCGATGATCTTCATACCGTCCTGCGGCATAAACCGCAGCCGCCGCGCGCTTTGCGCAAACATGACCGCTTTAATTAAGCATTTGTCATCTTTGAGTGATAAGTATAAATGCCCCGATTTATAGTGATTGGTGAAATTTGAAATTTCACCGCAAACAAACGCGTTTGTGAGGTTTTCATCGCCGTCGAACTTGGACTTAATATAGGTGTTCAATTGCGTAACGCTCAGTATTACCGGTGAACCTGTCATTCTATTATGCCCCTTTTTATTGCAGTTAAAACAGCAATCCCCGCTGCGTTATCCGACGAAAACTCCGGTGCAGCGAAATAGGCTCCATATTTATTCGTCAGCGCATAGCGGATCATGCTGTTTGACATCACCCCGCCCGCGAATAAGAGCGGTAAGCTTCCATACTGTTGTAAAAGCGCCGCTGTCATTGCGTCAAGAGCGGATAGAATCGCCTGTAGGCAATATGCCGCTATTTCTTCCTTTGGCTTACCATGATCAAGCATACCCCTGCACTGATTCTCAATACCGGATAACGAACAATCCGCTCCTTTGAGAGACGGCTTTATTTTATATCGAATATCTGTGCTCAGTGCAAGTTCTTCCAGAGCCTTTCCTGATGGGAAAGCAAGGCCAAGCATTGAGCCCACTCTGTCAACAGCTTGTCCGCCCTTGAGATCAAGCGACTGCGCAATAATGTGCGTGTTGAAAACAGTTTGTCCATTTGGTGTGACGAGAACGGCTTCCGTTGTACCGCCGGAGACATGGAATGCGATGAATTCCTGATGAATCAGATGCAGTTGATTCGCAGAATACAGCGCTGCTGCGATATGCCCCGCCTGATGAGAAAAGGTATACATTGGTACACCGATCGACAGAGAAATTGCCTTTGCGGTACCAAGGCCCACCGTAAAGCATGGCATATACGAACCCTTAAGGTCACGCGGGCGGCTGGATACACCAACGGCATTAATTTTCGTGGTCTTACCGTAAAACAGCGCTTCAAGCACTGTGGGGAGCTGCTGCACATGGTGAAACACAGCATCACTCTGGCGCAGACCAAGTTCACCCTGCTTTACGGGCAAAAGCATCTTCTGCTGCCAAAGTGTTCCGTCTTGATAGAGTGCCGCTGAGGTCGTATAATTGCTGGTATCAATGCCGAGCATATCAGTCATTCTTTTCATCAGGATTTTTCTCACCGAGTTCTTTCGCGACGGAACCGAGCACGCCGTTCACATACGGCGCATCATCTACTCCACCATATACTTTGGCAAGATCAATTGCTTCGTTGATTGAAACACTGATTGGAATATCCTTAACAAATATCATTTCATAAATTGCAAGCCTCAGCAGGGACAGAGAAACCTTTGAAAGGCGGCCCATCGTCCATCCGCGAATATTCTTCTCAATCTGCGCGTCAAGAACGCTCTCATTTTCTTCAACGCCTACCGCAATTTTCTCAGCAAAATCATCGATAATCAAATCACTCGACAAACCTGCCGCGTCAATGATCTGCTCAGTTGTGTCGTGGTTAATGCTTCTTTCAAAAATCAGGACAAAAGCCTGTTCCCTCGCCTCACGTCTTTTCATTTTTTCCTCCGTTTTTAGCCGCATTTTCATGCAATTTTTTAACTGAAATTAAAAGAACCCCCCACTAAGATGTGGAGGGTTTTCATTGATCATTATATTTTCAAACGTCCACAGGTACATTATACCACAATCTTTTTCAGAATGAAATAGTTTATCTGAAGCAGCGGAATCTGAAAATAGAATGTACAGCCATGGATGTGAAAAACACGCAAGCTATTTATTTGCAATGATTTTTATCTTGTCATACGAGATACCGGACTGACCGGAGACAATATCTTTGACAACAATTGCGTTATCCTGTGATAAGCTATCGGCTCCAATTACAACGCTGCATTCAGAATTTTCAATAAACACAATGCAATTTGCAAAGCCTTTTGCCTTAATTAGGTTTTCAATACTGTTCTCCTGAATAACATTTTTGGCGATAAGTGCTGACTGCAATGCAGCTTCTTTTTTCGCAGAATCGCTTGATTTGGCGTTGGTCAATGTTTTTTCCAAAAGTTCAGTCGCTGTGTCCCTTGCCTTTTGACGAGAAACAATTGCTTCACTGAAGTACGTGCTGACAGGAGCGTTTGTCTTAACAGAAGATGAAGCGGACGAAGTTGCTTTTGATGACCCTGAAACAGCCGGAGTATCCGCAAGCTGTGCCTGACCGTATTCACGGTCGGAAACTGAAGTTGCCGCATTTGTCGCAGGCAGCAAATTGTTGTTGAACGTCCAGTTTAAATAGACTGCCGCACCGAGCGCTACAACCAAAGCCGCAAGAACAAGCTGACGCTTTCCCATAGTCATAGAATTGATTCCCCCTGTTTAAAATTATTGTGCTTTTATCACGCACACCCGCACAGTAGTGATATTCAGAGCTGTAGTGACAGCTGAAATAACATTTTGCTGTACGACCGGATTATCGCCGCCCTCACAGACAACGACCACGCCCTTTACGATTGGCTGTACTTCGGTTATCGGAAGTGCCCGCTGTGCACCGTCGGCATCCTTTACCAGTATGTAGTTGGTTTCGGTGTTGTCATTTGCTTCATTTTTCGTTGTGGAGCTGCCGGATTTATCCTCGGTGGTTTGGTTGCTCTTCTTTTCCTCAGTCGCGTAAACATACTGTGTGCTTTGCTCAAGCGTTACAAGAACTTTTGCTGTCCCCACACCCTGAATCTTTGTAACAATATCCGTGATGCTGCTTTCAAGCTGTGAGGCATACTGCTCGGCCGTAACGGTGGGTTGCGAAGATGTGGTTTTAGGTGAAGCAGTATTATCTTTAAAGAATCCTGAAATAAAGATGAACGCAATTCCGATTAACCCGGCTATAATGATAACCTTGCGGTATGATTCATTTTCCGCCAGCTTTGTAAAGAAGGATTCTTTCTCCTCCTTTATTTCGTTATCTTTAACCTTCATCGGCGGTTACCTCCATTTTAATTCCCAATGTCTTTTCAAGATGAGCCGAGGCCTTTTGACTGTCCGCACCATATCCTTTTGCAAGAATTACAACCACCTTGTTAATTGATATGCTGCCATCTTCGTTTGTATCCATAATCACATTAACATTTTCACATTTTATATCCATATTATTTAATTCTGCGACCACCAAGTTTGTAATACTGTCCTGTGCTGCTGTGGAAAGCTGTTTTTCGACTGTGCCCTTAAATTGGGAATTATCTTGTGAACTGGCGCTTTCCTGAAGGGTTACACTGATTTGTGGAACAATTTTCGTAAGCGGTACAATGATTGCACAAATAATGAAAGCACCGATAACAAACTTTACCATGCGTTCCATAGACCCATTTGGCACAAGGCTTTGCAGCATTGCGGCAACGAGCGCAGCCATACAGATAGCCGTTGACCATTCCCTTACTCCACTCATGACACACCTCCAATAATCAGCATAATGACCGTTGAGACAGTTAGGATTGTCATGCAGCAGAAAACAATACCAAGCAGCGTTTCAATTACATTACTGGAAGCCCTTAATAAGGAAGTAATCTCTTTTAATTCAAAGATATCTCCGATGCCCGCGCAAATATAAAGAGTAATCAACCACATCACACATTCAATCAGAATCGGAAGAAAAATAAAAATTCCGGCGAGCAGCCCAAACGCGCTCACGCCGGATTTGAGCATTTTTACACAACCGTTGATGGTGTGAAGAGCCTCGCCTAAAGCGTTACCGACCACGGGTACAAAACTACTGACAACAAATCGTGCCGCTCGGGTTCCGGTACTGTCCAAAGCGGTGGCAACAATACTATGCATGGTAAGAAGCCCTGTAAAAACGGTCATGCAAAACCCCATGATCCACTTTGCAACTTTGCTAAATGCTTGGCATAGTCCATCAAGGTTCGTATTCGGTGATACGGCAGATACAACGGAAAGCGCTAAAAATATATTCATAATCGGCACTAATATATTTGCCGACAATAGTGATATGACGTTCCCGGCCGCCATCATTAAAAGATTGTACGAACCCGCCGAGGCTGGCTGCCCGGCGGCAATCATGATTCCGGCTATTACCGGCACACAAGCGAGCAAGAAACCGGCCGCCGCCTTGATAATACCTGCTGCATCCGCAATACAGGAAACAATAGGATTAATCACAATAGTGCAAATGCAAAGGGTAGCAACCATACCGATTACCCCGCCCATTGATTTTTCTCCGAAGGACAGCTTCATTCCGTTCATCAGTGCACACAAAAGCATAACCGCAATCACTGAAGCTGCCGCCTTAAGCGGTGTGCCGGTCTTTCCCCCTGCAACGGATATAATTTGCTGAAAAATTCCCTGTGGTGTAATCGAAGTGATGTTCTTCCAATTTGTATCTTGAATCCCCAGATTTTCAAGCGCTTTTCGCGTATCACTCGGAAGATCATCTGTCAGGTTCTGCGCTCCGCTTTGCTCAAACTGCTGACTGTAATAATCCACTTGTTTCTCTGCAGCATAAGCGTTCATTGATAAAGTCAGCACAATAATAGTCAGTGCAAAAAAACATATTATTTTCTTCATTTTTATCCACCAATCAGGCCGACCGCCGTACTCGCAATGCGCTCGAACAGAGGCAGCGACAGAACAACAATCGCGATTTTCCCGGCAAATTCAACTTTCGATGCAAGCGCACTTTCACCCGCGTCACGGCAGGAATCCGCGGCAAACTGTGCCAAAAAACAAATTCCCAGTGATTTAAACAAAATTGCCGCATACTCGGCGGTAAGACCGGCTGATGAAAGCAGCGTATTAATCTGCTGGATTGCCGGCGTGATATTGGCAAATATCTGAAATAGAATAAGAATACCGGCAGCAATGCTGATAATAATGGAATATTCCTGATGATAGCGTTTGAGCATCACTGCCAAAATTGCTGTAATGATAGCGATTCCCGCTATTGCAATTATGTTCATGGCTTATAAACCGAATATCGACTTAATAGATTTAAACAATACATCTATTTGCTGAATAATCATCATAAGAACTACAATGAGGCCTGCCAATGTTGTCATCATCGCCTGCTCCTCGCGCCCTGATCGAATCAACAATTGGTTCAACACCGCAACAATGATGCCAATTGCGGCTATTTTAAAAATCAGATCCACGTCCATTTCAATTCCTCCGTTTTCAGCATAACAGAAGTGCCGCCGCCATCCCGGAAAATACGCCAAGCATCTGGTAAAGCTTTGATTTGCGTGTTTTTTCTTCTCTTGCGTTTTTCAGTCTATCTGATACCAGTTCATAATACAGCGAACAGTGTGACAGCTGTCCGTCAGTATCGCTCGCACCAAATTCGCTGCCAAAATCATGTAGAAGTATAATATCCTTTTCATTGAAACCTTTTCCCTTGGCACCGGCATTAACACCGGATTTCCATGCGGTTATAAAACTGCAGCCCTCCCGGCAGTTTTCACCGCACAGCCGCAAGAATTCCAAATTCTCGCCATGCTTCTGAACGATTTGTTCCACCGGAAGCGCGGAAAAACGAATTTCCGTCTGCGCCGCGGAAATAAACCGGAGAAACGCTTCCAACTGTTCAACCCTCATTGCAAGCTTATGCGACTCCATATATCCCGCAAGGGTTCCCACAAAGATTAGAATCAGTACCCCTATCAGTTTTAGCAAGCAAATCACCCGCCTTGTAAATTCCTGTAATTTTTCCCGGCTCGGCGTGCCCGTTAAGCATGGCAACGCAGCCGAATGCCCCCGTTTTGAGCAGTGATACCGCTTGCTTTCTCATCATGAGTTCCTCTATACTTCCCGCGTGAATACTTGAAATCATGCTGACGCCCGCGTTTAGGCCTTGTTTCACAGCGCTTACCTCGTCGCTGCCGCCAAGTTCATCGCAAATAATAAATTCCGGAGAAAGGGAACGAATTGCCTGCATAATTCCCTCCGCCTTTGGGTAACCATCGAGCACATCACTGCAAACACCCAGGTCATTCTGAGGTACGCCCATGTAGGTACCCGCCAGTTCACCGCGCTCATCTATCACTGCAACCTTTTTCATATCGCCGCAGGTACCGTTGGACAGTTGCCGTGCAATGTCCCTTAAGATTGTTGTTTTTCCGCTTGCAGGTGCGCCGGCAAGCAGCAGTCCTCCCGATATATCATTATTTAAAGCATGAAACAGTTCGGTGGCAGAGCCGGTTATTTCACGCGCAATTCTGATATTGATGGATGAAATATCGCGCATGCCGGTGATTTCACCATTGTGAAACACTGCGGTTCCGCTGATGCCGACCCGATGCCCGCCACTAAGCGTGATAAAGCCGTTTTTAATCTCATTTTGATGGCTGTAAATTGAATAACTGCAAATATTACGAAAGCACTCCTCTACATCACCTTTATTGGCAATCATTGTGTCGTCATCCGGGTAACAAACGAGCCTTCCACTGTAATTCAAAAAGTATATTCCGCCTGTGCAGCAAATTGAGACAGGTTTGTTCACGCGTAGCCTCAGCTCCTGAGTCTGATTTTTTATGTCACGCGGCAAAAGCTTAAAATATTTACCGATTCGTTCACAAACGGCTTTCGCCGCTGAATCGAACCTTGGGTCACTGTAATTGTCCATTTACTTGTCCTCTCTTTCATTAACATATTTATGGACAACTTGACCGCGTTAGAACAAAAAAATTACTCCACAGGATATGTCCTGCGGAGTAATAATCTGTTAATTTATTGTACATCAAGGCGGTGTGCCAAAAGCTGCTGCAAATTCATTTCCTGAAATGGTTGGATATTTTCATCCTGTCCCTGTAAAAATTCTTTTAATTCTGCTTTTAGCTGCAGGTCTTCGGTATGATGATACAGTTCCAGCGCATAAGGCTTTGATGCGTCCGGTGTGTTATACATCATGTCTACATCTATCGTTTGCAGTGTTCCGTTCTGGTAACGGTTAATGTTATATTTAACAATAATGCCGTCCACATTTGAATAACACAAAAGCATAAAGCAAACGGAAAAGGCTACAACAATACTTTTCGTTAAATTAATTCTTTTAAATTGAGAAACAATCAGCATACAAAAAACGATAAACAACAATACCATAAACCAACTGGTATATACCCTTTTTTGCGTCAGGCCGTAACGGTCGATATACATAATCATTTTGCTGATTGCCGTTGCAATCAACAGCAGCGTTTCCACTGAAAGAACCACATTGACAATACGCAGCGCTATGTGCTGATCACGGCCATTTCTCACTGTAAAAACGGACGATACCATTATCACGCCAAGATTGATAAAGGCGACCTTGCACAATTCAAAAAAGCCGCGCCTCGCATATTCCGCGTAAGTAATTCCATCCGGACGTTGATTAGAAAAAGCAGAAAACAGGCTGGCGGTTTGTGTGCCAAAGAAAAACAGATACACCCCGCACAACAGGCATAATGCGGTAATTGAAGCAGCAGCGGGAAGCTTTTTACACCTCTGTGAGAAGTTCGCAGCCTTTTCTGCAGTAATCGTATCCACTCGCCTTTTTTGAAGGTTGCCATACAGTAATCCAAATAAATAACTGCCGGTTAGAAATGCAGGCAGAAGGCGAAGTAGGAAATTTGCAAATTGCACTCCGATACTTTCAGTGACTTGCTGCATTACGCTTTGAAATGCAGCATCGGCTTGGATAAGCAGAGAAATCACCACGCAAATGAGCGGGATTACCGCAAGCGCCCCACAAAGCGAAGCGAAGAGTACCTTGCTTTTTTTATTTTTAACAGCCGTACCCTTGATGATTTTTACCGCACAGCCAAAATTACAAAATGGTACTTTAAATAGTTGGTTGATCATATCCGGTAAAAAATATCCGCCTAAAGATTGTTCAAGCCGGGTGGAAGTCAGAACCGCTACCCAATAGGCCGTGACACCCATAAGAAAAAGAAGATTTAGAAATTGCAGGGACACATTGGAGAAAAGCGAGAAATTCAACGAGGACAGCAATATGAGTGCAAGATAGCCATTGCTTTGTCTTGAGATTAGTACGCCCCTCTTTTTTGCATAAAGCAGCGCTATCCCACAAAAAACAACCGTAAACAAGGTAACGCCAAGGCCCAAGTGATACGGATTAATTAGCCAAACAAACAAATATCCGCACACAAGTGCGAGTAATGCAAAAACGGCATCATAATTTTCAAAAAGAATAGGAATTTCTTTCTTTTTTTGAATCGAAGTCTGACCATACCTGAGTGTTTCAGGCAAATTAGACGCACCAGTGGTTTGGGTTGCCAAATCGGCCCCATTTTCTTGCGTTGTATTCATTTCTTATACTCCTTTATTCCGTATCGCTGTATTCTAAAATATCCGCAGGCTGGCACTTCAGCTCACGGCACAATGCTTCAAGGGTTGAAAAGCGCACCGCTTTCGCTTTGTTGTTTTTTAATATGGATAAATTTGCCGGCGTGATTCCTATCTTTTCGGAAAGCTCCCCGGATGAAATTTTCCGTTTCGCCATAATTACATCTAAGTTTACGATAATGGGCATATTTTTCTCCATTCCTCTAAATGGTAAAATCATTTTCACTTTTTAATTCAATTGCCTGTTCAAAAATATTCTTAATTACGCGGATAATCAGTGCGAAGAAAGCACATGCAATCGCCAAAAGAAAAAATGAAGCATAATAAAATCCCGAAACAAATGTGACCACGCCAACACCAATGCAGCTCCATGAGATAATACGGAGCATTCTCGTGTTGTCATTCACAAATACACTGCCTGCCCGGATATTTTTCAGTAAGGTGTTCAGGCAGTAAAGCAGAATAAACCCCGGTACCGCACAAACATAGATTGTGATGCGAAACGGCAGATGTAGTGTCTGCGTGCCCGGTGCATTACCAAAATACCAGTTGACAACCATAGGTGCAGCACATACGCCAATCACCAATAATATGACAAACAGCCTGGTGCAAAATATGGAAAGTGTTACCGACTTTGAACTATTCCACATAAAGTTTCCCCCTAAATTGTTTTTCGATTGTTATTATAACACGCAATTCTACAAATATCAATATATTTATATTGTTTATCAATATATAATATCCGTAATTCAATAAAATAAGCCGCAAAGAACATTTCTGTCTTTGCGGCCTACACTATAAACTAAATCATCTTGTTAAATTCTTCCTCGGAAATCACAGTAATACCAAGTTGCTGTGCTTTTACAAGCTTGCTGCCGGCATCTTCACCGGCCAGAACATAGTCGGTCTTTTTTGAAACGCTGCCGGAAACTTTTCCGCCGTTCTGCTCAATAATAGCACTTGCCTGTGATCTTGATAAAGTAGGCAGTGTGCCCGTCAGTACAAAGGTCTTGCCTTGGAAGTGATTATCGCTCACAATGGTTTTACAAAGCATATTGACACCCGCATCGCGCAAACGGCCAATCAGATGTGCGGTATTGGGGAGTTCAAAAAAACGATAGATGCTCTCTGCCATAATTTGGCCGTAGCCGTCAATAGCCGAAATTTCTTCAGCAGATGCCTCAAAGATCGCATTCATACTCTTAAAGTAGGAAGAAAGCAATTTTGCCGCTTTTAAGCCGATATGTGGAATTCCAAGCGCAAATATGAGTCTGTAAAGATCATTGTCTTTTGACCGCTCCACCGCATCAATCAAATTATGCGATGATTTTTCCCCCATACGCTCCATCGTCACCAACTGATGCAACTGCAAATCATACAAGTCGGCAGGCGAAGAAAGCAGCTTAAGACCGACCAGCTGTTCAATAACAGCGGGACCAAGCCCATCTATATCCATTGCATCGCGGCTGGTGAAGTGAATCAGATGGCGCAGGAGCTGCGCAGGACACTCCGGATTGGTACAGCGAGTTGCAGCTTCACCCTCCTGCCGTATGACCTCAGTGCCGCAGGAAGGGCACACCGCAGGTATTATATATTGACTTGAACCATCCGCATGAGAAACAACCGAAACTACCTCGGGAATGATTTCCCCTGCTTTTCTCAAAATAACAGTATCACCGATACGAATATCTTTTTCAGCAATAAAGTCCTGATTGTGAAGCGTTGAACGGCTGACAGTGGTCCCCGCAAGTGTAATCGGCTCAAAAATAGCGGTGGGCGTTAAAACACCGGTGCGGCCAACATTAATTTCTATATCAAGAAGTTTGGTTTCCTTCTCTTCCGGCGGATATTTAAATGCCTCCGCCCATTTTGGAAATTTCGCCGTACTCCCCAATTGATCACGCTGCGAGAAGGAATTAACCTTGATAACCGCTCCGTCAATAGAGTAATCAAGCGTTCCCCGCAGCTCACCGATTTTTCGGACTTCATCAATTACCTGATCAATCGTATCGCATGGTGTAAAGAAAGGAGGTACGGTAAATCCCAACTCTTTTAAGAAATAAAGTGCTTCATCGTGATTATGAAGCTCGGCACCATTTATTTGCTGCACATTGAACACGAAGATATCCAACACACGGGATGCAGTCACTTTTGGATTCTTTTGCCGCAAGGAACCCGCTGCTGCATTACGGGGGTTTTTAAAGGGCTTTTCATCATTCAGTTCCTGGCGTTCACACAGCTTAAAAAAGCTGTCGTGTGACATATAAACTTCGCCGCGTACCTCAATATAAGGCAACGGTTTGGAAAGCTTCATCGGCACGGTACGGATCGTTCTGATATTTTCAGTCACATCCTCGCCGACATTTCCATCTCCGCGTGTTGAACCACGCACAAAGATGCCGTCACGATATTCAATGGAAACCGAAAGCCCGTCGAATTTGGGTTCTACAATATAAACCGGAGCATCAACAACCGCACGCACCTTTCGGTCAAAGTCGAGGAGTTCCTGTTCGGAAAAGGAATCGTGCAAACTTTCCATTACAACAGTATGAACGACTTTGTCAAATTGGTTCAGCGCAGCGCCTCCCACTTTCTGTGTAGGTGAGTCACGCGTAATCAATTGCGGAAATTCAGCTTCGACTTGCTGCAAACGGCGATACAGCATATCATATTCGTAATCATCAATTTCCGGGGAATCTTCGGTGTAATATTTTTTATTGTGATAATTAATTTGCTCAATGAGTTCTTTGGACAACTTTCCAGCTTCTTTAACATCCATTAAAATCAATCCTCTCGTTTATTATAATATCAGATTAATTTATGTTTGCAACCATTTGAGGTACTTCTCCGACGATAATTGTTTCCGCGATAGGCACATTTGTTTCGACTTCCGTTGTTGTGTCAAATCCTGGTAAGAACGAATAAACACTGGTATGTATGTTTAAATAAATCTGATGCCTTGTCTGGTTAATTCCGGCGGACTCAAATGAACTTTTAAAATCAGCATTAACGTTTCCGGAGAGCGTCAGTCTGAGCGGAACATTAGGACCGTATCCATGGAGAAAATCATTTCCAAGGAGTGTGCCAAGAGGAACACCGACATCTGTGTGTCCATTTTCTCCAAGCTTCTTTTGAACATTAGTGATAATTGAAGCTTTTAGTTCATTCATCTTTACAATCTGTGTCGTAATGGCAAGCACCTTTCCATTATTATCGCGCTCAACACTCACTAAATCTTTGTAAGATATTGGATTTTTGGTTAATTCATCGGTAATAACGCTGTTAATCGTATCAACTGATTTAATCCGTGCCTGATTGGTTGTAATTGATTTTATAATCGGGCGGAACTGAGCGTACACTACTATTATGAACGCAAAACACAAAACTATTATAATAAAAGCTTTCCACTGAACATAAGGCCGGTTGCCATATCTTCGCCATCTTCTCATTATTATTCCTCCTAATACTACTCTCCAATTAAAATGTATATTTCAATTGGAGAGCGCCCGGTTACGCCGTGCTTGTTTTGCGCTTAAAATAAGTGCAAAACTCGTCTCATGCAAAATCCAACGCACTTCGCGTTATAAAAACGTGATATCATGTTTTTAATGGATTTTAGTATAAAGCTCATACTGCATAATACTCACTGGGAATAAAAATGTGAAAAGATCGTAAAAAAGGTGCAAAGAAACAAAAGTCTCTTTGCACCCATTATTATAAATTTAAGGTAAATTATTCAGCGGATTCGGAAGATTCAACGGATTCCGTGCTGACTTCTTCAGGCTCCAATAGTGCTCTGATAGAAAGGCTTACGCGCTTCTTATCAAAATCAATATCTGTAATCTTCGCCTTTACAACATCATTTACTTTGAGTACATCCTGCGGTTTTTCAATTCTGTGGTCGGCGATTTGAGAGATATGTATCAAACCGTCAATACCAGGAATTACTCTTGCAAAAGCACCAAACGCAGTCATGCCCACAATGGTTACATCTGCAACAGTACCAATAGGATAATCTTTTTTCATGATTTCCCACGGGTTGTCCTCAACACGCTTATAACCAAGAGAAATTTTGCCTTTTTCCTGATCAAGACTCTTGATATAAACCCTAACAGTATCACCAACATTGACAACTTCTGATGGGTGTTTGATTCTTCCCCATGAAAGCTCAGAAATATGAATCATTCCATCAATACCACCCAAGTCAACAAAAGCGCCATAAGCAGTCAATGACTTGACAACGCCTGTGTACTCCTTACCTTCTTCGGCAGTCTCCCAGAATTTATCAGCCAGTATTTTTCTCGCATCTTTCAATACGGAACGAATCGAACCAACTGCGCGCCTACGGCTGCGGTTAACTTCGATAATGCGAAACTGTACTTCCTTTTTCAGTAAATCTTCAAGGGCATCGCCGCGAGATGCTGTAGCCTGAGAAGCAGGAATAAAGATTCGAACGCCATTAGTAACAGCAATAACGCCGCCCTTAATAACTTCAGTGACAACACCCGATAATACCGCTTCGTTTTCTTCAGCAGCAGTGACGGTTTCCCAGCCTTTAGCCGCATCTAAACGTTTTTTGGAAAGCATAATTGTGCCTTCCTGGTCATTTGTACGCATGATTAGAAGGTCCAACTCATCGCCAATTTTAACGAGGTCTTCCGGCCTTACGTTGGGATCAGCGGAAAGTTCAGCTACCGGAACAAATCCAGCCTGCTTTCTTCCAACATCGACATAAACTTCGCTCGGAGTAATGCCGACAACCACACCGCGTACCTTTTCATCTGTATTTAAGCTCTTTAAAGATTCTTCGAGCATTTCCTCAAAGTTTCCCTCGGCATTATTCTCCATTAAATTTTGATCCGCGCCTTCAATAATTTCTGACATGGTATCAAGTACCTCCTTTATAATGCTTGCCGGTGTTGAAGCACCAGCAGTAATGCCAATGTTCTCAGCTTTTCTTAAAGCCGTAAGCGGCAGCTCGTCCGCAGTTTCTATCAAATAAGTAGCACAATTTTTTTTACATACATCAAGAAGTTTGGCTGTGTTTGAACTCTGCCTACCGCCAATCACAATCATTGTATCACATTGCTGTGATAAAAGCGCTGATTCTGTTTGACGTTTCGCAGTAGCATTACATATTGTATCAAAAATTGTTGCATTTGTATATACCCTTTTTATTATTTTCAAACAATTTTCCCATTCAGACATACTAAAAGTTGTTTGAGCAACAACACAAGGCGGATTATTTTTATCATATGGAATATTAGCGATAATATTTTGCAGTTCCACGGCGTCTTTAAAGACGTAACACATACCTGTACAATGACCTTTTATTCCTTGAACCTCCGGATGATTTAAGTCACCCGCAATAAAAACTGTCTTACCCTCTTCTGATGCTTTAAACACAATCTTGTGAATATTCTCAACAAATGGGCAGGTAGCATCAGAGTAGTTTAACTCAAGAGCACGGATATGGTCAAGCACAGCCTTCGTAACACCATGGGAACGAATTACAAGAGTTGCGTCCCTTGGCACATCATCAGGAGAATCCACTATTTTTACACCGCGTGCTTCAAGCTGGGCGAGTGTTTGCGGATTGTGAATGATCGGACCGAGCGTACAAACGCTTTCCCCGCTGTCAAGAAGTTCATTGACCATTTTAACCGCTCTATTAACCCCAAAACAAAACCCAGCGGATTTTGCCACAGTAATTTTCAATGCTTTTCCTCCAACATATTGTTGATTTTTTTTGCGATGATATCCGTTGCAGTTCGCATGGAAACAAGTGAATTTTCGTTAATGTTGAGCTCCTCGTAAGGAATCGCTTCTCCAAAACGGACGGTAACATGGCTGAACGGCTTTATCTTCCCGTCACAATAAATCGAAACCGGCAAAACGGGAGCCTGGGTTTTGGAAGCAACCAATGCAACACCTGCCTTGGGTTTAAACGGCGTATTGTCAAAAACACATTTTCCCTGAGGAAAAATTCCAAGGACTCCACTATCTTCTAAAACCTGCACGGCTGTACGGATGGATTCTGCATCACCGCTGTTTCGTTTCACCGGAAACGCACCCATCTTGTACAAAAACCAACTTGCCAATTTCCCATGTTCCTGAAAAAGTTCAGATTTAGCCATGTATCTGATTTGCCGTTTAAAAGGAATAGCAAGAAAAACCGGATCAATAACCGACTTGTGATTACTGCAAACAATCAGTTTACCCTCACAGGGAATATGATCAATTCCTTTGTACTCAATGTGATAGATTACTTTTACAATTGGAGCTACAATTCTGAGGCAAAAAAAGTACAACATCATAATTAATCCTTACTGATTTTTAAATGCTTTTATATCCTGCTCACGCAGTGCGGCAATTTTATCCATAACTAAACGGCACGCACTTCGGTATTCGCTGCCTGTACCGTCCACAATACCAAGCTCTTCCGGCTGAATCAATTTGCCATAAGATATAATGCACTTGTGAAAAATTTTCGGTACTCCGCCGTTTTTTGCAGTAATACAGCAGGGCAAAATCGGAGCGTGATAGTTATAGGCAATCATAACTGCCCCTGCCTTTGGCTGAAGAAGGTTGCCGTCCTTGGAACGCGTACCCTCAATGAACAAACCAAGTGCCTGTTCATCATGAAGCAATTCTTTTGCTTTGTTGATCGCCTGTTTATCACCTTTCCCTCTTTGTACAGGGAAAGCACCAAGCATTCTCAATAAAAGACCTAACGGTTTATTTTCAAACAATTCGGCTTTCGACATGAAGTAAATCTGACGGCGTTGAGTAAAGGCCAATCTGACCGGATCTGATATGCTGACATGATTACAGCAAACAATCACCCGGCCTTTTGGGGGCATGTTTTCATTATTGTTGACCCGATATGGTATAAATAACTGTATCAACCATTGACAGAAAATTTTTCCAAAGCTGTATAATGGAGTCCGCTTCATCAGTTTATCATTCTCACTTATTTCCAAGCCATTTCTGATGACCGATATTAGCTGCTCCACGGACTTTTCCAAAGTATTGCCTGTAGTGTCAATGATAACAGCATCTTCCGCGGGTATGAGCGGAGCGACAGCTCGGTTGGAATCGTTGTAGTCACGTATTTTTAAATCTTTTAAAACTTCGTTATAATCGGCCTTTTCTCCCTTAGCAGTCATTTCTTCGTATCTTCTTTTGGCACGTTCTACCGGTGAAGCAGTCAAAAAAATTTTTACCTGTGCATTTGGCAGAACAACTGTGCCAATATCACGGCCGTCCATGACAACATTGGTTTGCCTTGCAATTTTTTTCTGAAGGTCGAACAAAAATTCTCGTACCTGCGGAATGGCCGAAACATTGGAAGCAGCCATAGAAACCTCTGCGGTTCTGATTTCTTTTGAAACATCTTTTCCGCAAAGAATTACCTTTTGCTCCCCGTCTTGAAAAGTTAGCGCAACCTGCGCCTGCTTTAACAACGGGCAAACAGCTTCGCCATCTGCCGTATCCACACCCTGATTCAGCATAAACAGGCCAATGGCACGGTATAGTGCACCTGTATCAACATAAACATAGCCGATTTCCTTCGCCGCCCGGCGCGCGATTGTGCTTTTCCCCGCACCCGCCGGTCCGTCTATTGCAATTGCCGTCATTATAATCCTCCTTGTTTTTTGATGGAATTTGCCGCAAGGCGGCCTGTGCAAAACGCAATCTGAAGATTAAATCCTCCGGTATAAGCATCAACGTCAATTACTTCTCCTGCAAAATACAATCCGATTGTTAGCTTGGATTGCATGGTTTTCGGGTTAATTTCACTTACTTTCACCCCGCCGGAAGTCACAATAGCCTCCTCAATCGGACGAAACGCAGAAATGGAAAGTTCAAAGCCTTTCAGCAGTTCCACGAAAGCGCGGCGCGCCTCTTTTGTAATCTGATTGCATTTTGTTTCCGGATCGATTCCAGATTTTTTAACAATGACAGGAATCATTTTACGCGGCAAAAGTGCTGACAGCGAGTTTGCAAAATCCTTGTTTTGATTAAGTTCAAAGTCGCGCTGCAACCGGGTATCAAGCTGTTCCATGCTAAGAGCCGGTTTTAAATCAATCATAATATGATAACGACCCGGAGTCATTTCGTTCATATGCGTGCTGGCGCTTAAGATCATCGGGCCGGAAACGCCAAAATGTGTAAACAGCATTTCTCCGAAATCTTCGTATATTGTCTTCTTTTTATTGGTATCGATCACTTTTATCGCAACATTTTTAAGTGAAAGCCCCATCATTTCACTGCACTCGTCACCATAAGCGACAAGTGGTACCAGCGACGGGCGCAATTTTGATATCGTGTGCCCTGCCTGCTTTGCGAGCCGATATCCGTCTCCGGTTGAGCCGGTTCCCGGATAGGAAGCTCCGCCCGAACAAACAATAACGGCATCGGCCAAAATTTGTGCGCCGCCGTGGAGTTCCGCGCCGTAAACAGTATTGTCCTTTAATAACAATCGTTTTGCTTCTCCGGTTACAATGTCCACGCCGCCGCTCTTTACAAAGTGCGTAAGCGTGTCCACAACATCAACCGCCTTATCGGATTGAGGAAACACTCGATTGCCGCGCTCAAGCTTTATGGGCAAATTTAGGTCTTCAAAAAATCGAATAGTGTCCTGTGGAGTGAATTGAGTAATCGCGCTGTAAAGGAAGCGCCCGTTTGAAGGAACGGAAGAGATAAAAGTTTGTACATCACAATTGTTTGTGATATTGCACCTGCCTTTTCCGGTAATCATAACCTTACGGCCAAGGCGAGCATTCTTTTCGAGCAGGCAGACTGCCAGCCCGTTTTGCGCGGCAGTTCCGGCGGCCATCATCCCCGCTGCGCCGCCGCCGATAATCAGCACATCATAAGGCTGGTTCAATTGATTTATCATCTACCTTTTCGTATACTCCGTATTCGTCCCAAATATCTTCAAGCCGCTTAAACACTTGTGTTACCTCGCCGGTTTTCCTGAGCGCCGTGGTAACAATCAAAGCGTTAATCAAGCTGAGCGGAGCCACCAGAGAGTCCACAATGGAAGCAATATCACTGCGGGCAAGCAACAGGTTATCCGCCTCTTTTGCTAAGGGGGACAGTGAGCTGTCAGTAATCGCGACGACAGTCGCACCGCTTTTGTGGGCAAAGTTCATCGCTTTAACAGCTTTACGAGAATAGCGTGGAAAGCTGATGCCAATGACTACATCTCGCTTGTCGATGCGGATCATTTGCTCAAAAATCTCGCCTTCACTTGTAGATTGTACCAAGAGAACATTTTCAAAAATCAAATTAAAGTAATACGACAAAAATGTTGCCAGAGCAAGGGAACTTCTCGTCCCCAAAATATAGATTTTACGCGCACCTACAATTGCATCAACCGCCCTGTAGAAATCCTCATGCGGCGTTTCCTCCATGGTTCTGCGGATGATATCGATATCCTGATTAAAAACGGAATCAAGTATGTCTGAGTTACCGATTCGATTCGCTGTAACTTCCATACGTTGTACCGAAGTCAGTTTATTGCGAATCATCTCCTGCATCGCCTGCTGCAATTCCGGATAACCCGAGTAGCCGATTTCGGTTGCAAAGCGAACAACAGTCGACTCGCTTACACCAACGGTTGAGCCAAGCTTTGACGCAGTCATAAATGCAACTTTATCATAATGTTCCTCTATGTATTTTGCAATTAGTTTTTGTCCTTTTGAAAAGTCAGCCATCTTCTTTTGAATTCGAATAGCTAATAGATTATTCATTTTACCAACTCCTGTTACTCATATTAATTCTAAATGGTATAAAAATCAAGTATATTTCATATTTTTGCAGGAAGTCAATATGAAATATTCATTTTATACCATTTGTGACATGCCCTGAAAAACAAAAAGCCCCTTTTCGGGGGCTTCAAAAATCATTTTACTTTAAACCACTTAACGACGAGTTTATGAAATCTTTGGTAGTACGCCACTACAATCGTGGAAATAGCGTAGTCATAAAGCAAGAATGCAAAATTGCCCACAATAAGGAACGCCCACGGCAGATACATGCCGAATACTGTAAAACTATCCTGTGGCACACCAAGCACTCGAATACTAATAAAAAACGCAACAATCATCGAAATATTAAAAACAAAAAACTTAAATAAATAGGATAAATATTTTTTAGTTATTTTCTCGAAAATTGCTTTTAGAATCGGATAATAGCCGAAGAATACAACAAACAGAATTGCTGCCTCTTTATCGCCGGCAACAAGCAACGATAGAATGGAAGCTGCAATGTAAACCGGCCATGCCCAACTTACGCCCATCTCAATTACAACAATAACAAGAAGTACGCCGGCCAATGCAGGCAATGCGTAGGTTGCAATTGGGATTAATGAAGTAAAAAACATAAGTGCGGTACAAAGTGCAGTAATGATTCCACAAAACGCCACGCGAATACTTTTGCTCAATGCTATTCCTCCCATAATGCCATCAACAGCATGGGATCAAATCGCCGCCCATGCATTCACAGCAACAATCGGCACAAATCAGCGATGAGCAAACGTCGCAGCTACCGAGACCGTTTGTTCGCGGCATATTAGGATTATAGCCGCCGTAAGCACCATTGCGCTGATTGGTAACCTGATTCATTGCGGCACGATATTCCCCATTGTTCGGATCCATCTGGCAAGCTCTGGCAAAGTTATTGTAGGCTTCTTCAAGCCAGCCGCGTTTGTAAAGCACAGTTCCTTTCAAGAAATACCACTCGGCATTTCTGCTCTCCGCCGGAACTCCATTTAATATTTGCTCTGCGTCGGCTATGCGGCCGGACATAATCAGATTTCTCACATCACTAAAACTGGATTGGGAATTTCCGTAGCCGGGATTTGTGTAATTAGAGCCATCGGATTGCGCTGTATAAGCTGTATATCCGCCATTCTTTTGCTGTTTACGCTGTGAAACCACAGTGTCGTAAGCCTCGTTAATCTCCTTCATCTTTTCGCCGGCTAAATCGGCAATCGGACTTCCCGAATAATTATCGGGATGGTACTTTTTCGCGAGTTCGCGGTAAGCTGTTTTTATTTCATCATCTGTTGCGCTGGGAGATACTCCTAATATTTTATAAGGATCCGACATTCATTTTCTCCTTTTTAAACAGTAATTCTTTTTGCATTTCGGGCAATCCCTTAAGAATAACGTTATTTATGATAGAATCAAAATGCTGAAAGTCAAATATATTTAAAGCAGAGATCAACTGAGAAAGAGTCAGGTTCAAAACTTGGTTTGCAAAGTTTCTTACATTATCCAACTCCTCCAAAGTGCTTGATTCATCCAAAATAAATTTAGAGATAAATGGATTAAATGATTTTGATTTAATATCTTTCTCAATGTCATCAGCCGCGTCAATTAAATATACCCATCGGCCAAGATAGTAACCAAATTGCCGTAAGACCCGGACTTCACCGCTCTCTTTATCCTGATTAACACCCGCAATCAATTCAAAGACCTGTTGGAGCATGGCCGCCGTCGGCTCGGCACAAAAATCAATGCCGGGGCTTTCCCCGTGCTCGACAGCCTGCTGTGCAACCATCGCAGCAGAAACGATTTCATCCATCTGTGGAAAATCCATTGCCGCCTTTTTGCGGGCGTGCTTTGCAAATGGAAGGAACAGATACGCACGCAATTTTCCCCAAAAGTGTGAATCGGCAATGTCATCCTTGATTTTATGATATGTCATGATAACCGAAAGAGCCGCAGCGGCGGTCAGCTCATTTTCACCCGCTTTACAGTAAGTGCATTTTTTCAACGGATTAACAACACACCGTCCACTTTCAAAACCAGGGCATTCGGGGCTTAACGCAAGGAGCATCAACGCATAAAAGGTACAATCATAGCTCAAAGTAAGCCGTGAAACAACACCATAACTTTTGCCGAGTTGGCGGCATAATGAGCAATACACACCCTTATACTGTTCGTATTCACGAACAAGCAACTCTGACTTTTGGGGCCTAATATAACCAAACACTAAAAAATCATCCTTAAATTCAACATATCTTAATAGATATCTATTATTCTACTATATTTGGCACCATGATTTAATTAACAATATGTAAATTTTTATCCAGTATTCATGCGGTTTCCACTTTGTTTTAACAAATTATAGAAAATTCAACAACAAAATATATTTGATATATTATTTGTAAAGCAATAATATATTTTAATATTATGTAAGGTAGGTGATATGGATTGTGTTTATAACCATTAAAAAGAAACATATTGAAATTGCACTGCTATGTCTCATTATAGTAGTGGTTGGAATAGTGGCTTTTAGCCATCAATCTCAAGAGGCTGTACAAACATCAGCATCCAACACAAATTGGGGACTTGGCTTTAAGGAAAATGGCAAACAACCCACGGGAAATGCTTCAGCAGCTTTTTTAAAGCAATATAACGCATACTTTGTAGGAGCAGCAGACAAGAAAATAATTTATCTGACCTTTGACGCAGGATATGAGAACGGGTATACGCCGGCAATATTGGATGCATTGAAAAAACATAACGTGAAAGCTACTTTTTTCGTAGTGGGGAATTATTTAAAAACGAGCCCAGATTTAGTAAAACGTATGTTAAGCGAAGGGCATATCGTTGGAAATCATACGCTCACACATCCGGATATGTCAAAAATCTCCGACATGGATTCCTTTAAAAAAGAAATGGTTTCCGTTGAAGATTTATTCAAAGGAATAACCGGACAAGATTTGCAAAAATTTTATCGCGCACCGCAAGGAAAATATAGCGTAAATAATCTGAAGCAAGCGAACGAACTTGGATATAAAACAATCTTTTGGAGTCTGGCTTATGTAGACTGGTATCAGGATAAGCAGCCGACAAAAGAGCAGGCTTTTGAAAAACTTCTCCCCCGTATCCACCCCGGTGCCATTGTGCTGCTGCACAGCACTTCCAAAACAAATTCCGAAATATTGGATGAGTTACTAACAAAATGGGAAACTGCCGGGTATACTTTTGGAACCTTAAACGAATTATGCGGTAAATAAACGTCAAGGAGCTCATTTAGGATGTTGATTTGACGTCCTGAATGAGCTCTTAAAATAACAATTTTATGTATTCCAATGTCATTCATAACAGTACCTTCATTTATGATATTTGCCATGATTGAGAATTTGAAACGCACGGTAGGTTTGTTCGCAGAGCATGACGCGCGCAAGCTGATGCGGAAAGGTCATTGCGGACATTGAAAGCTTGAAGTCCGCCTTTTGCTTTACCTCTTCACTTAGCCCAAATGAACTGCCAATGACAAAACTAATTGCACTGATCCCGTTAACGCTCAAAATGTTTATTTTTTCTGCAAGTTTCTCTGAGGAAAGCTGAGACCCTTCAATACAAAGTGCAAACAAAGTGGAGCTTCCTGCAGCGGAAAGAATTTTCGCGCCTTCTGTTTTCAATTCTGAGGTAATCTGTGCTGCCGAAGGATTTTCAGGCAGACGGCTTTCCGGAAGTTCAATAATAGAAAACTCACAAAACGGGCGCAGTCTTTTTGAATACTCAGCACATGCTTCGCGCCAATAGGCCTCTTTCAATTTTCCGACGCAGATGATATTTACATTCAGCATAACATCACCTAAAAAATCATAACTTTTCCGGCTGCATTTTCTTTCGGTGCAACGGAAAGCTGATAGTCCGTTCCTTCTTTCAGCCCCGCGATGGAGAGTGAACAAAGAGCCGTTTGGTAAGCAAGCTCAGGCGTATTGTTTTCAGAGCTGAGATGTGCCAGTACAAAACGTGTGGTACCTTTACCCGCAAGACCATAAAGCTCGTCCGCGCAGGCTAAATTGGAAAGATGTCCCATATCCGACAAAATTCGTTGTTTAAGCGGATAGGGATACGGCCCGTTTTTAAGCATGCCAACGTCATGATTGGATTCCAAAACGACCAAATCCGCACCCGTTAATTCACCGCGTACCGTATCGGACATGAAGCCAAGGTCGGTCGAGAATCCGACGCTCCGTCCATCATGAGTCTGGATACGGTATCCCACGCTTTCCGCACTGTCATGTGAAGTGCGAAAAGCCCTGATAACCATATCGGCACATTCCAATTCATTTTCATCGACCACATTGACCGGGAATTTGCCGTCAAGACAGCCCATTCCCTCCAGTGCATTCAGTGTACCGGGCGAAGAATAAACCGGAATATGACAACGTGAAGCAAACACCCGAAGCCCTTTAATATGGTCGGAATGTTCATGAGTTACAAAAATTGCTTTGACGGCGTTGATATCAATACCGCACAAATCAAGCATATTAGTCAACTGCTTTGCAGTTCTGCCTGCATCTATTAAAATACCGGAACCCGCTGAACCTATGTAATAACTGTTACCGCTGCTGCCGCTAAAAAGCGGACAAAATCTCGCCATTCATAAACCTCCAAATATGCGAAAAGGGAAAGACTATTGTCCATCCCTTTCATGCTCCTAAAATATTCAGATTGCCTGTGCAACCGCGGATTCAGGAATATGAACCCGTTCAATATCCGCGCCTAAGTTAAGAAGCTTTTCTTCAATATCTTCATAACCGCGCTCAATATGGCTGATATCCTCAATCTGAGTGGTACCATTTGCCGCAAGCGCCGCAATCATCATTGCCGCACCTGCACGTAAATCAGTCGCTTTTACCGGGGCGGCGTTTAAGTGCTCAATACCCTCAATAACGGCAAGCTTTCCGTCAACCGAAATCTGGGCACCCATTCGCTTTAATTCCTCAACATAGCGAAAACGATTGTCCCAAACACTTTCATTGATGATACTTGTCCCGTTGGCAATGCAAAGCAGCACTGCGACCTGAGGCTGCATATCAGTCGGAAAGCCCGGATGAGGCATTGTTTTGATATTGCATTTATTCAGCTTACCAGTTCGGCTGACACGAATGGCATCATCAAATTCTTCAATTTGAACACCCATTTCCTCCAATTTGGCTGAAATGGATTCAAGATGTTTGGGAATTACATTCTTTACAAGAACATCCCCGCCGGTCGCCGCAGCAGCAACCATGTAAGTCCCCGCTTCAATCTGGTCAGGAATAATGGAATAGGTGGTTCCATTCAAATGACTGACGCCATAAATTTTGATTACATCGGTACCCGTGCCCCTAATATCAGCACCCATTGAATTTAAAAAGTTTGCAAGGTCAACAATATGAGGCTCCTTTGCCGCATTTTCAATTACGGTTAACCCCGTTGCCTTTACTGCAGCAAGCATAATATTTACAGTAGCACCAACAGACACAACATCAAGATAGATATTGGTGCCCTTTAAAGATTCAGCAAAAACATCAACCATACCGCCCTCAAGCTTGTAAGTTGCGCCCAACGCAGCAAATCCCTTCAAATGCTGGTCAATTGGACGAACACCAAAATCACAGCCGCCAGGCATTGAAACAACCGCATGATTAAAACGCCCAAGCAGTGCGCCTAAAAGATAATAGGAACCACGGATATGACGCGCGAGTTCATAAGAAGCAACATGAGTGTGGATCGGTCTGGGGTCAATTTCAATCGTGGATTTGTTAATATTGCGAATTTTTGCTCCCATGTCAAAAAGTATTCTTGTAATAGAAGCAACGTCAGTAATATTCGGTACATTTTCAATGCGGCATACGCCATCTGATAAAATAGCTGCCGGAATAATCGCAATCGCGGCATTTTTGGCACCGCTGATATTGACCTCACCGGTAAGCCGATTGCCACCTTTAATAACAAATTTGTCCAATGCGGCACGCTCCAATCTAAAGTTACACAGTAATATTATTGCATTTTTTCGCAAAATATTAAGCGTTTTTATGAATAAATCATTGTTAATATTTTCAAAGTTATCATCTAAAATTAATATAATTATTCAGGAAATAAAAACCATGTGTTTATAATTAATCACACACTTATTGATAATAATACACAAAAATTCAAAAGTCAATAAGCAACAAATCAAATCAATCGATTTTGTAAGAATTGACAAAAAAAGCGTCCTGTTTACCCGCTTGGGNTGCAGAACGCTTGTCAACATTTATCCAACGTACTACCGGTTAACATAACCGAGTGGATTTACCTTNGTNCCGTTTTTAATTACCTCAAAATGGCAATGCGGACCCGTNGAATTTCCGGTACTTCCGACCAGAGCAATNGATTGACCCTTTGACACCCTTTGCCCTGATGAAACCAGAAGCTTGCTTGCATGGCCATAGAGCGTTACAAGTCCATTGCCATGGTTGATTTTAACGCAATTGCCGTAGCCATTGCTCCAGCCGGCTTCCACAACAGTACCGCCATCCGCNGCAACAATGGTTCTGCCATAGGCGCCGCCGCCNGAGATATCAATTCCATAATGGAAGCTGCCCCAGCGATATGCAAAGTAAGTGGTGATCATGTGGAGTGANGGAACAGGCCACATCAGGCTGCCGCTGCTTTCACCGACGCCACTGAACCGCGGCCGCTTTTTGGTGCCGGTAACCACCACTTTATCAATTGACGGTGTTACGACCGTTCTGCTGACGATATCACGCTTCGACTCAGCACCGTTGACATAATAAACCTTGTCCACACATTGCTGCACACCGCTCACACCCGCTGTTTTCTGCTTTGAGTAGTCCGTATACTGAGAATCATCCTTTTCAGTAATCGTTTGATAGGACAGTGGAACCTGATAAGTAACTGTTTTTACCATTTCCACGTCGAGCATCGGAACTGCAACATTCAGATTAATCAAATCACCCGGCATCAGATTATCGCCCAGTTGATTATTATTAATTTTATTCAGTTCGGAAATCGTTGTATTGTTCGCCTTTGCGATTGAAGTTGCGGTGTCGCCTTCTTTAACTGTATACGTTACCGCTGATTTTGAAGTACCGCTAATAAGATTGTTCATGGCATCCGTGGTCATAATCGTAGTCGTCGGAAACAGGCCATTGATTGTTTCCACGTTCTGCGAAAAGGTGGCTGTTGCGGTTTTGTCAGAGCCACGTACTTTATTCAATATATTCTGTAATATAAAGCGAAGGTCTGCGCTGCTTTTAACTGCACCAATTAAGTCACCGTTTACATAAAGACCGCTCGCTTCTTCAATAATGCCGTTTGACTGCTGAATAATCTTATCACAGACAAAGCTTGCTGCGGCATAATTTTTTGTATCAACAATTGACAGCTTGAAGGTCGGCGTAAAGCTAACATCGGTACCGTTATCAGCTGTATCGTGTACCATNCGCTGGCTCACCATTTCAGTAGCCTGCTCATAGACCTTCTCATCCGCAATTGTAGCAATTTCTTTGCCGTCATACGCAAGTACAAGNCCATAATTAAGGCCATTCCAGTAGCGAACAGTCATCAGCAGAAGAACAACCGCTGCTGCCGGTACGATGATGTTTAAAATAGAAAGCGCAAAACCTCTGTGGCGGACAAGGCTCTTCCCTGTAACGTTAACATACTCTTTAAATCCACGCCAATAGCCCTGCTTTTTTGCCTCGGCTATTCTTGTGCGGGCAATAGAAAAGCCCTCGTGAATCGATTTGATTTCTTTTTTAAGCTTTGAAATCTGTTTTCCGATTGTACTCGCATACAACGATTCGCAAAGATTGGTAACAGGCTTGAAAAACCGGGATAGTCTGCGGGCAACGCGTTTTAAAAGCCGAACAGTCTGTATACCTACAATATATAAAAAATCTGCTGTATGTTCATATATGATATGATACTCTTTTTTAAATTAGCTTTGGAAACTGCATGAAGCAAAATCCTTTCGGAAATTAAATTGTTACAAAATTGTAATACGCTTATACATGATATAACAAAAGTGACCACTTTGCAACACCATTCAAGTCGAATTAACAGATAAGCAACAATTTAACCGATGAATCAAGCTCAATACTTGAGTTTTTCTTCGTTCCAACTGCTTATAACCGGAAGAAATTTTTTCGCTTCTTCCCTCGCGCCGTCAAGGTCATGTTCAAGATAATTGCCGCACTCCGCAGCAGTAGTTCCAGGCACCACACCACTGAAATCTGCAATGGACGCAAAGATATCAATAATCAATTGAATTGCATCCGTATGATTCATATTTCTAACCAGAAAATAGAAGCCTGTACGGCAGCCCATCGGTCCAAAATAGATAATATTGTCTTTGAAACCACTGTTGCGTGCAAAGGTTGCAAATAGATGTTCAATGGTATGAATGGCCGCATTCGTAAGAAATGGAGGCACATTCGGTCTTCTCATTCTAATGTCATAGGTCACAATATCGTCGTCAATACGAGAAATATAAATGCCCGGCATGAGTTTATTATGGTCGATGCTGAAGCTTGCAATTCTGTCCATCATTTTATCCTCCTATTATACAAAGGTAATATCGTTCGTCAGTTTGCTGAGGTCTTCGCTTTTTAAAAAACTTTTTATCAATTCCAAACTCTCGGTAACGGAATATTCATAGAGTGTTAGAAAACTCTCGTTGCGTGATCTTTCGCTGTTCATAGGCCATTGCCAGTCGGCATTCAAAATATTTGCATAATCGTATTCGTCACCCTCACTGATTCCGCGTATATGGCAGGAGATGCTGTGTTTTCCGTTTCGTTTCTCAAAACGTTCTATTATTGATTTTTTGATTGTGGTGCGGTCATTTAAAAGACCGAATATCAGACGACAATCCTCAGTTGATTGTAAAAGTGCAGCGCGTCCGTTTGAAAGGCCAAACAGCTGATGAAGAACATCCGCATATAAATCCGCTATTTCCGACTGCACTTCTGCATTTTTGGGAATGGTCCATTTTAAGTTAAAGTCAACGGGAAGCGCTCCTTTTTCATAGCGGAGGAGGATAACGTCAAGCGCAGATTCAATTTCATTATGTAAAATTTCCTCGTTTTGATCCGGCTGCTGTTCAAGAAGAACCTGTGTTCCATAGTTAACGAACGGATGTCCCACACGGTCAAGGCAGTAATGGCAAAGGAAGCCGTAAATATAAGACAGCACAAGTTCGCCGTGAGATTGCTCATTGTAAAAATCGCGCATAGCGCCCAGTGTTTTAGATGGTTTTTCAATGTGCAGTTGCGTTGCATATTCTTTTAGACTATCGCCACGCTGCCACGGCAGATACCGGTGGCAATATAAGAAATCCGGGCCTTGCGCGCCCCAGAGAAACGCGTCCTGATTGAGCGAGTCAAATTCACTTTGCATTTTCAGTTGTTCCAAAACTTTTTGCGCTTGAAAAAAATGCGTAATTGCAGCTGGCAATTTATTAACCACCTTTATAACATGAAGAGTACAACAGTTTGTTGTACTCTTCATGTTATCATATTCAAGCTTATATTTAAAGAACTTTCGACAAAAATTCCTGTAGCCTTGCATTTTTCGGATGACTGAAGAAATTATCCGGCGTACCTTCCTCCAGCACCTGCCCATCATCCATGAAGAGCACGCGGGTTGCGACTTCGCGTGCAAAGCCCATTTCATGAGTTACCACTACCATTGTCATACCGTCGGCGGCGAGCTCCTTCATCACCTGCAGAACCTCCCCGACCATTTCAGGGTCAAGGGCACTGGTAGGCTCATCAAAGAGCATAACATCAGGATTCATAGCAAGTGCGCGCACGATGGCGATACGCTGCTTTTGACCGCCTGAAAGCTGAACAGGGTAGGCTTCCGCTTTATCGGCAAGGCCGACGCGTTCAAGAAGCTGCATGGCCTGTTTTTCTGATTCCTGCGGCGTTTTGAGTTTTAATGTAACGGGGGCAAGTGTAATGTTTTGAATAACGGTCAAGTGCGGAAATAGGTTGAAATGCTGAAATACCATTCCCATATGTTGACGCAATTGACTTATGTTGCATTGCGGCACGTTAATTTGTGTTCCTTCAAACCAAATTTCACCGCTTGTAGGCTGCTCAAGTAAATTAAGGCAACGCAGAAAAGTGCTCTTGCCGGAACCGGAGGGGCCGACTATGACAACCTTTTCTCCCTTTTCAATTTCTTGATTAATTCCCTTCAAAACGTTTATATCGCCGTTTAGGGTACGGAAGGTCTTGTGTAAATCTTTAACGGTAATCACTTCTGTGCAGCCTCCTTTCCAATTTTCCGAGCAGTGTGGTCAAACCCATTACAATCAAGAGATATATACCCGCGACAGTTAAGAGTGAGGTATATGGGTCGTAAGTGATACTCCTGATGACATCGCCACCCTTTGTTAAATCCTGTATGGCAATATAGCCCGCGACGGAAGTCTCTTTCAACAATGCGATAAACTCATTGCCAATCGCAGGCAGCACATTTTTAAGTGCCTGCGGGAATACGATTTTAACCATTGTATCGCGCTGATTCAAGCCAAGAGAACGTCCGGCCTCAATTTGTCCCTTATCAACGGACTGAATTCCGCCACGGATTACTTCAGCAACATAGGCACCGGAATTAATGCCAAAAGCAAGAATTGCTGCTACGAGTTTATCCACATTGGCGGATTGCAGAATAATATACCACATAATCATCAACTGAACAACAATTGGTGTACCGCGAATGACTGTTAGATAAAGGTTGCATATCGCATTTAAAAATTTAAATTCCTTTGCGTCGTTCCCATGTGCTACTTTTATCAAGGCAACCACAGTCCCAAGGATGATTCCGATAATGACTGCAAATAACGTGATTAACAAGGTATTGCCCAAACCGCTAATAATGTATTTATATCTGCCTTTCAGGATAAATGCCTCATAAAATTTCTGTGGAAGCTCCGAGAAATAAGAGAGTGGAAGAGTTGCAAGCAGAGTGTTCATAATTGACCTCCCGTCTTAAATTGGGAAAGCAGGGCAGCAGAATACTCCGCTGACCCTGCAAAATAATAAATAGGATGTGGCTATTCGCCTTCCAGCGCTGATTTGTACTTTGTGATGAGTTTGTCGAGGTCTCCGCTTGACTTCATTTCACCCAAAACTTCATTTACAACCTTCAGCATGTCGGCATCGCCTTTTTTCACGGCAATTGCATACTTTTCAACCGTTAATGCCTCACTGAGCTTGACAAGCTTGTCAGCGTTCTTCTGAACAAATTTTTGTGCCGGAAAATCATCAATAACAACCGCGTCAATTTTTCCGTTGATTAAGTCGGTCACTGCATCAACTCCCTTTGAATACCGCTCAGTGGAACCAACTTTAATATCGCTCGTGCCATCTTCATTGGTGCAAAAGCTATCCCCTGTAGTACCCTGTTGAACACCAACCTTTTTGCCATTTAAATCGGCGCGTGCTTTAATGGCACTACCCTTTAGTACAATAATGGACTGTGTGGCATCAAAGTATGTGTCGGAGAAATCGACGTTCTTCTTTCTGTCCTCAGTCGCAGTCATGCCAGCTGCCACAAAATTGGCCTTGCCCGAAGCAAGTTCAGTAGTCAGCGTGTCGAACGCTACATCATTGATTTTCAGCTTAACGCCGAGTTTTTCAGCAATTTTATTGGAGATGTCGATGTCGATACCGGCAAAGTTGTCGCCGTCCTTGTACTCAAAAGGTTCAAACTCTGCATTTGTAGACATAGTAACGAATCCGTCCGCTTTAATTTTATCAATTGTCGGGGAAGCAGCCGCGCTTGCAACTGCACTTGCAGCTTCGCTTTTCGCTGTGCTTGCCGCTGTGGATGCCGTGGTTGAAGATTGTGCACAACCCGCTGTTGACACCATCATTGCCGCCGCGAGAAAAAATGCTGTAAGTTTAGAATACTTTTTCATCATGATACCCTCCATAAAACATAAGGTTTATTTTGTTTTGTTAATGTGATTTGTATTATACCGCATAAATATACATAAATCAAGTGATATTTAAATAAAAATTCACTTTTATTCAATTATATGCATTCAATGTATTCCGGCAAAGCGTTTTTGTACACTTTTCCATATCGCATTTAATCAGAAGCTTCTGCATGTCGCAGGGCAGGTTACAGGTGAAATTCATGTCTTTCATTGTGACCGGATGAATGAAGCTGACGTCCCCACAGTGGAGGGCCTGTCGGTCAATTAAGCACAGACTGCCGCCATACATATCGTCGCCTGCAAGCGGATGACCAAAGCTCGACATATGCACCCGAATTTGGTGGGTACGTCCGGTTTTTAGCTCAAGTGAAAGCAAGGTGTGGCGGTGGCTGCTGCAAAGCGCCTGCCATTTT